>Ga0209674_100040_pt1 | contig 396571 bp, 328 predicted proteins | sample AraplaCvi_mMS_r2_FD_184279 | JGI IMG/M metagenome (GOLD analysis project Ga0209674, IMG submission 184279) | Arabidopsis root microbial communities from North Carolina, USA - plate scrape CL_Cvi_mMS_r2 (SPAdes) (version 2) | ecosystem: Host-associated > Plants > Roots > Endosphere | place: USA... | reverse complement strand
GTGGAAGTCGAGGTCGACAATGACGCAATGCCAGTTGAAGTGGACGTCGACAGCGAAGACACGTTGCTGTTGGTAGTGCTCAAACCAGTCGAAGTCGATGTGGAAAGCGACGAAACACTACTATTGGCCGTGCTCAATCCGGTTGATGTCGAAGTCGACAACGAAGCGATACCAGTGGAAGTGGATGTCGACAGCGAAGACACATTGCTATTGGTGGTGCTCAGCCCTGTCGACGTCGAAGTGGACAACGACGACACATTGCTGTTCGTTGTACTCAAGCCAGTCGAAGTCGATGTAGAGAGTGACGAAACACTGCTATTGGTCGTGCTCAGACCTGTGGAGGTTGAAGTCGACAGCGAAGCAATGCCAGTGGATGTCGATGTCGACAGCGATGACACATTGCTGTTCGTGGTACTCAGACCAGTCGAAGTCGACGTAGAGAGCGACGAAACACTGCTGTTGGTCGTGCTCAATCCTGTCGATGTCGAAGTCGACAACGATGCGATGCCGGTTGAGGTGGACGTCGACAGCGACGTCACATTGCTATTGGCGGTACTCAAGCCAGTGGAAGTCGAGGTCGACAACGAGGCGATTCCGGTGGACGTTGAAGTCGACAGCGATGAGACATTGCTATTGGTGGTACTCAAACCGGTAGAGGTCGAGGTCGACAACGACGAAACATTGCTGTTAGTAGTGCTCAAACCAGTAGATGTCGAAGTCGATAACGAGGCAATACCAGTAGATGCCGATGTCGACAGCGAGGTCACGTTGCTGTTAGTGGTGCTCAGGCCGGTCGAAGTCGACGTTGACAGCGAAGCAATGCCGGTGGATGTCGATGTGGAAAGCGACGAAACATTGCTGTTGGTCGTGCTCAATCCGGTCGATGTCGAGGTCGACAGCGATGCAATGCCAGTTGACGTGGACGTCGACAGCGAAGACACATTGCTATTGGTGGTGCTCAAGCCAGTCGAAGTCGACGTGGAAAGCGACGAAACACTGCTGTTCGTTGTGCTCAAACCTGTAGAAGCCGAGGTCGACAGCGATGTCACGCTACTGTTCGCAGTGCTCAGGCCGGTGGAAGCCGATGTCGACAACGAAGTCAGCTGGCTGACATTGACCGCATCGGTACCGGCGACACCTGCCGCTACCCCGGTGATTTTCTGGCTATTAAGATCTAGTCCGTTAATCACGGAGCCGGTGCTGTTGACGTTGATCTTCCCGCCAACCGAAATATTCACCGGGTCGGAAGCCGATGCGCCCGTGGTCGTCTGGTAGAAAATGACACGGTTGGTCTGCGTCGTCACATTGCTGGTGCTGCAGTTAGCATTGGTGACCTGGACGGTTCCGCCGTCCGCAACCTGGCTGCACGAGGTATCGTTATTGTCGTTGACGTAGATGCCCCCGCCGGCAAGCGCCGTACCAGGAAGCAGCAACTCCCCCATCACAAGCGCGGCGGCCACGGCAGCCATTTTCTTGCTGCTGCGCTTGCCGCGCGCCTTGGTGTTTTCCGATACGGCTACCCAGATGCCAAGCGCTTCATTGTAGACGGTGCGGTAGACTTTATTCATGGTTGGCTCTATACAAAGGTGGATACGATTCCGGGTATTCGCTCGAATCGGTCACGCGGAAAACAGGGCTAGGCGATGGCGGGACCGGGACTGTTGCTTTAAAACGGGAGGTGCGGGACGAGCGAAATTTATCACCATCTAATGTCCAAATTTTTTCAACTTAACAATCTTTGACTGCATGTAACATTTGTTCACACATTCATTTCCATGCTTCATTTTTCTGTCTCGTCGACGCCACTACATGGGTGCGCCACAAGCTCGCCGAAGCCTGGCTAAATTATTTCCACAGAGAAAATTTGGACGTTTTTTTTATGGAAAGCTGGCTGGATTTATCCACGCGCCCTCTTCCCGCACACGCCCAAATTCATTCGGCCGTAACAAATGACATGTATCTTCGGCAGGCTTCCATCCTGGTCACGCCATCATCTTTCGTCCTCAAGAAAAACGTGAAAAATCCGCTTTTCCATCTGGCTCTCCGCAGTCTTTTTTCCCTGTTGTTTCCGGCAATCGTTGCCGGTTGTGCGCCAGCCGCGTTGCAGCCTCCTGCACAAGACGGAAAACCGCCGCTGATCCTGGTATCGATTGACGGTTTCAAGCCGGATTACCTGAACCGCGGCGTCACGCCGAACCTCAATGCCCTTGCCGCGCAAGGCGCACGGGCCGAGGCCATGCGGCCGTCATTTCCATCAATCACCTTTCCCAATCACTACACCCTGGTGACAGGATTGAGGCCGGACCACCACGGCATTGTCGGCAACACCATGGAAGACAGCAGGATTCCGGGAGTCCGCTTCAGCCTGGGCAAGCGGGAGGCGACCAACGACCGCCGCTGGTGGGACGAGGCAGAGCCGATATGGGTCACCGCCGAGCGGCGCGGCATGCGTAGCGCAACCATGTTCTGGCCGGGATCCGAGGCTGCCATCCATGGCGTTCGTCCGAGCGAATGGCGCAGCTACGACAGCAAACTGCCGGCGAGCCAGCGCGTCGACACCTTGCTGGGCTGGCTGGACAAGCCGGCGGCGTCGCGCCCGGCTTTCCTTACGTTGTATTTCGAGGATGTCGATCACGCCGGCCACGAATACGGCCCCGATGCGACGCAGACCACCGAGGCCGCAGCGCACGTCGATGAAGCGATAGGCAGGCTGGCGGCCGGACTCCGGGCACGCGGCGTCAAGGCCAATATCGTGGTCGTGTCGGACCACGGCATGGCCGCCATGAGCAAGCAGCGGGTTATCCGGCTGGACCAGGTAGCGCCTGCCGGCAGCTATCGGATAGTGACGGCCGGCACTTACGCCGGACTTGAGGCAACGCCAGGAAGGGATGGCGCGTTAGCCGATGCACTGCTGAAGCCGCAAGAGCATATGCAGTGCTGGCGCAAAGAGGCAATGCCTGCCCGTTTCCACTATGGCCGGAATCCGCGCGTGTCGGGTTTCATCTGCCTGGCGGAAACCGGCTGGCAGATCGCAGCCGACGCGCGCTCCGCCGAGCGCACGCCGGCGGGCGGCCACGGTTATGACAACATGGCGCCCGAGATGCAGGCGATTTTCATCGCAGCGGGGCCGGCATTCAAAACCGGCATCGTCCTGGCGCCATTCGACAATGTCGACGTTTATCCGCTCATGATGCGCCTGATCGGCTTGCAGCCGCTGCCGTCGGACGGCGAGCTGACGCTGGCGCCGGCCTTGAACTGAGCCTGGAGAATATGGACTGCGGCGTTGAGCGCTGAACGCTCAGCGCTTGCGCGCCAGCGTCAGGCCGTCGCCGACCGGCAGCATGGACAGGTCGATCCGCTCGTCGCGATGCAGCTTGCGGTTCAGGTCCTGCAAGGCGGCGGTGTCGTCATCTTCCGCGACATCAGCGACGCTGCCCCCCCACAGCACATTGTCGATGGCGATCAGCCCGCCTGGACGCAACAGCTGCAGGCAGCGTTCATAGTAGGCGTCGTAGCCGGTCTTGTCGGCGTCGATAAAGGCAAAATCGTATTGCCCCGCGGCGCCGGCGGCAAGCCGGGCGTCTAGCGTCGCCAGCGCCGGCGCCAGCTGCAAGTCGATCTTGTGCGCGACGCCGGCAGCTTCCCAGTACGGGCGCGCAATGCTGGTGTATTCGTTGCTGATGTCGCAGGCCAGGATGCGGCCGTCGTCAGGCAGCGCAAGCGCCACGGACAGCGCGCTGTAACCGGTGAACACACCGATTTCAATCGTATTGCGCGCCCCCGTCAGGCGTATCAGCAAGGCCATGAACTGGCCCTGCTCGGGAGAAATCTGCATGCTGCCGCGCGCATGTTTGGCGGTCGCTGCGCGCAGCGCGGTTTGGGATGGATGCTCACGCAGCGAATGCGTCAGCAGGTAATCATAGAGAGTATCGTCGAGATTCAGCGTGCGGCTGGACATGGCATGCGCTCCTGAGATGAAGGCAATCAATTTACCATAGCCGCCACGGCCTGGCTGCGCCCGATGCGGCGCGCCAGGCGGCGCTTATACAGAAACCGATTTAGCATCGTCGAAACGCTTCGTTCCCCTTCCCTGCCGCTGCGGCTAGCATGTTCGTTTGCATGCAGGACGCATGCGCCGGACCGATCGAGGGAACCAGAAAAAATGAAGACCATATCCAGCCAGAGGCGGCTTGTATTACAGGGACTGGCCGCCGGCGCCGCGGCTGCCGCGCTGCCGTCTTTGGCCGCCGAAGAGCGTACGCTGCGCATCGGTTACCAGAAATTCAACACGCTCAATATCCTGAAAGGCAGCGGCAACCTGGAACAGGCTTTGCAGCAGCTGGGATGGAAAGTCAAATGGTTCGAGTTTGCCGCCGGCCCGCAATTGACCGAAGCCCTCAATGGCGACGCCATCGATTTCGGCCACGCCGCCGACACGCCCTCGGCCTTTGCCAACGCCGCCGGCGTCAATGCAGTGTACCTGGCCGCCGAACAGCCTTATCCGAAAGGCATCGGGATTTTTGTCGCGCAGGATTCGCCGATCCATTCTGTCAAGGAACTGAGGGGCAAGAAGATCGCGCTCGGGCGCGGCTGGAACGTGCAATACCTGCTGGTGCGGGCGCTGGAGGAAGCCGGCCTGAGCTACAGCGACATCGTCCCGGTCTACGTCACCAACGCCGCCGATGTGCGCGCCGCTTTCCAGTCCGGCAAGGTCGACGCCGCCACGCTGTGGGATCCGTACCTGGCGGGCCAGCAACTCTCGACCAGCCCGCGCATCCTGCGCGACGGCACCGGCTTGTCCAACAACCGCACCTTCCACCTGGCCAATCCGGGTTTCGTCGAGCGCAACAAGAACATTATCCGCACCCTGTTTGCCGAACTGAAAAAGACCAATGCCTGGGCCCAGTCGCACCCGCAGGAAACCGCGGCCCTGCTGGCGCCGCAGCTGGGCGTCGATCCCAAGGTATTGCAGCTGGCGACCGAGCGCCGCAACTACACCGTGGTGCCGATCGACGCCGCCATCATCGCCGAGCAGCAGCAGATCGTTGAAGTCTTCTACAAACTGAACCTGATCAAGGCGCAAGTGCAAGTCAAAGACAAGGTATACGCCGAGGCTTTGCTGTAGCGCCTGTTGCCTGACCGTTACGGAAAATCAACCATGATGCACCTTGCCGCCTTCCTGATCGCCGGCAACGCCGCCCATAGCCAGGTTTTGTGGCGCCATCCGGAAAGCAGCCCGGGCGGTTTCCTGAAGCTCGATTATTACGCGCGCATCGCGCAAACGCTGGAACGCGGCAAATTCGACCTGCTGTTTTTCGCTGACCGCCTGGCGGTCTCGACCCGCTTCGGCGGCGACCATCGTTATGGCGTCAGCCGCGGCGACCAGGACGCGACCCGGCTCGATCCGCTGCCGGTGCTGGGCGCATTGGCGGCCCTCACCGGCAAGATAGGATTGGGCGCGACACGGTCAACCACCTACAGCCAGCCGTACAGCCTGGCGCGCGAATTCGCCACCCTGGACCACCTCTCGGCCGGCCGCGCGGCATGGAACGTGGTCACTTCAGTCAACCAGGGCGAAGCCGACAATTTCGGCCTGCGCCATGCCTTGAGCCACGACGCCCGTTATGACCGCGCCGACGAATTCCTCGACGTGGCGCATCAGCTGTGGAGCAGCTGGGCGCCCGGCGCGCTACTTCTGGAAGCCGGCAGCGGCCGTTACGCCGATGCCGACCGGGTGTCGGCAATCGCCCACAGCGGCGCCTATTTCAATGTGCGCGGCCCGCTGAACATTCCGGCCTCGCCGCAACGCGGGCCGGTCATCATCCAGGCCGGGTCGTCGCAGCGCGGACAGGACTTTGCGGCGCGCTGGTCGGAAGTGGTGTTCGGCATACAGCCCGACCTGCCCCGCATGCAACGCTTTTACCAGGACTTGAAAGGCCGCGCCGCCAAATTCGGCCGCAAGCCGGGCGACATCAGGGTGCTGACGGCCGTCATGCCTTTCGTCGGCGCTTCGCGTGCCGAAGCCGAAGACAAGCGCTCCCGGCACAACGCGCTGGTCGACCCGATTGTCGGCCTGTCGACGCTGTCGAGCCACATGAACGTGGATTTTTCAGGCTATGCGCTGGATGCGCCTATCGCTGACCTGGAAGTAGCCGGCATGCAAGGCTTGTTCAGCCTGATCCGCGAGCTGTCGTCCGAACGCCAGCTGACGCTGGCCGACATCGGCCGCATGTATGCCGGCGGCGTGCTGGTGCCGCAGGTAGCCGGCACCGCCGCCGACATCGCCGACTGGATGACGCATATCGTGGCGCAGCAAGGCGCTGACGGTTTTGTCATCACGCCGGTGCATTTGCCGTACGGATTTGAAGATTTCGTTGACCTGGTGGTGCCCGAATTGCAAGAACGCAAGCAGTTCCGCCTTGACTACCAGGGCGACACCCTGCGCAGTTACCTGCAAGACTGACGCCCAGCCAGGAAATATCCCGCCAGCCGCTCGCCGCGGCATCGCCCATTTACCCGCCACGGGCAGGCAAAACCGACGATCCCCCTATCTGCAGATCCAGCGTCCTCCTTTGACGCTGGATACCGATCGCGCGACCTGATTGTTGGCGATTATTGAATAGTATTGTCAATTTGCACCAGTTTATGCATCCGAAATTAACCGGCATGATGTATCCACTGCCCAGCAAACCGATTTCCAGGAGCACCCGGGTGGTTAAAACAACCCGCAAACCTATTTCAAGGAGCTTCACATGAACAACGCAAAAGTAGCCATCGTCACCGGATCGTCGCGCGGCATCGGCGCGGCAGTCGCGCAGCGGCTGGCAGCCGACGGCTTTGCCGTCATCGTCAACTATGCCGGCAGCGCCGCGGCGGCGGAAACTCTGGTCCGGCAGCTGGCGCAGCAAGGCGGCCAGGCGCTCGCGGTGCAGGCCGACGTCAGCGACCCGGCCGCGGTGCGCGCCATGTTCGATGCCGCGGAACAGGCATTCGGCGGCGTCGACGTGCTGGTCAACAATGCCGGCATCATGGTCAATGCCGCCATCGCCGAAACCGACGATGCCGGTTTCGAGCGCCAGGTCGCCATCAACCTCAAAGGCAGCTTCAACACCCTGCGCGAAGCCGCCAAACGGTTGCGCAACGGCGGCCGCGTCGTCAATTTCTCGTCGAGCGTGGTCGGCATGCTGCAGCCGTCCTATGGCGTGTACGCCGCCACCAAGGCCGCGGTGGAAGCGATGACCAGCGTGCTCGCCAAGGAACTGCGCGGCAAGAACATCACGGTCAACGCCATTGCGCCAGGGCCGACCGCCACCGACCTGTTCCTCAACGGCAAACCGCAAGAAACGGTCGACCGCCTCGCCAAGCTGGCGCCGCTCGAGCGCCTGGGGCAGCCTCAGGATATCGCCGCCGCGGTTTCTTTCCTGGCCGGCGCCGACGGCGGCTGGATCAACGGCCAGGTGCTGCGCGCCAACGGCGGCATCATCTGAGCGCCGGAACGACGCGCCATTTTTCGATACCCGCGAAAGGAAAACATCATGCAACAAGTCATCGTCATCACCGGCGCCTCCAGCGGTTTCGGCGCCCTCGCCGCGCGCGCCCTGGCCCATGCCGGACATATCGTGTATGCCAGCATGCGCGAAACCCAGGGCCGCAACGCGCCGCAGGCCGCTGAAGTTGCGCGTTATGCCGCCGAACACAAGGTCGACCTGCGCAGCGTCGAGCTCGACGTTGCCGCCGGCGATTCGGTGGACGCCGGCATCGCCAGCATCATCGCCGACTGCGGCCGGCTCGACGTGGTGATCCATAATGCCGGCCACATGTCCTTCGGCCCGGCCGAAGCATTTACGCCGGAACAGTTCGCCCAGCTGTACGACATCAACGTGCTTAGCACGCAACGCGTGAACCGCGCCGCCTTGCCGCAATTGCGCAAGCAAGGCAAGGGCCTGGTCATGTGGATTTCTTCCAGCAGCGCGCGCGGCGGCACGCCGCCTTACCTGTCGCCGTATTTCGCGGCCAAGGCCGCCATGGATTCGCTGGCGGTATCGTATGCGGGAGAACTGGCGCGCTGGGGCATAGAGACGTCGATCATCGTGCCTGGCGCGTTCACCAAGGGCACCAACCATTTCGCCCATTCCGGCGCACCGGCCGACCGGGCGCGCGCTGCCGAGTACGATAACGGCCCCTACGCCGGCGTGCCGCAGCAGGCGCTGCAAGGACTGGCGGCGCTGGAACCGGCCGACGCCGATGCCGGATCGGTGGCCGAGGCCATCGTCGCGGTGGTCGGCATGCCGTTCGGCAGCCGTCCGTTGCGGACCCATATCGATCCTTCGCAAGACGGCTGCGAAATCGTCAACGGCGTCGCCGACCGGGTGCGCAGCGAAATGTTCCGCCGCATCGGCCTGGAAGACCTGCTGCACCCGAAGGTAATCGGCTAATGCGGCTTTAGCCGGCCTTCTTCAGGCAAACCGCCTTGGCGGCGTCAAGCCGTTTTTCCAGGTTGGCTTCCAGCGACGGCGATTTGCCGGTCTGCACCAACAGGTTGTATTCGCTTTGCGGCACGCTGTCCCAGTAGGCATCGGACACGCAGCCGCAAAAGGCCGGCATTTTTTCCGGCGCTTTCGGCGCACCGCGCGCAGATTCGCCCATTTTCAGGCAGATCTCGGTATTGGCTTTCTTCAGTTCCGGCATGACCTTTGCGCCCCATGCCAGCTGGCTGGCTGCCAGGGAAAATGCAGCAATCGCGGCGAGGATTTTTTTCATCTGGTCTCTTATTTGAAATTCATCAGGATAGTCGTCACTATCGGGAAAGCAATGATGATAAAGGTGATCGGGAAGATGAACATGATCAGCGGCGCGATCATTTTCATCGGCGCCTCCATCGCCAGCTTCTCGGCGCGCTGGAACCGTTCGGTGCGCTTCTGTTCGGCGAACTTGCGCAAGGTAGGTCCGAGCGGCACGCCCAGCTTGTCGCATTGCAGGACGATGCCGACAAAACGCGAAATGTCGATATTGCCGGTGCGCCTTGCGAACTTGCCCAAGGCGTCGGCGCGGCCGGCGCCGGTTTTCATGTCGCGCACTACTCGCTCGATTTCATGGCGCAGGATGCATTCCGGACCGCGCTCGCAGAAATTGACGATGGCGGTGTTCAAGGTCAGGCCGCATTCGCAGCAAAGCGTCACGATATCGACGAAGGACGGGAAGTAGCGCGAGATTTCGATGTTGCGTTTCTTCTTCTGGTCGCGGATCCACATCAGCGGATAAAACCAGCCTATCAGGCCCAGCACCAGCATGATGATGAGAACGATATAGTCGACGCCGAACGCCGCCATGCCAACCAGCACGGCGAAAAAAAGCGCCACCGCCAGCGAAAAGAACTGCAAGGCGTAGGTCTCGCCGGGGGTCATGAAATATTCCAGGCCGGCGGCGTTGAGCATCTGCTTGCGTTTCTGCAGCCGCGCCTGCGACACTGTCGCGCCGAAATAGAAATCGAAGAACATCACGCCGTGCCAGATTTTTTTCAGCAGCGGCGGCAGCGGATCCATGTTCGGCCGGAATTTGGTGACCTTGACGTTGGCCACCAGCCGGAACAGGTAAAACATGAATACGCTAAGGCTGCCGAAGGCCAGTATGATCGCGCCGTAAAGATAGATTGAGCTGCTCATGGCATTTGTCCGATAACGATAGGTCCGCGGCCGTCAGACATCGATGGCCAGGATTTTCTGGATCACCTTGTGGCCGACGTAGGCCATGGTGAGGCAGATGAAAAGTACGATCTTGCCGTAAAACGTGGTCAGCAACAGGCCCATTTCGGCCGGCTGGATGAAGAACAGCGCAACCCCGACCAGCGCCGGCAGGCAGATCATGACCCAGCCCTGCATCTTGCCCTGCGCCGTGAGCGACCTGATCTTGCCTTCGATCGTCAGTTTTTGCTGGATGGTGTTGGACAGGCTCATCAGCGTTTCCGAGAGATTGCCCCCCACCGATTTCGAAATCCGGAAAGTCATCACCAGCAGCTGGAAATCGACCAGGTCGATGCGCTTGCCGACTTCTTCGATCGCCGTTTCAAAATCGACGCCGACTTTCTGCAGCCGGATCACGTGCGCAAACTCGCTGGCCAGCGGCGAGCTGCTCTCCTTGGAATACGATTGCAAGGCGATGCTCAGCGACACGCCGGCCGTCAGGCTGGAGGCGATCACGGTGAGCGCCGTCGGCAGCTCGTATTCGATGCTGGTGAGGCGGCGCTTGCGCTTGTAATTGCTGATCCAGAGCGGCGCCTTGAAGATGAAATAGCCGATCAGCAGCACCAGGAATATGTTGCGCAGCACGAAATAGATCACCACCACCAGCATCAAGGCCGCCGCCACCTGGGCGAACAGCACCATGTAGACGCGGCCGTCGCGCAGCCCGGTCCATTCCTTGATGTGGCCGATGTAGCGCACATGCATGTCGAACAGCACCTTGAGGAAGTAGCTCTTCGAGTTCATCAGCGACCAGGCGACGAACAGCACCAGCGCAAACAGGATCCCTGAAAACAGCAATATCTGGTTATTCATTTTCCAATCTCTCCATAAAGACCGGTTTCATCCCTGAGTAGCGGAATTCGCCGTAAGTCTTGCCGTTGTGGTCAAGGCCCTCGCGATGAAACTTGAAGATGTCCTGCAGCTGGATGGTTTCCGACTCGATGCCGACCACTTCGGTGATCGCGGTCACCTTGCGCGCGCCGCAAGAATAGCGGGTGAGCTGGATGATCAGGTGCACCGCCGAGGAAATCTGCTCCCGGATCGCCCGCACCGGCAGGTTCATGCCGGCCATCAGCACCAGCACCTCCATCCGCGCCAGCGCGTCGCGCGGGGAATTGGCGTGCAAGGTAGTCATCGAGCCGTCGTGGCCGGTATTCATGGCCTGCAGCATGTCCAGCGCTTCGCCGCCGCGGCACTCGCCGACGATGATGCGGTCGGGCCGCATCCGCAGCGAATTGCGCACCAGGTCGCGGATCGCCACATGGCCCTTGCCCTCGACATTGGGCGGCCGGCTTTCCAGGGACACCAGGTTCGGCTGCGACAGCTGCAGCTCGGCCGCATCCTCGATGGTGACGATGCGCTCATCGTTCGGCACGAATGCCGACATCATGTTGAGGAAGGTAGTCTTACCAGAACCGGTGCCGCCCGAGACCACGATGTTCAAGCGCTGCTCGACCGCGCTGCGCAGGACGTTGAGCATGTCCTCGGTCATCGACCCATACTTGATCAGGTCTTCGGCCACCATCTTGCGCCGCGAGAATTTCCGGATGGTCAGGGTCGGCCCGCGCAGCGACAGCGGCGAAATGATCGCGTTCACCCGCGAACCGTCGCGCAGGCGCGCATCGACCATCGGCGAGCTTTCATCGATACGCCGCCCCAGCGGCGTGACGATACGTTCGATCGCGCCCAATACCGCCAGGTCGCTGGTGAAGGTGGCGCTGGAAAGCTCCAGCCGTCCGCCGCGCTCGACCCATATTTCATCGTGGCGGTTGACCATGATTTCGGTCACGCTTTCGTCGGCGATCATCGGCTCCAGCGGCCCCAGCCCCACCGCCTCGTCCAGCACTTCCTTGGTCAGCAGGTCGGTGTCGATGTTGTCCGGCAGCGTGAATGTGGTGTTCAGCAATTCCTTGATCAGGCTCTTGACGTTGGCCTTGAGGTCGTGCTCCGACATCTTGTTGGCGTCGATGCGGCGCAAGTCGATTTCATGCAGCACCGCTTCATGCAAGGTCTTGCGCCAGCGCGAAAACTCGAAATCGATCACACGCGCCGGGATATTCGCGATCTGCTTGCCGCCGGCGCCCGGGCGCGATCCCGGCTGCGCCGGAGCCGGCGCAGGCGCTGCCGCGACCGGCGCCGAGCGAGGCGGCGGTGGCGGCGGCGGCGCCTGGATTGGCGCTGCAGTTTGCGGCCGCGGCGCGGCAGGCGCCTGGCTTGCCTGTTTCAGCGGCCGTTCCGCTACCAGCACCTCTTCGTAATCATGCTCGATGGCGCTGATCGCATGGCTGACGGCGTGATTCTGCCGCTCGCGGCCGGCGCCGGCTTCATGCCTTTCCTGGTTGGTATGCAAGGTCAGGCTGTAGTTGCCGATCTTGATCACCGTATTGCTGCTCAGCGGCCCGAGGCGATTGATGCGTTCGCCGTCGACCCAGGTGCCGAAGATGCTGCCGCTGTCTTCGATGAAGACGCTGCCCTCGTTGAGCAGGAAAGTCGCATGCAGCTTGCTGACATTCCAGCCTTTGAGGCGCAGGTCGCAGCTCTCCGCCTTGCCGAGAACGAAGCGCTCCTTGTTGACGAAGACTTCATCGAGTATGTCATAATCGTCCGCGACCACCATCAACACAAATCCACTTTGGCTCTCTGCCATGAAAATTATTCCCGCATATAAAAATGATCAGATCATCATCGCCAATGTCACCATCGGCGACTCGTTTTTAAGCCGCGCGCGCGGCCTGATGTTTACCAGGACGCTAGCGCCTGACAGCGCCTACCTGCTCAAGGACTGCAATTCGGTCCATACCTTTTTCATGCACTTCACCATCGGCGTGGTGTATCTGTCGAAAGACTTCGCCGTCACCAAGATCGTCCCGGTCCTGGCGCGCCGCAGCCTGTCTTCCGACCGCTCCGCGCGCCACACCCTTGAACTCCATCCCGCCACCCTGGCCGCACTGTCCCTGCGCGTCGGCGACCGGCTGCGCTTCTAGCCGGCCGCCGCCAGGTCAGTGATTGCTGTACTCAGGCGGCAATGCCGGTTCCGGCCGCGGCGTCGGCTGCACCGGCGGCTTGACCGGCACTTCCTTCTGCAGGTTGCGCAGCGTCGGCAACTCGGCTTCCTCCGGCATGCCCACTGCCTTGCGCGACTGGTTGATACGGTTGCTGATGTTGCGCAAGGCATTCGAACTTTCCCCTGACTCCCCTTCCTGCGTATGCGGAATCGCGACCAGGTACACCTCGGTCTGGTTGCGCACAGTGCCGGTACTCTTGAACAGGTTGCCCAGCAGCGGCACGTCGCCCAGTCCCGGCACTTTCTGGATATCGGTGCTGCCGTCCTGGCTGTACAAGCCGGACAAGATGATGGCGTCGCCGGTCTTCACGGAAAAATCTGTCTCGGTGCGGCGCGTGGTAAAACCCGGAATGCCGCCGACGCTGACGGTCGGGTCGATCTTGCTGACCTCGGCCTTGAGGATCCCGGTGATGTTGCTGAACGCATCCAGTTTCGGTGCGATCTCGATCAGGATGCCGTAAGGCTTGAAGGTGACGTTGGTGCCGTTCTGGCTGACCGTCGGGATCGGCACCTCGCCGCCGGCGACGAACCTGGCCTGGCCGCCGTTGCGGGTGGCAATGCTGGGTGAAGCGAGCACAAAGGCGTCGCCGCTGTCGACCGCCAGCTGGATCACCGAGGGAATCGCGATCGAGGCGTTGACGCTGGCGCTGACGCCGCGCAGTTTCTCGTTCGGCAAGTCAAACTTGCCGCCGGTGCTGGTATCTTGCGGCAAGGGCCGCAGGTTGACGGCGCCGCGCGAGGCTTCGCCGAAGATGCCGATGTTGAAGCCGTTGAAACTCTTGGCCCAGTTGACGCCGAGGTTTTCCAGGTAACCCTTCTTGAATTCGACAAAATACAGGTCGAACACCAGCATTTGCGATTCTTGCTTGTAGGCTGGCACGGTGTCGATGTCGAGCTTGGTGCTGTTGATCAGGTTGGCGTACTGGTCGGTCAGCGCGGTGATTTTGGCAAGGTCTTCGCGCGAGCGGATATTGCCCTCGACGTAGAGGCGGTCGCCACGGCGCACCACATCGACATCCGGCAGGCCGGCCAAGGCGGCCTTGATGTCGCGCTGCTGCTTGATGACGTTGAGCGCGGTCACCCGCAAGCGGATTTCGCGCGAGAAGTTCGGTTTGTTCCAAAGCAGGATATTGGTCAGCCCGACTTCCTGCGCAATGATCAGCAGCCGGGTCTTTTCAATTACCGCGGTCGAAGCGATCTTGCCGTTGCCGATGGCGATGCGGTTGACCGCGCCGACCTCGATCACACGCGCCTCGCCGGCGTACATCACCAGTTCGTCGTCAACCGCTTGCTGCACCCTCGGCGCGCCATGGCTGGTCGCCGGGCCCAAGGCGGCAAGGTCGCCGGCATTGCGGATAGGAATCCCTTCCGGCCCGCTCATCTGGTTTCTTTGTTCGATCGCGTTGCCGTCCAGGTATTCGACGCCGCCGTCGCGGCTGCTGCGGACCTCGTTTTGGACCTGTTTTTGGCTGGTTTTTTGTACCTTGTTCTGGTTTTGCAAAGTCTCCGGCAAAGGTGTGGCGGCAAAGGCGCGGCTGCCAATCAGGGCGGACAACAGCAGGCAGGAGCGGAAAGTTCTTGGATTGGTCATGTTATTGCGTGGCTTTTTGTTGGATATCATTGTGGAGTACCGGCGGCGCTGCCCAGAAGGCGCTTGAAGGCTTCGAGCTTCCTCGCCTGGTCCTCGCCGCCGTCTGCATATTCGCCGGTCTTGAAGCGGCCGCCGATGATGTAATCGACCTGCGGGCCTGGCATCTGCAGGCGGCGTTTGGCGTCAGGATCGATGACATCGGACAGGAACAGTCGTTTCTCGGCGTCGCCCTGGTCGTCAGGACTGCGCAGCACCGCGACGATGCGGGCGCCGGTCTGCACCAGGATGACTTTCTGGGCGTCCGCCGCCGGCACCGAAATCGTCACCGTGCTATAGGTGGCGCGCCCGGCCTGGCCCTGGCGCTCGGCCACGCCTGCTTCACGCGCGCGGTCGGCGGCCAGCACTTCGCGCACCGTGGTCTGGCCGGTGGCGCGCACCTCGATATTTTTCAGCAGCGGCGCCAGCACCGTGTCTTCCTGCTGCGGCCCGGCGCTGGGCGGCCCTTCCTGCGGCCGCTTCATCATGTAGAACAGGTCGATGTGGTCGCCGGCGCGCAGCAGGCCGGAGAAGGAATTGATCTCGTCCACCGGGATCGTGATGGCGCGGCTGCCGGCTTCGATCGACTTGGAAAACGGCACCGATTCGTACATCAGGAAATACGATTCCAGCAAAGGCGTGCCCTTGCGCACCGGGCGGATGATCTTCTTGCCGATATAGGCGTCGATCTGCTCCGGCGAGATGACGTCGAAGTTCATGTATTCCTTGGGCACCGTGCGCGAGGCCAGCTGCTCCATGGTCAGCACGTCGCCGGGATTGAGGTCGATCCGCGGCACCGTCACCGTGGTGCGCACCTTGCTGGCTTCGTCGCTCAGGCTTTTTTCGATTTCACTGGAACGGGTTTTCAGGTAGCTGTTGGCGAGGAACACGGCGAACGCGGCAATCAGGACGATGATGACCAGCGGCAGCGCTTTCTTGATTTTTTGCAGGTTGATGAAACGTTTTATATTCATGATGTGAGAGTAAAAGTAATCGTCGTTGCGAACTGGCGAGAGTCGCTGCTGGTGTTGAAAAATCGGGGGTATTGCGGCTCTGGCGGCACCTGCGCAACAGCCTAGTGGGTAGCTTTGTCATAGTCCTCGCCCCACCAGTGCTCCTTCACATCGTTCTTTTCACCGGCAGCCCAGGCGCCCATGTCCATCGCCCCCAGGCAAAAGCCGATCTGCGGCTCGGCGGGATCGAACTTCCCCTCCAGCCGGCTCAAGATACTGTTCCAGATCAGCTTGACCACGTCGAAAGCCTGGTAGCCGCCGCTGCCGCCGATCGGCGGCGATTTGGTTCCCAGCGGGTAGAACGGATGCCAGTGCAAGGCGTTTTGCGCCCGGTAGCTGGCCGATGAAGAAAACGGATAACGGCCGCGCTCCAGCGCCTTGGCCTGGAACGACGCGGCAATGCCTGAGCTCTGGCTGCTGTTGCCGAACAGGCGTGTGATGCCGATGATGATGCTGTTGGCGATAGGCACCTTGAGCGGGTAGCTCCACCAGATCTCGATCGAGAGCACGGTATTTTCCTGGATGCTCTTGTTGGTGATGTCGCCTTTCAGCTTGGCGTCGGCCAGATCCTCGCCGCCGCCGGGCGCTTCCATGCCTAGCGGCGTGCGGAAACGCATGTAGTCGGCCGGCAGCTTGAGGATGCCGTAGTCGAGCCCCTGCAATTCGATCACGCCCGATTCCAGGAAGGCGGCCTGGGTCGGGTTGTGGTACAGGATGCAGGAGTTGAACATCGCGTCCTTGTAGGCTTCGACCTGGGCTTCGACCACCGCCAGTTTCCCGGTGTCGTTGCCCATGTACATCGGCGTGATGCCGTTGATGTAACCCTGCAGCACCGAACTGTCGCCATAGCGCATCAAGCCCTTGACGAAGGCCCAGACGGCCGGGCCGATTTTCTGCTTGGCCTTGCCGAGGAATCCGGAGATCGGACCGGCGCGGTTTGCCGCTTCGTCGGGGTCGCCGCTGGACGAGCCGGCCGCATTGTTGACCGGCGCGCCGTTGCTGGCGGCTTCGGCCTGGCCGGAGCCGGCCAGCTCGCTGCCTGGAGTGGTGACGGTCGAGGTCACATCGCGCCCGGAAGAATCCTTGCTGTGTACGATCTTGCCGACCGCCGCGTAACCAAGGTTGCCCAGCTGCGCCGTCAACGGATCGGTCACGAAACGCGGCACCACCCGGCCATTGCTCATGGCGCCGATGCGGGCGGCTTCCTGCACCGCAAAGTTGTGCGCCAGCTTGGCCCGGTACATCAAGACCATTTGCAGGCACAGCAAGGCAAAGATCAGCACCACCGGGATAGCCACGACAAATTCGGCCAGGCTGGCGCCGCGTCCCAGTTTCAGATTTCTTCCGACTTTGATCAACATATATTGCGCTCTCGGCTGGTTTGCTAAATTGGCGTGGCGCTGACACCTAAGCCGTTGATGTAACTGAAATTCAGATGACGTATGGCGTCCAGCAGCAGGCTGAGCAAGGACACGCCGTCCACCGACACGAACAGCACCAGCGCCACGCACACCAGCAGGATCGAATATTCAACCGCGACCTGGCCGCGCTCGCCGCGCTTCATCGCCGCTCCGGCGTGGATCGTTTTCATTGCTGTTCCTTGCTGCATCGGCCGCCTTTTCATCGTGTAATCCAGTTGACCACGACAAACGTCTGGCCGGCGCCCCTGGTAAAGGTGTAGGTCGCTTCCTGCTGCTTGGGCGAGACATAGCGCATCACCGTGCCGCTGTTGTCTTCCGCGGTTTTCTTGAAACTCAGTTTCCACGCTTCCGCGGCGCGGTCTTCCTGGTAGAACGCAATGTTCTGTTCCATGTCGAAATTGTTGGTCATGGTGGTCAGGATCGATTCGCCCACCATGTCCACCGTACGCACTTCGTTCAAGATCACCGTGCCCGACGGCTTGCGCAGATGTTTGGCCAGCACCGGCGCCTTGGTGTCGATGTCCTGCTCCATGCGCGCCGGCAGGTCCGACATGCTGAGGTAACCCTGGGTCTGCTTGCGGTTGTTGCTGCTCAGGTTGGCCTGTTTCAGCCAGCCGTCCTTGACGCCCACGATCTGCACTTCATGCCCGGCCGCCTTGGTGGTGACTTTCCATCTGGCCTTGGCCCAGCTCGCCGCCAATATCACCGCCGCTTCGCGCAGCGGCTGCGGCCCCTCGATTTCATAGATCAGCATCGGCAAGCCATTCACCTCGATTTCGTCGGCCAGGCGGGTCTGCTGCCAGTTGTCCGGCACGCCGTCCAGCATCAGGCCCTCCACCGACTTCCATTTATCCGCCGCATATACGCCGGTGCACAGCAACAGGCACCAGCAAACCGCCATCAACACTTTCAAATAAATCCCCTTCTACCTTGTCTGCTACGGCGCCGGAGAAAAGCGCCAGGCCGGGTTGTCGAACATGGAGATCGTGCGCGCGCGCATGATGCCGGCCGGGCACAGTTCATCCTGGGTGTATTGGGTCAGCCGGATGGCGCGTCCGGGATCGGCCGTGCAGTTCACCGCCATGTAGTCTGCTTCGGCCATGCTGCCGGCCAGGCTGAGGCTTTCCTTGTAGTCGTCGGTAGATTTGTACGCCTTGATGATGCCGCTGGGATTTTTCAGGCTGTTGAAATCCAGCCCCATTCCCTGCGAGACCAGGGTCGAGACCTGGGCCGGGTTGATGCCGGCCAGGTCGACCCGGAAATTGCCGCCGAAACCGGAAGCGCCGCCGATCAGTCCCGGCAGGTTGAAGTAATTACTGTTGAGTATCTTGCCGACCGGATTGCCGGTGCTGCCGGAGCTGGCGGCGCCGTCGTAAAACGGGCTGAGCTGTTCGGCGATGCGATGGTTCGCCACCGGCACCGGCGCCGACCAGGAATTGGTGACCATGGTCAGGCTGCCCAGCTTGCGCGCGCTGGGACCGCCGGCGGGCATGCCGGTTTCTCCTTTGGCGATGCCGAAGGTCCTTTCCATATAGTTCTTGATGAAATCGCTGAGGCCAATCGTGCCGCTGACCTGGACCTGCTCATAGGGTTCGCGGTCCAGCGTCAGGTTGGTCAAGGTATTGCCGGTCGGGTCGAATCCCATCGGTCCGCCCGGCGACTTGCTGGAATTGGTGGAAACGCTCAAGGCGCCGTTGGCGATGGTGCCGAATGTTGCGCTCTCGAATTTGTCGGTGAAGAAACGCGCCGCGGTGCTCATCCAGTCGGCATGGTCCTGCAGCAGCGCGGCGCTGCCGTCGGCCTGGCTCTGGCGTGCGCCGCGCGGCGTCAGGTAGACGTTGCGGAACACATTGGGAGCAAGCGCGGCGTCGCCGCTGTACAGCGATTTATAGTCGGCGTTGCCGTTCGCCTTGTAAGCGGTGCGTTCCCACACCGCAAAGCGCGCCGCTTCGGTATTGAGCTGTTTCAGTTCGCCGAAACGCCAGACCCATTGCAAACCGAACAGGAACAGCATCAGCACGCTGCAAGCCAGGATCGACTCGAACAGGGCCTGTCCGCGCTGGCCCGGCCCGGCCTTGCGTGGCAATGCGAAAATTCTGGATGAGATAGGCATGGGGTCGCTGTTCAGTTTATTGTGAAGAACAATAATTTTTCCGGGTAATTCAAGCCTTCCAGCCGCGCGTTCCAGTAAGGCAGCATCAGGTTGGCGTGCGATATCACCTGCATGCGGCTGGTCCAGCGTTCAACCGGCGCCCGGTAGTACACCCGCGCCTTGCCCATGGCCTGCAGGTAATCCTGCTTGATTTCAGTGTCATAGTCCTTGATCGGCGCGCGTCCCAGGTTGAACTTGCCTTCCTCTTTCAACGGCGACTTCATGGCCCCCACCGATTCCTGCAGCCCCACCACAAACGATGGTCCCAGGTCCTTCAAGGCGTTGTCCTGTATTTCCTTGGAAGCGACAAACAGGTTGCTGGCCCCGCGGTCGCCGATCTTGTAGTTGCCGATGTTGGCGTCGCGCATTTCCCAGAAGCCGAACCGCTCCGCCGGCAAGCCCATGTCGGCCGCCACCACGCCGCCCATGCCGGGCCGCTGGAACAAGGTTTCGGTGCCGCGCGAAGTACGCATGTTGATGACATCGATCAAGTCGCCCAGGCCCAGCGCATTCAGAATGAATTTCAGGAAACCGTTGACGTTGTTGAGCGGATCGCCGGCAGCCTCCTGGGCCATTGAGAAGCCCTGCCCCAGCATGTTCGATACGGACGTCGCCACATTGCCGCCCAGGTTCGAGAGGTTCTGGAAGTTGGCCGCCTGCTGCGCCAGCGCAGTCGCCAGCTGCACTTCCGGATCGCCGCTGCCCGGAGTGGGCGCATTCAACGATGAGCCGGAAGCCGGCATGCCCGCCGGAGAGCCTCCAAGCACGGTGCTGGTGCTGCCGTTAGGCATGTTGATCACGCTGCTTGACGAGTTGCTTGAATTGAGGCTGTTGCCGGCGGCTGCCAGCGCCGGCTCCAGCGGCGCCACGATGGCGCTGTTGAGCGTGCTGGTGGCGTTGGCGTTGGCGGCCTGGCCTTTCATGGCGCTGTTGCCGGCAGCCCTGGCGATGTTCATGACGCCGCGGTCGTAGTATTTTTTTGCCGAACCGGCGGCCAGGGAAGCGCATGCGCCGCTCTTGCCGCCCAGGCGCGGCGCATAGATTTCACCGTTGGGCAGCGTGAAATACAGACAATCGTCGAGCCCGGTCGCCTCGCCCCAATAGGCTTTTTTGGCAGCATCGTCGGCCTTTACCACATCCGAGAATTTTTTCATGTCTTCGGGAATTTCCTGGTTCGCATCGACGCCCTGGCGGCCGACCTTGGACATGGTCACGGCGCCGGCCAGCGGAATGTGGATATTGAACAGGTGCGGATTGATGTCGATCACGTCGAAGTTGCTCCAGCCGTAGGTGCCGTCCTGCATCTGCATCATGCGCGTGCCGCCGGTGCGTTCGTACAGGCACATGATGGGGCTGACGATGACGCCCACCGTATTCATGAACGCCTCGATCACGGGGCCGATGACGTCGGCGGCGACATTGCCTTTCAGCGCCGGCACGATCTGTTCCAGGCCGTTGGTTTCCAGTCCGGTCAGCATGCCGTTGATGGCAGAAAGATTGCAGCCGTCGACCGCCCACAGGCCGACCGCGTTCGGGAACAGGCGGCGGCCGCCGCTGCCGCTGGTGAAGTTGAACATTTCCTTCATCATCATGTGGTGCACAAGATTGAATTCAATCTTGCTCTGGTCCTTTTCCCCGGCCTCCTGCATCTTGGTCAAGCCGAGGAATTTGCGCGGCGGCTGGTGCAGCTTGATCATGCTGCCGAAATCGACCATGCTCTTGCCGATCTGGTAGACGATGGTTTGCGGGATGTATTCGGCTTGCGGCGCATTGGCGGCCAGCAGGTCGTTCTGCATGCTGATCATGGAGGACACCGTGGTCGCCAGGTGCACCTGCTGCGATGCGAAGATCGCATAGTTCGACAAGGATACGGTGGCGGTGCCGGCATTGGCCAGCACCTGGCTGGTGAGGCGCACGCCGTTCACTATTTTTTCCCAGAAGTCGCCGAACTTGGAGATGGCGTTGGTGACGCCCGACAGGGCCGAGCCGATATAAGGAATGAATTTGGTCAGGGCGGCAATGCCCTTCAAAACCTTGCTGTTGTTCTTCCAGTACTGGTCCGACATGCCGACGCTCGACCACATCGCCGTCAGCTGCCCCACCGCCTGGTAATTGGAAATCATGGCGCGGTTGGTGTACGCCGTGTAGTTCAAGCCTTCCGCCGCAACATTGGCGGTGCTGAAGGCGATGGCGTCGGCGGCATTGACCAGCTGCCGTTTCTCGCTAGTCACCTGCGCCATGTTGTAGACGGCAAACAGGCCTACGCACAGCACCGCAAAAAAGAAGATGGCGATAGGCAGCACCGCGCCGCGCTGGCGCCAGCCGCCAACCGCCGCGCCCCTGTTGCCCCTGCCCTTTTCCGATGCCAGTTTCACTAAGCGCTCCCTATCAGAAATCAATTATTGATGATTGACTGACGGCCTCCGGCCGAACCGATTTCTTACTTTTCTGACGAAAGTATTTTTACTGGCGGCCAAAGCGTACGGCCGCGACAAGCCCCACTGAACAAAGCGTGCCGGTTGAGATTCGATGATTTGCTCCGGCCTGCAACGATGCGGGCCGGAGCGTTGGCCGATCAGCGGTTGTCGCTGCCGTAGTCTTTCATGGTGCGCTGGGTAGCAGCCTTGGTAGTAGCCAGGTCTGCCGAAGTTTTAGCGTTGGCGATTTCGGCCTTGCTGTCGTTGCCGGACAATTCTTGCGCCATGCCCGCCACCTGGTGACGGATGGTGCTGCCGAATGCCGCGAATACGCCGATGCTGACAACCGCGATCAACGCCACGATGATGATGTATTCCGACATGCCTTGACCGCGTTGGCGCAATGCGGTTTTGCTGCGACGGGATGAAGAGTTTAAGACTATTGCCATTTGAATCTCCTGAGGCTGGTGGTGGTGGGACAATTCCCTGTTGCTAAAACTGAGCGTATTCAATTTTTAGTCTATCCAGCTGCCGTGTTTTCTGTTTCCTCGCGAAACACTGTCGCAGCCTATCCCGCGCCATCGTCGACGACGATGGCGTGCCTGAATCATTCGAATGATTTTTTTTGCTTTACTTCACCGACGCAACGGCGCGGGAACCGAACAAGGCAATGCGCTCGGAGAGCCGGCGCCGGCGTTCGGTCAACACGTCGATCAGACCATCCAGTTCGTGAAGTTTCTCTATGTGCGGCGCCAGGTCCGCGGCGCCTTGTTTTGGATCAAAATTTTCGCTTCCGGAAGATTGCAGGAAAGTGCCAATCTGCCGTGTGCTGAAACCGCATTCAATCAGGTCCTTGATCTGCCTGACGATTTCCACAGTCTGCAGCGGATAATCGCGGTAACCGTTAGCCAGACGCTGTGACAGAATCAGTCCTTGCGACTCGTAGTAACGCAAGATACGTGCGCTTACTTTTGCTCGATTTGCTATTTCTCCTATACGCATTTCGCCTTTGCCTTGTTAACAAATAAGCGGTCCGGATAGCGGTGCAAACAAGGTAAAGAGATGACAGATATTTTTGTGCCAGCTTTTCATAACGTATTGCGATCCGTCCGAATTGCTTGATCCGATTAATAAAACGTTCTACTAACTGCGGTCTTTACACGGCTGAAGATATGCAACGAACCTTGCCACGGTACGCCTGGAAGATGCAGACGATACGCCGCGCAAGCGCTCGCCTCCCTGATCTTATGCAAGACATGTGCCATTCAAATCGAATGTAAATACATGTCTTTTATTGTCAAATAATGTTGAAGTAAGGTAACTATAGAACATTGACACTAATGAGAACGTCAAGAAAAAAATCACTTCAATCAGTACGAGAGAGCAGTAATCCGTTGTTTAGTTGCAGCAATATTTTTGTTTAGCGGCAATGTTGTTTTGTTTAGTGGAACCAAAATTTGGCACCCGCATTCCCCTGATGGGAAGCCGATGTGACGTTATTTGAAGGTCCGTAAAACGATCGGCCGGAAGCACCTTTTCATTCACAAAAACAGCGCTGCAAGCAATGCGCATATGGTCACAAAAGCGAACAGATTAGGATTTAGGACATGTCTCAAATCGCCTGAAAATATTTGCGGCGCGTGCATGCAGGCTGCAGCTTCCGATGCAGGAAATTTTTTTTCATGCGGAAGAAAAAATGACGATGACGCCGGCGCGGATCCGAGCCGGCGCTTTTCATGTCAAGGTTTGACAAGGTTTGAGCTTCTGCGACGCGGCCGTTGGTGACGGAATCCGGCCTGGCGGACATTCACGTTCTGCTGGCCGGCATCGACCGCGCCGCCATCCGCAACGCTGAGTCAGGTCCGTGCGGGAATTGAAGATGGCACTGCGTGAGAACCGTATTTGGCGTCCAGCGGAAAATTGCGCTCTACATACGCCACCAGCTTCTTTACGCTCGCTGCGATACTTTCATGGCCGGTATCGATGGCAAGCTGCGGATGCTCCGGCATTTCATATGGCGCGCTGATGCCGGTGAACTCGCGCAACTCACCCGAGCGCGCTTTCTTGTACAGGCCCTTGGGGTCGCGCGATTCACAGGTCGCCAGGTCGGCTGCGACATGGATTTCGTGAAACGCCTCTCCGCAGGATTGTCGCGCCCGCGCGCGGTCGGCCCGGTAAGGAGAAATGAAAGCCGTGATGCAGATCAGGCCGGCGTCGGCAAACAAGGCGGCGACCTCGCCTACGCGCCGGATATTCTCGCTCCTGTCCGCCGGACTGAAGCCGAGGTTGGCATTGAGGCCGTTGCGTATATTGTCGCCATCCAGCACGTAGCAGGAATATCCCAGCGTCGTCAGCGCATGCTCCAGGGCCATGGCCAGCGAGGATTTGCCGGACGCCGGCAATCCGGTCAGCCAGATGACAGCGCCGCGGTGGCCGTAATGCGCCATGCGCTGAGATGCATTCAAGGCATGCGGTACCGCGGTCAAATTTTTTTCCATTCAACACTCCACAGAATACGGCGCCCTGCGACGGCCAGGCGGCAACATACATGATGCCTCAAAACGCAGCCGCCGGAACGCTTCATATCCTTGATTCAAGCGCCAGCCGTGCCACACAGGCGCAGGATGCGGTAATATTTGCCGAACGGTTTTCCCGCGCCGAGCCGTGCGGAAAACGTGTCGGGCAGCCATTCAATATAAGAGCAAAGGCCATTCTGATGATTCCAGCATTCGTCGGCGTAACGGGTTTACCCAGGGCGGGTTCCACGCTGCTGTGCCAGCTGTTGGCCCAGCATCCCGAAATTCATTGCGAAGGACATAGCTCTCCCCTTTGCAACACCCTGCTGGGAATCCGCCGCATGATCAGCGAAGACACTTTTTTCCTGTCGCAGCTCGACACCCAGTTCGAACAAAGCTATGCCCACCTGACGTCGGCGATGCAAGGGTTCTTGCGGGGCTGGCATCATGACTGCAGCAAGAAGGCTGTGGTGGACAAGAACCGCGCATGGCTGCATGCGATAGAACTGCTGCTGCATATCGAACCGAATGCCAGGCTGATCGTATGCCTGCGCGAACTCGGACAGATCTACGGCTCTATCGAAGCGCAGCACCAGCGCACGATCCTGGTCGACTTCATCGACAACCTGGCCGATTTCGACCGCTTCGGGCGCGCCGACATGCTGTTCGCAAAAGACAAGGCCATCGGTGCTCCGCTGGTCTCCCTGCATGCGGTCGCCGACCTGCCCAAGCATGTGCAGGAACGCCTGTATTTCATCCGCTTCGAAGATTTGATGGAACGCCCTTCGGCCTGCATGGCGCACCTGTATTCCTGGCTGGGACTGGCGCCGTTCGAAATCGATCCTGACCGCCTGGCGATAGGCCTGCAGGAAAGCGACAGCCACTACCACATGAAATACAGCCACAAGCAGGCGCGCCAGATCAGCAAGCCGAAACGGCACGATATTCCGCCGCGCATCCAGGCGCAAATCGAAACTGCCTGCTCCTGGTTCTACCAGCTTTATTATCCGCAGAAACCGTAAGGCCCTGGATCAGGGTTTCTTAAAACGCCTTGCCGATTTCAGCCCAGGCGCGCACGGATTTATTGTCGCCAATCAGCTGCGGCGTCGATCCGAACGGCGCGGCGATATAGAGCTTGGCATGCCACTGGTCGGGGCCGCTCCAGTTCATGCCGACGCCAGCTCCGCTCAATGTCGCGCCATTGTCGCCCGGCAGCCAAGGATTCTTGTTGACCGTCACGTGTTCGCTGTCGACGAAGGCCAGCACTTGCCAGCGCCCGCTCGCGAACTGGCCGAGATCGTGCCGCAGCTCGACCGAACCGAAGACCCCGGTGTCGCCCGACAGCGCGCCGATGTCATAGGCGCGTACCGTATAGGGACCGCCGGCGACCATCTTTTCCGCAGGATCCAGGTTGCCGTTTGTCCATTGGCCGGCTAGTGCGAAATACAGGGAATCGTTGCGCGTCAGGTTTTGCAGCTGCGCGAGACTGCCATTCCATTTCGTGTAGCTGCCTTGCGTTTTGGCGGTAACCGAATCAGACAGTTCTGCCGCCCGGTCGTCGAAACCTACGCGTCCCGCGGTGAGGCCGATATTCCAGGTGCCGATGCCGCCGGCCAGCACACCGTTGCGCCAGTCGCCGTTCAGGCTCGCGCTCCAGTTATCCAGGTGACGGTCGGTCTTGATGTTGCCGACGCCGATCCGGTCGTTCAATTGCTTGTGGTCGTACTGGATCTGGCCGTACAGGTTGGCGTCGCGCGTGCGCATGAAGGGGTGTTTCACCCAGATGCTCGCCACTTGCGCGGTGCCGCGCGCGTCCAGCGCACCCAAAGTATCGCCGAGGATGTAATGCAGCGCCGAATAGGAGCCGCCCATGCGCGTACCCAGGCCGTTGAGCAGGATTTCATAGGCAATGCTGCCGTAATTCATGTCTCTGCCGCTGGTCAGCGCGCCGATGCTGAGGATATCGCCGTGGCGCAGCGGATTGAAGATATTCACTGAGGCGCCGAGGCGGGCCCGGCCGGTATAGCGGTTGCCGAAATTATCCAGCGTCACATTGCCGGCGACCTGCGCCGCCGGGTCGGCCTGCACCTGCAGGTCAGAAGTGCCGACCGCTTCCCCCGGTTTCAGGAGCGCGCTGACCGCAACGCCCGGAATGTCCGAGGCGAGCAGCAGCGTACGGTCAAGCCCGGCTTGGGTGACCGCTTGTCCAGCCTGCAAAGGCGCCAGGGTCTGCTGCAGCAGGGCATCGCTCACCCGGCTGCGGTTATCAAGCTTGACCTGGCCGTAACGGGCTTCAATCACCATCACCTTCACCACGCCGCCTTGAACGGTCTGGGCCGGGATGATGGCGCGCGCCAGCGGATAACCGTGGTTATGGTAGTAGTCGGTGATGCGCGCAACCACTTCGCCCAGCTGGGCCAGGGTGAGGTTCTTGCCCTCGGCGTCGGCCACCAGTGCATGCAAGGTCGCCGTATCGAAGGCGGTATTGCCGGACAGTTGTATGCTGGTGACGCTGAAAGCCGCACCCGCCGGTTGCTGAGCGCCGCCCTCCTGCTGGATGGTCAGGCCGGTTCCCGTGGACGAGGGAGGCGCCGGCTTGAGCGGCTGGATCTGCTGCAGTATGGAACCGGCGCCGGGCGGGGTCACCGGATCGGCCGCAAATACGGCGACGGATGAATAGCTGAGCAGCATGGCTACGATGAGCGGCTTCATTGGATATGGGAATCTAACGTTATTTTTCATTGAGGCTCGCTTATTCATCCGTGCTCACGATATTGTCCGGCAGCCTGACTCCGCCGCCCGTGATCTTCACTTCCACTCCGTTCATGCCGTCACCCTTGAAGCTCGATGGATTGTTCGGCGGCTGGACATTGAACTGGACCAGGTCGAGCGCCGCCAGGTTGATGCCCGCATGCGGGACGGCAAACACCGAATCCAGCGCGGTGACCAGGTTCTGCACCGAGACAGGGGCTGCCCCCGGCTTCAAGGTCAGCGCGGTAGCGTTGCCCGCCGCTTGCACGAACACGTAGTTCGTCGCGCTCAAGCCGCCGCCGTCAATCGCATACAGTCCCGGCAGGCTGGTCGGCTGGGCGTTGCTGGTCCAGGTCAGGCTGCCTGCCGTAGCACTGCCCAGCGTGTCGCCTCCTACCAGGCCGCTCACGGTGCCGGTCAGGCCGGCCGGCGTTTGCCCGGCAATGCTGCTTGCCGGGGTGGCGTTGTAGGTAAGCGTCGCCGGCGTGATATTGGCGCTGGTGGTGGTCGTGCTGCTCACTGTATAGTTCGCCGCATCGGCGCCGCTTGCGCTGATGCCCGCCACCGTCACGGTCTTGCCTGTCCCGGCATTCTTGTCGGCGAAGTTGGCCGAGGTATCGCTGAACGTCACCGCATCGCCTGCCAAACCGCCGCTGAGCGTCACCGAGGCTGCCGTATTGCCGTCATAGGTTTTATTGGCGCCGATGGCGGCAACGACGATGGCCAGCGGCGTGATGTCGGCAGTAGTCGAAGCGGTAGCGTTGCTGACCAGGTAGTTGCCGGCATCGGCGCCGCTAGCGCTGATGCCCGAAACGGTCACCGTCTTGCCCGTGCCTGCATTCTTGTCGCCAAAATTTACCGAGGTATCGCTGAACGTCACCTTGTCGCCGCCTATCAGGCCGCTGCCGGCCAATATCGCCGACCCGGAAGTCGTCGCGTCATAGACCTTGCTGACGCCGCTGGCAGTGACGGTGACCGACTGCCGGTTGACGGTATAGTCGCCGCTGATGCTGCCCAATATGTAGTTGCTTGCATCGGCGCCGCCGAGGGCGCCGTTCGCCGACTCGATGCCGATGTGGGTGCCGGCAGTCAGGTGGCCGCTGCTGCTGGTGAGCCCGGTCGTATTCACGGAAACGCCGGGGGCGTTGACAATATCTCCCGAGATGACGTTCGATATGCTGATTGCGCCCGGCGTCAGCGCCGCACCGTAGGTCGAACTGCCGGCCGCGATCGTGCCGTTCAAGGCCAGCTGGCTGACGGTATAGTTGCCGCTGGCGCCGGCAAAGGTGTAGTTGCCCGCATCCGCTCCGCCCAGTGCGGTACCTACCGATTCGATACCGGCATGGGTGCCGGCAATCAGGTGGCCGCTGCTGCTGGTCAGGCCGGTCGTATTCACCGTGACGGCGCCCGGCGTGACCAGGTCGCCGCTCACGGCGTTGGTGAAATTCACCGTGCCTGGCGTCAAGGTTGAGCCATAGGTCGAGCTGCCTGTGCCAACCGTGGCATTCAAGACCAGCTGGCTGACGCTGTAATTTCCTGTCACCCCGCTGAATGTATAGTTGCCGGCATCGGCCCCGCTCAAGGCGCTGACCGTTTCAATGCCGTTATGCGTGCCTGCAATCAAGTGGCCGCTGCTGCTGGTCAGGCCGGTAGTGTTGACGCCAACCGTGACTGTGCCCAGCGCGTCGCCTGTCACGGCATTGGTGAAGTTCGCCGCACCCGGGACCAGGGCCGAACCGTAGGTCGAACTGCCGGCGCCGATGCTGCCGGTCAACGCCAATGGGCTCACGGTGTAATTGCCGGTGGCGCCGGCAAAGGTGTAATTGCCTGCGTCCGCTCCGCCCAGCGCCGTACCTACCGATTCGATGCCGTTATGCGTGCCGGCAGTCAAGTGCCCGCTGCTGCTCGTCAGGCCAGCCGTATTCACCGTGACGGCGCCCGGCGTGACCACGTCGCCGCCCAAGGCATTGCTGAAATTCACCGCGCCTGGCGCCAGCACCGAACCGTAGACTGAGCTGCCCGCGCCAACCGTGCCGTTCAAGGCCAGCTGGCCGACGGTATAGTCGCCTGTGACCCCGCTGAATGTGTAGTTGCCGGCATCGGCTCCGCTCAGCGCGCTGACCGATTCGATGCCGGTGTGGGTGCCGGCAGTCAGATGCCCGCTGCTGCTGGTAAGCCCAGTCGTGTTGACCGCGACCGTGGCCGTGCCCAGCGCGTCGCCTGTCACGGCATTGGTGAAGTTCGCCGCACCCGGGACCAGCGCCGAACCGTAGGTCGAACTGCCTGTCCCGATGGCGCCAGTCAACGCCAGTGGACTCACGGTGTAGTTGCCGGTGACCCCGCCGAATGTGTAGTTGCCGGCATCGGCCCCACTCAAGGCGCTGACCGTTTCAATGCCGTTATGCGTACCGGCAATCAGATGGCCGCTGCTGCTGGTCAGGCCGGTGGTGTTGACGCCAACCGTGGCTGTGCCCAGCGCGTCGCCTGTCACGGCATTGGTGAAATTCACCGCCCCCGGAACCAGGGCCGCGCCGTAGGTCGAGCTGCCCGCCACTATCGAACCGGTCAGGGCCAATTGGCTGACGGTGTAGTCGCCGCTGGCGCCGGCAAAGGTGTAGTTGCCCGCATCCGCTCCGCCCAGTGCGGTACCCACCGATTCGATACCGGCATGGGTGCCGGCAATCAGGTGGCCGCCGCTGCTGGTCAAGCCGGTTGTATTCACCGTGACGGCGCCTGGCGTGACCAGGTCGCCGCTCACGGCGTTGGTGAAATTCACCGCGCCCGGGACCAGGGCTGCGCCATAGGTCGAACTGCCTGCGCCAACCGTAGCGTTCAAGGCCAGCTGGTTGACGGTGTAGTTACCCGTGATCCCGCTGAATGTATAGTTGCCGGCATCGGCTCCGCTCAGCGCGCTGACCGTTTCAATGCCGTTATGCGTGCCTGCAATCAAGTGGCCGCTGCTGCTGGTCAGGCCGGTAGTGTTGACGCCAACCGTGACTGTGCCCAGCGCGTCGCCTGTCACGGCATTGGTGAAGTTCGCCGCACCCGGGACCAGCGCCGAACCGTAGGTCGAACTGCCGGTCCCGATGCTGCCTGTCAACGCCAGTGGACTCACGGTGTAGTTGCCGGTGGCGCCGGCAAAGGTGTAATTGCCTGCGTCCGCCCCGCCCAAGGTCGCGCCCACCGATTCGATGCCGTTATGCGTGCCGGCCGTCAAGTGTCCACTGCTGCTGGTCAGGCCTGTCGTATTCACCGTGACGGCGCCCGGCGTGACCACGTCGCCGCCCAAGGCATTGCTGAAATTCACCGCACCCGGGACCAGGGCCGCACCGTAGGTCGAACTGCCCGCCACTATCGAACCAATCAAGGCCAGCTGGCTGACGGTGTAGTCGCCGCTTGCGCCGGCAAAGGTATAGTTGCCCGCATCCGCTCCGCCCAGTGCGGCACCCACCGATTCGATGCCGGTGTGGGTGCCGGCAATCAGGTGCCCGCTGCTGCTGGTCAGGCCTGTCGTATTCACCGTGACGGCGCCCGGCGTTACCAGGTCGCCGCTCACGGCGTTGGTGAAATTCACCGCGCCCGGGACCAGGGTTGCGCCGTAGGTCGAGCTGCCTGTGCCAACCGTGGCATTCAAGGCCAGCTGGTTGACGGTGTAGTTGCCCGTGACCCCGCCGAATGTGTAGTTGCCGGCATCGGCCCCGCTCAAGGCGCTGACCGTTTCAATGCCGTTATGCGTACCGGCAATCAGGTGGCCGCTGCTGCTGGTCAGGCCGGTGGTGTTGACGCCGACCGTGGCCGTGCCCAGCGCATCGCCTGAGACGGCATTAGTGAAGTTCACCGCCCCCGGGACCAGGGCCGAGCCGTAGGTCGAGCTGCCCGTCGCTATCGAACCGGTCAGGGCCAGCTGGCCGACGGTATAGTCGCCAGTAGCGCCGGCAAAGGTATAGTTGCCCGCGTCCGCTCCACTCAGAACAGTGCCCACAGATTCGATACCGGTGTGGGTGCCGGCCGTCAGGTGGCCGCTGCTGCTGGTCAGGCCAGTCGTATTCACCGTGACGGCACCGGGGGCGACAAAATCGCCGCCTACGGCGTTGGTGAAATTCACCGCGCCCGGCGCCAGGGTCGAGCCGTAGGTCGAACTGCCTGCGCCAACCGTAGCGTTCAGGGCCAGCTGGTTGACGGTATAGTTGCCCGTGACTCCGCTGAAAGTGTAGTTGCCGGCATCGGCCCCGCTCAAGCCGCTGACTGTTTCAATGCCGGTGTGGGTGCCGGCAGTCAGATGCCCGCTGCTGCTGGTCAGGCCGGTGGTGTTGACGCCGACCGTGGCCGTGCCCAGCACGTCGCCTGTCACGGCATTGGTGAAGTTCGCCGCACCCGGGACCAGGGCCGAGCCGTAGGTCGAGCTGCCCGTCGCTACCGAACCGGTCAGGGCCAGAGGCGTAACGGTGTAGTTGCCGGTGGCGCCGGCAAAGGTGTAGTTGCCCGCGTCCGCCCCGCTCAAGACTGTACCCACCGATTCGATGCCGTTATGCGTACCGGCCGTCAGGTGGCCACTGCTGCTGGTCAGGCCCGTCGTATTCACGCTGACCGGCGCGGCCGTAACGACATGGCCGGCGACCATGTTGGTGAAAGTCACCGTGCCCGGCTGCAGGGCTGATCCATAGACAGAGCTGCCGGCGCTGAGCGAGCCGATGAGCGCCAGCGGATTGATCGTCAATGCGCCATTGACATAGGTAATGATGTAGCCCTGCTGGCCGGTGGAGGAAAGGCCGGATGCGGTGATCGTGTAAGTGCCTGCGTTGACCGCGCCTTGCGAGGTTCCGCCATAAGTTATGCCGCCCAGCACGCCGACCGGCGTCGCGCCGTATCTGTAGCCATTCAGGCCGGTGTAGGTAACGCCATTGTTGCTGGCATAGGCTGTGCCGTTGAAAGTGCTGGTGGCATTGTTGGCCGAAACGGTTAACGCCGTCATGCCGGAGAGTAATAGCGGATAACCGCCGGACATTATCCAGGTGCCGCTGAAATCCCATGCAGGGTTCAGATTGCCGTTGGCGGCGGTGCCGGACGTGAAATTGGCCTGGTTCTGCATGTTGGCAGTGGTCATGCCGGTGCCGCCGGCGGAGGTCGCCTGGCCGGAGCTTGTTTTATCCCAGAAGCTGCCGCTAACGATGCCGGGCGCGCCGGTGTTGTTGCCGATCAAGCCGCCAACTGAGGTCGAGCCGGCCCCGGCGCTGACGCTGCCTGTCGAAAAACTGTTGGTGACCGTGCCGCCTAATCCGCCGGCGCCGGTATTATTGCCTACCAGTCCACCGACAAAGGACGCACCGGCAGTGCCGGTTACGCTGCCCGTTGCATAGCTGTTGTCAATCACAGGGTTGCCCGCTGGGGTGTTTGCCGTGGCGGCGGCGCCGTAATTGTGGCCGACCAGGCCGCCGACAGCACTGGTGCCGGAAACGCTGCCGGTCGCATAACTGTTGCTGACCCGGGCCGAGCCCGTAAACCCATAATTGGAACCCAGCAAGCCGCCTACATAGGAGGCGCCGCTCACAGAGCCTGTGGCATGGCTATTGATGATCAGGCTGCTGATGCCGGGGGCGCCGTAGGCATAACCTACCAATCCGCCGACATTGCTGCTGGTGCCGGTTACATTCCCCGTTGCGTAGCTATCGCTGACCGTGCCGCCTTGCAAACCGCCGAGCAATCCACCTACGGAGGAACTGGCCGCTCCTCCGCTGACTGTGCCGGTAGCGTAACTCCTGGAAATCGTGCCTCCCTGGTTCCACCCCACCAAGCCGCCGACGGAAGTGGAAGGGCCGCTAGCGCTCACGCTGCCTGTCGCATAACTGTTGCTGATGGCGCCGCTGTTGAAACCCGCCAACTGGCCGGTATAGTTCGAGCCGCTGACGGCAACGCTCCCCCCCACCAGGCCGACGTTGCGAATCACGCCGCTCGATTCGCCAAACAGGCCGCGCGCCGTGCCGCTTGCAGCCGGGGTCACCGCGAGGCCGCTGATCGTATGGCCAAGGCCGTCGAACGTGCCCGAAAATAGCGTGCTGCCAGTGCCTATCGGCGTGAAGCCTGCGCCGCTGTTCCAGGCCGAGGTGGCGGCGGCGTTGATGTCGCTGCCCAGCGCATAGTAGCCCGCGAGATTTCCTAGCGTTCCCTGCAAGCTGCCGTCGCCGCTGCTTGCGGCCGTACCCAGGGAGTTGATGACCGTATAGACATGGTTGTTCATGGTCAGCACGCCGCTGCCGCTGAAATTGACGCGGCCGTTAAACCCGGCGCTGCCTAAGGCGACATTGACATGGCCGCTGCCAGGCTCCAGGTCCAGGCTGGCCGAGCCGCTTGCCGTCATCGTGGCGTTGATGTTTACATCGTTGCTGGCGTTCAGGGTCAGCTTGTGTCCGTTCCAGGTTACCGTATCGTCGACATTGATATTGCCGCTGGTGCCGCTGGCGCCGCTGGCCGAAGAAATCGTCACGTTCCCCAAGCCCAATGACGTGTTGAGCGCAGCGCCGGTCAGGTCGCCGTTGCTTGGTGCGATCGTGAAATCCGTCGGATCGATCAGCCAGGTGCCTGCCAGGCCCAGTGCCGCGGTCGTGCTGATCTTGGCGTTATTGGCCACCTTGACGTTAGCTGCGCTGGTCTCGATGAAACCGCCGTTGCCGCCGCCAGGTGCGCTGGCGTCAAGCGTGCCGCCGACGTTGACGGTGCCTGCCGCCATGCCGCCTAGCAGGACAATCGTGCCGCCCTGGTTTTCCACGGTGCGCGCTTCAATCACGCCAGTATTGTTGACGACGCTGGCCAGCAACGCATCTTTGGCCCCCGCGCTCATGATCACGCGACCGCCGTCGGCCCGGATCAGTCCGCCGTTTTCTGCCGCGCTGTTCAAGACGCTCTGGTCGACCTGCAGCTGCAGCAGGCTGTTGCCGCTGAACGTGAGGGTGACGGCGTTGCCGGCGCCGAGCGCCACCGCGCCCTGTGGCGCGCTGATCGTGCCCTGGTTGCTGACATGGTTGCCGAGCAAGGCGACGTAGCCGCCGTTAGCCGCCGCGATCGATCCCTGGTTGAGCACGCTGCCTGGGCCGTTGCCGCTGAAACTGCGGGTATTGCCGTTCAGGCCGGCGTCACGCAAATCCAGGGTCGAAGCAACCAGGCCGCCGACATTGACCTGCGCGCCGGAGCCGAACAGGATGCCGTTCGGGTTGATCAGGAATACCTGGCCGTTGGCATTCAGGCGGCCGAGGATCTGTGTGCCGTTGGTGTCGAATATGCGGTTGACGGCGATCGCGCTGACCGAGGGCTGCACAAAATTCACCGTTTCTTGCGGAGCGACGTTGAAACCGCTCCAGTTCAGGGTCGCATTCTGGCTGGTCTGGCTGATCGTGGTGGTCGCGCCGGATTGGCGGATGCTGCCGCTGCCCGCAACAATCTGCCCGCCGGTCGGCGCCGCCTGGGCTGCGATCGCCGTCAGCGACAATGCCGCCGCCACCAGTTTGCGGCGTCCGCCCTTGCCTCGTCCGCGCGTGGTTTCCGCTACCGCGATCCAACTGTTGGTCACAGTGCTCCAGACCAGGCGATAGATGTGGTTCATAGATCCGTGGCGTTTCATGGAATGATTTCCTAATTGAACCTACGCTACTCAACCAGACAATGCGCGCGGCTAGCCAAGACCTGGTCGGCCGCCCGCCTGCTCCTCGCTTCAACAAACCGTGCGGAATCGACATCGAGACCGCGTATTCGTCACGCAGAAACTGTGCTTTAGCTGCCCCGCGCCGGAAAACAGCGGTACGGCTGAGCAGACTTCCAATTAAAAATCGTATTACAGCGACAACGGATTCAAAGGACTGCGACTGGCGCAAGGCGCGCCAAAATGAAAGTTGACATACAGATAATGTCAATCTGAGGGACATAGCTGGTTTCCCTATCCAGCTTTCTTTTAAGCAAAATATTACACCAAGTAAATGTGTTACATGCAAGCCAATTGTTAATCATTGTTAATCTAAATTGTATTTTATTGTATCCGTTGGATTCTGGCCTCAGCTGGCTGCCCACAAGACTTTTTTCATGACTTTTTTCAAGCAAGTATTGCTGAATCCTATTGCCGAATCCGGGTTTTCCTGTTCAACTTCGGCTTGCCGCAAGTTAACATTCGGCAACCCTGATCCGTATCAAAACAGGCTACTCAACGAAGGAAATGCGATGAACATATTTCTCGGTAGCATCATGACGTTCGGTTTTCAGTTCAATCCCAGCGGCTGGCAGCAATGCAACGGACAAACGCTCGGCATCGACCAATATTCGGCCTTGTTCGCCTTGCTGGGCACCACCTTTGGCGGCGACGGCGTGCAAACCTTCCAGCTGCCGAATTTGCAGGGACGAATGCCGCTGTGCCAAGGCAATGGCGCCACGCTAAGCCCACGTGTGATCGGCCAATCTTCCGGCACCGAAAACATCACGATCGGGATCAGCAACCTGCCGTCCCACACCCATACCGCCACCTTTACACCTGCCGGCAGCAGCGGCTACACGGTATCGGGCAACACCGCCGGCAACCTGCTGGCGCCCACCACGACCAACAACATCCTGTCGGGATCGCCGGCAGGCAACTCGGGCGGAGCGATCTGGGGCTCGACCGCGCCCGCCATTGCCTTGGGCGGCGGGGGCGGCGGTTCCGGCGCTACGGTAAGCAACGCCCTCACCGGCAACAGCCAAGCCGTGGCAAGCATGAATCCGTACCTGGCGCTGAACTTCAGCATCGCCTTGGCGGGCATTTTTCCTTCGCGCAATTAAGCAATACCGTAGTAAAGCCAGCCGGCCTCGAATAGCAAAAACACCGGTCTTAAACCGCAGCAATCACAAGGGAGATTTCCATGGAAGTGTTTCTCGGCAGCATAATGACTTTCGGTTTTCAGTTTAATCCTAACGGCTGGCAGCTCTGCAACGGCCAGACGCTCGCCATTCAGCAATATGCAGCCTTGTTCTCGCTGCTGGGCACCTACTACGGCGGCAACGGCGTGCAAAACTTCCAGCTGCCGAACCTGCAGGGACGGGTGCCGATTGGCCAGGGCACCGGCCTCGGCTTGACGCCGCGCGTGATCGGCGAAGCGGCCGGCACCGAGAACATCTCGATCACCATCAACAATATGCCGTCCCATACCCACGTCGCCACCTTTACGCCATCGGGCGGCGGCAGCAGCTACATGGTATCGAGCAACACCACCGGCAACCAGCTGGTGCCGAGCGCAACCAACAACATCTTGTCCGGATCGCCTGCCGGCCCGCAAGGCGCGGCGATCTGGGGTTCGACAGCCGGCACCATTCCGCTGGGCGGCAGCAGCGGCAGCGCCGGCGGCACCGTCACCAATGCCCTCACCGGCAACAACATTCCCGTGGGCAGCATGAACCCCTACCTGGCGCTGAACTTCAGCATCGCGCTGGTGGGTATTTTCCCGTCCCGTAACTAGCGGACTGCAATAGCGGGCTGGCTGGCCAGCCCGCTGCCGTTTTTCCCTTCCCTACGGACTAAATCCCATGCTAGAACTCGTTGATGCCGCTTATTTCACTCCCTCGACCGGACAGGTCTGCGCACTGCAGCTGCCGGACGGCAGCGCCTTGCCGGTGCTGGTCGACAGCGTGAATGTGAAAGCGCAATACCGCAATCCGTATGCGCCGGAACAAGAGCGCCTGCCGTTCATCGTCACGCTGACCGCGCAACAAGCCACCGATTTTCTCGAAGGCCCGTGTGCGATCGACCTGCCGCAGCGCGAGCGCCTGGAAGGCGTTTACGTATCGCGCCTGGCGCCGCTTGGACGCGATCCGGCCGGCGCCTATTTCCAGGTGGTGTTCAGCTGAATGGATTCAAGGCAAGCGCGGCTTGCCTGGATACCACACCATGCGGTCGGCCATCAATTCCGATTCTTCCACCTTGAATCCCAGTTCGAGGTAGATCCGCTTGGCGCCGGGGTTGTTGTGCCAAACCACCACCACGACAGGGCACTGCACCTGGCTTGCGGCTTGCTGCACGCCGCGCAGGACTGCCTTGCCGTAGCCGAAGCCGCGGGCGGCGGCAATGAAAGCGATGTAAATCACGCGCACCTCGTTGTGGCCAAAATCCACCACCAGCCCTCCGACGGCGGCCTGGGTTTTCTCTATGACGAAATGCATGGCGTTCGGATATTCTTCACCGGTGCCCTGGGCATGCGCGGCATATTGCTGGGCTATCACGGTTTCGACGAATTCGGGTTCGCCATCGATGAATTGCAGGTCTGGCCGCGCGGAACGATACAGGGTTGCCAGGAAAGGCTGGTCGCCGGCGGTGGCGGGCCGCAGGGAAATGCCGGCCGGCATGGCGGAAGAAGAAGTGAGCATGCTGACGTTTCTCAGGAATTGGAGTAAATACCGTGGCCGTCACTACCGTGGCCGTCACTACGGTGGCCGTCACCACGGCGGACATCACAATGGTGGAGCAGCTTATAACAGAAGCTGCCTTGACGGATAAGGTTGCCACAAATAAAGTGCTTCGGCGCATTATTTTGCCTGGGCCGCTAGCAAGCGCAGATGCCGAGATGCGTCGCCATCGACGCATCAACTGGATTGAAGGTGGTCGAATGAACAGATTCCTCAAATTGCCGCTCCTCTTTGATCCGCATGAACTGCTGAAGGATTTGCAGGCATGCGAGAGCATGGACTGGCCGCGGCATTTCCATACCGACGACTATTCCGGCCTGTGGTCGGGCCTGGCGTTGCGCTCTGCGTCCGGCAAGCCGGACGATATCCATTCCCACCCTGGCGCCGCCGGCTATATCGATACGCCTTTGCTCGGCCATTGCCCCTACATCGCCGGGATCCTCGACACCTTCGAATGCGAGATAGACTCGGCCAGGTTGCTGCGGCTGGGGCCCGGCGCGCATATCAAGGAACACAGCGATGTGCACACCGGCTATCAGTTCGATGTCTTTCGCGTGCATATACCGATCGAGACCAGCAAACAAGTAAGATTCCTGGTTGGCGGGCATGCTCTGGACATGCGCCCAGGCGAATGCTGGTACGCCGATTTCAGCCAGCCTCACAGTGTCGAGAATTGCGGGACCACAGCACGCACCAACCTGATCCTGGACGGCAAAAGGAATAATTGGTCAGATGCACTGTTCCGCCAGGCCGGCTACGATTTCGATGCCGAGGCGCGCAATCGCAGGCTCGACAGCGCAACGCGCGCCATGGTGATCGCCCGCCTGTCCGAGATGAAAACCGATGCGGCGGACCGATTGATCAAACAGCTGGAAGCCGAGGCGGATGCCGATGAATAGCGCGGCTCAACAAGAGATACGGCAAGATGATGCGGCCGTCCTGCTCGATGAATGGATACCCTACAAACTGTTACGGCAGGAACAGCAATGGCGTTGCCTTTGGCTCGACCTGGCGGGCAAGCGCATTGCCGAGCCGTTTTTCTCCGACACGATTTTACGCTGCAAGGCCAGTGCGCCCATCAACCGGCGTTTTCCCAGCATCAGCTCGCTGGAATGCCTGACGGCATGCGCAGCAGGCGCGGCCGACGTGGTCACGCCAAGCGCTTTTATTTTCCATGTTTCGCGCTGCGGCTCCACCCTGGTCTCGCAACTGCTGGGATTGAGCGAAAAAAACATCACCCTGTCTGAAGTGCCCCTGATCGATGAGCTGCTGCGCCTGTCCCGCACACAGGCGGATTCTTCCGCAGCGGAAGCTGCGCTGAAAGCCAGCATTGTCTTGCTGGGACGGCGCAGGCTTGGACAGGAAAAACATTTGTTTATCAAGCTCGACAGCTGGCATGTCTTTTTTGCCGGAGCGCTGAGAAGGCTTTACCCAGGCGTTCCGTTCCTGCTGTTGTACCGCAGCCCGGACGAAGTGCTATTTTCACATCAGAAGCGGCGTGGCATGCAGGCCGTGCCAGGGTTGCTTGAAGCGGAACTGTTCGGCATGTCGCCCGCGGAATCGGCAACTTACGATGGCGACCGCTATATCGCCAAGGTGCTGGAATATTATTACTCGCAATTCTTGCTCATCGCCGGCAATGATGATCGCTCACTCCTGCTGGACTACCGGCAAGGCGGCATTGAAATCGTGCGCCGGCTGGCCGGATTTGTCGGCATGCCTCTGGATGAGACAGAAATTGCGGAAATGACAGTGCGTTCTCGCTTCCACGCAAAATATCCGGAACAGGGATTTGCGGAAGACAGGAAAGAGCCTTGCGCGCCTGCATATCTTCAGCCGGCACAGGCGATGTATGCCCGCCTTGAGCAACTGCGGGCAAGACTCTCCGGCTGACAAGCGTCCCCAACTACGCGATGTGCTTGTGGCAGATGCAATGTCCCCAGCGGTACAGGTGCATATTGTGCAGCAGGTCCTTGGTTGCTGTCGGCACGCCGCTCACCAGGATTTCCTTGGCGGTCAGGCCGAATACCGCCAGGCTGATCGACGGCGCCAGCGACACTACCGCGTGCCAGGTCCGTTTCGGTATGAACAAAGCGTCGCCCTGCTCCACCCGCGCGTACAAGCCTTTGGCCTGTTCCAGCGCGCGCAGCTGTTCCGGATGCTCGTCGAAACGCGCGATGTTGATCGAACTCAGGGTGGCGCCCCAGTCGTATTTTTTCGACGGCCGCATGAAGGCTTCTTCCGACGGCGGGAACATGACAAATTCCTTGACTCCGCGCGCCTGGCAAAACCAGTTGTTGGGCACATCGCGATGCAGTCCCGTGTGAGTGTTGGCCGGTCCCATGAATACCGATTCCCAGGTCCAGCGCCAGCCCGGCCACAGGCTGCGGATATCGAAATCGCTGCGCAGCTGCGGAAAATCCTCCAGGATGCTCCATTGCGCCAGGTAGTTCCGGTGCGGGGTGAACGATTGCATGTGCGCCCAGTTGAGATGGAACTCCTCGCCCGGCTGCAATTGCAGGCGCCGCCGGTTCGGCAGCAAGCCGGCTTCGTCGCTGACCGGCACGGTCGCCAGCGCGGCAAGTTCACGCAGATACGGCGCAATCGGCAGCAGCGGGCGCTCCTGCGTTTCGCCCTGCTCGACCAGGCCGTTCTGGAATTTCCTGGTTGGTTCGGAGCCGTCTTTATTGCGCAGCTGCGCCATCTTTTCAAAAGACCAGTTTTCCTGCGCCGGCCAGTTGCGTAGCGCCCCCTTCACCAGCAAGGGCCGGGTCCGTTCGCCGAAGCCGCCCTCCTGCGCCAGTTGCGATGCGTCGATTTCTTCCACCAGCTTGAATGCGGGACCTAAAATTTGTGTCATATCCTGATTACCTGCGATGTCAAGGGAGCCGGCTGTCGTTTTCACCGATGGGGACGTAACGCCGCTCGCCGCTGTCCGGGCTGTACCATACGCTCATCACCCGGCCCGACTCCGGATCGACAAAACGTTCTCCTGTTTCCTGCCACGGGCCGTCGTCCGGTTTAGGCGCATGCGCGTAACGCCAGCGCTCCAGCAATACCGCCGCTGCCAGCAACAGGCCCCAAAACGCGAATGGCCAGGCGCCGTCGGCGCCGGCAATGACGCCGGCCAGGCCGGCCAGCGCCAGCAGCACCGCAAAACCAAGCAGCAGCAGGCGCAACATGGTCAGGCCGCAACCGGTTCGACCACCACTGCCGTGCCATACGCCACGATCTCGCTCATGGTCTGTCCCATCTCCGACGAATCGAAGCGCATCATCACCACTGCGTTGCCGCCCATGCTGTGCGCGTTCTTGACCATGCGGTCGACCGCGTGGCGGCGCGCTTCCTCGAGCAGCTGCGTATATTCGGTGATTTCGCCGCCGACTATCGAGCGTAGCCCGGCCATGATGTTGCCGGCCAGGCCGCGGCTGCGCACCACCAGCCCGAACACCTGGCCTTTGACTTCCTTGACCCGGTAACCCGAGATGTTTTCCGTAGTGACTACCAGCATATTTCCCCCATGAAGATTGCCGCAATCCCATTGTAAATCAGTGCCCTGCTTCACGGGGATTTCCCGGGCTGCAAACTTAAACCCGGACCAGCAGCTTGCCGATATTCTTGCCTTCGAACAGGCTGTTGAGCGCCTCCGGCAACTGCTCGAAACCGTCGACATAGGTTTCCTGGAATACGATCTCGCCGTTTTTCACCCACGGCGCCACGATCGCCAGCATTTCATCCATGCGGTGGGTAAAGTCGCGCGCCAGGATGCCCTGGATGGTGGCGCGCTGGAACAGCATGTGCTGCAGGAAACGCGGACCGAGGTCGGGCGTGTCGAGGCCGCCGTCGTACTGGCTGATGGCGCCGCAGATGATGATGCGCGCGCGCCGCTTGATCAGCGGGATGACGGCGTCGGTGATCACGCCGCCGACGTTGTCAAAATAGATATCGACGCCGCCGGTAGCGGACTGGATTGCCGAGCTCAGCGCCGCCGGCGTGGCATGGGCGCGGTAGTCGACCGCGCCGTCAAGCTTCAGCGTTTCGGTAAGGAATCTGCATTTCTCGGGCCCGCCGGCAATCCCGATCACTCGGCAGCCGGCGCGTTTGCCGAATTGCGCCACCAGCGAACCGACCGCGCCGGCGGCCCCCGACACCAGCAAGGTGTCGCCGGGCCGCGGCCGGCCGGCTTCGGTTAGGCCGAACCAGGCGGTCCGCCCCGGCATGCCAAGCACGCCCAGCGCGGTGGAAACCGGCGCCGCGTCCGGATCGAGCCTGGTCAGCTCGCTGTGGTGGCAGCGCGCATACAGCTGCCAGCCGCTGTACGCCGACACCCAGTCGCCGGCCTTGAACAGCGGGCTGGCCGACGCCACCACTTCGCCCACCACGCCGGCGCGCTGGACGATGCCCAGCGGATGCGGCACGTCGTAGGTATTGCGCTCATGCTGCTGGATGCGGATGTAAGGATCGACGCTGACGATCCTGGCGCGCAGGATCACCTCATTGGCGGAGAGATTCCCATCCAGTTCGGTGGCACGCAATTCATAGTGTTCATTGCTGACGCGCCCGTCGGGACGCTTGACGTAAAACCATTGCTGGTTCTGGTATGTGCTTTGCATGTCTGGAGCCTGGTTGCTTTTGGCCTGACAGTGTAGCCAAATTGCGGCGACCGCGCCGGCCGCGCAAAAAACCGTGCTTCCGGCGCCGTTATGCAGGCGGCAACACGCGCGCCCAGGGCGCTGCGGCGCAGTGCCGCTGCTCGAACGCTTCTATTTGCGGCAACAGCTGCAAGGTCGCTCCCACCATATCGAGCCCTTCGACAATCATCTTTTTGTGGCGCGCGCCAAGCGAAAAGCCGAACACATGCGAGGCGCTGCGGACTTCCATCTTTTCCAGGTCGATGGACAGATGTTTGCCGATTGCCTGGTCCTGCAGCAGCAAGCCGATCTGGTCCGCTTCCAGCACCACCAGCAGCAGACGATTGTTCAAGGCATTGCTGAAGAATATCTCGCCGAAGCTGGATGCAACCACCGCCTCGATGCCCAGTTGCTGCAAACCCCATACCGCATGTTCGCGGCTGGAGCCGCATCCGAAATTGGGACCGCCGAGCAGGATATTGGCGTGCGCGTACTCTACGCGGTTAAGCACAAAATCCGGCCTGGGGCTGCCGTCGGGATGGAACCGCAAGTCAAACAGCACGCCCTGCTCCAGCCCGTCCTTGTTGATGATGCGCAAAAACTGCTTGGGCATGATCTGGTCGGTATCCAGGTTGTCGATCAGCAGCGGCGCTGCGATGCCTGTGATGTTTGTCTTGTCATGCATGCCGGTCCTCCAGTGTGCGGGCGTCGCTGATGCATCCGGTTACCGCGGCGGCGGCCGCCATCGCCGGACTCATCAGGTGGGTACGGCCGCCGCGGCCCTGGCGCCCTTCGAAATTGCGGTTGGTGGTGGAAGCACAGCGCTCGCCAGGCGCCAGGACATCGTCGTTCATCGCCAGGCACATCGAGCATCCCGGCTGGCGCCATTCAAACCCGGCGTCGATAAAAATCCTGGCCAAGCCTTCCTGCTCTGCCTGGCGCCGCACTGCGCCGGAACCCGGCACCACCATGGCCCGCACCGTCGGCGCGACATGGCGGCCGCGCGCTATCGCTGCGGCGCTGCGCAAATCTTCGATGCGGCCGTTGGTGCACGAGCCGATGAAGACGCGGTCGACCGGCAGCCCAAGCAAGCTCTCGCCTGCGTCCAGCCCCATGTACTGCAGCGCCAGCGAGATGGCGGCGCCGGCGTGGGCGTCGGCCGTCGCCGGATCGGGTATCGGCGCCGTGACCGCCACCGCCTGGTCGGGACTGGTGCCCCAGGTCACGAACGGCGCCACTTCCGATGCCGAGAACGCGTGTTCGATATCGAAGGCGGCATCGGCGTCGGAATACAACTGCTCCCAGCCGGCCAGCGCCTGGCTGAATTCCAGCTCGCCGAGGCCGGCTGCTTTCGCCCTGATGTAGTCGAAGGCAACCTGGTCGGGCCGGATCAGCGCCGCCCTGGCGCCGGCTTCCACCGCCATATTGCATAAGGTCATGCGGGCTTCCGCCGACAGCGCCGCAATTGTCGACCCTGAAAATTCCACCGCATATCCGCGTGCGCCCTGGGCGCCGATGCGGGCGATGATCAGCAAGACCAGATCCTTGACGGAAGTGCCGGCGGGCAGCGGCCCCTCGACCTTGATGCGCATGTCTTGCGCCAGCCGGTAAACCAGGGTTTGCGTCGCCAGGATATGCTCCACCTCGGAAGTGCCGACGCCGAAACCGAGAGCGCCCAGGGCGCCATAGGTGGTGGTATGGCTGTCACCGCACAGCACCACCATGCCGGGCCGGATCCAGCCGTGTTCGGGGGCGATGATGTGTTCGATCCCTTGCTCTTCGTGATTGGCGTCGAACAGCTTGATGCCGAAATCGCGGCAATTGCGTTTCAAATTGCTGGCCTGCAGCGCCGACGGCGGATCGACGATCACGCGCTCGGCGACGCTGACCGGATGGGTCGGAATGATGTGCGACACCACCGCCAGCTGCTGCCCTGGCCGCAGCACCTTGCGGTTTTTCTCGCGCAGGCTGCTGAATGCTTGCGGGCTGGTGTATTCGTTCATGATGTGCAGGTCCGCATACAGCAGCACATGCTGCTCATCGAGCCGGGTAACGGTGTGCGAATCCACCAGTTTCCGGTAAAGCGTGCGCTGCGAGACGTTGCTGTGCATGGGATTACCTCGGTCGCTCAGGCGTTAAAGAAAGGCAGGACTTCGGCCAGCAAGGCGTCGGGCGCTTCTTCTGGAATGTAGTGGCCGCAGGCCAAGGCTTTGCCGCTCAGCTTGCCGGCCAGTTGCCGCCATTCCTGCAAGGGCTGGAAACATTTCTCGATCACACCTTGGGCGCCCCACAGCACCAGCGTCGGGCACTGTATCTTGCGGCCCTGCGCCAAGTCATGGCGCTCGTGCTCGAGGTCGATGCCGGCGCTGGCGCGATAATCTTCGCAGATGCCGTGGATGGTGGCCGGGTCGCTCAGGCAGCGCAGGTATTCGGCATAAGCTTCTGGCGTGAACGGCGCCAGGCCGGCGCTGCGGCCGCCTATTGTATGCTTCAGGTATTCCTCGGGATGGGCGCCGACCAGCATTTCCGGGAACGGCGCCGGGCGGATCAGGAAAAACCAGTGGTAATAGGCGGTGGCAAACGCCATCGTGGTCTGTTCATACATGGCCAGGGTCGGCGCGATATCCAGCAGCACCAGCTTGCTGACGGCATGCGGATGGTCAAGCGCCATGCGGTAAGCCACCCGGCCGCCGCGGTCATGCCCCATCAGCAGGAACTGCGGATAACCCAGCTGCGCCATCAGCTCGAGCTGGTCCTGCCCCATGGTGCGCTTGGAGTAGTTGCTGTGATCCGCCAGCCCGGCCGGCTTGCCGCTGTCGCCGTAGCCGCGCAGGTCGGCCGCGACCACGGTGAAGCGGTCGGCCAGGCGCTCTGCCACCTTGTGCCAGATCACATGGGTTTGCGGATGCCCGTGCAGCAACAGCAGCGCCGGGCCGCTGCCGCCGCGCAGGTACTTGATGCGGGTGCCGTTGACCTCGGCTACGCCGTGCTCGAATCCAGGAAACATTTGCCGCCCTCCACCGTGCTGTCGTTATGGGGATTGTATAACTGACCCATGGATTTATAATTCATTGATATTAATTCCATTATTTCTTTTAATTTAATAATGAATACACTCTCGGATCTCGCTTTTTTCGCCATCCTGGTCAAGGCAGGCAGCCTCGCGGCGCTGGCGCGCGAGCTCGGCGTTACCCCGCCCGCGGTCACCAAACGGCTGGCGAACCTGGAACAACGGCTGGGCGTGCGCCTGCTGAACCGCACCACCCGGACCATGAGCGTCACCCATGAAGGAGAGATTTACCTGGCGGACGGCGCCCGCATACTGGCCGACATCGAAGCGCTGGAGCGCACGGTCGGCAATAGCCGCGCTGTGCCCAAGGGACTGTTGCGCATCAACGCCAGCTTCGGCTTTGGCCGCAAGCATATCGGGCCGGCGGTGTCGGCGTTCAGCAAGCGTTATCCGGAAGTGGAAGTCCAGCTGCAGCTGTCGGACCGGCCCTTGAACCTGGCGGACCAGGCTTTCGATATCGGCATCCGCATCGGCGAAATGCCGGATGCCCGCATCATTGCCCGCAAGATCGCTTCCAACCGGCGCCTGCTGTGCGCAGCGCCGGCCTACCTGAAGCAGCACGCCGCTCCCGCCGGACCGCGCGACCTGCAGCAGCACGCATGCATCGTGCTGCGGGAAAACGACGCCGCCTACGGCAGCTGGCACCTGAACAAAGGCAAACGTCACGAAACCGTCAAGGTGCGCGGCGCGCTCAGCACCAACGATGGCGAGATCGCGCTGGACTGGGCGCTGGCGGGACATGGCATATTGCTGCGTTCCGAATGGGACGTCGCTCCGTATCTGCGCTCAGGACGCCTGCGCCAGGTGCTTGGCGACTGGGCGCTGCCGCCATCCGATATCTTTGCCGTCTATCCCGAGCGCCTCAACCTGTCCGCCAAGGTCACGGCGTTTATCGATTTTGCCGCCGACCGTTTCAAGTCGCATCTATCCCGGGAAGATGAGACGGGCCATGCCTGGTAGGCGTTTACCGGACAGCGGGCGGCTCGGCATTCCACCAGCCGCCGCCCAGGGCTTGCAGCAAGGCGGCCGTGTCGGCATAACGCGCGGCCTGCGCGACGGTGCGGTCCAGCTCGGTTTGCAAACCCTGGCGTTCTGCATCCAGCAAAGCGAGGTGGCTGACGCCGCCTGCCTGGTACTGGCGCGAGGCGATCGCCAGGCTATCCCGCGCATTCTCCGCGGCTTTTGTCCTTGCCTGCAGCACCTCGGCATCGCTCTCCAATGCGCGCAAGCTGTCCGCTACCTGCTGCAAGGCCTGCAGTACCGCCTGCTGATAACCGGCCGCCGCCGCGTCGTAGGCAGCCACCGCGGCACGCTTTTTGGCGCGCAGCTCGCCGCCATGAAATAGCGGCTGCATCAGCTTGAGGCCGATATTCCAGACATTGAGACTATCGGCCAGGTCGGCGATGCGCCCCTGCTCCGCTCCCACGCTGCCGGACAAGGTGAGCTGCGGATAAAGATTGGCGCTGGCCACGCCTACCTGGGCGCTGGCCTGGTGCAGCGTCGCTTCGGCGGCGCGGATGTCGGGACGCTGGCGCGCCAGCGTCGATGGCAGGCTCAGCGGCAGCCGCTCCGGCAATGTCAGGGTGTCCAGCGCCAGCGGCTGCATGTCGGCCCGCGCCGGCGGCCGCCCCAGGTAGACCGCGAGCTGATGGCTTACCTGCGCTTGCTGTTGCTGCAGCGCCGGCAACGCCGCCTCGCTCTGCGCCACCAGCGTGCGCTGGCTCTTGAGGTCGCGCTCGGCGATGCCGCCGGCGGCAAGGCGCTGCTGCATGATGGCGAGCTGCTGGCGCTGCAATTGCAGCATCCTGTCGGTGCTCGCGACCTGGGCCTGCAGCGAGGCCTGGCGGATCGCGGCTGTCACCACATTGCCGGCCAGCGCCAGCTGCGCCGCCTGCAACTCGGCGGCCTGGTTGTCCATTTGCGCCTGCAAGCCTTCCAGCATGCGGGCATTGGCGCCAAAGGCGTCGACCGTGTAGGACACGTTGAGCGAGGCGTTATACAGCGTGAACGGCCCTGCCTGCGGCACATTGGGAATGCCGAGCGCGGCGGTATCGATCTGCTGGCGCACCCCGCCCAGCTGCAGGTCGACCTTGGGATAACGGGTGGCGCCGGCCTGGCTGCCCAGGTTTTCGCTGGCCTGGCGCAAGGCGGCTTTTGCCTGCGCCATCGAAGGACTATTAGCCAGCGCCTCGCGCACCAGCGCATCCAGCTGCGGCGAATGGAACAAGGTCCACCATTGCGCCGGAATATCCATGCCGGCATCGAAACGCTGGGCGGCGCCGCCAGCTCCGGCGCTGGAGACCGTCGCCAGCGGCTGCACGCCCGCCGTGTACTGCTGCACGGCGGGCGCCGGCGGCGCCTGGAAATCCGGCCCCGCCGCGCACGCCGCCAGCAAACCGGCTGCCCCCAGGCATAACCAGGAGCTGCGCCGCGGATAACTCAAGATTGGCTTCATCCCGGTATTCCCCTATCAATCCAGCGTGCGCCGGTAAAAGCGCAGCGCGATGCCCATCACGATCAGGGTAAACAGCATCAGCGGCCAGACATTGGGCCAAAGGTCGATCCAGCCGTTGCCCTTGAGCAGGATGCCGCGTATCAGCCGATTGAAGTAAGTCAGCGGCAGCAGGTTGCCGATGAACTGCGCCCATTTCGGCATGCCCTGGAACGGGAACATGAAGCCTGACAGCAGGATGTTCGGTAAAAAGTAGAACATGGTCAGCTGCATGGCCTGCAGCTGGTTCTGCGCGATCGACGACAAGGTGATGCCGACTGTCAGGCTGGCGGCAATGAACAGCAGCGCGGCCAGGTAGATCGCCGCCACGCTGCCGGCGAACGGCACATGGAACATGAAACGGGCGCCGAGCAGGATGATGCTGGCCTGGATCAGGCCGATGGCGATGTAAGGCATGATCTTGCCGGTCATGACTTCCACCGGCGAGACCGGCGTCGCCAGCAGGTTTTCCATGGTGCCGCGCTCGCGCTCGCGGGTCATCGACAGGCCGGTCATCATCACCATCGTCATCGACAGGATGACGCCCATCAATCCCGGCACCACGTTGTACTGGGTCACGCCTTCCGGGTTATACAGGCGCTGCACCTGCACATCGAAAGCCGGGGCGCCGCCGCTGAACCTGGCCAGCGCCCCCTTCAAATCCTTGTTGGCGACCGATTGCACCAGCTGCGGCAAGGCGGCCAGCGCCATGCCGGTAGCGGTCGGATCGGTGGCGTCGGCTTCTACCAGCAGCGCCGGCCGCTCGCCGCGCAGCAGGCTGCGGGTGAAGTTGGCCGGGATATTCAGCACAAACAGTACTTTTCCTTGCGCCAGCGCGGTGCGGGCGGCGGCCTCGTTCGGCAGCTCAGCGACGATGTCGAAATAGTCGGAGGCTTTCATGGCGGCGACAAAGGTGCGCGTGAATTCGCTGTGGTCGGCGCTGATGACAGCGGTCGGCATGTGTTTTGGATCACTGTTGATGGCGAAGCCGAACAGCACCATCTGCATGACCGGAATCACCGTGATCATGCGCACCGTGACGCGGTCGCGCATCAGCTGCAGGAATTCCTTGAGCACGATGCTCCACCAGCGCGAGAATGAAAACCCCGAAAGCCCTGAAAAACCGCTAAACCCGCTCATGGCTGGTCTCCGAAATTGTCGGCCGAGCGGTTCATCATGTAGATGAAGACGTCTTCCAGGCTGGTGTCGATCGGCTCCATGCGCAGGCTTTGGCCCTCGGTCATGCGGCGCAGGGTTTTCTCCAGCAGCGCGGCGTCCTTGCCGCACACGTGCAAGGAAGTGCCGAACACCACCAGCTGGTCCACGCCAGGCTGGCCATGCAGCTGCTGCGACAGGCCGACCAGCCGGTTGTCGTGGATATCGCTGTTGCGGCTGTTGTAGATCGCCCAGGTAGCCAGGCCTTGTCCGGTGGCGACTTCGGCGGCGGTGCCTTGCACCAGCAGCTGGCCGTACGCCAGGTAAGCCAGCTTGTGACAGCGCTCGGCTTCATCCATGTAATGGGTGCTGACCAAGACGCTGATGCCCTCGGCCGCCAGCCGGTGCAGTTCTTCCCAGAAGTCGCGGCGCGCCGCCGGGTCGACGCCGGCGGTCGGTTCGTCCAGCAGCAGCAGTTCCGGCCGGTGCAGCATGCTGGCGGCCAGCGCCAGCCTCTGTTTCCAGCCGCCAGACAGCGAGCCGGCCAGCTGTTTGGCGCGGCTGGCCAGTCCCAGTTTCTCCAGGCTCTGCTCGACCACTTCCTTGCGGTTCTTCATTTCGTAGATGCGGGCGACAAAATCCAGGTTCTCGCGGATGCTGAGATCGTCCCAGTACGAGAACTTCTGTGTCATGTAGCCGACCCGGCGCTTGATCTCGCCGCTCTGCTTGATGATGTCGAAACCCATGCAGGTACCATGGCCGGAATCGGGCGTCAGCAAACCGCACATCATGCGGATCGATGTCGTCTTGCCGCTGCCGTTCGGCCCCAGGAAACCGAATATCTCGCCGCGCCGCACCTGCAGCGACAAGTCTTTCACCACATGCTTGCTACCGAAATGCTTGTTGATGCGGTCGACATCGACCACCAGGTCGCCGTTGGCGTTATTGGCGCCGCCGGTCGCCGCCGTCATGGCAGCCTCACTTCCAGCGGCTGCCCCGGATGCAGCCTGGCGGCGTCGGCCGGCGCCGGCCGCGCTTCTATCATGTAGACCAGCTTGGCGCGCGACTGGTTGCTGTAGATGATCGGCGGGTTATATTCGGATTCGGTCGAGATATAGGAAATGTGCGCCGCCACGTTGGCCTGGCAGCCGTCGCAGCTGAGGGTCACGGCCTGGTTCACCTTGAGCCGCCCGAGCACGGTTTCGGGCACAAAAAAGCGGATCTTCACATTCTCTGGCGGCAGCATGCGCAGCACCGGGCTGCCGGCCGCCACCCATTCGCCTTCGCGGTACATGGTGTCGAACACCAGTCCGCTGCGGGTGGCGGTGACGGTTTTTTGCGCCAGTTTCCAGTCGGCCTGCTCCAGCACCGCCTGCGCCGCCGCGACCTGGGCCTGTTGCGCCCGCACTTGCGCCTCGCGGCTGGGCAAACGATCCACCGCCAATTGGCTTTGCCATTGCCTGACCTGGGCGGCGGCAGTCTCCGCGGCTGCGCGCGAATCGTCGAGTTGCTGTTTGGCGATGCCGCCGGCCTGGAACTGGACCTGGTCGCGGCTGAGCTGGAGCGCAGCCTTGCTGGCTGCGGCCTGGGCCTGGGCCAGTTGCGCCCGCGTTATTTCCTGTTCCTGCGGCCGCTTGCCGCTCTTGATGTCGGCCAGCTGCGCCTCGGCCGCGTTCAGCTGGCGCTGGGCCTGGCGCTGGGCGGCGATCTCGTCTCCCGACTCCAGCATGAACAGCGGCGCGCCCGACGCCGCCTGCTGCCCGCGCTGGACTGACAGGCGATCGAGGCGGCCTGCCTGCGACGAAGCGACATAGACATACTCGCCTTCCACGTATCCCTGCCAATCGTTGTCGTTATTTGGCGTACATGCCGCCAAGGCCAGGTAGCACAAGGCCGCAAACACAAGAGCCGAAGACCGCGGGAAACGTTTGGCAAGGCTGGGCGACATGGGACTTTTCCTCCGCTATTCGTCGATACGCGGGCCTGCGCCCGCAACGGCCGGCGACGCCAGCCCGTGCAGCAGCAGCGCCGTGACATGGCGCTTCAAGCCATCCTTATCCAGCAGCGCTACCTTGCTCAAGGGTGGTGGCAGCACCGGCCCGTTCTTCAGGTTGCGCGCCATCGCCAGCGGCAGCATGGTCAGGCCCAGCACCGAGATGAAGATCAGGGCCGGCTCCAGCCCTGAATTGATGGCGCCGGCCCGCTGGCCGCGGCCGACGTTTCCGGCGAACGCGGCCAGCTTGGGCAGCGGCACGCGCTGCATCATGCGCTCCCGCAGCTCGCCGCCGTCGCTCAAGACCTCGCGCACCCACAAGGCAGGTATCCACGGCATGGTTTCCGTGGCCGAGATGATGCGTTCGACGATCGCCATGATCATCTGTTCGGGCGGCTCGTTGCCCGTGACCGGATCCCAGACACGGTTGACGAACAGGCAGACCCGCTCGTCAGCCACGGCGTCGATCAGCTGGTCGCGGTTCTTGAAGTAGTAATGCACCATGGCGGGCGTCACCCCGGCCTGGCGCGCAATCGCCGCCACCGTGGTAGCCGCCACTCCCTGCGATGAAAACAGCAAAGTCGCGGTATCGAGCAGTTTTTCGCGAGAATCCTGGTCCGATGCCAACGGACGGCCGCGCGTTGGTGTTGGTTTGGTCATATACCAATATTAATCAATGCATTAATTAATTACAAGGATCGATATGCAGTTCAAGACACAATAGAAAATCGGATAAATTACATTAAAAATGTAATTTATCCGATTGATTCAATACTATATTTTTATACTTACCTGGCAATTATCGCCATCAATCATGAAATCATGCGCGCGGCGTTTCATCGTGCTTCAACGACTGCGCCAGCTCGCCAGCCTTCAGCGATCCCATCAGCGACAGCAAGGTATTGAACGCATTGGTGTCGCCACCGCCGCCCATCTGGATCTGCGGCACCAAAGGCACTTTCGACGCCTCGAATGCTTCCGCCAGGCGCAGCATCACGGTCTGCATCAGCTGCTTGTCGGCGCCCTCTCCTTGCAATGCTTCGGACTTGGCCTTGATCGCCGAGGCTTCCGCTTCGCCTACCGATTTGATCGCCGAAGCGCGGCCGGAGCCTTCCATTTCCTGCTTGAATTTTTCGGCGTGCGCCAGCGCTTCGATCTCCTGGCGTTTCTTTTCAGCCGCTTTCACGTTGGCCGAACCCTGGTTTTCCTTGATCGAGATATCCACCAGCGATCCGGTCAATTCCTTCTGCTTGGCAGCGCGCTGCTCCGCCTCGTTGAGCTCGCGCTCCTTGTCGGCGGCAATCTGCTTTTGCGCAAAAGTCTCTACCTGCTCCCGCGCAATCTGGCGGTCGCGCAACTGCGCCATGATGTTTTCGATCTTGGTATCGCCGGGCTGCGGTTTGGGCGTGCCGATCAACACTTCCTGGAATTCCAGCGAATAAGCCTGGAAACGCTCCTTCATGTCGGCCGACGCGTTGGTCTGCAACTCGCTGCGCGACTGGATCAGCTCAATGAAAGTCTTGGTCTGCGAGACATTCTTGAAGTACGAAGACACCATCGGATCGAGCGTCTGTTCCACCAGCTGCGCCACGTTGCCGAAGCGCTGCACGACCATCGGCGCCTTGCGGTAATCGATATGCACCACCACCGACAACGGCAATTGCGGCTCGAAGGCATCCTTGGTGATCAGGGTGATTTCGCGCAGGTTGTTGTCGAAGCTGGAACCGCTCTCGCCGGATTTCCACATCAGGACGAAGTTGGTAGTCGGCACCAGCTCGATTTTGCCCGCGTAAGTGTTGAACGCATATTTGCCGGGCATGAGCGGATCGCGCCACACGCCGCGGCAGCCGCTCTCGACCAGTTCGCCATGGCTGTATTCCTTGCCCGACAGATCGGAGCCTTTGCGGCCGGTATAGGACACCACCACGCCCACATAACCGACCGGAATGATGGTCTTCTTGATCAGCTCGACCGTCGCGAACAAGCGGTTGATGTAATAAGTGCCCTCCACCAGCACCCGCTCCTGGCGGCCGCGCAAGCCGCTCGCGGCCAGGAATTTTTCCGGCTCCTGGAACGAGTTGTGGCTATCGCCGACATCCGGCGCCAGCAATTCGTCTTTCGGCAGCCCCGGGCCGTCCTGCACCGTGACGATCGCCAGCTGGTCCGAATCGTGGGTGCCGGCCACTTCCTTGAGCACCACCGGCGTAAAGCCGTTGCGCTCATCCAGCACGCCGCGCATCTGCTCGTAGTACGCCTTTTCCTTGGCATCCAGCGACAGCGAATAGGTAGCCTCTTCCGTCATCACGACAAACAGGGCCGGATTGATGATGTGCGTGCCTTCGCGCAGTATCTTGCGTTGCGGCCCTTTCTGGCCGCCGCCTTCAAGGAAGGAGCGCACGTCGCGGAAATCCTCGACCCTGGCGTTGTCGGCCAGCGTCTGCCCGGTAGGCAGGTCGATGCCGTCGCGCGCAAACACATAACCGATCTTGCCCTGCGTGACGGAAACCATGGGATGGATATGGACCCGGAACTGGAACGGCGCAAAGAAATGAAAACCGCCGCGCCTCAGTTCAGGCTGAAGGCCGGCCTCGCCATGCAAGGCCAGCAAGCCGGCTTTGACCGAGCCGCTCGAACTCCACAATTTCTCGACCACGCCGATACGGTCGTTTGGAATGTATCGGACGATGCCCGACACCGAAAAAAACACTGCAAGCACAAAGGCAACTGCAACCAGGATGACAAGGGCCGTGGGAAACCATCCCAGGCTTGATAATAGATTAGACATATCGTTTCTTTCTTTATTTTTGTACGACTGTTTTTCCCTGCCGGCGCAGCATCGCGCCAGCCGTCCTGCCATAGGGAATCCACGGCAGGATCATTTTTTACTGCTCTCCAGGATTGGGCAAGTCAGGAACTCCCGTTGCGATCCAGCGAAAAACCGAAATCGCCATCCATCCAGGTGTCTTTGTCACGGCTGATCGCCTGCGCCGGAAGCCCTGTGCTCTTGACCGCAAAACCCGGCATTTTCTTGACGGCGGTGCCGATCGCCATGAACTCGACCAGCCCGCTGCCGATTTCGGCGATATAGGTCTTCACCCCGACCACCTCCTCGGCCCCAAGCTCATCGGCTTCGTCTTTCAGGCGCGCGATGGCAATCTCGCGCGCGTCATGGATCAGCGTGGTCAGGTCGCTGATCTCGCCTTTGGTGAAGGATTTGAACGCAGCCATGAAACCGCCCACCACGCCCAGCGAATAGATGGAAGTCGACATCAGCAGCTTTACCGGCGCGTAGCCGAGGCTTGTCATTGCCCACAATTCTTCACCGGTAAGGTCGCTGGTGACCGGCGCGCCGTCCGCGCTGGCCGGAAGCGCGCTGTGCCGCGACGCCGTGCCGGCCATCAGCATCTCGTGCGTCCCCATCCACGGCAGGATGGTGGTGCGGATGCCCACCACGGCGTTGGCGCCGTCAGCCTTGGCCTGGCTCACCAGCCGTTCCAGCGCCTTGTGGCGGGTCGTATTGAAGATATTGCTGTACTCGGAAATTTCACCGCGCACCAGGGTTTTCAGCGACCCCATGATGCCGCCGCCGACGCCCATCGAATAAGCGATGTTGCCGAACGCATGCTGGATCGGCTCGTAGCCGGCGTCCATATGGCAATACAGCTCTTGCGCATCGCCGGCCGTAGTGAAGAAACGGCTGGACGCATCGCGCGCATGGACGCATGAACCGACAAACAGGAACTCGGTGCTGCCGCTGAACGACCGCAGCTCGCTGGATACTCCCGCCACGCCCGAAGCGCCATGCTGCTCAGCCTCCTTGCGCATGCGTTCAAACGCATTCGCGCGGCCTTCATGGATCGCCGCCGTCACTTGCGTGATCTCGCCGCCCAGCATGTTTTTCAGGCCGGCGCCGATCCCGCCAAGAAAACCCATCGAATTGACGCTGTTGCCGACGACGATTTCACCCGCCGAGTAATTCTTTAAAGCCAGGCAAAAAATTTCATTTCCGGATAAACCCGTTACTTTAGCCATACGCCTTCCTTTTTATCGACAATAAATGTCCAGCGGCCCAGCCTCGACATCCTGGCAAATGGGCCGGTGGACGAATTGATTCTGGACCTTAAAATGGAAGGCTGCTACTGATTTCGAGCAACGGCAGCTCGAATGTTTCTTCAGTCGTGGTGGGGTGAATTACTGGTATTCAGGCTGGATATTTCTGTTTTTGGAAGCAGATGTGGAGAGATGCTGTCCTATCAGACAGATTCCATCCGATACACGTCCAGATCGTTCAATTTGAACGCAGGGCGTGCATCGTCGATCGTAGATGACGTGAAATTTCCTCGTACAGGAAATTCCAGATATACGCTGCCAATCAGCTGCAGCGTTCCGCCTTGGATGCCGGAACCGGCTGCAAAATCACGCCATCCGCAGTGCTTTGCAGTTCGTTCAGGACCGGCACGCACATGCCGTCCTTGATATCCAGCGATATCTCGTAGTCTTTTCCGGCTTCGGGCACAAAAGTGCCGGCGATGGTTTTGCAGTAGCCGTACCTGACGCCCGGATTGCTTTGGAAATCCAGTTTGAGGGTCAATGGCTGATCGGCTGCGATTTTGTATTCACGGAAAAAAGCTTTTGAGAAAAGCCCGTTCCGGGCAGATGGCTTGCCGCTGTTTGGTGTTTCCGGCATGCCGATGCTGGTATTGGACGCGGTTCCCAGGAAAGATGAAAATGCATCGCCGATACCGCCCGAGACGGTCACGCTTTCGCCGCCGTAACAAGCGCTGTTTGGGTAATACTTCACTCCCATGCCGTTTTGGCCGAACAGGCGGATTCTTGCGGTGTCGCTTTTGAGATCGTCTTTCTTTTCTACAGCAGGCTCTTCAGCGAGGGAAATGATGGGGCAAACGGCGAGCATGAGGGCGATAAAACTTGTACGCATATTTTTCCTATTTTTTGCACGGAATATAAATTAATGTTTTTGCAGATGGTCCGTGACGGCGACCGCCGTCGCTTCAGGGATCGAATAAACGCAGTGCTTAACGCTTGGCACCAGAAGAAATAGGATTGCCGGGTTGAATAGTGTATTTGTGCGACAGCTCCTCCTCATACAGTACAGGGTCTACTGTCTGCGATATCAAGATTCCCCTATAACCCGGCGGTGGTTCATTCAGCCAATCTCGTCTTGTGAGTTGCCATCCCCTCCCCGGGATATCTTCTCGAACTTCAACCATTGCAGCCCAACGCTTGAAATCGGGGCTGTACAACACCACAAGCTGTTCGCTACGAGTTGCCGGCGGATACGGTTGAACATCAATCCAGCCGCTAACGATCCACCATCCAAGATGCATATAGATAATAGTGCTTGAATCGCAACTCCAGAACATCCGCTTTCTCGCCCAGGACGGAAACAATGCATCTTTGAGAAGATCTTGTTGAAATGCCTGAAAATTGGGACCCCTCTTAATATCCACAGAAAACTCTTCATTGTTACAAAGAGCCTCGGGATAGTTGACGCTGTTCATGTCATATAAACTAGGATGTCCATCAGCCCAAGAAGAAAAGAAAAGAAAACTCAGACAACAAGCTAAATGAATGCCGGGTAATTTCATATATATTATTTCGACTATTTCCCTGCGAAATCGCGGGACATCGAACTACGGATTTAATCTGATTTTTATTTTCAGATCAGCTTGAGGATTCTCAGGTTGTGCAAAAATTCTTCCGATTCCTCCGCTGGAAGAATTTTTAATAAATCATCGAGATTGTTTTCTATCAAAAGGCGTTGTATTTCAGAACGATGATGACTTACTTGATTTGGATACCATCCTCCCGTTAAGGCCAACGAACAAACCTCTAACATTAGTTGCTCAATAGCTAAAGAAAGAATAGCTGCCTTCAAATTCACTATAAGCCCAAGAAGTTACTTGGGCAGGAGCCCAGCCAGAAAACCCATAACTCTGGCATCCTCGAAAATAACAGGACAATAGCCAGTTTTTTATTTCTCTGTATGTGACTCGTTCACTCATACGTGCTTCTCTGTCACTTAAGGCGGGGTAACGCGCATGGACAAAATTATTTGATCTGGAAAATCTTCCAAGCTTCCAGGAGCTCCGCCAACTATCAATCCCCCATAGTTTTTGTCCGGATAAAACAATTCTTCATTAGGGTCGTATTCCAAATTTGTAATTGATAGCATCGCATCCACACGATCGCCGAGCTTCACTCCGTGCTGCAATTTTCCTTGATATGAGTTTGTGTATACGCCAATGGTTTCATCCAAAAACTCCACTAGCCATGCAGCGACAATTAAAACTTTATTTTCCTTTATAGATACCACCAACGCACGCGTCTCAACGCTCGGATTGTCAGGGGAATCAAATACCAGATTCCAATTAGTTAAAGATTTATCATAAATAGAAAAACACAAAGACCTAGAGGCGCTATCTTCAATATTTTCTTTCAATTGAAGAACTGGCGATCCTTCAAATTGATACAAATTACTTTTTCCGTCTATGACATATCTGGCGAGACTTTCTTCCAACAAATGCAATGGTGTCCCTATTGGAATTCCGGCCAAAGAAATATAAGGAATGATGGGGGCATCCCAATTAATATCTAACAGTTGAAGATCGTTCAATTCGGTACCCACTTCCCATTGATAAAGTTAATTTGCTTGCCTTGGGGATTATAAAAAACTGTATTTTTATCTAAAGTTGGAGTGTTACCCGCTCCACCAAATTGAACTTTGTATGTATTGGGATCAATTATTTTCGCCTGGCTACCGTCGGTAAACGTAATTTTATAATATTGGCCTTGATGGGTTGCTAACGGATCTGTGGTTGCGGGGCTATATTGTACTTGCGCAACATCCGCGCTCCCTTCTACTTTAAATATCTGTGCGTTGCCAGAGCTAGACGCTCTAGGAGAAATTGGGGTTATCGTCGCTCCATCCATCTTAAATGATTGCTTAAGATCATCAATTGATGTTCCCCATACATCTTTAATTTCCCGTGGAATGCCAGATTGAGCAGCCAAATCTTCGCGCAGTCCCACTCTCGCATTTGCTGAGTTTGCACTTAACGTAGTATCAACCGCAGCATTTGTAGCTCCTGTCGTCCCCCCTTTTGTTCCAACTAGTCTTGCCAAGAATCCCGCAATATCTCCAACAAGTTTGGGCGCACTGAGAATTGCCAACGCATCGAATAACGTGGACTTATCCGCCTGAGCCAACTTGGCCTGTTCCACATCATTTTTGCTCATTCCATTGAGCAAGGCTTGCTGTTGCGTTGTTATCTGCTTGAGCTGCACAGGGTCATCTTGGTAGAGCATCTTTTTTTGCTCGAGCGCATCTACCGCGTTGACAATGCTACTGACCTTCATGTCGCAAGCATAGGGATCGGAGCAGGGCTTGCCGGCAAACAAATTGGCATTGGCGACAAGTTTATTGGCCCATTCCGTCGGGTTTTTTGCACCAAACCGGGCTTGCTGCTCCGGCGTCCAAGAACCATCTGGATTTCCACCCAAGCGAGAATCGCGACGTTCAATTGCTGTGGCATTAAACAGATTACCTGTTTTGTTTTCTGAAATAAACTGCTTGGCTTTTTCGTCGCTTTTCCCCCCCACTAGAGCTGCATCGTCCACCATGGCATAACCTGCCGACAACAAACGCTGATAGGCTTCCTCGGTAGTGATTTTTTCATCGTAATTTTTGGCCAGGTATTGCTGGTATTGCTTAGCTTTATCTTTCGCCCACTGACGTTCGTCCTGATGCAACTGTCGATTATTGGCCTCGACATTCAATCCTGAAGCCGCCCCGGCGGCACCGCCAATTGCCGCACCTAATGCCGTCGCCGCAATCTGCGCCAGCCCCTGCTTCAGGTCTGTTGGCAGATCCATTTTCTTGATTTCATCGCCAATGACGTTCATCGCGGTGGCCGATGTCAATGCCCCCGCAGCACCTCCCAATCCACCGGAAAGTGTGCCTGCTGCTGTATGCAACGCGACACGATAGGCACCGCCATCTGTCCATTTGTCAGCCTCTGCGGATAATGCAGCAGCGCCATCCGGATCGCCGCTATTCTTGGCCGATAGCGCTTGCGCTCTCAATGCGTCTTCTTTGCCTTTTGCATAGTCACCGATGCTCTTGGCAGCCTGCTGTCCAAACGTCGAAGTAATCTGCACCTGGGCCGAAACATCATCCTTGAGCTTCTGCCCATCCCAATCCTTGGTCAACGCACCGCTGCTGTCCTTAGCCGTGCTGACATCGCGATTGATGCTGGCGACGGTTTGGGTGGCCGTAGCGCCGGTTTTGGCCTGCTGCGCAGCATCGTCGGTGATCGTAACGACACCGCCGCTGATGCCGCTGCGGGTGGTGCTGCTACTGCTGCCGCTGGCGCTGCCTATCCCTGCCGAAGTGCCGGTGCTGCCGGTCTGGAAGGTTTGCAACGTTTGTCCGCCTACCGTCGGCGCCTTGGCGGTGCTGCCGTCCGCCGACTTGCCATCCCCCTTGTCGCCGCCCACTCCAAAGCCGCCGCTGACGCCAAAACCGCTGGCGTCGAAGTCGCTATGGTTCTTGATGTCGACCTGGGTCAAGGTCTGCGTCGCCAGGCTGTTCTTGTTGTCCTGGATCGCCTTGTCGCTGCTGGCGATGACGCCGCCCTTGAGGTCGGTGTTGCCGTTGACCTTGACCTGGAAGCCCCCATCGCCGGCGGCGATGCCGGATTGCTCGCCGACGCTGGCGAAGCTGCCGTTGACCTTGGTCTGGTTGTAGTTGCCGCTGGCGGCAAAACCGTAGCCGATGGTGACGCTGCCGCCTATGCTTTGGTCCTTGCTCTTGTAGTTGCTGGTGTCCTGCAGGGACTCAATGTTCAGGTTGCCCTGGCCCGAGGTGCCGACGTCTGCAATCACTTGCCGCGCGCTGGCGACGCCGCCCCTGATATTGGTATCGTGGCCGGATTCCAAAGTCAGCGTATTGCCCGCCACCACATGGGTGTTGTTTTGGGTGACGTCGTCGCCATCCGCCTTGCCGCGGCTGCCCGAGGCGTTGGCGGTGACGCCGAACGCCAGGCCGTTTGAACCATATGTAGCGGCGATGCCGACCGCAGCGCTGCTCGACGAACTGGTGCTGTGCTGGTCGCTGGTGCTTTGCGTTGCCTGCAGGTTGATGTCGCCGTCGGCCTTGATGCTGGCGTCTTTGCCGGCGCTGATGTTGCTGCCGAGGATGTTGACATTGCTGCCCTTGTCGGCGCCGGTGGCGCTGATGGCAAGATTGCCGCCGGCAGCCACCGAAGAACCTACGGCTGTGCTGCTGGTCTGCTTGCTTTGGCTATCGCTCTTGCTGGCACCAATGGTCAAACTGACCGTCACGCTTGGATTCGCTGCCGCATCGGCTACGGCTTTGGCGGTCATGGCTGCCGCAGCGGCGGCCAGCAACTTCATGCGCGAATCGTCGGTCTTCTTGGAAGCATCGCTCATCTGTTCAATCGATTGCAGAGCGCTGACGATAGGACTGCTCACTCCCAGCGACAAGCCGCTTTGCTCGGTATGAGTCTTGCTGTTCTGTTCCGAAGTGTCAAAGGCTGCGTTGATATCGACCGATTTGGCTGCAATGCTGATGTCGCCGGCCGGCGCCACTACCCGGCTACCGGTTTGCGTATAGTGTTCCCCGGCATTGATCGTCAGGTTGCCGCCGGTCGAGCCGATCACGCTGCCGGTGTTGGTAACCGTCTTGAGCGTGTTCTCATTGTCTTGTTCCTTGCTGCCCATGGTGATGCTGGCGCCAGTACTGAAGACGCCCGAGGTTTCTTTCTTTTCATACGACGATTGCGCGCTCCTGCTTTGCGCCGTCACGATATTGACGTTGTTGGCTGCCGCCAGCGTTACGTCCTTGGTGCCGACTACATTGCTGCCCTGGACATTGATGTCATGGCCGGCAACGGCCAGCACGCTGTTGCCCGACACCGTGCTGCCTTCGGCCTGCTGCAGGCTGCTGTGCTTGGCGATCGTAGTGGTGGTGGTCGACATGGCGTCGCCGCTCTTGACGTAACTCTCCTGCACCGTGCTGTGTTCGGTGGTAGCGCTCTTGATCGTGACGTCATTGCTGGCGGCCAGCGTGACTTGCCCGGTCTGGGTCGACAGGTAGGCTGAAGTCAACGTGATGTTGCCGCTACCCGCCTGGGCCACGGCATTGCCGCTGGCATCGGTCGCGCCGCTTGGCGTACCGGTAGCCTTGACCGTCAGGTTGTTGCCGGCGTTGACATTGCCGCCGACCAGCGTTTCGTCGGCGCTGCCGATGCGATGGTATTCCTTCTTGCCGACAGTCTGGATATCGTTGACGACGCTGCCCTTGACGGCTTCGATGCTGACATTGCTGCCCGACAGCAACGCATTATTGCCGGCGTTGAGGTTGGCGCCCTTCAGCGTCAGGTCGCCGGTCCCGCCCTGGCCTGCTGCCAGGCCCAGGTTGTTGCTGGCGTTGAGACTGGCTAGCTGGTTGCTGACCGTGTTTTCCTTGATGAAGCCGGTGCGGCCTTCGACGCTGTGTCCGGCCGGATTTTCAACATCGATCTGATACTGGCCAGTGACGGCGCTGACCTTGATGTCGCGGCCAGCGGTGGCGATCAGGTTGCCGCCGTTCGGATTATCCGCGCCGGCGGTGCCGACCGCGCTGACGTTGGCGCCCTTGACGGTCAGGTCGCGTGCTGCGTTCAGGGTTACCGTTCCGCCTTGCACCGTAGCGATACGGTCGATATTGGTGCGGGTGCTGGTAGCTTCCGGATTGACGGTGTCGATGGTACGCGTTTGCAGCACGATATCGCGCCCGGCCAGCAATGCGACGGTAGAGTCGTTGCCGCTGCCCTGGATCACGCCGGACAGATTTACCAGGTCGTTGCGGGCGCGGGCCACGATATCCTGCCCGCTGATACGGCCGCCTTGGTTGAGAAGGTCGTTACCGACCAGCAGCGTAGTGCTGTTGGCAGCAGCGATACTGCCGCTGTTGACCAGGTCGGAATCGGTCTTGATCATGACGTCGCCGCCAGCAATCAAGGCGCCGCTTTGCTGCAGGTCGCCGCCCTGCGGACGGCGCAGGTAAACCTGCGGCACCAGCACCTGCTGCGTGCTGCCGTCGGCCAGGGTCACGCTGCGGCTCACCAGCCAGACGATATCGGTAGTGAGATTCGCCATCTGCTCTGCCGACAAGGCCACGCCCGGACTCAGCTGATACTGGTTGGCGTAGGCGACGCCGGCGTTCATCAGCGCCTTGTATTCATCCTCGGTGCTGGTGTAGCTGGTCAGGTAGCGGCGCCCTGTAAGCGCCAGGATCTGGTCATTGATCAGCTGCTGTTCGTAGAAACCATCGCCATAACGCTTCAGGTTACGCTCAGGGTCGCGATTCAGCGCCTGCAGGAAATAGTCGCTGGACAGGAAATTGCGCTGGTTGGTAAACCGGGGATCGGTTTCCACCAGGTAGCGTGACCCGGGTTCCGGGTGGATCGTGAACAGGCTGTTGTTTGGCAGGATCAGGCGCGGCGCTGTCGTCAGGATAACGTCATGCGCGCGCAAGCCGGTGCCGTTCGCCGCCACGCTTTGCACTACCGGCAAGGAGCGGCCAATGCTGCCTGCACCGGCGCCGGTCGCCAGCACGGCATTGACTGCCTGTGCGCCGATGATGCGGGCATTGCCGATGGCGGCGCTGGCGGCGCCGGCGACGCTGCCGTCCGGGTTGGCTGTGCTGACACCAAGATTGCGGTTATCGGTCTGGTTGCCGGCGTTTTGCCGGTACACCACGGTCGGCAGGTCGACGCTGATGACTTGCGGAGCTGCATTGTATGGCTGCGCGCCGTCCCAGTTGCGGCAATGGCTGCTGCCAAACGTGCCGCAGCTTTCCACGTGCGTAAACTCGGCGGTGCCGCTGTAGGTGGTGCGGCTTTCGCCCTGCGTGGCAAGATTGCGGACCGTAGGGCCAACGATGGCAAGCGCGCCGCCGGCGACGATCTGGCTATCCTGGTTGGTGACGGAGCCATTGAGCGTCATGCTGCCGCCGGACAGTATCTGGGCCGGAGCGCTGCTGGTTATTTCGGTGTGGCTTGGGCTCGCCGTGACCTTGTACCAGGTGTAGTCCTCGAACTGGTCAAGCCGGTTGTCTTCCCTGACGCTGGCATTGTAGCTATCGATCTTGGGAGCCAGGGCATCCAGCGTCGCCTCATAAGCTGTGCTCCAGACTGCGTAGTCTTTGCGCCACTGTACGCATTGAGGGGTAGTCAGGTCCACCGAGCCGTTGTCGGTCATGAGGGAACAGCCGCCCGGGCCGCCATTCGGCTCGACTGGCGCGGCCGACGTGACCGGCGCGACGCCGAACTGGGCAAAGACCGGCGAGTTCCACGGATAGTTGTCCACGATGGAGCCCGGGATGCAAGTCTGGCTGTCGCCGCTGCCGCTGCAGGAATCCGGAATCACGGTGCGGGCGGTGGTGACTGTGCTGCGCTGGCCGTATTTGTCGGGATGGACGATACAGCTGACCGAGTCGCCGCCGCCGCCGACGCCAAAGCAGTCGGATGACTTGTACTTGGTGGCGGAGCCGGAAGGCTGCACCTGGTCCTGGTTGATCGTCGGATCGACCACGACCCTGGTGGTCAGATGATTATCGCGGTTCACCAGGCTGGCGGCGGTTATCGCCAAGTTTCCTTGCGCTTCGATCTTGGCGGAGGCGTTGAGCAGGTTCTGTACCGATCCTTGCAACTTGCCGTTGCCGTCAATCGCGCCGCCGATGCCCAGGTCGCCCAGGCTGTAGATCAGCCCGCCTTCGGTATTGCTGAGGTTCTGGACCCCGATCAGCAAGGTGTTGCGGGCTGCAATGGTGCCGCTGCCGCTGTTGTTGACGGCGCCGCCGCTGATCCTCAGCAGGTCGCCGTAGATGCGGCCGCTGTTGTTCGTGGTGCCGGCAATGATGTTGGTGGTGACGCCGTCGATCAGGCCGCTGCTGCTGTTGGTCAGCGTGCCGCTGACATTCAGGTTGGTGGTCTGGGCGCTGATCTCGCCGGAGTTGGCCAGATTGCCGGTTGTGACGTTAAGCGTATCGCCCGAGGTCAGGGTGCCGCTGTTGGTGATGTTGCTGGCATTGACGGTCAGGGTTTTCTGGGCCGACAGCAAGCCGGTGTTGTTGTAGTCGCCGTTGACGTTCAGCGTGACGGCGTTGCTCGACGCGATCGTGCCGCCCAGGCTGTTGCTGCTGGTGGTGACAGTGGCGCTGTTGTCGCCGACGATCTTGCCGCTGGCGTTGTTCAGGGCGGTGGCGTTGATCGTGACATCATGCTTGGCGCTGACCAGGCCGGCGGTATTGTCCAGGCTGGCGGCGCCAAGCGCGGTGGTGATCACCGCATCCTTGCCAGCCTTGATGTTGCCGCCGGCGTTGCTGATGCTGTTGGCGCTGGCGCGGATATTTGTAGCGCTGATGTTGCCGCCGGCGCTGTTGTCGATATTGACCGCATTCAGCACGGCGTCGCCGTTAGCCGCGATCTGGCCGCCATTGTTGCCGATATTGCCGGCCGCGGTGATGCCGATATCGCTCAACGACTGGATCAAGCCGCTGCTGTTCAGTACATTGGCGGCGGCAATCGTATTGCTGCCATTTGCAACGATCTGGCCGCTGCTGCGGTTATCCAGGTCGCCGGCCACAGCCAGCGTCTGCTTGCCGTTGCTGGCCACGTAACCTGCCTGGTTGTCAAGGCTGCCTCCTTTCACATCCAGCGTGCCGCCGGAGACAATCCCGCCGTTGTTGCCGCTGCTCCTGTTGACAATTGCCTGGCCATTGCTGTCGATGCGGGCATTGCCAACCGATTGCAGCAGGCCTCGGGTATTGTTCAGCGCTGCAGTGCCGGCGCTGAGATTGCCGGCTGCTACAACCTGCGCGTCCGTGTTGTCGAACGCTGCCGCCGTGATATTGATGTCCTGGCCGCTGACCAAGCCTTTTACGTTGCTGGTATTGCCTGCGCTAAGCGTGGTATTGCCGGCTGCCTGGATCTTGCCGCTGTCGTTGTTCAGCGCTTGGCCGCCGGTGTTGATGCCCGCCGCACCTTTGAGCGAAGCGATGGTGCCGCCGCTGTTGTTGAGTTGAGCGCTGGCGATGTCGAGATTGCCGCTGGCGACAACCTGTCCGGCGCTATTGTCAAACGCCTGGCCCTGGGTGTTCAGGACAAGGCTGGAACCGCTGGCGATGGTTCCTGCCGCATTGCGGACTTCGCCTGACTGCACGGTCAGCGCCTGGGTACCGATGACCTGTCCGCCTGCATTATTGAGCAAGCCCGTGCCCAGCTTCAGGTCCGCCTGCTGCTTGGCGCTGACCACGCCTTGCGTGTTATCGAGCGTGCCCGCGTTCAGGCTGAGATTGCCATTGCTGGTGATCTGGCCGCGGCCATTCTGGATTGCAGCCGCGCTTGCGACGGCGAGGGAATTCACCGCCGATACCAGGCCGGCGGTATTGTCCACGCTGACGGCGTTCAGGCTGACCGTATTGTTGGCCGTGATCTGACCGCTCCGGTTGCCGACCGCGCCGGCATTGACAGTGATAGCACTGGTAGACTGAATCGCACCGCCGTTGTTGGACAATGCGCCGCCGCCCAGCTCAAGGTTGACCTTGCCAGCGCTGGCGTCAGCCGTATTGCCGGCGACGATGACTGAACCGTCGTTGTTCAGTGTACTGGCGTGGATATCCAGGCCGCTGCCGCTGGAAATCAGCGCAGCCTGCGCGCCGTTCGCGTTGCTGGCGACAGCGCCGGCCTGGATCTCCACCTTGCCGTTGCCGAGGATGCGGCCGCCGCTATTGGTCAAGTTTTGACCAGCCGTATTGATCGCCAGCGCCGCGCCGGATGAGATTTCGCCGCCGCTGCTGTTCAGTGCCTGTGTATTGAGAGTGGTGCCGGTGGCGCTGGTGACAAGCCCGCCGACATTGCTGGCGACGCCTGCATTGACCGTCACGGCGCCTTTATTCGATGCCAGGATGCCTTTGCCGGCACCGATCGCATCGTTGCTCAAGGCGCCGGTATTGATCACCAAGGCATCGCGGGCGATGACCTGGCCGCCATTGTTGGTCAAGCTGGCGGACTGGATCTGCGCTCCGCCTGCTGCAGCGCTGGCGGTCGTCCCGGACGCGATGCTGCCTTGCGTATTGTCGATTGCGCCTGAAGCATTCAATGCCAGGCTGCCGGCAGCGTCGATGACGCCTTGACGATTGCTCAGGCTGGCGAGGTTGAGTATTGCAGCAGCACCGTTCTGGGCACGCGCGGTCAACTGGCCGCGGCTATTGTCCAGCGCGCCGGCGCTGACATTCAACGAAGCATCCGATACCAGCGTACCCGCCGTGTTGTTGATTGCCGCGCCATTGGCGTTGACCGTCAAATCGGTCTTGCCCGACAACACCCCGCCCTGGTTGCTGATGCCTTGAGTAGTCGTGATACGTGTAGCCAGGTCGCTGGCAACCAGGCCATTGGCATCGTTGACCAGTTGTTGCGCACTCAGGACAACAGCCTGGCTGCCCATCAGCTTGCCGCCGCTATTGTCGAGCTTGCCGGCGGTGGTGACGCTCAGTTGGCCGTTTGCCAGCAAGGTGCCGCCGACGTTGCCGACCGATGCCGCCTGTATGCCGGCGTTCTGCCCGGCTTGCCATATGCCGCCCGCGTTGCTCAGTTGGCCGCCGGCGCTGACATTGAGGTTATTGCCAGCGACGACATTGCTGCCGCTAGCCAGCAAATTGCCGGCGCTGGCGGTCAGCTTGACGTTCTTGTCGGAGTTGAGCTGGCTGCCGGAAAAACTGAGATTCTGCGCCTGCAGGTTGAGATCGCCGGCGGCAAGCAGTTTGCCGCCGCTATCCGTGACGCCGGCGGCATTCAGGTTAAGCGCGCCGCCGCTGGCGATGGAACCGCTATTGGCGGCGACGCCATTGATGGCCAGCGTCAGGTTGTCGGCGCTGCGCTGGATCGTCGACCCGCTATTGCTCAAGGCGCCGGCATTAACGATCAGCTGTCCTTGCGAATCCAGCGCGCCCTGCTGCGCCAGGCTGCCGCCGTTGGTGATGGTTGTGCTGCCTTCGCTTTGCGTCTGCCCGGTCAATACGGTGTTGCCGCTCGCCGCCAGCTGGATATTCTGTTTGGCGTAGCTGTCTTTCAAGGTCAGGTCGCCATTGCTCGACAAGACCAGGTTGCCCTGCAAGGCGGCGACCCGGCCGCTGCTGTTGACGCCGAGGCCCTGCTCTGTGGAAACCAGGTACACCTGGTTGGCGTACATGCCGCCCAGGTCCTTGATATCGATCGCAAAGCGCGGTGCGGCGCCGGTGCCGGCTTGCGGCGTGGTTTGCAGCGTGCCGTACAGCACCTGGTTGGCGCCGGCCAGGGCATTCAGGTTCTTGGCCCAGACTTCGCCTTCGATCACCAGGCCGCGTGCGATCAGGTCAAGCTGTTCGATATTGCTGGCATTCAGCCCGCCGCTGCCGATCGTCAGTTGCCCCTGGCCGACATTGAAACCGTTGATCGCGCCGTTTGCGCCGAACTGGACCTGGCCGGTGGTCAGGGTGCCGCGATTGGCGTTCAGGAAGCCGCAGCCGTCGCAAGTGATGCCATTCGGATTGGCGACCACAATGTTGGCGCGTTGTCCCGCCACTTCAATGGTGCCGCGCAGCTGGCTGGGGTTGTTCGACACCACTTCATTGAGAATGATGCGCGCCGGCGTATTACCCAATTGCGGATTGCCGGTGATCCAGCCGCCCAACTGGGTTTGCGTGTTGCCGCTGCTGTTGTTGAGAATCAGGCCGTTGGGATTGACATTGAACTGGCCGTACTGGTTGCGCGAAACGCCGCTGGCGCTGGGCGGCGCGATCAGCACGATCGGCACGCCGTTCTGGGCGCCATCGATCAGCGGACGCTGGCCGGCAGGCGCGTTGGGCGACGCTGCAATGGGCAGATTTCCTGCCTGCGCCGGCAATACGGCAAGCACGGTCTGGCACAGGTACAGGGCAAGCATGGCTTTCGCCGTGCGCCGCATCCAGGACCGTGGAGCGGAACGCTCCGACAGCGCGGGCCGCGATGGATCCCGTGCGTTAACTGCGGCTTGCTGCTGCATTTGTCGTTGATGCGAATTCATGACTTCCCCGATCCCGTAATTCATTCAATTGCACAAACGCTGCCGGCCTGGCGGCGCCCTTGCGATATGTCATTGCCGCCAGTCGTGCCGGCGGTCTATTTTTTTGGACTGCAGTACTGCCTTGAATACCTGTTCATCAAAAAGCGTAGGTCAGCGAGACATAAGGACTCCAGCGCTGCGTCTTGAAACCTTCCGGCTTGTACAGCGGCGTACCGAGCGAGGCATCTATCTGCAGCGATTTCCATCTGCCGCGCATGCCGATTGCGGCGCCGGCCAGCTTGCTGCCGATCAGCTGGGCTTCGCTGGCGCCCCAGACACGCCCGGCGTCCAGGCCCAGGTAGATTTGCGTGTCGAGGCCAGGAACCAGGCTGGCTGGCATGCTGAGGTCGTTGCGAAAATAGAAGCCGCTTTCCGCCAGCAGGACGCTGTCGCCGTCAAAACCGCGCACGCTGTAACGATTGCCTATGGATATCTGGTCAACCGACAGCAGCACATCGTTAGTCGCTTGCGCGTGTATCGAACCGGTATATTGGAATGCCTGTTTTCCCAGCGCGAACGGCTGGTTGTAACTCGCGTTCAAGGTCCAGATCTGCGGCCGGTTGGTGAGTTTGACGATGCCGTCCGCCTGCGGGAAATCGTCCTGCGCGCCGAACCACGGCATTCCGCGCTGATAGCCGAGGTCGATGTCAAGGTCGCCTTGTCCTATCAACTTCTTGTAGGTCGCGCCGGCTTCCAGCCGGGTGGTGCGGCGCCGTTGCACGATCAGCTCGACATCGTCCAGGAAACTGTCGGCGTGGCGCGTCGCCACACCTGCATACAGGCCGAATTTGGCCGACGCGGTGCGGATGAAAGTGCGGTGCCATTTGAATTCAGCAGTGTCGCTGGTGCCGCTGGAAAGGAAATTGACTGTGGTTCCTTGCACCACCTGCGCAAAACGGTTGTGGCTGTCTGAAATGGTAAAGGTGTTGTAGCCCCAAGGAATGCTGTAGTTGAAGGACGCGCTCTGGCTGCGGTGGTTGGGATCCGGCTGATCCAGATTGCTATTGCCGCTCAGGTTCAGGATGTCGTTCAGGCCGAGAGGATTATCGAGCGCAAGATAGGCCGATAGCTGGGAACGCCCCAAGGTGCGGCTGCCCGAATTGTCGACCGTGACGCCGCCGCGGATGCGATCGCCGAGGCTGCCGCTTTGCCGCTCTATATAGACGACGCTGGTGTCCGGCTCCGCGCCAGGTTCGATGCGTGTCGCGACCGCCTGGCTCGGCAGGCGCTTCATTTGTTCGACGCCCTGCTCCAGGTCGCGGATGTTCAGGATATCGCCAGGCCCCAGCGACGGAATGCCGGGGAAAGCATTGCGCCAGGTTCCCCAGTTATCGTCCGCCGCCTGCTTGGCGTCGCCCGCCTTGACCATGCGCACTTCGCTGATGCGGCCGACATGCAGCACCAGCTCCAGCGTACCGTTGTGAAGATTCTGCTGCGGCAGGCTGACACGGGTGGTGGCGTAGCCAAGTTCGATCAGCTTGCCATCCAGCGCCGCGGCGATGCGGCGCAAGCCCTCGACGCCGATACAGCGGTTCAGGAACGGCAGCGCCGCATCCTGCAGCCAGCCGAAGCGTCCGATGCCCTTGCCGGTCAGCGCAATTTCGCGAATAACGAAGCATGGCGACTCCACCGGAAGATCGGTGGATACCTTGGTCGATACCGACGGATTCAAGACGTCGGACTTGGGCTGCAGCTGCAGCTGTTGTTCGCGGGTGCGCTCCTCCTGCCGACGCAGCACTTCAATGGCTTTTTGTTCGGCGATGGTTTTTTGGTCCACTACAGCTGTCTGCGCCATCCCGTTTTGCGCGGTTGCAGCCAGCACGGCAATTAAGCCAATCCCCTTTGCAAAAGACAATACACAACCATCACCTTTATTTATTAAGGCGTTGCTCCCCATTTGTTGCTTTCTATATATTTTTCCCTGGCGGAATTATAGTTAGAAAACTAACTTCGGATAATCAAAATGTATCTGTATTGTAAATTTTCACAATAATTAACATGCGCAGTGGAAATTGGTTGCGTAACAACAACACAGCCCGACTACAATCGACAACATGGCAAGCATCACTTACCGGAGCAGCAACGCGTGACAAACCTCAAACTTCCTGCGCAGAACCCAGGCCGCACCGCGGCGATGCCGTTCATCATGCTGACCGTGTTGATCGACATGATTTCGATCGGCCTGATCATCCCGGTGCTGCCGGTGCTGGTCGGCAAATTCACCGGCTCGCAAGCCGACCAGGCGTTCTGGTATGGCGCGGTGGCCTTTGCTTTCGGCATCGCCAATTTTTTCGGTTCGCCGATCCTTGGCGCCCTGTCCGACCGCTACGGCCGGCGGCCGGTGCTGCTGCTGGGATTTTGCGGGCTGGCGCTGAATTTTTTTGCAACGGCGTTTTCAACCGCGCTGTGGATGCTGATCGTGGTGCGCCTCGTCGGCGGCGCCATGCAGTCCAATGCTGCGATCTGCAATGCCTACGTGGCCGATATCACGCCGCCGGAGCAGCGCGCCAAACGCTTCGGCATGATCGGCGCGATGTTCGGCGTCGGCTTCATCGTCGGCCCGGTGATGGGCGGTCTGCTGGGCGCGGTCAACCTGCGCCTGCCGTTCATTGTGGCCGGGAGCCTGGCCTTGCTGAACCTGATGTACGGTTATTTCGTGCTGCCCGAATCGCTGCCGCCCGAGCGGCGCCGCGCATTCGGCTGGCAGGCGGCCAATCCGCTGGCTTCGCTGCGCGCCTTGTCGCGCCTGAAAGCGGTCGGGACGCTGGTGGCGGTGATCGCCTGCAACGGCCTGGCGCAGTTCATGCTGTTCACCACCTGGGTGCTGTACACCACGTTCAAGTTCGGCTGGGGACCGCTGGAAAACGGCCAGTCGCTGGCGGCGGTCGGCATCATGTCGGTGATCGTGCAAGGCGTCTTGCTGGGCCCCTTGCTGAAACGCTTCAGCCCGCAGCGGCTGGCGGTGATCGGGCTGGTCTCTTCGACCGCCGCCTACATCTTGTGGGGGGCCGCCAGCCAGTCATGGATGATGTATGCGGTGATTTTCGCCAATATCTTCGGCGCCACGGTGAACGCCTCGATCCAGAGCATCATTTCCGGCGCGGTCGATTCGCACAGCCAGGGCCAGGCCCTGGGCGCCGTCAGCTCGCTCAACAGCCTGATGGCGGTGATCGCGCCGGTCATCGGCGCGCCGTTGCTGGGGGTGGTGTCGCATTTGCCCAAGGGCGACTGGCGGATTGGCGCGCCGTTCTATTTTTGCGCGGTGCTGCAGCTGGCGGCGCTGGTGCTGGCTTTCCTGCACTTCCGGCGCCAGCGCCGTCAGCGTGCCGAGACTCAGCCTGCCGGCGCCTTGCTCGAAACGGAAGACATGCAGTAACCGCCGGCGACGCCGTTCAGGCCGCGACCGGAACCCGCAATGGCGCTCCCTTTTCTGGCGAGCGGCTTAACAGGCGGCTGAGCGGAATCTCTACCCAGCGATAAAAAAGCGCACCGGCGGCAAGGCTGGCAGCCCAGGCCAGCGCCATGCCGCCTGCCTGCAGCAGCGGCCGCGCCGGCACGAACTTGGCGAACGCTGCATTGACGACCAGGCAAACCGGGAAATGCACCAGGAAAATCGAGTAAGAAATCCTTCCGAACGAGCGTATCCAGGCAAAACGCTGGCGCGACAGCAGCACCCCGCGCCGGCTCACCAGCACCAGTGCGCAGGCTACCAGCAAGGCGAGCGCGATGCGGCTGCGGAAATCGATGGTCAATGCATACAAGGTCGGCAACAGTATCGCCGCCAGCAGCAGCGCCACCACCGCCGGCCGCCGGCCCAGGTCGCGCGCCCACCAGGCGATCACACCCAGGCCGTAGCTGCCGAAGAAATACGGCGCCCAGGCGTCCCAGGCGGCATCGCGGTTGAAATAGAACAATGAGGCGCTGACACCGGCCACCACCAGCAGCGGCGCCAGCCATGGCATCGCGCGCCGCCTAGCCAGCCCGCCGGTCAGCCACAGCAGCATGGTCAGCATGGCGTACAGCTGGAAATCGATGGCGACGTACCAGGCGCCGGCCGAGATCGATTCATACCCCAGGATTGAATGCAGCAACAGCGCATGGGCGGCCAGCTGCATGGCCGTCGGCATGGCGGAGATGGAGTAATGCGTCATCCAGAGGGAGGCCCAGGCTGAAGCGCCTATGGCGAGCACGGTCGCGGCCAGGAACGGCGGCACCAGCTTCATGTAACGCCGCCACAAGACGCGGAGCGGATCGGCGACGGTGGAGGCGCCGTGCGGCGACAAGGATTTGGCCGCGAGGAAACCGCCGACCACCAGGAATACCTGGACCGCGATGCGGGCATATGTGTCCAGCCAGTCGATCAGGCCCGGCGCGACCGGCCGGACGTGGTCCGCCATCGGTCCGTAGAACGCCAGGTGGTGCAAGACAATCAGTTGTGCCGCAATAACCTTGAGCAGGTCGATAAAGCCGAATTGGAAATTGGAACTACGGTCTGGTGCTTTCGATGAGCTTGGTAGTAGCGGTGAAACGCTCATTGTTACATCCGTGTTAAAAAAGATGCCAATGATAAAGATTCAAACGCGCTTGTCCAGCATAATAATATCTTGTAACATTTCCACAGTGCAACAAAACGATTGCCAAAAACACATTATTCAGTGCGGTCTTGTGCTTTCCCCACCGCCAGCTGGTATTTCTTGATCTTGTCATACAGGGTTTTTTTGGGCAGGCCCAGGCGGTCGGCGGCGATGGCGACGTTGCCGCTGCTGGCGTTCAGCATCTCGGCGATCAGCATGCGCTCGTAGCTATCCATCTGCTGCGGCAAGGGCACGCCGGCGAGCGCCTCTCCTTCGACCTGGACTGCAAGGCCAGCCACGCCCTCCGCCACGCCCAGCACCAGCCGGTCGGCGAAATTGCGCAGCTCGCGCACATTGCCGGGCCAGTCGCGGGTTTGCCATTGCGCCATCTGCGCCAGCGTCCATTGCGGCAACGGACGGTGGTAACGGATCGCCGCCCCCTGGATAAAATGCGCCAGCAGCAGCGGAATGTCTTCGCGCCGCTCATTGAGGCGCGGCAGGTCGATGCTGACCACGCCGATGCGGTAATACAAGTCTTCGCGAAAACTGCCTTGCGCGCTCATCTGCAGCAGGTTGGCCTTGCTGGCGGCGATGATGCGGCAATCGATGGCGATCGGCTCGTTGCCGCCAAGCCGTTCCAGCTTCCGCTCCTGCAGCACGCGCAGCAGCTTTACCTGCAAGGCCAGCGGCATGCTTTCGATTTCATCGAGGAACACGGTGCCGCCCTTGGCGTATTCGAGCTTGCCGATGCGCCGTTTCTGGGCGCTGGTGAAGGCCCCCGCCTCGTGCCCGAAAATTTCGCTTTCAAATACGGCTTCCGGCAGCGCGCCGCAATTGATGGCGACAAACGGCCCCTGGCGGCCGCTGGCGACATGCAGCTGGCGCGCCACCACTTCCTTGCCGCTGCCGGTCTGGCCGTTGACCAGGATATCTACCATGGTCGGCCCGACGCTGCGGATCATGGAACGGACCTTTTCGATCGCGGCCGACTGCCCGATCAGGCTCGGCATGTCGGGATGCGCTGCCCAGGCCGCTTTCAGGCGCCGGTTTTCAAGGATCAGGCTGCGTTTTTCCTGCGCCCGGTTGGCGGTCTCCATCAGGCGTTCGGCGGCAAACGGCTTTTCGATGAAGTCATAGGCGCCGGCGCGCATGGCGTCTACCGCCATGCTGACGTCGCCGTGGCCGGTCACCACGATCACCGGCAGGTCGGGATCCAGCGTCACTACCTGAGTCAGCAGCTCCAGGCCGGAGCGGCCCGGCAAGCGCACATCGGTGACAATCACGCCGGCGAATCCTGGATGCAGCCAAGGCTGCGCCTGCTCCACGCTGTCGCAGGCATGCACGGTAAAACCGCCCAGCTCCAGCGTCTGGCTGATCGCTTCCCGCACTGCCTGCTCATCCTCGATCAATACCGCTTCCAGCATCGCCACTCTGTTCTCCATCAAATCTCGACCGTTTCCAGCAAAGGAATCCGCAGCACGAATTCGGCGCCGCCGTCGCTATGGTTGTTCGCCGTCAGCCGGCCGTTCATCGCCTGCACGATGGATGATGAAATGGCAAGGCCCAGGCCCAGCCCCTTGCCGGACGGCTTGGTGGTGAAAAACGGCTCGAACAGATGCAAGGCAACCTGCGCTGGAATGCCCGGCCCCGAATCGCGGATGCGGATCACCGCTTCGTCCTCCTCGCAGTCCAGCACCAGGGAGACGGTTTTTTGTTCGGCATTGTCCACCGCGTCCAAGGCATTGCGCAACAGGTTGATCAGCACCTGCTCGGTGCGCACCGAGTCGCCGACCACCTGGGCCGTGCGCCGGATATCGATCTCCAGCCTGGCGCCGTGGGTCTGGAACTCGTTATGCAGCAACAGCGCCGCCGCCTCTATCGATTTCGGCAAATCGATGGCGGCGACCGCTTCGTGGCTTTTCCGGGAAAAACCGTTGAGCTGGCCGACGATCTTGCCCATGCGGGCGCTGGCGTTGCTGATATGGGCCAGGTTTTCGCCGGCCTTGTCGGCCTGGCCGCGCGTCAGGAAGGTCATGGCGTTATCGGCAAACGCCCTGATCGCCGCCAGCGGCTGGTTCAGTTCGTGGGCGATGCCGGCCGCCATCTGCCCCAGCATGGCCAGCTTGCCGGCCTGGATCAGTTTGTTCTGGGTCGAACGCAGCAGATGTTCGGTTTCCTGCAGCTTGGCGTACTTGGTTTCCAGCGTATGGTTCGCCACCATCAGTTCCTGCGTCCTCTGGGCGATGGTCCGGTCCAGGTATTCTGCCGACACCAGCCGCTCTTCCAGGCGTCGCCGGCGCTGGTACAAGGCCCACAGGGAAATGCCTGCAATGGCCAGCAGCAGCGCCGCCGCCAGGGTCCACAGCATGGCGATGCGGGCGATCCGCGCCTGCGACGGGAACAGCATCAGCTGCCAGCCCAGGCGGCCGACGCTGCGCGTGACGTGCTCGCCGAACTCCGCGCTCTGCTGCTTCGGCAAGGAGCTGACCGGCGTAATCGGCCGGTCAGCGTACTGGTGCGTGCCGGTGAGGTCTTGCTGCACCGCTCCGTTGAGCGGATACAGGCTGTGATATTTCCAGTCAGGGCGATTGCTCAAAAACACCACGCCGCTGCTGTCGACCAGCGTGATCGGATCTTCGCTGCTGCGCCAGGTGTGTTCGAATTCGGTCAGGTCGATCTTGACCGCCATCACCCCCAGCACGGCGTTTTCACCGTGGGCGGCAGCGCTGGCGTAGATCGGCTGGGCGATAAAATAGCCGGGCACGTTGGTGGCGTTGCCGATGCCGTAGAAACTCCCGGCATTGCCTTTCATCGCGTCGCGGAAATACGGGCGGAAACCGAAGTCCCGGCCGACAAAGCTGGTAGGCGTGTCCCAGTTGCTGGACGCCAGTGTCAAGCCCTTACGGTCCAATACATAGATCGCCACTACTTTCGACTGCCGCTGGATCAGCTGCAATGTCTGGTTCAGGCGTTCGATGTTGGGCTGGTCTTCGGGATGGGCCAGCGCCTGCAGCACATCCGACTGGAAGCCGAGGGCGAACGGCAGCGTCTCGAATTTCTGCAGCACCGATTCCAGGTCGAGCGCGATGATCTGCAGTTGCCGCTCGCTGGTTTCGCTGATGTCGCTGGCGGCTTTCCTGGCGGCCATGACGTAGGTGGTCAGCGCCACGGCAACCGCACCGGCAAGCGCCAGCACAGTCCACACCAGCGGCTTGTTCACCTTCACCTTCACCTTTACCGGCAGATTTGTCATGGCAGCGGCCTGAATGGGAAGAAAGCAGGCGACAGCGCCGCCTGCCCGTTTTTAACGCGATCCCGCCGGCGCGCCGCCAGGCGCGTACTGATGGGCTTCAAGCGGAACGTCCTTGAGATACCCTTCCTTGCTCGGATCGCGCATCTTGTAAGCGACGATGAAAGCCAGCGCGCACATGCCCGATACATACCAGTAGAAAGTCGACTCCATGCCGGCCTTTTTCAGCTCCAGCGCAACCAGTTCCGCCGAGCCGCCGAAGATCGCATTGCCCACGGCATAAGACAAACCGACGCCCAGCGCGCGCACTTCGGGCGGGAACATTTCCGCCTTGATCAGTCCGCTGATCGAGGTATAGAAACTGACGATCGCCAGCGCCAGGATCACAAACGCGAATGCCGCGTAAGGATTGCTGACATCCTTGAGCGCATGCAGGATAGGCACGGTAGCCACGGTCGCCAATGCGCCGAACCACAGCATCGAAGTGCGGCGGCCGATCTTGTCGGAAAGCGCGCCGAACAGCGGCTGCATCAGCATGTAGACCAGCAGCGCCGCGGTCATCACGGTGCTGGCGGTTTTCGCATGCATGCCGGCGGTGTTCACCAGGTACTTCTGCATGTAGGTGGTAAATGTGTAGAAAATCAGCGAGCCGCCGGCGGTGAAGCCGACCACCGTCAGGAACGCTCTCTTGTGTTTCATCAGGCCGGCCAGGGTGCCGGCATCCTTGCTTTTGCGTGTTTCGGCGGTCGAGGTTTCGCTCAGCGATTTACGCAAGTAAAGAGCAACCAGCGCTGCGACCGCGCCCAGCACGAACGGAATGCGCCAGCCCCAGGCGTGCAGCTGTTCAGTGGTCAATACCTGCTGCAAGATCACCAGCGCCAGCACCGCCAGCAGTTGGCCGCCGATCAGCGTCACATACTGGAACGAGGCATAAAACCCGCGCCGCCCTTCCAGCGCCACTTCGCTCATGTAGGTGGCGCTGGTGCCGTATTCGCCGCCCACCGACAGCCCCTGGAACAGGCGCGCCAGCAACAGCAGCAGCGGCGCGGCGATGCCGATGGTTTCGAAGGTCGGCAGGCAGGCAATCATCAGCGAACCGCCGCACATCATCAGCACCGAGATCATCATGGCGGTGCGCCGGCCGTGTTTGTCGGCGATGCGGCCGAACAGCCAGCCGCCGATGGGGCGCATCAGGAATCCGACCGCAAAGATGGCGGCGGTGTTGGCTAATTGCGAAGTCGCATTGCCGCTGGGGAAAAACTTTGGCGCAAAATAGATTGCGCAAAACGAATAGATGTAAAAATCAAACCACTCGACCAGGTTGCCGGACGAGGCGCCGACAATGGCGAAGATGCGCTTCCGGGTGTCCGCGGCGGCGGCATGGTCGGACGGATGAAGTGTGGACATGGTTGTCTCCTGGTTTTAATGTTTTTGTGCAATCCTGACAGTCCGGTACATATGCGGCTTGCGCGCAAGCTACATCATGCCATCTGGAAGGCACAACAGGCAAAGGGGAATAACGGCTAGGGTCAAGGCAAACTTGAATCGGCGATGGCCAGGCTATTGCAGCAAGGCAAGATTCTCTTGTCAGGCATTTTTGTCTCCTATGGATTGGTTTTTTATGCAAACCATTGCAGACATCATGCCAGCCAAGGCAAAAAAGCTAAGTATCTGATTTACTGGAGATAATTCCAGAGAAAAAGCAGCGCGCCAGCGTCCGCCGTGCGGATATCCGGAATCGCCGCTGCATTTGTTGCGGATATCCGCCCATCCGCACCGCGCTATTGCGCTACCATCTGCGCTGCAAAAATAAAGGAACCCGCAACATGAACCACGAAGACCGCATGGTCGATATCGAAATCAAGCTTGCCCGCCAGGACGACATGCTGGACGAGCTGAACAAGCTGGCCTACCGGCAGCAATTGAAAATAGACCAGCTGGAAGCGTTGTGCGCGGCGCTGGCGCGGCGCATCAAGGACGCAGCCGACAACAACAGCAATACGGGCCAGGCCGCCAACGAACGCCCCCCGCATTACTGATTGATTGATGGCTTTAGAGCGCCTCGGTCCGGGCCTCCAGCCACTGCTTGGCGTCGCCCCGCACGTGCGGCGACAGGCGCGCCCTGACCTCGGCGTGATAGGCGTTGAGCCAGTCGATCTCGTCGCTGCGCAACAGGCTGGCGTCGAGGCAGCGCGTATCGATCGGGCACAGGGTCAATGTCTCGAAGCGCAGGTATTCGCCGAATTCGCTGGCCGCCGCCGGCTGGTTCAGCACCAGGTTCTCGATCCGCACGCCCCATTGGCCGGGCCGGTAAATGCCTGGCTCGATCGAAGTGATCATGCCCTGCTCCATCGCTGTGTGCGCATCGGGCGCGGCGCTGCCGGAGATGACTTGCGGGCCTTCATGCACATTCAGGAAGTAACCGACGCCGTGGCCGGTGCCGTGGCCATAGTCGATGCCGGCGGCCCAGATCGGCGCGCGCGCAATCGCATCCAGCAATGGCGATTTGATGGAACGCGGAAACTGCGCTGACGACAAGGCAATCACGCCTTTCAGCACCAGCGTGCAATCGCGCTTTTGCGCTGCCGACGGCTGGCCGATCGGCACCATGCGCGTGATGTCGGTGGTGCCGCCCACATACTGGCCGCCCGAATCGATCAGCAGCAAACCGTCGCCGCCGATGGTGGCGTGTGATTCGGCGCTGGCCTTGTAATGCGGCATGGCGCCGTTGGCGTTGAAGCCGGCGATGGTAGCGAAGCTGGGGCTGACAAAACCCGGCCGGCGCGCCCGCGCAGCGGTGATGTGGGTGTCGACCATCAGTTCGGTGACGGTTTCGTTAACCAGCGCCTGCTCCAGCCAGGCAAAGAATTCGCACAGCGCGGCGCCGTCCTGCTCCATGGCGGCGCGCACATGCGTTACCTCGCCGGCGCTTTTGCGCGACTTGGCAAAGGTGGTCGGGTTGACTGCCTCCGCCACCTTGACCGCGGCCGGCACCGCTTGCCGCAGTCCGAGCGTGACGCGGCGCGGATCAAGCAGCAGCGTCGCGCCGGCCGGCAAGGCTGCCAACGCCGCGGCCGCTTCGGCGTAAGGCGCCAGCGCGACGCCATCCTGGCTGAGCAGATCGCGCAGGGCCGTCGGCACCTTGCCGTCAGCGACGAACAGCGTGGCTTGTCCGGGTCCGACCAATGCATGGGCCAGGAATACCGGGTTGTAATTGACGTCGGCGCCGCGCAAATTGAACAGGTAAGCGATGTCGTCCAGGGTCGAGATGAAGTGCCATTGCGCACCGTGTTGCTGCATGGCCTGGCGCAGCTGCTCCAGCTTGGCCGCGCGCGACAACGGCGCATGCGATGCCTGGTGCTGGTACACCTCGGCCATCGGCAAGCCGGGCCGCTCGCTCCAGATCTCGCCCAGGATGTCGAGATCGGTGCGCAGGCTGCTGCCGCCCTTGGCCAGCGCCTGCTCCAGCGCACGCGCGGTAGCCAGTCCCAGCACCGCGCCGTCGACTGCCAGCGTTTTGCCGGCCGGCAGGTTGGCCGCCAGCCAGTCGAGATGCAGCAAGCTGCTGCCCGACGGCGTTTTCATCAGCACGATCTCGGTGCCCGCCAGTTCCGCTTCCGCCTGCGACCAGTAGCGGCTGTCGGCCCACAAACCTGCGAAATCGGCGGTAATGATCAGGTTGGCGACCGAACCGGTGAAGCCTGACAGCCATTCCCTGCCCTTCCAGCGTCCCGGCAAATATTCGGACAGATGCGGATCGGCCGACGGAATCAGGCAGGCGTCGACATTGTTGCGCTGCATGGCGGCGCGCAGCTGCTGGATGCGCGGCGCGGCAGTATTCTGGGAGAAGGTTCGGGAGTTCATAAGAGGCTGGCTGGAATGGGTAATCTGGGTGGATGGATTCGCTTACCGTCAAGTCGCCAAGCATACCACCGCGAGGGGAAAAACGGGGTCTTGCGATGCGCTCTTGCGATGTCTTTCATGTCTTGCGATGGGATCTTGCACTTGTCCGCAACTGACAATCGAAAAAACGAGTAAGCTCACACGTCACGGTATCTGCAAAAAAATCCTGATCATCATAATTTCTCACAGAGGAAATCGTCATGACCCGTAAAACCCCCATTGAGCTCTATCGCAATATTGGCATCAGCGCTCATATCGACGCCGGCAAGACCACCACCACCGAGCGCATCCTGTTCTATTCCGGCGTCAGCCACAAGATCGGCGAGGTGCACGATGGCACCGCCACCATGGACTGGATGGAACAGGAGCAGGAACGCGGCATCACGATCACTTCTGCCGCCACCACCTGTTTCTGGCAGGGTATGGCCGGCAATTATCCTATGCACCGGATCAATATCATCGACACCCCGGGCCACGTCGACTTCACGATCGAAGTCGAACGCTCGATGCGGGTGCTGGACGGCGCCTGCATGGTCTACGACGCGGTCGGCGGCGTCCAGCCGCAGTCTGAAACCGTCTGGCGCCAGGCCAACAAATACGCGGTGCCGCGCCTGGCGTTCGTCAACAAGATGGACCGGGTCGGCGCCGACTTCTTCCGTGTCCACCAGCAGATCCGCGACCGCCTCAAGGGTAATCCGGTGCTGGTGCAGATCCCGGTCGGCGCGGAAGACAATTTCCACGGCGTGGTCGACCTGCTCAAGATGAAGGCCATCATGTGGGACGACGCCACCCAGGGCGTCAAATTCGAGTACATCGAGATCCCGGCCGAGCTGCAAGCCAGCGCCCAGGAGTGGCGCGGCCGCATGATTGAAGCGGCGGCCGACGCCAGCGACGCCATGATGAAAAAATACCTGGACGGCGCCGACATCAGCGAAGAAGAAATCAAGGCCGCCCTGCGCCAGCGCACCATCGCCGGCGAGATAGTGCCGATGCTGTGCGGCAGCGCCTTCAAGAACCGCGGCGTGCAGGCGCTGCTGGACGCCGTCATCGATTATCTGCCGGCGCCGACCGACATCCCGCCGGTGCAAGGCCACGACCAGGACGACCTGGTGGTTGAACGGCGCGCCGCCGACGACGAGAAATTCTCGGCCCTCACCTTCAAGATCATGACCGATCCGTTTGTCGGCCACCTGAGTTATTTCCGGGTCTATTCCGGCGTGCTGGTGTCGGGCGATGTGGTGTTCAATCCGAACAAAGGCAAGAAGGAAAGGATCGGCCGCGTGCTGCAGATGCACGCCAACCACCGCACCGAGATCAGCGAAGTATACGCAGGCGACATCGCCGCCGCGGTCGGCCTCAAGGAAGCCAGCACCGGCGACACCCTGTGCGATCCGGGCAGCATCATCACCCTGGAAAAAATGGTGTTCCCGGACACCGTTATCTCGCAGGCGGTGGAACCCAAGACCAAGGCCGACCAGGAAAAGATGGGGATAGCGCTCAGCCGCCTGGCCGAAGAAGATCCGTCGTTCCGCGTCAAGACCGACGAGGAATCGGGCCAGACCATCATTTCCGGCATGGGCGAGCTGCACCTGGAAGTGCTGGTGGAGCGCATGCGGCGCGAGTTCGGCGTCGAGGCGACGGTCGGCAAGCCGCAAGTGGCTTTCCGCGAAACCATCCGCAAGGTGTGCGAATCGAGCGAAGGCAAGTTCATCAAGCAGTCCGGCGGGCGCGGCCAGTACGGCCACGTGGTGCTGAAAATCGAACCGCAGGCGCCGGGCAAGGGTTTTGAATTCGTCGACGCCATCAAGGGCGGCACGGTGCCGCGCGAATACATTCCCGCGGTGGAAAAAGGCGTGCGCGAAACCCTGGCTACCGGGGTGCTGGCCGGTTATCCGGTGGTCGACGTCAAGGTCACGCTGTTCTTCGGCTCCTCGCACGATGTCGACTCCAATGAAAACGCCTATCGCATGGCGGCTTCGATGGCGTTCAAGGACGGCTGCCGCAAGGCCAGTCCAGCCTTGCTGGAGCCGATGATGGCGGTGGAAGTCGAGACGCCCGAGGAAAAAATGGGCGACGTGATCGGCGACCTGTCGTCGCGGCGCGGCATGATCCAGAGCATGGACGACATCCCTGGCGGCGTCGGCAAGATCGTGCGGGCGGAAGTGCCGCTGGCGGAAATGTTCGGCTACTCCACCACCCTGCGTTCACTGACCCAGGGACGCGCCACCTACACGATGGAATTCAAGCACTACGCGGAAGCGCCGGCCAACGTCACCGATGCGGTGGTGAACGCCAAGCACGTGGGAACCGCCAAGCACTGAAACCCGGGACGGCCGGAACCGAGGCAGTTCCGGCCAGGCCAGCGCTGGCTTCGTTTGGCTACAGCTCGTTTTCGTCCAGGTCGTGTTCCAGGCCGTCGATCGGCAGCAGGTGGCCTAGTTTGGCCGCCTTGGTGTCGAGGTAACGGCTATTGAACGGATTGCGGTTGAGGATCAGCGGAATCCGCTCGACCACGGTAATGCCGATTTTCTGCAACGCCGCCACCTTGCGCGGATTGTTGGTCATCAGCCGCAAGGCCGTGATATCCAGGTGCTCCAGCATGGTTTCGCATATGGTGTAATCGCGCAGGTCGGCGGCAAACCCCAGCTGCTGGTTGGCTTCCACCGTGTCCGCGCCGCCGTCCTGGATATGGTAGGCGCGCAGCTTGTTGATCAGGCCGATGCCGCGCCCTTCCTGGCGCAGATACAAGATGGCGCCGCGCCCTTCGGCGGCAATCTTTTGCAGCGCGCCTTCCAGCTGCGCGCCGCAATCGCAGCGCTGGCTGAACAGGGCGTCGCCGGTCAGGCATTCGGAATGGACGCGCGCCAGCACCGGTGCGCCGTCGTTGATTTCGCCCAGGGTCAGGGCCAGGTGTTCTTTGCCGGTAGCGTGTTCGATAAAGGCATGCAGCTGGAAGGTTGCCCAGGGTGTCGGCAGCGCGCAGGACGTCACATACTCCAGTTTTTGTTCGGCTACGGCGGCGGCCAGGCTGCTTTTGTTGTTAGTGGTGCTCATCAGATAGATTTATGGTGAATAAAAGGCATGGCATTGCATAAATGACATGCCGATAACATGTGCTTCAGTTTTAACGGTAAATAACATATCAATTACTAGCTATCCATTTTACGAGCATTCGAAAAAACACGTATGACGCTCCTGCAACTGTATTTCGTCGACGGCAAAATTGGCCGGATGATAACGAAATATTGGCGAGGAATCGTAAAACAGGCGGGGTAACAATTGGCGGCTTAACAGTCCGGCCATGGGATTTGGTCAAACAGTTGTCGGAGCCGCTTGCCGCGCCGCGGATTGACCATCTGCACATAGGCGATCCTGCCGGCCAGGAATTGGCGATGGTTGTCCCGCCCGCCCCGGTTTTGCGACGCCGGCCCGTGGCGGACGCAATTTGTCAGCTCGGCCTTCAGCTTGTCGAATTCCTGGCGCGGGATATTGGGATGGCGGTTGACCACGATGCCGGTTAGCTGCTGCCTGACGCCGCCGCGCATCATCCGGGTTTTCCTGGTGTTGACCGAAAAGCCCTCTTCCAACGCGATTGCCGCCACTTGCACATGGAAACGGTCCAGCGCCCGTTCCAGTTCCGCATCTCCTGAAAACGCCAGGTCGTCGGCGTAGCGGCTGTAATTGGCATTGAGCGACGCCGCCAATGCCTGCAGCCGCAGATCCAGCCGGTAAGCGCACAAATTGGCGAGCGCCGGCGAGCACGGCGAGCCTTGCGGCAGATGGCGCTGGCGAAACACCTGCCGTTCTTGCCAGGAAATTGCGCCTGCGCTTGCCGGCTCCCGGCGATGTAGTACGCTGCCCGGCGTCCGGTGCGTGCAAAGGCGGGACAGGATGGCTGCTACCCTGGACGGATAACCCAGCCCGACAAACAATGCATGGATCCGCGCCGCCGGGATGCTGGTGAAAAAATTCTTCAAGTCCATGCGTATCACTACCCGCTTGCCGGCATGGCGCGCCGCATGCGTCACGCATGAGTGGCCGCGCCGGAAACCATGCGCTGCCGGATGCAGCGGCACAAGGTCAAGCAAGCCGCGCAGTATCTGGCTTTGTATGGTCCGCAGGCGCGGCTTGGGGATTTCGAGCAGGCGCAGCCCGCCGCTCCGTTTTTCTATCCAGCGATGGTGGTAATGCTGCAAGGCTGCTGCCGGAGATGGACTGTCGCGCCATTTGTCGGCGAACCAGTCCAGCTCTGACGGTGCTGCTTTCAGCCATTGCGCGAGGTCCGCAGCGTTCGCTAGCGCCGGCAGCGGCAGCGCGGATACCCATGCCGGTTTGCCCGCGGCCAGAGGCGGATCCAGGCAAAAATGCCTGATCTGCGGCGGCTCGCTTTCCAGCCAGGCGTCGGCAAAACCTTCGTGCGCCAGGATCAGCGCAGCCAGTTCGGTGCGGCCATGGCGATGCAGCCGGTCGCCGAGCTGTTTATATATAGCGCGGCACAATGAGGGGATCCAGCGCCATCTCTTTCCGAGCGCCCATCTTGCCCCTTGCTGCATGGCCTCAACGCTCGCTTCGCGTGCGAGGAAGGTATCGGCAAGCGCCAGGGCGGTGAAAGTTTGTGGAGTCATCGGGTCAAGGTAAGCGAGGCAGCGGAGAGCCTTCAACCAGTCCCGTCATGCGTGAGCCGAGCCTGCACCGTGGTGCAGGGCCGCTCATGCGTTGCATTGCCCAGCCAAAATATCCCGCGGGGTAACCCCGCGGAGGCGTTCCATTACACAAGGTAACATTGCGCCGGCTTGAAGGGTCCGCCGCCCGGCCACACTATGTGAATATGGCAGGAGTGTCAACCGCCATGCGGGCGGCGCCGCGGCCCTGCTTGCCTGGGCCAGCAGGCGATTTCAACTATCTGTCGGTGGCGGCGCATATTATTGTTAGAATCTTAGCTATTGATTTTTTTGAATACTCCATGCGTGAAGTCCCCGACCTGATTGCTTGCGAAGGATGCGATGCCCTGTATCGCAAGGTGCAGCTGCGCCGTGGGGAGATCGCCCACTGCCCGCGTTGCGGCACCGAACTGGAGCGCGACGCCGGCCGCCAGCGTGAACGCATCCTGCCGCTGACGGTGGCCAGCCTGATCATGTTCGTGATCGCCAACAGCTTTCCTATCGTCGAGATCGAGCTGCAAGGCTTGAGCAGCCGCACCACCCTGTTCGGCGCCGTGCTGTCGCTGACCGCCGAAGGCATGTCGCTGGTGGCCCTGCTGGTGCTGGCCACCACCATCCTGTTTCCGCTGCTGCAGCTGCTGTTCCTGTCTTACTTGCTGGTGTCGCTGGCGAAGCGGCGCCGGCCGCCCGGTTTCAGCTGGCTGGTCAGGGCCATGCAAAGCCTGCGGCCGTGGGGCATGGTGGAAGTGTTCTTGCTGGGCGTGCTGGTGGCGGTAGTGAAGTTATCGAACATGGCGACCGTGATCCCGGGCGTGGCCCTGTGGGCGTTCGGCGTGCTGACGGTGCTGCTGACCGCGGTGGTGTCTTTCAATCCGCGGAATTTCTGGCAGATGGCCTATGCCGAACGCAGCCGGGAAGAGACCGCATGAATACCGGCGCCGCCGCCGCGCATGCCGCCGTTCCTGCCGAAGGCGAAGACCTGGCGGTGCGCACCGCTGCCGGCCTTGGCATGATGTCCTGCCACCATTGCGGCACCGTCTGGCAAGAGGTGCGCGAGCACGAGGACTGCCAGCTCTGCGGCACCGCGCTGCACCTGCGCAAGCCGGACAGCATCCGCCGCAGCTGGGCTTTCCTGATCGCCGCCTGCATCATGTACATCCCGGCCAACCTGATGCCGGTGATGATCACCAAGACCTTGCTCGGCGTGCAGGAGGATACGATCATGAGCGGCGTGATCTATTTCTGGGTGTCGGGCGCCTGGGAGCTGGCGGCGATCATTTTCATCGCCAGTTTCCTGGTGCCGCTGTTCAAGCTGGCGTCCCTGATCCTGCTGACCTGGACCGCGCAAAAGCGCAGCCGCTGGCGCCGCCTGCAGCGCGCCAAACTGTACCGGCTGGTGGAAATCATCGGCCGCTGGTCAATGCTGGACGTATTCGTGGTGTCGCTGCTGGCGGGCCTGGTGCAGATCGAAGGATTCGCCAAGATCACCGCCGGTTTCGGCGTGCTGGCGTTTGCCTCGGTGGTGGTGCTGACCATGCTGGCGGCGCTCAGCTTCGATCCGCGCCTGAGCTGGGACAGCAGCGGCCAAGAGATGGATGAAAGTCAAGGAATGAAAGCACAAGATGAGCGATGAAAACACCCGCGGCGGCGCCCTGCCGCCTTTGCCCGAGCCGAAACTGAGCCGCAAGCGCGACTGGCTGCCGTCGCTGATCTGGCTGATCCCGATCGTCGCCGCGGTGGTCGGCTTGACGCTGGTGGTCAAGATCCTGGTCGAACGCGGGCCGTCGATCACCATCACATTCCGCACCGCGGAGGGCCTGGAAGCGGGGAAAACCAAGGTCAAGTACAAGGACGTCGATATCGGCCTGGTGCAGACCATCACCTTGAGCAAGGATCGCTCGCATGTGCTGGCCAATGTCCAGCTGTCGAAGGAAGCCGAAAGCTTCACCGCCGCCGACACCCGTTTCTGGGTAGTGCGGCCGCGGGTAGCGGCCTCCGGCGTTTCCGGCCTGGGCACCTTGCTGTCGGGCGCCTACATCGGCGCCGACGCCGGCACTTCCAAGGAAACGAAAGACGAATTCACCGGGCTCGAAGTGCAGCCTATCGTCAGGCTCGACGCCTCCGGCAAACAATACATGCTGCATGCCGCCGACATCGGTTCGCTGGACATCGGCTCGCCGGTCTACTACCGCCGCATCAAGGTCGGCCAGCTGGCGGCGTTCGACCTGGATGCCGACGGCAAAGGCGTGACCTTGCGCATTTTCATCGATGCGCCTTACGACAAGTTCATCGGCGTCAACACCCGCTTCTGGCACGCCAGCGGCTTCGACATGCAGATCAACGCCAGCGGCTTCAAGCTGCGCACGCAATCTTTGGCGACCGTGGTGCTGGGCGGCATAGCGTTCCAGGCGCCGGACGACCAGCTGGGCGGGACAGCCAAGGAAAACACCACGTTCAACCTGGCTACGGACGAGGAAGCCGCCCTGAAGGAACCGGACGGCCCGTCGGAAACCGTGGTGATGTATTTCAACCAGTCGCTGCGCGGCCTGACGCCGGGCACTACCGTCGATTTCCGCGGTGTGGTGCTGGGCGAGGTCAAATCGATAGGCATAGAGTACGACACCAAGCGCCGCGAATTCAGCATGCCGGTAGTGGTCCAGGTCTATCCCGAGCGGCTGGGACGCCGTTATGCCGAGGATGAAAAACACTCAAGCTACACCGCCAAGCAGCGCCTGCAATACATGGTCAGCCGCGGCCTGCGGGCGCAGCTGCGCACCGGCAACCTGCTGACCGGCCAGTTGTACATCGCGCTCGACTTTTTCCCGAAGGCGGCGCCGGCCACCATCGATACCTCGAGCGCCATCATCGAGCTGCCGACCATCCCCAACAGCCTGGATGAAATCCAGTCGCAGATCGCCGAGATCGCCAAGAAACTCAGCAAGGTGCCGTTCGACCAGATCGCCGCCGACCTGCAGAAAACCCTGGGCACCCTGAACCGCACGCTGCTCAACGCCGAACAGCTGACCAAGAGCCTGAACAACGATGTCGCGCCGGAAATCACCGCCGCCATGAAGGATGTGCGGGTCACGCTCGACAACGCCAACCGCACCCTGTCCGACAATGCGCCGCTGCAGCAGGATATCCGCGCGACCCTGCAGGAACTGACGCGCTCGGCGGCATCGGTGCGGATCCTGACCGACTACCTGGAACGCCATCCGGAAGCCCTGATCCGCGGCAAGCAAGAGGAAAAGAAATAATGACATCCATCACATCGACACGCATCGGCGCCATCGCCGCCGCGCTGCTGCTGGCCGGCTGCGCTTCCGCTCCCACCCACTTTTACACGCTGGCGGCGCCGGCCGCGGCGGCACCGGCGATCCAGAATTCCAGGCTGTACATCGAGGTCGCGCCGGTCTCCCTGCCGGAACGCCTCGCGCGGCCGCAGCTGGTGGTGCGCAGCGCCGGCAGCGCTTCCAGCACCCGGGTCGACATCCTGGAGCAGGAACGCTGGTCGTCGCCGTTCAACAATGAATTGCGGGATGCGCTGGCCAGCGGCATCGCCAATCGCCTGGGCGCGATCGACGTCAGCCGCAGCGGCCGGCCGGCCGACCAGCCGGTGTTCAGGATTGCGGTCGAACTGCGTGAATTCGACGCCGTGCCCGGCGACAAGGTGCAAGCCACCTACGGCTGGACCGTCAGCCGTTCCGACAACGGCCGCAGCAGCGCCTGCCAGCTGAACGTGGCGGCGGCTGTCGCTCCGGGGATAGATGGTTTGGTGCTTGGGGTGCAGCGCACCGTTGCGGATGTGGTCAACGGCATTGCCGCCAACATCACGGCATTCAAGGCGAATCCCGCAGCCGCTTGCCAAGGCGGCGGCCCGCAGGCATAAACGTCAACGACGTCAGAACCGTTCGTAACCCAGCAGGTAACGCCATTCGCCGACCGCCAGGCCGGCCATCGGCAGGCGGCCGATGCGGATGCGCTTGCTGGCCACCACTTGCAGCCCGACCTGTTCGCACATGTGCACGACCAGGCCGCGCGGCGGCGCCTTGAGGGCGAAACGCAGGCGCCTTTCGTTTTGCCAGCTGACCTTGATCGGCGGCAGCGGCTTGCGGTTGAAGCTCAAGCCGTGGTTCAGCAATTTCAGCCCGTCGGGAATGATGTCGCCGGCGACTTCGACTATGTATTCATGCTCGATCTTGGCGGCGTCGTCAACCAGCTTGCGGGTTACCCGCCAGTCCTGGGTAAACACCAGCAAGCCGCTGGCCAGCGTCTCCAGCGGTTCGATCAGGTTCAGGTTGGCCAGGTGGCGCTTCAGGAAACGCCGTTCGGCGCGGTCGTCGGCGGCGCGCTTGTCCGGCACGATCAGCTGCGCCGCCAGCCCGCTCAGCGCCGGGGCGGCAAACAGGTCGAGGCCGGCCGGTTTGTGGAACAGGATGGTGACCGGGTCTTGCGGTTCAAGCGTGGCGTCCGCGGCCAGTTCCACCTGCTGCCGCACGCCTATGCGCAAGCCAGGTTCTTCCACCACTTTGCCATCGACCTTGACCCAGCCGCCCTCGATATATTGTTCCGCCTCGCGGCGGGAGCAGGAAACCAGTTCGGCGAGATGTTTTGCAAGGCGGATTGTTTCAGTCATGTATGAGGTCCGGAGACATAAAAATTGCGGACGGCTATTGTAACCGTCTTACCCCTGCTTCATTTACGATACAGTTCAGGCCGCGGCTTGTTGCGATGGTCGTAGATCGTCTTGGCGTCTTCGCGCGCGCGTTCCAGCGTACGCATGGCAGGATCGTCGTCGTGCAGGGTGAAAAAATCCTCGGCTTGCGCGTTCATCACATATTTGATCGCGGCCTTCTCTTTCACATCGTACAGCTCCACCAGCAAGGTGGCGACTTCGTCCAGGTATTCTTCGTAGGTCATGGTTACACTCCGTGTATCTTGCCGCGCTCGCCTTCATCCACGGTGTTACAGGAAGAGCCCGGCGAGCGTATTTTGCACCAAATACCCCGGCGCGACCAAACTATCAGGCAGCGCCTGGCGGCGACGGCGGCTTCAATCCGGCGAATTCCCGCCACAGGCGGCCGATCTTGGGCCGCTTCCGGCCAGAGGCCAGCAGCTTGACGGCCAGCGCGCAGGACTCGGCCAGTTCGGGATGCTGCTCGGCCACCTGCTGCAACAGCTGGACGGCCACGCTGCGGTCATTGGCGGCGCCCAAACCGTCTTGCAGGTCGCTCAACGCCGCCACGTAGGCATGGGTACGCTGCGGCGGAAAATATGAGATGAAAAATTCGGTGGCGTAGCGCAGCTTCTTTGCCGCGATCCTTGCCCTGTGGCGCCGGGCAGCGTCATGCTGCTTGATGCGGCTGCCGCGCCTCAGCAATTTCTGGTGCAGGCCGGCCAGCTTCCTGAGCGCGAACTTCCCTAGCGGCGCGGACAACGCCGCCAGTTGCCTGGCGCTGCGCCCTTCGCGCCAGCGCCGTCCTTCGATCCAGCTTCCCAGCAATAGCAGCAGGCGCGTATAAGCGCGCGAATTCACTGCCGCCGCGACCGCATGGCGACGCCTGCCGGCTTCGCTCAAGGTCAGCTGCCGCAGGCGGTCCAGCTGCAGCTGGTCCGGGCAGCGCTTTACCGCATCCTCCAGCGTGGCCACCGCCAGCACTTCCCAGTCGCGCGCCGGGCCCAGCGTGGCTGCCAGCCAGTCAAGCGGCTCGGCTATTTCCGGCGGCGTCGGAATCGCTTTTCCAAACAGGCTGAGGGCGGCGCGCAAACGCCGCAATCCGACCCGCATCTGGTGCAGGCTTTCCGGATCGGCGCCGTGCACCACACCATCTTCATTGCCTTGCATCTGCGCCAGGCAATTGCCGAGCACCAGCTGGAATCCTTGTTCCAGCGTCAGCGCGGACGCCAGTTCAAGCGGCCGCGCCTTGACCACGGCAGGCGCCTGCGGCGCATGCATGGCATAACCGCGTTCGGCCTTGCTGGCGTTGGCGGCGCGCAGCGGCAGCGTCTGCTGCAATGCCAGCGCCAGTTCAAACAGGCTCGCCGCATTGCCGGACTTGAGCTCCAGTTCGATTTCACTGATCGGGATGCTGTTGCCGCCGTGCAGGATCTCGCCCTGGTCCAGGGCCAGCTCGACTTCGTCTCCGGCCTGAGAGCGCAGCAGCCAGATCGTGCGTTTGAATTGTGTCGTGAATATCGGCTGCAGACGGCTGGCAAGGCCTGGCGCCGACAACAATGCGGCCGCCACCGAACCGGGTTCCAGCAATCCGCGCAGCGCTTGCAGGTCAGGCGCCGCGCCGCCGACCTCGGACTCCCATTCCGGGCGCTGGTGCAAACCGGCCGCGGCCTGGCCGCCGCTCTTGCAAGTCTGGATCCAGCGCATGCCTGCCTTGCGCACCCGCAGCGCGGTGCGGCTGCGCTGCAGGTACAGGTCCGGCGTGTCAAAGTAGATGCTGGTCAGCTGCTGCGACCGGGGTTTGCCGGTGGCGTAATGTTTTAACAGGGGATGGCGGCGAAAGCTTGCCACATCCCGCGGCTCCAATAGCAGTTTCAGTTCGATTTCCATGCGTCTAGCATACTTCCAAACAGCCGCTTTCAGTAAGCTATTGTTTTAATGCCATGCCCCTGGAATGAGCCGAAGCCGGCGAGCCTCCTAGAATTGGCGGCTGCGGGAACGGCAGGCGCGCTTCATGGCCGGAATCATGCTGTAACCGCTTTGCCGATAATATCGATAGAAGTAGAAAAAGGTTTTCATGTCAGGCGCGCCAATGTCGGAAGGATTGAGGGTTTCCGCCAAGAACGGAAGGCACGGTGCGGCAGTTGACCAAGTGTCGATGAAATAACAATCTTTAACCTTTGCACTCGCCCCGCCCTGCTCTTGCCTGTTTCCTGAAATTTCGGCGCAACGCCTGAATCTAATTCAAGGCTTGCGGATTGCTGGCGCTGCGGTATTCCCCCGGCGTCTTGCCGGTCCAGCTCCTGAACGCGCGAATGAATGAATTGCCGTCCTGGAATCCCAGCAGATACGCGATTTCCGCCGGCGAGATGGATGAGCGCGCCAGATAGTGCTGCGCCAGGTCGCGCCGGGTGTCGTTCAACAGTTCCTGGTAGCTCGATGATTCCTCGCTCAGCTTGCGTTGCAACGAGCGCTTGCTCATGGCTAGCCGGCTGGCCGTTTCCTCGATCGCACTCTGGCCGCCGGGCAGCATTTCCAGCAGTGCGCTCCTGACGCGCTGGGCAATGCTGGCGCTGGTATCGAGACGGGACAATTTCCGTTTCAAACCCGCTTCGAAGAAATCCCACATGGCGGCGTCTTCGGTGAGAAAAGGCTGGTTTGCATCGTGCGCGGAAAAAGCGACGCGGTTGGCCTGGCCGGGCCGCAGCGGCACGCCGAAATAGTGCCGGTAAGGTTCGCCATTGTCCGGCAATTGAACCAGCTCCACCCACAGCGGCACGATGCGCTTGCGCGTAGCCAGCCGCGCCAGCTGGGTAAGGAACACCATTTCGGCCGCTCCCAGGCTGCGCGGGATCGGCTCCCGGTTGCCGTAACAAGCCAGCGTCGCCAAGGTGCGCTGGCCATCGATGTCAACGGCCAGCGTCATCGGCCCGATCAGCTTCTTGAACTGGCTCAGCCGCTGCAGGGCGATGTTCAGGTTGGGGCTGCACAAACTGGCAAAAATCGGCGGATCGAACGCTTCGACCGAAATCGCCTGGCCGATTTTCAAGGGCAGCTCCTCTGCCCCCGCCGCCAGCTCCAGGCCCCGCCACAAGCGGAAATATTCAGCCGGATCGAGGCTGGCGTCGTTGCGCGCAAACAGGTCGGCCGGCAACGCCGCCAGGGTGAGCACGTCAGCCGGATGCAGCCCCATGTCGGAGAGCATCAGCTTCCAGCCGCGCATTATGCCGAAACGGGTTGCCTGTTTCACTTTTCCATCCCTACTTCACGGCTGCCAGGACCATCTTGTCGAACACACGGTCGCCGAACCATTTGCGGATAAACATCATGGGCCGGGCGTACTTGCCGCCAGCGTAGCGTGTTTTTGGCTTGCCGGCATGCACTGCGCGCAACACCAGGTCGACGATGACTTTCGGATCCGAGGCGCCGCCCTTTTCATAAGAACGTTTGGTGGCGGCGGCGACCGCGTTCGCCATCTTGCCGTAAGGACCGCTGCCGGAACGTTCGAGCATGGGCGCCATCATGACCTCGCCAAACTCGGTGGCGATCGCACCCGGTTCGATGATCACCACGTCGATACCGAACGGCTGCAGTTCCAGCCGCAGGCAATCGGACCAGCCTTCGACGGCGTGCTTGGTGGCGTGATACCAGCTGCCCAGCGGGGTGTACATCTTGCCGCCCATGGACGAGATGTTGATGATCTTGCCGCTGCGCCTGGCCCGCATCGCCGGCAGCAGCAGCTGCGTCAGCCGCGCCTGGCCAAACAGGTTGACCTCGAACTGGTAGCGCGCATCGGCCAGGCTGGTATCTTCCATCGCGCCGTACATGCCGAATCCGGCATTATTGATCAGCACATCGAGCGCGCCGTGCCCCTGTTCGATGCGCTGCACCGCGGCCAGCACCTGGTCTTCGCGCGTGATATCCATTTTCAGGACAATCGCGCCAAGCGCCGCCAGGTCGGCCATCTGGTCCAGCCGGCGGGCGGCGGCGTACACTGTCATTCCCTGCGCCAGCAAGGCTTTCGCGAATGCCTTGCCCATGCCGGACGATGCGCCGGTAACCAGGACGGTCTTGCTCATGATATGACTCCTTGAAGGTTCGGTTAAACTCTTGTATGGAGCTATTGTCTGCCAGTGCTGCAGTTATATCACTAGCAGACCATGCCAAGTTGAATGCAGATCGCGCCAATGCTTGCGGCTTGTCCTGGAACGCGCGATTGCCGTACGCCCGCCATCGGCGAATGAAACCTTACCAGCCGCCGCCCAAGGCACGGAATGTCGCCACCACGGCGCGGCCGCTGCCGGTTTGCGCGCGCGGCGTCCAGATAACGCGATACCGGCACGCATGCCGCAGGAATACAGGCGGCGCCGGCAGCATCTACAGAATCAAGCAAACTTTTTAAGGATAACCATGTTTACTTCTCAGCCCGCCCAAATTGATGTCGACTACGCCTCGCTGGCGCGCCAGGCCGCAAGCCTGCTGGAAGACGAACGCGACCTGACGGCCAACGCCGCGCAGTTTTCCGCATTCATCTACCAGTCGCTGGCCGACCTCAACTGGGCCGGCTTTTATTGGGTCAAACCGGCCAGGAAGGCGGATGGCGAAGAGTTGCTGATCGGACCGTTCCAGGGCAAGGTCGCCTGCGCCCGGATTGCGTTCGGCAAAGGCGTGTGCGGCACCGCAGCCGTGGAGCGGCGCGCCATCCTGGTGCCGGACGTGCATGCGTTTGCCGGCCACATCGCCTGCGATGCGGCATCGAACTCGGAAATCGTGATCCCGGTGATTAAAGACGGACAGCTATACGGCGTGCTCGATATCGATAGCCCAACGCTGAATCGCTTCCGCCCCGAAGACCTGCAGGGGCTGGAAGCGCTGCTCGCGCTGTTCGTTGCGGCTACCGATTTCGCTTAAGCTCAGACCGTCTTGATGAACAGCCCGACCAGCTTGCGCGTCAAGCCGGTATAGGGCGGATAGAACATCCTGGCCAGCATGATGCGGTTGCGCACCACCGCCCGCTCATGCGAGAACGCCAGGAAACCGTGGTGGCCGTGGGCGCTGCCGATGCCGGAATTGTTGACGCCGCCGAACGGCAAGTTGCCGTGCAAAAACTGCACCACGCAATGGTTGATGCAGGCGCCGCCCGAAGTCGTCTGCTGCATCACCTTGGCGATGTTGGCCTGCTTGCGGCTCCATACATACAGCGCCAGGGGTTTGGGTTCGGCGTTGATGCGCGCAATTACCGTATCGAGCTGCGCATAGCTGATCACCGGCAGCAGCGGCCCGAAGATTTCCTCGCTCATGATCTTGGCCTCGTCCGGGATCCCGTCCAGCAATGTCGGCGCAATATAGCGCTGGGCTTCGTCGACCGCGCCGCCGGTGATGACCCGCGCGCCGCGCGCGGTGGCGTCATCCAGCAAGGTCTTGACGCGCGCGGTGTGGCGCTGGTTGACGATGCGCGCCAGGCTGCTGCTGCCGGCCTGCTCGGCTCCCTTGCCATAGGCGCTCTCCAGCGCCGCCACGCAGTGCCCGAGGAAAGCATCCTTGACGCTGGCGTGCACGTAAATGTGATCGGGTGCGATGCAGGTCTGGCCATTGTTGGTGAACTTGGCCCACAGGATATTTTGCGCCGCCGCTTTCAGGTCCGCCGTCTCGTCGACGATAGTGGGCGATTTGCCGCCCAGCTCCAGCGTGACGCTGGTCAGGTGCTTGGCAGCGGCCGCCATGACAATCTTGCCGACGGCCGGCGAACCGGTGAAAAAGATATGGTCGAAAGGCAGCTCCAGCAGTGCCTGGGCGACTGGCGCATCGCCCTCGAACAGCGCCACCTCATCTTCCGTGAATGCCGCGCGAATGATCTTGCCGATGACCGCGGATGCATGCGGCGTCATTTCAGACGGTTTGAGGATCACCGTATTGCCGGCCGCCAGCGCCGACACCAGCGGCCCCAGGCTCAGGTTCACCGGATAATTCCAGGGCGCCACGATCAGCACGCGTCCCTTGGGTTCGTACTGGGTATAAGCCGAAGTGCCGACCATCATGCGCGACGGCCAGACTTTCCTCGGTTTCATCCAGCGCCCCAGCTTGCGGATGGCGTCGTTGGCCTCGGCGATCACCGGCAGGATTTCACTCAATTCCACCTCGGCGGCAGGCTTGCCGAAATCGGCAAAACCGGCGGCAATCACTTCATCCTTGTGCGCCAGCAGCGCGCTCTTCAGTTTCCTGATTTTCTGCAGGCGCTCGGCCTTGCCCGACTGGCGCAGGCGCAACGCCGTGGCTCCCTGGGCTTCGAATACGCGCTGGATTTCCAGCTGGTTTTGCTCAAACTCGGGGCCCGCCGGGGTTGTCATGGTGTTCATCGCTTGCTTTCGACAATAACATTTTTATCCGGCAATTAAAGCACATCGCCTATGCCAAAGGACGATCTTTTACTTGAGCGCCGGCTCCACTTCATGAGTATTTTAGTCATTTCTTTTCACAAGAAAAATAACGATATTCAATGAAATCATTTAATTTAAAAACAATTAACTAGCAATCAATTAAATATTTCATCTCTTTTTTTAAAATCTTTTATCAGCATTCATTTATCACTCATTTAATTTGATTATCAAATAACGCCAGAAAAATTCATTTGACAATCAAGGTAACATTTATTTCCACAAGGAAATTTATTTATCACATTTCTCAAAAAAATAGTGTCGCAGGGAAAATAAAACAACAAAAAAATACCGGAAAAATTAAATATTTCAGGCGTATTACATCGCGCCACGGATTGATACAAAATGAAATAACAGTACCCCAAGCATGGTCATTACCGGGGTGCTGTTTGTCATCCGGACATACGCTGTCCGTGCTGGCTGCAGCTGGAAACCTTGCTTTACAGGCGGCTTATCCGGCCGCCCGTAAAAAAGCATGAAGCGAAATCGATCATTTCCTTACAAAAGATGGAGACTTTCCCAGATGAAGAAGACAGTTTTGGCATCAACCCTCGCAGCAATCGGCCTCATCCACCTGCCCCTCGCCTTCGGCGCCGACCAAACCCCTAGTCCCACTCCCGACAACCTTGAGCGCATCACCATTACCGGATCAAACATTTCGCGCATCAACAAAGAAGGCCCGACCGCGGTTGAAATCATCAAGCGCGATGAAATCGAAAAATCCGGCGCCAACACCGTGCTCGAACTATTGAGCAAATTGCCCTCCGTATCCGTCGGCCTGACCGGCAACAGCAGCACTTCGTTTGCCCAGGGCGCTGCTTCGGCGGGATTGCGCGGCCTCGATCCCAAATACACGCTGATCCTGCTGAACGGCCGACGCCTGGCCAACTACGGTTTTGCCGATGGCGCGGAAAACACTTTCGTCGACTTGAACAACCTGCCGCTGGCGGCAATCGAGTCGGTTGAAATCCTGCGCGACGGCGCTTCGGCCATCTACGGCTCCGATGCGATTGCCGGCGTGATCAACTTCAAGACCAAGAGGAATTACCAGGGCATTGAAACCACCGCCAACGTCGGCACCAATCAAAAGGGAGACGGCACCACGGAAAGCGCCAGTGTCACCGCCGGCTGGGGCGACCTGGACAAGGATGGCCAGAACCTGCTGCTGACGGTCGACGTATTCCATAGCGATCCCTTGAAAAGCAACAAGCACGACGCCACCAGCAGCCGTGACTTCCGACGGTTTGGCGGCAGCGACAGCCGCAGCATAGACCGCTACCTGGGCAGCCTCAACGATTTTTCAACCGGCGAACCCGGCTTTCCGATACCCGGCTGCCGCGGCAGCGTCGAACTGAGCAGCGGCACCGGCGACAGCCGCTGCTTCAACAACCAGCAAGTGCTGCTGTCGCCGAAGATCTTGCGCGGCGGGGTGTCCGCGATTTTCACCAAGCGGCTCGGCGGCCAGGATGAACTGTTTGCCGAAGTCGGCTTCAACCATAGCGAAACCACAGTGCAATATGCACTGGCAGGCTTTGATCCTTCTTTCATCGGCAAGACCGCCGGCTCGACCAACCCCGGCCTGGCCAACCTGCCGGGGCCAAGCGCCGATGGCTCGCTGCAAGGCTTTACTCCTGGCGACCAGCTGCGCGTGTATCGCGGCATCTATGAAGTGGCGCCGACGCAAAACAAGATCACCAGCGATACCGCGCGCGTGGTTGCCGGCTGGCGCGGCGTGATCGGGAAATGGGATAGCGAAGGAGCGGTCAGTTTCAACCAGAACCGCCTCAAGGACGTCGCCTCGAATTCTGTCCTGAAAGATGTCTCGTCTGCATCCCTGCAAAGCGGCTTGCTGGGCACCGGCGGCTACGATCCATTTGCCTACTGGAATCCCGCCAGCGTGATCAATCCCATGCTGACCACCACCGAGCGCGTTGCGGTATCGCGCCTGGAAACCGTGGACTGGAAAATGTCGGCGCCGGAACTGTTTTCCTTCAACGGCGCGCCGGTCGGCTTCGCCTGGGGCGCCCAGGCCAGCCACGAATCGATCAGCGACCAGCCTGACGCAAAAAACCTGGCCGGCAACATCGTCAACGCCGGCGCCACAGCCAGCACGGCCAGCCGCTCCTTGTACTCGCTGTATGGGGAATTCAATGTGCCGCTGATGAAGCAGGTCGAGATGCAGCTGGCCTTGCGCGGCGACCACTACAGCGACTTCGGCAACTCCTTCAATCCGAAGATCGCCGTGGCTTGGCGTCCGTCCAAGGAAATCCTGTTCCGCGGCTCCGCCACCACGTCCTTCAAAGCGCCTACCCTGCCGGAAATCAGCTCGACCACATCTGGTTACGCCAACGGCATTGCCGACTGGGCGCGCTGCGGGCCGCTTGGTTATACCGGAGCAAACTGCAGCTATAGTCCGAAGCAGTACGTATCCGGCAATCCCGACCTGAAAGCGGAAAAAGCCAACAACTTTTCACTGGGCATGGTGCTGCAGCCGATGAAGGGCCTGTCGGCGTCGATAGACTGGTATGCGATCAAGCAGCGCAACACCATCCAGGCGCTGGATCCGCAATATATCGTCGACAACGAAGACATCATCCCGGGCTACGCCGCACTGGTTGGCCGCGATCCGCGCAATCCGGCGCTGGAGGCAAGATATCCGGGCTTGAACAAGGGACGCATCAACAGCATCACCACACCCTATATCAACGTCGGCAAGACCGATATCCAGGGGCTGGATATCGACATTTCATATGAATTGCCGCTGGCCGGCTGGGGTAAGCTGAAGTTCCGCGAAGTCAACAACTACACGCTGCTCTACAAACAAAGCGTCACCCCTGGCACCGCACCGGCAAGCCGGCTCGATTCCATCAACCATCCAAGGTGGAGCAACTCCTTCCGTACGGCATATGAATACGCCAGCATGGAAGTCGCCCTGACCGCCAGGACCCAAGCCAGCACGCTGAACATCGACGACCCGACCCACACCCAGGACCCGGCCGTCACCAATGCGCGCATTCCTTCGTTTACTGCGTGGGACTTGAACCTGAACGCCAAGGTAAGCAAGAACCTGACCGTGAACTTCGGTGTCAACAACCTGTTTGACAAGGCGCCGATATATGCCAATACAGCCTACAAGGATGACTTCGTGCAAAACCAGAACGACCTGGTAGGACGCTACATCTACGCCAACATGCGCTATCAGTTCCAATAAGCAGCGTTAACCGGAACGGGCTTCACATGGCGTGAAGCCCGCTTCAATTCTTGCTCCCATCAACAATGTTGACGACGCCCTATGCCAGGTCCAGGGTGTTGGTCAGGTCGCCCAGCGGCGCCTGGCGGTTTTCCCGGAATGCCTGGTCGCGCGCCACCAATGCGTCCAGTTTGCGCAGGCCGTGCAGGCGGGTGATGAAACGCATGATGGAGGTGGTGTCGTAGACGGTGTGGTCGACAAAGCCCTTTTTTGCATGCGGTGAAATGACAGTCGCCGGAATCCGCGAACCCGGCCCCCAGCGGTCGCCCTTGGGCGGCGCTACGTGGTCCCACCAGCCGCCGTTTTCATCATGGGTGACGATCACCACCATGTCCTGCCATTGCGGTCCGCGCTGCAGGTGGGCGATGACGTTGGCGATGTGGCGGTCGCCCGATTCGACATCGGCATACCCCGCGTGCAGGTTCAGGTTGCCCTGCGGTTTGTAAAAACTGACCGCCGGCAACCGTCCGGCATCGATCTCGGCCAGGAATTTGTTGGTGGCAGGATCGTCGCCCAGCCCGGCGTCTTTCAAATGGGTTTCGCGCAGCGCCGTGCCGGGCGCAAAACTCTTGAAGTAATTGAAGGGCTGGTGATGGTACTGGAAATTCGGCACCGCATCGTCGTTCGCCTTGCCCTCCAGCGCGGCCTGCCAGGCGCCGGCATACCAGGCCCAGCTGACGCCCTTTTCCGACAGGCGGTCGCCGATAGTGGCATAGGTCTGCGGCGGCAGCACCATCGGATCGCCGGCGTCGGCGTATGCCGCATCGCCGCCCTTGGCAGGTTTCACAAAACTGGGCTGGTACGGCGGCGCCATGGTGTTGACCGCATAGCCGTCCGGCGTGATGGCGCGGTCGCGCAGGAACTTGGGCGGGCCGTCGATGGCCGAGGCCGGATTCTTGTCGTCCAGCTTCAGGCGGGTTCCCTTCGGATCGTCCCCTTCCACGGTCGCCACGTTGTGGCGCGCCGGGCTATTGTGGACATCGGGATAGAAAGGCGTCTGCCCGGAAACCAGGAAGATATGATTGAGATAGGAGCCGCCGAAAGCCGACATGAAAAAATTGTCGCACAGGGTGTATTGCTCGGCCAGCTTCCACAGGCGCAGCTTGCTGGCGGTTTCGCCGTAGTGGCCCATGGTCAGGGCGCCGGAATCGGCCCAGGCCACGAACTGGTCGTTCTTGCCGCCGTTGATCTGCATCTGGTTCTGGTAAAACTTGTGCCACAGGTCGCGCGTGATCACTCCCTGCGGCAAAGGCTTGCCGTGCTGGTCGCTCAGCTTGAACGGCGCGTTCGGCAAGCCGCTGATCTGGCTTTCGGCAATCATGTAGCGCTGGCCGCCGACTTCCTGGGCTTGCGGCACCAGCCCGCCCCATATTTTGGGCAGCTGCGCCAGCGGCGTCTTGCCGTCGCGGTCGAGTTGCGTGTAGCTGGCCTGCATCGCTTGCGACAATGGTTTCTGCACGCCGGGGAAATTGCCGTACAGGTTATTGAAACTGCGGTTCTCGGCGTAGATCACCACGACATGCTTGATCGCCGACCGCAGCTTCTGGTCCAGCAGTTTTTCCTGGACCGCATCGGCGACCTGCTGGCCGCCGTCGCTGGCGCAATCGGACAGCGCCAGGCTGGCGCCGACTGCAACCACGCTGCCGAGAAAGCGGCGGCGCGTGAAACCGACGGTCTCGTCTTCTTCTGTCAATTCCGGTTTTTGATCTTCGTTCATGGCTTCTTGATGTTGGTTCGCAGCGTGCCATGTTAGCAGCAGAGCACCATCTTTTGCCATGAAACCGTCAATCCGGGCGCGGCGTCCTCAGCGTGACGAACTCTTCGGCTGAAGTCGGATGGATGCCGATCGTATCGTCGAATACGCGCTTGGTGGCGCCGGCCCGCAAGGCGACGGCGATGCCCTGGATGATTTCGCCGGCGTCCGGCCCCACCATGTGGCAGCCGAGCACCTGGTCGCTGTCGGCGTCAACGATCAGCTTCATCATGGTTTTTTCGTGGTAGTCGCCCAGGCTCAGTTTCATCGGCCGGAATTTCGTCTCGAAGATTTTCAGCTTGTGGCCGGCGCCCTGCGCCTGTTCTTCCGTCAGTCCGACCGTGCCGATATTGGGCAGGCTGAACACCGCCGTCGGAATCAGCCGGTAGTCTACCGGACGATATTCCTCGGGACGGAACAGGCGCCGCGCGACGGCCATGCCTTCGGCCAGCGCCACCGGCGTCAGCTGCACCTTGCCGATGACGTCGCCCAGGGCCAGGATGCTGGGTTCCGAGCTGCGGTATTCCTGGTCGACCTTGATGAAACCTTTGGCGTCCAGCGCCACGTCGACATTTTCCAGGCCGAGCCCGTCCAGCATCGGCCGCCGGCCGGTGGCGTAGAACACGCAGTCGGTGTCAAGCACGCGGCCGTCTTTCAAGGTGGCCTTCAGGCTGCCGTCGGCCTGTTTGGCGATGCTGGCGATGTCGGCCTTGAACTGCAGGTCGACGCCCTTTTTCTTGAACTCGTCGTTCAGGTGCTGGCGTACGCCGTGGTCGAAACCGCGCAAGAACAGGTCGCCCCGGTACAGCAAGCTGGTCTGCGCCCCCAGGCCATGGAAAATCGATGCGAATTCGACTGCGATATAACCGCCGCCGACCACCAGCACGCGGCGCGGCAACTGCTTGAGGAAAAAAGCTTCGTTGGAAGTGGTGGCCAATTCCTTGCCGGGAATGTCCGGCACCTGCGGCCAGCTGCCGGTAGCGACCAGGATGTTGGCGGCGCTGATACGCTGGCCGTTGATCTCGACCGTATGCTTGTCCAGCAGCCTGGCGTGGCCTTCATGCAAGGCGACGCCGCTGTTGAGCAGCAAGCCGCGGTAGACTTCGTTGAGCCGGTGGATCTCGCGGTTCTTGTTGGCGATCAGCGTGTTCCAGTCGAACTGCGGCTCGCCGGCAGTCCAGCCGAAACTGGAAGCTTGTTCAAAGTCTTCGCTGAAATGAGCGCCGTACACCAGGAATTTTTTCGGCACGCAGCCGACATTGACGCAGGTGCCGCCCAGGTAGCGGCTTTCCGCCACCGCCACGCGAGCGCCGAAGCCGGCGGAAAAACGCGCAGCGCGCACACCGCCGGAACCGGCGCCGATTACAAACAGGTCGACATCAAAAGACATTGGCATTCTCCGCGGCCCTGGGCAGGCCAAGACACTCGCCCGGAACGGCGAGCAATGCCAAATATTACGCTATCGACTACGCCGTCGCTTGCTCGTAGGTGAAACTGGAAGGCTTCAGGGCGGTGATCACGATATGCCTGGCGCCGTGCATTTCAACGTCCTTGTTTTCATTCAGGAAGATATCGCCTTTGAAACTCTCGGCGGTGATCCACAGCAGGCCGCTCAGGCACTTGATTCTTTCGCCTTGTTTCAAGGCTTTGTGGATCGAGATGGTCTGGTCTTCAGCCAGATAGACAACGTCATGGGTATGTGCGCGGGTCAGCAGATGGCTGATGTTTTCTGATTTCATGGTTTGCCTCGATATGTTGGCGCCAATCGCCTCAAACATTGACTACCGGAATGTATATTGATTATTATTTATTCCAGCAACGATAACAATCCAGGAAATCAGAACAACACTTGTGCCTGCCAAGCACAAATCAGATTAAGCCAGATTAATCGAGCAAACTCTCGTCCCAGGCGTACACGGCCTGCCGCTGTTCGCCCAGTCCCTCGATGCCGAGCCGCACCACGTCGCCAGGCTTGAGATACAGCGGCGGTTTCTGCCCCATGCCGACGCCGGGCGGCGTGCCGGTGGAAATGATGTCGCCCGGGTACAGGGTGGCGAACTGGCTGATGTAATGGACCAGGAAAGCGACGTTGAAGATCATGGTCTTGGTGCTGCCGTCCTGGAAGCGCTTGCCGTTCACTTCCAGCCACATCGACAGGTTTTGCGGATCGGCCACTTCATCGGCGGTGACCAGCCACGGCCCGACCGGACCGAAGGTGTCGCAGCCCTTGCCCTTGTCCCAGGTGCCGCTGCGTTCGATCTGGTATTCGCGCTCCGACACATCGTTGATCACGCAATAACCGGCGACATGCGACAGCGCCTGGTCCAGCGCGACATAACGCGCCTTGCTGCCGATCACCACGCCCAGTTCGACTTCCCAGTCGGTCTTGACCGAATTTTTCGGCATCACGATGGCATCGTCGGGACCGCTGATACAGCTGCTCCATTTATTGAACAGCACCGGCTCCGGCGGCACCGGCAAACCGGATTCGGCGGCGTGGTCGCTGTAGTTCAGGCCCACGCACATGAATTTCCCGACGCCCGTGAACGGCGTGCCGATGCGCCCCGGCGCAGCGATTTCCGGCAGGCTGTCCTGATCCAGTCCGCGCAGTTTCGCCAGCCCGGCGGGCGTCAGCTGCTGCGGCGTGATATCCGCGATCACGCCGGACAAATCGCGCAGCTTGCCGGCGGCATCCAGCATCGCCGGCTTTTCCTGGCCTTTCGGGCCTACCCGTAATAGCTTCATCTGCTGCTTCCTTTTTTTAAACGCCTCGCCTGGAAATACCCATGCGAACCGGCGAGTTTTAGCTCAAAATACGCAAGCTGGCCCCGAGCGGGCCTCCTGACAATCTTCTGGAATCGTGTATGCCGAATCTTAATTTATTGCTGGGTTTTGCGCTGGTCGCCTTTGGCATGGTGCTCACGCCCGGGCCGAACATGATCTACCTGATCTCGCGTTCGATCTGCCAAGGCCCCAAGGCCGGCTTCGTGTCGCTGGCCGGCGTCGCTACCGGCTTTGTGTTTTACATGCTGTGCGCTGCGTTCGGCATCACCGCCCTGCTGTTTGCCGTGCCGCTGGCCTACGACCTGCTGCGTTTCGGCGGCGCCGCCTACTTGCTGTACCTGGCTTGGCAAGCGGTAAAACCGGGCGGCCGCTCGCCGTTCGCGGTGCGCGACCTGCCTGCCGACAGCAACCGCAAGCTGTTCCTGATGGGCCTGTTCACCAACCTGCTCAATCCCAAGGTGGCCTTGCTCTACCTGGCGCTGCTGCCGCAGTTCATCGATCCGAACGGCGCCAGCATCCTGGTGCAGTCGCTGGTGCTGGGCGTGATCCAGATCGTGGTCAGCATCACCGTCAATTCGGCGGTTACGCTGGCGGCCGGCTCGATCGCCGGCGTGCTGGGCAGCCGGCCCAGCTGGCTGCTGATCCAGCGCTGGCTGATGGGTACGGTACTGGCCGGCCTGGCAGTGCGGATTGCGTTGCAGGCAAAAAAATAAGCGGGGCGCTGCGGTTATTGGCTAAGATGCAAGCTACCCAAGAAATTCGGAGCTGCCTGAATGCCGTATCTGCCGTTTGCCCTGGTTTCCACCGTCGTTCTGCTGCTGCATGTGGCCGGCGTCGTCGCCGCCATCCACGCCCTGATGCACACCCGCACGCCGCAAGGCGCGGTGGCCTGGGTATTCGGGCTGGTGCTGCTGCCCTACTTCACCCTGCTGCCCTACCTGTTCCTCGGCAGTAAACGCTTTACCGGCTACACCGAGCTGCACCACTCGCGCCAGGCGCGCCTGCGCCAGCTGGACGATCCGGCCCAGCTGGCGCTGTCTGAACGATATCCGCCGCATGCCGGCGCCCAGCGCTACCAGGCCATCAGCAAAATGCTGGGAGTGCCGTTCCTGAGCGGCCACCGCCTGCGTTTGCTGGTAAACGGCAGGGCCAGTTTCGACGCCATCTTCGAGGCCATCGCCGGCGCCAAGCATTATGTGCTGGTGCAATTTTTCATCATCCACGACGACGAGCTCGGGCGCCGGCTGCAAGCGGCGCTGCTGGAGCGCGCCGCCGCCGGGGTCCGCATCCACGTGCTGTATGACGGCGTCGGCAGCCACGACCTGCCGGCAACCTACGATGCGATCCTGCGCGCCGGCGGCGTCCAGATCCACCGCTTCGCTACCCGGCGCTGGCGCAACCGTTTCCAGCTCAATTTCCGCAACCATCGCAAGGTGGTCGTGGTGGACGGCTGGCGCGGTTTTGTCGGCGGCCTCAATGTCGGCGACGAATACCTCGGCCTCAAGCCGCCGCTGGCGCCGTGGCGCGACACCCACATGGAGCTGCAGGGCCCGGCGGTGGCCGACCTGCAGCTGGCCTTCGACGAAAACTGGCACTGGATCACCGGCGAGCCGCTTGCCTTGCTGCCGCCGCACGCCGGCGACGGCCCGGCCACCAGCCTGATCGCCGCCACCGGGCCGGCCGACGCCCAGGAAACCTGTTCGCTGTTTTTTGTGCAGGCGATACACGCCGCCCGCCACCGGCTGTGGCTGACCACGCCGTACCTGGTGCCGGATTCCGCCGTCAACGCCGCCCTGCAGCTGGCGGTGTTCCGCGGCGTCGACGTCCGCATCCTGATCCCGGCCATCGCCGACCACCGCACCGTGTTCCTGGCGTCGACCTTGTACGCGCACGAGTCGGTGCGCGCCGGCATCCGCGTGTTCCGCTACCAGCCGGGATTCATCCACCAGAAAGTGCTGCTGGTCGACGACGACACGGCCGCGGTCGGCAGCATGAACCTGGATAACCGCTCACTGCGGCTCAATTTCGAGATCACCGCCTTGAATATCGATCCGGCATTCGCCGGCGAGGTCGAGCAGATGCTGAAGGCCGATTTTGAGCAGGCGCTTGAAATCGATGTCGCCGACTACGGGCGGCTGCACTACCTGTATCGGGTGCTGATCCATGTCGCCCGCTTGTTCAGCCCGGTGCTCTAGATAAAAGAAAACGGCCCCGCAGGGCCGTCTCTTAAAACGCCGGATCTGACCTTGCCAAACCCTGGTTAAGACTTGCCGCGCCCGGCCACATACAGATCCCAGGCATCGGTCCAGTGCGAACCTTTGCCCGGCTCGTAACTTGCCGGAGCCTGGCCGCACCAGCCGGCAGCCGGGAATGGCTTGCACTGATAGTCGACGCCATTGTGGGTGACGATTTCACCGCCTTTGTAAGCATGGCCCGGCACATAGGGATCATGGCCGCCGCCCGTTTGGGGCTCAACGGTGATGGTGACGACAGCCTGGCCGTTCTTGCGGTTTTCAGCGTCGTATACACCCAGTTGGACCTTATGCTGCTCGACCGCGGTAACGACAGGCGCGTCCAGATGCAGCAACGCATCGTGGAAACTGCCGCCCTGCCAATCGGGCGCCCACTGGAACCGAAGCGCGCCGTTGTAGCCGATCGAGGAACTGCCGTCCAGCATGAAATGCTGGCCCGACTTGACCGTGGACGGGCCGGTAATCACGGCTTGCGGCGGCCGCTGGTCGACCGGCGGCGTCGGCACGATGCTGATGGCGGTGGAATCGTTGTCGTTCGCCAGGTACACCTGGTTGCGGTGGATGTCGGCTGGGTTGAATATGATGTCGTTGCCGGTGCGGACGCCGACCCGGACGAAGTTGGCATGGGCCGCGAGTTTGTCCGCCAGCTGTTTCCCCCATGCCGCAGGCTGCAGGTTAGCGGCGGTCACATCCACATGCTCATCGACGATCTCACGCACTTCCCGGGTGTGGCCAAAAACACGGAAACGCACGCGCTCGCCGACCTTGGGCACGATATCGGACGGGACGAAGACGCCCTTGTCAAACCAGGGAAATGGATTGCCCTCGCCTTCGATCGTGATGTCGCTGCAGTTATAGAAACCTTCTCCCGCAGGATCGATCCGCTGCCAGCGCACAAACAGCACGGCATTGCCGGTCCTTCCCGGAGGCACTGCAACCTCGAACTGGAAAAACCCCTTTACCGGCGGCTCGGTCAAAGCCGGCGGCGAAGCCCAGTCTGTGCGGTAGTTCTCCGGGCTGGCCTCATGCACCAAGTCGAGGTCGCTCCATTTCAGAGGCTGGGCGCCGCTGTAGCCGGCCTTGCTCAGGTAGATCTTGAAGAAGCCGGGAAGATGCGGCTGGGTGCCGATCAGGCGCACCGTCATCTTGCCGTCGTGCAGGCGGATCGGGGTTTTGTACCAGTTCGGCGTGGCAAGATCCAGGCTGTGTTTTTTGGGATCCGCCGCCGAGCACAAATGGCCGTCCGGTATCGCGGCGCGGACTTTTGCGTCGTCGTTGTAGTCCGGCGGCGCTATCTGCTTCGCTACTTCGTGCCACTGGTCCAGCGGATATGCACGGTCCGCGGAAGTAGCGAACACCAGCGCGGAATCGCGGCAGCCGAGGTCTGAAATCCCTGAGCCGTCTATCGGTCCCCATACGCCGCCCACCAGCTTGCATTTCACCTGGCGCGCAAGGGGTATGTCGACCGCGCCATGTCCCCAGCTGAACCCGGGCGCCAGCAGCACAAGCGCCAGCCCCCACTGAATAACCTGCCGTATGCAATATTTCATGTTCGACTCCTCCGGTTGACGTCCGACGAGACACTGGACAAGGCTGGCGCAAGCAATTAGTTGCACCGTAGCATCATTGTCTGCGCACCAATACTGTCAAATCCTGCAGGAGGAACGTCGGATACGACGATGTAAAACAATGAAAAACGATCGAAAAACAGCGCTTATATCACTGTATTTATATACAGCAGTGGTATGCTATCGCCGTATCGAACATCTACACATATTGATTTCATGCCATCGCCAATTCGTCGTATCGCACACCTGGATATGGACGCTTTCTACGCGTCGGTGGAGCTGCTGCGCTACCCCGAGCTGCGCGGCCAGGCGGTCGTGATCGGCGGCGGCTCCAGGCACAAGCCCGAGCCCGGGGAAGACGGACAGCTGCGTTATCACAGGCTGCGCGATTATGTCGGCCGCGGCGTCGTCACCACCTCCACCTACGAAGCGCGCGCCTTGGGCGTGTTTTCCGCGATGGGCATGATGAAAGCCGCCAAGCTGGCGCCGGATGCGATCCTGCTGCCGACCGATTTCGAGTCTTACCGCCATTACTCGCGGCTGTTCAAGGCGGCAGTGGCCGAGATCGCGCCGCTGATAGAGGATCGCGGCATCGATGAAATCTATATCGACCTGAGCCAGCACCCGGACGATATCCGCGTGGTGGCGCAACGCATCAAGGACGCCGTGCGCCAGGCAACCGGATTGTCGTGTTCAATCGGCATCGCTCCCAACAAATTGCTGGCCAAGATCAGCTCGGAGCTGGAAAAACCGAACGGCCTGACCGTGATTACCGAAGCGGATCTGCCCTCGCGCATCTGGCCGCTGGCGGCAAGGAAAGTCAACGGCATCGGCCCCAAGGCGGCTGAAAAACTGACCGCGCTCGGCATCAACACCATCGGCGAACTGGCGGCAACCGACCCCGCCGTGCTGCAGGATAATTTCGGACGCACCTACAGCGAATGGCTGATGCGCACTTCCAACGGCCTGGACGACCGTCCGGTGGTCACCAGCTCGGAAACCAAGTCGATCAGCCGCGAAACCACCTTCGAACGCGACCTGCACGCCAAACTGGACCGCGACACGCTCACGCCCATCTTCACCGACCTGTGCGTGCGGCTGGCCGGCGACCTGCAGAGGAAAGGTTATGTCACCCGCACGGTGGGAATCAAATTGCGCTTCTCGGATTTCCGCATCGTCACCCGCGACCTGACGCTGCCCAACGCCACCGACGACGCCGGTGCGATCCGGCAGGCGGCGGGTGAATGCCTGCGCCGCGTCACATTGGACCGGCGTCTCAGATTGCTGGGCGTGCGCGCCAGCGCGCTTACGCGAAAAGAAGAGGCGGCCAATGAATCGGTCGTCTTGCAAGGCGAACTGTTCAGCAGCGAATAAGGCTGAGGTCCTTGCTTCACTTGCCTGCAACCACCTCGATGCAATACAGGCCCCAGGGACAGAGGGCGAAGCGCTGGTCCAGCGGTTTTTGCGCCTGCTCGGCGATGCGGTCGGCATCGTAGATCGCGAAGATGGGCCCAAAACCGCCGATCCCCATCGGCTTGCCGTCGATATGCGTCGCCAGGATGTAGCCGTATTTCCTGAGCTGGGCGAAACTCAGCTGCGGCATGTAGCCGTCGACCGAATGAAACACGATCTGCGTCTCCGGCGCCTTGCTGGCGCCCAGCATGTCCAGCACATCGGCCAGGCGCGGGCCGCGCAGCTGGTGCGGCTTGCTGTCGTATTCGAGGGTCGGGTTGATGGTCACTGCCGGCAGCTTGGCCAGCGCGGCCAGGTCGAAGGCGAACGCGCTGGCGAACTGCACGTTCTGCTTGTGCATCATCTGGTCGACCACCGGATCGACCGGCCCGCGGTTGCTGCGTTCGATGGCGCCGGTTATCGTCAGCACGGCCGGCGCCGTATTCTTTGCGGCGGCGAGCGCGTAAGCTGGCGCTGCGGATATTCCCAAGGCGCCGGCAAGCGAAAGGCCGGCGGTCGACAGAAACTGGCGTTTTTTCATTCAAGGCTCCGTGGCAAAGGTATCCGGCCGATGTTACACGAAGTTACCATCCGATAATATCGCCGTTGTCAACCGAATATCCCCCACGGCGTTTATATGACATCCCGCTGCAGATGCGGATTGTGAAACCCTATCAACGGAAGGAATAAATATGAAAAAGCTATTTGGTATCGCCGCTCTCCTCCTCGCATTGACACCGTTCGCACAAGCCCAGAACTCCGGCGACCCGCTGGCCGGCCATCCTGATGCACGCAATGACCGTACGGTTGAAACCTACAAGCAGGAACCTGTCAAGCATCACGGCAAGGTGGTCAAGAAGCACCACAAGCACGCTGAGCAAAAAAAATAATTTGTAATAAAACCGGCTCGCACTGCACTCTTCGCAGGCGAGCCGGTGTTGCAGCAAGCTATCGCGCAGCATCCGCAGGCCGAACCAGGTAACCCAGCCCCGCGGCCGCCAATAACAGCACAGTCGCCGTCCACATCGCGATCCTGACGCCGCCGACCATTCCCCCGCCAAAACCATCGCTGACCAAAGCGCCGAACACCGCAACCCCAACCGCTCCGCCGACCTGCCTGGCAGTATTGAGCACCGCCGACGCCGTCCCCGCCCGGTTCTTTTCCACGCTGGACAATATCGAAGTCGTCATGGCCGGCACCGCCAGCCCCATGCCGGCCGGGATCAGCATGAAACCTGGCAGCATCTGCAGGAAACTGGTATGGCTGGCGATGCCGATAGTCCCGAGCAAACCATACCCCGCAGCGCCGACCAGGCCGCCAAGCACCATCGGCAACCGTATGCCGGCGCGGCCGATCAGCCAGCCGCTGGCCAGGTTGGAAAATATGAAGGTCCCGGTCAAAGGCAGGAACGCCAACCCCGCCTGCAGCGAGTTGTAGCCCTGCACTTTCTGCAGGTAAAAGCTGATCACGAAAATCACGCCGTAGTAAGAGAAATTCACCAGCACGCCAAACAGGACGGCTGCGGTAAAACTTGTCTGGCGAAAGAAGTTCAGCGGCAGCATCGGGTGCGGCGCTTTCTTTTCCACCATGACGAAGGCGGCGCCCGCGGCCAGTGCCACGCAGAATCCGGACAATACCAGCGGATGCGTCAGCCCTAATGGATGCAGCTCAATCACCGCGCCAACCAGCCCGGTCAGCGCGACAATCGCCAGCACCTGCCCCAGGAAATCGAAAGAATGTACGTGCAGCTTGCTTGCCATGGCCGGCACCACGCGCAAGGTCAGCAAAAAACCCAAGACGCAGATCGGGACATTCACCCAGAAGATGCTGCGCCATCCCGCGGTCGCCAGCAGCAGGCCGCCCAGCACCGGGCCGGCGGCAATCGAGACGCCGCCTGCCGCGGTCCAGAGTCCGATCGCCTTGGCGAGCAGTTTTTTATCGTGGGCGCAGGCCCGGTTCAGGATCGCCAGCGAACTGGGCACCAGCAGCGCCGCGCCTATGCCCTGGATGGCGCGGGCGATGTTCAGGAAACCGGCGTTCGGCGCCATCCCGCAAGCGATCGAGGCCAGCGCGAACAATAGGAATCCAGCCAGGAACAAACGCTTGGAGCCGAATTTGTCGCCCAGGGCGCCGGCCGACAGCAGGAACACGGCAAAACCGAGGGTATAGGCATCCACTACCCATTGCAAAGCCGAGACGCGCGCGCCCAGGTCGGCGCCGATCTGCGGCAACGCCACGTTAACAATGGTGATATCGAGCTGGACGATGACAAAAGCAAAACTGCTGGCCGCAATGGTCCAGCCGGCGGCGGGCATGGCCGCTTTCGCAACAGGTGTGGCCGATGCTTGCGCCAGTTCGGGGGATATCATTGCAGCAGCTCCGTTGACTGAGTGATCAAGGCTCAATTCTGGGCTTGTTGCGCCCGCTTGTCACACGACAACAGTACGGTTACCATCAAACTATGAACGATGAACCCGATCTCAGCCGGCTGGCCCGCACCATCGGCGATCCGACCCGCATCCAGATGCTGGCGCTGCTGATGGAAGGACGCGCCCTGACCGCCAAGGAACTGGCGTACGGCACGGAAATCAAGCCCGCCACCGCGACCGCGCACCTGCGCCAGCTGCTGGAAGACAAGCTGCTCGACATGACCACCCAAGGCCGCCACAAATATTTCCGGCTGGCCTCGCCGGAAGTGGCGCGTCTGATCGAATCCTTGATGGTGTTCGCGCCGAAGCGCAAACGCATCGGTCCCGCGAACGGCAACGACGCCATCTGCAACGCACGCTTCTGCTACGACCACCTGGCGGGAAAACTGGGAACCAGGCTGACCGAGGTCCTGCTTGAACGCGGCTTGCTGAACGCTGACGACGGTACTTTTTCTTTGTCAGAACAAGGTGAAACCTGGTTCGAAGATTTCGGCATCGATACCCGCCAACTGCAGAAGAGCCGGCGCCAGTTCGCCTACCCTTGCCTCGACTGGAGCGAACGGCGCGACCACCTGGCCGGCGCCCTTGGCGCGACATTGGCGAAGCGCATGGTGGAACTCGGCTGGCTGACCAGGAGCAAACATTCGCGCGTGGTCGGCATCACGCCGCAAGGCCAGACCGCGCTGGCGGAACAGTTCGGTATCACCCTGCACCACCACGAGTAGCCGGCCGGCACCGCCGGAAACAGGCCTGCAAAACAAAATGGACCGGGTAATCAGCCCGGTCCATTTTTTTCAACAACTACACAGCAGCCGGCGAACGCCTATTGCCGGCGCGCCGTCAGCACGCGGCGCGAGAAGACCCAGGCCACCGCGGCAAACACGATCAGGCCCAGCCATTGCGCGGTGTTTTCAAAGGAAGCGCCAACCAGCGCCAGCGGCGAATCGTTGCCGGTGAATCCGATGATGGCCGCCAGCAGCACGCCCACCAGGCTTTCGCCGACGATCAGTCCGGACGCCAGCAGCACGCCGCGCCGGTTTGGCGCTTCGGCGAACTGTTCATATGGCAGTCCCGCTTTTTGCGCGCGCTTTTTCAGGATGCGCTCTATCACCCAGGCCAGCAAGGTGCCCAGCACCAGGGTCGAGGCGACCGTCGGCGGCAGGTAAATGCCGATGCCGACCGCCAGCACCGGCAAACGCGCCACGCCGCCGCGGTGGCGCAGCACTTCGTCGATCGCCACCAGCACCACGCCCAGTCCGAGGCCGATCAGTATCATGTCCCAGTTCAGCTGATGGGTGAAAATCCCGGTCGCGATTGCCGTCATCAAGGTGGCTTGCGGCGCCGACAAGGCGTGCGTCGCATCCATCTCGGCGCGCGGCATGGCGCCGGCAAAACCGTAGGCGTTATACAGCAGCTCCAGCACCGGCGGGATCACCACGGCGCCCACCACGCAGCCGATCAGCAGGGCCGCCTGCTGGCGCCAAGGCGTGGCGCCGACCAGCCAGCCGGTCTTCAAGTCCTGCAGGTTGTCGTTGGAGATGGTGGCCACCGCGATCACCGCCGAAGTGGTGAAGATCGCCAATGCGATGCCAAGCTTGTTGCCGCTCTCGGTGGCCAGCAGGCCGTCGCCGCTGCCGACCAGCAGGATCAGCAGCGACACCAGCACCACGGCGACGATGCCGACGCCGGAAATCGGGCTGGCGGAAGAACCGATCAGGCCCGCCATGTAACCGCAGGCAGCGGCGATCAGGAAACCGAAGATCACGGCAAACAGCACGCTATAGGCAACCAGCCCCCACACCATGCCGGCCGACAAAGGCGCGGCGCTCAGGAAGCTGGCGAAAGTCGCTACCAGGATGGCCACCAGCACCAGCGTGATGCCGATGATCCAGCCCGGCGCCATGTCCTGTTCGGTGCGCGGGATGTTGATGCGTCCGTTGCCGCCGCGCAGAGCCTGGAACGAGGTCTTGACGCCTTCCAGCATCGGCTTGAACAAGGTGATCAGGGTCCATACCGCGGCCACGCCGATGGTGCCGGCGCCGATGAAGCGCACGTCCTTGCTCCACAGGCCGGTGGCATATTTGGCCAGCGTCACGCCGTCCGGGATGCTGTGCATCGACGTCAATACCGGCACGGCCACGCCCCAGGCGATCAGCAAGCCGATCAGCATGGCGATGCCGGCCACGATGCCGATCAGGTAGCCCGCGCCCAGCAAGGCCAGCGAAAAACCGGCGGACAGGCGCACCACTGCCGGACCTGCCGCGAACCACAGGTTGAGGCCTTCGCCCAGCACCCGGAAGCCGGAGGAGAACAAGGTCACGGCAGCGGCGGTAAAACCGCCGGCCATGATGTCGACGATGCCAGTTTCGGCCTTTGCCGCGGCCTTGCCGGTGGCGCTGTCGAGTTCGACTTCGGCGCTGCCGACGCGCAGGATTTCAGCCGCCGCCACGCCCTCCGGGTAAGGCAGGTCGCTTTGCACCACCATCGCGTGCCGCAGCGGGATCGTGAACATCACGCCCAGCATGCCGCCGGCGGCGCAGATCGCCAGGGTCTGCCAGTACGGGAAACCCTGCCAGTAACCGATCATCACCAGTCCGGGCAGGATAAAGATGATGGAAGAGAGCGTGCCCGCGGCCGAAGCCTGGGTCTGGACCATATTGTTTTCAAGGATATTGGCGCTCTTGAACATGCGCAGCACCGCCATGGAAATCACGGCGGCCGGGATGGCGGAAGAAAAGGTCAGGCCGACTTTCAGGCCCAGGTACACGTTGGAGGCCGTGAACACGACCGTAATCAGGGCGCCAAGGATGATGCCCCGCAGCGTCAGCTCGGGCAGCGAAACATTATCGGGAATGCGACCAGCTCTATTCAACAAATCGGACATCGGAACTCCATCACCAAAATTGCAATCTGCCAATTATCCTCGAAACAGTTGCGCTCAATCAAAGAATTTCAGTTAGGTCTACAATGCCCAGGCGCGGTTCATCACGTCAATTGGCAACAAGCAAACAAGATATTGCCAATTCGATCATACTGCCCTGATTTATCCATCAATAGGTTATCAACCCCAAGCTGGAAAGGTAGAACCCACCATGACAAGCCTGAACATCAACGGCAAGCAGCACGAGATCGACCTGCCCGAAGACACCCCGCTGCTGTGGACACTGCGTGACCATATCGGCATGACCGGCACCAAATTCGGCTGCGGCATGGCCTTGTGCGGCGCCTGCACCGTGCACCTGGACGGCGCGCCGATCCGCTCTTGCATCACGCCGATCAGCGCCGCCGCCGGCAAAAAAGTCACCACCATCGAAGCCATCGCCGACGACAAGGTCGGCCATGCCGTGCAGGAAGCATGGATCGCGCTGGGCGTGCCGCAATGCGGCTACTGCCAGGCCGGCCAGATCATGTCGGCCACCGCCCTGCTGAAAACCACGCCGAAGCCGACCGACAAGGAAATCGACGACGCCATGAGCGGCAATATCTGCCGCTGCGGCACCTACACCCGCATCCGCGCGGCGATCAGGCAAGTTGCCGACAAAGGAGTCGCAAAATGAGCGCCGCTTTCGATTTCGATAAAGATAGCGCTAACAGCGAAGTCGCTTCCATGAGCCGCCGCAGCTGGCTCAAGGGAGTCGGCGCCTTCACCGGACTGGCGCTGACGGTAGGCGTGAACGGGCTGGTGATGGCGGCCGACGCCGCCGCGCCGGCAAAAAAATACGGCGGCGCCGGCATGCCCGGCGGCACCGTCAACGATCCCCTGATTTTTGTCTCGATAGGCGCCGACGGCATCGTCACCATCGTTGCCCACCGCTCCGAAATGGGCCAGGGCATCCGCACCAGTCTGCCGCTGGTGGTGGCCGACGAACTCGACGCCGACTGGAGCCGGGTGCGCGTGGTGCAAGCCAACGCCGACGAAAGCCGCTACGGCAACCAGAACACCGACGGCTCGCGCAGCATGCGCCATTTCTTCACGCCGATGCGCCAGGTCGGCGCCACTGCGCGCCTGATGCTGGTTTCGGCCGCCGCCGCGCGCTGGAATGTGCCGGCAGCTGAAATCACCACCAAGAACCATGAAGTGCTGCACGCCAAGAGCAACCGCAAGCTCGGTTACGGCGAACTGGCGGTCGACGCCGCCAAACTGCAGGTGCCGGCGCAGGCGCCGCTGAAAGATCCGTCGCAATTCCGTTACATCGGCAAGGATGCTTTCGGCAGCGTCGATTTCCGCAACATCGTCACCGGCAACACCCAGTACGGCATCGATACCCGCCTGGAAGGCATGCTGTATGCGGTAGTCGCGCGGCCGCCGGTGTACGGCGGCAAAGTGGCCAGCTTCGATCCGGCCGAAGCCCTGAAAATCCCGGGCGTGGTGAAAGTCATCGAACTCAAGGGCAGCCCGCCGCCGGCCAAGTTCAATCCGCTTGGCGGCGTCGCCGTGATCGCGCGCAATACCTGGGCTGCGATCAAGGGCCGAGAAGCATTGAAAATCACCTGGGACAACGGCCCGCACGCCGGTTATGACTCGACTGCGTTCAAGGCTACCCTGCAGGAAGCCGCGCGCAAGCCGGCCAAGGTGGTGCGCAACAACGGCGACGCCATGGCGGTCCTGGGCCAGGCCGGCAAGCGCATCGAAGCCGAATACTATATCCCGCACCTGGCCCACGCCACCATGGAACCGCCGGCCGCCACCGCCCGCACCGCCAACGGCAAATGCGAAGTCTGGGCTTGCGTGCAGGACCCGCAAGCCACGCGCGACACCGTGGCCGGCCGCCTCGGCTGGAAGACCGACGACGTCAAAGTCAACGTCACCCTGCTGGGCGGCGGTTTCGGCCGCAAATCCAAGCCTGACTTCGCGGCAGAAGCAGCGTTGCTGTCGCAGGCCATGGACGGCGCGCCGGTGAAAGTGACCTGGACCCGCGAAGACGATTTGCGCCATGATTATTTCCATACCGTCTCGCTGGAACGCCTGGAGAGTACGCTGGACGCCAAAGGCAAGCCGCAAGCCTGGCTGCATCGCACCGCGGCACCGACCATCGCTTCGACCTTTGTCGCCGGCGCCAAGGGCGAACAGCCGGGCGAGCTTGGCATGGGCGCGATCAATATCCCGTTTGTGATTCCCAACATCCGTATCGAAGCGCCGGAAGTCGAAGCGCATACGCGGATCGGCTGGTTCCGTTCGGTCTACAACATCCCGCACGCGTTTGCAGTGCAATCGTTTGTGGCCGAACTGGCGGCCGCGGCCAAGCGCGACCACCGGGAGTTCCTGCTGGAGCTGATAGGCCCGGCGCGCCAGGTCAATCCGCAAGAGATGTCCGACACCACCAACTACGGTGAATCGCCGGTCTTGTATCCACTCGATACCGGCCGCATGCGGGGGGTGGTGGAGCTGGCTACCAAGGAAGCCGGCTGGGGCCGCAAGGTTCCCAAGGGCCATGGCCTGGGCTTGGCCGTTGCCTACAGCTTCATGTCTTATGTGGCGGCGGTGATCGAGGTGGCGGTCGCAGACGACGGCACGATCAGCATTCCGCGCGTCGACATGGCGATCGATTGCGGTCCGCAGATCACGCCGGACCGGATCCGTTCGCAAGTCGAAGGCGCCTGCATCATGGGCCTGAGCCTGGCGCTGACCGGGGAAATCACCTTCAAGAACGGCAGCGCGGAACAGGGCAACTTCCATGAATACGAAGTGCTGCGCGCCTTCAGTGCTCCACGCGACCTGCGAGTCCACCTGGTGCCGCACAAGTACGACATGCCGCTGGGCGGCGTCGGCGAACCAGGCACGCCGCCTATCGCCCCGGCCTTGTGCAACGCCATTTTCGCGGCCACCGGCAAACGCATCCGCAACCTGCCGATTCGCGACCAGGCGAAAAAGAGCTGACCGCGGCAGTCATCCGCAGCGGTGAATGTACATAACGGCCATGCGACTTGTCGTGCATGGCCGTTATTTTTATCAGCGGTGGATCTTGACGAGACCTTCATGCAGCGCAGGGAACAAGCTGCGGTTGAAATTGTTCCAGCGCAGCTCCAGGATCGTGTCGTCCTTGTCGATCTCGGTTTTCAGCACGTCGTGGATCACTTCGCCTGAATCGATGCCGTTGTCCACGTAATGGAAAGACGCTCCGGTCATGTAAAGCGGCTTCACCGGCACCGTTTCCATGGTTTGCCAGTTGACCACCTTCTTGCCGCGCGCACCGTGCAGCGCGTCGAGCGTCGCGTAGGCGCCGCGCCGCTCGTATGGCGAATCCGCACGCGTAACGCCGGGATGGATATTGACGATCTTGCGCTCGAAGCGGCTGCCCGGGCGCACCAGCTCGTCCAAGATGATCAGCAAACCGTCCAGCACGACGATATCGGCCTGCAGTTCGACCAGCGTGTCGAGCAGCTTTTTTTCGAACGCGCTTTTTCCGGCCGGCCGCTCCGGCGCATTCATTGCAAGCCGCCGGTACGCCGACGGAATCGCCAGCAGCAGGTCGTTCACAGGCCGTCCCTGCACGCTCAGCTGCGGCGGATAGAACCAGGGCTTGCCGGCTTCGTAAGAGAAACCGTAGTCCTTCAGTTTCTCGCGGTCGACGGCCGAATCCGCATCGTCGTCGTAGATGACTTTTTCGAGCGAGTACATGTCGCCCAGCTCAGTCTCGTTGAGCGTCTCAACCAGGTATTCGAGCACCGATTTCATGTAGCGCGCGCCGTCCTTGTACGCGACGTCCTGCCCTGCCTTGTCGGCGGCCGCATTTCTCAGGGACCAGATATAAACGAGTTTTTTCTTTGGCATAAATGTCTTATCCATTCGGGTAAATTGATTATCGGCGCCGGTCCCGCACCTTGCAGCACGGGACCGGCCCTATTCCATGCCTTGGTTAAAGCTGCGCCTTACCAGTTGTACTTGGCGCTGGCGACCAGCGTGCGCTGGTTGCCGTAGAAGCAGGTGTTCTGCGACTGGCAGCCGCTCACGTAAGTGCGATTGAACAGGTTGGTCGCATTCAGCGTCAGGCGCCAGTTCGGCAAGTCGTAGTGGATGCCGGCGTCAAACACCGTGTAGCTCGGCACATACAGCGAATTGTCGGAAGCCCCGGCAGAACCGCTCTGGTAGCGGATGCCGGCGCCCGCGCCGAAACCTGCCAGCGCGCCTGTGCGCCAGGTCCAGTCGCCCCACAGCGACGCCATCTGGCGCGGCCGCGGGATATCGACCGGCCACTTGCCCAGCGACGCATCGTTGGCCTTGGTGACCTTCACATCCTGGTAGACATACGCGGAAATGATCGAGAACTCGCGCGACAGGTTGCCAACCGCGCTGAACTCGACGCCGCGCGAACGCACTTCGCCGCTCTGCACCGACAAGCTTCCGGTCGGATCGGCAGGATCCGGCGTCTGCACATTGGTCTGGTAGATCTGGTACAGCGCACCGTTCAGCATCAGGTTCTTGCCTGCCGGCTGCCAGCGCAAGCCTGCTTCGATCTGCCGGCCCTTGCTCGGCGCCGCCAGGCCGCCGTTGGCCAGCTTGACGCCGATGATCGGATTGAACGAGGTCGAATAGCTGACGTACGGCGACAGGCCGTAATCGCCCAGGTAAACCAGCCCGATCCGGCCGGAGAATGCATGGTCGTCCTGCTGGAAGCTGGTGCCGCCGGCGATATCGTTCTGCTTGGTGTTGCTCCAGTCCTGGCGTCCGCCGAAAGTCAGCGCCCAGCGCCGCCATTTGATCTGGTCCTGGGCATACAGGCCGAACATGTTCAGCGTGGTCTTGGTGTAGGTGCGCGGGAAAGAGTCCGGGCCGGTCAGCATGTCGTTGGTGATCGGGACGTATACCGGGTTGTACAGGTTCAGGCTGGTCCCGGTAGTCATCCACTCGCTGTCGGTCGTGCTCTGGCGGTTATACTCGGCGCCGACCAGCACCGTGTGTTCAAACGGGCCGCTGCTGAATTTGGCTTGCGCCTGGTTGTCGATGTCGAAACGGCTGTAGTTGAGCTGGTACAGGCCGGCATAACGCAACAGCGTTTGCTGGGACGGGTCGGCGGGATCCAGGCCGCCGCCGAACACCTGGCCCTGGTCGAGCGACAGGTGCATCAGGCGGGTATTCTGGCGGAAGGTCCAGACCGGATCGAACTTATGCTCGAACTGGTAACCGGCCGACCACTGTTTCTTGCGGTAGTGCGAGAAGGTCGGGTCGCCGGTGTACAGGTTTTCGGAAATCCTGCCGTTCGGATTAGGCAGGATGGTGCCTTGCGCCGGCAGGAAGTTGTTGGAGGCGTCGCCCCAGTCCTGCAGGTAAGTCACGGCCGCGGTAAGCGAGGTATTGGCGTCCGGCTGCCATCTGATCGATGGTGCGAATGCGACCCGCTGCTCGGCGTGCGGGCCGGTCAGCGAATTGCCGTCGCGGCCGGTGCCGACAAAACGGTAAGACAGCGTGCCGTCCTTGTCTATCTTGTCGCCGATGTCGACAGAAACCTGTTTCCTGGCGTAGTCGCCGAGCTGCACCTGCAGTTCGCGGATCCGCTCGCCGTTCGCCAGCTTGCTCTGGACATCGACAATGGCGCCCGGATCGCCCTGGCCGTACAGCACCGAAGTCGGGCCGCGCAGCACGCTGATGCTGTCGATCATGTAAGGATCGACGCGCCAGCTCGCCAGGTTCAGCGTGCTTGGCACTTGCAGGCCGTTGACGAATACGCTGGGCGTAAAGCCGCGCAATACCGAATACCAGTCGGAACGCACTTCCGACCCGTACGAGGAAAAGCCCGGGATATAGTGCAGCGCATCGTTGATGCTGGCCGCGCCGGTCTGCTCAATCTGGGCCGCGGTGACGACGTTGATCGTCTGCGGAATCTCGTTGAGCGGCGTATCTGTCTTTGTGCCGCTGGCGCTGCGCCGGGCCACCAGTCCGACGGTGCCGTCATCGTCCGCGCCGGCGTTGACGTTGATGACAGGCAGCGTGCTGTCCGCCGCCTTGCCAGTCTTTTGCGCGTCGTTTGCCGGCTGCGCCGCCTGCTGAGCATGCGCATAGCCAACTGCCGTTGCCTCGAACAGCACACTTACGGCAACGACGATTGCACGCCGACGCGTGCCTGTTATCCATTCCATCTTCTACTACTCCCAGTTGCAATGCGGTTTGTTTTTAAAACTGCGCCGCTTTCTTTATCAAAGGGCGGAAGCCATGCGGCCGCCGCCCACTCCGTTTTTCTGTGAATCCGCTACCGGACTGAACGTCCGTTCCTGCCTCACCCCCTGCATCAGCGAGGCGGTGATTTCATCCGAGCGCAGCGCCAGCACCGACAGCAGCGTGTCGGACAAACCATGGCTGTCTTCGCAATAGCCTTGCAGGTAGATGCGCGGCTTGAAGTGCTGCGGCGCGGCGAGCCGGTAGTCGCGCCCGACGTTGCCCTGCGCCAGTGCGTCGTCCAGGTGCGGCGCCAGCCCGTCCAGCAATCCAAGGTGGTTGGCGCGGCCGTAGCCGGTCGCCAGCACCAGTGCGTCGAACCGCTCGGCGCAGACGTGGCCGCTCAGGCGGTCGCGCAGGGTCAGTTCGACCTGGCCGTTGCTGTTGCGCACCGCCGCCTCTATCGCCGTATTCGCCAGCAAGCGATGGCGCGGCTCGGCTGCCACATCCTGCAGGTACAGCATTTCGTAGATCTGCTCGATAAGAGAACGGTCGACCACCGCATAGTTGGTGTCGCGGAAGCGATCGATCAGCGAACGCCGCACCTCTTTCGCCTGTGCATAGACAACGTCGGTGTACGCCGGACTGAAAATCTCGTTGACGAACGGGCTGTCGTCGGCTGGTTTCAGCGCGCTGGAACGCATCACCATGCTGACGTCGACGTCGGGATAACGGCGCGTCAGGTCGACAAACACCTCGGCTGCGCTCTGCCCTGCGCCGATCACCGCAATCCGCTTGCGTGGGCCGCTTTGCGGGGCGCCAACCACACGGTCGATGGATGTCAGGTAATTCGAGGTATGAATCACGTTGTGCGGGCCTAACGCGGTAAACATTCCAGGAATCCGCGCCGAACCGCCGATCCCGACCGACAGCGCATGCGTCACGCGCTGCCATTCGCGGCCGGCTTCGTCGCGTGAAAAAACCCGCAATGCATCGACCTGGCCGCTGTTGCCTGGCGCGGCCACCGGTTCAATCCCGACCACGGTTTCGCCGTAATGCACGCGCTCGTCAAAAGCCTGGGCGACCCAGCTCAGGTAATCGTGGAATTCGAGCCGGGTCGGATAAAAACTCTTGAGGTTGACGAAATCCGGCAAGCGGCCGCGCTCGAACAGATAGTTGATGAAGGTGAAGCGGCTTTTCGGATCGCGCAGGGTAACCAGGTCCTTGAGGAAGGAAATCTGCATCCGGCAATCGTCCAGCAGCATGCCGCGGTGCCAGCCGAATTCCGGTTGCCGTTCGACAAAACAATGGTTCAGGTGGGATGCTCCCGCCTCTTCGGCAAGGCGCACGGCAAGCGCAAGGTTGGACGGCCCGAAGCCGACGCCAATCAGGTCAAAAACGCTATCTCGTTGCATGTCTGTGTTCCTTATCAGTTTTACCCGGCACGCAAGGCGCGCCGATTGAAAAAAATTCCTGGACGATTGCAATGCAGCCGCCAAATCCGGCCTCAGCCGGCATCGCGCAGCGCCATCGCAACAGGAGACTGCGCCGCCAGGCGCCCGCCCAGAAGCCCAAAATACGGTGCCGCAAATACTTCGACGATCGTCAGCACGTGACCGGCGGCCCGCGCTGCGTCGACGAAACGCACGATATCGAATGAAGTGGCGCCGGCTTCGAACAGGTTGGCGTCACGCAATGGCGCTTCGCCGCCGAACAAACCGCTCCAGATAGCTTGCAGCGCCTCCGAAAAATGACGTGCTTCTGCATGCGACTCGCCGCTTCCGCCTGTCTTTGCCGCCGCCAGTGCCGGCGGCGCGATAGCGCTGAAGCGAGGCTGGACCGCGCCTAGCGCAGCATGCGGCGCGTCGACGAACTGGCGTACGACTTTCAGGTAGTCCGTCGCCAGCGCCTCGGCAAACGCGCCGTCCACCAGTTCGTTGGCATAGGAGAATGCTCCAGTCACGCGGCCGTCTGGATGCTCGACGATGTCCAGCTCCAGCTCGAACACCACGCGATGCCTGACATCGTTGAATTCGCTCAGCGCGAGGCCGGCCCAGTCATGGCCGGCGGCGCCGGCCGGACGCATGTAGTTGAACATCACCTGGAACAAGGGATTGCCGATCGCCGAGCGCGGCAAACGCAATGCGGCGACCACATCGGAAAACGGCGTATCGGCATGGGCGTAAGCTGCAAGCGCGCCGTCACGCACCGCGGCCAGGACCGCGGCGGGAGAATCCTTGCCGGCAAGGCGGGTACGCACCACCACCGCGTTGATGAACAGTCCAAGCGCAAGGCGGGCAGCATCGCCCGTCAGCTCGCGTGTCGAGGCCAGCACACCGACCGGCTGGTCGACCGCGCCGGTAGCACGATAGAACGCTACGTTCAGCGCCGCATGCAGCAGCATGGGCAAGGTGGCGTGGGTTTCCAGCGCCATTGCGCGCGCGCGCCCGACCAGCCCGTCATCCAGCTCGAAGGCAATCCGGCTTGCCGTCCAGCGCGGCTCGCTGCTCCGCCCGGACGAGGGCGGCGGCAAGACGCTGACCGGTACATCGCCGAGCACGCTGCGCCAGAACGCCAGGCGCGCCCGCGGCGCGGCCGCCGGCAGCACAGGTATTGCCGGCAGCGGCGCCGGCAGGGCCCGCGCCAGCGCGGAACCGGTAATCAGCGCGACATAAGCGGTGCGGATATCGTCGAACCACAGTTCAATCGACTGCCCGTCCGACACGATGTGATGGACTACCAGCGACAGCACATGGTCGTCGTCGGCCAGGCGCAGCAGCCGCGCCCGCCATAACGGCCCGTCGCCAAGCAGATTGAATGGCGCGAGCGCATCTTCGTCGGCCAGCGCAACGGCGCGTGCCGTGGCCGATGCTGCGCCGCTCAGGTCGATTACCGGCAACGCGGCCTGCCAATGCTGGCCGATGCGCTGGCCCGGCAGGCTGCCTGCCCGTTCGACCAGCCTGGTGCGCAGGGCAGGATGCCGCGCAGCCGCGAGGGAGAAAGCCTCGCGCAAAGCACCGGCATCGAGCGGGCCGTGCAGGCGCAATGCAATCGGAATGTTGTAAGCAGCGTTCTCTGGCTGGGTGCGCCACAGGAACCACAGGCCCAGCTGCGCGGCCGACAGCGGCAGCACGCCATCGGCGTCGGCAACGGCAGCCGCATCCGCCACAGGGGATTCAGCCTCAAAAGCCAGTTCCGTGCGGGCCGAAGCCAGCACGCGCTGTGCATATTGCGCCAGGCTCGGCGCTTCGAACAGCGCCCGCACCGGCACATCGTACGCCAGCCGTTCGGCCACCCGTGTCGCCACCCGCACAGCTGCCAGCGAATGGCCGCCCAATTCGAAGAAATGATCGGCGCGGCCGACCCGTTCGGCGCCCAGCACTTCGCGCCATATCTGCGCCAGCGCCGTCTCGACGCCGGCCGTGGGCGATTCGTACACGCGCTCTACCCGCTTCGGCTCCGGCAGCGCAGCGCGGTCGACCTTGCTGTTGGCATTGCGCGGCAAGGCATCGAGCACGATGATGTGCGCCGGCACCATGTAGTCGGGCAGCGTGTGGCGCAGATGGGCGTCCAGTTCGGCGGCGTCAGCTTGCACCGGTCGCTGGCGCGCTTCGTCGCTCAATTCGACGTAAGCCACCAGCGCCGCCTGGGCGCCCTTGCCGTGCACGATTGCGACAGCTTCGCGCACATCCTCATGCGCAGCCAGCTGCGCTTCGATTTCGCCCAGTTCGATGCGCAAACCGCGCAGCTTCACCTGGTGATCGACGCGGCCGACGAAATCGAAGACGCCGTCGGCGCGCCGCTTGACCAGGTCGCCCGTACAGTAGAGCCGCGCGCCGGGGGCTCCGAAAGGGTCCGGCACAAAACGTTCGGCGGTGAATCCAGGCCGGTCCAGGTAACCGCGCGCCACTCCCACGCCTTCCCCGCCCAGGAACAGTTCGCCGATCACGCCCACCGGCAACGGGTTCAGGCGCGCATCCAGCACATGCGCGGTGCGCGCGCCGACCAGGGTGCCGATCGGCAGGTAAGCGCTATCCGCCAGGCTGGCGGTCTCGTCGTGCGGGTGGAACATCCAGAGCATCGGCGTGATGACGGTTTCGGTCGGGCCGTAGCCGTTGACGATGCGTACTTTCGGGAATGCCCGGCGCATCAGCGCGAACGCCTCGCGCGATGTCGCTTCGCCGCCCACTGTCAGCGAGCGCAAGGCCGGCGGCGCGCCGTGCGCCAGCGCCCATTCGGCCAGCTGCGTGGCGCAGCCGGGCGGCACGTAGGTCATGGTGACGCCTTCGCGCACCATCATCTTGCAGGTCAGGGCCGGCGGCCAGAGCGTATCGGCGGTCACCGCCACGGCTGCGCCCGACATGTATTGAGAAAACCAGCCTTCGTGCGCACCGTCGAAATTGACTGACTGGAACAGCAGGAACACATCGTCTTCGCCGGCGCCGTAGCGTTCGGCGATTGCGGCGCAATGGCGAGTGAAAGAGCCGTGGTCGACCACCACGCCCTTCGGCTTTCCGGTCGAACCGGAGGTATAGATCACATAAGCGGCCTGCGTCGGCGCGACGGTCGGCAGCACTACCCGTGCCGTTGCCGCGTCGTCGGTGCTGCTGTCGTCGCCGTCAATCCGCCAGACGCGCAGGAAATCCGACACCGGCAGCGCCGCCAGGCTTTGTTCTTCGGTAATGACATGCGTAATCTGCGCATCGTCGAGGATCTGCGCCAGGCGTTCCCGCGGATGGGCCGGATCAAGCGGCACAAAAGCGCCGCCCGACTTCAGCACCGCGATCAAGCCGACCAGCAAATCGACCGAACGGCTGAGCGCAACGCCAACCCGCATCTCAGCGCCGACGCCAGCCGCAACCAGGCGCTGCGCCAGCTCCGCCGCGCGCCGGTCGACTTCGCCACGCGTCAGCGAACGATCCATGTCGGCGACGCCGCGCGCATCTGGCCTGGCTCGCGCATGTTCGGCGATATGTTCATGCACCGCCTTGAAGGCGGCCGGCTGGCCAGGCTGCGTGCGATTCCAGGCATCCAGCTGCGCGCGCTCTGACGGCGGCAGCCATTGCAGATCGCAGACCTTCGTTGCAGGCGCGGCAGTCGCGCTCGCCAGCAATGTGACAAAACGCTCCGCCAGCCGCTCGATGGCGTCGGCGTCGAACAGGTCAAGCGCATAAGTCAAGCCGGCGTCGATGCCGCCATCGTCGTTTTCCTCGAAACCCAGTGTCAGGTCGAATTTGGCGAATGGCGAGCCCGAAGGCAGCATGGCGATGGAGACATCGGCAAGCGACGGCAGATGCCTGCGTGCGCCGTAAGCGGCCATCACCTGGAACAAGGGATTATGACTGGCGCTGCGGACCACGCCCAGCGCTTCGACAACCTGTTCGAACGGCACATCCTGGTGCGATTGAGCGTCAATCAAGCCGCGCTGGACCTGCTCCACCAGTGCCCCGAACGGCTGGGTGACGCCGACGCGCGTGGCAAGCGCCAGCGTGTTGACAAAAAAACCAATCAGTCCGGCGGTTTCACCGCGTTCGCGGTTGGCTGCCGGCACCCCGACCTGGATCCGCGATTCGCCCGATGCGCGGGCCAGCAATGCATTCAGCGCCGCCAGCAGCACCGCGAACGGCGTCGCCCGCTGCGCATTGGCCAGGGCGCGCACTTGCTGCGCCAGCCGGGAGTCGATCCTGAACAGATGGCGCGCCCCGCGTGCACTGCGTTGCGCCGGACGCGGCGCCGCGCCTGGCAGTATCAGTACGTTGTCATTCAGCTGTTCGCGCCAGAACGCAAGCTGGGACTCGCGTTCGCCGGCGTCAAGCCAGCGGCGCTGCCATAAGGCGTAGTCGGCGTACTGGATCGGCAGCGGCGTCAGCGAAACCGGTTCTTTCATCGCATATGAACGATAAAACGATCCCAGTTCGGCCAGCATGACGTCGACCGACCAGCCGTCCGCTACGATGTGATGCAGCGTGATCGCCAGCCAATGCGTGTTTGCATCCAGGCGTATCAGGCAGGCGCGCATCAGCGGCCCCTGCATTAAATCGAATGGTTCTGCTTCATCCTTGCGCGCGATTTGCTCTGCACGCGCAATACGTTCGGGCGCGGCGACATCGCTCAGGTCGACGTTATGCCACGGGCAGCGCGCCGGCGCGTGTACCGTCTGCTGCACGCCGTCTGCGCTTTCGGTGAAGGTGGTGCGCAAGGCTTCATGGCGTGCGATCAATGCATCGCAGGACAAGCGCAAGGCATGCGCGTCGAGCGCGCCGTCTAGCCGCAGCCGTTCGGTAATATGGTAGGCCGCCGGTTCGTCGATCATCCGCGCATGCAGCCACAAGCGCATCTGCGCAAACGAGGCAGGCACGCTTGCCGTGCGCTCGGTGCGAGGTGGAATCGGCAGCAGGCGAAAATCGATGCCGGCTGCAGCCAACTTTTGCAGGAACAGCTTACGCTGCGCATCCGGCAGTTGCGCAAAACGTGCGGCAAGGGACAGCAGGTCGGGTTTTACAGTCGTCATCAGTCGGTTTCCATTTCCAGTTCGCCCAGCAGCGCATCGATCGCGCTGGCGGTATCGCCCTCCGGCCTGGCGTTCCGCTCGGCCAGCGCCAGATCGATCGCAGCCGCGCAGCGCGCCAGCGTGCGTTCGTCGAACAGCGTCCGCAGCGGCAGCATCAGCGTCCAATGCAGGTTGGCCTGGGCATTGGCCTGCGTCGCCAGCAGCGAATGGCCGCCGAGCATGAAGAAGTCGTCGTCGCGGTCGATAGCGTCGAGGCGCAACACCCGTTGCCAGATCGCAGCGAGTTCGCGCTCGGTATCGGTCAACAAGGCAGCAGGTTTGTCCTGGCGCAGCGGCTCGGGCAGCGCGTTGCGGTCGCACTTTCCGTTTGGCGTGACAGGCAGCGCATCCAGCTCAATCAATTGGGCCGGCACCATGTATGCAGGCAGCTGCGCATGCAGCAGGCCGAACAGCGCGCTCTGGTCGAGCGTGTTGCCGGCACCGCGCGCGACGTAGCCGATCAGCTGCTCATTGCGCACGATCACTGCGGCGTCGTGCACACCCGCGGCCGTCCGCAGCAAAGTTTCGATCTCGCCGAGTTCGATGCGCTGGCCGCGCAGCTTCACCTGGGTATCGATGCGGCCAAGATAGTCAAGCGCACCGTCGTCCCGGCGGCGCGCGAGGTCGCCTGTGCGGTACAGGCGCGCGCCAGGCACAAACGGATCGGGTACAAAGCGCTCGGCCGTGAGTCCGGGGCGGCCAAGATAGCCGCGCGCCAAACCGGCGCCGCCCAGGTACAGCTCGCCGGCAGCGCCTGCCGGCGCCGGATGCAAAGCCATATCCAGCACATGCAGCTGAAGGTTGGCGATAGGATGGCCGATCGGCACCGAGGCCATTTGGCCGTCGTCCGCTTCGCAGGTCCAGTGCGACACATCGATGGCGGCCTCGGTCGGGCCATAGAGGTTGTAGAGCCGGGCCTGCGGCAACAGCTGCGCGACGCGCGCCACCAGTTCCGGCGCCAGCGCCTCGCCGCTGGCGACTATGCGTTCGATGCTCCGGCAGCGCGCGGCTGCCTTGAAATCGTCGAGATAACCAAGGAAAACCGCCAGCATCGACGGCACGAAATGCAGCGTCGTCACCCGGTGCGCTTCTATCGCCGCCACCAGCCGTGCCGGATCGCGGTGATCGCCCGGCGCGGCGATCGCCAGCTTGGCGCCGACCGCCAGCGGCCAGACGAATTCCCAGACCGACACGTCGAAACCGAACGGCGTCTTGTGCAGGACAACGTCATCAGGCCGCAGCTGGTAGGCCGACTGCATCCATGCAATCCGGTTCGCCAGCGCCCGATGGGTGTTGCCGGCCCCTTTCGGTTTACCGGTTGAGCCGGAGGTGTAGATCAGGTAGGCCAGCTGGTCGACGCTGAGATCGGCGGCCTGATGCATGGCTGAGGCTGTCTGCATCAGTTCGTCGACAGTAAGGATGCGCACATCGGTCTGCAACATCGCGGCCGCGACGCGCTCACGCAGGTGGACTTGCGTGATCACCACCGCCGGTTGCGCATCGCTGAGCAGATAGGCGATGCGTTCAGCCGGATAATCCGGGTCTATCGGCAGGTAAGCCGCACCAGCCTTCAATACCCCGATCAGCGCCACCACCATGTCGAAAGAACGTTCAAGGCAGAGGGCAACGGCGGTATCGGGACGGACACCGGCATCCAACAGCGATGCGGCGACGCGGCTGGCGCGCTGGTCGAGCTCGCCATAGCACATCTGCTGCCGGCTGCCTTGTGCGTCAACGAACTCAAGCGCAACCGTTTCCGGCGTTGCGGCGGCGGCGCGTTCAAACTGCCGGTGCAGCGCCAGTTGCTGTACATCGGGCCAAGCCTGCACCGTGGCGTTATGGTTAACCAGTGCAACCAGGTCGTCATCGGCGGCGACGGCAATCGAACCGAGCATCGCTTGCGGATTGGCGACGATGGCGTTGAGAGCGGTCGAGAACGCCCGGTGCAGGCAAACAACACGCGCTTCACCGATGCGTGCGGCATCGTAGCCGTAATCGATGGTCAGCGTCGCTCCTGCCTCGATGACCAGCGTCAAGGCAAAATCGGTCGCTTCGATGTTGCGCAGGTCGCGCATCTTGAGAGAGCGTTCGTCGCGCCCCTGCCATGCTTCATCGACCGGATAGTTTTCAAATACGACCAGCGTATCGAACAGTGCCCCGCCCTGTCCGGCCCATTGCTGGATCTCGTACAGCGGCGTATGCGCGTGCTCCGCCGCGGCAGCGTTATCGCCCTGCAGTTCGTGCAGCCATGCCGCCGCCGAGCGTTGCGGCGCAGGCGCGGTGATGACTGGCAAGGTATTGATGAACAGGCCTAGGACGGTGTCGGCGTCAGGCAGCGCATCGGGCCGGCCCGCCACCGTTGCGCCGAACGCCACTGCCGGCTGGTTGCTCACGCGCTGCAAGGCAAGCGCCCATGCGCCCTGCACCAGCGTATTGAGCGTTACTTTCAGGCTGCGCGCGGTTTCGGCCATGCGCGCCGTCGCATCGGCGGCGAATGTTGCACGCCAGGTGCGATGTTCGGCCATGCGTCCGGCTTCGGCTTCGCGCTCGGCGACCCGTGTCGGTTCGTCTAGGCGGGCCAGGCGCTGTTGCCAGAATTTGCGCTCCAGTTCGATATCGCGCGCGCCGAGCCAGGCAATGAAATCGCGGTAACGGGTCTTGGCGGACGCGGCAAACAGCTGAGGACGCGGCGGCTCGATGTAATCGCGCAGCACGTCGGCAAAGAAGCGCGCCGTGCTCCAGCCGTCCAGCAGCAGATGGTGGCGGGTCCAGACCAGCCGCCATTCGTCGTCCGTCATGCGGATCAGCGCAACCCGCATCAGCGGCGGCGCGGTCAGGTCGAAGCTGTTTTCCCGGTCTTGGGCAAGCCAGTCCTCGAACGCCGGCTGGGCGCTTGCGCCTCGCTCGCGCCAATCCAGGATTGCAACCGGCATCTGCGCCTGGCGATGCACAATCTGCATCGGCACCGCTTCGCTGGCAGTGAAACCGGTGCGCAGGATGTCGTGACGCGCAACCGCCGCTTCGAAGGCCGTGCGCAAGCGCGCCACATCCGGCGCCGCCAATGTGGCTACCAGCTGGTTGACATAGGTCGCCTGCTCAGGCGCGAGCAGGGAATGGAACAAGATGCCCTGTTGCATCGGCGACAAGGGATACATGTCCTCGACTGTGCGCAGATCGAACGGCAACCGTTCCAGCGCATCCTGCGTCAAGCCTGCCGTACGCGCCAGCGGATAGTCGCCGGGAGTAGCGCCGCCGCCGCGTTGCGCCAGGCGTGCGGCGCAGGCAGCCGTCAATCCGGCAAGCGCGGCTTCGAAACGCTGCGCCAAGGCGTCGATCGTGGCGCGTTCAAACTGGGTCTTGCCATACACCCAGTGCACCTTCAATGTGCGCGGGCCGTCGGCATCGATATAGGCGTGGATCGCCAGCGCATTGCCGAGCGGGCCGGCCGGATCGCGCTCGCAGCCTGCGCCGCCGAAACACGGCACCAGCGCGGCATCGCGCGGCGCATCGAACTGGCCGAGATAGTTGAACGTCACGCGCGGACGCGGCACAGCCGCCAACGTGGCACGCGTGGCGGCGTCGCCGTAATGGCTGAGGACGCCGAAACCGAGCCCTTTGTGCGGCACGGCCCGCAGCGTATCCTTGACCGCGCCGAGCGTCGCGGCGGGTGTGTTTTCAACGGTGAACGCCACTGGATAGTGGCTGGTCAGCCAGCCGACGGTGCGGCTGGCGTCGATGTCGTCGAACAGCGCTTCGCGGCCATGCCCTTCCAGTTCCAGCCGGCAGGAGGTTTGCCCGGTATGGCCACAGAGCGCCTGCGCCAGCGCCGCGATCAGCAGTTCGATCATTTGCGTACGGTAGGCGGCGTTGGCGTCAGTCAGTGCCACCCGTGTCAGTTCGGCGTCCAGCACCTGCATCACGACGCCGGCGCTGGCGTTATCGGCAACTGCCTGCGGATGGTCAAGCTCCAAGTCCTGGCAAGGTGCGGCGAGCGATGCCCAATACGGCACTTCGCCCAGGAACAAAGGATCGGCAGCGGCAAGCGCCAACCTGGCGGCCCATTCCTGGGCGCCGGCGCTTGCGGCCGAAAGGCGCGCACTGCGCCGTTCACGCGCGGCACGGTAGGCGATATCGAGGTCGTCAAGCAGTACGCGCCAGGATACGCCGTCGACGATGGCGTGATGAATCGCGACATAGAGCTGCGTGCCGCCATCCGGCAAAGCCGCTGCGAATGCGCAGGCGGTCGGGCCGTGCGCCAGGTCCAGCGTGCTCTGCAGGACGTCGAACTGCGCCAGTGCATCGTTTTCATCCCGTGCAGCGCCGGCGGCGAGCGGCAAGGTATCAAATGCCTGCGACGCCTGCGTGATCTGCCACGCGCCTTGCGCACCGTTCTGCGTAAAACGCTGCTTGAAGATGTCGTGGTGTGTTAGCAAGGCATCGAACGCGCGTGCGAATGCATCGAGGTCGAGCGGTTCTTGCGGGTCCAGCCTGATTGACTGGTTCCAATGGCCGCGCCGTGGAATGTCAAGTGCGAAGAACCGCAATTGCGCGGGCGTCAGCACCCCGTTTTCTTCACGCTTTGGCGCGCTGGGTTTCGCTGGCAAGGTTGTTGCCGCAACCTCGATGGCAGTCGCGGCCTGGCCAAGCTGCGCCACCGTAGGGCCGTCGAACAGCTGTTTCGGCGTAAAACGCACGCCGCGTTTGCGCGATCTGGCGATCACCTGCAGCACCAGGATCGAATCCCCGCCCAATTCAAAGAAATTGTCTTCGCGCCCGATCCGCTCGGCTTTCAACACCTCTTTCCAGACCGTCGCCAGCGTTTCTTCGATCTCGCCGCACGGCGCATCGTTTGCTGCTGCCGAAGGCGCCGGCGCAACGGCCAGCGCGCGCAGCGCCTGACGGTCAACCTTGCCGTTGGCCGTGACAGGCAATACATCAAGCACCAGCAGCACGGCCGGCACCATGTAATCGGGCAAGCGCAATGCCAATGTTTCGCGCAATGCCGCTTCGTTCAGCTTGGCGCCGGCGCGCGGCGTTGCAAACGAGGCCAGGCGCATGCGCCCTTCGTGCTCGACGGCCAGTGTCTCGGCCTGCGCCACTGCTTCCAGGGTGCGCAGCAAGGCGCTGATTTCGCCGGGCTCGACCCGGTAGCCGCGGATCTTGACCTGGTCGTCCAGGCGGCTAAGGAAATCCAGGCGCCGGTCGGCGCGCAGCCGCACCCGGTCGCCGGTGCGGTAGATGCGTTCGCCCGGCGCGAATGGATGCGGCACAAAGCGTTCGGCGGTAGCCGCCGCCCGCCCCAGGTAACCGCGCGCGACGCCTGGCCCGCCGAGATACAGTTCGCCGATCGCGCCCGGCGGCACGCTGGCGCCGCTTGCATCGAGCACGCAGGCATAGGCATTCGGCAAGGGACGGCCGAGCGGCACGCCCTGCGCCGGCATCGCAGCGGCGCGCAGTCCGGCTTGCGCCGGCGCCGATGTGTCGCAACTCAGCGCGCCTACCGTAACCTCGGTCGGGCCGTAATGATTGATCACGCGGCAACCAGGCTTGAGCGCTGCGATCCGTTCCACCAGCGCCCACGGCAAGGTTTCGCCGCCCGTCACGAGAGCATGCGCGGGTAGCACATCGGCTGGCTGCTGGGCGTCCAGCAGTGCATGCAGATGGCTTGGCACGATTTTCAGCACGCCGATCTTGCGCGTGCGCATTTCATGCGCGAACCGGTCCGGGTCGAAGGCGCATTCCTGCGGCAGCAGGTGCAGCGTACGGCCCGAACACAAGGCGCCGAACAGCGTCGTATGGCCAAGGTCCGCCGCCACCGTCGACACCATCGCCATCGAGGCGTCGGCGCTGAACGCCAGTTCGTCCAGCATCCCTTGCACATAATCAGCCAGTGCGCGATGGGAAACCACGACGCCTTTAGGCGTGCCGGTCGAACCGGAGGTATAGATCAGGTAAGCCGCCTGCCCGGGCGCCGGCGGCAGCCGGCGCGCCGCGCGATTGGCCAGCAACGGCGTTTGCGCAAGCGCATCCAGGCCAAGCGCCTGGGCGACGCCGATGTGCGGCGCCGAGCCGGCCTGGCCGGCGACCAGGATCCATCGCGCCTGGCAGGCCTCGACCGCCGCCGCCAGCCGTTCCTGAGGCTGGGCGGGGTCAAGCAAGACTGCATATGCGCCCGACTTCAGCACTGCGACCAGCGCCACCGCGAAGTGCACCGAACGCTCGATGCAGACCGCGACCGGTTGCTCGGCGCTGGCTCCCTGCTGTTGCAGCGCCATGGCGATCCGGTCCGAAGCATCGTCGAGTTCAGCGAAGGTGAGCTGCGTATCGGCGTCCGCCAGCGCAATCCTGTGCGGGGTCTCGCTGGCGTGGCGCGCAAACAGCGCCAATACGCTGTCGAATTCCAGCGGCAGCGAACGGCCGCGCCGCGCGGCAAAATAATCGGCGTTATCGGCGCAAACCAGTTCGGCGACTGCGCGCGCCGGATCGCTCGCCGCATCCGCGACCAGCACGGCAAAACTGTCGAGCCAGGCTTGCGCCGTGCCGGCGTCGATGCCGTCCAGCGCGTAGGCGGCAACCAGTTCGATGCCGCGCGGGTCGTCGGTGAAATCCAGCGCGAAATCGAAACGCGCGGCGAGGTCCGGCCCCGGCGACATGCGCGCGGCCGCGCCCGGCAGGTCGGCCGCCAGCTCGAGATCGAACTGCTGGGCAAACTTGACCCTGAGCCATTCGTCGCCGCGCCGCACCGGCGGCTTGACGGCGTCAAGCACCTGGTCGAACGGCACGTCCTGGCACGCAAACGCATCCAGGGCGGTCACACGCACTGCATCCAGCAAGGCGGCAAACGACTGGCCCGGCGCAACCCGCGCGCGCAGCGCCAGGGTATTCAGGAACAAACCGAGCAACGGCGCGGTTTCCGCATGCTGGCGGTGCGCGACCGGCACGGCGACAACGATATCGGTGGCTCCGGTCAGGCGGTACAGCCAGGCGTCGAACGCGGCCAGCAGCACCGTAAACGGCGAAGCGCGCGTGCGCCGCGCAAGTTCGCGCACCGCATCGGATGTCTCTTCGGAGAGCCGCAGCGCCAGGCGGCCGCCGCGATAATCGCGGTCGGCGCTGCGCGGACGGTCAAGCGGCAACGCCAGCGGTCCAGGGGCGCCGCGCAGCGCCTCACGCCAATAACCGAGCTGGCGCTCGCCCTCGCCTGCGGCCAGCGAGTCGCGCTGCCATTGGGCGTAATCGGCATACTGGATCGGCAATGCCGGCAATCCGGCAGCCTGGCCGTTCGCGAACGCTGCATAGGCCGCTGTCAATTCATTGAAGACGCAACGCGAACTCCAGCCGTCGCTGACCGCGTGGTGACTGGTCAGCAACAGGCGTTGCGAATCGCCGGCCAGCGTAAGCAAGGTGGCGCGCACCAGCGGTCCGTGCGACAGGTCGAATGCCTCGGCCACATGGCGTTCCGCCAGTCCGGCCGCCTTCACCGCGCGTTCCGTGGCGCTGTAGGGACGTAAATCGATTTCTGCTATCCGCACCGGCAAGACTGCATGGATGCGCTGCATCACTATGCCGTCGTCATTTTCCACCAGCGTGGTGCGCCAGGCTTCATGCCGTTCCAGCAGGTGGTCAACCGCACGCTGCAGCAGATCGATCTTCAAGGCGCCGGTTACCTCCCACTGCACGGCGATGTGATAGGCGGAGCCGGCGTCGCGGGTCTGCGCCAGCACCCAGAAACGTTGCTGGGCAAACGATGCCGGACGGTCAACAAAAGGCGCGCTGTTTCGATCCTGGGACACCTGCGCCGGAATAGCATGCGCCTGTGTTTCAATTTCGCTGCGCTCGATCAGCAGCGCCAGTTTTTCGAGCGAGGGATTGTCGAACAACGCGTCAAGCCGCGGGTTCACCCGCCATTCGGCCCGGATCGCCGCCTGCAGCTGCATGGCGGCAAGCGAATCGCCGCCGCGCGTAAAGAAACGATCTGAACGGCCGATCGGCGAAGCATCGTTCAGCAGCCGTTGCCAGAGTCCGGCGAGGCTGCTTTCGACAGCTGTTGCCGGAGCAATATAGTCGGCGCCGGGAGCACGTGGCAGCGCAGCCACGGCGTCGCGCAGCGAGGCCCGGTCCAGCTTGCCGTTGAGTGTATAGGCCAGGCGCTCCAGGCGGACGAAACGATGCGGCTGCCACGCCGGCGGCAGGTGCGCCGCAAGATGCGCCTTCAACGCTTCATCGGCGAGCGCCTCGCTCAAGACCACGCAAGCAATCAGCTGGGTGCGGCCGCCGACGGTTTCTGCCAGCACGGCAGCGTCGCTGACAGCCGGATGGGCCAGCAGGCAGGCTGCGATTTCGCCCGGCTCCACCCGCACGCCGCGGACTTGCACCTGGTCGTCGATGCGCCCCTGGTAATCGAATGCGCCGTCGGCGCGTTCGCGCGCCAGGTCTCCGGTGCTGTAGATGCGGCCGCCGGGCTGGCCGGCCGGATCCGGCAAGAAGCGCTCGGCGGTAAGCGCGGGACGGCCGTGATAGCCGCGCGCCAAACATATGCCTCCCAGCAGCAGTTCGCCGGCTGCGCCTTGCGGCTGGCCGGCTATCCGCGCAGACCGTGCTAGCGGCGACCCGATCGGCCAGCCTATCGGCAGCGATGCGTAGCCGTTGCCCGGCTCCAGGGCCGGCGTGCAGGCGGGATCGACCGGCCACAGCATCGGCGAAATGATCGCTTCGGTCGGGCCGTAGCCGTTGACCAGCCGGATCTCGGGAAATGCCTGCCTGATTTCATCAAAAGTATCTTGCGACATCGCCTCGCCGCCGAACAGCAGCACCCGCAGCGCCGACGGCACGCCCAACCGCCTGGAAGCGGCAGCGAATTCGCGCAGGTAGGCAGGCGGCAAGGTAGTGTTGGTGACGCCTTCGCGTTCCATCATGGCGCGGGCTGCCTCCGGCGGAAACGGCGGCGGATCACTGATCACGACGCTGGCGCCGATTGACAGCGGCGCCAGCCAGGCTTCGATGGACACATCGAAATTCACCGAGGCGAAATGCAGCAGGCGGTCTGACGGCCCGATCGGCAGCGATGCATTCAACGCATCGCAATGCACGGCAAGCGGCCCGTGTTCGACCACTACCGCTTTCGGCGTGCCGGTGGACCCCGATGTGTAAATCATGTACGCCGCCGCCCGCGGATCTACCGGCGCGTCCTCATCGGCGGGCAAAACTCCGCCGTCCGCCGTCGGCTTGTCAACAATAAAACATTGCGCAAACCGCACGCGCATGGCGGCATCGGCGGTATCGTCGACGATGCCATGGGCCAGCCCGGCGTCCTGCACGACCCAATCCAGGCGAGCAGCCGGATGGCGCGGATCGAGCGCGACGAACACGCCGCCGGCCTTCAATACGGCAAGCAAGGCAACAAACAAGTCGCAGGAACGTTCGACACAGACGCCGACCCGCACTTCGGTGGTGACACCCGCCGCACGAAGCCGGGCCGCAAGACGCGAGGCGCGACTATCCAGCTCGCCGCGCGACAGGCGCACGGTATGCGGCGAAAACGACGCCAGCGCGGGCGCATCGGGGTCAAGGAGCGCTTGTGCGCGGATCTGGCGGTGCAATGCAATCGGAAAGCTCGTCATAGACATAAATCCTCTAGGTCTGGCCGCAAGTACGGCCTCTTTGCTAGATTGACGAATCACGCGCCGGAATTTTTACTTGATTCGCCTGGAAATATGTTTTTCGTATCTCCTGCATCAAAACCCTAAATATTTGCCGCGGTCATTCGTCATCAGGGATAAGAGCCGCTCTCCATTCATTTTTTTACAACCCCCAACCGACTGACCGCCGATGACCGCTGCCACCCAGCCTTACGCTTCCCCGCCCCCCACTGAATCCAGCGCGCAGGCCAAGCCTGCCATGCGCCTGATCATCGCCCTGCTCAAACGTTCGCGCGGCGCCCTCGCGATCGCCCTCACCGCCTGTGTGCTGAACGGCATCGCCAGCGTGCTGCTGGTCGCGACCCTGAACCGCGCATTGTCCGGGTCGGGCGCGGCCGACGGCTCGCTCGCCTTGCGCTTCGGGCTGTGCGCAGTGATAGCGCTGGTTACCCGGGTCATTACAGGAGTGCTGTTCGCACGGCTGTCGCAAGACACCATGGCGCAGCTGCGCGAGCACGTTGCCAAGCGCGTTGCCGCGGCCGAGCTGCGCGATGTCGAACGGATCGGCGCCGCCCCCGTGCAATCGGTGCTGACCGACGACGCCACCAATGTCTCGATGCTGTTCTTCGCCCTGCCCAACATCGTGATGCACGGCTCGATCGTCTTCGGCTGCCTCGGCTACCTGGCCTGGCTGTCATGGCCGGTGTGTCTGCTTGCGCTGACAGCAATCGTGGTCGGCTCGATCGGCTACCACACCGGCGACAAGCGCGCCATCGCTTCGCTGGAAGCGGCCGGCCGTTCGCAAGACAAGCTGTTCGGTTATCTCGGCGCATTGTTCACCGGCGCGAAAGAACTGAAGCTGCACCAGGCGCGCGCGCGCCAGTTCCTCGACGGCCAGCTCGGCGCGGCCATCGGCGAAGTGCGCGACCACCGCCGGCGCGCGTTCAGCGCATACGCCGTCGGCGTCGGCTGGATCGTGTTCCTGTTCTATGTATTCCTCGGCGCAGCCGCATTCTGGCCGACGCTTGGCGTACGCGCCGATGCAGCAACGGCCTCCGGTTATATCGTTGTTTTCCTGTTCATGCTGCTGCCCCTTGACGGCTTGCTCAACAACGTGCCGACGCTGAACGCAGCGCGCGTCTCGCTCGACCGCATCGAAAAGGTAATGGAAGAATTCGGCAACCTGCGCACCGTGCCGCAGCTCAGCGAAAGTGCGTCGCATGAACCGTTCCAGACCCTGGTGCTGCGCGATGTTACCCACTCCTACTTCCATGAGCGCGACGAACGGATGTTCAGCGTCGGTCCGATCAACCTGACCTTCAAGCCGGGCGAACTGGTGTTCCTGGTTGGCGGTAACGGCAGCGGCAAGACCACCCTGGCGAAGGTGCTGACCGGCCTGTACGAACCGGAAGACGGGGTGATCGAAGTCGACGGCAAAGCGATCGGCTCTGCGGAGCGCGCGGCCTACCGGGAGCGTTTCACCGCGGTCTTCAATGATTTCCACCTGTTCGACGCCCTGCTTGGCATCATCGACCCGAACGATCCTTCACGCGCCCAGGCCGACGCGCGGGCCAACGCCCTGGTTGCCAAGCTCGCGCTGGACCATAAGGTGCAGGTAGTCAACGGCGCCTTCTCGACCCGCGCGCTGTCCACCGGGCAGCGCAAACGGCTGGCGCTGGTGGTGGCCTACCTGGAGGACCGGCCGTTCTATCTGTTCGACGAATGGGCCGCAGACCAGGACCCGGCGTTCAAAGCGGTGTTTTATGAACAGTTGTTGCCGGAACTGTGCGCACGCGGCAAGACCGTGCTGGTGATTACCCACGACGACCGCTACTTCCCGCTTGCCGACCGCGTACTGAAACTCGACAACGGCAGCATCATCAGCGAAACCTATGGCGCGCCAGCTGCACTGCCGGCGATGGCGGCCAACGGCACCGAAGGCTGAACCACGCCCGTTCCCGCATGGCGGGGACGGGATTCAATGCATCATGAAGCAGTAGAACAAGGATATCGCTGTCAACGCTTCGGCGGCGGCAGCGACAACAATTGTTCAGTCATGGTATCGGCAAGGCGCAGCGCCGACATCGGCCCGCCAAATACCCACAGGTTACGTTCGACCAGCGCCACCCGTCCTGCGCGCCGCGCCGGCACAAAGGGCCAGATCGGCGAATCCAGCTTCTGCCTGAGCGGGACTTCCGGGCCGGTCGAGCTGACGAACAATACCGCCATGCCAGGCTTCTTGAGCAGTTCTTCAGAGGTCACGTACGTTGTGCCTTCGCGGGTCGGCGCGGCGTATCCCAGCTCGACGCCAAGCGCACGCGCCACGCCTCCCGCCATGCTGTTGCCGGTGAACGCCCAGTAACGGTCGGGCAATCCCAGTTCCTGCAGCCAGGCGACCTGCTCTCCGCTGCGGCCGGCTTGCGCGATGCGCTGTGCATCACGCGCCAGGCCCGCATCGAGTTTGGCTTCGACGGCGCCGGCAGCATCTTCGCGCCCGGTAAGGCAAGCGATGGTGCGGAAAATCTTGCGCGCCCAGTCAAGCTGGGTCAGCGACACGCCATTCTTTTCAAGGTCTGGGCTGTATTGGAACAGCACAGTGGGCGCGATGCGGTTGAGTGCCGCGAAAATCGATGCATGGCGCAGCCCGACGCCGAGAATCAGGTCAGGCTTCAAGGCCGCGATCGCTTCAAAGCTGGGCTCCTGGCGCGTGCCGACGTCCGGCACGGCGGCCAGCCGCTCTTTGTCAAAGTCAAACCAACCCGCATAATTCGCGGCGTCGGCCATGCCGGCCGGCGTCACGCCCAGCGCCGCCAGGTCTTCCGCGAACATGTATTCGAGCACCACAATGCGCCGCGGCCGCTGCGGAATCCCCGGCTGGAACTGCGACACCACCAGGTTGCCGGCAAGCGGCTCGCAAGCCGGCACCGCACTGCCGGCGCTTGCGGCATCGGATCCGCAAAACGCCGCACAGGCAGCCGCTATTGCGCAAAGCCGCCGCGCTCGGTTCTTCAACGGATGGCTTCCTGCAATGCAAGCGCTTCGTCGCGCATCGTCAGCAGCAATGGACAGCTTGCACACAGATTCGTCTCTCCCGGAATTTGATTACGCATGCAGCACACGCGGCGCGCACGGAACGGATTGGGCAGCAAGGCCGACCGAGGCTGGACCTGGCGCACCGGCGAACGCAACGGATTGGGTTCGCCGGTGACCAGCATCGGCTGGAACAGGCAGGCAACCTCGTCTGCCGCGCCAGGCAGCGCCGCGCACTGCTGCGCCAGGCAATCGAGCAGGTTGCCGACATTGCTCCACAATACGCGCGGCGCAATGCACGCCATGCCTGCCAGTGTTTCAATCACTGCCTGCAGATGCTGGATCAGTGGCGCATGGCAGCGCGTGCAGTCGTTCTCGGGCGGCTGCAATGCATCGGCGGCAAAATACAGCGCCGCCGGCATGCCTGCGCGCAGCACCAGCTGCGTACGGGCCGGCGACATGTCCAGCGGACGGCGCAGCAGCAGCGCGGCAATGCCTGCCGGCGCCGCGAACCAGAAATAATATTTGCTCCACTGCGACAATAGCGCCCGCGCGTGGATTTCGGCGTCGCCGCCATAGTGCGACACCATCGCATCCAGCAGCTGCGCGCGATAGGCGCCAAGCTGGGTCAGCGGTATGCAGACGGTTTCAGCGCCATCGTCTTCGCTGCCAGCGACTGCCTGGTTTTGATCCGGCGTCCCGAGCCAGACATGTTCAAGATAGGAAGCCATCGATTCAGGCGCAAGCCCGGCCAGGCAATGCGCTGCCGCGCCCGCCCCGGGTGCCCGTAGCAAGCTGTCCATCAGCGGCCGCCTCGTTTCTCGCGCCGAGCCTGGACAATCAGCAGGATGAGCAGGTATGGCGCACCGATCATTGCCGTCAGCACGCCGGCCGAAATCTCGCGCGGGGCAAGCAGCGTGCGCGCCGCGACATCGGCCAAGACCAGCAGCAGCGCACCGCAGGCGGCGGCCAGCCAGAGCCGGGTGCGGTGCGTACGGGCGCCCAGCATTACCGCCAGGTGCGGCGCCATCAGGCCAATGAAGCTGACCGGCCCGACAGCGGCTACCGCGGCGCAGGCGGCAAGCGTCGCCACGGTCAGCACCAACGGCCGCAATACGGCGATCGGCAAACCAAGGGCCGCCGCCTGGTCGTCGCCCAGCGACAACAGGTCAAGCGGCTTGGCCAGCAGCGCCAGCACCGGCAACGCTAGCAGGCACCAGGGCAGCAGCGTCGCCACTTCCCCCCAGCTGCGGCCATAGGTGCCTCCCACCAGCCAGACGACAAAACGCGCCGGCTGCACGCTTTGCTGCGTGATCAGCCACTGCGACAGCGTGGTCCACAGGGTGCCGAGGACCAGTCCGGTCAGCGCCACCGCCATCGGCGCATAACGATGCCGGCGGTTCAGCAGCAGCGTCAGCAACAGCGTGGCGGCGCCGCCCGCAAGCGCGGCGGCGGCCAGCGTCGAATGGGCCGCGAACGGCCACACGATCAATGCAATGAAGGTGGCCAGCGCCGCGCCTTGGGTAACGCCCAGCACTTCCGGGCCGGCCAGCGGATTGCGCACGATGCTCTGCATCAGTACCCCGCTCGCCGCCAGCAGCGCTCCGGCCAGCAGTGCGCATAACAGGCGCGGCAGGCGCAGGTCCAGCAGCATCCGGGTTACTTCGTCGCGCCCTTCCAGAGCAGCGATCCAGCTCGCCGGGCCGATCAGCTTGGCGCCTAGCGAAGCGCCGGCAAACAGCAGCACACAGCCGGCCAGCAGCAACCCTGCAGCGACCAAGGGCCACGGCAGCGCCGCGAGCGCACGCGCGGCGCGGGTTCCGGCGCCTGAGACCGGCCGCTCCTGGCCCGCTCCGGCCGCACCCGGCCAGGCGATTCCGCTGCGGATCATGGCCAGCATCAGCGGCGTGCCGACCAGCGCGATCGCCACGCCGGTCGACAGCGTGGCGTCAAGGTCCAGCGCCAGCACGGCGCTGTCGGTGACCAGCACCAGCGCAGCACCCACCAATGCCGACAAAGGCGCCAGGGCGCCCAGCTTCGAGGTTTTTGCGCCGCGCACCTGGCGCAGCAGGTTGGGCGCGATCAGGCCGACATACGACAACGGCCCGGCAATGCTCACCGCGACGCTGGCAAAACCCACCGCCACCACCATGGCGGCGATCCGCGTCGCATCGATCCTTACGCCGGCGGCGGCAGCGGCCTCATCGCCCAGCACGAACGGGTTGAGCGGCCGGATCACGAACGGCAAGGCAAGCAGCGGCAGCACCAGCCAGGCCAGGGCGAGCTGGAGGCCGGCGGCGCCAGGTTGATAGAGGCTGCCGCTAGCCCACAACGCGGCGCCGGCGATGCTTTGCTCGAAAAACGCCAACACCAGGGTCGCGATTGCGGAAAACAGCAGCATGCAGACGCTGCCCGCCAGCACCAGCCGCAGCGGCGTGGCGCGCCAGCCGGCTGCCGCCAGCACGCAGGCCGCCGCGGCCAGGCCGCAGCCGAACAGAAGCGGCACCGAAGCGGCGCCGGCAAGTGCCGGGACGATCATCGCCGCCAGCAAGCCTAGCTGGGCGCCGCTGGTGATGCCAAGCAGGTCAGGCGAAGCGAGCGGATTGCGCGTAAGCGCCTGGAACAATGCTCCGGCCACGCCGAGACAGCCGCCGGCGACCAGCGCTGCCGCTACCCGCGGCGCGCTGAGATCGAACAGCAGGATACGGCTAAGCGTGGCGGCGTCGCCGCCTTGCGCGGACGCCGCCAGCCACAGCTGTACGCCGGGCGCCAGGCGCACAGCTGCCGCAGTGGCGATCAGCAGCAGGAGCGCTGCGCCGATCAGCCACGCCCTGTTTTTTAACGGCGCGCGGCGGCTTGCCGGCGCCAGCTCCGCTTTGCCTGCCGCCAACGCGGTCATGCAGCCAGATCCTTGCCTGCTCCGCCTTCGCGCAGCGATGCCGGCCGCGACGCATCGCCATAAGCCGGCACACACATGGGCGCGCCCGTCAGCGGATGAGCGATCTTCAGCATGGTCACGTCAAATGTTTCGTGCAGATAATGCGGCGCAAGCATGGCGTCGGGCGGACCATGCGCGATGATCTTCCCGGCGCGCATCAGCACGATTTCATCGCTGAATGCGGCTGCCTGGTTCAAGTCGTGCAGCACCCAGACGATCGTCAGCCCATGCACCTGGTTCAAGCGGCGCAGCTCGTGCAGGATTTCCAGCTGATGATGTATGTCGAGATAGGTGGTCGGCTCGTCAAGCAAGACGATGGGCGCCTGCTGGGCCAGCGCCATGGCAATCCAGGCGCGCTGCCGTTCGCCGCCCGACAATGCGGCAACGTCGCGCTCCGCATGGTCGGCAAGCCCGCTGGCTGCCAGCGCCTGGTCGACGGCGGCGTGATCGGCGCGCGTCAAGCCGCGCAGCCAGCCGCCGTAGGCATAGCGGCCATAGGCCGCCAGTTCGCGCACGGTCAGTCCGGCAGGAATCTGGTTGAATTGCGCCAGCATGGTCAGCGCCTGGGCGAGTTCGCGCCGGCGGTATGAGGCCAGCGGCGCGCCATTCACTTCCACGTCGCCTGAACGGACCGGCAGCAGCCCTGCCAGGGTGCGCAGCAGCGTGCTCTTGCCGCAGCCGTTGGGTCCGCACAAGGCAGTCACCTTGCCGGCCTTGATCGACAGGTCGAGGCCGTCGAGCACCACCTGTTCACGATAGCCGACCGTCAGTCCTCGCGCCACCAGCGCCGCTCCAACCGTTTTCACCGGAAGGCCGCCTGCTGCTCGCCGGCCTTCGGTTCGCTATAACTTTGCGCCATCGCCACCACCACCTTGCGCGGCCCCTGGAACGGATCGCGTGCATGCGCGGTCAGCATGTTGTCGAGCATCAGCACATCGCCGGACAGCCATGGAAAGACAATCCTCTGCTGATCCAGCACGCCGCGGATTTCAGCCAGCGCCTCGGCTTCAAGCGGTTCGCCATCGCCGTAATAAACGTTGCGCGGTACGTTTTCCAGGCCGACGGCATCGACCAGCGCTTCCTGCATTTCTTCATCCAGCGCGGACAAGTGAAACAGGTTGAGCTGGTTGAACCAGACCATGTCGCCGGTGCGCGGATGGCTGGCGACCGCCTGGCAGCGTTCGCGGGTGCGCAGCAGCAGTTCGCCGTCGTCGCCGTCGCGCCAGGCGCAATCGATGCCGCGCGCGGCGCAGATACGCTCGACCACGCGCGGATCGTCCGAGCCGAAGGTTTGCTGCCAAGGCAGGTCAAGCCCCTGGCCGAAATTGCGCACGTAGAGCAGTTCGCGCCGGGCGAAACGGGCCACCAGCGCCGGATCCAGCGCGCGGTAGATGGCGCGGCTGTCGGCGATCGGCGTCGCGCCGCCGGATGCGGCGGCAAGCACGCAATGGAACCAGATGCGCAGCGGCCACTCGCGCGTATACGATTGCTCGTTATGCAGCGGGATCGAGCGGTGCGGCGGATATTCGGTCGAGGTATACACCGCGCCTTCGACCTGGCTGCGCGGCGTCGACGCGAATTCGTAGCCGATCAGCGGGTGGCCGAAGGAGCCCGCAAAACCCTGGAATGACTCGATCGACGGCACCCGGAAGCCGGTGAACAACAGGCCGCCGGCTTGCTCCAGGGTGTCGTCGGCGATCGAGCGCAGCAGCGGCATCGCCTGTTCCAGCGAGATGTCGGCGCCGTCTCTCGGCGCCACGACGGTAGGCAGGCCCGGCTCGATCCGCAGGTCGTCGAGCGCGGGCCGCGGCATGGAAAGTGTAGTCATGCGAAATCCTCTTGCGGGAACGGCGCGCCCCGGGACATCGCCCAGCCACGCCGGATTGCCCGAATTACGATAGGTGCGCCTTCGATGCGGCGCCATCCATATGGCGGCGCAAACTGGCTGGGCGCATGTCGGTCCAGGCCGATTCGATGTGTGCGAGGCATTCGGCCTTTGGGCCGCTCACGCCTACTTCGCGCCAGCCGGCCGGCACGGCACGGAAAGTCGGCCAGATCGAGTACTGCTCTTCATCGTTGATGACAACCGTATAGATAACGTCGTCTGCCTCTGTGGCGGCGCCAGGTGAATTCAATGTCTGTGTCATGCTCAAGCCTCGGTCGGAATGCGTTCAGGAAACGGCGGCGGCTGGCGCTTGGCGCGCCCAGATACCGCCCCTACTTTATGAAGACGATTGGCGCCCGCGTTTTTTTACCATCGCGGGCAGCACTGGCGTGGAACATCGGCAATGCAGTGCCGCGATCGCATGCTTCCAGGCAGGCGCTGCAGTGTTTCTCGACGTCCCGCACCATGAAATGCACCAGCGTCTGCGAAACATTGAGCGCCCGCGCGGTGCTCTGCAGCGTTTCTTCGCGCATGCGCACCATCTCGAACGCCGCCCGGCTGCGCGCTGGCAGTTGGGCCAGCGCGTCGTACACGTGGCGCAACGTGTCGCGCACAACCAGGGCCGCCTCCGGCGACGGCTCCTGCGACGGCATGTCGAGGCCGCTGTCTTCATCGGCGTGGTAGATATTTTCAAGGTTCTGGCGCCGGCAAGCATCAATCGAAGCATTGCGCACCATCCGCATCACATAGGCAATCGGCTGGCGGATGGCGTCCTGGCCGGCAAGGTCGACCAGCTTGAGGAAAACGTCGTGGACCACATCTTCCGCCCGGCTGGTACAGCCGACGAAACCGCGTGCGACATTGACGTACAGCGGGCGGTTCGCGATCAGTATGTCGAGCAATGGACCGGCGGGAGAGGACGCGCTGGAACTGAAGATCGATAACGATGCCGCTGCCGAAGACTTCGCCCTTCCAAGCATTTGCGCCATAAATTCACTCCGCTCTGATAAGATGGCTTCAAGGTATCATAAATACGAATCATTCTCAATATCATTATCGATTATCCTTATTACTTTCATGGCTTTGCCGGGCCGGGAGGAATCGGGCCAAAAGTGCAAACAATGGACGCGAACAATCCGCCCGGCTCCGGTTAGCGGAGCCGGGCATAGGTCTGCCCTAGGGGAAAGGTATTGGAAATGCGAACGGCAGCGCGGGCCGCCCGTTATCAGGAGGATTACCGGAAGTCAGCTGCCAGGCATGCCGGCGGCCAGGCTTACTGAAGTTGCTGGCTGGCGACCAGCACGCCGTCGGCGTCTGCATAGATCCACGCGCCCGGGGCCACGGTGACGCCGGCGATGGCGACGCTGACATCGCGCTCCCCTACTCCCTTGCGCACGCTGCGTTGTGGATGCAGCGCCAGCGCGCGCACGCCGATGTCGCAGGCATTCAATTCCGCCGAATCGCGCACGCAACCGTTGACGATGATGCCGGCCCAGCCGTTCTTTTGCGCCAGCACGCCAAGATTGCCGCCGACCAGCGCGCAGCGCAGGCTGCCGCCGCCGTCGACCACCAGCACCTGGCCGTCGCCGGCGGTTTCCAGCGTGCTGCGCACCAGCACATTGTCTTCATGGACCTTCAGGGTGCGCGCAGGACCCGAGAAAGCCTGGCGCAGGCCAAAGGAAACGAACACCGGCGGCAAGACCGCCAGGGCCGCGGTGCCGAGCTTGTCCTCGTTGGCGTCGCATAAATCGCAGGTAGAAAAAGTCATTGCATCTCCGTCGCATGGCAGTCAGAAAAAGATCAGTCGTCCGACGAAAACGTCAGGCCGCCGAATTTCTTGACACTATACATCCGCTTGTCAGCCACCTTCAACAAGGTTTCCAGGTCGAGGCCGTCGGCCGGATACAGGGCGCCGCCGATGGATGCGCCGATCTGGCAGTGTTCGCCGTTGGTCATCAGGATCGGCTTGTTCAATACCGCGTAGATCTTTTCCGCGATCGCCAGCGCCGATTCTTCGTCGGCCACGCCCGGCAGGTAAACGATGAATTCATCGCCGCCGAAACGCGCCACTTCGTCTTCCTTGCGCAAGGCGTTCTGCAAACGCAGGCCGACTTCAATCAGGACCCGGTCGCCCTCGTCATGGCCGTAATGGTCATTGACCTGCTTGAACTTGTCGAGGTCGACAAACAGCACGGCAAACCGGAACAGGTGCGGCTCGACATCGGTGCGCCGCCGGAATTCGATCTGCGCGATCAGCGAATCGCGATTCAGCAGGCTGGTGAGGCGGTCGGTGCGCAGGTTGCGCTCCATCTCCTGGAAGCTTTGCGCCAGTTCGCCGATCTCGTCCTGGCGGTCGATATTCAGCTTGGCGAACGGCCGGCCGCTGCCTATGCTGCGCACGGCCAGCGTCAGCTTGCGGATATCGCGCAAGACCCAGCGCAAGATCGCGTAACCGAACAGCAAGGCCAGCAAGATCACCAGCAGGCCCAGGTACAGGCTCTTGTAGACGCTGGAATTGACGGCTCCCCAGAAATCGGAGCGCGGCAAGGCGACTACCGCGACCCACTCCAGCCCGGCGGCATCGCGATGGATTTGCGCCGCCACTTCGATCTGCCCGTACTTGCTGGGGAATGCGCCGACGATCAGCTTGCCTGGCTTGGGCGGGCTGGCGGCCGAGGCCGCTACCGGATCGGTAACCGGCGCCATTTCCCGGTGCCGCTGCAAATAGGTTTGCACCAGCTGCCAGCTCTGGCGCATGAAGGGAGTGCTGACATTTTTCAGGTTATTCCTGATGTGCTGAGTCTGGGCGCCGTTACGCGGCGCAAATGCGCCTTCGCTGTTGGAAGAAATGACCAGGTCGCCGTTCGGCTCCGCCACGAAAGCGACCCCGTTCTTGTCCATCGGCAGCGCCTGCAGGTATTCTCGCAGCGGCCGCAGCGACAGCTCCCGGGCCACCACGCCAAGCACTTCCTGGCCGGCGTCGTATACCGGCCGCGCCAGCATCAGCACCGGCTCGCTGCTGACGGCGTCGATGAACACCGGCGACCATATGTCTTTTCTCTGGCTGACGGCGTCCAGGTACCAGCTTTGCTCGCGCGGTTCATACTCTTCCGTCTCCAGCAAGATCTTTTCGGTGGCCGGGCCGCGGCTGCGGTACAAGTGGGTGGGACCTTCGCCCGCACCGCGCAGCCTGACCCGGAATTCGTTGGCGGCGATGCGGCGGATGCCGACAAAATGGCCGTCGACGCCGGTAAAGCTGATCAGGCTGCCGACTGCCGGAAACAGGCCGTTGGCAATCCACATGCGCTCTTCCAGCCGGCCGACGTTGGCCGGGAAAGGAATCGGGGTCGGGCTCTTGTTGGCGGCGCCGGCGACCTGATCAGGCGCGACTACCCGCAACGCCGCGCCGGCGTCGAACAGTTGCCTGTTGATTGCGCTGTCGATGCCCCCCATCATGTCCGCCAGGACCTTCTGCGACAACGCATCGGTGGCGTCCTGGCCGGTTTGGTAGAGCAGCCAGCCGACTGAAACGGCCAGGCACAGCAGCAGCGCTGCAAACGGCAAAATGAATAAGCGCTGCAGTGACGTTCGCTTCAAATTTGCCTCGAAATTACGATAATTGGCGCCTGGCTTCAGGAAAATGTCCCTGCATCTTCACATATCGCAAAAATGCCTGCTCCCGTCGTTGTCCACAATTGAATGCACAATTCACAACATTCATCTGCGATCATCTGCGAACCAGCAATACGGACTAAAAGCATAGACCTAAAAAAAGGCCACACGGCGTCGCCATGTGACCTTTAATTCATAAAGCAACACGCTCAAGCCTGCCGCGATTCTACCCGTTTGCGTCTGTAAAATCTGAGCTTAGATTGTCACTTTGAACACTATCTCACCATTGTTAACATTTATGTGAATGATGTCCTTCGGCCCGAACTTGCCTTCGAGAATCAATTTTGACAAGGGATTCTCTATCTGCTGCTGGATCGCCCGCTTCAATGGCCGCGCGCCGTAAACCGGATCGAAACCTGCTTCGGCGATCTTTTGCAGCCCGGCTTCCGAAATCACCAGCCCCATGTCCATTTTCGCCAGGCGCTGTTCGAGGATCTTCAGTTGGATCTTGGCTATGGCGCCGATGTTCTTCTCGTCGAGGGCATGGAACACCACGATTTCATCGATGCGGTTGATGAACTCCGGCCGGAAATGATTCCTCACTTCAGCCATCACTTCCATCTTCACCACGGCTGGATCGCTGCCTTCCATCGCCTGGATCCGATGCGAGCCCAGATTCGAGGTCATCACGATCACCGTATTCTTGAAATCCACGGTACGGCCTTGCCCATCGGTCATGCGGCCGTCGTCCAGCACCTGCAGCAGCACGTTGAACACGTCCGGATGAGCTTTCTCGATTTCATCCAGCAGGATCACGCTGTACGGCTTGCGGCGCACCAGTTCGGTCAGGTAGCCACCTTCCTCGTAACCGACATAACCGGGCGGCGCACCGATCAGGCGCGCGACCGAATGCTTCTCCATGAACTCGCTCATGTCGATGCGGATCAAGGCGTCGGTGCTGTCGAACAGGAAACCGGCCAGGGCCTTGCACAGCTCGGTCTTGCCGACGCCGGTCGGCCCGAGGAACATGAACGAACCGTATGGCCGGTCAGGATCGCTCAGCCCGGCGCGCGAACGGCGGATTGCATCCGACACCGCGACGATTGCCTCGTTCTGGCCCACCACGCGCTTGTGCAGCTCGTCTTCCATCTTGACCAGCTTGTCGCGCTCGCCCTGCAGCATCTTGGACACCGGGATGCCGGTTGCGCGCGAGACGATCTCGGCGATCTCGTCGGCGCCGACCTGGGTCCGCACCAGTTGCGGCTTGCCGTCCGGATCGGGATGCGCGGCCGCCATTGCATCTTGCCTGGACTGGGTTTCCAGCGCCTTTTCCAGTTCATTAAGCTTGCCGTACTTCAGTTCGGAAACCTTTTGCCAGTCGCTGTTGCGGGTCGCCTCGTCGATTTGCAGGCGCAGCTTTTCAATCTCTTCCTTCAGGTGCTTGCTGCCCTGGGCGCTGGCTTTCTCCGATTTCCAGATTTCTTCCAGGTCGGCGTATTCGCGCGACAGTTTCTCGATTTCTTCCTCGATCAGGGCAAAGCGTTTTTGCGAAGCTTCATCCTTCTCGCGGCGCACCGCTTCACGCTCGATCTTGAGCTGGATCAAACGGCGGTCGAGCTTGTCCATCACCTCCGGCTTGGAGTCGATTTCAATCTTGATCTTGGCCGCGGCCTCGTCGATCAGGTCGATCGCCTTGTCCGGCAGGAAGCGGTCGGTGATATAGCGATGCGACAGTTCCGCCGCCGCGACAATCGCCGGGTCGGTGATTTCCACGCCATGGTGGACTTCGTATTTTTCCTGCAGGCCGCGCAGGATTGCAATCGTGGCTTCGACGCTAGGCTCGTCGACCAGGATTTTCTGGAAACGCCGTTCCAGCGCCGCATCTTTCTCGATGTACTTGCGGTACTCATCGAGCGTGGTAGCGCCGACGCAGTGCAGCTCGCCGCGCGCCAGGGCCGGCTTGAGCATGTTGCCGGCATCCATCGCGCCCTCAGCCTTGCCGGCGCCGACCATGGTGTGCAATTCGTCGATGAAGACGATGGTTTGCCCTTCGTCCTGGGCGATTTCCTTCAGCACCGCTTTCAGGCGCTCCTCGAATTCGCCGCGGAATTTCGCGCCGGCCAGCAAGGCTGCCATGTCGAGCGACAGGACCCGCTTCGATTTCAGGCTGTCAGGCACTTCGCCGTTGACGATCCGTTGCGCCAGGCCCTCGACGATCGCGGTCTTGCCGACGCCCGGTTCACCGATCAGCACCGGGTTGTTCTTGCTGCGCCGTTGCAGCACCTGGATCGCGCGCCGGATTTCATCGTCGCGGCCGATCACCGGATCGAGCTTGCCGAGGCGTGCCCGTTCGGTCAGGTCCAGGGTATATTTTTTCAGGGCTTCGCGCTGGCCTTCGCCATCCTGGGAAGCCACATTGGCGCCGCCGCGCACCGCCGTAATCGCTGCTTCCAGCGCTTTGCGCGTGAGGCCGTTTTCGCGCGCCAGCCGGCCGGCGTCCGATTTGTCGTCGAGCAGCGCCAGCAACAGCATCTCGCTGGCGATGAACTGGTCGCCGCGTTTTTGCGCTTCCTTGTCAGCCAGGTTGAGCAGGGCCAGCAGTTCGCGCCCTATCTGTACTTCGCCGCCGGCGCCGCTTACTTTCGGCAGGCGTTCCAGCGCGGATTTGAGGCCATTTCCCAGGGCGGCGACGTTGACGCCGGCCCGCTGCAGCAACGAAGTGGCGCTGCCGTCGTCCTGGTTCAGCAGCGCAATCAGCGCATGGACCGGATCGATGTATTGATTATCGTTGCCGACCGCCTGGCTCTGGGCGTCGGCAATCGCTTCCTGCAGTTTTGTGGTTAATTTATCGAAACGCATGGTTCCTCCAAAATATCTAATGAGTAGAAAATTGGGACAGACCTGCTGATTTCAAGTTAGGCATTAAAAAGCCCTTCGCAAGGAAGGGCTGGCATGGCATCTGCAGGCCGGGCTACGTGATGTGCGTAGCCATGAAGTACGTCACGGCCACGAGGGCGGAGCCGAAGCCGCAGACAAACGTCACCAGCCGCCAGGTTTGATCCGTCATTTCCCTGTGCATCTCGGCGCTGGTGGCGGTCTGGTCCAGGCGCGTTTCTATACGCGCCAGCCGGTCGCGCGCGTCGTTGACACATTCTTCAAGTTTCAGAACTCTGGTTTCCATATTTTCATCATAACCACCGCCGCCGCCACCGTCAAATGACAGCCTTTGCGGTTTTTTCCTTTTGACAATTGCTTCCTGCAGGTAAGCAGCTTTAGATACAGCTTCCATATGCCAGCCTTTCCGGTATCGAGCCTTTCCATGCAAGATATTTTCTTTTTACCGTCTTGTCTTTAAGAGGCGCCTTAAATTAGAAAAACCAGGCTCGATAAGTCGCAAAACCTGCAATACACAAGATAATGGAACCGCATAGATGCAACAGGGCATGCCCGAAGAACCAGCCGTACTGGCCGTGCTGCAGAAGCACCATCGATTCTGCTGAAAAAGTGGAAAAGGTCGTCAGTCCGCCAAGGAATCCGGTAATCACCAGCAAACGCCATTCGATCGGCAGCACGGGATGGGCTTCAAAGAAAGCAACCGCGAGGCCGGCCATGTAGCCGCCCGCCAGATTCACCAGCAAAGTTCCCAGCGGCAACTGGTTCTGATATGCGCCCAGCAAGATGCTTGCACCCCAGCGCAGCCAGGCTCCGAGCACGGCGCCGACACCAACCGCCAGCCAGCTCACTTCTTGCTTTCACGCATAGGCAGCGGTAGCGCGTCCTGTTCCCATTTGGCCAGCGCCTCGTCGTCGGCGCTGCGGGCGTCGACCCAGCGCGCGCCCTGTTCCGTGTGTTCTTTTTTCCAGAACGGCGCTTCGGTTTTCAGGTAATCGATGATGTATTCACAGGCGGCGAAGGCGTCGCCGCGATGCGCCGAGCTCACCGCCACCAGTACGATCTGGTCCAGCGGCAGCAAGGGGCCGATGCGGTGTATCACCAGGGCGTCGAAGATATCCCAGCGTTCTTTGGCCTGGTCGACGATGGCCGCCAGGGCTTTCTCGGTCATGCCGGGATAATGCTCCAGCTCCATCTGGGCGACAGCGCTGCCGTCGTTCAGATCGCGCACGGTGCCGAGAAAGCTGACAACGGCGCCGATCTTGGGATTGGACAGCCGCAGCTGCGCCAGCTCGGCGGCGAAATCGAAATCCTCAGCCTGGACACGGATCGGCATAATCAAGACCTCACTGATAACAGCAAACCAGGATCAGCCGCCGGTGACCGGCGGAAAAAACGCCACTTCGCCGCCTTCAGCCAGGGCAGTATCCGCGTTCGCCAGCTCCTGGTTGAACGCCATGCGCAAGGAACGCCCCTCGGCCAGCACTTCGGCCCAGAGCGCTCCGCGGGTGCGCAGGAAAGCGCGCAGTTCGCCGACGGTGGCGATCGAAGCCGGCAGTTCCAGCGTTTCCTGGGACACGTTGAGCGCCTCGCGGATACTGGCAAAAAAGCGCAGCTGGATTTTCATTACATTCTCATTTTCAGTCAATTGCAAGGTGCGCTTACAGAAAAGCGGAAAACGGCAAAAAGCGCAGCAAATCGCCCTTGGCGATGGTTTTCCCGGCTGGATTGTCGACCAGGCCGTCGCCCCACACAGTCGATGTCAGGACGCCGGACCCTTGCTGCGGGAACAGGTCGAGGCCGCCGTCAGCGTTGATTTTTGCGCGCAGGAATTCCTGCCGGCGGTCCACCTTGGGCCAGTCGAAGTCGGCACGCATGGCCACCGCCTGCGGCGCCAGCCCGCCTGCCGCCACGCCCTGCTGGCGCAAGATAAATGGCCGCACGAAGATCAGGAAAGTGACAAAACTCGATACAGGATTACCGGGCAAACCGATAAAAAAAGCCGTGCCGCCCGCGGCGCGGCGGATTTCGCCGAAGGCCAGCGGTTTGCCCGGCTTCATGGCGATCTGCCACATGTTCAAACGCCCTTCCGCCTCCACCGCCGGTTTGACGTGGTCCTCTTCCCCGACCGACACGCCGCCCGAGGTAAGGATCAAGTCATGCTCCTGCGCCGCAAGGCGCAGCGCCTCGCGGGTCGCTTCGCGGTTGTCGGGGACAATGCCGTAGTCGCTGATTTCGCAACCCAGGTTTTCCAGCAGGCCGCGCAGCACGAAGCGGTTCGAGTTGTAGATGGCGCCGGGTTTCAGCGGCTGGCCGGGCATGGCCAGTTCATCGCCGGTGAAAAACATCGCCACCCGCAATCTGCGCAGCACCGGTAACGTTTCCAGCCCGACCGAAGCCGCCAGGCCCAGATGCTGCGGCCGCAACCGCGTGCCGGCCGGCAGGATCTCGCTGCCGCTGCGGATATCTTCGCCGACGCGACGCACCCACTCGCCGGCAGCCGGCGCATGTTTGATGATGACGGCATCGCCGTCGGCTTCGCACATTTCCTGCATGACCACGGCATCGGCGCCTTCCGGAATCATGGCGCCGGTAAAGATGCGGGCAGCGGTGCCGGCTTGCAGCGGCGCGCCGACATGGCCGGCGGGAATCCGCTGCGAGACAGGCAAGCGCACTCCTCCGGCAGCGCCGCCGGCGCAGTCGGCGGCACGCACCGCATAGCCGTCCATTTGGGTATTGTCCGCGGGCGGCACGTTGAGCCTGGAAACCTGGGCATCGGCCAAGATCCGGCCGTTCGCAGACAGCGTCGGCACCAGCTCTGCCGCGGCGCTGTCAACCAGCGGCCGCGGCGCCGCCAGCAATACATCGAGGGCTTCGGCAACGGATAACATCGGAGGTTTTTGCATGTCTGGTCGCGGCAAACTTACAAGCCAGTGTGGCCGGCGATGAAAGCCTTCACCTGCGCCACATCGGCCGCCATCACTTCGAAACGCTGCGGCAGCGCTTCTATGTTTTCAAAACCGGCCGGCCGCTCTGCATCGCGCCCTAGCGCTTCGCGGATGGTTTCATTGAACTTGGCCGGCAACGCGGTTTCCAGCACGATCATCGGCACGCCCGGAACCAGGTATTCGCGCGCCACCTTGACGCCGTCGGCGGTATGGGTGTCGATGGTGACGCCGTAGCGCTGTTCGATATCGCGGATGGTGGCCAGGCGGTCCTGGTGGGTCGACTTGCCGGACTGGAAGCCGAAGCGGCCGATCTTGGCAAATTCATCGCCATCGCTGCCGGGGCCGCCTGCCAAGCTGAACCCGCCTGTGGTTTCCACCTTGTGGAACAAAGCGCGCACGCGCTCGCTGTCGCCATCCAGCAGGTCGTGGATGAAACGCTCGAAATTGGACGCCTTGCTGATATCCATGCTGGGACTGCTGGTGTGATAAGTCTCGGCCGACTTGCGCACCCGGTAGACGCCGGTGCGGAAGAATTCGTCGAGCACGTCGTTCTCGTTGGTGGCGGCCACCAGTTTATCGATCGGCAAACCCATCATGCGGGCAATGTGGCCGGCGCAGATATTGCCGAAGTTGCCCGAAGGAACGGTGAACGATACTTTCTGGTCGTTGCTTGTTGTGGCGCTCAGGTAGCCGCGGAAGTAATACACCACTTGCGCCACCACGCGCGCCCAGTTGATCGAATTGACGGTGCCGATTTTCTGGCTGGCTTTGAAGGCGTGGTCGTTGGACACCGCCTTGACCATGTCCTGGCAATCGTCGAATACGCCTTCGACCGCGATATTGAAAATGTTCGGATCCTGCAGGCTGAACATCTGCGCGGTCTGGAATGCGCTCATCTTCTTGTGCGGCGACAGCATGAAGACGCGTATGCCTTTTTTGCCGCGCATCGCATATTCCGCCGCGCTGCCGGTGTCGCCGGAAGTAGCGCCGAAAATGTTCAGCTTGGCGTCGTTCTTCGCCAGCGTGTATTCAAACAGGTTGCCCAGCAGCTGCATCGCCATGTCCTTGAAGGCCAGCGTCGGACCGTTCGACAGCGCTTGCAGCAGCAGCTTGCCGCCATCTTTCTCTTCCAGCACGCGCAAAGGCGTGATCTGGCCGGCGTCCTCGCCTGCCCGCGCATTGCGGTACACCTCGGCGCTGTAAGTCTTGTGCGCCAAGGCCTTCAGGTCGGCCTGCGGCACGTCGGTCGCGAACTTCTTCAATATTTCGAACGCCAGGTCGGCGTACGACAGGCTGCGCCACTGATCGAGTTCGGCGCCGGTGACTTGCGGATATTTTTCAGGCAGGTACAAACCGCCATCCGGGGCCAGGCCGCCTAACAGGATTTCGGAAAAATTTTGCGCAGCTGCGTGGCCGCGGGTCGAAACATAATGCATATTGTGGATGGCGTTATTTAAAATTGCGGATCAGGATCAGAATCTGGTTACCAGCTGCTGCTTGCATTATAACGTTCGCGGCCATGCTGCTGTCAGCTTTGCAAAGGCTATGCAAGTGGTTGCCGGGCTTATTTTTTCTTCCAGTAGTCGCCGGTCTCTTCATAGCATTCGATCGCCAGGTCGGAGACTTTCGCCTCCATGTGCGCCTGCGCATCGGCAATCGCCTGGTTATAGATGCTGGGGCCGATCACGCGCAGGCAAAAATCGAGCAGCATGCCGGCTTGCAGGTCGCCGATAGGCTCTTCCATGTTTTCCTTGAAATAACGCTGGATCGATCCAACCAGGTCCTTCTGCTCGCTTTGCTGCAATTTGATCGCCATGGCGTTCTTCCTTGTCATCTGTACATCGCCAAAATGCGACGGCCGGGGTACGGCGTTTTTTGAAAACCCATAAATGTACACCATGGCCGGCGCCGCCGTTATCACAGCGCCAATATACCCGCCCTCCGCTCTATGCCGGAATGATACAAATCGGCGCTGCAGCCTAATTGCCGCGCTGATACAATGTCACTCTTATATACAAGTATGTTAAATATGCTTGTCAGCTTGCACATTATCCTATTGTCATGACACCACCACTTATACCTGCATCACCAAACGAACTGCTGGCCGGCTCGGCCATGCCTGACGAACATCCCATGTCCGGCAGCCTGTTCATGGTGGTTGCACCTTCCGGCGCCGGCAAATCGACGCTGGTCAACGCCCTGCTGGCGCAAGAAAAAACCATCAAGCTGTCGATCTCCTACACCACGCGGCCGCCGCGCCCGGGCGAGCAGGACGGCCGCGAGTACCATTTCACTACAGTCGAAGATTTCCGCGCGCGCCACAAGCAGGGTGAATTCCTGGAATGGGCTGAAGTCCACACCAATTATTACGGCACCTCGCGCCTGGCGATTGCCGAGCAGATGCAGTCCGGCACCGACGTTTTGCTGGAAATCGACTGGCAAGGCGCGCAGCAGGTGAAGAAGCAGTTCCCGCACGCGGTCGGCATTTTTATCCTGCCGCCATCGATCGCCGCATTGGAAGATCGCTTAAAAAAACGCGGGCAGGATGAACCGCAAGTCATTACGCGCCGCATTCTCGCCGCCGGCGGTGAAATCGCCCACGCCCCCGAGTTTGAATATGTTATTATTAATCAAGAGTTTGCATCTGCTTTGTCGGAATTAACAGCGATCGTCAAAGCCACTCGCTGCCGCTTTTCGCAGCAGGCAGTGCGCAACGCGTCCTTGTTTGCCCAATTAGGCATACACGCCAACTTAAGTTAGCATTAAACCAACCAGCATCAAGCCAACACCAAGCTACACCGTTTTCCGGAGAATATATGGCCCGCATCACCATCGAAGATTGTTTGAAACAGATCCCTAACCGTTTTCAGCTGACGCTGTCCGCGACCTACCGCGCGCGCCAGCTGTTGCAAGGCCACACTGCCAAGATTGACGCTAAAGACAAGCCAACGGTAGTTGCACTGCGCGAAATCGCCGCAGGCAAGATTGGTATCGAGATGCTGAAGAAGGTACCTGGTTAAATTGGTTGGGGACGGAGTAATGCGTCACGCTTCGGTGACTTATGAACTCTGTCCCGCAATTAGTAAAAATCATGCGGCTGATAACTATCCAGTATGAACCTGACATCTCCAGATTCAAGCCTGTCGTCAGCCGCAACCACTAAAAAACGTGCGGCATCCCCCCGCTCAGCCAGAAAACCCGCGAACACTCCTCCCTTGCCAGATCATCAGCCCGCGCTTCAACCCGGCGTCGCCTCGATCACGCACCTGACCACCAAGCTTGCCGAATACCTGACCCCAGCCGAGCTGAAGAAGGTCAAGGAAGCCTATCGCTTTTCGGATGAAATGCATCTGGGGCAGATGCGTAAATCAGGCGAACCCTACATCTCGCATCCGATTGCCGTCGCCGAAATCTGCGCCGACTGGAAACTGGACGCGCAAGCCATCATGGCGGCCTTGCTGCACGACGTCATGGAAGACCAGGACGTCAAGAAAGACGAACTGATCGAACGTTTCGGCGCACCGGTGGCGACTTTGGTGGATGGCTTGTCGAAGCTGGACAAGATCGAATTCCAGAGCCAGATCGAAGCCCAGGCCGAGAATTTCCGCAAGATGTTGCTGGCGATGGCGCGCGACGTGCGGGTGATCCTGGTCAAGCTGGCCGACCGCCTGCACAACATGCGCACGCTGGGCGTGATGATCCCGGAAAAGAAACGCCGCATCGCGCGCGAGACCATGGAGGTCTACATTCCGATCGCGCATCGGCTGGGCCTCAACAATATTTACCGCGAACTGCAGGAACTGGCGTTCTCCCACCTGTATCCGCTGCGCCACCGGACCCTGGCCAAGGCCGTCAAGGCAGCGCGCGGCAACCGCCGCGAAGTGGTCAGCAAGATCCTGGAATCGGTCAGCACCACGCTGGCGGCGACCGGCATCAACGCCCAGATAGACGGCCGCGAAAAAAGCCTGTTCGGCATCTACCGCAAGATGCACAACAAGCACCTGTCGTTTTCGCAGGTGCTGGATGTCTACGGCTTCCGCATCGTGGTCGACACCTTCGCCAACTGTTACCTCGCGCTGGGCACCCTGCATGCGCTGTACAAGCCGATGCCGGGCAAGTTCAAGGATTACATCGCGATTCCCAAGCTGAACGGTTACCAGTCGCTGCACACCACCCTGATCGGTCCTTACGGTACGCCAGTGGAATTCCAGATCCGCACCCAGGACATGCATCGCGTGGCCGAGTCGGGTGTCGCTGCACACTGGCTGTACAAGGATGAAGAAGGCAACCTGAGCGATTTGCAGCAGCGCACCCATGCCTGGCTGCAGTCGCTGCTCGATATCCAGAAACAGACCGGCGATTCGGCCGAGTTCCTGGAACACGTCAAGGTCGACCTGTTCCCTGATTCGGTTTACGTATTCACGCCGAAATCGAAAATCATCGCCCTGCCGCGCGGCGCCACCGCCCTCGATTTCGCCTACACCATCCATACCGATGTCGGCGACCAGACCATCGCCGCCAAGATCAACCATGAGCCGGCGCCGCTGCGCACCGAGCTGCATAACGGCGATATCGTCGAAATCATCACCTCGCCCAGTTCGCGCCCGAGTCCCAACTGGCTCAGTTTTGTGCGTACCGGCAAGGCGCGTTCGGCGATCCGCCACCATTTGCGCACCATCAACCTCAGCGAATCGGTGGAACTCGGCCAGCGGCTGTTGTCCCAGGCGCTGGCGATGCTCAACCTGAATCCGGTGCTGGCGCCTATCGTGGTGGACCGCCTGCTCAACGAATCCAGCGCCAAGTCGCTCGATGAAATCTATGCCGACATCGGCGTCGGCAAACGCATGGCGACCCTGGTGGCGCGCCATATCATGGGCTTGCTGGAAAACGAACCTTTGGTGACGCCGTTGCTTGACATGGAAGGCGTCGCGGCTCCGGCCAGGATGGATCCGGTGGTGATCTATGGCAGCGAAGGCATATCGGTGCAGCTGTCGCCGTGCTGCCAACCGATTCCCGGCGACCATATCACCGGCCAGCTCAAGCGCGACCAGGGCCTGGTCGTGCATGCCGAAGACTGCAATATCGCCAAGCGCCAGCGCAACAAGGATCCGGAACGCTGGATCGAAGTGCTGTGGGGCGAAGACCTGAACCGCCGCTTCGACTGCCGCATCAAGGTGCTGGTGCATAACGACAAAGGCATCCTGGCGCGGGTCGCCGCCGAAATCGGCGATTCCGACGCCAACATCATCTACGTCAACATGGATGACGACAAGGACCAGCTGATGACCCAGCTGATCTTCACTATCCAGGTCGAAGACCGGGTGCACCTGGCCAGGCTGATGCGCAATGTACGCCGCATCCGCGGCGTCACGCGGATCCTGCGCGACCGCAGCGGCTAGGCTGCCGGCGCCGCAAGCGCCTTACTGCAGGGTCTGCTTGTGCGGGACCGGCAGCGGCAGCTGAAAAACCTCAATGCCTTCCTCCGCCAGCTCCTGGCACTGCTGCGGCGAGGCCACGCCGCGGATGCCGTGCTCGGGAACTTCCTTGTAATGGATCCGGCGCGCCTCTTCGGCGAATCCTTCGCCGACATCTTCCGTGTTTTCAATGACGTGACGCGCCATGTCCTGCAGCCGCTGCTGGAATTGCGCGACTGCCGCCGATTCCGGCCGCTGGTTTCCGGCGCCGGCAGGATCCGGTCGGGATGCATTGGGCCTGGCCCCGGACAAATTCAAATGCGGGGCTGACGGCAGCTTGCCGACCTTGAAGCTGTCGCATACCGGACAGACGATCTGCCGCGCCGCGGATTGCGAAACAAAATCCTCCTCCGAAGCAAACCAGCCTTCAAAGCGATGATTCTGGTCACAAGCTAAATTGTAGACTTTCATGGCGAGCGGCAATTCTTCAGCACGGAAAAGCAAGGATCTTACACTAACCAGCATATAACTTATTACAAGCTTCCGCTGCTCAAAGTTTGCCTGCCGCCTCCAGCATCTCACTGATGCGCCGCGTACTCACCGCCTCCTCGCCATAGGTAAACGTACCATGCTCGCGCATCTCTTCCGCTGCACGTATGAACGCTCCCAATGCAGCGCGCGCCAGCGAGCCGCCGACGCTGACCCGCTTGACGCCGATAGCCGCCAGTTCCTGCAAGCCGAGCTGCACGCCCTGCAGCCCCATCACCACATTCACCGGCTTGTCCAGCGAACTCACCACCGCCGCGATATCTTCCCGGCTTTTCAGGCCCGGTGCATACAGCACGTCGGCGCCTGCGTCCTGGTATGCCTGGAGCCGTTTGATCGTATCCTTCAGGTCGGGCCGGCCAGCCAGGTAATTTTCCGCCCGCGCAGTCAGCGTAAACGGAAAATCCAGGCCGCGCACCGCTTCGGCTGCTGCGCGCACGCGATCCACGGCGAGCTCCAGGGCGTAAATCGGATCGTCGCGATTGCCGCTGGCGTCCTCGATGGAACCGCCGACGATGCCGGTGGCTGCAGCCAGCCTGATGGTCTCGGCAACCGTCGCCGGCGCTTCGCCGAAGCCATTCTCGAGGTCCGCACTGAGCGGCAGGTCGGTGGCGGCGGCCAGCTCGGTCAAATGCGCCATCATCTGCTGGCGCCCTATGCCGCCATCCAGCTGTCCGCGCGAAAAGGCAAACCCTGCACTGGTGCTTGCCAAGGCTTCAAATCCAAACAGGGCCAGCAGCCTGGCGCTGCCTATATCCCATGGATTGGGAATGATGAAAGCACCGTCACGAGCGTGAAGCTGTTGAAATCTGCGGGCTTTTTCGGCTTGGGATTGCATCGGATACCTCCGTTAGAAATGCATTGGCGTGAAATTTCTCATGCGGAAAAACTTGTCCGTTACCAACTCATGACAGCAACTGCAGTGCCTTCCGGACACAAACATTACCACCAGCAACTACTTCATGCCGCGCATCGCCAAAGCTGCCCGAAAAAGCCCGATATGCAGCGAATCTCCATTAGCTTAGCGGCGATTTGTTTCCTAGAATGAAGTCCTGAAGGGATTGCAGTTACTGGTTTGAAGCGGCGAATCGGGGGGTGATATGGGAAAAATATTATTCGTGCTGGCGCTGGCGGGCCTGGCTGCGGGAATGCCGAACCGAGCCATTGCCGACGCCAGCATCGGGATTGGCGGAGCTCCGCCTTTTTATGCGCCGCCGGTTTTATATGGCGCGGAACTGCATCCTGCGCCGCTGTTCCATCCGCCAGCCGCCGTGACCGTGGCGCCGGTCTGGCGCGAACGCAATGAATGGGAAAAACGGCGCGTCGAGCAGTGGGCCGAGATCGAACGGCATCGCCAGGAATGGCGCGAAACCCATGGCAGCGATGCGAACGACGTCCCGATCCGCACCGACGCGGCGAGCGGCCCGGCGTCCGCCAGCAGTTTTTGACCGAGCCAGGCGGATTTGCAGCGAGTCTTGTCAGAACCGCGGCAAATCGGCCAATGTGCGTCCCTGCGCATCATGGCCGACGATGCCGATGCCTTCAATCCCGTGCTCATGGATCACCAGCGCAATGTTGGGACCGCGGACGATCTGTCCGTCAACTGAAAACGCTGTCGCCACCTCGTCGCCAAAATGCAGGGCGTCGACCACCAGGCTGACGTCCTGTTCCGAGGTCTTGTGCTCCCATCCGATCGAACCGTCATCCTTGGGCTTGGCCCGTCCCCAGCGCACTTCTTCGACCCGGTCGCCGGCAACATTAAAACGAACCGCTTCAATCATATGAATAGACATGCATTTCTCCGGGATAGAAAGTCGAATGATTTTTTGCTTCATGGTACGCGCCCTGCCATTCGGCAGCAAGATGCCGGATGAAAATTTGCCGGCGCATGGCCGTCGTGCGTACGCACATAAAAAATGCCGCTCAAGTAAGCGGCATTTTTTACACAGCTTGCGATCGGATCAATATGGCGCATCGTCGGGAGCAACCCGCAACCAGCCACTCGGGCAAGCCTGCACATCGGGATAATATCCGACAGGATCGTTACAGTAATAGCTGTAGTTGGCGCCAGGCGGCACATACATCAGCGGCGCTACATCCGGATAAAAGAACGGATCGCGATAGACCGGCGGCCAGAAAAAAGGACCGCCTATGATGATCCGGCCTCGCCCATGAAAATCGTGGAACCGGTTGAAACCGTGGCGAGCCTGGTGTCCGCCGCCATGGTTCATGCCGTTGCCATTGCCGTGAAAACCGCCCTGTCCGTGGAATCCGCCGTTTTGCGCAAGCGCCGAACCGCTGGCTGCGCCTAACATCAGCGCTGCTGCCGCAAACCATAAAACCGTCAGCTTCTTCATCGCAACACCTTTACTTCCAGTGCCGCCAAGACGACGGCACAAACTGCCTTTCTGTATTCAATATAGGTTATGCACTGGAGAGGGTAACTACAAATCGGTAATCTTTGCAACAAGCTGTATCATGCCATCGCATTGCGTGGTTACGGTATACTTGCGCGTCCCGAAACGCAGAGAGAAAGCAACAGAAATGACGACATACAAAGAGCTGCAAGCACAAATCGAACAATTGAGGAAACAGGCGGAAGAACTGCGTCAGGCCGAAATTGCCGACGTCATTACCGAAATCAAAACCAAGATGCAGGAATACGGCATCACCGGCGCTGACCTGGGATTGATGGGCAAGAAGCGCGTCATGAAAACCGGCCCTGCAGTAGAAGCAGAAACGCCTGCGCCTGCGCACGCCGATGCGCCGGCCGGCGGCGAAATGTAAGGAATACGGATTTGACGCCAGGCTGTTGTCGTTGACGGATTAAGCGCTATTCAAGATATCTGTCAATGACAACCGCTGTTCCAGAATACCCTCATCAATCGAGCCTGAAGCGCAGCCCCAGCGCCACCACGCTGTTGCGCAAGCCGCCATTGCCCAGTTGCGCATCGTAATTCAGGTACCAGCCCCAGCGGCTATCGACCGCCGTACTCAAACCCAACCCCGCCCAGCCCGAATTGCGCGCCAGGCCGATCCCCTGCACCGTGAAACCCGCCGCCGGCGCTCCCACATACGCCGCCCCGAAATCCAGGCTGCCGCCGCTGAACGCATGCTGCCACACCGCGTAAGCCTGCACCACACTCAAGCCGCCAGCCCATTGGAAACTGCTGTCGCCGCGCAAGCCCAGCAAACCCGCCGTCTGCTTGTAAGCCTGGCTGTCGGCCGTCAAGCCGAACACCCCGCCGCTTTCGGTAAAACCGCCGCGCTTGAGGCGGTCGTACGCCAGCCCGGCATAGGGCGTCAGCCGCGTGTCGGCCGAGAGCGGCAGCACACGACCGCCTTCCGCATAGGCCGACCACAGGCTGTCGGTGTGGCTGGCGCCCAGGTCCTGCTCGCTATTGCCGATCACCGCAATGCGCGTCACCGTGCTGTCGATGCCGGCCACGCCGGCCCGGCCCGATACATACCAGCCGTCCGCACCGAACCCATGGCGGCCATACAGCGAGAGACCGGTGCTGTGCCCCTTGGACTGACCGCCCAGCCGGTCGAAGCTGGCCTTGCTGTCGGCATACGCCAGCGCCGCGCCAACAATGGTCACCGCATCGAGCCGGGTATCGACGCCGAATTGCCCGCCCCACAAGGACGTGTCGCCGCTGGCATAACCGCTCTCGCGCAAGGTGCCTGAGGCGCCGATGGCGCTGACCCACAATCCGGTGCCGTCATGCGCCTGGCTGCCCAGCGCCGCCAGCCGGTTGCCCAGGTCGCGGTTCAAGGCCTGCGACTGCTGGAAGCTCAGCGCCTGGGCCGAGGCGTGGATCTGTCCCGACAGGCTGTCCAGCACCTGCCCCGCCACCGCGATGCTGGCGCTCTTCTGCAGCGCCGCGGCGCTGGCCAGGAATGCGCCGTTCGTCCCTCCCGTATTGCCGCTGGCGACCATCTGGTCCGCCGCCTGCAAACCGGTCTCCAGGTTGGCCGCCGCATTGTTGCGGGTGGCGTCTCCCTTGAAGGCGGCCGCCGCCACGACGGCGATATTGGTGCGGCTGATATGCAAGTCCACTTCCCTGGCCTGGTAGGACAGGTTCGCCGCAATGAACACGCCCGGCGTAAAACCGACGCCATCGGCCTCGAAGCTGATATCGCCGAACTGTCCGCTGACGCCGCCCGCCGCGGTGAGCACCTTGCCGACCGCACCCGCCTGCTGCGTCACATAGCCGGACGGATCGCCGGTGCCGGCCGGCGTCGTCGCCACCAGGTGCGAATTGCCGAGGATCGCCGCGCCGCCCACCGTCAGCGTGCTGTTGAACTGGTTCGCCAGCACCGCGCCTGGCGTGGCGACGTAATTGCCGGCGATGCTGAGGCCGGCGCCGCTGTTGTCGACCCGTCCGCTGTTGCTGACATTGCCACGGATGCGGCCGCCGTCGCCGCCCAGCCGGCCGGCCGCGCCGACGTTGACGCTGGAGGCGACCGAGCCGGTGATATTGAGGCTGCCGCCCAGGATGTTGCTGGCGCCCTGGTAGGTATTGTTGCCGGCCAGGGTCAACTGGCCGCTGCCGCTCTTGTTGAGGCCGGCGTCGCCGCCGATGTCGTTGCGGAACACCGAGGCGGCGTTGTCGAACTGGACGTTGACGTTGGGTCCCAGCGCCAGGCGCGTATCGAACAGCGCCGGTCCGTTGACCGCCTTGCTGGCGTTGAGCAGCCCCCAGCCGTAGGTGGCGCTATCGTGCATGTCGGTCGCCGTCGACAGGATGGTCTGGCGGATCAGGTCGGCGTTCATCCAGGGATAGGCCTGCTGCACCAGCGCCGCGGCGCCGGTCACCGCCGGCGCGGCAAAGGAGGTGCCGAAGACCCGGGCGCCGCTGGTGCTGGAGATAAAATCGCCGGCTGCCGCCAGGCACCAGTTGGCGGCCGCGCCGCAGCGGTTGGCGTAGCTGGAGATGACGCCCGGTACCGTATCGCTGGCGCTGTAGCCGTTGCTGCCGCCGGCGGCGTTGACCGCGGTCACCGCCAGCCAGCCGCTTTGCAGGTCGCCGAACAGGGACGGCAGGCTGGCGTTCAGGTTCGGCTGCGCCGCGCCGTCATTGCCGGTGGACCAGACGAACAATCCTTTCTGCAGCACATAAGGGTGGTACAGGTTGTAGAGGGCCAGCGCCTGGGCCACCGAGGCGCCGCTGGCGCTGATGCCGCTGGACTGGTTGAAGATGCGCACGCCCTTGGCGAACAGGTCCTGGTACATCTGGCTGTTGAGCAGCAGGCTGTTGCCGGTGGTGCCGGCGGCCGCGGCCTGCACGAACACGCCGGGGGCGATCCCCAGGGTGCTGCCGGCCAGGGCCTGCGCCACTTCGGTGCCGTGCATGTTGCCGTTGGCGCCGCCGCTGCTGTAGACGGTCTTGCTGATGCGGCCGGCCAGCTGGGTATCGCTGACATCGAAATCGGTGTCGACCACGCCGACCGTGACGCCGGCGCCGGTCATGCCTTGCGCGCGGGCGGTCTTGACGTTGCTGGGGTCGAGTACGTCCAGCATGGCTGGTGGTGGCGTTACCACCGGCGGCGTTATCGCACCGCCGTTGCTGTTGGTGGGAGGAGACGGGGTTGTAACCGGGGGCACATCGGGAGCCGGCTGGGCGCCTGGAACCGGGGGAACGGCCGGGCTGGGATTACCGCTGCCGCCTCCACCGCCTCCGCACCCCGAAACAATCGCCAGCGTTGCAATAAAAATAACGGATAAGGATCCACGACGAGACCACGCTTTGCCCATGACGCCTCCCCCATATGTGCATCAACTTCAACCCGATCAGCGATCGGCATATCGGCCTGCTGCTTTCACATACTCAGTTGCGTATCCTCAGCTCGAATCTGTCTTTTATTTCCACAAGGCAATTTATTATGCGCCTGTCTGATGCAACATCAATCCATTTTTATTTATTTATGGAAACTGTTTCTTTATGGATACATTTTCACTGTGACAATGAAATCCAATGAAAGCGGCATCAGGAAGATAAGAGCGAGGGGGAGTTTTGTTCATCGGCGTGAGCTAGCTGCCGTTTCGGCGCCAAGACTCAGGTAGATTTTCGATACATCAACATTTTGCCGTGGCAGCCACGGCTTTTGATATTATTACTCCTTGGTAATTTTATTTAAACCCATGGGTACAAACACCGCCAGAGGCGGGCACCCGTGTTCACAAACTACAGGGGATGGAAATGACGTTCACGGAATCAATCAAAGTCTGTTTTTCCAAATACGCCGATTTCAACGGCAGAGCCGCGCGCTCCGAATATTGGTGGTTCGCGCTTTTTATCGTCTTGGCCTCGTTCGTAACCGACGCGGTCAGCCACAAGCTCAGCCTGATCTTTTCCCTCGCCACGCTGCTGCCGTCGATTGCAGCTGCGGCACGGCGCCTGCATGACACAAACCGTAGCGGCTGGTGGCAGCTGATCGCGATCGTCCCCGTCATCGGCTGGATCATCATCATCTATTTCCTGGCCCAGGAACCAAAGGAACCCAACAATTTCGGCGCTGCCGCCATTGTCCCGAACCTGCCGGAAACCTGAAACCGATACCGGCAACTACCTCGCCTGGCTGTCGAGGCAGTGCGCCAACCGCGGGAATTCCACCGGGATTCCCGGCTCAAACACCCACAGGCAACCATGCAATCCGCTCTTCTCGTCATCGATGTCCAGCAAGCCCTGTTTGATGAAACGCCCCGCCCGTTCGAAGCCGACGCGGTCGTGGAACGCATCAACATCTTGACCGCCAGGGCCCGCGCCGCCGGGGTTCCCGTAATCTTCATCCAGCACGAAGCCAGCGATCTCGAATACAACTCCGCAGGCTGGCAACTCCAGCCCGGACTGCAGGTAAAGGACAGCGATACAAAACTGCGCAAGACTACACCCGATTCCTTCCTCCGCACCGAACTCGAAGCACTGCTTGCTTCATGGCGCACCGAACATCTCGTGATCTGCGGCTACGCTTCGCAATTCTGCATCGACACCACCACCCGCCGCGCCGCCGCCCTGGGTTATCCCGTGACGCTGGCATCAGATGCCCACACCACCCACGACCAGCCCCACGCAACCGGACAGCAGATTCGCGCGCATGAAAACGCGACCCTGCCCAACCTCGACAGCTTCGGGCCTGAAATCAAGGCGGTAGCCACTTCCGAATTGCGTTTCGCGAGCTGACCGATCTAGCAACATTGCTCTTCGGTTCTAGCTGTAATCGCAGGCGGGCAAGCAGGCATGGGAGGATGGCCTTGGCCTTCAGAACCTGTTAGAATGCGGCCCTGTCCCGTATCGCAGGCAATTGCTGTCGATACATGTTTTGCGCGTTTCTTCGAAACGGCAGAATTGCCCGAGTGGTGAAATCGGTAGACACAAGAGACTTAAAATCTCTCGCCGGAAACGGTGTGCCGGTTCGATTCCGGCCTCGGGCACCACAAAACAAAAGGCTCTCAGCATTGAGGGCCTTTTTGTTATGTTTCGCAAAACGAACCTTGTTTATAGCGGCGACATCGCATTACTGCGGCTGATAAAACTTCGCCTCCTCCGACCACTGAAATGTCTGCCGCGACTTGCCGCCCTTCTCGGGCAGCTGCAGATCGTGAAAGCCGCCGGTAACCCTGGGCAGGACCACAAGCGAGTTGCTGCCATCGTACACATCATGGCTGCGCGTACCGTCCTTGTGCCAATCGCCGGCAATCATCTTGTTGAACATCATCGGCTGCGCAAAGACGACTCGCAGCGACTTGCCTTCAATGTGGAACAGATACAGGGCTTCAAACGAGGCGCCGCCGCCGGCATAGCCTTCGAACCAGCCTGCCCGCACGCCGAACGCATAGTCGCCGTCCCGCAGCAGGTAAGGCGCGAGGTCAAAACGCTGCCAGCTCTGCGGCAAACCCGTGGCCGGCCCCTTGCCGTCTTCGGCGCCAATGGCTTGCGGCGTGTCTATGTTGCTGGCCGTGCTCCAGTCAGTCGGGACCGTGACAGGGGCATCGGTGCGGGCCACAAGCCGCGGCGCATTGTCAGCGCCGCGCTCGAACACGCCGAACCAGATCTCGTTATCCGTATTGTCGTCAACCCCCTTGCAATCACGCACCGGATACCTCATGGCGTCTACGGCGAGCCCGGGCGATGCCGCCAGGCAGACCACGGCCACATACATGCCTGGCCGCTGCGGCCACGGTTTTGCACCGGCCAGCACCAGGCGCTTCGGATCCCGTCCCGGTGCGAGCTGCAAGGCCAGGAAGTCCTTCGTGAAGCCGCCCGGCAGCTGCTGGCCGAATCCGTCCGGCGCCGGTGCGTCGCTCATCTCTCGATCGAAAGCTGCACGTGCATCGGCTGTCTTGATGGCGCCGCGTACCTGGCTCAGCGAGCGCACGGTAGTATCGGCGCTGGCCGGCATCACGGGCAATGCGCAAGCGACGAAACACGGCAACAGCCGGCGGAGGAACATGTTCATGGGACGCAATCCTTTCAGTTAAAGATAAACGGCATTTTATCCGCTGTGGCACAAATGGATGTCCGCGAGTGCTTGTAGATATACTTCAGGCATGTGCGATCGCATCAGGATCACCAATAACCAAGGACGGGAACCAATGACACGCTGCTTCTTTAAACGTTTAGCCGAATTTGCCGTGCTGGCCCAACTGGCGTTCGCTTTTACTGCCTATGCGCAAGCGGAACCGACACAGGCTGCCGTTCGAAAACCGGAATGGGCGCAACCGGTTGATGCGTCAGCCAATCTTTACCTGGTTGACAAAAATTTCTACCGCAGCGCTGCGTTGCAACCCAAGGACATCAAAACGCTCGATGCGCTCGGCATCAAAACGGTGGTCAATCTGCGTTCGTTTCATTCGGATGAGGAGTTACTTGAAAATACGGGTATCAAAACGGTGCAGGTCGGCATCAACACTTGGTCAATCAGCGATAAAAACATCATTGCCGCCTTGCGCGCGATACGGGCCGGCGCGCAGGACGGGCCTGTGCTGCTGCATTGCTGGCACGGCGCGGACCGGACCGGGGTCGTCACCGCCATGTACCGCGTCGTATTCCAGGGTTGGACCAGGCAGGAGGCACTGAAAGAACTCACCGATGGCGGCTACGGATATCATTCTCTTTGGAAAAATATTCCGAAATATATGAATACCGTAGATATTGAAAAGATCCGTATCGGCGTCGAGAGCACGAACTAGTTAAATGCATCCACCACCGCCGAAAGCCGGAAACCAGATTTCATAGAGGACGCATGGGCCGAACCACGCCAGCGGGCGCCGTTAGCGCAGAATCTGGCGCCGCCAGAATATTCCAGGCACAATTTGAAGATGACGGTTTTCTGGTCACCGGTCCGCTATGGGGAGATGACATCGGCGCTCAGTTCGAAACGATCATTCCAGAGTTCAAGCCAGACGGCGTCGGCACCCGGAATTTAATTGAGCATGCATGGTGTGCGGATTTGGCAAAAACGATTCGCGCGCATCGCCTGATTGCCCCGCTTCTGTCAGTTGCGACTGTCGCAGTACAGTGCAATCTATTTGAAAAATCGACAAACCAGAACTGGCTCGTCCCCGTTCATCAAGATCTCAGCATAGCGGTCCAGAAAAAAATTGAACATCCTGCGCTTGCGGGATGGGCCGAAAAAGAAGGCGCCATTTTTGTCCAGCCGCCCGACAGCGTCCTCCAGGAAATGATCGCGGTACGACTCCATATCGATGAATGCGGCCTCGGCGACGGGCCGCTGCGCGTTGTGCCCGGCACTCACAAAATGGGGCGGCTCACCAGCCAGGCTGCATTGGCTGCGCGCGATCGCATCGGCGAAATTTCCTGCCCTGTCGAACGTGGCGGTGCAATGCTGATGAGGCCATTGCTGCTGCACGCGTCATCGAAGGCGTCCGGGCAAAGCAGGAGGCGTGTCCTGCATTTTGTTTTTGCGCCACCGCTGCTGCCTTTTGGATTGAGATGGCGGCATGCCTTTTAATCGTTTCGACGAATCGCCAGCTCATTGAAGCCCGAAACCGCATCCGGTTCGCGCACAAAACGGTACTCCGGCAACAGCGCCAGCAGCATCTCGACCGTCGTCCTTACCACGCAGCCAGGCGCCACGTGGCCGCCCGATACGCGGCCTTGCGCATCGGCGATAGTCATGTGAAGATGCGCGCCGTCGAGCGAGAGCGATCCGGCAAGCGTCAGTATCTCCAGGTCGCCGCGGAATTGCGTGGCTTGCGGCGCTCCGGCAAATCGCAACTGCGCCACGGACAAGCTGCCGATGCCCTGGAGTACGAAAGCTGCGCTCACGCCGTGTCCGGCCAGCACCTGCTCCAGCGCGGCGCGTAAATCCTGCCCGGGGCTGAGGCGTAGAGGAAGGGTTTGCATAGAGGCTATTTCGTTAGACGAGTGTCGAACATGTTACAGCGCCGATCCGGCAGGACGTGTATATTTTCATGAATCTGGAATTCCCGACCTTACCTTGAGGAGAAACGCCAATGAGCCCGTCAGCCGCTATCGCAGCCATCCTTGCCGCGTTATTGATCGGGGCGATGAGCCCGGGTCCGAGTTTTGTCATTGTTGCCAGACATTCCATCGGCCTGTCGCGCCGTGACGGCCTGGCGACGGCTGCCGCGATGGGGATCGGCGGCGTTTTCTTCAGCGGCATTGCGCTGGTCGGACTGTATACCTTGCTGGCAACCGTAGGATGGCTTTATATGGGCCTTAAAATTGCCGGCGGCCTGTACCTGATTTACCTGGCGTCCAAGATCTGGCGAGGTGCCTCGGCGCCGCTTGCGTTTGAGAGCAGGCAGGCGGCAAATGCGGGGAACGTGCGTAAGTCTTTCTGGGTCGGCCTCAGTACGCAGCTGAGCAATCCGAAGACTGCCGTGGCCTATGGCAGCATCTTCGCGGCCTTGTTGCCCCAGCACCCGCCGCTCTGGTGTTACTTCGCCCTGCCGCCGCTGGTTTTTGCGGTGGAAGCCGGCTGGTATGCGGTGGTCGCCTTGTGTTTTTCCAGCAAACGGCCGCGCGAACTCTATTTACGCGCCAAGACGTGGATCGACCGGGTCGCCGCCAGCGCCATCGCGGCGCTGGGACTCAGGCTGATATTTACAGCCCACAGGACCGGCATTTAAGCATCACCCAGAGAAGACGTCCGACGGCACGAGCACTACGCCTTCCATCAGCCGGCGTGCGCTGCGGCTCATGATTGCCTTGGTTACCACCCAGGCGCCGTCGCGCTGCTCCGCCTCCGCTCCGACCGCCAGGCTGCCGGAAGGATGGCCAAACCGCAGCTTGCCGTGCACCCGGTCCGCCGTCAGGCGATGGACGATGGTGCCAGGAATCACCGCGGCGACGGCTATCGCTATCGCTCCGGTGCCTGTCATGGCGTGGTGCAGTTTTCCCATCGAAAAGATGCGCGCGTTGATGTCCAGCGTAGCGGCATCGATATGCTTGCCGTTCGACGCCACATAGTCAGCTGGTTTTGCAACGAAAGCCAGTTTGGGCGTATGCGGCCGCAGCTGGGTTGCCTCTTCTGAGGACTGTGCCAGCCCCATCCGCACAGCAGCATGGGCACGGATCGCTTCTACTTTCTGCAGCAGTTCGCGGTTGCCGTTAACGTCGCGCTGCAGTTCGTTTCCTGCCAATCCAAGCGTCGCGGCATCCACAAAGATCGCCGGATTGCCGGCATTGATCATGGTCAGTTCGACCAGTCCGACGCCTGGCACGTCGAGCACATCGACCGGCGATCCGCTTGGAAACATGCCGCCGGCGCCGCCTTCCTCACCTTCACCGCTCGGATCCAGAAATTCGATCTTGATCTCGGCTGCCGGGAAAGTGACTCCATCCAGCTCAAAATCTCCCTCTTCAGCGACTGCGCCGTCGTGCATCGGCACATGGGCGACGATCTTCGCGTCAATGTTCGCCTGCCAGATACGGACCGTGGCGAGGCCATCGCGCGGAGCCCCTGCCACCAGTCCTTGTGCAATGGCAAACGGACCGACTGCCGCCGTCAGGTTGCCGCAGTTGCCTGACCAGTCGATCATCGCCTTGTCGATCGCCACCTGTCCGAACAGATAGTCGACATCGCAACCGGCGCGTGCGGACGGGCTTACCAGCACAACCTTGCTGGTGCTCGAAGTTGCGCCTCCCATGCCGTCGATCTGCTGGCCGTAAGGATCCGGGCTGCCGATCACGCGCAGCAACATGCGATCGCGCAGCGCCGGATCGGCCGGCAGCCAGTCCTTATGGAAAAACACGCCTTTGCTCGTACCGCCGCGCATGTACACGGCCTGGATTTTTTTCTGTGCCAACATCGTCTCCGAAAATACGTCTGCCCGCGGCCATGCGCCGCTCGATTGACAGCAAGCGTATCAGGATACAAGAAATCGGGCTTTTTTGATTCGATGCGCAGTCACGCCGCCGCGGCGGCGGGCGTGGCGGGTGCGCCGCCGGCTGCTCCCAGGGACATCAGACGCTGCGCCATGCAGAAAACGAACAGCAGCACGCCGATCACGATCTTGGTCCACCACGAGCTCAAGGTGCCGTCGAATGCGATCAAGGTCTGGATCAGCCCCAGGATCAGCACGCCGGTCAAGGTGCCGGCGACGTATCCATAACCGCCGGTCAGCAAGGTGCCGCCGATCACTACCGCCGCAATCGCGTCCAGTTCCGTGCCTTGCGCATGCAAGCCATAGCCGGACAACATGTAGAACGAAAACAGGACGCCGGCCAAGGCCGCGCAAAAACCGCTGAAAGCGTAGACCATCACCTTGGTGCGCCCTACCGCCAATCCCATCAGCAGCGCCGACTGCTCGTTGCCGCCGATAGCGTAAACCGCGCGGCCGAAACGTGTGTAGTGGGCGATGTAGATGGCCAATGCAAGCATCAACATGGCGATCACCACGCTGGGCGAAACAAAGGCGCCGAAAATGCCGATGCGCGCCTGCGACAACGTCACATACAAGGGTTGGTCGATAGTGATCGAATTGATGCTGATCAGGTAGCACAGGCCGCGCGCCAGGAACATCCCGGCCAAGGTCACGATGAAAGCCTGCAGCTTGAAATAATGGATCAGCGCTCCCATCAGCGCGCCGAACGCGCTGCCGATCAGCAGCACGCAGGCGATCACCAGCAGCGGCGGCCAGTGCCACGATTGCAGCAGGTAGGCGGAAATCATGGTGGTCAGGGCCAGCACCGAGCCGACCGACAGGTCGATGCCGCCCGACAGGATGACAAAGGTCATGCCGATCGCGATCACCAGCAGGAAGGCGTTATCGATCAAGAGATTCAGCACCACCTGCAAGGAAAAGAAGCCGGTGTAGGCGAACGAGCCCAGGGCGAACATCACGATCAGCAGGACGACGGTCGCCAGCGAAGTGAAATAAGGCGACGACAGCGACTGGCGGACAAGCTTCATGGTTTTTTACCGTTATCAGAACGCGAGCGCACAGCGCCGCTAAACAATCCAGCTCCCAGGCCGCGGAACTCCGGCGATTGCGACAGGCAGACCGCGAACACCACGATCGACTTCACCACCATGTTCACCTCCGGCGGCACGCCCATCGAATAGATCGTATAAGTCAGCGCCTGGATGATCAAGGCGCCGATAACGCTGCCGACCAGGCTGAATTTGCCGCCGGCCAGCGAGGTGCCGCCCAGCGTCACCGCCAGGATCGCGTCCAGTTCCAGCAACAGTCCCGCATTGTTGGCGTCGGCGCTCTTGATATTGGAACTGATCATCAAGCCGGCGACGCCGGCGCAGGCGCTGCAAAACATGTACACGAAAAAGATCAGCGCGGCGGTCCTGATGCCGGCCAGGCGCGCCGCCACCGGATTGATGCCGACCGACTGGATGAACAGGCCGAGCGCGGTCTTGCGCATCAGCAGCGCCACGATCACGAAGACGCCGATGGCGATAAACAGGGAAAACGGCAAGCCGAACAGGTAGCCGCTGCCGATATAGAAAAACGGCTTGTAATACACCGTGACGATCTGGCCGTCGGTCAGCAACTGCGCCAGGCCGCGTCCGCCCACCATCAGGATCAAGGTCGCGATGATCGGCTGCAGGCCAAGCGTGGCAACCAGGAAGCCGTTCCAGACGCCGCACAGGATTGCAGCGCCCATGGCCGCTGCAATCGCCCATATCATCGGGATACGGCTTGCATATTCCGGCACGCCGTTATGCATTTCCATGGTGCCGCCGATCAGCATCGCGGCAACCGTGCCGGAGATGGCGACTACCGCGCCCACCGAGATATCGATGCCGCGCGTCGCGATCACCAGCGTCATGCCGAGCGCCGTCAGTATCAAAGGCGCGGCGCGGTTGACGATATCGATCAGGCTGCCATACAGATGGCCGTCCTTCCATTCCAGCCGGAAGAATCCCGGGATCATGAAAAAATCGAGCGCCAGCAGCAGCGCCAGCGCCGCCAACGGCCGCAGCAGCGGATTGCGCAGCAGCACGCGCAAGCGCGCCGCCAGCGCCGGCCCGCTGTCGTCGTTTTGCAGCCTGGCGCCGGCCAGCGGATCGGGATTCAATGGAATACTCATTCGCACTCTCCGGCGATCACTTGCAGTACCGATTCGTCATCGAGTTCGCCGCGCAGGTATTCGCCGCAAGGTTCGCGGTCGCGCAGCACCAGCATGCGGTCGCTGCAGCGTAGCACCTCGGGGATTTCGGAAGAAATGAACAGTATCGCCATGCCCTTGCGGCAGAGGGCGATTACATGGTCCATGATCTCCTGCTTGGCGCGCACGTCGATGCCGCGTGTCGGCTCGTCCAGGATCAGCATGGCGGGATCGGTCGCAAGCCAGCGCGCCAGCAGGGCTTTTTGCTGGTTGCCGCCTGACAGGGAGCTGATAGGCGTTTCGATGTCCGGCGTCTTGATGCCCAGCCATTTGACGTAATCGCTGGCGATCGCCTGCTGGCGCTTGCGCGGAATCACCCGCAGCAGGCCGGCGCGCGCTTGCAGCGCCAGGATGATGTTTTCACGTACCGACAGTTCCAGTATTGCGCCTTCGGCTTTCCTGTCTTCGGAACAGAAACCGATGCCCGCTGCGATGGCGTCGCGCGGCGAGTTGAACCTGCCAGGCTGCCCTTTCATGCGGATGCTGCCGCTGTCGGCCTTGTCCGCGCCGAACAGCAAGCGCGCAGCCTCGGTACGGCCGGAGCCCAGCAAGCCGCACAGTCCGAATACTTCTCCCGCGCGGAAATCCAGGTCGAGCGGAGCGAGTATTCCTTTGCGCCCTAGTCCGCGCGCCTGCAGCACGATCTCGCCGCTGCCCGGTGCGCGCGCCTCTTCATTCTCGCCGGTGTTTTCCTTGCCAGGTTGCGACTGCGTGCCGACCATCTTGTTCACCAGATCGAAACGGCTCAGCGCGCTGGCCTGGTATTCGCCTTCGAGGACGCCGTTGCGCAGTACCGTGATGCGATCGGAGATTTCGTAGGTCTGCTCCAGGAAATGCGTCACGAACAGGATCGCCATGCCCTGCCCGCGCAGCTTGCGCAACACGTCGAACAGCAAGCGCACTTCAGCCTCGTCCAGGCTGGAGGTCGGCTCGTCCAGGATCAAGACTTTGGCAGAGACGCTCAAGGCGCGTGAAATCGCCACCATTTGCTGGATCGCCAGCGGATACCTGGCCAGCGGTGCGCTGACGTCGATATGGATCTGGAGGTCGCCCAGCAAGCGCTGCGCTTGCTGCTGCATGGTTTTCCAGTCGATGCCGCCAAACTTTCTCGGATAGCGGCCGATAAAGATATTCTCGGCGACCGACAGGTTCGGGCACAGGTTGACTTCCTGGTACACGGTGCTGATGCCGAGGTTTTGCGCATCGTGGGTGGAGGACGGCTGCACGATCCTGCCATCGAGCCGGATCTCGCCGCTGTCGGGCGCATAGACCCCGGTCAATACCTTGATGAGTGTCGATTTGCCCGCGCCGTTTTGCCCCATCAGGGTATGGACTTCACCTGGATACAGCCGTAACGCGACATCGCTCAGTGCCTTGACGCCGCCGAATGCCTTGTATATGCCGTTGAGCTCCAGCGCCGGCGCCACGCTGTCCGCTGCCGGTCCGGCAGCGCTTGTTGCTGTTTTATTCATCCGCTTGCGATCCCGAATTTCTCACGCGAAGCCATGCCGCCTGACCAGGCATGCCCGATGCGGCAGGCGATCCGCCCGCCGCCTTTCGTAGAAAACCTTAGTACTTGCGGTTCGGGAATTCCTTGGCCGCCACTTCGGCCGGGAACACACTTTCTTCGGTCGTAATGCGCTTGGGAACGGTCTCGCCGGCAAGCACCTGTTTCGCCACCTTCATGAGTTGCGGCCCAAGCAGCGGACTGCATTCGACCGTGACATTGAGCTTGCCTGCCATCATCGCTTCAAATGCGCCCTTGACGCCATCGATCGATATTATCAGGATATCCTTGCCCGGCTTCAGGCCGGCTTCTTCGATGGCCTGTATGGCGCCGATCGCCATGTCGTCGTTATGCGCGTACAGGACATTGATTTTCTTGCCGTCGGTCTTGAGGAAGGCTTCCATCACTTCCTTGCCCTTGGCGCGGGTGAAGTCGCCGGTTTGCGAACGGATGACTTTCAGTTTCGGATTGGCGGCGATGATTTCTGCAAAACCTGCCTTGCGGTCGATGGCTGGAGCGGAGCCGACTGTCCCCTGCAATTCGACGATATTGATGTCGCCGGCGGGCATGGTCTTGGCCCGTTCCAGCAGCCAGCGTCCGGCGCGGCGGCCTTCTTCAACAAAATCCGAACCGATGAAAGTCACGTACAGCGATTTGTCGCTGGCGTCGACTGCGCGGTCGGTCAGGATGACCGGGATCTTGGCGGCTTTCGCTTCGCGCAAGACCGTGTCCCAGCCCGACTCGACCACCGGGGAAAATGCAATGACATCGACCTTTTGCGCGATGAAGGAACGGATCGCCTTGACCTGGTTTTCCTGCTTTTGCTGGGCGTCGGCGAACTTGAGCGTCACGCCGGCCTGTTTCGCCGCATCCTTGATCGACGCGGTGTTCGCGGTGCGCCATTCGCTTTCGGCGCCGACCTGGGAAAAACCCAGCACCAGCGGTTTTTCCGCATAGGCGCTGGCAGCGATCCCGAATCCCAGTCCCAGGCAAAGCGCCGCACTCAATACTGTTCTGCGTGTCATTTTCATGCTGTCTCCGTTTTTATGTTTTTAGATAGATAAAACGTTCGAAAGGCGCGACTATCCTAGGACGGAAACCGGCGGGTTTCAAATGAATTATTTTCTGTTTCAGATACGGGTTTGGGTATCGGCCGGCCGGCGCTGCTTTGCAGCAGATGATTTTTGGATAAAAAAAAAGCCCGCTAACTTCCGTTGCGGGCTGAATCCAAACCTTGGGAGGTGTTGGAGGAGACAGGAGCACTATATCGCACTGCAGCACGGCAGTCTGCTTGATTGTTGTGATACCAGATATTCATCAACCGGATATGGCTCGCCGCTTGCAAGGCTACTTGCGCGCGGCGTCAAGAATCAGGCCGGCCAGGCGTTCATAGTTGCCGTCGAAATGATGGCCGCCGCTGAGCTTGAGCAGTTTGACGCGGCTGGCGTCCAGGCTTGGACAGGCAGAATCGGTTTCCTCACTGCCGTAGATGCACATCGCCAGCCCGGCCGGCAGCTTCGCGACTTCGGGAGGGATAGGCAAGCCGTCATTGCTGGAGCTGACCCAGTTGGTCAGGTGGAACTGGAAATCGGCTTTTTTTCCCAGGCCCATCATCGCAACCAGCGGCACCGACGCCAGCGCCTTGCCTGACAGGCGGTTGCCGACAAAAGGCAAGACGTCGGCGCCCTGCGAATAACCGATCAGCACGACCTTGTCTTTTTTCCAGCGCGCCATGTAGAACTGCATCAGACGCTCCACGTCTTTTGCGGTCGACGCCGGCGTGCGGGCGCTCCAGAAATAACGCAGCGAATCGATGCCGACCACCGGCACGCCGCGCTTCGACAATGCGTTTGCCACGTCGCGGTCGATGCCGGCCCAGCCGCCGTCGCCGCTGATCAGGATCGCCATGGTGCCGGCATCCGGGTTGCCCCCAGGCGGCGCCAGCGCAGCCACCTCCACCACCGGCAGATCGGACACGGCGGCAGGCGGCGCCTGCACCGCTGCCGGCTGTTTTGCATTCAGGCTGGAATATGCCGACTTCAGCTGCGCCAGTCCATCCTGGCCTGCCGTTTGAATCAGTTCGGCGCCGCCGACACTGGCGACAAATGCGCGGGTAACGCCGGCATCGCAACCTGCCGCGCCGGGCGGCTGTGCGTCCGGCAAAACACGCCATGCGGCAGGCAAGCGCGAAACCGGCAGCAGGTCAACGCCCTGGCCCTTTGCCCGTGCCTTGAAACGCACGCCCTCGCCTTTGCACAGCGGCTTGCGCAGGCTCAGGGTAGGACAAAACCCGAGCGAGATGGCGCCGCCGAAAGTGCCGGCAGGCGCCTGCGCCAGCATCGCATAAGCAAAGCTGGCGCCGGAACCTTCTCCCACCAGCAACGGTGGATAATATCCCGGCACTTTTTCATAAGCCTGCACGAAGCGGCTCAGGTTTTCCAGGTCGCCGTCCGGAAATGCGCAGTCGCCGCCGTCGGCATTCAGGCTGGCAAACAACTGCGGCGTGCTGATCCCGGCCACCAACGCCCCTTGCCCGGCCAGCGCACGCGCCTTCTCGGCCGCGCCCCGGCTCCAGCCGGCATCGCCCGACAACAGCAGGACGACGCCATTCACCGGTCCCGCCGGCCGGTAGATTTCTACACTCTTGAAACGGCCATGGCTCACGCTGCTATGCATGTCGCCGGCTCGCGCGCCGCTGCCGATGCACGCCATCGCACATAACGCCAGGTGAATCATGCTCTGCTTCATTTACCGATGGCTCCCTTGAGGCCGCCGCTGATCAGCGCGGCGGTATCGGTGAAGGCGAACAACGGCGCCAGCCCGCCCTTGCTCACCAGGTAACGTGCTTCCCACACCGGGTCGAACTTGTCCTTGAAATTGCGCAGGCCGCGGAAATTGTAGAAGCGTCCGCCGTGCATGAACAACATGCGGCCGAAACGCTGCCAGCGTGAAGCCAGCTGGTGATCTTTCATGCCCGACATCGGCGCCATGCCCAGCCCGAAACGCTGGTAGCCCTGTTCCTTGAAATGCAGCATCAGCTGCGAGAACAGGAATTCCATGGTGCCGGGCGGCGCGTCCGGCAATTGCCGCATCAGGTCGACAGCGGCTTCAATCCGCAAGACGTCCGGGCACATCAAGCTGGCGAAAGCGATGATTTTCTGCTCGCGCCGGATGACCGCAACCGGCTGCCGCGCAATGTAAGCCTCGTCGAAACTGCCCAGCGAAAAACCCTTCTCGCGCGTGTCCTGGTCGGCCAGCCATGCATCCGAGACTGTCTTGAGCTGGTCCATCAATGGCGGCAGCTGTTCCACTGCCAATATTTCGAAACTCAGGCCTTCGCGCTCGGCGCGATTGACGCCATGCCGCAGATTGGCGCGGCGCGGCCCTTGCAGGCTGAACTGATCGAGCGGCACGTAAGCCTCCTCGCCCAGCTTGTACACCCGCAAGCCGGCGTCGAGATAGAGCGGCAGCGATTGCGGACGCACCTTGTAGAACGCGACCCGGCCGCCATGACCGTCGACCAGTTCGATAAAACGCCAGATCAGCTCCGACCATTCGCGCTGGTCGCCGACCGGATCGGATAACGCGACCCAGGAGCGGTTGTGCTTGGCGAACATGATGAAGCTGTTGCCGGAGGCGGAAAACAGCAAGCTCTTGTCGCCCATGAACGCCAGGCATGCATCCGCCGCAGGCTGCTTGTGCACGATGCCGGCGGCGCGCTGCAGTTCCTCTGCGGCGGGGCGTTCGGCGACGCCGGCAGAGCGCCGGAACAATTGCCACAAGCCCAGGCCCAACGCCATGATGGCCACCACCATCAAGGTCCGCATCGAACGCGGCGCATAATCGTCAAATGCAAATTGCCACCACATGCGGTCGGCAATGTCGATGTCGCGGTAGGCGAACAGCAGTATCCAGCCGCAGGCGGCGAGCACGCAGGCAACTGCGATCAGCCAGCCAGGCTCGAAGGTTTGCGAAAACAAGGATGAGCGCCGGTCAAACTGCTTGCGCGAAATCACCAGCAGCGAGGCCAGCAGGAACAGCACGATGAATTCGGAAATCGCGATGCCCTTGGGCAGCGCCAGGATGCCGGCGATCACCGTCAGCACCAACGACGCCCACCAGGCGGCGTCGAGCCGGTGCAGCAGGCCGCGCGCCAGGAACAGCATCGCCAGCCCGGCGACGCTGCCGATCAGGTGCGATGCTTCCACCACAAACAAAGGCACATGCAGCCGCAGCAGTTCTTCGGCGTGGCGGGTGGCCGGCGTTACGCCCGACACCAGCAGCATGGTGCCGGTCACCAGCGTCAACGCAGTCAGCAGCCATGGCGACAACTTGACCGCCGCGCGCGCCACCGGAGCGGCAACGCCGGCGCGCGTCTCGAATGCCGCCAGCAGGATCGTCGCCAGCAGCAGCGGCAACAGGAAATAGATGGCCCGGTACAAGACCAGGGCCGCCGCGATCTCGCTGGTCGGCGCGTGGTTGGCGCAAGCCAGCAGGATCACCGCTTCGAATACGCCGACGCCGCCAGGCACATGGCTGATCACGCCAAGCGCCATCGCTATCGCATAAAACGCGACGAAGGTCGGCAAATCGATCACGCCGCTCGGCAGCAAAAACCACAAGGTAGCCGCCGCCGCGCTCAGGTCGACGGCAGAGATCAGCAGCTGGCGCAACGCCAGGCCGGCTTCCGGCAAGCGCAGGTTCCAGCGCCCGAACAGCAGCAGATCACGGCGCACGCGGCACAGCAGGATAAAAGCGGCGACGCCAAGCAGCACCAGGCAGGCTACCGCGCGCAACAGCCAGCTCGGGATATGCGCTAGCTCCTGCACCTGCGTCGCTCCCCACAGCAAGCCGATAGCGCCGAAGGTGGTCATGCCGAGGCCGAATGCGCCGGCATTGAAGGCAATTGCTTGCGCCACCTGGGACGCCTCGACGCCGCTGGCCGTGTACAAGCGCATGCGCACCGTGCCGCCGGTCAGCACGCCGAGCCCGACGGTATTGCCGAGCGCGTAGGCGATGAACGAAGTCAAGCCGATGGTGCTTCCTTTGACCTTGGCGCCGACGTAGCGCAAGCTCGATACGTCGTAGCCGGCCAGCGACAGGTAACTGACGGCGGTCGCCAGCACGGCCAGCAAAAGATTGCCGAGCGGGGTGTGTTTTACCGCATGCACGATGCTGCGGTAGTGCACGTCGGCAAGCAGCGTGTGCAAGGATTTGAAGACCAGCGCTCCCAGGACCAGCACCACCAGCACGGTCAGCCAGGGACGCCAGCTTACGCCGCCCGCCTGGACGGCCGGAATGGCGCCAGGCGCCGGAATATCTGTTTGTGATGGAGATGGATGACGTGCCATGGAACCTTCATTATGCGGCCGTTTCCTCAAGGCCGGCCGCCGACTGCATTAACAGTTGTTAAGAGCCGGTTTACGAAGCAAGGTTCGCTCCAGCAAGCAATAACCGGCGGAGAACCGGCCGCAAAAACAAAAAAACCGCACCAGCACGAGGCTAGAAGCGGTTTCTTGTACGTTCCGAATGACTCGGAACATGTTCTTGGAGGAGGCGGTGGGAGTCGAACCCACGATACAGGTTTAAGCCCATATGCTTCCTTAGCAGGGAAGTGCCTTCGACCACTCGGCCACGCCTCCAAACTCAAAACGGCTTTTAACAACGCCGCGTTAAGGACACGAATAATAACTTTTCATGGGGCATTGGTCAACAACGCCACACCAAATTAACCGCTTTTTTCGTGATTTTTTTCGCGATCCTGTGCGATTACGCGCTTTCCAGCCCAAAAGCCTTGTGCAAGGCGCGCACCGCCAGTTCCATGTATTTTTCGTCGATCAGCACCGAAATCTTGATCTCGGAAGTGGAAATCATCTGGATATTGATGCCCTCTTCCGACAAGGTGCGGAACATTTGCGAAGCGATGCCGACATGGCTGCGCATGCCGACGCCGACCACCGACACCTTGGACACCTTGGCGTCGCCGGTGATGCTGGTCGCGCCGATGTGCGCCTTGACCTTCTCGTTCAAGACATCCATCGCCTTGCTGTATTCGCCGCGCGGGACGGTAAAGGTGAAGTCGGTCTTGCCGTCGACCGACTGATTCTGGATGATCATGTCGACTTCGATATTGGCGTCGGCGACCGCGCCGAGGATCTGGTAGGCGATGCCTGGACGATCAGGCACGCCGAGCACGGTAATCTTGGTCTCGTCGCGGTTGAACGCGATGCCGGTAATGGTGGCTTGTTCCATCTTGGTGTCTTCCTCAAACGAAATCAGGGTGCCGGAAACTGCTTCTTCTTCCAATGGCATTAAGGGGTCAGTCAGCGACGACAGCACGCGTGTCGGCATCTTGTAGTTGCCGGCAAATTCGACGGAGCGGATCTGCAGCACTTTCGAGCCCAGCGATGCCATCTCCAGCATTTCTTCAAAGGTCACGGTCTTCAGGCGGCGCGCATCCGACACCACGCGCGGGTCGGTGGTGTAGACGCCGTCGACGTCGGTGTAGATCAGGCATTCCGCGGCTTGCAGCGCAGCGGCCACGGCCACCGCCGACGTATCGGAACCGCCGCGGCCCAGGGTCGTGATGTTGCCCAGTTCGTCGATGCCCTGGAAACCGGTGATGATCACTACCTTGCCGGCGGCCAGGTCTTGCCGCACCTTGGTGTCGTCGATCGAACGGATGCGGGCCTTGGTGTGGGCCGAATCGGTTTTAATGGCGACTTGCCAGCCGGCATAGGACACCGCTTGCTTGCCTATCGATTGCAGGGCCATGGCCAGCAACGCCACCGAAGCCTGCTCGCCGGTGGAAGCCAGCATATCGAGTTCGCGCGGATCGGGCTGGTCGGTAATTTCTTTTGCCAGGCCCAGCAGGCGGTTGGTTTCACCGGACATCGCGGAAGGCACCACGACGATTTGGTGGCCGGCGTCATGCCATTTGGCGACGCGCTTGGCGACATTCTTGATGCGCTCGGGCGAGCCCATCGAAGTGCCGCCGTATTTGTGGACGATTAAAGCCATAGGGAGTGTAGGTGGGTGCTAGAAGCAGGCGTAGTGCAATAAAAGAAAAATCAACCGCTTACTGTACCCGCAACGTCCCATTATGACAAGTGGATTACCGGCTGGAAAACGCGATAACGCCTATGCTTCAGATCAGATATCTTGCCTGAACGACAATTCATCGGCTTGCCAGCGCAGGCAGATATGCGGGCCGGGGCCGGTCGCCAGCTGCAGGCAATCCATGCCGATGCCGGCGGCAAACAGGATCTGCTTGCCGCTGCTCACCAAAGGCAGCCGCTCGCGCTCCCAGGGCGGCACATCGAAAGCCTGGTAATGATATTTCACGCTCTTGGTAGGACGATTCAGCGCCAGCTTGAGGCGCTCGCCGCCGGACCGATATTGAATCTGCAACGGTTGTGCGCGCAGCCAGTCGGCGGCAATGCCCTGCTCCGCCTGGTCGAAATGCAACACGCCGCCGAATTGCGGGAAACGCATCTCGGTTTCGCCGTTCCAGCGAAACGCTTGCGGCTCGACCTCGGAACGGTCGGCATCGTCGCGCGGCGTCAGGAACACCCGGTTGCGGTGACGGCGGATATGGCAATCGGGATGCGTCACGCATAACTGCGCATCGGCTTTTGCTTCCAGCAGCTGCTGGCGCATTTCGCTCAGCCAGGCGCTGGAAGGCATGCGCAGGCGATGCAGGCCGAACCAGTAGCGCAGCAGGTTGTCGATGCGCTCGCCGCTCAGCTGGCGCACCTGCTGCAGGTCGAGGCAGGCGCCGTCGGCGCAGGCCGCCATGTCTTGCGCCGCCAGGTCGACCAGCAGGCGTTGCGTAGTCTGCATGTGGCCCGCACTGCGCGAAAAACGTTCCTGGAATCCAGGGAAATATCGGGCCAGCACCGGCATCACCTGCTGGCGCAAGGCGTTGCGGGCATAACGCGGATCGTGGTTGGATTCGTCTTCGATATAGCCCAGCTGCTGCGCCGCTGCATATTGCTCGAGCGCTGCGCGCGACACCTTGAGCAGCGGCCGCGCCATCAGCAATTGTTCATCGCCGAGCAAGGTCGGCGCCGTGTTCCAGCGATCCATGCCGGACAGGCCGGCGGCGCCGGAACCACGCAGCAGTTGCAGCAGCACGGTTTCAGCCTGGTCGTCCAGGTGATGCCCGGTCAACAGCAAAGGAACCTGGTGCTGGCGGCACAGGTCGCCCAGCGCCGCATAACGGCTGATGCGCGCCGCCTCTTCCACGCCGCTCCTGTCGCCATGGCGCAATTCGATGCGGCGCGTATCGAACGCCACGCCAAGCGTTGCGCAAGCCGCGGCGCAATGGGCTTGCCACTGGTCTGCATTGGGACTGATGCCGTGATGGATATGGAAAGCAAACAGCTGGACGCCATGCGCGGCGGCATACCGTGCCGCCGCATGCAGCAGGACGCTGGAATCGAGTCCGCCGCTGTAGGCGACGGCCAGCCGTGCCGGCCGTTGCGAGACAGTTGCGGGAAACGCTTGCGCGATTCCCGCCAAAGTGTTTTCTAAGTACGCACTGATACTTGTAGTAGATGAATTCGACACGCCTATTCTGCAGCCAGCACTTCCTTGAATTTACCGTAGCTCATCAGTTTTTCATGGCGTGCGTTCAGCAGGTCCTTGGTCTTGACGCCTTGGAACTGGCGCAGCGTATCGGCCAGCGCGCGCTTGAGCAAGGAAGCCATCTGTTTCGGATCGCGGTGAGCGCCGCCCAGCGGTTCGCTGACGATCTTGTCGATCAGGCCGACGGCTTTCAGGCGATGGGCGGTCAGTCCGAGAGCATCGGCCGCATCGGCGGCGCGCTCGGCGGTTTTCCACAGGATGGAGGCGCAGCCTTCCGGCGAAATCACCGAATACGTTGCGTACTGCAGCATCAGGACGGCATCGCCGACGGCAATCGCCAAAGCGCCGCCGGAGCCGCCTTCGCCGATGATGGTGGCGATCAGCGGCACTTTCAGCTCAGCCATCGCATACAGGTTGTGGCCGATGGCTTCCGACTGTCCGCGCTCTTCGGCGTCGATGCCAGGAAAGGCGCCAGGCGTATCGACAAAGGTGAAAATCGGCAGGCCGAATTTTTCCGCGACTTTCATCAGGCGCAAGGCTTTGCGATAACCTTCCGGTTTAGGCATGCCGAAATTGCGCAAGGCGCGCTCTTTGGTGTCGCGCCCTTTCTGATGGCCGATCACCATGCAAGCCTGGCCGTTGAAGCGCGCCAGGCCGCCGACTATCGACTGGTCGTCGGCATAGGTGCGGTCGCCGTGCAGCTCGTGGAAATCGGTGAAGATTTCATTCACATAGTCCATGGTGTAAGGACGCTGCGGATGCCGTGAAATCTGCGAAACCTGCCAAGGCGTCAACTTTGCATAGATGTCCTTGGTCAGCTGCTGGCTCTTTTTCGACAAGCGGTCGATTTCTTCCGAAATGTCCACCGCCGAATCGTCCTGGACGAAACGCAGCTCTTCGATCTTGGCATCTAACTCGGCGATCGGTTGTTCGAAGCCGAGGAATGTTGTTTTACTCATATTATTCCCTTGATTAAACCATCATTACCAAACAAATCATTAATGAAAATTAACAAAATACTAATGAATTATTACTCGGTAATGACTTGATATTCTGCAGACATCGCATCCAGGCTACGCCATAGATACCAGGTCGCCACGGTTCGCCATGGCTCCCAATTGGCCGATACTTCACGCGCATCGCTGCGCGAAACCGGCTCTCCTGAAAAATAATTGACACTAATGCCCTTAAGCAATCCTAAATCATCCAAAGGCAAAATATTGGGCCGGAGCAAATTAAATATCAAAAACATCTCCGCTGTCCAGCGTCCGATGCCGCGGATCTGCGTCAGGTCGGCGATGACATCCTCGTCTTCCATCTCCGTCCACTGCTCGGCGTTGACCCGTTTTGCCTTGAAATGGTCGGCCAGGTCAAGGATATAGTCTGCTTTGCGCTTGGACAGGCCGCAAGCGGCAAGTTGCTCGGGGCCGGCTTTCAATACCTGGGCCGGGGTCGTCTTCGGACAGACTAACAGAAATTTCTGCCATACAGATTCCGCCGCCTTGACCGATATCTGCTGGCCCACCACCGAACGCGCCAGCGTGGTGAACGCCTCGCCGCGGCCAACCAGGTGCAGGTCGCCGAACTGCGGAATCAGCTTACGCATGATACGGTCACGTTTCATCAACTCGGTTTTGGCGTCCTCCCAATACGAAGGCACAAAAAGCCTGGAGTCGACCGCTGTCGCTTTTTCCATACGCATATGTTTACGTTACGCCCTTCGCCATTCGGTTTGACCGCCGGGCTTATCTTCCAGCAAGATGCCTTCGGCCAGCAGTTCCTTGCGAATCAGGTCTGCGGTCGAAAAATCCTTGGCCATTTTTGCCGCTTGACGAGCTTGAATTTTGAGTAGGATATCTTGCTCTGACAAAGCGGCCAGCGCAATGCCATTTCCGACAACTTCATTGCCGGCGAGTGCGCGGCCTTTCAAAAAATCTTCAGGAGCACGCTGCAAGAAACCCAGCACGCCGGCCAGGCCTTTCAGCTGGCGGGCCGCTGCCTGCGAGCGGTTCTTGTTAACTTCGTTGGCCAGGTCGAACAAGGCGGAGATCGCCATCGGCGTATTAAAATCGTCGTCCATGGCTTGCGCCACGCGCGCCGCATGGGCTTCGTTCCAGTCCAGCGGCAAGCCGTCGGCCGCGACTTCTTTCAGTGCGGTGTACAAGCGGGTCAGCGCATGCTTGGCGTCGTCCAGGTTGCTGTCGGCATAATTCAGCGGGCTGCGGTAGTGCGCGCGCAGGATAAAGAAACGCACCACTTCCGCATCGTATTTTTTCAGGACATCGCGAATCGTGAAAAAATTTCCCAAGGACTTCGACATCTTTTCATCATCGATGCGCACGAAGCCGTTGTGCATCCAGTAGTTGACGAACTGGTGGCCGTGCGCACCCTCCGACTGGGCGATTTCATTTTCATGATGCGGGAACTGCAAATCCTGGCCGCCGCCGTGGATGTCGAACTGCTGGCCCAGCAATTGCTCGGCCATCGCCGAGCATTCGATATGCCAGCCCGGCCGGCCCTGGCCCCAGCGCGAATTCCATTTGACCTCTTCCGGCTCGTTTTCCTTGGACGCCTTCCATAATACGAAGTCGAGCGGATCGCGCTTGCCGAGGTTGACGTCGACGCGTTCGCCGGCGCGCAGGTCGTCGAGCGACTTGCCCGACAGCTTGCCATAGCCGGCAAAATCACGTACCGAATAATTGACGTCGCCGTCGCCGCCCTGGTAAGCCAGGCCTTTATGTTCAAGTTTTTCGATCAAGGCCAGCATCTGCGGCACGAACGCGGTGGCGCGCGGCTCATGGTCCGGCTTCTGCACGCCCAGCGCCGCCGCGTCCTCGTCCATGGCCTGGATGAAGCGGTCGGTCAGCTGCGAAATCGTCTCGCCATTCTCCACGGCGCGCTTGATGATCTTGTCGTCGATGTCGGTGATGTTGCGCACGTAGGTAACGTCCAGGCCCGACTGGCGCAGCCAGCGTTGCACCATGTCGAACACCACCATCACCCGTCCGTGACCAAGATGGCAATAGTCGTAAACCGTCATGCCGCAGACATACATGCGGACCTTGCCCGGTTCGATTGGAGAAAACGGCTGCTTCTCACGCGCCAGCGTGTTATATATTTTCAGGTCGCTCATGGGAAGTTACTGCCTACCGACAGAAATAAGGCACAGAATTAAAGCACAGAAATATTGCACGCCGTTTTACCCATTCGCGCACTTGCGGTGCGGACATCAGTACAACTGAATCGCCAAAACTCTTTTGCAGTGTTTAGTTTGATAAAATGTTGCTTTTCGCCGCAGTATATCATTACTGAAAAGCGAAATTAGACCACATGAGACATGAAAGCGGTACCACCACCATGAAGGATTTTTTTATGCCAGCATCTCTTAGACTGTCCCGCCGCACGTTCACCCTGGCCTTGACTTCGGCATTGACGGCCGCCTGCTTCCTGGGCAGCCCGTCCTTAGCCAGCGCCGCCGACAAGCCCCATGTCTTGTTGAAGACCAATATGGGCGACATCGTCATCGAACTCAATCCGGAAAAGGCGCCAAAGACAGTCAAGAATTTCCTGGGCTATGTGAACAGCGGCCACTATAACGGCACCGTGTTCCATCGCGTCATCGAGAATTTCATGATCCAGGGCGGCGGCATGACCAAGGACATGGTAGAGAAACCGGCGCCGAACAAGGTAGAAAACGAAGCCAAGAACGGCCTCAAGAACGTGCCTTACAGCATCGCCATGGCGCGCACCGCGGACCCGCAGTCGGCCGGCGCGCAATTCTTCATCAACACCAACAACAATGAATTCCTCAACTACCCGGGCCGCGACGGCTGGGGTTACGCGGTATTCGGCCAGGTCATCAAGGGCACCGACGTAGTCGACAAGATCAAGAAGGTCAAGACCGCCTACCAGGACGTGCCGACCACGCCGGTCATCATCGAATCGGCTACAGTAACCAAATAATTCCCGTTTTTGTCCTTCCCATTTTCAACCATCTGATAGGAAACACCATGGCAGTCCTCCTCACTACCAACCACGGCAAGATCAAGATCGAACTCGACGCGGAAAAAGCGCCGAAGAGCGTCGAAAACTTCCTGGCTTACGTCAATGCGGGCCACTACAACGGCACCATTTTCCACCGCGTGATCCCTGGCTTCATGGTGCAAGGCGGCGGTTTCGAGCCAGGCATGAAACAAAAGCCGACCAACGACCCGATCGAAAACGAAGCCAAGAACGGCCTCAAGAACGAACCGTACACGCTGGCGATGGCCCGTACTTCGGCGCCGCACTCGGCCTCCGCGCAGTTTTTCATCAACGTCAAGAACAATAGTTTCCTTGACTATCCAGGCCAGGACGGCTGGGGTTATTGCGTATTCGGCAAAGTGGTCGAAGGCACCGACGTCGTCGACGCCATCGAGAAAGTCAAGACCGGCCGCTCCGGCATGTTTGCCGATGTGCCGGCAGACGACGTCGTCATCGAAAAAGCTGAAGTCGTTTAATCCAGGCTCCTTCTCATGACAGCTTCAGTCTCGAACCAGCGCAGCGCCGTCCAGGCGCTGTTCATCTCCGACCTGCACCTGCAGGCAGCGCACCCGCGCACCACCCAAGCCTTCCTGGACTTCCTGCAGGAACACGCAAAACGGGCGCCGCAACTGTATCTGCTGGGAGACCTGTTCGAGTACTGGGCTGGCGACGACGACCTGGAAACGCCGTACAACCGCCAAATTGCCGAAGCGATCCGGCAAGTCAGCGATAGCGGCGTCCAGGTTTTCTGGATTGCCGGCAATCGCGATTTCCTGGTGGGCGACAGTTTCGCGCAGGCGGCCGGCATGACCATGCTGCCGGACCCGTCAGTCATCACCGTGGGCGGCCGGCGCCTGGCGATCGCCCATGGCGACGCCCAGTGCACCGACGACCTGGCCTACATGGAATTCCGTGCGCAGGTACGGCAACCGCAATGGCAAGCGCAGTTCCTTGCGCTGCCGCTGGCGCAGCGCAAGGCGATCATCGCCGGCGTACGCAAGGAAAGCCAGGAAGAACAGCGCCACAAGACAATGGAAATCATGGACGTCAACCAGGCCGCAATCGATGCCCTGTTCGACAGCACCGCCACCGACACCCTGATCCACGGCCATACCCACAGGCCCGCGCGCCACCCATCGGGCGCCGGCGAGACCGCCCGCAGCCGCTACGTGCTGCCGGACTGGGAATACGACGTCAAGGCGCAACGAGGCGGCTGGATCGCGATCGATGCGGAAGGCGCCATCCGGCGCTATGGCTATGACGGCCAGGAACTCGTTTAATCGAACTGCCGCTTGAATTCGGCAAACTGCGCCGATAAATCATCCATTTGCCGGCGCAAGCCGGCAACCTCGTCTTCAAGCTGGGTGATCCGGTCCTGGCTGCCGCTCTTCACCACCGCGGCGCCGCCTGACATCGCATCCGCTATCGCCTGCTGCTCCAATACTTCTCCACCCGCCAACAGGTGCGCGTAGCGCGATTCCTTGGTGCCGGGCGCTTTCGCCAGGCGCGCCACCAGCGGCGGATATTTGTCCGCCAGGAACTGCAACGCCGTTTCGACTTCCGCCACCGAACCGAACTCGTGCAGCCTGCCGCTACGGCTGCGCAACTCGCCCGCGGTCTGGATCCCGCGCAGCATCAAGGTCGTCAATGCCGCCAGCTTGTCTTGCTCCAGCAGCCACTTGACGCGCATCCGGTGCTCATACTTGGCGACCCGGGCGCCGGCCTGGTTTACTTCGACCACCAGCTTGCGCTGCATCAGGCGCTGCAAGACATCCAGCACCGTCGATTCGGCGATGGCCATGACCGGATCCCGGCTGGACAGCTGGTTGCAGCCATTGGTCAGGGTATTCAAGGACAGGGGATAATTGTCCGGCGTCAGCGCCTCTTTTTCGGCAAGGACCGCCAGCACGCGAATTTCGAACTGGTCGAGGAATTCATCTTCCCGGCCTTCCGCTGCCGGTACATCACCAGCCGGGATACCGCTCATTTCCTGATTCATTGGTCTGTCTCCTGGCCCGCCGCCTTATTCGACCAGCTTGTTAAGCTGGTCCGGATCAAATTTCTCTAGTTCAGGTAAACCTTCGCAGGCAATGCCCGATTTCTTCAGCAAGGCGATGATGCGTTCTATCTGATGTTCCTGCGCGGCGGCGTTGTCGATCAAGCCGTGCAAGGCCTTGGACAAGGGATCGTCGCCGTTGGGGGTCACGCCGTAGGCGGCAAACATGCGCGCCGCAGCCTCGTCCTTGCCGCCGCTGCTTTCTTTCTGGACGATGCGCGCGGGATTGCCGACCGCGGTCGCTCCCGGCGGCACTTCCTTGACCACCACCGCGTTGGAGCCGACCTTGGCGCCCTCGCCTACCGTGAAGCCGCCCAGCACCTTGGCGCCGGCGCCGATGATGGCGCCGCGCGCCAGCGTCGGATGGCGCTTGGCGCCCTTGTTCAGCGAAGTGCCGCCGAGGGTGACGCCCTGGTAAATCGTGCAATCGTCGCCGACTTCAGCGGTTTCGCCGATCACCACGCCGAAGCCGTGGTCGATGAATACCCGCCGGCCTATGGTTGCGCCGGGATGGATCTCGATTCCGGTAAACGTGCGCGCCACCTGCGAAATGAAACGGCCCGGCCATTTGAAGCCGTTGTGCCAGCAATGATGCGCCCAGCGGTGCAGGATGATGGCATGCAGGCCGGGATAGCAAGTCAGCACTTCCCATTGGGTGCGTGCGGCGGGATCGCGCGCCATGATGTTGGCAATGTCTTCACGAATGCGGCTGAACATAAGGGTGTCGGATGAATGCGGAGGCGTAATGTTATTCCAAATTGCGCCTGCCGTCTTTTGCTGCGAAAGTCAGCGAAACCGGCGCGCCGGCTTCAGCTGGACTGGGAATCTCCGGATTGCAGCCCCCGGCGAATCGGCGGCGTGATCCAGGATGGGTAAGGCAGGATGATATCTCAACAACCCTTGGCCATGCGCTGGCGGCGGGCTTCGTACAGGCAGACGCCAGATGCTACCGATACGTTCAGGCTTTCAACCGAGCCGAACATCGGCACGTTGACCAGCACGTCGCAGGTTTCGCGCGTCAGGCGGCGCATGCCCTCGCCTTCCGACCCCATGACCAGCGCTGCCGGTCCCGAAAAATCGGCTTCGTACAAACCTTTTTCGCCGTCTTCGCTGGTGCCGATCAGCCAGATTTCGCGCTCCTTCAATTCACGCAAGGTGCGCGCCAGGTTGGTCACGGTAATGTAAGGCACGGTTTCCGCGGCGCCGCTGGCAACCTTGGCGGCGGTAGCATTCAAGCCCACCGCACGGTCCTTCGGTGCGATCACGGCATGGGCGCCGGCGCCGTCGGCGACCCGCAGGCAAGCGCCCAGGTTGTGCGGATCGGTGATGCCGTCCAGCACCAGCAGCAGCGGCGGGCCGACGATCGCATCGAGCAGCTCATCCAGGTTGCGCGCCAGCGACAGCTCGCCGGCTTTGGCCACCACGCCTTGATGGCGGCGGGTGCCGACAATGTTCGACAAGCGCGCGTCATCCACCGGGATCACGCGCACGCCGGCCGCCTTGGCGGCATTCAACAGGTCCTGCATGCGGCGGTCGACGCGGCCGGCATCCACATAAATCTCTTCCACCGACGATGCCTCATGGCGCAAACGGGCGGTGACGGCGTGAAAGCCGAAAATCATTTTACTTTTCATATTCTCAGAATCTATCTATCAATCTATCTTTTACGCTTGCTCGATTTCGTGAAGGCTTTTGGCGCGCGCGTTTTTTCTGCGGCGCTGGCGGTCTTGGCCTTCTTGGTCTTGCCAGGGGTGGTGGTCTTGGCGGCAGTCGTGACCCGACTGCTGGTCTTTTTCGGCGGCGCAGCCTTGCCGCCGGCCTTAGGTTTGGCGCCTCGGCCTTGCTCATTGTCGGCGCGCCGCGCTTCATTCTTGAGCACGGTCTTGATGCCCGGCTCGTTGACCAGGCGCAGGTCGATCTTGCGTGCGTCGAGGTCGACCCGGCTCACCTGCACCGTGACCCGGTCGGTCAGCTGGTAACGGATGCCGGTGCGTTCGCCGCGCAATTCGTGGCGCGCTTCGTCGTACTGGAAATAATCCGCACCCAGTTCGGTCACATGCACCAAGCCCTCGATGTACAAAGCGTCGAGCTGGACAAAGATGCCGAACGTGGCGACGCCGGAAATCACGCCGGTGAATTCTTCACCCAGCTTGTCGCGGATGAAATAGCATTTCAGCCACGCCTCGACATCGCGCGAAGCTTCGTCGGCGCGCCGTTCATTGGCGGAACAATGCACGCCGAGCGCTTCCCATACCGCCAGGCTGCCCTCGTTGCGTTTCTTGCCCGCCGCCTTGTCTTCCGCCTGTTTCTTGCGGCCGGCCGGCGACAGCATGGTGTTCAGCGAACTGGCGTCGAAACCCTTGGGCTCGTAACGCTTGCCTTGCAGGATCGCCTTGATGCTGCGGTGGGTCAGCAAATCGGGATAGCGCCGGATCGGGCTGGTGAAATGCGCATACGATTCATACGACAAGCCGAAGTGGCCGATGTTTTCCGGGCTGTAGACTGCCTGCTGCATGGAGCGCAGCAGCATGGTCTGCAGCAGCAAGGCATCCGGCCGCGCCTTGATCTTCGGCATCAGGGCGGCATAGTCGGAAGCAGACGGCGTATCGCCGCCGGCCAGCGTCAGGCCGACCTGCTTGAGGAAGGTGCGCAGTATGGTCAGCTTTTCCTTGGTCGGATGAGCATGGATGCGGAACAGGCCCGGATGCTTGTGGCGTTCCAACAGGTCGGCGGCGCAGACGTTGGCCGCCAGCATGCACTCTTCAATCACCTTATGGGCATCGTTGCGGGTGCGCGGCAGGATCTTCTCTATCTTGCCGGCGGCGTTGCAGACGATGTAAGTTTCGGTCGTCTCGAAATCGATGGCGCCGCGCGCCTGGCGTGCCTGCAGCAAGGCATGGAACACTTCGTACAGGTGCAGCAGGTGCGGCACCAGGCCGGGCCGCTTGGCGGCTTCCGGGCCCTTGGTGTTGCCCAGGATGGCCGCTACTTCAGTGTATGTAAGGCGTGCAGCCGAATGGATTACCGCAGGATAGAACTGGTAAGCCTTGATCTCGCCCTTGGCGCTGATCACCGCATCGCATACCAGGGTCAGGCGGTCGACGTCCGGGTTGAGCGAGCACAGGCCGTTGGAGAGTTTCTCCGGCAGCATCGGGATCACGCGGCGCGGGAAATATACCGAGGTGCTGCGCTCCAGCGCATCGACATCCAGGGCATCGTTAGGCTTGACGTAATGGCTGACGTCGGCGATCGCCACGATCAGGCGATAGCCGTTGGCGCGGCCGATCTTGATCGGTTCGCAATACACGGCGTCGTCGAAGTCGCGTGCGTCTTCGCCGTCGATCGTCACCAGCGGCACGTCGCGCAGGTCGACGCGGTCGCCCAGGTCGGCGGCGCGCACTTCGCCCGGCAGCTTGGCGGCCAGTTTCTTGGCCGTTTCGGAAAATTCATGCGGCACGCCGTATTTACGCACCGCAATTTCGATCTCCATGCCGGGATCGTCGATATCGCCCAGGATTTCGACAATCTTGCCCACCGGCTGGGTATAACGCGAAGGCTGTTCAGTGAGCTGGACGCTCACCACCTGCCCGGCCTTGGCCTTGCCAGGCGAACCCGCCAGGATGATGTCCTGGCCGATGCGCTTGTCTTCGGGGGCGATCACCCAGACCCCGTTTTCATTGAGCAGGCGGCCGATCACATGGGTATTCGCACGCGCCACCACCTCGACGATCGTTCCTTCGGGACGGCCGCGGCGGTCGGTGCCGATGATGCGCGCCTGTACCCGGTCGCCATGCAGCACTTTCTGCATTTCCTTTTCCGGCAGGAAAACGTCGTCGCCGCCCTCGTCCGAGATCAGGAAGCCGTAACCGTCGCGGTGGCTGCTGACGCGGCCTTCGATAAAACCCGGAGAGTTGGTCAGCTTGTAGACGCCGCTGCGGTCGGGCTTGATCTGGCCGTCGCGTTCCATGGCGTTCAGGCGGCGCGTCAATCCGTCCATTTCATCAGGTTTGACGCTAAGCGCGGTGGCCAGGGCGGCGGCGTTTTGCGGCTCGGCGGAGGTGCGCAGAAGGCCGAGAATTTCCTCCCGGCTGGGGATAGTGTAGGAATATTGGCTCAAAAGGCTATTTCAACAGGTTGTTATTCATCGAGGCTTAGTGTAACGGAGGATTATGACATTCTCCTAACCAAGCAATTTATATCTACATATCGTTATGACTAGGTTGACTTATTCTCACATTAGCTTATAATCTCGCTCTCTCAAGCCCACGTGGCGGAATTGGTAGACGCGCATGGTTCAGGTCCATGTGCCGCAAGGTGTGGGGGTTCGAGTCCCTCCGTGGGCACCATATACCATAGACTAGGCCTTCGTTAGTTACACGAAGACGAAGGCCTAGCTCTCCGCAAGATTCCCAGTATTTTACCGAACTGATCCGGGGTACCTGGTGGATATCAGCATTAGCCGGGCATCGCGGCGCGCCGTCTGCGCAAACACGATGCATATTATCAGCAAATTACCTTAGTCCAGGCGTGATGAATCCCGAGCGGGCATCGGCTCGCCGCGGCTGCTCCAATCCAGGCTTGGAACGGGCGGCGCTGCCACCCTCTTTGCATTACTTGAATGGATTGATCAACACTTTCTGCGGGCTCACCGCGGCCGCGGCCGGAATCTCGGCATCGATCACCTGGTAGAAGGCATTGCCGGTATCGGCGATATTCCAGGTGCTCAGGATCACGTGGTAGCCGCTGCGTCCTGCCGGAATGGTGCAGCTGTGCTTCACATGGGTATTGCTGACCGGCGCGAAACCGCCCTTGATGATGCAGAACGGCTGCGGCTCGAAAGAATCGCGGCTCAGTTTCTGGTCCGGGTTCCAGCCTTGCCTGGTGATGTAATAACGCCAGTCCTGCGTCATGTGGCCGGCGGTAAAGTACCAGGTGAAATCATTCTGTCCAGCCTTCAACGCCACCTTTTTCCAACGCCCCTGGGTTTGCGCGTTCAGCTCTGCAAACTGCGGCAGGCCGGCAGCCGCAATGACGCCGTCAGCCGGTCCCGCGGCCGGGAATCCCTTTGGTCCTTCGACGCTTTGCGGTTCATATTGCACGGCGCCGCACGCAGTATTCTCTTGCGTCTTGCACATGAACGCGCGCGACTTGGGTGCGTCGATGTAGCCGTGCGCCTGCGCCAGCAGCGGCGTCGCCAGCGCCAGCAATAAAGTGAGCCGGGACGAGCAAGGCAATGCTTTTTTCATTGGACCTCCAGAGATGTAAGGATTGAAATAAAAGGAACGGCCGCCAGCCGGTCGATTCTCTGGCCAAGCCCTGCCGCCGCGTAACTGTCAACCTTGACAGCCGCATCCCGGCTCTTGCCCGCGACCAAATTCTTTCCAGATTCACCATATAATGAGCGACCTCTTGCCCGCCGCATTTTTCAGATCGCAAGAACGCCAACGCCATAAGGATATCCATCGTGAAACTGACCAACCAGACTGTCATAGCATTGCTGTGGGGCTTGCTCTACCTGGTCACCGGCTATATGTCGCATCAGCTCAACGGCCCGATTGCGACCACCGGCTATATCTGGCTGCCGGCCGGCGTCACCGTCGCCGCATTCATGCTGACCAGGACTTCGCGCTGGCTGCCTTTGTTGATAGGTTTCGTGCTGGCGCAGCTGCTGCTGGGCGTTATCGAAGAACGCAACCTGCTGCGCGTGGCGCTGTTCGCCCTGGATGAAATCGGCATCGCCGCGATCGTGGTGGCGCTGGTGCGCAAGGCGCAGCTGCCGATGGAAGGTTTGTATTTCGTGCGCGGCCTGCTGATCGCCGGCGTCGCCTGCAGCGCGATCAGCGCCGCGATCGGCGCGGCCTGGTTCACGCTGGTGCAGCACGCGCCGTTCTGGCCCACGGCGCGCGTCTGGGCCGCCTCCGACCTGGTCGGCATCCTGATCGTCACGCCGGTGTTGGCCGGCTGGTCGCGTTTCCACGCCATGCGTTCGGGCGGCATGGACCGCAGCGACTTCCTGCTGGGGCTGGCGGCATTCCTGGCCCTGGGGGTGACGGCCTTCGTGATTTTCGACGGCAACGGCATCAGCAGATTTTCGGCCGGCGTCAATTTTGCGCTGACCTACATCCCGCTGTTTTTCGCAGCCATCGTCACCCTGCTGTGGGGCGGCCGCGGCGGCTCGCTGGCGGTCGCCATGCTGGCTTTCTTTGCCTTGCTCAATACCGTGCAAGGCGAAGGACCGTTCGCGGCGTTCGCCGATACCTATTCCAAGCATTCGCTGCTGGAGGCGCAGCTATACCTCGCCGTCGCCGCCCTGCTCTGCCTGCTGATCAGCGCCCTCAAGACCACCCGCGAACAATTGCACGAAGACGCCGCGCAATGGAAAAGCGACGTCGAGCTGGCGTTGACCGTCAGCCGGCAACTGGTCTACAGCATCGATCCGCACAGCAAAAAACTATGCTGGAACGGCGACCTGCAAGGATTGCTGGGCATAGGCAACGCCGCTTTCAGCGACCTCGACCAGGTGCTGGCGCACGTCCATCCCGACGACCGCCAGCAATTGCGCAGCCGCTGGCTGGACGACAGCGACGACGACGCCCGCCCTGACCTTGCATTCCGCCTGCTGCTGCCGGCGGGAGAAATCAGCCATGTCAGCGACATGAGCGCGGTGCTGCTGGACGCCGACGAGTCGGTCGCCATGGTGGCCGGCGCCTGGCGCCTCAATCTCAACGAGGACGCGCGGCAACGGGGCCCAGGGCCTGCCGCCATATGAGCGTTCGCACCGGCGCCCTGCTGATACACGGCCTGGGCGGCACCCAATTCGACCTCGGCTCGATGCACAAGGTGCTGCAGCGGGCCGGCGTGGAAACTCACGCCGTCACCCTGCCCGGCCACGGCAGCCAGCCGGAAGACCTGGTGCCGGTCAGCTACGAAGACTGGCTGGATACGGTCACCGCCAGCTACCGCGAACTGGCGCCGCAATACGATACTTTCCATGTGTTGGGCATGTGCCTGGGCTCGCTGCTGGCGCTGGCCTTGTGCGAACGGGTGCAGCACAGCAAAGGCAAGCTGGTGACGCTGGCGCCGCCGGTCTTCATCGACGGCTGGTCAACCCCTTGGTACCGCCAGCTGCGGCACCTGGTGTACTGCATTCCCGGCATGGCAAGCCGGATGAAAGTGGAAGAAGACGAACCCTTCGGCATCAAGAACGCCACGGTGCGCGCCATCGTCAAGGCCAAGTTCGCGCGTGGGGACAATTTCCACTATCGCTGGGTGCCGCTGGCCTGCATCCGCCAGGTCGACCGCCTGCGCAGGAAGGTATTGGCCGGGGCGCGCCGGATTACCTGCCCGACCCTGGTGGTGCATGCGCGCGAAGATGAGCTGACCAGCCTGAAATCGGCCGAGTTCCTGCAGGCGGCGTTGCCGGATGTGCGCGTGGTGGTGCTGGAAAACAGTTACCACATGATTTGCGTCGACAATGACCGGGAGCAGGTCACCAACAGCGTGCTGGAATTTTTCGGCTACCCGCCGGCGCCGCCGCGGCGGGTGCGCGGCGCCGACAAGGCTTGATGCGCGCCATGCGCCGGCGCTCCTAGAATACGCGCCCCAGCTGCAGGTACAGGTTCCAGACGCCGCGCGGCGCTATCGCCGCACCGAAATACAGAGGCCCGAGGAAGCTGCTGCCGCCCAGGAACATGCTCGCGCTTTTTTTGTAGGAGCCGGTACCGAACGCTTCCCGTGTCTGCCAGATGTCGCCCACTTCCAGGCTGCTGCCGAGCACGGTATTGCGCAGGCCAGGCAGGTTCAGTTCGGGCATGTCGCGCAGGTAAGTCAAGCGGCCATACAGCAGGTAGTTGCCGTTAAACTGGTCCGGCGCGTAAGCCGACAGGCGCTGAAAACCTCCCAATGAGAAACCCAGGCCGCCGTTGCCGGTAGCGTTGTTGGTCTCGTTGCCGTAGGTGCCGGCCGCCTCCAGCGCCATGTTCAGCGTATTGCGGCCGCGGCTGGCCGCCCACAGCGCCTTGCCCTGGGCATCGCTATAACTGTTGGCGGCGCCGCCGAAGCCGACATTGCTGACCGCGGACAGGTAATAACCTTTGCGCGGGAACAGCGGGTCATCGAGCTGGTCGATGGTGAGCTGGGCACGGACCACCGGCTGGTTTATCCGGATTTTATCGAAGATGGTGTCGACGCCGATCAGATGCGCAAATTCGGCCGGCAAGTTATAAGCAGGAGCCGCGTAAAGCCATTGGTAATTCACGCCGGCGCGAAACTCGCCCAGCCGGCCGACCGGGATGCCAAGGTCGACGCCGACCCTGGTCGTATCGACCCGGTACGCCGTCACCGGGACGGTTTTTGACGTGACAGCGCCTTCATCCGTATAAAGGTCGATATGGCGGCGGCTATATTCGGCGTATGGAGCAACATACAGGCCCACGGTATTCCATATAGGCTGCCGCAGTTCCGTATGCAAGCTTGCCTGCCTGCTGCCCAGCACGGCATCGTTGCGCCACTCCAGGCCGCTTTCGGTCAGCCATGGCAAACGATGGCCGATCTGCAGGTTGAAATCGCCGCGGCCGTCAAAATTATTCGATACGCCAAGGCCGAACAACAGGAAGTGCGGCCCCCAGGATTTATCGTCGGCATCCACCTTTAGCACATTGCGGCCGTTTTCCGTCACCAGCTCCTGCGTCACGCTCTTGAAATCGCCGTTGGTCGCCAGGCGCGCCACGTCCTTGTTCAGCGCCACCGGGTTATAGAAATCGCCTTCCTTGACATCCAGGGCGCGCCGCACCACCGCTGCCGGCACGCGGCCGTTGCTGCGGATTTCGATCGCATCGATGTGGGTGTCCTGGGCCAGCACCGGACCGCCGCCGCTGCGCGCCGCAAGATATTCTTTCCATTGCTGCGGCGGCAGCGCCAATGCAGCCAGCTTGGCGCTCTGCCGCTCGGCCGCATCGTAGCCGGCCTTGACGCCATCCTTGCCGCGCGAAAAATCGGCAAACGACAGGTCGCCCAGGTTGGGTTCGATCAGCACGTCCTGCTTCTTCAGTGTCTCTATTTCATGCCTGACGTTCTGCTGGATCAGGATGGTCACCATCTGCTGCGCCACCGCGGTCGGCGATTCCAGGGTGGACGGATCCTGCAGGTCGGTGGCGATATTGACCGCGATGATGATGTCGGCGCCCATGCTGCGCGCCAGCGTTACCGGCAAATTGCGCACCAGGCCGCCATCCACCAGCGTGCGGCCATCCAGCTTGAGCGGCGCGAACAGGCCCGGCACCGCCATGCTGGCGCGGATCGCGCGCGGCAGCGAACCCTGGCTCAGCACTACTTCCGCGCCGCTGCCGAGGTCGGTGGCGACGGCGCGGAAAGGCGTCGGCAACTTGTCGAATGAAATATTCGCCGGCAGCTGCGGCGTCCAGTTCTGCAGCAGCGTCAGCAGGTTATTACCCTGCACCAGTCCGGCCGGCAGTTTCAGCTTGCCTTCGCCGTAACCGGCCGACAGGCCGATAGGATATTGATAATCGTCCTCGCGCTGGGATTGCGGCAGGTCCGCACGCTCATTGCGGTCAAATGCGATATCGCTCAGGTTGGTCTCGGTCAGGATGCGGTCCAGCTCATCGACCGACAGTCCGCTCGCATACAGGCCGCCGACCACCGCCCCCATGCTGGTTGCCGCCACGTAATCGATAGGAATGTGCATTTTCTCCAGCGCCTGCAACACGCCCAGGTGGGCGTAACCGCGGGCGCCGCCGCCGGACAGCACCAGGCCGATGCGCGGCCGGGCCGGGCTGGCGCCATCGGCAGCCGGCGCAGCTGCCGCCGGATTTACATATGCCAGTCCCGCAAGCAGTCCTCCCAAACAGAGGAACAAGCTGCAAAACAGACGGGAAATGACATGATTTCGCTTCAAAAGAGGCATAACTGGCGGAAAAGCACCAGATTCCCTGGTGATTGTTAAAGAATGAATTGCCCGATTATATTTGAATAAGCCGGCGGCTTCCGCAATACCTCCGCCGCTTTATGCAAGCACACGCCTATTGAAGCCGGCAGGCGCGCCCTAATATGGGTAAAAAGCGCAGCCCGGTGCGTGCGTCCCAATCATTTTTCTCACAGGTTCCCCATGCCATCGCGCTTTGCCATCGTGCTTGTTCTGTTCTTGCTGGGCGTGCTGCATGCGCTGATCGGCTGGCTCTTGATGCCAGCGCTGTCGGCCGTCCCGTTGCTGCCGGTTTTCCTGGGCGGCTGGCTGCTGCTATCGTTTTTGCTGATTCCCGCCGGCATGCTGGCCAGGGGCATCCAGCGCCAGCCGCTGTCCGACCGGCTGGCATGGGCCGGCATGCTGGCCATGGGGGTGTTTTCATCGCTGCTGCTGGCAACCCTGCTGCGTGAACTGGGCTTGTGGCTATCGCCCCTGTTCAAGCTGGACCACGATCAATTCGCGTTCTGGAGCGCGCTTGCCGTGCTGGCGCTGGCCGCGGCTTCAAGCCTGGTCGGGTTCTTCAATGCGCGCCGCCTGGCGGCGGTAGTCGATGTCGATATTCCGATCAACGGCTTGCCGGCAGCCTTGCACGGCTACAGCATCGTGCAGATCAGCGACATCCATGTCGGCCCCACCATCAAGCACAATTACCTGGACGCCATCGTCCGCAAGGTCAACACCCTCCAGCCGGACCTGATCGCGGTCACCGGCGACCTGGTCGACGGCAGCGTGCAGGAACTGTCGGCGCACACGGCGCCGCTGGCCAGGCTGCGCTCCCGCCATGGCGCCTACTTCGTCACCGGCAACCATGAGTATTATTCGAATGCGCCGGAATGGGTGGCGGAGGTGCGCCGGCTTGGACTGACCGTGCTCATGAACCAGCACGTGGTCATCAGGCACCAGGGAGCATCGCTGCTGGTGGCCGGCGTCACCGACTATAGCGCCCATCATTTTGACGAAACCGAACGCAGCGATCCACATGCCGCGCTGGCCGGCAGCCCGCCGGGCGTGGCGCTGAAACTGCTGCTGGCGCATCAGCCGCGTTCGGCCGCCGCGGCTGCCGACGCCGGCTTCGACCTGCAGCTGTCGGGCCATACCCATGGCGGCCAGTTCTTCCCCTGGAACCTGTTCGTGCCTTTGCAGCAGCCTTACACGGCCGGCCTCAACCGCTTGCGCAACCTGTGGGTGTATACCAGCCGCGGCACCGGCTACTGGGGGCCGCCGAAGCGGCTGTTTGCGCCATCTGAAATTACGCGCCTGCGCCTGATGCCGGGATAACCATCAAAGGACGACCTTGCCGCGCATGGCTTTATCCTTGCCGCGCCGGGTCTTGCTGTCGACCCGCTTCAGTTGCGAGCTGCGGCTGGGCGCGGTGGGCCGCCGCTTCTTGGGGATCACGGTCACGCTCAGCAGCAGTTCCTGCAGGCGCAACAAAGCTTCGCCCTTGTTCTTTTCCTGGCTGCGCGACTGCTGCGCCTTGAGGACCAGGACGCCGTCCTTGGTAATCCGCTGGTCGTTCAGGGCCAGCAGCTTTTCCTGGTAGAACTCCGGCAGCGACGATGCGCGGATGTCGAACCGCAGGTGTATCGCCGACGACACCTTGTTGACATTCTGGCCGCCCGGCCCTTGGGCGCGGACGGCGCTGATCTCGATCTCACTGAGCGGGATCGCAAGTGAATCGGTGATGTACAGCAGCTTGTCGTCGTTACGCGTAAACATGCGCCATATTATGGCACGCTACGCCGTCCGGCCTCACTTGGAAGGCGCGCTGCGCAGATCTTCCAGCAAGGTTCCTGCCGCCTTGGCTTCGGCTTCGTGGCCAGGTTCGCGCCACGATTCCGCCAGTGCCTCGGCCTGCCATTGCTGCATCGCCGGCAATTCGAGCAAACGCGCTGCATAAGCTTGCGCTGCAGGGCCCAGCTTGAGGCCGTAGGTCTGGATGCGGAAAGCCACCGGCGCGAAGAAGGCGTCGACAGCGCTGAAATTCGCCCCCGCCAGGAACGGCCCGCCGAAACGCTGCAGGCCCTCGCCCCACAACTCATCCAGCCGCGCGATATCCGACTTGAGCGCTTCCGGCGCCTGCTCGATGCGCACCCGGATGCCGCAGTTCATGGTGCAGCGTTCACGCAAGGCGCCGAAACCGGAATGCATCTCGGCGGCGGCGCAGCGCGCCCAGCTCCTCGCTTGCGGATTGCTGGGCCAGACGCCTTCGTGGCGTTCGGCCAGGTATTCGACTATCCCAAGCGAATCCCAGACCACCGTGCCGCCGTCGTTCAGCGCCGGCACTTTGCCGGTCGGCGAAAAACTGCGGAACGCATCCCAGTTGGAGCCGGGAATTCCATCGGCAAACGGCACCACGTGTTCCTTGAACGCCAAACCAAGCTCGCGCATCAGCACCCACGGACGCAGCGACCAGGAAGAATAGTTTTTATTGGCGATATACAGTTCATACATGATGTCTGGCGCTCCGGTATAAGTTGTGATGGTTAAAACGCAATCAACCGCATGGGATATCGCCGCATTCTCAAATTGCAGCCGCAGTTGCAGAGTGGCATTTTAAATGTTTTCAGACAAGAATGACCACGAAGCTGTAGCGTATCGATATCGACTGATGCATGATGCCCATAGCCACCGACCATTTATCCGAGACCATGACGCCGCCCATCGCAAAGCCCTCCTCAACCTCTCTGGCCGCCAGGCTGCTGCTGTTGCCGCTGGCGTTCAGCGCCGGCGTCTGCAGCGCCGCCGATCGCTACCTGATCGACCCGGAGCACACCTATTCCTATTTTGAGTACAGCCATTGGGGCCTGTCGACACAGCGCAGCCGCTTCGACCGCACTTCCGGTTCGATTGAAATCGACCTCGCCAGCCACAGCGGCAGCATAGACATCGAGATCGACGCGGCGTCGGTCAGCACCGGCAGCGACGGCTTCAACCAGATCATGCGCTCCAGTGATTTTTTCGATGCAGCCAACTATCCCAAGATCAGCTTCACATCGTCCAGCCTGCATTTTGAAGAACAGCAGCTGACGCAAATCGAGGGTGACCTGACGATCAAGGGCATCACACATCCGGTAACGCTGGAGATCAGCAATTTCAATTGCCGCTTCATGCTGATTTACGGCAAACAGGCCTGCGGCGCCAACGGCTCCGCCAAGATCCTGCGCAGCGACTACAAGCTGGGGCGCTACGTCCCCTTTGTCAGCGATGCCGTCACGCTGCATGTCACCGTTGAGGCCATCAAGGAATATTGACGCCGCGGCGCCGGCTCCGGCTACAAGCGGTATTCGACGAAAGCCAGCGGCTGACAGGGTTTGCACGCTGCTATCCGCATGGTGCGGCTGGCAGCGTCGATCAGGATCGTCGCTGCTGCGGCGGATCGGCCATCGGCATAGCCGGCATCAGCATTAAGGAAAGCGCCGCCAGGATCGGGGAAATCGTCCGCCAGCACATTCTTCACCATCGCCCAGCTGATTTTCCCCGGGCCTTGGTTGATGGCATGCAACAGCGCGGTCTCGGCGCGTTGCTGGCGAAAGAGGGAATCCGGATTGACGGCCAGCCCCTGCCCGCGCAGCCTGCTGCGCGCAACCGGACACAGCCAGTGATTGGCGTGCACCAGCAAGCCGTGCTGCGGCGTCAGCCAGAAAATTTCATCCGGCGCGCACTCCAGGCTGACGACATTGCCGACGTGCTGGCCGTCGCCACGGACCCGGGCTTGGGCCAGCATCAGGTTGCCGGAGCAGAAGCGCTGTGTCTGCCAGAGCAGTTTCATGGCCGCGCTCATGCTGGGCGCCTCCAGCATCTTGCGCCGCACCAGCGCCAACGGCACGTTGGCCATCTTGCGGTAATCGCGGTCGGAACCCAGGAAACTGCCTGTCAGGGATACGCCGGCGTTGTTGAAGCCGTGCCGCGCCAGGCAGCCGGCCCCGGTAAACATGAGCAAGTCAGGTTCGTCCTGGCCGCCGCCGCGCCTGATCCGCAAGACGATGGCGGTATCGAGGCGCTCTTCCCGCCAGTCCGAATGGTGGGCGTGCATCAGGCGCTCGCCTGCCGCATTTTCCGGCAATACCGCCAGGCTGGCGCCGCGGTCGTCCAGCTCCTTGCATATTGCCGACAGCTCGCCCTGAGCGAACAGCAATTCGGCGGCACAGTTGATGAGGATGACGTCCTCCAGCGGCACGCCGGCGCCGTCGGCGATACCTTGCATTTCCTCCAGGTAGCCGGGATCGAAGCGCTCGATTGCGGGCCGCATGCCGAGCGCCAGCGCAGCCTGGCGTTCGGCGCAGACGTTGTGCCGCGCCAGTTGCCGGCGATACCGGCTGGCGCTGCGCGCGATGCGCTCGGGTACCGCCGCGCCGTGCTGCCGGCCGCGCTGATAGGGCGAACCGCAGGCATCTACCTGCGGAAAGGATTCCATTGCCGTCGCCTTGCCGTCCATGCAAACATCTCCAAAATTGTTTAATCGACAATTTAAGAGTATGTTGTATTAATTTTTTGATAAAATCAATTCAATGTTACCTTTTAAGAATAATCTTATCCATTGTGCACACCTATGTCGCTTGCCCTGCAGTTTACTCATATGATATTAATCATTTAACATTGAGCGAATGTAAACCTAACAGCGGCACAGAATGAGCAAAACGACAAAACCCAGCCGTCCCAGCCCATTGCAGCTTGACCTGGCAAACAGGCTGATCCAGCAGATCACGACCGGCGAACTGCCGGCCGGAACCCACCTCACCGAAGAAGGCCTTGCCAGCCAGTTCGACGTCTCGCGGACGCCGGTCAAGGCGGCGTTGCGCCTGGTGGCGGAACAAGAGCTGCTGGAATATCACGTCAACAGCGGCTACTTCGTCAGCAGCAACACCCGGCCCGAAACAGCCGCGGAAATGGTGGTCGGCGGCATCAGCGGCGACACCCTGTATCTGCGCCTGATCGACGACCGCGCCAACAACCTGCTGCCGGACACCATGACCGAAACGGATTTCCTGGAGCGCTACGCGGTGCCGCGCAGCCTGTTGCGGGGAACCCTGGTGCGCATGGCGGCCGACGGCCTGATCGAGAAGCGCCGCGGCCAGGGCTGGAACTTCCCGTCGACGGCGGGTTCGCCGGAGCTGATGGCCGAGAGCTACCAGTTCCGGATCATGGTGGAGTGCGGCGGGCTGCTGGAGAGCACGTTCAAGATTGACGCCGCCCAACTGCAGAACAGCCGCCTGGCGCATGAAAAATTATTGCAGAAGGCGCCGGCCGATTATTCGGCCGGCGCATTTTTTGCCCTTAACGCCGCCTTCCACGAAATGCTGGCGCGCTTCTCCAACAACCGCTTCGTGCTGCAGGCGGTGCAGCAGCAAAACCAGCTCAGGCGCGTCGGTGAACATAACGCCTTTCATCGCAGTCTGCGCCAGATCGATTCATGCAAGGAACACCTGCAAATCATCCAGGCGCTGGAAAACGGCAACCGTGAATGGGCATCGGCCTTAATGCGGCATCATCTTGGCATCGCGCGCGATATCAAGTAATGAAATGACGATGTATTTATAGATAAAAAAGATCAACGCCGCCACGCGTGAAACCACTGGGCGCGTGGCACGGAAAATCCGCCCGCATGCGCCCGATGCACTAATTCAAATGCGGCAGCTTGGCGTCCATTGCCGCCAGCCGCGCTTCCAGCGCATGTATCCTTTGCAATAGATTGAGCGCCATCGCCACGCCGTGCGCATCGAGCTCGAAATCGTCGCGCAGGCGGCGCGCCGTCCTGGCCAGCACGATGGTCTGCGCGCGGAACACATGAGCCGGCGCGGAACCCTGGTCCGGCTCGATGGCGCCGATCGCCACCAGTTCAGCCAGCTCGTCGCGGCTGAGGCCGGAAAATTCGGCCAGCTCATCCAGCGAACACAACGTAACGTCGTTTAACCAAACGGCTTCTACCAACAGAGCAGTCATTGGCGTCCTCCTAATTAAAATGCTGGCGCGGATTGAATTTCGACTCGGCGGCGAGCTGCTCGAACAGTTCGCGCTCGCGCGCGGCGGGCGACGGCGGCACTTCTATCCTCACCACCGCATACAGGTTGCCTGATTCGCCGCTGGCGGACGGCAAGCCGCGCTTGGCCAGCCGGAACTGGCGGTTGGCGGCGGTGCCGGCGGGAACATTCAATTCCACCTTGCCGCCAAGCGTCGGCACCTGTACGACCGCGCCCAGCACGGCCTCCCATGGCGTCAGCGGCAAATCGAAATACAGGTCCTTGCCGGTAACCCGGTACAGGGGATGCGGGATCAGCTTCATCATCACGTACAGGTCGCCATGCTTGCCGCCGTCGCTGCCCTGCCCGCCCTTGCCTGACAAGCGCAGGCGCTGGCCGTCTTCCGCGCCTTTCGGTATGCGTACCCGGAAGGTGCGCGGCACCCGGTGCAATTTGCCGTGCTCATCATATTCAGGCATGCTCAGCCGGACATCGGTTTCGCCGCCGTTGTAGACCTGCTCCAGCGTGATGGGAGTATTGACTTCGTAGTCCTCACCCCTGCTCGGCCGCGGCCGGCCGCCCTGGCGCGATGCGGCGAATGCGGCCAGGATGTCCGCCATGTCGACATCGCCAAAGGAGGTTCCGCCATCGCTGAACCCCTGCTGCCAGGCATGCGGCGGCTCAACGTTTTCACCGGGCTGGTGGCTGCCCAGCTGATCGTAGGCAGCGCGCTTTTCGCCATCTTTCAAGGTGGCGTACGCTTCGGCGATATCCTTGAATTTTTCTTCCCCGGCCGGATCCTTGGAGACATCGGGATGGTACTTGTGGGCCAGTTTGCGGTAAGCCTGCTTGATCTCGGCGGCGCTGGCCGTGCGTTCGACGCCAAGGGCACTGTAGTAGTCTTTGAATTTCATTTCAGTTTTTCAGAAACTCGACAAAATTCCGGTTGAATTCCCTGAGCTGCTCGCGCACCTGCTCATCGACCAGCTCACCGTTTTCGTTAAATGCCTTGCCGGCGTGCGACACCATCAGGCGGCCGCCGAACCACGGCTGCATGCCCAGCGTACGCAATACCGGCAGCCAGGCGTTCTGCGACAGCACGGTGCCGAAGCCGCCGGGCGATGCGCCGATCACCGCGACCCGGCGGCCGCGAAAAATGCGGGGGCTGTCGGCCGGCGGCCGGGACAGCCAGTCGAGCGCATTCTTGAACACGCCCGGCATCGAATTATTGTATTCCGGCGTCACCAGCAGCAGCGCATCGGCCACCGCGATCTGTTCTTTCAGCAGCGCCACCGCCGGCGGGATGCCCTCGGCCTGCTCCAGGTCGCCGTCATACAGGGGGATTCCTTTGATGCTGCCGATTTCCAGCTCCGAGCCGGCCGGCATCAGTTCGGCTGCTGCGCGCAGCAAGGCGGCGTTCAGCGAACCGCTGCGCAGGCTGCCGGCCACTCCGACGATCTTTGACATGGATTTCTCCTCAGGACGGGTCACACGTGCGGCTCAAGCCGGGCCGGATTCAAGGTGGTCAGGATTTCCGTGCCGCGCCTGATGGTCTTGGTGACCGGCGTCTTCTCGCAGATTTCCCCCAGCCTGCCGATCTGTTCCGGACTGAGCGCGGCGCCAAAGGCGACCGTGCGATCGATCCTTTCCTGTCCCTGTTCGTCGCGCGAGAAGCGCAGCCGCACATCGATCAGGCCGAGCTCCCATTGCTTGCGGTCGGCGTACATGCGCAGGGTCAGGGAAGTGCAGGCCGCCAGGCCGGCCAGCAGCAGTTCGTAAGGCGCCGGGGCACTGTCGGTGCCGCCGTTGTCGAGCGGTTCGTCGGCCTGCAGCTGGTGCGAGCGGGCCTGGATCTGCTGGACGTAACCAGCGGTGCTTTGTAAATGTACAGACGCCATGAGCTCTCCATATCAAGTTGGGATTTGATATAGAGACTATAGCCGTTTTAGAAGATGGCGATGTAGCTAAAGCAGTTCAACCTGATGGCGCAAGGCGAGGCAGGCCGCAGCCAGCTGCGTGTGGTCGACGGCCAGTCCCGTATTCAGGACGGCTTCAATGTGCAGCGTGGCGTCGACTGTCGCCGCCATGCGGAAAACCATGGCTGCTCCCTTCAGCCGGTGCACCGCCTGCTGCATGGCGCAGTAGTCGCGGCTGGCCAGGGCTAACTCGATGCTGGCCAGGTCTTGCCTGGCGCTGGCCACGAACAGATCGTCAAGCCCGAGCTCGGATTCGTCCAAAGGCAATAGCGGATCTGGCGGAAGCTGCCTACCCTTGCTCTTGTTCATTTCGTCCACTTCTAGTGTTATCCCGAGACACCGCGATGACCGCCTGCATCGGTTGCAGGACAAGGCACGCGACCTTGCATTCATCGTTTTGCCGTCAGATGAACAGAGATAGCCTAGATTTGGAGCGCAATTGCAGCAATGGGAAACTTATATATTTCACAATCGTTAACATTGGGTAACAACAAATCGCCGGTCATATCTACAAAAACCGGCGAATTTACAACAAATATTTCCCAAGTTGCAATGAAAAGCAGGGCTTCTTCAATCCGCCCTGTTCAAGCTGCCGCCAGACGCCATAAGGAAGTCAGTTCGGCGGCGCGCGCGGCGTGCAGCGGATCGCTCTCGTCGCCGGCCTTGGGATGCTGCGGCCGGATATCGGTTTTCCCCAGCACTTTCAGGCCCGCCGCATCGATTGCCGCCAGCAGCTCGGCGCGCGAGCGCAAGCCCAGGTGTTCGGCCAGGTCGGACAGGATCAGCCAGCCCTCGCCGCCCGGTTCCAGATGTTGCGCCAGGCCGCCCAGGAACCCGCGCAGCATGCGGCTCTCGGGATCGTACACCGCATGTTCGATGGGTGAACTGGGCCGCGCCGGAATCCAGGGTGGATTGCAGATCACCAGCGGCGCCCGGCCTTCAGGAAACAAGTCAGCCTGCTGCAGCGTTACCTGGCCGTCCAGCGCCAGCCGCGCCAGGTTCTCGCGTGCGCAACGCAGGGCGCGCGGGTCCATGTCGGTGGCCACGACGCGTTCCACGCCGCGTTTAGCCAATAGCGCTGCCAGCACGCCGGTGCCGGTGCCGATGTCAAAAGCCAGCCTGGTGGACGGCAACGGCGCAGCCGCCACCAGTCCGATGTATTCGCCGCGCACCGGCGAATACACGCCGTAGTGCGGATGGATGCGCCCGCCCAGCGCGGCAATCTCGACACCCTTCTTGCGCCACTCGTGGGCGCCGATCAGGCCCAGCAATTCGCGCAGCGACGCCACGAACGGCTCCGGCGAGGCGCCATAAGCTTCATTGCAGGCGAGCTTCACGTCAGGCGCGCGGCGCAAGGGAATGCTGTAGTCGGCGTCGAACGGCAGCAACAGCATGCCCAGGGTGCGCGCCCGTTGCGATTGGGCCTGGCGGTGCAGGTTGAAGGCGTCGACCGGCGAAACCGGCTGCTTGCGCGGCTTGCCGCGCTTGTCAGGTTTCGGTTCGGCGCGCCGCGCCAGCGCTTGCAGCAACTGGCGGGCATTCTGGAAATCGCCGCGCCAGAGCATGCCGGTGCCTTCGCAAGCCAGGCGGTAAGCGGTGTCGGCAGTCATCCGGTCATCCGCAATCACGACCCGTTTGGGCGCGGCGCTGCCGTTTTCCGAGCGCCAGCGCGCCGAGCGCGGCTGATCTTCCTCGATCCAATGGATCACAGGCTGTTCGCTAGTCGTCATAAGGCACCCACGGAACGGTCGGCCGAAGGCAATTCGACGATGGAAAAATTCAAGCGCATGGATTGGTCTCGATCAGTGTAGGTAGGCAGGGAGCAGATCACGATGCCTGGCAAGACATCATCTGCAAAGCCCGTTTGTGGTTACCGCAAACGGATATCTTCGATAGTTCCCGAGTATACCTCTTGACCGCCGCCATGCGCCGTTTCTTTCATCTGGCCGACCACATCTAGCGGACCGCGTCTAGCCGATCGCATCTAGCCGACCGCGTCTAGCCGACCGCCCTAAAACGTCTCCCAGTCATCCGCGTTGGATGCCGCCAGCTTGACCGCAGGCGCTTTCCACGGCGTTTGCTGCGTCTTGACGGATGCGGGCTTGCCAGCGCCAGCGCCAGCGCGCGCCTTGCCTGCGGCGACCGCCTTCAGGACCGGAGGCGACGAGCGTTTCACCGGCGCCGGCCTGGCGCTGAGCACCGGCTCCATGCGCTTGGCAAGCGCCGGCGGCGCGCTGCCGTGCTGCTGCTCGGCCACGCGGAATACCGACACCGCATCCTGCAGGCGCTGCGCCTGCCCTTCCAGCGAACCGGTCGCGGCCGCCACCTGCTCCACCAGCGCCGCGTTCTGCTGCGTGACCTGGTCCATCTGCGTCACGGCCTGGTTGACCTGTTCGATGCCGCTGCTTTGTTCTCCCGAAGCCACTGTCACTTCGGCCATGATGTCGGTCACGCGCTTGACCGCCTGCACGATTTCATCCATGGTCTGGCCGGCCCGCGCCACCAGCTCGGAGCCGCCGTCCACCTTGTCGACGGAATCGCCGATCAGTTCCTTGATTTCCTTGGCGGCCTGGGCGCTGCGCTGCGCCAGGTTGCGCACCTCGGCAGCCACTACCGCGAAGCCGCGCCCCTGTTCGCCGGCCCGTGCCGCTTCCACCGCCGCGTTCAGCGCCAGGATATTGGTCTGGAACGCGATGCCGTCGATCACGCCGATAATGTCGGCGATGCGCCTGGAGCTGTCGGTAATGCCTTGCATGGTATGCACCACTTGCCCGACCACCTCGCCGCCCTTGGCGGCGATATCCGAAGCGCTCTGCGCCAGGTTGCCCGCCTGGCGGGCGTTGTCGGCATTCTGCCGCACGGTGGCGGTCAGCTGCTCCATGCTGGCCGCGGTCTGCTGCAGCGAAGCCGCCTGCTGCTCGGTGCGCGCCGACAGGTCGCTGTTGCCGGCCGAGATTTCCTTGATCGAAGCGCCGATATTGTGGGTGCCCTCGCGGATTTCGGTGATGGCCGCCGCCAGCTGCTGCTGCATCTGCCGCATGGCATGCAGCAGGCTGGACTGGTCCTTGCCGTCGACCATCACCGTCACATCCAGTTCGCCGGCGGCGATCCTGGCGGCGATGGCGGCGGCGTAGCTGGGTTCTCCGCCCAGGCTGCGCGTCACGCTGCGGATGATCAGCAGCATGGTCGCCGATACCGTCACGCCGATCACGAACATGATCAGCAGTTGCCTGAGCAGGTTGTCGTAAAACGCCGCCTGCACGTCATTGACGAACACGCCCGACACCAGGAACCAGTCCCAGGGCGCGAAATAATTCACCTGGCTGATTTTCTCGGCACGGGTGTCGGCGGTGCCCGGCAAGCGTCCCATGTAATGGACGATGCCTTGCTGTTGCTGCTTGCCCAGCTTGACCATTTCCACGTAATACAGCTTGCCGTCGGTATCCTTGCGCTCGCCGACGTTCTTGTTGACGATATCCTTGCTGGTCGGGTGCATCAGCACCACCGGCCGCGAATCGAAGACAAACACGTAGTTGTCCTGCGCATAGCGCATCGTGCCGATGCGCTGCAGGGCCTGGCTTTGCGCATCCGCCAGGCTGAGCCGGCCGGCGGCGACGTCGTCGGCGTAACCTTTGACGATGCCGGCCGCGGTTTCCACCACATTCTTCAGCCCGGCCTCGCGCTCCTTCATCATGGTGTCGCGGGTATTCAACGCCGACCAGCCGGCCAGCAGCAGCAAGCCCAGCCACATGACCGCCAGCACCAGCCACAGTTTTGCTTTCAGACTCAGATTTTTCATACTTCCCCTATGAGATAGAACCTAGGCTGCAACACGCCGCGTTGCAGGCCTAGACGATAATTGCGCCTGCGGCGGCGTGATGTTGCGCGCCCGCGCAGGCGGCTCGGCGGCGAATGCCGGCCCGACCTGGCCGTTGCCGGTCTTGAACACGCTCACCATCTGCGCCAGGTTGACTGCCTGCTCCTGCAGCGACGCGGCGGCGGCGGCTGCCTGTTCCACCAGCGCCGCGTTTTGCTGGGTGACCTCGTCCATTTGCGCAATCGCGTGGTTAACCTGCTCGATGCCCGTGCTTTGCTCCTGGCTGGCGGTGGCGATCTCGCCGATGATGTCGGTCACCCGCTTGACGCTGGTCACCACCTCGCCCATGGTTGCGCCGGCCTGCTCGACCAGCTTGCTGCCGCTGCCGACCTGGCTCACCGAATCGTCGATCAGCACCTTGATTTCCTTGGCGGCGGCCGCGGAACGCTGCGCCAGGCTGCGCACTTCCGAAGCGACCACGGCAAAACCGCGCCCCTGTTCGCCGGCGCGCGCCGCCTCCACCGCCGCGTTCAAGGCCAGGATGTTGGTCTGGAACGCAATGCCGTCGATGACGCCGATGATGTCGACGATCTTTTTCGACGAACTGCGGATGTTGCCCATGGTGTCCACCACCTGCGACACCACTGCGCTGCTGTTGCTGGCCACCTGCGAAGCGGTCACCGCCAGCTGGTTGGCCTGCCGCGCGTTGTCGGCGTTCTGCTTGACGGTCGAGGTCAGCTGCTCCATCGCCGAGGCGGTTTCTTCCAGCGACCCAGCCTGCTGTTCGGTACGGCTCGACAGGTCCAGGTTGCCGCTGGCGATCTGGCCGGAGGCGGTGGCGATGGTGTCGGCTGAACTCTTGATGTTGGTGATCGTCTGCAGCAGCGATGCGCGCATGCATTTCATGGCGTACACCAGGCTGCGCGTATCGCCGGGCCGGGTCGCGATGTCCAGGCTGAGGTCACCGTCGGCGATGCGGTTGGCGATGGCGGCCGCGGCCCCCGGATCGCCGCCGATCGCGGCCAGCATGCTGCGGTTGGAATAGATCACCAGCGCAACCAGCGCCAGCGCCACCACCAGCAGGATGGCGCCGGCCTGGTACAGCGACTGCATGAAAGCCAGGTTCAGGTCATCCACATAAATGCCGGTGGTGGCGATCCAGTCCCACGGCTGGTAGCCAAGCGCAAACGACATCTTCGGCACCGGCTCGGCGGAGCCGACGCGCGGCCAGACATAATCGATGAAACCGCCGCCGCTCTGGCTGCCGGCCTTGGAAATCAGGACGAACACCAGGTTGCCCTCGGGATCCTTGAAATCGCTCATCTTGCGGCCGTCCAGCTCCGGCTTGATCGGATGCATGACCATCACTTCATTCGAGGTCGAGACCGAAAAATAACCGTCCTTGCCATAACGCATGGCCTTCAGCCGCGCCAGCGCCTGCTGCTGCGCCTCGCTCTTGCCGAGGGCGCCGCTGGCGGCCATGGCGCCATATTCCTTGATCACGTTCATGGCGACGTTGGAGACGTTGATCAAATCGTTTTTGCGCTCTTCCAGCCGGATCTGCCGCGCCTGGTAGGCGTTGAATACGGAGATCGAAAATAGTGCGACCAGGCTGACCAGCAGCGGCAGCCACAGTTTCTGCGTAAAAGACAATCTGTTCATGAATGGGTCTCCGTTTGCCTTGGCAATTATCGATAGCGTGCGGGCGCAGAGGCGCACGCACTGGAAGCATTGGCTGCTTTCCTTTGCATTAACGGCAGCGCCGTTGCATAGCTGAAGGGGTGGCGACGAGAATTGTGCGCAGCTGCGGATCTGGCGGAGGAGAACTTGACAATCGGAATCGCCGCCGACGACGGCACAAGGGCTTATCGATTGTTACCTTCCAGATTTCACAATGATATACAAATCAGTATCCAAAAATCTGTAATAATCGGCGCCCGGCATTGCTCAGGCACTGCCAAAAAGTCGCCCGCTTTCGATCTGACTGGTTTATTGTATCCACTTAGAAACTCACCAGAACGGCGCAGTTGTCAGTTCACCAATTTCAAGCCGTTCTCGAGCCGCAAGCCAGGAGAACGCAGCAATCACCGATTAACGACAGGAGAGACAACACGTGAAGCAATGGACTATTCAGCAAAGAATGCTGGTCAGTTTCGGCCTGATCCTGGCGTTGATGGGATTCATGGCCGGCGTCACCTATCTCAAGCTGGCGGCGATCGAACACGAAACCACCAGTTTCCAGACCGACTCCATGCCCGGCCTGGAGTTGAGCACAGGCATACGCTCGATCTGGTTCCAGAGTTACCTGCTGGCGCTGCAGGTGGTGGCCGTGGACAATCCCGCGCAGCGCAAGCAGGACGTGGAAACCTTGCACGCCGACGGCGAAAAAATGGACAAACTGGTGGCCGACTACGAGAAGACCATTTTCGAAGCGCAAGACAGGATCAACTTCAACGCCTTCAAAGCTGCGCGTACACAATACGACCGCCTCGTATCCGAGGTTTTGAAACTGGATGATTCGCAAAAGAATGCGCAAGCGCGCAGCATGTTGATCGAACAGGTGCAGCCGGCCTGGCTGCAAGGACGCAGCGCCGCCACCCAATTGCGTGATTTCAACCAGCAAGCCGAAGTCCGTTCGGTGGATAAGATCGAAGCCGCGGTGCTGGTCGCCAAGAGTACTTTGCTTACAGCGCTGGTGATTGCGCTGGTCGCTGCCCTCATCTGCGGCTTTTTCCTGCTGCGCGCCATCACGCGGCCGATGGCCGACCTGATCGCGGCGCTGGAAGTGATCCGTTCCGGCGATCTGTCACAGCGGCTGAACCTGAACCGCCACGATGAATTCCAGGCGCTGGAAGCGGGCCTCAACCGCATGTCGGACGAACTGACCGGACTGGTCGGGCAGGCGCAGAAATCGGCGGTGCAGGTCACCACCTCGGTGGTTGAAATCGCCGCCACCGCCAAGCAGCAGCAAGCCACCGCCAACGAAACCGCGGCCACCACCACCGAGATCGGCGCCACTTCGCGCGAGATCTATTCCACTTCGCGCGAACTGGTGAACACCATGAACGAAGTGTCGTCCGGCGCGGAGGAAGCGGCGCGGCTGGTCGGCACCGGCCAGGCCGGCCTGACCCAGATGGAAGACACCATGCACCATGTGATGGATGCCGCCGGTTCGGTCAACGCCAAGCTGGCCATCCTCAACGAAAAGGCCAGCAACATCAACCAGGTGGTGACCACCATCACCAAGGTCGCCGGCCAGACCAACCTGCTGTCGCTGAACGCCGCCATCGAAGCGGAAAAGGCCGGTGAATACGGCCGCGGATTTTCCGTGGTGGCGACCGAAATCCGGCGCCTGGCCGACCAGACCGCGGTGGCCACCTACGACATCGAACAGATGGTGAAAGAGATCCAGTCCGCGGTATCGGCCGGCGTCATGGGCATGGACAAGTTTTCCGAAGAAGTACGGCGCGGCATTGCCGACGTGCAGAATGTCGGCACCCAGCTGTCGCAGATCATCCAGCAGGTGCAAGCCCTGACGCCGCGCTTCCAGTCGGTCAATGAAGGGGTGCAGGCGCAAGCCATCGGCGCCGAACAGATCAGCCAGGCGCTGACCCAGCTGAGCGAAGCCGCCCAGCAAAGCGTGGAATCGCTGCGCCAGTCGAGCCAGGCGATCGACGAACTGACGCTGACCGCCAACGGCCTGCGCAATGGCGTCTCGCGCTTCAAGCTGAAGCTCGGCTGAGGCGGCCGCGGAGTTGCACGCCATGCTTTTCTTATTGTTCAAAATCGGCCAGGACCATTACGCGCTCGACACCAGCCAGGTCGCGGTAGTGCTGTCGCTGGTCAGCCTGAAACAGATACCGGCGAGCGCGCCCTGGGTGGCCGGCGTGTTCACCTACCAGGGCCAGTCGGTGCCGGTGATCGACCTCAGCCAGCTGGCGCTGGGCCGTCCCGCCCAGCGCCGCCTGAGCACCCGCATCGTGCTGGTGCATTATCCGGCGCCAGGCCCGGACAGCCGCCTGCTGGGGCTGGTGCTGGAAAAATCCAGCGAAATCATGCGCCGCGAACCGTCCGAGTTCCGCGACAGCGGCCTCGATCACAGCGAAGCGCCTTACCTGGGTCCCGTCACCGACGATGCGCGCGGACTGGTCCAGTCGGTCCGGGTGCAAGACTTGCTGCCGCCTGAAGTGCGGGCGCAACTGTTTCCGGTCGCGGAGCAATAATGCCGCTGGCAAAATTCGAAACCATGCTGAAACGTACGATGGGGCTGGATGTCCAGTCCATCGGCCGGCCCATGCTCGAGCGCGCCTTGCACGAACGGCGCGACAAAAGCGGCCTCGACGACCTTGACGCCTACTGGCTGCTGCTGCAGATGTCGGAGCAGGAACAGCTGCACCTGATCGAATCGGTGATCGTCCCGGAAACCTGGTTCTTCCGCAATCGCGAAGCCTTCAATGAAATGGTGCAGCTGCAGCCGCAGCGGCCGTTCAGCGCCGGCCTGCCCTTGCGCATCCTGAGCCTGCCCTGCTCTACCGGCGAAGAACCGTATTCGATTGCGATGGCATTGCTGGACATCGGCATGCCGCCGCAGAATTTCCGCATCGACGCCATCGACATCAGTCCGCAATCGCTGGCCATCGCGCGCCAGGCGGTATACGGCAAGAATTCGTTCCGCGGCAATGCGCTGGCGTTCCGCGACCATTATTTCGCCCTCAATGAACAAGGCTACGCGCTGTCGGAAACGGTGCGCCAGCAGGTCCGCTTCATCCAGGGCAACCTGTTTGCGCCCGGCTTGCTGTTTGGCGAAGCGCCTTACGACATCATCTTTTGCCGTAACCTGCTGATCTATTTCGACCGCACCACCCAGCACCAGGCTGTCACCATCCTGACCCAGCGGCTGGCGCCCGAGGGCCTGCTGTTTGTCGGTCCCGCCGAAAGCGCCTTGATGATGCAGCATGCGCTGACGCCGATCAAGGCGCCGATGGCTTTCGCCTTCCGCCAGGGCGCGCCCAAGCCGGATGCGTCCAGACCGGCGCCGGCCGCCGTCTTCGCGCCGCAACCGCCGGCGCGTCCTGCGCCGAGGCCGGCCGCCCCTCTCGCTGCACCGTCCAGGACCAGGCCCGCGGCGGATTCGCGGCCGCTGCCGCAGGCCACCCTGGCACGGGTGCAGCTGCTGGCTGACCAGGGCAAACTGGGCGAAGCCGCGAACCTGTGCGAGCAGCTGATCCAGCATCACGGCGCATCGGCCGCCGCCTACTACCTGATGGGCGTGATCCACGACGCTGCCGACCGCAGGCAAGCCGCGGCGGAGTGCTATCGCAAAGCCTTGTACCTGGAACCGGACCACGCCGGCGCCATGACCCACCTGGCGGCCCTGCTGCAAACCCAGGGCGACGCCGCCGGCGCCAGGCTCCTGCAGCAGCGCGCGCGGCGTTCGGCAGAAAACAATCCGTCCTGACATGCACCTGACCCCGGCGCCTGCCCTTCTCTTCCGGACCAGCTATTCCAGTGCGCCGGTTAGTCGTATGATGTCGCAATCATGAGCACACCACTTGATTATCAAATCGACACCGCGCTGATCGACGATTGCTGGAACCGCATCGGCGTGCGCGGCGATTCGTCGTGCGAGCGCCTGGCGCTGCATATCGATTGCCGCAACTGCCCGGTGCATGCACGCGCCGCGGCCGAGCTGCTGGACCGTTTGCAGATGGACGATACCGGCGACGGCTGGCGCGACCAGGCCGAGAAACCGGAGGAAAGCGCTGCCGGCCTGCAGTCCTTGCTGCTGTTCCGCATCGGCGAAGAATGGCTGGCGCTGCCGACCGCGCTGCTGGAAGAAATCACCGAACTGCGCACCGTGCACCGTTTGCCGCACCGGCAAAACGCCATCGTCCTCGGCATCAGCAATATCCGCGGGGCGCTGGTGACCTGCGTGTCGCTGGCGGCGATGCTCGGCATCAGCAACGACAGCCAGCCGACAGCGCGCCAGCAACTGCTGCGGCGCATGCTGATCGTCAGGCATGGCGGCCAGACCACCGCCTTCACCGCGGATGAGGTGTACGGCACCTTGCGTGTCGCCGCCTCCGCCTGGCAGCCGGTGCCGACCACGCTGAAGCGCGCCGCCGGCCACTTGACCCATGCCGTGATCCAGTGGAACGGGCACAGCGTCGGCTTGCTGGACCACGAACTGCTGTTCCACACGCTGGATCGGAGCCTGGCATGAACGCCGACGACATGCGCGACGCCTCCATGCTCGACCTGTTCCGCCTGGAAGTGGAAACCCAGGCGCAAGTCATGAGCAGCGGCCTGCTGGCGATCGAACGCGCGCCTTCGCCGCAGCAGCTGGAAGCTTGCATGCGCGCCGCCCATTCGATCAAGGGCGCGGCGCGCATCGTCGGCATCCAGGCCGGGGTCGACGTCACCCATGTCATGGAAGACTGTTTTGTCTCGGCCCAGCAAGGCAAGGTCAAGCTCGGTCCGCGCCGTATCGACCAGCTGCTGCATGGCGTCGACCTGCTGCAGCGGATCGCGGCCAGTGCCGAAGACCTGGAACTGTGGCAGGCCGGCAGCGGCCGCGCGGAAATCGAAACCTTCCTGCGCGGCCTGGAAAACAGCCTGCAGCAAGCCGATGACCGCGTCCGCGAACCGGAAGCGGCGCTTGCGCCTGCAGCGGCAGAAGCGGATGAGGCCGTGCCGGGACCCGATGAAACGGCGTCTGGCAAGAACTCGGACAAGGACAAGATTAAAAACCAGGACCAGGGCGACCGCATGCTGCGCGTCACCGCCACGCACTTGAACCAGCTGGTCAGCCTGTCCGGCGAATCGCTGGTCGAATCGCGCTGGCTGCCGGCTTTCAACGAATCCCTGCTGCGCCTGAAACGGCTGCAGCAAAATAGCGCGCACTCGCTGGAAGTCTTGCACGACTCGCTGCGCGAGGACAATCTCGCGGGCAATCACCTGATGGCGCTGCAGGAAGTCCGGCAGCATATCGACGCCAGCCAGAAAATGCTGGCGGAACGCCTGGCTGAACTGGAGCTGTTCGAACGGCGCAACAGCAGCCGCGCGCAACGTTTGTACGACCAGGCGCTGGCCAGCCGCATGCGGCCGTTCGCCGACCGCGTGGTCGGCTACGACCGCATGGTGCGCGACCTCGGACGCACCTTGGGCAAGCAGGTCAAGCTGGAAATCAACGGCCAGGCCACCCAGGTCGACCGCGACATCCTGGAACAGCTGGATGCGCCGCTGGTGCACCTGTTGCGCAATGCGCTGGACCACGGCATCGAAGCGGCGCCGCAGCGCCGCGCCGCCGGCAAGGACGAAGAAGGCTTGATCACGCTGACCGCGCGCCACCACGCCGGCCTGCTGCAGATCACCATCAGCGACGACGGCAACGGCGTCGACCTGGAACAGCTGCGCGCCTCCGTCGTGCGGCGCGGCCTGGTGGACCACGCCACCGCGAACCGCCTGAGCGATGCCGAGCTGCTGCATTTCCTGCTGCTGCCGGGTTTCAGCATGCGCGACACGGTGACCGAAATTTCCGGGCGCGGGGTCGGCCTGGACGTGGTCCACAACATGCTCAAGCGCATGCGCGGCACCATCCAGATTTTCAGCGAAGCCGGCCGCGGCATGCGCTTCCAGCTGCAGCTGCCGCTGACGCTGTCGCTGGTGCGCAGCCTGCTGGTCAGCATAGGCGGCGAACCTTACGCCTTCCCGCTGGCCTACGTCAACCGCACCATGATATTGGAACGCAGCCAGATCGAATCGCTGGAAGGCCGCCAGCACTTCGCATTTGAAGAACGCCAGATCGGCCTGGTCGCCGCCAGCCAGATCCTGCAGAGCAGCGCCCCGGCCCCGGGCGACGACCGCATCGCCCTGGTCGTCATCGGCGACCAGGCGCAGACCTACGGCCTGCAGGTCGACCGCTTGCTGGGCGAGCACATGCTGGTGGTGCAGCCGCTGGACGCGCGCCTGGGCAAGATCAAGGATGTCGCGGCGGCGGCGCTGATGGAAGACGGCGCGCCGGTGCTGATACTGGATGTCGCCGACATGCTCAACTCGGTCGAGAAACTGATCGCCCAAGGCCACCTCAGCAAGATTGAAAACAACAGCAGCCAGCAACAGGTGCAGACCAGCAAGCGGGTGCTGGTGGTGGACGATTCGCTCACCGTGCGCGAACTGGAACGCAAGCTGCTGAGCAGCCGCGGTTATACGGTGCGCGTCGCGGTGGACGGCATGGACGGCTGGAACGCCTTGCGCAGCGAGCCGTTCGACCTGGTGGTGACCGACATCGACATGCCGCGCATGGATGGCATCGAACTGGTCACCTTGATCAAGAAAAACCTGCAGCTGAAAGCCATCCCGGTCATGATCGTATCGTACAAAGACCGCCAGGAAGACCGCCAGCGCGGGCTCGAAGCCGGCGCCGACTATTACCTGGCCAAAGCCAGTTTCCATGACGAGACCCTGCTGCAGGCGGTGGAAGACCTGATCGGCGAGGCGCATTCATGAAGATCGGTATCGTCAACGATGCGCCGATAGCGGTGGAAGCGCTGCGCCGCACGCTGGTCCAGCGCCAGGACCATGAAATCATCTGGATTGCCGAAGACGGCCAGCGCGCCATCGAACTGTGCGCCTGGCAGGCGCCGGACCTGATCCTGATGGACCTGATCATGCCGGTGCTGGACGGCGTCGCCGCTACCCGCCATATCATGGCGCACACGCCGTGCGCGATCCTGATCGTCACCGGCGACGTCGGCGCCAATGTCTCGGCGGTCTACGATGCGATGGCTTACGGCGCGCTCGATGCGATCGACACCCCGAGCACCCTGAGCGGTTATCCGCGCAACGACGTCAATTCTTTGCTGGCCAAGATCGACTCCATCGAAAAACTGCTGAACCAGCGCCAGTCGCTGCCTGAACAGCGCGCGCCGGCGGCAGCTTCGGCCGCAGCAGCGACAACGGCAACCGCAACTGCTGCCGGCGGCAGGAAATCGTCGCTGCCGGCTCCCGATTCGAAATACCTGGTCGCCATCGGCGCGTCCGCCGGCGGCCCGGCTGCGCTGGCAACCTTGCTGTCGCAGCTGCCGGCCGATTTTCCGGCGGCGCTGGTGGTGGTGCAGCACGTGGATGCCCAGTTCGCGTCCGGCATGGCCGAATGGCTCAGCAGCCAGTCGAAGCTGCCGGTACGGCTGGCGCAGGCCGGAGACAGCCCGACGCCGGGCCAGGTCATGCTGGCCGGCACCGACGACCACCTGCGCCTGACGCGTCCGTTCCAGCTGGGGTATACAGAACAGCCCAGCGGCTATCCCTACCGGCCGTCGATTGACGTTTTTTTCCAGAGCATCGTCGAATTATGGGCCGGCAAGGCGATCGGCATCCTGCTGACCGGCATGGGGCGCGACGGCGCCCTGGGCCTGAAAGCCATGCGCGACAAGGGTTATTACACGATTGCCCAGGACCGCGAATCCAGCGCCGTATACGGCATGCCGAAAGCGGCCGCCATGCTCGATGCCGCCGACGCCATCCTGCCGGTGAACCAGATCGCCGGCAAGCTGGTCAGCATCATATGCAAACGATAGCTACAATCAGTACAGATACGGAGCAAGTCATGCCTAAAGAACTCAATCTCGACATCGACCAGCCGCCAGACGATTATCCGGTCATGGTGCTGCTGGTCGACGACCAGGCCATGGTCGGCGAAGCGGTCAGGCGCGCGCTGGCGAACCAGATCAACATCGATTTCCACTACTGCGCCCATCCCGACGAGGCGATCGAAGCCGCCCAGAAAACCCGCCCCACGGTCATCCTGCAGGACCTGGTGATGCCAGGCATCGACGGTTTGACCCTGGTGCGCCAGTACCGCGCCAACCCGGCCACCCGCAACGTGCCGATCATCGTGCTGTCGACCCGCGAAGATCCGGCGGTCAAGAGCGCCGCGTTTACCGCCGGCGCCAACGACTACCTGGTCAAGCTGCCCGACACCATCGAACTGGTGGCGCGGATCCGCTATCATTCGCGCTCTTACGTCAACCTGCTGCAGCGCGACGAAGCCTATCGCGCACTGCGCCAGAGCCAGCAACAGCTGCTGGAGACCAACCTGGAACTGCAGCGCCTGACCAACTCGGACGGCCTGACCGGGCTCGCCAATCGCCGCTATTTCGATGAGTATTTCAGCGCCGAGTGGAAGCGCGCCGAACGCGAGCAAAGTTCGCTGTCGCTGCTGATGATCGATGTCGACGATTTCAAGCTGTATAACGATACCTACGGCCACCTGGCCGGCGACACCGCGCTCAAGCAGGTGGCGGAAAGCATCGGCCATTTCGCCAGGCGCCCGACCGATCTCGCGGCCCGCATCGGCGGCGAAGAGTTTGTGCTGGTGCTGCCCTCCATGTCGCGCGAGCACATGGAGATCCAGGCCGACAAGCTGCAGGCCGCGGTGCACGCCTTGGGCATCGCCCACGTTTCCTCCAGCAACGACGCCCGGGTCACGGTCAGCGTCGGCGGCGCCAGCATGGTGCCGCAGCGCGGCAGCTCGCAGGAAAAACTGGTGGAAGCCGCCGACCAGGCGCTGTACCGCGCCAAGCGCGGCGGCAAGAACCGGGTCGAGATCGCTCAGTAAAAAACGGCTGCGGGCCGGTTTGGCCGCAAGCTATTCGGCAAGCGCCCGGCGGCCGTTGCCCGCCTTGGGCAAGCTGCCCGCCGCATGCCGCGCCGCCAGCAGGCGCGCGCGGCGCTTGCGGGCCCAGATGACCACGCCGGTCACGCTCAGCAAAGCCACCGCAGCGCCCATCAGGGAAATCAGGATGCGTCCTGTCATACCGAGGATGCGCCCCGAATGCAGGGGAAACTGGGCTTGCATGAAAATGTCGCCGGCGCTGCCGCTGCCGGGAATCTTGGCGCCGGCTGCGTGGCCGTCGGCGGCGTCGTAATACAGCCAGCTGTTGCCCAGCCCGACATCGCCGTGATCGTTGCCGGCTTCGAAAAAACCGACGCCGTACAAACCGAAAGCGGAAGAATAGAACACTCCCCCGACCGGCACTGTCCAGCCGCGGCGCCGTCCATCCTCGCGCGCCAGCTGCGCCACCCGCTCGCGGCTCACTCCCGGCTCTGCCTGCGCGGCCAGTGCCGGTGCGACAGGCTTGCGGCTGTCGAACGGGTCCGGCGTCAGCGTCGAGAAGGTTTGCACGATGGGCCGCATCACCGGCTGGTACAGATTCATGGAAACCGAGGTCACCGCCAGCACCAGCAGCAAGATCCAGAGCCAGACGCCGCCGGAACGGTGCAGGTCGAAATTGAGCTTGTGTCCGCCCTGGCGCCAGCGGAACGCAAACGACTTGCGCCAGCTGCGCCAGTTCGGAAACGACAGCCACAGGGCGATGAAGCAGTCCAGCGTCCAGACGATGCCGATGATGCCCATCAGCCAGGTTCCCAGCTCGATCCCGCCGACCGCCGGCAGATGCATGGTGTAGTGCAGCTTGTACAGGAACGGCAGCAAATTCTCGCGGCTGAGCGAGATGGCGCCCCACATGCGCTTGCCCTGTATCTCGGCGCTGACCGGATCGACCGCGAGCTGGTTGAAACCCAGGTCATAAGGCTGCCTGGTGGCCGGATCGATGCGCCCTTCCACCATCATGGTGCTGGTATGCCCCGGCTCGTTTTCCGTCATCACGTAAGTGACGCGCAAGCGCGGATCCTGCGCTTCCACCCGGTTCGCCAGCTCCAGTCCTGGCAAGGCTTTGCCGGATGAGGGCTGGTCAGCGCTATGGGCATGGAACAGCTGCGGATTGAGCCATGCGTCGAGTTCGTGATCCCAGGAAATCACGGCGCCGGTAGCGCCGGCGATGAACAGGCACACCGCCGCCGCCAGGCCGAACCAGCGGTGCAGGATCACCATGAAAGGACGTGTCGTCATGGCCGGCTTCAGTATTTCCAGTTGATCGCGATGCTGCCGTTGATCGGCTCGCCGTAGTACCCCTGGCTCGCATACAGGCTGGAGATGTATTTTTTATTGGCGACGTTGTTGAGGTTGGCGGTGATGCTGACTTGTTTGCTGATGTCGTAACGCGCCATCAGGTTGAGCAGCGCGTAACCCTGCTGCACCGTCGTCACGGTCTGGGTCCCGGCCAGCACGTCGGTGCGGCTGGTATTGCCTTGCCAGTTGACGCTGGCGCCGACTTTCAGCTGTTCCAGCTGCGGCAAGCGGTAGGTAGTCGCCAGCCGCACGGTCTTTTTCGGGACGTAGTTCTTGGCCGCATTGCCGTCCTGGTCCTTGATGGTCATCACGGTGTAACCGAGGCTGCCCTGCAATCCCTTCGCCAGCTCGCCGGACAGTTCCAGCTCCAGCCCTTCCGAATGGGCGTCGATGGCGCGGTAATAGGTCTTGGCGCCGATATAACCGGCCTGCTCCGCCGTATTGTTTTGCTCGACCCTGAACAAGGCCGCCGACGCGTTCAGCCTGCGATTGAAAAATTCGCTCTTCAGGCCCAGCTCGTAGCTCTTGCCTTCGACCGGCTTGAGTGTGGCGCCGTTGATGTCGGTCTGGTACTGCGGATTGAAAATCTCGGTATAGCTGGCGTAAGCCGATATGTTCCGGTTCAGGTCGTAGACCAGGCCGGCGTACGGCGTGGTGGAGCTGGCGCTGGTCTGGCGGCTGACGCCGTAGGCGATGCCGGTAGTGTTGGCATCGGTATAGTTGGCGCCGAGCAGCAGCTTGAGATTGCCGGCCAGGTTGAAACGGGTGGCGCCGTACAGGGTCTTGCGCTTGTCGGTGTAGGAGCTGCCGTCGATCGAAGCATTGAAGCTCGGCTCAGGGTAACTGCCGTCGAATGCGCCCGAGGCTGTCAGCGGAGTGCCGATTCCCTGCCCGTAATGGGAAATGTCCTCCAGCGTCGCACGCGACCAGCTGGCGCCGAAAGTGAAGTCGTGCTGGCGTCCGCCCAGCGTGTATTTGCCGCTGACATAGCTGTCGACCACGGTCTGCCGGTTGTCCGAGTTGTACAGCGACGGATAGCTGAACAGGCCGGCGCCGGTGGTCCGGTCCGGCGTGCCGTAGACATAGAACAGCCTGCCGTCGGTGCTGAGCTTGTTGTGGCTGAGGGTGGTCTTCCATTGCCAGTCGTTGCCGAAGCGATGGTTCAGTTCGGCGAAGGCGCGCTGCTCTTCCGAATTCCAGGACGACCAGCTGGCCGAGGTGCTGGTGCCGACGCCGTAAGCGGTCGGCGTGCCGTCGGTGTAATACAGCGGCAAGGCGCCCCAGATCGCGCCCTTGCCGTCGTTTTTCTGGTAGCTGTAACCCAGCGTCAGCAAGGTGTCGTTGCTCAGGTTGGCTTCGATCACGCCGTAGAACACGTTTTTGCTGGGCTGGTAGCGATCCAGGTAGGAGTTGCCGTCTTCATGGGCTGCCACCACGCGCGCCGCCACGGTCTTGTCGCTGTTGAGCGCGCCGGAGACATCGGCGTCGATGCGGCGCGTATTCCAGGAACCGTAGCTGACGCCGGCGGCGGCCTGGAAATCGTAGGTCGGACGCTTGCGCACGAAATTCACGGTGGCCGACGGATTGCCGGTGGATGAAGTCAGGCCGTTGGCGCCGCGCAGCACTTCGACGCGGTCGTACAAGGCCGTGTCCAGGTCGCCGTTCTGCAAGCCGAAAGTAAGCGGGATGCCGACGCCGTCGAACTGGAAATTGGTGATGTCGAAACCGCGCGCCGTGTAATAGGTACGGTTGGTTTCCACCTTTTCCACAGAAACGCCGGTGGTGCCGGCCAATACCTGGTCGACGTTGTCGAGCTTGAAATCGTCCATCTTGGCGCGCGTGATCACCGATACCGACTGCGGCGTTTCGCGCAGCGACATGTCCATCTTGGTGGCGGCATTGCTATTGCGTACGGTGTAGCTGCCGGTCTTCTCGGTCGGAGCCTGCTGGTCGCTGGCCGCCGTGACCACGACTTCCGGCAGCGCGGCGTCGCTGCCCGCGGCCGCCAGCTGTTGCGCCAGCGCCAGCCGCGGCGCCATGGCCAACGCCACCGCCAGGCTCATCGCCCGCAGCGACGGCTGGGCAGCCTGGAAACGCGAAAAAGAAGCGGCCGACGGCGGCATTACAGTACGATTAATTGCCATTTATCATCCCTGAGTTGATTGTTTACTTTTTTGTTTTAATGCGAAGCGGCGCTATTCGAAATTCTCGGCAGCCTGCCCCGTCCGAGCCTGCGCGACTCCGCGGCTGGCGCCGGAGGGAGGGCATTGATCTGCGGGGGAAATGTGCTTGAAACAGGCGGAATCTTCGAAAAAGATAATGATAATGCGAACGATTGCTATTATCAATCAAATACTCGAGGATTTATATAGAGAAACAAACAACTACGGAAAATAACTAGAAGAAATAACTTCGACAGGCTGCCGATCGACCGCCCGGAAATGAAAACGGATGCATGCAACATGCATCCGTTCGGTTAGCGCCTATGCCGGTTCAGGCATGCACATGCCCCTCTTCGGGCGCGCTGTAGTTGCAGCCGTCCTCGGTATGGGCGCAGGGACTGAGCTCGAACTGCAGCGTGGTGTGGTACACAGCAAACTGCGAGGCCAGGATTTCTTTCAGCCGCGGCAGCAATTGTTCCGCCGGATAAGCCGGGTCGTACACCACATGCGCGGTCAGGCTGGCCTTGCCGCTGGTGACCGCCCACAGGTGGAAGTCATGCACGCTCACCACCCCGGGCACCGCGCGCAGCGCGGCCTGCACTTTTTCGATGTCCATGCCTTCCGGCACCCCTTCCAGCAGGATGTTGACGCTTTCCTTCAGCAAGATCCAGGTGCGCGGCAAGACCCAGAATCCGATCAATACTGCAATCAGCGAATCGACCCATTCCCAGCCGGTATAACGGATCACCAGCGCCCCGGCGATCACGCCAACCGAGCCCAGCATGTCGCTCCAGACTTCCAGGTAGGCGCCTTTGACGTTCAGGCTGGCGTCCTTGCCGCCGCTCAGGAGCCGCATGCTGACCAGGTTCACGATCAGGCCGAAGACAGCGATCACCAGCATCCCGGTCGACTGGATTTCAGCAGGGCTGCGGAAACGCTGGTAAGCCTCGTACAAGATGTACAGCGCCACCAGGAACAGCAAGACCGCGTTGAACGCCGCCGCCAGGATCTCGAAGCGATGGTAGCCGAAGGTGCGCTTGGCGTCGGGCGCCTTCCTGGCGATGCGGATTGCCGCCAGGGCGATCGCCAGCGCCATGGTGTCGGTCAGCATGTGCGCCGCGTCCGAGATCAGCGCCAGGCTGCCGGTGACCAGGCCGCCGATCACTTCGACCACCAGGAAGGTCGAAGTCAGTCCTAAAGCGATCCAGATATATTTTTCGTTCTGGCTGGTGGGTAAGGCGTGGGAATGGCCTGCGCTCATGATGGTCCTTAGGTTGCGTGGAGGTAATGTAACGCCTTATTGCGGCGTTCCGCAATTGCCGCAGAATTTCGCGCCGGCGGCCTTGGCGGCGCCGCAACCGCTGCAACCGGCCGCCTGCAGGGAATTGCCGCATTGCTGGCAAAACCGCGCGCCGGCGTTATTGCCAGCATTGCAGTTCGGGCAATTGCCCTGGCCGGGCGCCGACGCACCCCAGGCATGTTGCTGGACGCCGCCGCGATGTCCATGCTTGCCGCCTTGCGAATAGGGTGAATTGTGTCCGCCGTCGTGGTGGCCAAGGCCGAGAAGGTTTTTGAAAAAGCTCATTTTGTTCTCCTTTGCAGTTGTGTGGCCCCATTTAAAACCTTGTAGTAACTACAGGGTCAAGCGCATACATAAAAAAATCCGCAAGAAAGAAAGCGGACTACACTATTGCTTGCTTTCCCCCAATAAACAGCACAAAGGAAAACACATGACTACCTTGCAAAAAAACCTAAGGCCATCGTTGTTCGCTTCTGTTGCACTGGCTTTGCTGCTCGCGGCCTGCTCGACCATGTCGGCCGACACCACCCACACCAGCGAAGTAACCCTGGACGGCGCGCACGAAGTCCCGGCCAACGATTCAAGCGCAAGCGGCGCCGGCACCATCGTGGTCAAGGCCGACAAATCGGTCAGCGGCAGCGTCACCACCAGGGGCATACAAGGGAAAGTGGCGCACATCCATGAGGGCGCGCTGGGCAAGAACGGCCCCGTCATGGTGGGCCTGACCAAGACCGGCGACAACATGTGGTCGGTGCCGGACGGCACCAAGCTCACCGACGCCCAATACGCCAGCTACATGGCGGGCAACCTGTATATCAATGTCCACAGCGCCACCAATCCCGGCGGCGAAATCCGCGGCCAGCTGCTGCCCTGAACCTAGCCTCCCGAGCCGCCGTGCGCTACTGCAAGCCAGCCATGGCGGCTGACGCCAACTCTTAATTAAGCTATGCATTCGACCATCCGGATTTTTGGCGCATTCTTGCTGGCCATCGCGCTTGCCAGCGGCGTGCTGTATGCCATCGACCATGCGCCCGGCGACGGCAAGCCCCCTGAGAACCGGGCAAAAACAGCCGGCGCGGTGGCGCCGGCAGAGAATCCTGCCGCAGTTTCTGCATCTGCAGCGGCGGCAGCGACGCCGCCGGCAGCCGGCGACACCCCGCCACCTGCGCCCGCCAGCCCTGCTTTGGCCGAGAATGCCGGCGTCATCGCCAAATGCAGCATAGACGGCAAGATCGTCTATACCGACAAGGGCTGTCCGCAAGGAAGCAAATCCCGATCTTTGCAGATCACCGACAACGCTGTCGTTCCCGGCGTCGACCGCGCAACCATCGAACGCACGCTGCGCCAACCGCCGCCGCCACCGCCGCAGCTGGCCCAGGCCGCACCGCCCGCCGCCGTGATCGAACCTCCGGTGACCTCCATCACCACCGACGCCGGCGTCGATTGCCCGGCGCTCGGACGGCGCCTCGAATGGCTGGGTTACATGGCGCACCGCTGGCAGCCGCCGCACATACGCGACCGCATGCGGCGCGAGCGCGACGAGCTGCAGACCCGGTGGTTCTGGGCCCATTGTTAGCGGACGGCATTCCTGCTCAGCAAAGATGCTTGATATGCAAGCGGCTATTGATGCATCATTCGAGCCCATGACCCGAACCGAAAAATATCAATGCTGCATGGTGATGGCAGGCGGCGGCTTCCGCTTCGGCTACTACCTTGGCATGTACGCCGCGGCAGTCGAAACCGGCAACAAGCCAGACCTGCTGCTGGCCAGCTGCGGCGGCTCGATCGCTGCCGCCGTGATCCGGGCGCTGCCGGACGATGCGCAGCGCAAAGCGTGGATCAGCTCGCCGGCGATGTACCGTTTCCTGTGCGGCTTGCAGTCGACGCCCAAGGCTGCCATCGGCCGTTCATTCCTGCACGCCGTCAAACGGCGCCTGACGGCCAGGCGCGCCGCCGTCATCCCGGACCTGTTCAGCGATTATTTTTTCGACATCCCGCCGCAATTGCCGCTGCCGCCGCAACAGGCGCAAGCGGAAGCGCCGCCGGCGGTTGCCATCGTCGGCGGCAAAATGCTGTTTTCCAAAGACCAGGTCGGGCAGCGCAGGGCCGGCCGCAAGTTGTTTGCCGAAACCGTGTTTTGCGATCCGCGCACGGCAGCGCTGCTGGACGGCATGGCCTCGCCCATGAGCGATCCGATGTGGGGCGACAACGCCATCGCGCCGCAATTGCTGACCGACATCCGGATGCCGATCGGCGACGCCGTGCGGATTTCGATTTCCGACATGTTTTATTTTCCCTGCCACGCGCACCAGGCCGGGCACTATACCGGCGGCGTGGTCGACCTGTTTCCCATCGAACTGGCAAACCGGCTGGCGCAACGCGTAGTGATGGAGTTGAAAGCGCCGTTCAGCCAGGCGCTGGCGATCCCGGCCTGGCGCGCGGTGCTGGGAGTCGACGGCAACCAGCGCCTGCGCCACGTTCACAGCCAGCACGCCGATGTCTGGATCGATGCCTCGGACGTGGAAAGCGTATTCCGCAAGCGCGGCATGCAGCAGAAACTGTCCTGGCCGAAGAACCGCCTGCGCCTGCTGATGCCGGCCCGCCACGAAACTTACCGGGAACATGTGGAAGCGCAATGGCAGTATGGCTATCAGCGCGGGCTGGAAGCGTTTGGCCAGCCTGGCCCCAACTATAAACAGCACATGCGCCACGCCACCAGGCACAACAAGGTCCGGCCGTAAAATCTGCGCGAACCTAGTCCCTCAGCCAGCCCTGCAATGCGACCCGGCGCGGCTCGCCGTCGAGGTCGCCGCGCACCAGCACCGCTGAACGCGCCGCGATATAGGCCGGCATGCCCGGCTGCGCCAGCAAGGGCCGGATCTTTTCCAGCTCGGCGATCAGTTCAGGCGTCAGCCGGTCCAGCACAGGCCGCACATCGCGCCCCAGGTCCGGCGCGTCGTCGAAACGGCCCCGGCCTTGCCGCCTCCATTGCGCATGCAGTCCGAGCTGCATGGCCTTGCTGGCGTCGAACTGAGCCTGGAAGAAACGCCGGGCAAAACCCGGATCCAGCCCTTTGGCCTGGGCCACGACAGCATCCAGTATCAATTGTTCGCGCGGCGGATCGTTGACGGCGCCGCCCGAATTCCATTTCGCCTTGGCGACCATCGGCGCGACCGCAAGGCGCTGGTCTATCAGCGCCAGCAAATGATCGGCCTGGGCAGCATCGGCCGCGCTCGGGGCTGGCGGCATGCCTTGGCAAGCCGCCAGCAGGAGCAACAGGAACAGGCTGGCGAACAGTTTGCCCAAGGACGGCGTTTTCAAAAATATCATGGACTCTTTCTATGGCAAACCAGAAACATAACATTCATTAACAACAGCTTTCGATAAACTGACCGTACACTATCGACTTCGCATTTTATAAAACCTTGCATGCTATCAACACTAAAACTCATCGCCGCCGATCCCAACTCTGACAATATCGACCATCTGGTGGCCTTGATCAAGACCTTGCGCCCCAGCCGGCCGGAGCTTGGACAGCAAGCGGCCGAGAACGTGCGGGTGCTGGTGCAATTGCTGCATGGCGAACCGGCCCAGGCCAGCGCCCTGCGCCACTATATCCTGCGGCTGTTTTCGACGCGGCGCCAGATCAGCCTGTACACCGACACCGGCATCCTGCCGAACGCCGGCTTTTTCACCGAACTGTTCCAGCGCCTGTCGTTCCGCATCTTGCCGCCGGCGCTGGATGAAAACTACCTGCGCGATTGCCTCGACCGCCTGCTGCCGGTCGAAACCGATTACCTGTGGATCAATGCCGTGCCGGCGGCGGACTGGCTGAGCCTGTTCGACCTGCTGAGCCAGGCCGCGCCGTATACCGACGCTGACAACAACGCCGCCAGCGACGCCGTCGACCGCCACAAAACCGTGGGCGAACTGCTGGAAGCGATCCAGACCCTGTCCTACCGCATCAGCGCCATGGGCCTGGAGCCGGCGCTGCTGCGGCTCTATCCCAGCATCGATGAATTCGAATCGCCGTTCCTGATGCAGAACGTCGAGCTGCACCTGTACCTGAACAGCTATCGCCGCCGCTTGGCCGCGGCCGACTCGGCCTTCGATCCGGGCCAATTGCCGCCGCTGGAAGACGCCCGCCACCTGGCGGTGATGCTGGACCAGTGCGAAACCATCGTCCTCAAGATCCGCAAGAACGCCTTGCGCATGGGCAGCAGCGTCTCCCTCACCTATCTGCTGGTGCGGCTGGAGCAAAGCACCGCGCGCCTGCGCAAGCTGCTGAGCCTGGTCGATGTTGGCCCGGCAGAAGATGGACAAGCGGACACGGCGTCCGATCCCGGCGCGGCCGAAGCCCGGCAGCTCGCCAGGCGCAGCCAGGCGCTGGCGCTTGGGCAGGAACTGGTCGAGGGCCATAACCGCAAATACGCGGTGCGCGAACTGTTCGCCGACAACATCAACCTGCTGGCGCGCAACGTCACCGAAAACGCCAGCCGCACCGGCGAACACTACATCGCCGAAGACCGTTCCGAATACGGCGCGATGTTCCGCTCCGCCTCCGGCGCCGGCCTGGTCATCGGCTTCATGTCGCTGCTGAAGATCCTGGCATCCTACCTGCGCGCCGCGCCGCTGGTGGAAGCGTTTTTGTTCAGCATGAACTACTCGCTCGGTTTCATGCTGATCCATGTGCTGCATTTCACGGTCGCCACCAAGCAGCCGGCGATGACGGCGTCGCGCATCGCCTCCGGCCTGCAAAGCCGCGACGGCCGTAATATCGACCTCGACAGCCTGGTCGAACTGATCGTCAAGGTGATCCGCACGCAATTCATTGCAGTCGCCGGCAACCTGCTGCTGGCTTTCCCGGTGGCTTACCTGATCGCGCTCGGCTACCAGGCGCTGTCCGGCCACCACCTGGTGACGCCCGACAAGGCGGCGCACCTGCTGCACGATATCAACCCGTTCGCCAGCCTGGCGCTGTTCCATGCGGCGATCGCCGGCGTCTGCCTGTTCCTGGCCGGCCTGATCTCGGGCTACTACGACAACAAGGCGCTCTACACCCACATGGCGCAACGGGTGGCGCGCGCGCACTGGCTGCGCCGGCTGCTCGGCCAGCCGCGGCTGGCCCGCTTCGGCGAATACCTGGAGCACAACCTGGGCGGCCTGATGGGGAATTTCTACTTCGGCATCCTGCTCGGCACCATCGGCACCGTCGGCTTCATGCTGGGGCTGCCGATCGACATCCGCCACATCACGTTTTCGGCGACCAATTTCGCCACCGCCCTGGTCGGCCTCGATAACCACATGGGCTGGCAAACCGCGGTAGTTTCCGTCATCGGCGTGCTGGCGATCGGCACGGTCAACCTGTGGGTCAGCTTTTCGCTGGCGCTGTTCGTGGCGCTGCGTGCGCGCCAGGTGCGTTTCCGCCATGGCCTGGCGCTGGCCAAGGCGGTCTTCACGCGCTTCAGGAAAGGTCCCAAGGATTTTTTCATTCCGCCCAAGCGGCAGGCGCCGATGGAAGAGGACAAGCCCACCGTCTAGCGGCCGGGCGATGGGGAGGATTGCGTTGCACCGCTGGCACTCCGCAACGCGATTAACCAAGCAAAAACCGGCGCAACACGGTAGTATCCGAACGGCAATATATTTGAACCCGCCGCAAGGTCTTGATACATGTCGAACGCCCAGCTGCATGGATTTTTTTCACGATGCGCCCTGACGCTGCTGTGCGTCCTGACAGCGGCCTGCTCGACGCTGCCCGACGTCAGCAACCTGAGCGCCTCGGTAGCGCAGATAACCGCAACCGGCGGCGACCCGGCGGACGCCTCCGCCCGGCTCGCCACGCTGGCGGCGATGGAAGAAGCGGTAACCGGCAGCCCGCTGATCAAAGGCAACAAGGTTACCCTGCTGTTCGACGGGCCGGACACCATGACGGCCATGATCGCCGCCATACAGCAGGCCAAAAGCACGATCAATTTTGAAACTTATATTTTCGACCAGGACCGGCTCGGCCTGCAGTTTGCCGACCTGCTAATTGAAAAGCAGCGCGCCGGGGTCCAGGTCAACATCATCTACGACAGCGTCGGCAGCATCGGCACGCCTACCGAGTTTTTCGAGCGCATGCGCGCCGCCGGCATCAGGCTGGTTGAATTCAATCCGGTCAACCCGCTCAAGCGTTTCGGCCGCTGGCAGCTGAACCATCGCGACCACCGCAAGATCCTGGTGGTGGACGGCAAGACCGGCTTTACCGGCGGCGTCAACATCAGCGCCGCCTACGCCAACAGTTCGCTGTTTCGCGCACGGCGGCGCCCCGGCACGGACGCCATAGGCTGGCGCGACACCCACTTGCAGATAGAAGGGCCGGCGGTCGCATCGCTGCAATTGCTGTTCTTGCAGACCTGGGGCACGCAACACGCCGAAGATTTGCCGGACCTCGATTATTTTCCAAAACTGGACAGCGCCGGCGACAAGACCGTGCATGTGCTGAGCACCCAGCCCGACAGCGACTACAGCCTTTACAAAGCCTATATCCTGGCGATCCAGCAAGCGCGCAAAAGCATACACATCACCACGCCCTACTTCACTCCCGACCGCCAGCTGGTGGATGCACTGGTCGCCGCCGCCAAGCGCGGCGTCGACGTTACCCTGATCTTGCCCAGCGTGACCGACATCGGCCTGATGTTCCACGCCGGCCAGTCGTTTTATACGCAATTGCTGAGCGCCGGCATCCGCATCTACCAGCTGCAGGTCGCGGTGCTGCACGCCAAGACCGCCGTGATCGACGGCAGCTGGTCTACCGTCGGCTCCGCCAACCTGGATATCCGCAGCTTCCTCCACAACTATGAAGCCAACGTGGTCGTGATCGACGAACAGTTCGGACGCGAAATGGAAAAAGCCTTCCGCGAAGACATCCGCGGCTCGCAGCAAATCACGCTGGAACAATGGCAGCAACGGCCGCTGTCCGAACACATCAAGGAATGGGCCGCGCGCTCGCTCGGTTACTGGCTGTGAGGATTCAGCTCGATGCGTGCTCCTTGGCCCAGGCCAGCATCACGTCCATGAAACGCCGCAAAGTCGGCCGCACCAGCGCCGCGCGCTGCTCGTCGAAAGCAAACGGCAGCTGTTCTTCCATATAGGTCAGCTGCGCCTGCTCCAGCTGCACCGCATGGATGTTCTGCTCCGGCTTGCCGTAATGGCGCGTGATGTGGCCGCCCTTGAAGCGGCCGTTCACGGCGTGGCTGTACCCTGCTTCGGCAGCCTGGGCGGCGACCGCCTGCAATCGCTGCGTCAGTTCCGGCGCGCACGAGCTGCCGGCGCCGGTGCCCAGGTTGAGGTCGGGCAGGCGTCCTTCGAAAAAGCGCGGCACCACCGATGCGATGGAGTGCGCATCCCACAGCATCGCCACGCCATGCTCGGCGCGCATGCGCTGCAGTTCCTGTTCCAGCTGCCGGTGGTAAGGACGCCAGTACTGCGCGATGCGGCGCTGCACTTCCGCCTCATCCGGATTTTTTCCGGCTTGATACAGGGCTTGCTTGTGGAAGGTGTCCAGCGGACACAGCCCGGTCGTATCCTGTCCCGGGTAGAGGTTGACGTTGTCCTCGGGCCGGTTGAGGTCAATCACGTAGCGCGAATGGGTCGCCACCAGGACCGAAGCGCCCAGCTCCTCCAGGAAGTTGTACAACCTGGGCATGTGCCAGTCGGTATCGGCAATCTCCAGTGCGGCGGCGCTCATGCCGGCGGCGATGTCGGGCGGGATGTACTCTCCCGCATGCGGCATCGACACCAGCAGCGGCAGCCTGCCGCGATGAAACAGGAATTTTTCTACAGGCGGGTTCATCAGCTTTCCTTAACTCAATCCAGCAATTTTTTCATGGTGCGCGCATAAGCCGCGGCGCTCTGTTCCTGCCGGCTGTGCTTATGGTCGCGGACCACCCAATGGCCGCCGGCCATGACGTCGCGCACCGGCGTTTGTCCGTGCTGGCAAAACACGAAGCTGTCGAGCAGCTGGTCGCCGTGTTTGCCGCCCAGGTCGGCATGCTGCGGATCCAGCACCAGCAGGTCGGCGCGCTGCCCGGTTTCCAGGCCGGCCACCTGGCGGCCGCTGGCGGCAGCGCCGCCGCGCAAGGCTTGCCGGTACAGATAACCGCCGACAGAAGCGCCCTCGCCCCCGACCAGCATGTTGCGCTGGCGGTGCAGCAGGCGCTGGCTGTATTCGTACAAACGCAACTCTTCGCTGACGCTGGTGCTGATATGGCTGTCGGAGCCGATGCCCCAGGTGCCATGGGCGCCGGCATAGGCCGCGCCGTTGAAAATGCCGTCGCCCAGGTTGGCTTCGGTAGTCGGGCAAATGCCGGCGACGGCGCCGCTGCGCGCCAGCTTTTCGGTTTCGGCGGCAGTCATGTGGGTGGCATGCACCAGGCACCAGCGGCGGTCGAGCTCGGCATGCTCCAGCAGCCAGGCCACCGGCCGCGCACCCAGCGCGGCGACACAGTCCTCAACTTCCTTCTCTTGTTCCGCAATGTGGATATGCACCGGCGCCTGCGCATCCCATTGCCTGAGCAGCGTCAGCAGCTGCTGCAGCGATTGCGGCGACACCGCGCGCAAGGAATGGGGAGCGGCGCCGTAGCGCAGGCCGGCATGCTGCGGGTGCGCCGCCTGCAAAGCTTGCAAGGCGCCGACGATCCACTCCGGCGAATTGATGAAACGCGCCTGCCCGGCGTGCGGCGCCTGGGCGCCGAAGCCGCTGTACTGGTACATCACCGGCAGCAAGGTCAGGCCGATGCCCGCCTCCTGCGCCGCTTCGATCAGGCATACCATGTTTTCGGCGGGGTCGGCGTAAGGTTTGCCATCCACATCGTGATGCAGGTAGTGGAATTCGCAGACCGAGGTGTAACCGGCCTGCAGCATCTCGATATACAGCTGGAGCGCAACCGCCTTCAGGTCGGCCGGCGACAGCTTGCCGGCAAATTTGTACATCAGGGTGCGCCAGCTCCAGAAACTGTCTTTCGGATCGCTGCGGTATTCGGTCAGCCCGGCCATCGCCCTTTGGAATGCATGCGAATGCAGGTTGGCGATGCCTGGCAACACCGTGCCGGCGACAGCCACCGCGGCGGCGTCGGAATCAGGGCTGACGCGGGTCAGGATGCCATTGTCGTCCCACTCCAGCAGGACGTTGTTGCGCCAGCCTCCAGGCAGCAAGGCGCGATCGGCGATCAGTTGCTTCATGATTTTTTCCTCACGAAATTACCTTTGCGATACAGCGGTGAAACGGCCGCCGCGTACTATCGCACTACAGGGATTGAGTCCCGACCAGTAGGCCAGCTCCGCCAGCGACTCCACCGACCAGACCACAAAGTCGGCGGCGCGACCCGCCGCCAGCAAGCCATGGCGATCCGCCTTGCCGAGCGCCAGCGCGGCGTTGCCGGTCACTCCCATCAGGGCTTCGGCGGCCGTCATCCTGAACAAGGTGCAGGACATGTTCAGCATGAGCAGCAAGGACGTGCTGGGTGAAGTGCCGGGATTGCTGTCGGTGGAAACCGCGACCGGAATCCGGTAGCGCCGCAGCAGGTCCAGCGGCGGCTGTTTTGTTTCGCGGATGAAGTAATAGGCGCCGGGCAGCAGCACCGCGACCGTTCCGCTTTCCTGCATCGTCGCCACATCCGCTTCGCTCAGGTGCTCCAGGTGGTCAACCGACAGCGCCTTGTAGCGCGTCGCCAGCCGGATGGCGCCGATATTCGACAGCTGGTCGGCGTGCATCTTCACCGGCAGACCCAGCTTGCCGGCTGCGATAAACACCTGTTCGCTCTGCGCTACGGAAAAGCCGATGTTCTCGCAAAACACGTCGACCGCATCGACCAATCCTTCCGCATGCAGTGCCGGCAGCATCTGGTCGCAGACCAGCCTGATGTACTCGTCGGCGCGGTCCTTGTATTCGGGCGGCAAGGCGTGGGCGCCAAGAAACGTGGTGTAGACGGTGACCGGGTAGGACTCGCCCAGGCGCCGCGCCACGCGCAGCATCTTGCGTTCGGTCTGCAGATCGAGGCCGTAGCCGGATTTGATTTCAACCGTGGTCACGCCTTCCGCCAGCAAGGCTTCCAGGCGCCGCGCCGATTGCCGGAACAGGCTGTCTTCGTCGGCTGCGCGGGTTGCGCGCACGGTCGATACGATGCCGCCGCCGCTCCTGGCGATTTCTTCATAACTGGCGCCAGCCAGGCGCATGGCGAATTCGTCGGCGCGGTTGCCGCCGTACACCAGGTGGGTATGGCAGTCGATCAGGCCGGGCGTGATCCAGCGGTTGCCTGCATCGTGCTGCGCCAGGCCCGCCTGCCTGAATTCGGCAGGCAGCCCGGCCTCGCTGCCGATCCAGGCGACCAGGCCGTCGCGCACCGCCATGGCGCCATCCAGGATGACCTGGGCGGGGTCGCCGGACGGCGCAATCCTGGCCTTGCGCCAGACGCCGTCGGCTAACCCGGCTGCTTCAACTTGACTGTGCGGCATGCTGGTTTTCCTATAGCAGATTGATGCTGACACTGATAACGATACTGCCGGCCTGCAGCGAACGCAACGCCAGCCGGCCCGGCTGCTCTTCAAAGACCAGGGCCTGGCGCGTCTCCAGCGTTGCCTGCTCGCCGCCGTCGGTCAGCACGTCCCAGCGGCCTTGCACGCAAAACAGCAGGCTGCTGCCCTGCGCCAGGTCCTGGTCGGCATGCCAGACGTCCACTGAGCCGCTAGCCGCCCCGCGCCGCAACATCAGGTTGAAATCCTGGCAGGCGCCGCCGGCCAGCTGCGCGTCGACCTGTTCTTCGCCGCGGAAACGGTGCGCTTGCAAAGGCGTCAACAAGACCGAATCGCCGCCGGCCGGGCGCAGCTGCATGCCGCCCCCTTCCAGCAGCATGATGACCCGGTCGACGCCCGGGAAACTGGAAAAGGCGCCGGACTGGCTGACATCGGCAATGCTCACCCGCCACAAGAATGCATCGAACGAGGCTCCTGCCGGATATCCGTACAGCTCGCGCGTGACACCGCCGCCGTTTTTCCAGGGCGTGGCCTGCAGCTCGTCGAACTTGAGCAAACGCATGTTACTGGCCGTACAGGCCGGCAAACAAGGCATGGCAGCTGCCGCTGACCGCGCCTTGCAGCACCAGCTGCTTGGCGGCTTCGATATCCGGCGCGAAGAAACGGTCCTTGTCGTAGAACGCTACCTGCTTGCGCAAACGCTGCTGCACTTCATCGAGCATCGGCGAGGTGGTCAGAGGCAGGTGGCAATCGACGCCCTGCGCCGCCGCCAGCAATTCGATGGCGACGATGGTGGCGGTGTTGTGCGCCATTTCGTGCAGGCGGCGGCCGGCGAAAGTCGCCATGCTGACGTGGTCTTCCTGGTTGGCCGAAGTCGGCAGGCTGTCGACGCTGGCCGGATGCGCCAGCGCTTTGTTCTCGGACGCCAGCGCGGCTGCCGTGACATGGGCGATCATGAAACCGGAATTGAGGCCGGACGACTGCACCAGGAACGGCGGCAAACCGGACAGGGAGGAATCGATCAGCAGCGCGATGCGGCGCTCTGACAAGGCGCCGATTTCGGCGATCGCCAAGGCCAGCGTGTCGGCCGCGAAGGCCACCGGCTCGGCGTGGAAATTGCCGCCCGAGATCACCTCGTCATGTTCAGCATAAATCAGCGGGTTGTCGGTCACGGCGTTGGCTTCGATCAGCAAGGTGCGCGCCGCATTGCCGATCAGGTCGACGCAAGCGCCCATCACCTGCGGCTGGCAGCGCAAGCTGTAAGGATCCTGCACCCGTTCGTCGTTGACCAGGTGCGACTGGCGGATCGCGCTGCCGCTCAGCAGCTGGCGGTATATCTTGGCCGTGGCGATCTGTCCTGGCTGGCCGCGCACTTCATGCACGCGCGGATCGAACGGCGCATCGCTGCCGCGGGCAGCGTCGACCGCCAGCGCTCCGGTCACCGTAGCGGCTTCCAGCACGCGTTCCGCCAGGAACAGGCCGTTCAGGGTCAAGGCGGTGGACACCTGGGTGCCGTTGATCAGCGCCAGTCCTTCCTTGGCTGCCAGCACGATAGGCGCGATGCCGGCCTGGGCCAGCGCTTCCTTGGCGTCGACCAGCTTGCCGTCGACCCGCACCTGGCCTTCGCCCAGTATCGCCAGGGTCATGTGCGACAAAGGCGCCAGGTCGCCGGAGGCGCCGACCGAACCCTTGACCGGGATGTACGGCATGATGCCGGCGTTGTAGATCGCCAGCAAGGTATCGATCACCTGCGCCCGGATGCCGGAATAACCGCGCGCCAGGCTGCCGATCTTCATGGCCAGGATCAGGCGCACCGCGGCGTCGTCGATCAGGTCGCCGGTGCCGACCGAGTGCGACAGGATCAGGTTACGCTGCAACAGTTCCAGCTGCTCGTCCGGGATACGGGTCTTGGCCAGCTTGCCGAAGCCGGTATTGATGCCGTAGGCGGCATCGCCGCGTTCGACGATCCTGGCGACGGTGGCGGCGGAAGCATTGATGGCTTCATACGCAGCGGGCGGCAACGCCAGCGGCACGGCTTCGGCCCAGATGCGGCGGATCTCTGCCAAAGACATTTTTCCTGGCTGCAGAGTCAACGGTGTTTTCATGGTCATTTCTTTCAAATTAGCGTAAAGCAGGAATCGATTTTACAGCCGCGGCGAGCCCCTGGATTCAGCCCGGTGGCGGCCTGCCTTGCCTTGCGTCAAGGATCGCCGCCACCGCCTGGCTCTTTAGAGTTTGCCGCCGTTGCCGCCGCCGTCCGTCAGCGGTTGATCATCGGCAGGTTCAGGTTATGGCGCTTGGCGCATTCGATTGCCGCTTCGTAGCCGGCGTCGGCATGGCGCATCACGCCGGAAGCGCAATCGTTGACCAGCACCCGCGCCAGGCGCTTGGCGGCGGCTTCGGTGCCGTCGGCGACGATCACCATGCCGGCGTGCTGCGAATAACCCATGCCTACCCCGCCGCCGTGATGCAGCGAAACCCAGGTAGCGCCGCCGGAGGTATTCAGCAAGGCGTTCAGCAAGGGCCAGTCGGAAACCGCATCGGTGCCGTCTTTCATGCTTTCGGTTTCACGGTTCGGACTGGCCACCGAGCCGGTATCGAGGTGGTCGCGGCCGATCACGATCGGCGCCTTCAGTTCGCCGGTGCGCACCATTTCGTTGAAGGCCAGGCCGGCGATATGGCGCTCTCCCAGGCCGAGCCAGCAGATCCGCGCCGGCAAGCCCTGGAACGAAATGCGCTCGCGCGCCATGTCCAGCCAGCGGTGCACATGCTTGTTTTGCGGGAACAGTTCCTTGATCTTGGCGTCGGTCTTGTAGATATCTTCCGGATCGCCGGACAGGGCGACCCAGCGGAACGGTCCCTTGCCTTCGCAAAACAGCGGCCGGATATAGGCCGGCACGAAACCCGGGAAATCGAAGGCGTTCTTGACGCCCTGGTCGAACGCGACCTGGCGGATATTGTTGCCATAGTCGACGGTCTTGATGCCCATCGCATGGAAATCCAGCATGGCTTGCACATGCTGCGCGCAAGACTTTGCGGCGTCCGCGGTCAGCCGCGCTTGCTGCGACGGGTCGTGCTGCGCCGCCACCCACTGCTCCACGCTCCAGCCTATCGGCAGGTAACCGTTGATCAGGTCGTGCGCGGAAGTCTGGTCGGTCACCAGGTCAGGCTTGATGCCGCCGGCCTTGGCGCGCCGGACCAGTTCAGGCAAGACTTCCGCGGCGTTGCCGAGCAGGCCGATGGAAATCGCTTCCTTGCGTTCGGTATGGTATTTGATCAGTTCCAGCGCATCGTCCAGGTTCTTGGCCTGCTTGTCGAGATAACGCGTGCGCAAGCGGAAATCGATGCTCGACTGCTTGCATTCGATGGTCAGCGAAGCGGCGCCGGCCAGCGTTGCCGCCAGCGGCTGCGCGCCGCCCATGCCGCCCAGGCCGGCGGTCAGGATCCAGCGCCCGGACAGGTCGCCGCCGAAATGCTGGCGCCCTGCTTCGGCAAAGGTTTCAAACGTGCCTTGCACGATGCCCTGGCTGCCGATGTAGATCCAGCTGCCGGCGGTCATCTGGCCGTACATGAACAGGCCCTTGCGGTCGAGTTCGTTGAAGTGTTCCCAGTTGGCCCATTTCGGCACCAGGTTGGAATTGGCCAGCAGCACGCGCGGCGCATCGGCGTGGGTCTGGAATACGCCGACCGGCTTGCCGGACTGGATCAGCAGGGTCTGGTCGTCGTCCAGCTTGGTCAACGCCTCGACGATCTTGTCGAAACAGGCCCAGTCGCGCGCGGCGCGGCCGATGCCGCCGTACACCACCAGGTCGTTCGGCCGTTCGGCCACTTCCGGGTCGAGATTGTTCATCAGCATGCGCAGCGGCGCTTCGGTCAGCCAGCTCTTGGCGGTCAGGGCCGTGCCGCGCGGGGCGCGGATGGTGCGGCTAGGGTCGCGCCGTGGGTCGGTATTTGTGCTCATGTTGACTCATCTCCTTAAAGTGGCTGCGCCGATCTTCATCATTAAGATCGCCGGAAAACAAAACGGCAAGTTGTATAGTCCAGTAAAATATAATGCCTATACAACTTAGTCAACCGAATTTACGCAAGCAAGTAAAAATTCTTGTTGACTTCAAGGCCACTTGAACTTGCATACTTGGCAAAGAACTCATTTCCTCCATATCCGTGAGTGCGAACGGATATGGGGGAAAATGAGTTCTGTTGGCAACTGATGTAGTATCCGTGATGAATTTTCTAGAGTAGGAGCCTGCACATGCATGGCGCATCAAGCAACAAAGCAATCCCCGCATTTCAACAGGTCAAGGACCACGTCTTGCAGCAGATCCGCAGCGGCGAATGGAAACCGGGCGACCTGATCCCTTCCGAACGTGAACTGATGCTGCAATTCAGCCTGTCGCGCATGACGGTCAACCGCGCCCTGCGTGAACTGACCGACAACCAGCTGCTGGTGCGGATCCAGGGTTCGGGCACTTACGTGGCGCCTGGCAAATACCAGTCGACCCTGGTGGAAATACACAGCATCGACGACGAGCTGGTGGCGCGCGGCCACCGCTACCGCAGCCAGGTGCTGACGCTGGAAGCCAGCAATGCGCCGGTCGCGCTCCAGGCGCTGGGGCTCGAAAGCGGCCCGGCGTTTCATTCGGTGATCGTGCATTTTGCTGACGACATCCCGATCCAGCTGGAGGACCGCTACACCAATCCGCAGCTGTTCCCAGACTACCTGCAGCAGGATTTCCACCGCATCACGCCGAACCACTACATGGTGCAGATCGCGCCGCTGGACAAAGCCGAATACAGCATCGAATCCAAGATGCCGGAAGCCGCGGTGCGCAAGCTGCTGCAGATGGAAGCCGGCGAACCGTGCCTGCTGTTGTCGCGCCGTACCTGGGTGCGGCAAGCGGTAGCGACTTCGGTCACTTTGTGGCATCCAGGCTCACGATATCAATTTACCGGCGGATTCTGATCCCCGCAGTAAAATCCCCATTAGCACGCAGCACACAGGACATACCGATTCATGTCAGTTACCTCTACTTTGCCTGACGCACCCTCTGCCAGCTGGGCAGACCTGCTGTCAGGGCGCAACGCCTTACGCTCCATCACGCTGGCCGGCGGCATCGGCATGCATGCCACCAATGTTTATATCGTCACCACCATCCTGCCGTCGGTAGTCAAGGATATCGGCGGCCTGGAATACTATGCCTGGGCCACCTCCCTGTTCGTGGTGGCGTCGATCATCGCCGCCGGCCTGGCTTCGCGGCTGGTCGAATGGATCGGCTACCGCCCTGCATGCCTGCTGGCGCTGCTGGTGTTTTCACTGGGCTCCGCCGGCTGCGCGCTGGCGCCGCACATGGTGTGGCTGCTGCTGGCGCGCACCGTGCAGGGATTCGGCGGCGGCGTGCTGGTGGCGCTGTCTTACGCCATGATCCGGGTGGTGTTCGCGCCACCCTTGTGGTCGCGCGCCATGGCGCTGATGTCGGGCATGTGGGGTATTTCGACGCTGTCGGGCCCCGCCATCGGCGGCATGTTTGCGCAGGCCGGCAGCTGGCGCGGCGCCTTCTGGTCGCTGTTGCCGGCGGCGGTCATCCTCGCGCTGCTGGTGCAGTTCACGCTGAAAGTCCCGGCGCAAACGGCGCCGGAAGAAAAAGCCAACAGCATCCCGCTCGCCAAAATACTGCTGCTGGCGGCGGCGGTGCTGTCGGTGTCGGCGGCCAGCCTGTTCAGCAGCGCCGTATTGAATATCGGCGGCATCCTGTTCGGCATCGCCCTGGTCGGGCTGATCGCCTGGCTGGAACAGCGCGGCGGCACGCGCTTGCTGCCGACCGGCGCATTTTCCTTGCGCAGCCGCATCGGCGCCCTGTACGCCACCATGATCCTGATGATCCTGGGACTGACCACCGAAATCTACGTGCCGTATTTCCTGCAGGTGATCCAGGGCCACTCGCCGCTGCTGGCCGGCTACCTGACCGGCATCATGTCTTGCGGCTGGACCCTGGCGGCGCTGCTGTTCTCCAGCTATAGCGGCGCGCGCGCGAAATTTGTCATGAAAGCCGGACCGCTGGTGGTGATCGCGGCATTGCTGGCGCTGTCGTTCATGCTGCCGTCGGCCGCCGCGCTGGACAACTATGGCTTGCTGCCCTTGTGCATCGCGCTGGTGCTGGTCGGTTTCGGCATAGGCATGGGCATGCCGCACCTGATGGCGAAGATATTGAGCAGCGCGCCGGCCGATGAAGGCAACCTGGCGGCCTATTCGCTGACCACGGTGCAGCTGTTTGCCACCGCCATCGGCGCCGCCCTGGCCGGCATGGTGACCTCGCTGGCGGGGCTGGCCGACCCCGGCGGTTTGCCCGGCGCCGCAAATGCGGCACAATGGCTGTTCATCTGTTTCGCGGCGGCGCCGCTGCTGGCTTTCTTCACCGTGCGCCAAGCCTTGCGCCTGAACCCGCCCGCCGCCTCCGGCGCGGTGCGCGGCGGCGAACAACTACAGGAACCCCTGCCATGAGCAGCACGCCACCGAAAACCCCGGTTTCCCAGCTCAAAGCCAGCACCGAGACCGTCACCAGCGTGCATTACTGGACCGAGAAGCTGCTGTCGTTCCGCAGCACGCGCCCGGCCGGCTACCAGTTCACGCCGGGACAATTTGCCCGGCTGGGCGTGACCGCCGGCGAAGAAACGCTGTGGCGCGCTTACTCGGTGACCTCGGCCGCCACCGAAGACGAACTGGAATATTTCCTGGTGCAAGTCCCCGGCGGCTTGTTTACCGAACAGCTGAAAGGGCTGAAGCCCGGTTATCCGATCCTGGTGGAAAAATTCAGCTACGGTTTCATGACCGCCGACCGTTTTGTAGACGGCGAGGATTTATGGATGCTGGCCACCGGCACCGGCCTCGGTCCGTTTATCTCGATCCTGCAAGATCCCGCGGTATGGAAAAAATTCCGCAACCTGGTCCTGGTGCATTGCGTGAGGAACACCGAGGAACTGGCGTACCAGGAACTGCTGTCGGCCCTGCCGCTGCGGCCGGAACTGGCTGCCGGCGGCGCCAGACTGCAACTGATACGCTCCACCACGCGCGACCGGCAAGCGGCCGCGACCGGCAACCTGCACGGCCGCATTACCGCCCTGCTCACCAACGGCGAACTGGAAGCGGCGGCCGGCCTGGATATCACGGTAGAAAAATCCCGCATCATGATGTGCGGCAATCCTGAAATGATCACCGCCACCCGCGACATTCTCTACCAGCGCGGCCTGCGTCCGTGCCGGCGCGCGGTGCCGGGGCAGTTTGTGACCGAAGACTATTGGTGACAAATCATATTATTGCTATAGCTATGATTTGAAGACTACCTATGAGAACAAACGCGAAACCATACAGGAAACGCGCGGTCTCGGCCGCTTTCCCAGACGCACTGGAAGTGCAAAAGTGTTTGCAATAGTGAGGAAACTAGCGATCCCGCGAGAGTGACTTTGCCGATTGAAAAACCGAAAAAAGGAAAGCCACGCCCCTTTTTGTGTTTTCTAGCGATGTTTATCCTAGCCGGATCTGCTTTGCTCACGGGCAGCTATTTGCGACCGCTGTTCGGCATGGTCGATATCAGCACGGCGCCGCAAGTGGTCTTGTGGCCATCGAAGGCAACGGGAATGCCGTCGATCAATACCTCAGGATCACCCTCGGCGATCACGCAATCCCGATGCCCCTGGATCGGGCAGATGCAGCGATCTCCCTTACGCGCCACGGCCAGGCCTTTGACTAAACTCTTTGGCGCTGCCGACACCACCTTGCCGCCGTGGCTGGTGAGATCGTTCAAACGGATGACACCACGCATGTTGAATTCTCCTGCTCAATGCCGTCGATGCGGCTTTATTTGGAATACCCTTGCGGCCCTGGCGGAGCATCGTTACGCAAGCCCCACCATGGCAAGAAAGCGTTGTTGCCGCCACGGGCGCGGAACCAGGGCTTGTCGGGATCGATAGGCCGAACCTTGGCCGGCGGCGTCACCAGCACGGCGGTCGGATGGGCGGCGTCGCTGGTGCCGGCCACCAGCACGTTCTTGCCGAAATGATTGGCGTAGGCGATGCCGAGCGCCACATTGGTCAAGGCGGTGCCGGCGCCCATTTCGCCCAGCAAGGCCGGCGTGTTGAAAGTCTGTTTCGTGAAATCGAATTCGACCAGCTCGGTGCTGAGCGTCTGCGCCAGGCTGCCGATCCGGTCCGACGAATCCGGATGCGTATTGTTGGCGTCGTGGATCACGTAACCGATATCGGTATCCTGCTTGCCGGCGTTGTGGGTGGCGGCGTCCATCGTGGCTTTCCAGGCTTGCACGGTGCGCGGCGGCTTGCCTTTCTCTGCATTGAAGTCGGCCACTGCCCTGGTAGCTGGATAGCCGATCCAGGCCAGCGCCGCGCGCTCGGTGTTGTAGTTGGGGCCGGCCAACACCAACAGCACCATGTTCTCGTTGATCTGTTCATCATTGGGCGGGAAACTCGGGGCATCCCAGTTCATCGCCCAGGCGGTTTCATCGGGATGTGCTTGCAGATAATCTAATGCTGCCGACAACGAAGTGAAGCCGGCGTTCGGGCCGCCCATCGTCACACGGACGTCGGGCGGCGTGCTACGAGTCCAGAGTGTTGGAGAATTGGGATTGCCAATTCTAAAACTATTGGTGATTCTATCTCGCATGTAATTAGCTGCGTAGACAGGTTCGAGTTTACCCGCAGGCAGCGCAAATTCAACATGGATACCAGCCAGTTCACGCCATGATTTCTTGTTTTCGAGCGAGTGGACGTTATAAAAATAGCGGGAATCAGCACCATAATTATCATGGAAAATATTGATCAATTTATAGACATATTTTTGATAATAACCTTTGAAAGTTTCTTTCCCATTATTTCCGTATGCAACAATTCCAATTGCTTGAAGCTTGCTGTATTTCTGCGGGTTGGCCTTGACCATATCGTCATTCTTGTTGGGCTGCACCAGCCCCAGCGTCCACAGCAATTGCCATTCAGTTGGATAATCGCGACGTTGCAACGGATTGAGCCATTGCACGCCGACGACTTGCGCCATGAACGGATTGGCAGATTCGGTTGCCGCGGGAACGGCGGCAGTCGCCGCGGCGACAACCGGTGTACCGGCACAGGCCGTCAACAAACCTAGTACGACAATAGCAACAAGGGCAGGCAAAGCAAGCAAACGGGTCATAAGTTCTCCAATAGTCATGGGTTGCGGTGTAGCGGTATCGGCGCGCCAGGCAAGCCACAGCGCGACGGCAATAGCGGTCACAAAGGCAAGGACGGTCCAGCCCAGCCGCCGGTTGCGGGTGGCAATCAGCGTATTCAAGCGCGCTGCCATGACTGCGGTTGCGACGTGAAATCTGGGTGCTGACGTTTGTCGACAATTTTGTCCGGCAAGCCCCCTTCGCTGCCAGTAGCGTTGGCCCATTCATAAGTCGATACACCCATAAATTTACCTTCAGAAAAATACTCCAAAAACACCTTGTTGGTATCATCCTCGTCCAAGCCTGCCAAAAATCGCCAGTCCGCCGCGATTCTCAATTGGTGCAAATCCTCTTCCTGTATATCGCAGCAGCCAATCGCCACATCGTAGGCCAGCGCCTTCTGCGCATGCACGCCATTGGTCATGATCGTCGAATGGTCGGTCGCATGGGTATTGAGATTGTCGGCCAGGGCGGTCTTTATCTGCCCGTTGCGCCACGCGGTATAGTCAGCACTGGCGCTCGCGGGATTGTCTTCCTCGGTTACTTGCTCGTCGTTCCTGTACCGCCTTGCGCGTTTGGCCTTCATGCGCATCAGCGCGTGATATTCATAGCGCAGCGCCGCTTCACTGTCCGCATTGCCTTGCGCGGCGTCGGTGCTGCCGTCTTTCCTTTTGCGGTCGCCGGCAAAGGGATCGTCGGGATCCTGCTCGCGTTCCTTGTCACGCAACGCGCCAGGGGCATCCAGGCCCTGGTCGAAATCGGTGCTCATGACACCGAAACTCTTCGAGGCCGGCAGGAACGCCGGCAGCAGCGGCGCTTCCAACGGGATGACCCAGTCCTTCGGCGGCAGCGCATTGACGCGCTTGTCGAACAGTTTCGTTGCCACGATCATGACGGGGGCAAAAGCAAAGGTGAGAATGCTAGGAAAGCCCTTATCCTTGCTCGCATCCAAGCCCTTGGCCACGGAATATTTGACGGCCGGGGATTCCGGATGCCAGAAGTCCGGGCTGCCGCGCTTGGCGCCCAATTTTCGCCAATGGTCTTCCCAGTAGTCGTATTGCCCTTGTTTGCCTACCTCAAAATCCTGTGCAAACACGCGCTGGGTGAATACGCCGGCGCCGCCGGTGTCCACGATCTCCTCTTTGCTCATGCCGAGCCAGCCTATGCCCTGTATCGGCGCGGCCGAAATCACCTGGTCATGCGGATTGCAGTACAGGGTGACGCGGCCATAGGTCGAGCCGTTATATCCATAATTCTCGCGGTCGGCTTCGGCGGTAAAGCCATGTCCCGCATTGGCCATGCGCCGATCAACGCGTTCCGGTTCCTGCTCGGCGCCCTTGCGTGCCTTGACGATCTCAAAAAATGCCGCCAGGGTCGCCTTGCGTGCATCGAGCGTCTGACGGCCAGTATCGCCATCGGGCCCTTTCATGCCGGCCTGACTCCAGTTCTCGGCAAAATTATCTTCCCGAAGGCTATACGGCGGATTGCACAGCACGTAATTGTCCGCCACGCAGGGCGCGCTCTTGCCGCAGCCATCGATGGCGGGGTCCAAACGGTCGCCCAGGAAGGCTGCCGCGAGTCCCACCATATTACCCTGGCTGTGGCAGACGATGGTGACCGGCACATCGGCCTGTTTCTTGCGCAGCGACTCCACCAGCCTTGCCAGCCGCAGCGCCGCCAGCACGTAATAAGGACGCGGCGGACAAGCATATACATGGCGGTCGTTGGCCGGATTCATGTGCTGCACGTCCATCCAGAGGAACAATTTTTCCGACAAGCCTTCGCCCCACAGGTCGGGCAGCGCAGTGCAGCCATTCGCAAACGGGCCGCCGCCCCAGTAGTTCTGCTCGTTGACATAGATGCCGTCGCCGTATTGCTGCAGTTCCTCCAGGCTGGCCTTGTAGCCCCAGCGGAAGCGGATGACCGGCGAGAACGCATCTTCGCCATCGATAAACGACTTAGAAGTAAGGTCGGGATTGAGATAACCATCGGCTGTCAGTTCCCGCATGTACTTAACGGGTTGCAACTGGCCGGCTTCAGTAGTCGGAAAGAACAGATTTTCATTCCGCCGTTTGAGGCGGTCATTCAATCCTGCGCATATTCCTTCTTCCGCTTCCGAATACCATTCGCCATCAGAATTCACGCCGTGCACAAAGATGACGACGCCTGGCAGCGGCAGTTGCTTGATGACATCCAGGTAGCTATGGTTGAACAGGCAAATGCCCTCTTTTTTGCCCACAACGAGGATGCTGAGATCATCAGCGGGAGAGGCCGGGTTTTCCGGGCTGGTTGAAATGTCGGTCATTGTGTTATGTCCTCAAAGGTCATCGTTGGTTGCTGTCCGGTTATGCTGGATACGCGCCTCATGCGCGTGGCGTAAAGAAAAACGCCTTGAGCTGCTGCAAGCCGCTGGCCGTCACCTTGCCGCCGGTGCCGTCGCCGGCGCTCTCGCCGGTCACAGGGCTGGCGTCAGGGCGCTCGACGTGCAATTTCATGCCTGCGACCGGTTCGCCGTCCGTCGGGCTCAACAGGCGCGGCGTGCGGCTCAGGTCGCCCTCGCTGAATTTCGGCAGGCCGGCGCTGGCGCTGGCCGGACCGTCCCAGTTGTGGCCGTCGGTCCTGACGTGCAGCGCATCCGTGCCGCCGATTTCGGGCATGCCGCCCTTGAGCTTGAAATAGGCGCCGCCGGTACTCATGAGCGTGATTTCATCCGCCATCAGGATCAGATGTTTGCCGGCGGTCACCTTGAGGTCAGTAGCGGAATCAATCTGCATCTCGTCGTGCTGGCTCTGCATAAGGAATTTTCCGTAGTGGGCAATCTGCTTGATGCCCTCCCGGTGCGCGAACACGGAAACACCCTTGCCGGCGTTCAGGTTGAAACGCTGGCCGGCAGTCAATTGCAAATGCTGCTGCGCCACCGTGTCGACATTCTTGCCGCCATAACTGACGATGGCTTTAGGCGTGCTGAAAGCGAGACCTGCCGGCGCCGTCACACTGATCGTTGGTTGACCGCCCTGGCCCTGCGGGTTGACGTTACTGCCGGCGGCGGCGCTCTCGATGTCATCCCTGAGCGCAGCCAGTGGCGCGTCATCGACGGCCAGCGCCTGGTGCTCGGCGGCATATTGGCCCAAAGATTTAAACAGCTCCAGACAGTCCTGCATGAGCGCGACATGTTCTTCGCTGCTCAATTGGCTGCCGCTGGCGTCGAGCCGCTTCCAGGCTGAAATCAGCAGGGATTTCGCGGTACGCAGGCTGCCGCTTTCATTCGTGGCCAATTCGAAACCGTCGCCGCGCGCCGTCGCTTTGCCGTTGCTGCGCGGGTGCGTCAGGTAGCCGAGATTGAGCTGCGTCTCGGCGTGCCCGCTGCCCAATTGCACGGAGATCTGGCCAGGCGAGTCGTCGATACGCAGCTGATTCGCCCGTGTCCCCCGGACTTCCTTGCTGACGATGCCGGACAGGTAACGATCGCCCGGCAAGCTGCTGGTGCGGCTGAAGCTGGGCGGCGGCGTGGGGCCGCCGTGCACGGCGCCGGTAATGATCGGTTTATCGGGATCGCCTCCCAGGAACCCCACTCGGCACAGGGTGCCGATGCGCGGCAGCGAGATCGCGCCCCATTGCGCGCCCGCCCAGGAGGTTGCAACCCGTACCCAGGCCGAGTCATGTTCCGTGACGCCGGTACTGGCCGGCTGCGGCGTTGCGCGTTCCTCCGGCCGGACACCAGGAAACCTTACCTTTACTCTGCCGAGACTGTCGCAAAACACTTCCTCATTTTCGGGACCGACGACAACCACATCCTGCGATTCGGCACGCGGCAGATCGACGCGGGGGTCGTAGGCCGGCACGATGGGAATGTCACGCCGCACACAGGTGAATTGATTGGTGTAACGGACGCCGCGTTCGGCACTGGCCTGGCCCAGCGCGGATTCCCGGTTGCTGCTGCCTATGCCCCACTGGTTCAGCGCAAACAGACGCTGTGCACGTTCGCCGATGGTATAAGGCAGGTTGTTCTCTGCCTCGACCCGCAGTTCCGTAATGACGAATTCGCGTTCCTTGACCGGATGGCTGTCGATACCGGCGTGGCCGGTAACGGCAACCCATTCGCCGACGCACAGGTCGCGCACGCCGCTTTCGGCCTGGTAGCATTTTGTGCGGTATTCATGGCGCTGGATGCGCAAAGTGCCGAGACTGATGTAATCGGCGGCGTTGTCGCCAATGTGGGGCGCCTCAAGCAGCGTATCGTTGAGCGTGCGGGCAAAGCGATTGCCCAACACGCCCTGGTCACTGGTGCCGAGCAGGTTGGCGCTGCTCATGCGTGCCGTCTTGTAATCCCAGCTCTGGCGCGTGACGTTGCCTGCGGTCAGATTGCGCAACTTATGCCATGCGGTGATGCAGTCGCGTTGTTCGGTGCCATCGTCGCGATGGTAACGCACGGTCTTGGCGCTATTCTGTTTCAAGGACCAGGAGTCGTCGAACAGCACCAGGGTATGGCTTGGGGTCTGGTCGCTGCCGGCGGCACTGGATTGACCGGGCTGGAAAAACCACGACAGGCCGCGCCGTTTCCACAAACGAGCCAAGAATGCTGCATCGGATTCATTCCACTGCACCGTGAACTCTCGCTGCGGGTAGCTTCCCTTCAAGTGCGACAGCTCAAAATCGAAGGCGCGCGCCAGCATCGGATTTTTCTGGCGCCAGTCGCCGAACATGATTTCCGTAATTTCGACTTCGCTCTTGTTGCGGAAGATGCGGGTGTTGCAGCTCTTTTCCATGATCGCCAGCGCATCGCGCACGATCAGCTGGTAACTTGCAAGACCGCCATCGGCTTCGCCGGCAACAACACCATCGACAATGCCGCACACGGAGCGCATGCCGCCGGAGTCGGTGACGAACTGCAGTTCTACCGGCATCGCGATGAACTGTTTGGTGGGCAGATTGGCCTGGGTGGACACGCACAGCAAATGGTATTCGATACCGCCGCAGATTCGTTCCACGCCGCGCACATGCTTGACCAGCAACGCATCGTCAACGACGCCTTTTTCTTGCGACAGGCGCAGGCGGATGGGACGGTTGGCTTCGGTCAGGCCGGCGATTGCGCCGAATAGTGTGTTCGAATTCATCGCACGCCATATTGGGTGAAGGAAGGCGCCCATTGACCCGGGCGCTTTTGAAAGCGGCGCCGTGCATCAACTAGCCACGACGCGCTTAAACGATGCAAGGAATTAAGCAATCTTGTTGCTCGACAGATCCCAGCCGCCAGAGGTATTGCCGCCCGAGCCGCCGCCCACTTTTTGTTGGGTGTACTTCCATTTGACTTTCGAATATTTCAGACTCACGCTTTCGCTCAGAACCTGGCCCTCGGTGACGACCGGAGCAACGTTGGAAATCAGGATGTTTTCCAGCTCGACTTCAAAATACTTGATACGGTCCCCTTTGCCGTCAGCGCGCAGGAATTCAAATTTGGCGCTTGGGATGGTTTTGCCGGACGAGCAGTTTTGCAGCAGCAGCGGAGATGCCGAATCCGCCATCTTGGTGAGCACAATATCTTTGTGTTCACAACGCTCTGCCGTATGGCCGCCGCCAGTCGATGATGAGGCCGATTTTGGCTGTAACACTTCCCACTGCACCGATTTGCATTCGATCCAGTCTTTGTGAATGTCGTCGGTGGATTCCCCCTTAATGCCATCGATTTTCAAATAGACGTCAATTGCCATGTTTATTCCTTTTCATCGTATAAAAATTGTTTGGACGTTCGCATTGAACAACCAGACGGGTGGTGCTGACTTTTGATCAGCAGGGGCTTAAAGGCGATACTTCAACGGACACAGTGAACTGGGAATTTTTGCGGAAGATATCTCGTTGCCATGTATTTATTTTTTTGTATTTTTACACGAGAAATGTTGTCAGTCAAATAACATTCGATAACCACTAAATAACACTTGCGACGAGTGTTATTTTTGTATTTGCAATGAAGCTAGATTTAAAACGATAGTCGACTGAGAGGCGAGGTTTACGGATAAAACCAGATTAGGGGAACGCTGATTTATTCAACCAAAGACAGTTTCGGCGATACGCACGGCAAATGGCATTCGATGCGGCCGCAGATTCTTTCCGCCCCGCGCATCAGTAGTCTTATGATTGAAGAGTTGATTGAAGAGTTATGCGGCCTGATGGGCATCGCGGAACTTCGCGTGCCCATCTATGCTTCAGACTTCCAGCCACTTCCGCCGCACTTCAGGATTGGCGCGCAATTCGTCCGGCGTGCCGGCAAATACAATCCGCCCATGGCCCATCACCAGCACGCGGTCGGATATGTCCAGCGCGATGCCAAGCTTCTGCTCGACCAGCAACACGCCCAGTCCTTGCGCCCGCAACGCCCGCAAATGCTGCGCCACCAATTGCACCAGGTGCGGCGCCAGACCCTCGGTCGGTTCGTCCACCATGACCAGCCGCGGCTTGCCCATCAGGCTGCGGCACAAGCTGAGCATCTGCTGTTCGCCGCCGGACAGCAAACCCGCAGCAACATGCTTGCGCGCCGCCAGCTGCGGCATCAGCCGCCACATGTCGTCCATCGCTACCCGCTCGCGCTGCTGGCCCAGGAGCAGGTTCTGCGCCACCGTCAGCGTCGGAAACACGGCCCGCTCTTCCGGTACGTAAGCCAGGCCCTGGCGGGCAATCTGGAAAGTTTTCAAGCCGTTCAGCTCGATCCCGTTGAAGCGCACCGAGCCGCTGCTGCGCAGCATGCCCATGATCGCCTTCAGGGTCGAAGAACGGCCAGCGCCGTTGCGGCCCAGCAGGCTGACGATCTCGCCTGGCCCGACATCCAGGTCGACGCCGTGCAAGACATGGCTCTGACCGTAGAAAGCGTGCAAGCCGCGCACTTCAAGCCGGGCCGTCATGGCGCCGCCTCCGCATGCCCCAGGTAAGCGGCCTGCACCGCGCGGTTGCCGCGGATTGCCGCCGGCGTATCGCAAGCGATGATCCGGCCCTCGACCAGCACCGCGATGCGATCCACCAACCCGAACACCACGTCCATGTCATGTTCGATCATCAGCAAGGTCTTGCCGGCGCTGACGCTGCGGATCAGCTCGGCGGCCGCGGCCGATTCGTCCCGGCTCATGCCGGCGGTAGGTTCGTCCAGCAGGATCAGGCCGGCATCGCCGGCGATCGTGATGCCGATTTCCAGCGCGCGCTGGGCGGCATAGCTGAGGTTGCCGCCGAGGGTGTCGCATTGGGCTTGCAAACCGCATTGCCGCAGCACTTCTTCGGTACGCTGGCTGACTGCGTGCAGGGCCGACAGGCGACGCCAGAAGACGTTGCGGTAGCCGTGCGACGACAGCACCGCGGCGCGCAGATTTTCACGGACGCTCAGCTGCGGGAATATATTGGTGATCTGAAAACTGCGCGCCAGGCCGAGCCGGTTGACCTGGAACGGACTGAGGCCGTTTATATCGCGTCCGTGCAGCAGGATATCGCCGCTGCTGGCGGCGGTGCGGCCCGAGACCAGGTTGAACAGGGTCGATTTTCCGGCGCCGTTGGGGCCGATCAGCGCCAGCCGTTCACCCTGCCTCAGCTGCAGGTCCGCGCCGCGGATGATCTGCGCATTGCCAAATTGTTTGTGCAGCTTGCGCAGCTCCAGGATAACCGGCATCTCATTCGCTCTCATAGGCCGCCCGCCCGTCGGTACAGCATTTCAATCAAGAGCACGGAGCCGGCTGCCAGCAGCAGCCAGCCGGCCGAACGCAGCAGGAACGGCAGCGCCGGCCGCCGCCGCATCGACAGCGTTTTCACCAGGACGCCGGCGATGCCGCCAGGCGCAAACAGCACGACGATCACGAACAGCAGGCCAAGATACAGCTGCCAACCTCGCGTGTAGGTCGACAAGGCAGAAAACAGCACGCCGGCCAGCGCGCCTAACATCGGCCCGAAGAAATAGCCGATGCCGCCGATATAGGTAAACAGCAGGATCTGCGCCGAACGCAGCAAACCCAGGTTTTCGGCGCTGGCGATTTCAAAATTGATGGCCGTCAGCGCACCGCCGACGCCGGCGAAAAACGCCGACAGCATGAACATCAGGTAACGCACGCGGCGCGGATCGTAGCCGATGAATGCCGCCCGTTCGGGATTGTCGCGCACGGCGTTGGCGATGCGGCCCAGCGGCGTGCACGTCAGCCCGTACATGGCGGCGGCCGATACGAACAACCAGAACGCGATCAGGTAATACACCTGCAGCTGCGAAGCAAAGTCGACACCCAGCAGCGGCGCGCCGAGCACACGGTCGGTGCTGATCCCGCTCTCGCCGCCGAACCATCCCGGCAGCATCAAGGCGCCGGCCGCCGCCAGTTCGGCCAGCGCCAGGCTGATCATGGACAAGGCGGTGCCGGCTTTACGGGTAGTGACGAAACCGAACACAGCGCCGCACAGCAAACCGGCGCAGCCGCCGGCCAGCGGCACCAGCACCAGCGCCGCAGGACTGTCGCCGGCCCAGCGGTTCATCACGTGCACGGCGGCAAAAGCGGCCAGGCCCGAATACATGGCGTGTCCGAAAGACAGCATGCCGGCCTGCCCGAGCAGCATGTTGTAGGAAAGCGCCAGGATCATCATGCTGCCGCATTGCGACAGCAGCGATAGCGCGGCGCTTTGCTGGAACACCCAGGGCGCGGCCAGCAACGCCAGTGCAAACGCCATCCAGGCCCATTTTCGCGTGAGACGCATATCCATCAGTCGCGCACCCCGGACAAACCGCGCGGGCGCAGCAGCATGACCAGCACCAGCAGCAGGTACGGCAACACCGGCGCCAGCTGGGCCAGCGTCAGCTGCAGCAGCGGATAGACCGCGGCGCCGGGATCGAGCGTCACGCCCCAATGCGCCAGGCCGCTGGCCAGCGACACATCCAGCGCCACCGCATATGTCTGCAGGATCCCGATCAGCAGCGAGGCCATGAACGCCCCGCGCAGCGATCCGAGGCCGCCGACCACCACCACCACAAAAATGATGCTGCCGACTCCCGCCGCCATGCCCGGCTCGGTGACAAAGGCATTGCCGCCGACCACGCCCGCCAATCCAGCCAGGCCGCAGCCGGCCGCAAACACCAGCGTGAAAATGCGCGGCACGTTATGCCCGAGCGCTTCCGCCATCTGCGGATGGGTCAGCGCCGCCTGGACCAGCAGGCCGATGCGCGAACGCTTCAGCAGCCAGGCCGCTGCCAGCAGCACCAGCAAGGCCAGCAGCATCATGAAGCCGCGATAGATGGGAAACGTGGTGGAATAAAACGTAAACAACGGACCATCCAGCTGCGCCGGAATCGCATACGGCAGCGCCGCTTTACCCCAGGCCAGCTGCACCAGCTCGACGATCAGGTAGGACAGGCCGAAAGTAAACAGCAGCTCCGCCACCTGCCCGTGGCGCCGCACATGGCGCAGTCCGAAGCGCTCGACCAGCGCCCCCAGCAGGCCGGTCAGCAGCGGCGCCAGCAGCAGCGCCGGCCAGAAGCCCAGCCTGATGCTGATCCCATAGGCGAAATAAGCGCCAAGCATGTAAAAACTCGCATGCGCGAAATTCAGCACGCCCAGCATGCTGAAAATCAGCGTCAGTCCCGACGACAGCAGGAACAGCAGCAAGCCGTAGCTGAGGCCGTTCAGCAAAGTAATGAGGGTAAATTCCATTGCGCGGGTTTATGACGGACGGTAATGACAGGCAGTCCGGCATTCTACCGGTTTGCCGGCCGCCGGTTCGCCGATAGCCGGTACATGGGCCGCGGTTAATATCGATCCAATATTTTTACCAAGGTAATATTGACTCTGCAATTAAACCCGGGTAATATCTACGCATCTAAACAGACCATGAGAATCCGATGAACCAGATTACCCCGCACCAGGTTATCGCCTTTGCCGGCCCTAACCGCATCGCTTCCGGCCAGCTGGCGCTGGTGGCGTTGAAAGCAAAAGAACTGATCGACCGCAACGACTCGGCAACCATCCTGGTTTTCGACGGCGTCACCAGCGAACAGGTCGAAATCGATTTCCGCGGCAGCGCCGAGCAGGTATTGCAGCGCCTGTCCGCAGCGGAAGCCGTCCCCACGGGAGCAAATACAAGCGCCGATGCGCAGGAAACGGCGCGCGGCCCGGGACGTCCGAAACTGGGCGTGGTCGGCCGCGAGGTCACCCTGCTGCCGCGCCACTGGGACTGGCTCAACCAGCAGACCGGCGGCGCTTCGGTGGCGCTGCGCAAGCTGGTCGAAGAAGCGAAGCGCCGCGGCGAAGAACGCGACCAGGTGCGCAAGGCGCAAGAATACGCCTACCGTTTCATGTCGGCCATGGCCGGCAACCAGGCCAATTTCGAAGAAGCGACGCGTGCCTTTTTTGCCGGCGACCAGTTGCGCTTCGAAGAATTGAGCGAAGCGTGGCAGGTCGACATCCGCGACCATGCCCGGACCCTGGCCGCCAGAGCCTTCGCTTCAGCCGAATAAAAACGGCAGGCGGCCGCCGTGAGATACTTGGTTTTTCCCTTCTTGCCATCAGGATCAATGCAGTCATGAACAATCGCCTGGCTTTTCCCGAAGCGACCGGAATCGAGCATTTACGCTTCGCCAACTCATTTGCCGGCCTGCCCGCTGCCTTTTACACAAGGCTTGCGCCGACGCCGCTGCCCGCGCCCTACCTGGTCGCCGCCAGCGAACAGGCCGCGCAGCTGATCGGACTGGCGCCGCCAGCATGCGCCGGCGAGGACTTCCTCCAGACGTTCTCGGGCAACCGCGCCGCCGCCGATTCGCAATCGTTGGCGGCGGTGTATTCCGGCCACCAGTTCGGCGTCTGGGCCGGACAATTGGGAGACGGCCGCGCCATCCTGCTGGGCGATGTCGCCGCCAGCGACGGCGGGCGGCTGGAGCTGCAGCTCAAGGGTTCGGGAGCGACGCCCTATTCGCGCATGGGCGACGGCCGCGCCGTGCTGCGCTCGTCGATCCGCGAATACCTGTGCTCGGAAGCCATGGCGGCGCTTGGCACCCCGACTTCGCGCGCCCTGTCAGTGATCGGCTCCGACCAGCTGGCGATGCGGGAACGGCCCGAAACCACCGCCGTGGTGACGCGCATGGCGCCCAGCTTCGTGCGCTTCGGCTCGTTCGAGCACTGGTATTACAACAATCGCCGCGAAGAACTGAAAACCCTGGCCGACTATGTAATCGCCAATTTTTACCCGGAATTGCAGGCGGCAGGCAATCCATACCAGGCGCTGCTGGCCGAAGTGACGCGCCGCACCGCGCAGTTGATGGCGCAATGGCAGGCTGTCGGTTTCATGCACGGCGTGATGAATACCGACAACATGTCGATCCTCGGCCTGACCCTGGATTACGGCCCGTTCGGTTTCATGGAAGCCTACGACCCTCGCCATATCTGCAACCATACCGACCAGCAAGGCCGCTACGCCTACAACCAGCAGCCGCAGATCGGCCACTGGAACTGTTTTGCCCTGGGCCAGGCGCTGTTGCCGCTGATCGGCAGCGTCGAGGAAACCGAAGCCGCGCTGGCCAACTACCAGGCGATCTACGGCGCCAAGCTGGATGAATTGCTGCATGCCAAGCTGGGCCTGGCGTCACACCAGCCTGACGACGACAAGCTGCTGGACGCCATGTTTGCCCTGATGCAGGGCAGCCACGTCGATTTCACCCTGTTTTTCCGCCGGCTCGGCAATTTGCGCCTGGATGGCGGCGGCGATGAAGCCCTGCGCGACCTGTTTATCGACCGTGCGGCATTTGACGCCTGGGCGTTACAATACCGGGCGCGCCTGCAACTGGAAAACAGCCAGGACCGGAGCCGTAAGCTTGCCATGGATGCAAGCAACCCCAAATACGTATTGCGAAACTATTTGGCGCAAACCGCTATCGAACGAGCCCAGGAGAAAGACTTCTCGGAAGTCAGGAAACTGCAGCAGATTCTTGAAAACCCGTTTGACGAACAGCCGCAACATGCCCAATACGCCGAATTGCCCCCTGACTGGGCGCGCGGGCTGGAAGTGAGCTGTTCGTCCTAGATTGGATTAAAAACGCTATGAGCAGCAAAATCATCAAAACCGACGCCGAATGGCGCGCCGAGCTGGAACCGATGGAATACGAGGTAACCCGCCACGCCGCCACCGAACGGGCGTTCACCGGCAAGTTCTGGGATCACCATGAACATGGCGTCTATACCTGCGTGTGCTGCAACACGCCCTTGTTCGAATCGGACGCCAAGTTCGATTCCGGCTGCGGCTGGCCGAGCTATTTCAAGGCGATCAATCCCGACAACGTCGAAGAGCGCGTCGACCGCAGCCATGGCATGATGCGCACTGAAATTTTATGCAAGGTGTGCGACGCCCATCTCGGCCACGTATTTCCCGACGGCCCGCCGCCAACCGGCCTGCGCTACTGCATCAATTCGGCGTCGCTGCGTTTCGATCCCGCCGGCTGAGGCGTGCGCTGGCCACCATTTATCCTGACTGAAAGCAAAAACACACATGAAGTTCCTGTTCGACCTGTTCCCGGTAATCCTTTTTTTCGGCATCTTCAAATGGAGCGAAGGCAGCCCTGAGGCCGCGCAAGCGCTGGTCAGCCAGTACCTATCGGGTTTTGTGTCCGGCGGCGTGGTCACCGCCACGCAAGCGCCGGTGCTGCTGGCTACCGCAGTGGCGATCGTGGCCACGATTGCGCAGATCGGCTACCTGCTGCTGCGCCGGAAAAAAGTCGATGCGATGCTGTGGGTTTCCCTGGTCATCATCTGCGTCTTCGGCGGCGCCACCATCTACTTCCATAACGAAACCTTCATCAAATGGAAGCCGACCGTCCTGTATTGGGCATTTGCCGCGGTATTGCTGGTCGGCCAGCTGCTGCTCAAGAAGAACCTGATCCGCACCATGATGGAAAAGCAGATCGCCCTGCCCGACCCGATCTGGCTGCGGGTGGGTTTTGCCTGGATCGCCTTCTTCATCGCCATGGGTTGCCTGAACCTGTACATCGCCTTCAACTTCCCGACCGCTACCTGGGTCAACTTCAAGCTGTTCGGCGGCATGGGGCTGATGTTTGCCTTCGTGATCGGCCAAAGCATCCTGCTCTCCAAATACATCAAGGACCCAGATGAACCCAAGGCTTGATACCATTCGTAACAAATTGACAGCGGCGCTTGCGCCGTCGGAATGTATAGTTGAGGACGAATCGGCGCTGCATGCGGGACACGCCGGTGCGGCATCAGGCGGCGGACACTATAAAGTACGGATAGTTTGCGCAGTTTTTGAAGGACAAAACCGCTTAAACCGGCATAGGCTGGTGTATGATTGCTTGGCTGATATGATGCAAACTGAAATCCATGCATTGGCTATCACTGCACTGGCTCCATCTGAAACCAAAACTGCGTAAAACATAAGTGATCTTAAAGAATAATTGCCCTTCAAACACACTTCAGTTATTCTGCCCTTGCCTCGCATTGATTTATTAACAACCTCCCCATTTAGGATTTGATAATGACATTTAAACCTTCACGTTTACTGGTGGTACTTTTTGCAGCAGCTACTTTGCCTGTTATGGCCCAAAACCTTGCAGTCGTGAATGGTAAGGCAATCCCTTCGTCGCGCGCCGACATGATGGTCAAGCAATTGTCGGCACAAGGCGGCCAAGCCGATACCCCGGAACTGCGCAGCATGGTCAAGGACGAGCTGATCAACCGCGAAGTGCTGATCCAGGAAGCCGACAAGCTGGGCCTGGGCAATAACGCCGACGTCAAGGCGCAAGCCGACATCGCCCGCCAATCGATCCTGATCCGCGCCCTGGTTGCCGACTTCGTCAAGAAGAACCCGATCAAGGATGCCGACATCCAGGCTGAATACGACAAGTTCAAGGCGCAAGCCGGCGACAAGGAATATCACGCACGCCACATCCTGGTTGAAAACGAAGCCGATGCAAAATCCATCATCACCAAGCTGAAAGCAGGCGGCAAGTTTGAAGACCTGGCCAAGCAATCGAAAGATCCAGGTTCGGCAGCCAACGGCGGCGACCTGGGCTGGGCCACTCCAGCTTCTTTCGTGAAGCCTTTCTCCGATGCGCTGGTGGCTTTGAAGCCAGGCCAATTGACTGAAACGCCGATCAAGACCCAGTTCGGCTACCACGTGATCAAGCTGGAAGAAGTACGCGCAGCCAAGATCCCTACCCTGGCTGAAGTCAAACCGCAAATCACCGAAGCTCTGCAACAGAAAAAACTGCAGGCTTACCAAGCTGATCTGCGCGCCAAAGCCAAGGTGCAATAAGACCCCGGCAGCAGCAAAACCGCAGTCAATAAAAAAGCGCTCCTCGGAGCGCTTTTTTTATGCCCCGGCCATGCCTGGAACGGCATGGCCGGGTAGCCTGGCGATTACCCCACCCACTGGCGCGCATTGCGGAACATGCGCATCCATGGCGAATCCTCGCCCCACGAATCAGGATGCCACGATTGCTGCACGGTGCGGAACACCCGCTCGGCGTGCGGCATACAGACCGTGAAGCGGCCGTCCGGCGTAGTCACCGCGGTGATGCCTTGCGGCGAACCGTTAGGATTGTACGGATAAGCTTCGCTCACCTGCCCCTTGTTGTCGATGAAACGCATGGCGACCAGCGCTTCCTTGATATCGCCGGTCTGCGAGAAATCGGCAAAACCTTCGCCGTGGGCGATGGCGATGGCGCTTTGGGTGCCGGCCATGTCTTGCAGGAAAATCGACGGCGACGATTCCACCTGCACCATCGAGAAACGCGCTTCGAATTTTTCCGACTTGTTGCGCGTGAACTTCGGCCAGGCCTGGGCGCCGGGAATGATCGCCTTCAGGTTGCTCATCATCTGGCAGCCGTTGCAGACGCCGAGCGCAAAGGTGTCGCCGCGCTGGAAGAACAATGAGAACTGCTCGGCCAGCCTGGCGTTGAACAGGATCGTCTTGGCCCAACCTTCGCCGGCGCCCAGCACGTCGCCGTAGGAGAAACCGCCGACTGCGATGAAACCCTTGAAATCGTCCAACCGCGCACGGCCGGCGATCAGGTCGCTCATGTGGACGTCGACCGCAGAGAAACCGGCCTGGTGCATGACATAAGCGGTCTCCACGTGCGAGTTGACGCCCTGCTCGCGCAAGATCGCCACGCGCGGCTTGGCCGCCAGGTTGAGGAAAGGCGCGGCGATATTGTCTTGCAGGTCGAACGGCACGACCGGCGTGATGCCCGGATCGGCGGCATCCAGGATGCGGTCGTATTCGGCGTCGGCGCTGGCCGGATTGTCGCGCAGGCGGGCGATGCGCCAACTGGTTTCGCTCCACAGGCGCTGCAGGTCTATGCGGGTCTGGCTGTAGATGGTCTTGGCGTCGCGGCTGAACTCGATGACGTCGCGCGTATTCGGCTTGCCGATGATATGGCTGCAAGCACCGAGGTTAAAGCTGCGCAGCACGTTCATGACTTCCGATTTCTGTTCGGCGCGCACTTGCAGCACCGCACCCAGTTCTTCGCTGAACAGCGCGCGCAAGGTCAGTTCATTGCGGCGCTCGGCTACCTGGCCGGTCCAGTTCTTGGAATCGCCCCAGTCGGCCGCGTGCTCGCTTTCCATGGTCAGGATATCGAGGTTGATCGACAAGCCGCTGTGGCCGGCGAACGCCATCTCGCACAAGGAAGTGAACAGGCCGCCGTCGGAACGGTCATGGTAAGCCAGCAGTTTCTGTTCGCTGTTGAGCTGCTGGATCGCGGCGAAGAAAGCCTTCAGGTCTTCCGCGCTGTCGACGTCCGGCGTTTCATTGCCGATCTGCTGCATCACCTGGGTCAGCGCCGAAGCGCCCATGCGGTTCTTGCCGCGGCCGAGGTCGACCAGGATGATGGCGGTATCGCCGAGATCGGCACGCAGCTGCGGCGTCAGCGAACGACGCACGTCGCTCACCGGCGCGAATGCGGACACGATCAGCGACACCGGCGAGGTCACGGCCTTGGCCTGGCCGTCGTCATTCCAGGTAGTGCGCATCGACAGCGAATCCTTGCCGACCGGGATGCTGATGCCCAGCGCCGGGCACAGCTCCATGCCGATCGCCTTGACGGTATCGAACAAGGCTGCGTCCTGGCCTGGCTGGCCGCAGGCAGCCATCCAGTTGGCGGACAGCTTGACGTCGGAAATATCGGCGATCGCCGCGGCAGCGATGTTGGTCAAGGCTTCGCCGACCGCCATGCGGCCCGACGCGGCGGCATTGATGACCGCCAGCGGCGTGCGCTCGCCCATCGCCATCGCCTCGCCCAGGTAGCCCTCGAAACTCATGCTGGTGACCGCGCAGTCGGCGACCGGGACCTGCCATGGGCCGACCATCTGGTCGCGCACCGAAGTCGCGCCCACGGTGCGGTCGCCGATGGTGATCAGGAAGGATTTGTCGGCCACCGTCGGCAGCTTCAGCACGCGCTGCGACACTTCCAGCAGGTCCATGCCGGTCAGGTCGACCGCCGGCAGCGCCGGATTGAAGTGCTTGACGTCGCGCTGCATCTTGGGCGGCTTGCCTAGCAGGACGTCCATCGGCATATCGACTGGATTATTGTCATGTTGCGGATCGATCACCTTCAGCTGGCGCTCTTCGGTAGCCGTGCCGACCACCGCGAACAGGCAGCGCTCGCGCTGGCAGAAATACTCGAACAACGGCAGGCTTTCCGGCGCGATCGCCAGCACGTAACGTTCCTGCGACTCATTGCTCCAGATTTCCTTGGGCGCCATGCCGCTTTCTTCCAGCGGCACCTTGCGCAAATCGAAGATCGCGCCGCGCTTGGCGTCGTTGGTGATTTCCGGGAAAGCGTTGGACAGGCCGCCGGCGCCGACGTCATGGATCGACAGGATAGGATTCTTGTCGTCCATGGCCCAGCAGGCGTTGATCACTTCCTGCGCGCGCCGTTCCATTTCAGGATTGCCGCGCTGGACCGAATCGAAATCGAGGTCGGCGGTATTCGAACCGGTGGCCATCGACGATGCCGCGCTGCCGCCCATGCCGATGCGCATGCCGGGGCCGCCCAGCTGGATCAGCAGGCTGCCGACCGGCAGTTCGTTTTTCTTGGTGTGCTTGTCGGAGATGCTGCCGATGCCGCCGGCGATCATGATCGGCTTGTGGTAACCCTGCACATTGCCGCCGACGTTCTGTTCGTAGGTGCGGAAATAACCGCCCAGGTTGGGCCGGCCGAATTCATTGTTGAACGCGGCGCCGCCGAGCGGGCCGTCGATCATGATCTGCAAGGCCGAAGCGATGCGCTCCGGCTTGCCGTAACGGCTTGCATCCGCCTCGCCGGCAGCGGTCACATCGCTTGCGTTTTCCCAGGCTTGCTGCGCATCCGGCAGCAACAGGTTGGATACGGTGAACCCGGTCAGGCCAGCCTTCGGCTTGGCGCCGCGGCCGGTTGCGCCTTCGTCGCGGATCTCGCCGCCGGCCCCGGTGGAGGCGCCGGGAAACGGCGAAATCGCAGTCGGATGGTTATGCGTTTCGACTTTCATCAGGATGTGCGTCAGCTCGTCCGAGGCGCGGTAGGTGTTGCCCTCCGCCGCGCCGCGCGCATAGAAACGCGACACGGTGGCGCCTTCGATGATCGAGGAATTGTCGCTATAGGCGACGATCGTGCCTTTCGGCTGCAGCTGGTGGGTGTTCTTGATCATCGCGAACAATGACTTGTCCTGCGCTTCGCCGTCGATGACCCAGTCGGCGTTGAAAATCTTGTGGCGGCAATGTTCGCTGTTGGCTTGCGCAAACATCATCAGCTCGACGTCGGTCGGATTGCGCTTGGCGCTGGTGAAAGCGGCCAGCAGATAATCGATTTCATCGTCCGACAGCGCCAGGCCCAGCTCGCTGTTGGCCTGCTCCAGGGCGCCCTTGCCGCCTGCCAGCAGGTCGACGAACGCCAGAGGCTTGGCGTCCAGTTCGCGGAACAGGCCAGCCGCCTGTTCGGCGCTGCGCAAGACGGTTTCCGTCATGCGGTCATGCAGCACGTCGGCGATGGCGCGTACGCTGTCGTCGCTCAGTTTCTTGGCGCCGCCCAGCAAGCCGCTCTTCAGTTTTACCTGGTAGGCGATGCCGCGTTCGATGCGCTTGATATGCGCCATGCCGCAGTTATGGGCGATGTCGGTGGCTTTGCTGGCCCATGGCGAAATGGTGCCGAAACGCGGGATCACAATGAATTCTTCGCCGCCTTCGCCGGCAGTAAACGGGTCGCCATATGTGAGCAAGGCGTTCAGGCGGCCGATATCGTCCTGGCTGAGTGCGGTCAAGGCATCGACAAAATGGTCGAAACGCCCTGTCACTTCGACGACATTGCTGTCGATCGCTTGTAACTGGGCTAGAAGACGTTGGGAACGGAAGGCAGGCAGAGCGTTGGAACCGGGCAAAATCAACATGGCGAGGAGGGAGTTGATGCAGCGTTGCTGCGGGTTAAATCAGAAGCCGCCATTATACAGTGCCGGCCCGCCCAGCGCCCCAGGGTTGATGACAAAATCACCTTGCCGCCAAACAGGACAAAACCGGCGGCAAGCGCATAACTCGTTGTTCTTGTTGAAACTCGCTGCATGGATAATTACAAAAGGGCATTGTCGGGCAAGCAAGATAGGCGAAAGGAACAAAAAAACGGCCAGGGCAAAAGTAGATGACCTATCCATGTTAGTCTTTTGCCAATTCAATCCCGCCTGCCCCTTCGATGCGCCACCCCTCTCCAGCCTACATTCCTGCAATCGATGGCCTGCGCGCCGTCGCCGTGCTCTCCGTGATCATCTTCCACGCCAGCTTCCTGGGCGTTCTTCCTGGCGGCTTCACCGGCGTCGACATGTTCTTCGTGATCTCCGGATATGTGATCAGCCAGTCCCTCTCCGAACGTGTCGAGCGGGCCGACTCGGGTTTCGTCGATTACCTGAAGGATTTTTATCGCCGGCGTTTCCTGCGCATCCTGCCAGCGCTCCTGGTGGTCCTGTCCGTCAGCTTCGCGGCATCGGCAATGTTCATGCCGCAATTCTGGCTTAGCGAATTGATCAGCCGCACCGGGCTTGCCGCCTTCTTTGGCCTTAGCAATGTTGTGCTGGCCTGGAACACCGACACTTATTTTTCGCCGAGCGCCGAGCTCAATCCCTACCTGCATACCTGGTCCCTGGGCGTGGAGGAGCAGTTCTATGTCGTCTTCCCCGTGATTTATTTCGTCTGGCTTCGGTACAGGAAGCAGAGCACGATTGCCTGGGCCGTCCTGCCAGCCCTGGCATTGGCCTCGCTGGCGATCAGCGCGTTCCAGACACGCGCCGAGCCGCTCTCTGCCTTTTACCTGTTGCCCGGCCGGTTCTGGGAATTGGCGGCGGGCGCCATGCTTTTCCAGATCATCGGCGCAAGGCGCTTTTCAGTGCGATCCGGGTGGCTGGCGCACGTTTTGCTGCCGGCTGGTCTTGCGCTTGTCATGGCCGGGTTTCTTTTTGCCGGGCGCAATCAATTCCCCTTCCCCTGGGCGCTGGCGACGGTGTCGGGCTCGATGCTGATGATCGCGGCGCTGGTGCTGCAGGCCGAAGGCCCTTTCTCGCCGCTGCAACGCCTGCTGCAATCGCCGTTGGCGACCTATATTGGCCGGCTGTCCTATTCGCTCTATCTCTGGCATTGGCCGGTCGCCGTGTTCTTGCGCTGGACAACGGGCCTGGAGCATCTGGCGGTCCAGCTCCTCTATCCCGTGATTGTTGTGGCGCTTGCCGCGGCCTCTTATCACTGGATCGAGACGCCTGTCCGCAGCGGCAAGTCGCTTTTGCAGCGCCGCGCCTGGATCGCTTTCGCGTCAAGCTTCGCGGCGCTCGGCCTGTCCTCGTGGGCAGCGCTGTGGGTCTCGGACAACCCCGAGCGCCTGTCGCTCAGCCAGACACGCGATACCTATACCTGGTACGCGTACCGGCATTTTCCTCGGGAGGAAATCAGCAAGATCAACGATCCACAGGTGACGGGGCGCCAGCTCTTCGTCATCGGCGATTCGCATACCGCCGCCTATCGCACCATGCTGAAGATCGTGTCGCTGCAACTCGGCGTCAAGGTGGTGGAATATGAACAGGGCGGCTGCGGCGTCGTCACGCTGATCGGCCCTGATCCGGCCAAATGCGCCCAGCGCCGGGAAGCCGACCTGAAAGCCATCGAGGCCCAGGCAAAACCTGGCGACATCGTTTTCCTCGCCTCTCTCCGGATGCCCGAGCTCGATGGCCGCGCATGGCAGCGCGGCGAGGACGCGGCATTCAACCAAGCACTGGCCGAGCTGACGCCTTCGATGAACGAAGGCGCCAGAACCTCCGCCGCAGCCATCCTCGCGCGGCTGGAAAAAGCACAAGTGCACGTCCTGATCGACGCCCCCAAACCCTTGTTCAAGGCGCCGCCCAACCGCTGCTCGGACTGGTTCAACAAGATGAATCCCGTCTGCGCTCCCGGCCTGACGATGGAACGCGCCCAGCTCGAGCGCCTGCGCGCTCCGCAGATGCAACTCCTGGACTTGCTGCAACGCGAACATCCCGGCCTTGCCGTCTGGGACCCGTTGCCGCTGCTCTGCCCCGGCTCCATCTGCTCAGCCTACGACGATCGCGGCAAACCGCTCTATTTCGATTCAAACCATCTCAGCGGCCACGGCAATCGTGTGCTGACACCCTCGTTCACGGAAACCCTGCTGTCGATCTGGCGGAACATCGCGCTCAAGAAAAATCCTTGAGCACGATCTTGCCGATCGCGCGCCCGCCCTCCAGCGTGGCATGGGCCTGGCGCAGGTTGGCGGCGCTGATCGGCGACAAAACCTGGTTCACGGTGGTGACAATCACCTGCTTGTCGATCAGGCTCGCCACCTGGTCCAGCAGCTTGCCTTGCTGCTGCATGTCGGCAGTCTGGAACATCGAACGGGTAAACATGAACTCCCAGATGAAACCGGCGCTCTTGGCTTTCAGCAGGCTGACGTCGAGCGGTGCAGCGTTTTCGACGATGGTGCAGATCATCCCCTGCGGCGCCACCGCTGCCGCCGCTGCAGGAAAATGGCGGTCGGTGTCGTTCAGGATCAGCACATAGTCGACGCTGTCGAAACCTTGCTGCTTGAGCTGGGCCTGCAGGTCGCCGAAATGGTTGACGACATGCTGGGCGCCCAGTTCGCGCACCCATTTTTCCGATTCAGGCCGCGATGCCGTGGCGATCACCTTCAAGCCCGCGACCTTGACCGCCAGCTGGATCGCAATCGAACCGACGCCGCCGGCGCCGCCTATGATCAGGATGGACTTGGCCGATGCCGTCGCCGCGGGCGGCACATGCAGGCGCTCGAACAATGCTTCCCAGGCGGTGATCGTGGTCAGCGGCAAGGCCGCGGCCTGCTCGAAAGACAGCGATTGCGGCATATGGCCGACGATGCGCTCGTCGACCAGTTGGAATTCGCTGTTGCTGCCGGGACGGGTGATGTCGCCCGCATAAAACACCCGGTCGCCGATCTTGAAACCGCTGACCTCGGATCCGACCGCCTGCACCACGCCGGCGGCATCCCAGCCCAGCACGCGCGGCGCCTTTTCGACGGCATCCTTGGGCGCGCGCACCTTGACGTCGACCGGGTTGACGCCGATGGCCTTGACTTCGACCAGGATGTCGCGGCCTTGCGGCGTCGGCTTGTCAAGCTGGACATCGACCAGCGATTCGGGGTTGTCGATAGGCAGGTATCGGGTTAAGGCGATGGCTTTCATGTGCGGGCTCCTGAGAGTAAAGGCAGATTGACGATCGATCCGATCGAATAACGGCCATTATGATAATGTTGAATTATTTTATAAATAGCCGTGTATTTGATTCACTTTCAATCCATATTTGATAATGTACTCGACCACCGACCTCCAGCTTTTCATTCACACCGCCGATCTCGGCAGCCTGTCGAACGCGGCGCGCCAGCTAGACCTGCTGCCGGCCACCGCCAGCGCCAGCCTGAAGCGGCTGGAGCAGCAGCTCAACGCCAGGCTGTTCGTGCGTTCGACCCGCAGCATGCGGCTGACGCCGGAAGGGACCCTGTTCCTGGAATACAGCCGGCAGGCGCTGGCGCTGCTGCAGGAAGGCCAGGCCCTGCTCACCGCCGGCGGCCCGGTCAGCGGCCATTTGCGGCTGTCGATGCCGTCCGATGTCGGGCGCAATGTCCTGCTGCCCTGGCTGGACGCTTTCCAGGAAAACCATCCGCAGGTCACCCTGTCGCTGCAATTTTCCGACCGCGTGGTGGACCTGTTCCGCGATCCGGTGGATGTCGCTTTCCGCTACGGGCCGCTGGACGATTCGACCCTGGTGTCGCAGATACTGGCGCCCAGCCGCCGGGTGGCGGTGGCGGCGCCCTCCTACCTGGCAAAACACGGCCGGCCCAACGTACCGAAAGACCTGGCCGGCCATAACTGCTTGCTGTACTACCTGCAACACGGCTTGTTCAACAACTGGCGCTTCTATACAGGCAAGAGCGCGGTCGACGTCAAGGTGCGCGGCGACCGCATGACCGATGACGCCGCCATCGCCAGGGCCTGGGCGGTCGCAGGCATAGGCATCGCCTACAAGTCCTGGCTGGACGTGCGGCAGGACGTGGCTGCCGGCCGCCTGGAAATCATCCTGGAACAGTTCACGGGCGAAGAAACCCCGCTCAGCATGGTGTATCCGCATCGCAGCAGCATGTCGCCGTCGCTGCGCGCTCTGCTGGCATTCTTGCGCGCGCGCTTTGCCGCGCTCAATCCGGCGCCGTGAACGATCCGGCGTCGCGGCCGAAATGTTCGACCACGAATTCGATGAACGAGGTCAGCTTGGGCGTCATCTTGCGGTTCGAGGCGACCACGATGTGCATGGGGCGGTGTTCCAGCTCATAGCCCGCCAGCAGGCGCCGCAGCCGCCCCGCGGCAATTTCCCCGCACAGCAAGGCCTCCGGCTGCATGATGATGCCGATGCCGTTAAGGGCGGCGGTGCGCAGCGCCAGGCCGTTGTTGGCGCGGAAATTGCCGTGCACTTCTATCTCTTGCTCGACGCCGTCCTTGGAAAAACGCCAGCGGTTGTAATGGTTGCCGTGCACGAAGCTCAGGCAATTGTGATCGCGCAACTGCTGCGGCGTCTGCGGCGTGCCGCAACGCGCCAGGTATTCCGGCGCCGCGCAGACCAGCGCCCGGTATGGCTGCAAGGGCCGCGCTACCAGGGTCGAATCGGGCAGCGCGCCGATCCGGATCGCGACCTCGAAACCCTCCTCCACCAGGTCGACCACGCGGTCGTTCAGGGACAGGTCGAGTTCGACATCCGGGTAACGCTCCAGGTAAGCGCGCACCACGGCGGCCAGCATCTGGCCGCCGAAAGTGGCCGGCGCCGTCACCCGCAGCACGCCGCGCGGCCGCAGCTGCATCTGCTTGACCGAAGCGTCGGCCGCCTCGATTTCCAGCAGGGCTTGCTTGCAGCGCTCAAAGTACAACTGGCCGATTTCGGTCAGGCTTTGGCGGCGCGTGGTGCGGTTCAATAACCGCACGCCGAGCTGCTCCTCCAGCTGGCGCACGTGCTTGCCCACCATGGTGGGCGAAATCCGCGCTTCTTCCGCTGCCGCCGAAAATCCGCCTCTTTCAACCACGCGGACGAAAATCTGCATGCTGGTCAGTCTATCCATGTCTCTTATTGCGCACTATTGGTTTCAAGTAATAGGAATATTACGCTGTTTATCCACCTTAAAGAAGTAATCATAATGTAGGCCTGATCTTCCTCCTTACCCACTTATCACGGAGCACACCATGAAAATCGCAGTCATCGGCGCTACAGGCACCATCGGCAAGGCAGTCGTCAAACAGCTGGCCGGCCGCCATGAAATCATCCAGGTCGGCAACAGCAGCGGCCAGTTCCAGGTCGACATCACCGACATCCGCAGCGTCGAAGGCCTGTTCGCGCAGATCGGCAAGATCGACGCGATCGTCTCCACCGCCGGCAAACTGCACTTCGGCCCGCTGCAAGAACTGACACCCGAGAAATTCGAGATCGGCCTGCGCGACAAGCTGATGGGCCAGATCAACCTGGCGCTGGTGGCGCAGCATCACTTGAACGACGGCGGTTCGATCACGCTCACCAGCGGCATCCTCAGCGACGAGCCCATCCTGCAGGGCGTCAACGCAAGCACGGTCAATGCGGCGCTGGACGCCTTTGTCCGCGCCGCCGCGATCGAACTCAAGCGCGGCATCCGCATCAACGTCGTCAATCCGACGGTGCTGGAAGAATCGCTGCCGGTCTACGGCCCGTTCTTCTACGGTTTCGAGGCAGCGCCGGCAAGCCGCGTGGCCCAGGCGTACAGCCGCAGCGTCGAAGGCGCGCAGACCGGGCGCGTGTACCGGGTCTGGTAAGCCGGGACTGCCTCCTGGGGAAGCGGCATCATCGTTGTCAGCATTTTGTCAAGATGATGCAGTAAGATTGGCACAGCTCCAAAGCAACCGATCCCATCCTCAAGAGGCATGCCATGGTCAATGTAGTAAAGCGCATCCAGGAATACAACGCCGGCCGCGATCCGCAGCGGCTGCAGCTGAAATACAAGAATATCCGCAACGATCCTTTCACTTTCCTGCGCGGGACCTGCCACCTCTTCTACGAACGCCTGCCGCAGAATGGCGTCATGCGCTCCGCGCCGCTGGCCTGGATCTGCGGCGACATGCACCTGGAAAATTTCGGCAGCTACAAGGGCGATAATCGCCTGGCCTATTTTGACCTCAACGATTTCGACGAGGCCGTGCTGGCCCCGGCCAGCTGGGAGCTGGTGCGGCTGCTGACCAGCGTGCTGGTCGCCGCGGACGGCACGCCAAGCAGCGCTGCCGACAGCAAGCTCCTGTGCCGCGGCCTGATCGACGCCTACGGCGCCGCGCTGACGCTGGGCAAACCGCGCTGGGTCGAGCGCGATACCGCGCACGGCATGGTCGGCGACCTGCTGAACAGTTTGCGCGGCCGGCAGCGCGCCGATTACCTCGATACCCGCACGGTGCGCAAAGGCAAGTTGCGTGTGCTGCGTACGGATGGCAAAAAAGCGCTGCCGGCATCCGACAAGCAGCGCGCCAAAGTCACCGCATTCATGAAGCGCTTCGCCGCCGAACAGCCCAATCCGGATTTCTACAAGGTGCTGGATGTGGCGCGCCGCATCGCCGGCACCGGCAGCCTGGGGGTCGACCGCTATGTCATCCTGGTGCAGGGCAAGGGGTCGCCGGACGGCAATTACCTGCTTGACTTGAAGCAGGCGCTGCCGTCGTCATTGGCGCCTTACCTGAAGGTGCCCCAGCCAAAATGGAAGAACCAGGCGCAGCGCGTAGTGTCGCTGCAGCGGCGCTGCCAGGCGGTGTCGATGGCGTTCCTGCAGCCGGTCACGCTGGGCAAGACCGCTTATGTGCTGCGCGGGCTGCAACCCAGCGAAGACCGGGTCGCGCTCAAGCAGCCGCGCCATACGCTGGCCGAAATCGAGCAGGTCATGACGGTCATGGGCAACATCGTCGCCTGGGCGCAGCTGCGCAGCTCCGGCCGCCAGGGATCGGCGATTGCCGATGAACTGATCGCTTTCGGAGAAGGCAAGAAATGGAAAAAGCAGTTGCTGGATGCGGCCCAGAAATGCGCGGCGCAAGTGCGCAAGGATTGGCAGACCTATTGCAAGGCTTATGACGCAGGCGCATTCAAATTGTAGCCGCCGCCGGCTCCATCTCCAGGTGCACATTCGACGCCATGCGCGGCGCAAAATACCCGGGCTCGCGAATGCGCCGGCAATGAGGTAATTGTGCGCCCTGCTATCCTATTGGCAAGTAATTCAAGGTATGATTCTGGTCGGCTGCAACGCGTCGTGCCGCGCAGAACCCCTTGAGAACAATAGTGATACAGCAGCAGACACAGAAACAAATCGTGGTTATCGGCGGCGGCGTGATGGGAGTCTGCAGCGCTTATTTTCTGGCCGAAGCCGGACACCAGGTTGCCGTAGTCGAACAACGCAGCAATGTCGCGGAGCAGTCGACGCTGGGCAATTCCGGCATCTTGTCGGCCGGCGCCGCGCTACCGTGGGCAGTGCCTGGCATGCGCCGCAAAATCCTGTCCGGCATGTTCAACCAGGAAGCGCCGAACGTGCTCAACGCCCGCTTCAGTCCTGCGCTGTGGCGCTGGATGCGGCGCTGGATGGCGGAATCGGAAATCCAGCGCTTTCGCTCCCACACCCACCAGATGCAAAGACTGGCTTCCTACAGCCAGGACCTGCTGGAGCAGATGCAACAGCATTTCCAGCTCGACTTTGAACAGAGCCCAGGCTTGCTGCGCCTGTTCCGCAGTGAAGCCGAACTGGCCGCACTCGCTCCCACCCGCGAGCTGCTGGCGGAATGCGGCGTGGCGCACCAGCTGCTTGACGAGGCTGCCGTGCGGCTGCAGGAACCGGCCCTGGCCGGCGCCGGCAAACTGGCCGGCGGCCTGTATTTCCCGGATCTTGGTTCAGGCAACTGCACCCTGTTTACCAAACAGCTGAAAGCCATCCTGCAAGGACTGGGAGTACAGTTTCACTTCGACAGCAAGGTCTCCGCCGTCGCGCCGCAAGGCGCGCAAGTTGCTCTGCATATCGACGGCAATGTGCTGCTGGCCGACGCCGTGGTGTGCGCCGCCGGCGGCGCCAGCGCCGAGCTGCTGAAGCCGCTCGGCCTGCGCTTGCCGCTGCACGCGATCAAGACCTATACCGCCACCGCCACTGTAAAAAATTACGAAGTCGCACCGCAGACGGCAGTGCTGGACGGCAGTTACCAGGTCACCATGGCGCGCATCGGCGACCGCATCCGGCTGGCCGGGATTGCCGAGTTCGGCGCCCAGGACATGTCGTTCGACGACAAGGCCATGCGTACGCTGCTGAAAGTGGCGCACGACTGGTTCCCCGACGCCGCCAATTTCAACAGCGCCAGTTTCTGGTGCGGCCATACGCCGATGCTGGCCGACGAAGTGCCGCTCATCGGCCATACCGGCGCCAGCAACGTGTTTGTCAATATCGGGCACGGCGGTTCGGGCTGGAGCATGGCGCTGGGCGCCGCCAAGGTGCTGGCCGACCAGGTCAGCGGCCTGACGCCCGAAGTTGACCTGGACGGCTTGACCGTCGCGCGCTATCGCTGACAAAAACAGTCCGCCGAAGGCGTAATGCTGTTCAGTTAGGGGCCGAACGATGTGACGTAACGGCAGCTTCGTCCAGGCGACCCCGCGGATGGCCGCCCCGTCATTCCCGCGAACGCGGGAATCCAGGTTGCTGAGTATGGTGGCGAAAATGGATTCCCGCGTTCGCGGGAATGACGGGGGCGCGGAGCTGGGGGCGCCTAGACCGGGGCGCGGAACTGGGCGGCCTTAACTGAACCGCATTACCGCCGCAAGCGGCGTTTCTTTTGCTATATGCTGGAAGCTCCAGTCAGCCCCGGCTCCTGCTAACGGACAACACACCATGAGCGCCATCTACCCCGTCGCCGACATCCGCAAAATCGAACAGTCCGCCTTGCGCGCGCTGCCACCCTACAGCCTGATGCAGCGCGCCGGCCAGGCGGCGGCGCAAGCGGCCTTGCGCATACTGCAGGGACCGCCCCACGCATCCGCGATCCTGGTCCTGGCAGGCCCGGGCAACAACGGCGGCGACGCCCTGGAAGCCGGCGCCGTCCTGGCCAAGGCCGGCGCCGAAGTGGTGGCGCTGCTCAAGGCCGCGCCGTCGCAGCTGCCGCCTGACGCCTCCCAGGCGCTGGTGCGCGCCCAGCGGCATGGCGTGCATCTGATGCCGCCCGAACAGTTTGCCGAGATCGACAGCAGCCAATGGTCGCTGGTGATCGACGGCTTATTCGGCATCGGCCTCAGCCGGGCGCTGGATGGCGACTGGCGCAGCCTGGTGCAGGCCGTCAACGCCATGACCTGTCCGGTGCTGGCGCTGGACGTGCCGAGCGGCCTGGATGCCGATACCGGCAACGTGGTTGGCGGCGGCGCCGGCATTGCCGTCAAGGCCAGCCACACCGTCACGTTCATCGCCGACAAAGCCGGCCTGCATACCGGCGACGGCCCCGATTACGCCGGCCAGGTAGAAGTAGCGGCGCTGGCCGTCGCTGACAGCCATTTCCCCGCGCCGCGCATCTGGCTGAGCCAGCCAGCACTGTTCAGCGAATACCTGCAGCCGCGCCGGCGCAATTCGCACAAAGGCAGTTTTGGCGATGTCGCCGTGATCGGCGGCGCTGCGGGAATGGCCGGCGCGCCGATCCTGGCGGCGCGCGCCGCCGCCAAGTGCGGCGCCGGCCGAGTGTTTGTCGGCTACCCTGAAAATCCGCCGGCCTACGACAGCGCGCAGCCGGAACTCATGTGCCGCCTCGCCGCCGACCTCGATTTTTCATCGGCGGTGCTGGTGGTCGGCCCTGGCCTCGGCATGGCCGATAGTGCGCTGGCCTTGCTCGGCCGTGCACTCGATGCGCTCAGCTGGCTGGTGCTGGACGCCGACGCCTTGAACCTGCTGGCGCGCCAGCCGCAGCTGCAAACCCAGGCAGCGCTACGCCAGCACTCAGTGCTGATGACGCCGCATCCGCTGGAAGCCGCCCGCCTGCTGGGCGTCAGCACCAGCGAGGTCCAGGCCGACCGTATCGCTGCCGCCCGCACCCTGGCAAGCCGCTTCAATGCGGTAGTGGTGCTCAAGGGCGCCGGCAGCGTCATCGCCCGCGCCGATGGCGCAGCGGTAGTCAATTCAACCGGCAACCCTGCCCTGGCCACCGCCGGCAGCGGCGATGTCTTGTCGGGCATGTGCGGCGCTTTGCTGGCGCAAGGCTGGCCGCAATGGGAAGCGGCGCTGGCGGCCGTATGGCTGCACGGCCGTGCCGCTGATCAGCTGGTGGCGCAAGGCATCGGGCCGGTCGGCTTGAGCGCCGGCGAATTGATCCCAGAAGTCCGGCTGGTGCTGAACCAGCTGCTGCAAGAGCGCTGAGCGGCCGGAAGCGCCGTCACACTCCCCAGGGAACAACCGCCACGCCCATCAGCTGGCGATGGAAAGTCATCACCAGCAAAGCCAGCAGCAAGCCTGAGATACAAGCGATCACATCGAATTTCAGCGCTGGCGTGAACGGCTTGTAGCTCTGGCGGCGGATCACGGAAAACAGGTCCACCACGGCATAGGCCAGGAACGCGGAAAACAGCAGCGTGGCTTTGGCATGTCCGTTCGCCAGCAAATGCACCAGGGCCCAGATCGCCAATCCGAGCAGCATCGGGTGTTTGACCCAGGCCCGGATATGGCTTTTCATGTTGGCGGCGGCAAACAGGATGAAACTGACGGCCATCGCCAACGGTGCGGCATGGATCGCACCGACAAAAGATGCGAACAGTTGCGGGCCGGCCGGCGCCCTGGCGTAACCGGCCACGACCAGGACCAGTCCCAGCGCAGACAGCAAGGCGAACAGGCCTTTGTAGCGATTTTCACCGAAAGCGCCGACCAGCTGCGCTTTCAGGGGCGGGACAACGGGAATCAGGTGGAGGCCGATAAAGAGCAGCAGCCCCAGGCTAAGCATTTCCAAAATCATTCTCCTTCCATGACAATCACTCGGCCGCAATCGCCGCCGGACAGACGTTATGAAAAATCCCTCCCGGCGTCGCCGCGGGGAGGGATTCATTATAAAGACAAACTCACATTCCCTGGTGCGGTTCTTTGCCAGGCTAGCGCGCTTTCAATGCGCCTGAATTTCCTTGACCAGGTCGGTCCCGCCATAGACCTTGCCCAGCGTTTCCAGGATGGCGCCGCTATGCACGGCGACCGAGCGGTTGTCGCGCGGATCGAACCAGAACGCGCCGCCCAGCGAGTGGATGTTGCCATCGAAAATCAGGCCGACGATTTCGCCGTTGCGATTGATCATCGGGCTGCCGGAATTGCCGCCGATGATGTCGTTGGTGGTGGCAAGGTTGTAGCGCTGCGCCAGGTTCAGCTTGCCCTTGGCGGCGTGCCAGGAAGCCGGCAAGGCGAACGGATCGGCGCCGGTGTCGCGCTCGAAGGCGCCGCCGATCGTGGTGAACGGCGCGATCTTCTTGTCGCCTTCCTGCCATCCTTTGACTTCGCCATATGACAGACGCAGGGTGAAGGTGGCGTCCGGATAAGCGCTGGTGCCTTGCTGGGCAAAACGGGCCTGGGCGATCAGTTCGGAATTCTTCTGCTGCACGGAGTCCACTTCTTTTTCGTAGCGTGCGCGGATGGCGCGTGCAGCCGGATCGAGCGCCAGTTCCTGCTTGATGAACGGATCGTCGGATTTCAGGATCGCTTCCTTGCCGCCCTGCCACAATGCCTTGCGCACCGCCGGATCGCCCAGCTTGGTGTGGTCGATCAAGGCGTCGCTCAGTTGTTCAGGCGACTGCTTGCCGAACACCTGCTTGACAAACGGATCGTCGGTGCCAAGCATCTCGCGCAGCTTGGTGAAGGAAAGCGACAGCATCACCTTTTCGTATTCCGGATAGACCGGTGCGGTGGAAAACAGCTCTTGTTCCAGTTCCGGCAGCTTGGCGTCGGCATATTCCGGCAGGCGTTCGCCGTTCGGCTTGGCGCGCTCTTCCGCGCCGCGCACCAGGGCCCGTGCATAACCGGAGTACTTGCTGGAGAAACCGCGGCCGCCTTCGATCAGGCCGTAAGGCGCTTCGATCTGGCGATATGCCTGCTGCGCGGCCGCTATCGCATCCCAGGCGCCGCCGATTTTGGCTTGCAGCGCCGGCTGCTTGGCCACGAACTGGCGCAAGGCAGTTTCCTCATCCTGCTTCTGCTTCATCAGCGCAGGATCCTGCAAGGCGCTCAGGCGTCCACGCAGCGCCTTGTAGGCATTCTCCACGCCGAACAAGGCATGCTCGGCGTTACGCGCCGCTTCCGGACTATTCTTGCTGTACTGTTCCAGCACGCCGCGCATTTCCGCCAGCCGGATCAGGTTGTTGACCAGCGTCAGGTCGCGCAAGGTAGTCAGTTGCGATACGGTCAGCTGGCGTTGCGTCGAACCCGGCTGGCCGGTCACGAACACCATCTCGCCTTCTTGCGCGCCGCTTTTGCTGAACGGGAAATAGTTTTCGATCTTGGCCGGCTTGCCGCCCTCGTAGGCGCGCAGCAGGGTGATGTCGAGGTCATAGCGCGGGAAGTTGAAGTTATCCGGGTCGCCGCCAAAAAAAGCCGCCGCCTTTTCCGGCGCCCACACCAGGCGCGTATCCTGGAAGCGGTGGTATTTGTAAACCTGGTACAGGCCGCCGTGATACAGATCGACGACGTCGCAGCGCACGGTTTCCTTGTCGCCGCCGACGCAGGCTGAAGTCAGCTTGGCCTTGATCGCGTTTTGCGCATTCTTGAAAGCCGCGCCGTCCAGGCCCGCGGTGGCGTTCTTGACTTCGGCCGTGACGTCAGTGATCTGCTCCAGCCGGTTCAATTCGATTTCCGGGCAGCTCAGTTCCTGCTCGCGGCCCTTGGCCAGGAAACCATCCTTGATCAGGTTCTTTTTTGCCGTCGACAACTGGTCCAGGCACTCGGAGGCGCAATGGTGATTGGTCATCACCAGCCCGTCTTTCGAGACAAAGGACGCCGAGCAGCCGCCGGCGATCCGTGCCGAGCCGAGCATGGTGCGCTTGATCCAGCCCTCGCTCGGAGTGAATCCGTATTCCGCCTGCATCTTCGCCTTCGGCAAATTGTCCAAGGTCCACATCCCCTCCGCCGCCATCGCCATGCCTGGAACCAGCAGCGCCGCAAAAAGCCAATGAATTCGCATCGTCTTCCCTATCAGTAATAAATTTTTAGGAGTGAAACATTACCACATCGAAACACGCTGCGTCATCATCGGCTTGCGCTGCATTGCCTATTGCAAGTGCTGCAGCAGCGACGGGCCAAACACTTCCTGCCGGATCTGGTGCGCGGCCACGCCGCGCGCAAGCAAGGCATCGCGCTGGATCTGCATGAACGGCGCCGGTCCGCACAAGAAATAGGAACCGTCATGCGGCAGCAAGGCTTCCGGCAGTTGCGCCAATTGCAGATAACCCTGCTGCTGATAATCCTTTTGCGGCAAGTCGTCGGTGCCCGGTTTTTCGTAGGCGATGTGCGAGCGTATCTGGCCGTGGCGGCGGCGCAAGCTGCTCAGTTCGCCCTTGAGCGGATGGTGGCGGCCGTTCAGCGCGGCATACAGGAAATTGACCGGCCGCTGCGGACTCTGCTGCAGGCTGCCATGCAGCATGCTCATCATGGGCGTGACGCCGACGCCGGCGCTGATCAGCACCAGCGGCCTGACGTCTTCCTGCGCCAGGATGAAATCGCCGCATGGCGGGCTGACCTGCAGCACATCGCCCTCATCGTATTCATCGTGCAGCAGGTTCGACACCAAGCCGGCCGGATATGGACCGTCCGCGGCGACGTTCTCAGGCTCGCGCTTGACGCTGATGCGCCAGTGGCCGCTGTCCGGCGCATCGGACAAGCTGTACTGGCGCAGCTGACGCAAGGCTGGTTGTGCAATATCCACCGCGACGCTGATGTACTGCCCTGGCTGGAAGGCCGGCAGCACGCTGCCGTCGGTGGCGCGCAGATAGAAAGAGGTCACGCTGTCGCTCTCTTTTTGCTTGCGTGCCACTGTGACCGAGAGAAATTCGCCAGGCGCGACGCCATGCGCCTGGTACTGCTTGCGCTCTTCCGCAATCAGGGTTGCGGCCAGCAAGCCATAGGCTTCGGTCCAGGCCGCGAGCAATTCCGGTGTAGCCGCCGCGCCGAGGATTTCTGCAATCGCATCCAGCAAGTGTTTGCCGACGACCGGATAATGCGCTTCGCTGATCCCCAGGCTGACATGCTTTTGCACGATGCGGCTGATCACCGGCGCCAGCGCTGCGGGATTATCGATGTTGGCGGCGTAGGCGAAAATCGCAGATGCCAACGCCTGCTGCTGCGCGCCGGACTGCTGGTTAGGCATGTTGAAAATATTCTTGAGCTCAGGATGAGCGGCGAACAAGCGCCGGTAGAAGCAACGGCTGATGGCGACGCCGTGCTCGCGCAAGACAGGAACGGAAGCGACGATATAAGGACGGGAAATGGCGGAAATCATATAAACACTCCTATTGTGACATTTAAAATACTACAATTAATCCAAAAAAATGCGCCCTGCCTTGGCGGGCGCCCGGTTATCGCATCAGTGTGCCTGCATCGGCCGGAACTGCATGCGCGCAATCGCGTTTGAAGTCGGCGCCATGACCAGTTCTGCCAGGCTGTGCCGGTTCATGCTTGCATAAAATTCCTGCTGGCCGATATCCAGCACCCGCTTCAGATGGCAGCTGCCGCGCAACACGCAAGGCGGCTTGTCGCAATCGACCAGGCCGCCGTCTCCTTCCAGCGCGCTGAGGATATCGCCGAGGTGCAGGCTCGCCGGCGCTTGCGCCAGCCGCAGGCCGCCGTTGCGGCCGGGCGTGGCGCTGATCCAGCCCAGCTTGACCAGGCGGTTGACCACCTTGTTCAGGTGGTTCTTCGGCACGTCAAAATAATTCGCCAGCTCGCCGACGGTAATCACGTTTTGTTCCGGCGTCGCCGCCAGGTACATCAGGACGCGCAAGCCGAAGTCGGTGAATTTGGTGAATTGCATAGTGATCTTTCCTGCTGGAGGCGGACTGCGACGCCATCATCATATTATTGTTGCATTTAAAAAGCAACAATAAAACAGCACGCAAGAAACACATTTGTTGACAGTAGTACTGCTCTCCAAAAAAAATTGGCGGGCACTTATGTTTTTTTACAAAAAACAAAATGTCTTGACGTACATCTCCTATGACGCCAATATTGGCAAAAGAAAATATTTCCCAAAGGAAAATACCGAGAGAGAGGATGCCGTATTGAATGAATGTCCAGGCCATCGCCTGGGCTTCCGCAACACAATAAAATGTCAATCGGGAGATTTGTCATGAAAAGGTTTGTTCGGAACGGTATTTTGATTATCGCATCGGCAACTACCTGTGGCGGTGCCTCGGCGGCCACTGCCACCGCCACCATGACCAACACGGTCACCATCAGCAACAATTGCAGCATTTCCACCCTTGGGTTCACCACGACCTACGACCCTATCGTCACCAACGCCACCACCAACCAGGACATCACCGCCAGTGTCACCACCACCTGCACCGTCGGCTCCTCTCCCGTGATCACCCTGGGCCAAGGCGCCAACGCCAACACCGGCTCGACCGACGCCGTACCGCTGCGCCGCCTGAGCAGCGGCGGCGGCACCCCGGCCTTCCTCAACTACAGTCTGTTCTCCGATTCCGGCCGCACCGTCACCTGGGGCAACACGGCAGCTACCGCGCCTACGGCAGTCACCGCTACCGGCAGCGCCACGCCGATCACCATTTACGCCCGGGTGCCGTCCGGCCAATCAGTCAAAGCAGCGACTTACACAGATACCGTAGTCGCTACCGTCACCTTTTAAGGCGGCCGACGATGTTCAAGCCAAAGCAATGGCCGGCGGCTGCTTTTGCCTTGTGCCTGGTTTTTGCACAAGATACCAACGCAGCTTCGTTTAACGTCAATCCGATCGGTTTCGACCTGAGCGTGGAACGCGCTTCCGGTGTGCTGCAAATCAAGAACACCGGCGACGATCCGGTGCGCATACAGGTCGGCGCCGTCGACTGGAGCACCGATGGCCGCCAGGAAGTGATGGCCGATACCGATGCCCTGCTGCTGAATCCGCCCATCTTTGCGCTGGAGCCGGGACAAATCCAGTACTTGCGCTTCGGCGTGCGCCAGCCGGTGAGTTCTGCAACCGAAAAGAGCTACCGGCTGCTGATCGACGAGGTGCCGCCCAGCGGGCCGCAGACGCCGGGCTTGAAGACTTTACTGAGGGTCAGCATTCCTGTGTTTATCGCGCCGCAAAAAAAACAGGAAAAAATCTCCTGGCAATTAAAGCGTGACAACAGCGGCCTGCAGCTGGTGGCGGCCAACGACGGCAATGTCCATACCAAGATCATCCGCGTCCAGATAAGCAACGGCGATGGCAAGGACGGCCTGCAAATCGGCACGCCCGCCTACGTATTGCCGGGCCAGCACAAACAATGGTCTTTGGCGAACGGGAAAATCCACGCCGGCCCGGTCCGGCTGCAAATTCAAACAGACAAGGGCGAGCTTGAAGAACATCTCATGCTGGAGGCTGACCAGGTATCTAGCCGCTAGCCTGATCGCTTGTCACATCCCGGCTCTGGCGGCAGCTGACAAGTCAGTGACAGAACAGGAAATCATATTGGCGGTGACCGTCAATGAAAAGAAATTGACGGACGCAACGCTGATCGTGCGTACTGCGGCCGACGGCATTATCGTACCGGCGCAGTTATTGATCGACGCTCGCCTGCGCTTGCCGGACGTCGCCGCCATCAGCAGCCACCAGCAGCGTTATTATCCGTTGGCGGCGTTGCCTGGCGTGAGCGCGGAAATCGAGGCTGGCACGCAGACGCTGAACATCCATGCGGCGCCAAGCGCGTTCATCGATTCGGCATTCAACCTTGGCGACCACCAGCCCTTGCTGCTGCAGGCCGCGGAAACCGGCGCTTTCCTGAACTACGATGTCAACTACGCCAAGAGCCAGAACCGGACCAATCTTTCGGGCCTGGCGGAGGCCGGGATATTCACCGGCGGCGGCATCTACACCAGCCGTTTCGTCGGCCAGGACCTGACCGGCCAGCGTTCGCTGTTCCGGCTCGACAGCCAGTACACGCGGGATTTCCCGCAGCAGCAGGCGACCATGGTGGTCGGCGACAGCATCACCGGCGGCAGCGCCCTGTCGCGCCAGGTATATTTCGGAGGCCTTCAATGGCGCACCAAATTCTCGACCATCCCGGGCTACCAGGCGATACCGCTGCCGGCTTTCAGCGGCACCGCGGCGGCGCCCTCCGTGGTCGACATCTACGTGGATAACATCTTGCGCCTGAAACAGCCGGTCGACACCGGCCCGTTCACCATCAACAACCTGCCCGTGTATGCCGGCCAGGGCAATGTGCAGATGGTGGTGCACGATGTGCTCGGGCGCCAGCAGGTCTACACCCAGGGCTACATCACCAGCGCCCAGCTGCTGCGCCAGGGCAGCAAGGATGTCTCTTACGAAGCCGGCGCCCTGCGCAACAATTTCGGCAGCAAGGATAGCGACTACGGCCGGGTGTTCAGCTCCGCCACCGTGCGTTACGGCGTCAGCGACAGCAGCACCGTCGAGGGCCACGGCGAGATCATGCGCGGCCGCGAATCGCTGGCGCTCGGCGCCGCCGTCGCTGTCAGCGATATCGGCTTGCTGAGCGGCGGCCTGGCCGCCAGCAACTCGGAGCGCGGCAACGATACCCAGCAATACCTGCAGTTCGACCGCCAGGGCAGCCGCTATGCCGTGACCCTGCGCGCGCAGACGGCCGGCCCGCGCTTCTGGCAGCTGGGCCTGGCCGACGGCGTCCTGGCGCCGGCGCAGCAGGTCCAGGCGCAAGCCAATGTCTCGCTGGGAGAACGCACCAATGCCGCGATCGGCTACCTGAGCCAGGTCAACCGCGGCCAGGACAATGTGCGCGCAATCAATGCCGGCCTGAATTTCAACTTGCGCCAGAACGGCAGCATCAGCATCGGCTTGCTGAAATCGCTGACGCAGGATCGCCAGCTCTCTGCCAACCTGGTCTGGGTCATGCCGCTGGAACACCAGAGTTTCGTGCAGGTGGTGGCCAATGCCCAGCAAGGCAGCAAATACTTCAGCGCCGAATACCAGCAGACCGCGCCGCAGGAAGGCGGCTGGGGTTACCGCGCGCGCAAGGCCCTGTTCGACAACGGCGGCGAAGATATCGGCGCCAACTACATCGGCACCGGCGGCGAATACATGCTCAACGCCAATCACGTGGACGGACAAAACAACCTGCAGCTGGAAGCGCGCGGCGGCGTCGCCCTGCTTGGCGGCCATGTCCGGGCCACACGCTGGCTGGACCAGAGTTTCGCCATGGTGGAGGTGCCGGTCGAACAGCCTATCGATATCTATGCCAACAATATCAAGGTCGGCCAGACCGACAAGTACGGCGTCGGCTTCGTTCCGCGCCTGGTTCCCTACGAGCCCAACACGGTCTCGCTGGACGACGCCGGGCTGCCGCTGTCGATGACGCTGGACCTGGCGCATAAATCGGTCACACCCGGCTACCGCACCGGCAGCCTGCTGAAATTCAGCGCGCAGCAGAACCGCAGCGCGACCCTGGTCCTGGTCGACGAGGACAACAAGGCGCTGGCCACCGGCACCCGGGTGTATGTCAATCGGAGTACGTCGGCGGCTGAAGTTGCCTTGCGCGGGCAAGTCTTCGTGGAGTCGATCGACTATCCGGCCGAAGTCGTGGTGCGCGACAACGGTTCCGGCATACGCTGCCGCTTCAGCATCGATGCATCGCCGCAGGCCGGCGCCTTCCCGGTGCTCGGGCCTTATGTCTGCGCTCAGGAGATGAAATGAAACCTGCTCTGAAATGGCTGGCCGCCGCCTGGTTCCTGGCGCTGCCCCTGAGCGCGCATGCGCTGCTGGCCACCTGCACCGTCGCCACGACCGGCATCGTGTTTCCCGCCTATGCATCGCCCGGCAGCGCCAACTCCGACAGCACCGGCGACGTTGCGGTCACCTGCTCCGCGCTAGTGGCCGGGCTTGGCAGCTATACCATTTCGATCAGCACTGGCGCCGGCACCTATGCCAACCGCAAGCTGACCTCGGGCGCCAATTTCCTCGACTACAACATGTTCACCGACACAGGGAGGACGATAGTCTGGGGCGACGGCACCGCAAGCACCCAGACGGTAAGCGACAGCTATCTGATCCTGATCACGCCGACCGTCCGCCATTACACAGCGTATGGGCGCGTGCCGGGAAGCCAGAACAAGCCGGCCGGGACCTACACCGATACAGTCACCGTCACCGTCACTTATTGAAATTGAACGCCCGCACCGGCAACTGGCTGAGGCGAAAAAAAAGCCGATCTCCCGATCGGCTTTTTTGCCAGGCAGACGGCTTGGGGCCGCCCGCGGACTTCGATTTAGATTTCTTCGTACAGCGGCAAGGTCAGGAACTCGGCAAACGAAGCCGAGGTCGACATTTCCTTGAAGATTGCCGCAGCGCGGTCGTAAGTCGCACCGTCGCCGACCAGCGCCTTGACCTTGGCCAGCTCTTCCGGAATCATCGCGACCACCATCTCGGCGGTCACTTTTTTGCCGTCGTCGAGCACGCCCTTGGTCGAGCGGATCCATTGCCACACTTGCGCACGGCTGATTTCCGCCGTGGCCGCATCTTCCATCAGGTTGTGGATAGGCACGCAGCCGTTGCCGGCCAGCCAGGCGCCCAGGTAGTGGATGCCGACGTTGATGTTGTAGCGCAAGCCGGCTTCGGTGATCGGCGCTTCCGGCTTGAAGTCGAGCAGGTCGGCGGCGCTGACGCTGACATCTTCGCGCTGCTTGCCGATCTGGTTCGGCTTGTCGCCCAGCACCTTCTTGAATTCGGTCATGGCCAGCTCGACCAGGCCCGGGTGGGCAACCCAGCCGCCGTCGTAGCCGTCGGTGGCGTCGCGCGCCTTGTCGAGGCGCACGCCGCCCATGGCGATCTCGTTCTTCTCGGGATCGTTCTTGATCGGGATCAGCGCAGCCATGCCGCCGATCGCCGGCGCATTGCGCTTGTGGCAGGTTTTCAGCAGCAGCAAGGCGTACGAGCGCATGAACGGCGCGGTCATGGTGACCTTGGCGCGGTCGGCCAGGCAGAAATCCTTGTCCAGCTTGAATTTCTTGATGCACGAGAAAATGTAATCCCAGCGGCCGGCGTTCAGGCCGGAGCTGTGCTCACGCAGTTCGTACAGGATTTCATCCATTTCGAAAGCGGCCAGGATGGTTTCGATCAGGACCGTTGCCTTGATCGTGCCTTGCGGCAGGCCGAGTTCGTTTTGCGTCATCACGAAGATGTCGTTCCACAGCCGCGCTTCCAGGTGCGATTCCATCTTCGGCAGGTAGAAATACGGACCGGCGCCGCGCGCCAGCTGTTCCTTGGCGTTGTGGAACATGAACAGGGCGAAATCGAAAATGCCGCCGGAGACGCGCTTGCCGTCGATCAGCACGTGCTTTTCATCCAGGTGCCAGCCGCGCGGACGGACCACCAGGGTCGCCACCTTGTCGTTCAGTTTGTAGGACTTGCCGTTCTGTTCCAGCGAAATGGTCTTGCGGATAGCGTCGCGCAGGTTGATCTGGCCGGTGATCTGGTTATCCCATACCGGCGAGTTCGAATCCTCGAAGTCGGTCATGTAGCTGTCGGCGCCGGAATTGAAGGCGTTGATCACCATCTTGCGCTCGACCGGGCCGGTAATTTCGACGCGGCGGCATTCCAGCGCGGCCGGGATCGGCGCGATCTTCCAGTCGCCGTTGCGGATGTGCGCGGTTTCAGGCAGGAAGTCCGGGCGCTCGCCGGCGTCCAGGCGCTTGGCGCGCTCGACCCGCACTGCCAGCAATTCCTGACGGCGCGTTTCGAATGCGCGGCTCAGCTTGGCGACCAGCGCCAGCGCTTCCGGAGTCAGAATTTCCGCATATCCGGGTTCAATCGCACCGTTGATTTCCATGCCGGCGGGCAGTGTCAGTTGAGTCATGCTTTGCTCCTGTTGGTTCTATGAATTGATTGGTGTCCAAGGCTAGCGCCGCAGCGGTCATTGTGCAGCGCTACATTCTGTTTTTTACCATGCCGGATATGTTAAATCCTGAATGGCATTATTTAATTTTTACGCTATATAGTATATTTAAACTAAATCATCATAGGTGGAACGATTTATCATTTGATCTATGCGTTTTAGTCACAAGTGAGCGTATTATAGCTCCAGCCTTCAACAAACCGGTTCGGCGACATGGATCAATTCAAGCAGATTTCCACTTTTGTCGAGGTAGCCGCCAAGGGCAGCCTGTCCGCGGCGGCGCGCGCCGAAGGGATCGCCCCCGCCATGATCGGCCGGCGCCTGGATGCGCTGGAGGAACGCCTCGGGGTGAAGCTTTTGCAACGCACCACCCGCAAGATCGCGCTGACCAATGAGGGTGAAGCTTTCCTCGAAGATTGCCAGCGCATCCTGTCCGACCTCGAAAACGCCGAATCGGCGGTCTCGGAACGCAGCGCCCGCGCCAGCGGCCACCTGCTGATTTCGGCGCCGGCCGGTTTCGGACGGCAGCATGTGGCGCCGCTGATGCCTTCTTTCCTCACCGAACACCGCGACGTCACCCTGACGCTCAACCTGAACGACCGCGTGGTCGACCTGATCGGCGAAGGCATAGACGTCGCCATCCGCATCGCCTCGCTGTCGGATTCGTCGCTGGTCGGCGCCAAACTGGCCGACAACAAGCGTATCGTGGTGGCCTCCCCTGCCTATCTCAAGCGCCACGGCCGGCCGCTCACGGTCGACGACCTGCAAAAGCACAATTGCCTGGCGATCAGCAGCGAAGGCAGCCAGCGCGGCTGGAGCTTCCGCCAGAACGGCAAGACCGTGACCGTCCGGGTCGCCGGCAACATGGTCTGCAACGACGGCCAGGTGCTGCATGACTGGGCGCTGGCCGGCAAGGGACTGGCCTGGCGCTCGATGTGGGAAGTCGGCAGCGAGATCGAATCCGGCAAGCTGGTCACGGTGCTGGACGAATTTGCCGCTCCCGGCAACGATATCTACGCGGTTTTTGCACAGCGCCGCCACCTGCCTCTACGCATCCGGGTGTTTGTCGACTTCCTGCGGCGCGCCTATGCCCAGCCGGACTACTGGCGCCATGGCTGATTTTTTGAAAACTGGTATATAATCACGCCCAGCCGCACGGCAACGCGCGTGCGGCGCCCTCTCAAAGGGGAGTAGCTCCTGAATATTGCATGACACGTAGGTTTTACGGGTCGCCCAATGTTTTGCAAGGTAGTCGTCATCACGGAACAGGCACAACGCCTGCACCCGGTTACCTTGGCAGCATCGCTGTTGAGCAAGACCTTTGTCAGCATGGATTCCATGCAGGCAATGTGTCGCCCAATTTTCCGAATTGGCTCCTCATCACTCCTGCTGTCATCCATGCCTGAGGTTATTCATTAACCCTGTTGGAGACTTTATGGATTTTTCTGGTTTACTCTCAATGCTGGGCATGGCCGACTGGAATGCCGGCGCCTTCTTCGCGGCGCTACTGGCTATCGTCGTCATCGACCTCGTGCTGGCCGGCGACAATGCCATCGTGATTGCGATGGCGGCCCGCAACCTGCCCGACAACCTGCGCCGCAAAGCCATCATCTGGGGCACCATGGGCGCGGTCGTAACCCGGGTGCTGATGACGATCGGCGTGGTGTGGCTGCTCAAGGTTCCCGGCTTGCTGCTGGTGGGCGGCGTTGCCCTGCTGTGGATCGCCTACCGCCTGCTGACCCAATCGGACGACGGTGAAGCGCACGGCGCGCAAGCCACTACCATGGCCGCCGCGCTGAAAACCATCATCATCGCCGATACCGTGATGGGCATCGACAACGTGCTGGGAGTGGCCGGCGCCGCCAAGGGCAGCATGGCGCTGGTGATTATCGGCCTGCTGATTTCAGTGCCGATCATGGTCTGGGGTTCTACCCTGGCGCTGAAGCTGATAGAACGCTTCCCGGTCACGATCTTTATCGGTGCGGCAATCCTGGTGTATACCGCGATGCACATGATCGTCACCGAGCCCATCGCGCAGCCGCTATGGAACAGCGTTCCCGGGCTCAACTATGCCGCTTACGTGATTGGCTTCGTGGTGGTGCTGGGCGGAGGCTGGCTGGTTTCCAGGCGGCGCGACGGCGCCAAGGCCGTCGAATAAGATCGGGAAACATCATGTAAAAAGCCCCGCCAGGCCAGGCGGGGCTTTTTTTTGCTCAGGATGCCGCGCCCAGTATGCGCTGGTGGAAAGCCAGGTGGTCCTCGATCAAGGTCGAAATGAAATAATAGCCATGGTCATAAGCTGCATGGCGGCGCAGCGTCAGCTTTTGCCCGGCTTGCACACAGGCCGCCTCAAACCGCTCCGGCAACAACTGCTCGACCAGGAATTTATCGCCCAGGCCCTGGTCGATCAATATCTCTTGCGGAAACGGTTGCGGCAAATTCAGCATCAGTTGCGTCGCGTCGTAATCCTGCCATGCCGCCTGGTCTGCCCCCAGGTAATTGCCGAACGCTTTCTGTCCCCATGGACAGTGGCTGGGGGCGGCAATCGGCGCAAATGCCGACACCGAACGGAACACCTCCGGATTGCGTAAGGCCAGCACCAGCGCCCCGTGGCCGCCCATCGAATGGCCGAAGATGCCGATGTTGCCGGCTTGCGCCGGAAACTCTTGCACGATGGTTTGCCGCAGCTCATGCAATATATAAGAGTACATCCGGAAATGCCCTGCCCATGGCGCCTGCGTCGCATCCAGGTAAAAGCCGGCGCCGTTGCCGAAATCCCAGCTGGCGTCGGCGCCGGCGATGCCGGTATCGCGCGGGCTGGTATCCGGCGCTACCAGCATGATGCCGTGCTGCGCCGCATAGCGTTGCGCGCCGGCCTTGATCATGAAAGTCTCTTCGGTGCATGTCAGGCCGGCAAGGTAAAACAGGACCGGCACCGGGCCCGACCTGGCTTGCGGCGGCTGGAACACGGAAAAACGCATGGGCAACCCGATCTCTGCCGAGGCATGCCGGTAAAACCCTTGCGTGCCGCCGAAGCAGGCGTGTTCGCTGATCAGTTCCATCAGTAGATCACCACCGAGCGTATCGATTCCCCGCTCTTCATCAGGTCGAAGCCTTCATTGATGCGCTCCAGCGGCAAGCGGTGCGTGATCAGGTCATCGATGTTCAGCTTGCCGTCCATATACCAGTCGACGATCTTGGGCACGTCGGTGCGGCCGCGGGCGCCGCCGAAAGCCGAGCCCTTCCATACGCGTCCGGTCACCAGCTGGAACGGCCGGGTGCTGATTTCCTGGCCGGCGGCAGCGACGCCGATCACGATCGACTGGCCCCAGCCCTTGTGGCAGCATTCCAGCGCCTGGCGCATGGTGGTGGTGTTGCCGATGCATTCGAAGCTGTAGTCGGCGCCGCCGTCGGTCAGGCCGACGATGGCGTCGACCACGTTCTCGACTTCCTTGGCGTTGATGAAATGGGTCATGCCGAACTTGCGCGCCATCGCCTCGCGCGCCGGGTTGATGTCGACGCCGATGATCTTGTCGGCGCCAACCATGCGCGCTGCCTGGATCACGTTCAGGCCGATGCCGCCCAGGCCGAACACCACCACGTTGGCTCCGGCTTCCACCTTGGCGGTGAACAGCACCGCGCCGACGCCGGTAGTGACGCCGCAGCCGATATAACAAACCTTGTCGAACGGCGCATCTTCGCGGATCTTGGCCAGGGCGATTTCCGGCACCACGATGTAGTTGGAAAAAGTCGACGTGCCCATGTAGTGGAAAATCGGCTTGCCGTCGATCGAAAAGCGGCTGGTGGCGTCCGGCATCAGGCCGCGGCCCTGGGTCGAACGGATCGACTGGCACAGGTTGGTTTTCTGCGACAGGCAGAATTTGCACTGGCGGCATTCCGGCGTGTACAGCGGAATCACGTGGTCGTCCTTTTTCAGGCTCTTGACGTCGGGTCCGACGTCGACCACCACGCCGGCGCCCTCATGGCCCAGGATGGAAGGGAAAATGCCTTCAGGATCGGCGCCGGACAGCGTGTAATAGTCGGTATGGCAGATGCCGGTCGCCTTGATCTCGACCAGCACTTCGCCGGCGCGCGGGCCGCCCAGTTCGACTTCTTCGATCGTCAGCGGCTGGCCGGCTTTCCATGCAATGGCTGCTTTGGTTTTCATATTGGGACCTTTACCAGAATGTATTTGGGAACACAGGATTATTCGATATTCGCGGCAATCCTGCCATTTATTCAGCGTCGCGTATCTTGCTCAAAGCGTCATCGATACGTTCGACGCCGATCACTTTCAAACCTTCGATTTCTTGTTTCGGCATGTTCGCCTTGGGAATCATGGCGATGGAAAATCCCAGCTTGGCGGCTTCGCGCAGGCGCTCCTGGCCGCGCGGCGCGGGCCGGATTTCGCCCGCCAGGCCAACCTCGCCGAACACCACCAGGCCGCGCGGCAGCGGCCGGTTGCGCATCGACGAGTTGATCGCCAGCAGCACCGCCAGGTCGGCGGCCGGCTCTGTGATCTTGACGCCGCCGACGGCGTTGATGAACACATCCTGGTCGAAGGCGGCAATGCCGGCATGGCGATGCAGCACCGCCAGCAGCATGGCCAGCCGGTTCTGCTCCAGGCCCACCGACAGGCGGCGTGCGTTCGGCACGTGCGAGGCGTCCACCAGCGCCTGGATTTCCACCAGCAGCGGCCGCGTGCCTTCCTGCGTCACCATCACGCAAGATCCCGGCACCTGGTTGTCATGCTGCGACAGGAACAGCGCCGACGGATTGGAAACGCCCTTCAAGCCCTTTTCGGTCATGGCAAACACGCCGAGCTCGTTGACCGCGCCGAAGCGGTTCTTGAACGCGCGCACCAGGCGGAAACTGGAATGGGTGTCGCCCTCGAAGTACAGCACCGTGTCGACGATATGCTCAAGCACGCGCGGCCCGGCCAAAGCGCCTTCCTTGGTCACATGGCCGACCATGATGATGGTGATGCCGGACTGCTTGGCAACCCGCGTCAGCTGCGCCGCGCATTCGCGCACCTGGGCCACCGAACCGGGAGCCGAACTAAGCGCATCCGAGTAGACGGTCTGGATCGAATCGATAACCGCCACTTCGGGTTTATGATCTACCAGAGTATTGAGGATTTTTTCCAGCTGGATTTCAGCCTGCAGCTTGAGCTCCTTGGCGTCCACCGCCAGCCGTTTGGCGCGCAGCGCGATTTGCGCGCCGGATTCCTCGCCGCTCACATACAGCACTTTTTTCAGTTTCGACAGGTTCGCCAGCGCCTGCAGCAGCAAGGTCGACTTGCCGATGCCCGGATCGCCGCCGATCAGCACCACGCCGCCGGCTACCAGGCCGCCGCCCAGCACCCGGTCGAATTCCTCGATTCCGGTGCCGAAACGCGGCACGTCGATTGCTTCGATGTCGGCCAGGGTCATCACCGGCGCAGTCTGCGCCAGGCCCTGGTGCTGGTTGGAGAAACGGTTGCCGGCCGCCTCCACGAGGGTTTCCACCAGCGTGTTCCATTGCCCGCAAGAGGGGCACTGGCCGGTCCATTTATTGGCGACGCCGCCGCATTCGGTACAGGTGTAATTGGTTTTAGCTTTGGCCATGCGGTTCTGCAATCATGTTGTTGGTGGGCTTCTTATTCATATCAGCGAGGAACGTGCAATTACAGGTCCACCACTCTAACTCGCGGAGCCAAAGCGCACAGCAGCTCATATCCTATGGTGCCGGCCGCATGCGCGACCTCGTCAACCGGCAGGCCGTCGCCCCACAAGGTCACCGTGCTGCCGATCCCGGCTCCTGGCACATCGGTGAGGTCGACCGAGAACATGTCCATCGATACCCGGCCGACGGTGGCGGTGCGCACGCCGTTGACCAATACCGGCGTACCGTTCGGCGCATGGCGCGGATAACCGTCGGCGTAGCCGCAGGCGACCGCGCCTATCAGCATCGGCGCCGCGGCGACAAAGCGGCTGCCGTAGCCGATCGCCTCGCCGGCGCCTATGCGCTGCACGCCGATGATCTTGCTGCTGAGCGTCATCGCCGGTTTCAGGCCGAACTGCGCGGCGCTGGCGCCGCCGGGCGTGGCGCCGTACAGCATGATGCCTGGCCGCACCCAATCCGACTTCAGCTCCGGATGCATCAGGTCGGCGGCGGAATTGGCGATGCTGCGCTCCCCTTCCAGGCCCGAGACGCCCTGCTCGAACTGCTGCACCTGCTGCTGCAGCGGCAAACCTGGATTGAGCGGATCGTCGGCGTTGGCAAAGTGGGTCATGAGCGTGATCTTGCGCACCGCTGGAATCGCCTGCAAGCGCTGGTAGGCGGCGCGATAGGCTTCCGGCTTGAAGCCTAGCCGGTTCATGCCGCTGTTCATTTTCAGGTGGATGTCCAGCGGCCCCTTCAACCCAGCCTGTTCCAGCCAGACGATCTGCTCGGTGCAATGCACGGCGAAATCGAGCCTGGCCCGCACCACGGTTTCAACGTCGGCCGCATCGAAAATGCCTTCCAGCAGCAGGATCGGCTTTTGCCAGCCCAGCTCGCGCAACCGCAGCGCGTTTTCCGGTTCGATCAGCGCCAGCCCGTCCGCTTCCGCAAAACCGCGCATGCCGCGCTCCAGCCCATGTCCGTAGGCATTGGCCTTGACCACCGCCCAGATTTTCGCGGCGGGCGCATGCGATTTGGCAATGCGCAGGTTGTGATGCAGTGCAGAAATGTCTATGGTGGCGACGAGGGGTCTGGGCATGAATGGGCGGAATTTGTCGAGATTCGTAGAGCGTTCTATTTTACCGGATGCACCGCCAGCGATGGATCGGCAATCCCCATAATTCGACGGAACGTTTTCTCTTTTGCCTCCCTCATAATAACGAATCGGTCATATTTTCATGGTATAAAGCAGGCCGGGGACACATTGTTACATTCTGGGATGCGGATGAATCGCGGTTTTTACACCATCATGGCAGCGCAGTTTTTTTCTTCGCTGGCCGACAACGCACTGCTCATAGCGGCAATCGCCTTACTGGCTGAAATGTCCTCGCCGGGCTGGATGACGCCTCTGCTGAAATTGTTTTTTGTCCTGTCTTACGTGCTGTTAGCTGCTTTTGTCGGCGCTTTCGCCGATTCGCTGCCCAAAGGCCGGGTGATGTTCATCACCAACATGATCAAGATCGCCGGCTGCCTGATGATGTTTGCCGACGTCCATCCGCTGATCGCATACGGCGTGGTCGGCTTCGGCGCAGCGGCATATTCGCCTGCCAAATACGGCATCCTCACTGAATTGCTGCCGGCGGAAAAACTGGTCGCCGCCAATGGCTGGATCGAAGGCCTGACCATGGCGTCGATCATCCTCGGCACGGTGCTCGGCGGCGCCCTGGTCAGTCCCCACGTGGTTTCCATTTTGCTGCAATGGCACATCCCCATCATCAACTGGCACCTGAACACGCCGACCCATGCGGCGCTGATGGTGATCGGCATGCTGTACCTGATCGCTACCGTCTTCAACCTGAAAATCCCTGACACCGGCGCCCGCTACCCGCACCAGCAGCGCCGGCCGAGCAAGCTGATCGTCGATTTCGCCAATTGCAACGCAATCCTGTGGAAAGACAAGCTGGGGCAGATTTCGCTGGCCGTCACCACCCTGTTCTGGGGCGCCGGCGCGACCTTGCAGTTCATCGTATTGAAATGGGCCGAGAAGTCGCTCGGCATGCCGCTCGACAAGGCCGCCATCCTGCAAGGCGTGGTGGCGTTCGGCGTGGCGATCGGCGCCGGCGCCGCGGCACGCATGATCCCGCTGAAAAAATCGCTGACCGTCATGCCGATGGGCATCGTGATGGGCCTGGTGGTGATGGCCATGACCGTGGTGCATTCGGTGTGGGTGGCCTACCCGTTGCTGATCATTATCGGCGCCTTGTCGGGTTATTTCGTGGTGCCGATGAATGCGCTGCTGCAGCATCGCGGCCATGTGCTGATGAGCGCCGGCCACTCGATCGCGGTGCAGAACTTCAATGAAAACCTGTCGGTGCTGACCATGCTGGTGCTGTATGCGCTGATGATCAAGATCGACCTCGATGTCAACATCGTCATCTTCCTGTTTGGTTCGTTTGTCGCCTGCATCATGCTCCTCATCATGCGCAAGCATGCGGCCAATCAGCGCGAGCACGATTCGCTGGCCTTGATTGGCGAATCCAAGCATTGACGCTTGCGGAAAAAACCAGGCAGCGCTCAGCCTTGGCTGCCCATCCTTGAATGGCGCTGGGCCGCTGCCCGCTCTGCCCAGTCGTCCGGCACCACAAAACCCCTGCAAACTTCCAGCCCGTAGCCATCCTCGGCACGCAAGGTCGCCAGCAGCACCGGCGCGGCGTCGCCGGCAAAATGCTGCGACAAGGCATGTTGCGCATCTGTCGCGCTGAGCGCATGTTCAAGCGCGATTTTTGCAGGCGCCAGCCAACGCAGGCGCGGCAATGCCAGGTACAAGGCCGACTGGTCCAGCTGCAATGCGGAAAGGCTGCGCCAATACCCCCGGCAAGCGTTTGCGGATACGCCGAGTGCCGCCGGCGGAGGCCAATCTTCATCCTGATAAAACAGCCAGCCCTTGACCAGTGCCTGGGCCGAGGCGACCGGTTCGCTCAAGTGTATCTGCGACGCCGGATGCTGCGACAGCTCCAGCTGGTGCTGCAGGATCTTTTGCATTTTTGCGCCCAGCGAATCGGCCAGGTTGGGACCAAGGAAATCGTCAGCCTGCGGGCTGCCGCCGCCCGTCTGCAGCAGGTAGAACTTGGTCGCGAACTCCCAATGGACCAGGCCGCCGTTCAGCCGCAACAGGAAATCGAATTCGCCCACGGTGTCGTTTTTGCTGGCCCTGACCTGCACGCCGTGCGCGGCCAGCAGCTGCCGTTGCTCAAAATAAAACGCCATCAGTTTTTCCGCGTACAGGCCCAGGCGCGTGGACGGCAGGCGGCCGATATAGCTGTGCAACGCCTGCAGTTTCTCCGGCGTCCGCTCCAGCGCGTTCAGCCATGCCGCCAGGTCGGCGTCAGCGTAACTGGCGATTTTTCCTTGCCACTGCGCAGCCTGGGGATCAAGCAGGTCGGGCGCGTCAAGCAGCCACGCCAGCGCCCGGACGTGGGGATCGAGCAGATGATTCCAGCGCTGGTGAAACTGTTGCTGGCAAGCGCCGGCGTGCGCTGCCGAGGGGTCATTCGCCGATGCTGGCATAGGTGCTCATGGCCAGGCACAAGTCGCTCCAGACCTTGCCCTTGTCGCCCAGCTGGCGCAGCAGATAAGCCGGGTGATAGGTCACCACCAGAGGACGGTCGGCATAACGATGCACGGAGCCGCGCAGTTTCGAAACCGGGGTGGCGGGATCCAGCCCCAGCAGGGACAAGGCGGCGGTCTTGCCCAGCGCAACCAGGATGGTTGGCTGGATCAGTTCGATCTGGCGCTGCAGGTACGGCAGGCAGGCAGCCACCTCGTCCGCCGCCGGCGGCCGGTCGCGGCCGGTGCCGTCGGTGGGCCGGCATTTGACGATATTGGCGATGTACGCGTTTTCGCCGCGCTTCAGGCCCATCGCCAGCAGGATATTGTCGAGCAGCTTGCCGGCCGGACCGACAAACGGCTCACCCTGGATATCCTCGTTGCGTCCGGGACCTTCGCCGATGAAGAGCCATTTGGCCTTGCTGTCGCCGACGCCGAACACGGTGTTCTTGCGGCCGCGGCAAAGCCCGCAAGCCGTGCAGCCAGCCACGGCGGTTTGCAATTGCGTCCAGTCCATGGCGGCTGGGGAAGCCGCTGCGTGGACGGCCGCCGGCGGCGCGGATATCGGCTCGTCGCCGCCCCAGGCCGATATCTCAACCTTGCTCTGTACTGCATGCGCCACCGGTTCGCGCTGCCGCTCCAGCGGCGCCGCGGCAGGAATCTCGGCTGCGGGCGCCATGCTTGCTTCGACCGGCTCGGCGCCCGCCGAGCCGCCATCGCGCCGCAGCCACAGCGGACCGAGGCCTATCTCGTCGAGGAAAACGCTGCGCCTGTTCATCTCGCTCATAACGGCAGCCTCATGACGATGGCTTCTTCACGCTTGTCGCCGGCGGCAGGGTAATAATCGCGGCGGCGGCCGATCTCGACGAAACCGTAGCGCTGGTAGATCGTGATCGCGCGCGTATTCGATGGCCGCACTTCCAGCAGCACCGATTGCATCTGATGCTGCTGGGCCAGCAGGCATACTTTGTCGAGCAACATCTTGCCGATGCCGCGCCGCTGCATGTCGCCATGCACGCTGATATTGAGCAGGTGCGCCTCGTCCAGCGCCTGCATCATGAAAAAATAACCGAGCAAGACCTGCTCCGCATCGCGCAATACCCAGCATTGATAACCGCTCTGGATCGAATCGACAAAATTGCCATGGGTCCAGGGATGCGAATACACAGCCTTTTCGATCGCCAGCACCTCATCCAGGTCTTCGATACGCATGGCGGCAAATGCAAGCGGCCGCAACAGGCCGGCAGACGGTTGTGCATTGGCGTTCATGGATTCACCTTGGCGGCGCGCTCGGCGGTGGTGAGCGCCACCTTGTTACGCAAATACAGAGGCTGGGCCTGCACCGCGCTCAAGGCTCCGCCCTGTGCCAGCGCAACGCTGCCCAGCTGGGCGACCTGGCGCGCGTTCGGCATCACCGCCGGCAAACCGCCGGCCGCGAACGGCGCCGCGGCAAACGCTTCCGGATATGCCGCCAGGCCATTGCCGCAGGCTTGCAGCACACCGCTTTGCGCCGGCAGCGGCAATACCTGCGACGGCGCCGACAAAACCGGCTCGACAATCACCTGCCAGCCGTTGCCGCCAAAACGATATTGAGCCCAATAGACTTCGCCCATGCGCGCATCCAGCACCGCCAGCACTTCGCCGGCGCCGTTCAGGTCGCGGCAAGCCTGCGCCATGGCGGCCAGCGTCACCACCGGCAACACCGGCAGGTCGGCGCCGAACGCCAGTCCTTGCACGATGCCGCAGGCGGTGCGCACCCCGGTGAAGGAGCCGGGGCCGACGCCGAAGGCCAGCGCGTCGCACTGGGCCAGGCTGATCCCGGCCTCGGCCAGCAACTCTTGCACCATCGGCAGGATGGCAAGGGAATGGGTCTGGACGCCCGCCGATTCGCGGACAGTCACCTGGCCGTCGCGCAACAAGGCGGCGGAAGCCAGTTCGGTAGATGTTTCAATGGCAAGAATGGTCTGCATGGGCCGTATTTTACCGCGCCAGGCGCTGCTTCGGCTGCACTCTGCGCGATTGGCCGGGCCAATCCCGGGACAAATGTCCCGTGCGCCGGCAAACCAAGGGTATTCAAGCAAGATCCGGCGCACTCGCTGTAAAATATCGCGGATGCTGATCCTCACTCTCGATAACGACAATCATCAAGAACTTGCCGCCACCCTGTCCGAGGATGGCTGGGTCGCGGCTTGCCTGTGCGCTGCCTGGTGCGGCAGCTGCCGCGAATATTTCGCGAATTTCACGGCGCTGGCGCAACGCCATCCGCATGTGCAATTCGTCTGGATCGATATCGAAGACCAGGCAGAACTGATCGGCGACCTTGACGTCGACAACTTCCCTACCCTGCTGATCCAGCGCGGCGACGTCGTGGCGTTCCTGGGCCCGGTGGAGATGGACCTGCGGCTGGCCGAAAGAATCCTGCTGGCGCAAATGGAGAAGAGCATCCCTGAGCTGCAGGCCGAAGCGCAGAGCAGCGCGGAGCGCCGCCACTGGCAGCTGGAAGCCAATCTGTTGCGGCGCCTGGCTGGCGCCTGATTGTCTCTCTTGTTTTTTGCGTTTTTATCTGACCGGTCTGGCACAGAGTAATTCGCCGCGCTGCGGCGGCCCTTGCATTTTTCCCGCAATCATCAAGATGCCAGCCAAGGATCGCAATCGGGATGCGGAAACTGCGCCATCATGAAATCGACGAAGCTGCGCACCTTGGCTGACAGCAGACGCCGGCTCGGATAGACCAGACGCACCGCGACCTTGTTGATCTGGTAATCGGGCAGCACCCGCACGACCCGCCCCGCCACCATATCGTCGCCTAGCGAATACGAACTGCGCATGGCTATTCCCATCCCCGCCAAAAGGCAGTGCCGCAGCAGGTCGGTGTTATTCGACATCACTTTGCTGGCGATCGGGACAATCGACGTCCCTTGGGACGACTGGAAAGTCCAATGGTGGCGCAAATGCTCCAACGAAAAATTGAGGCAGGAATGCTGCGTCAGCTCCTCCGGCGTCTGCGGCATGCCATGTTCGGCGATATAGGCCGGCGCGGCGCACAGCAGCACCTCGGCGATGCCCAGCTGGCGCGCCACCATGCCGGCGTCGAATTTCTGGTTGACCGAAAAGATGCCGACATCAAAACCGTCTTCTATCAGGTCGACGGTGCGGTCCGACAGCGTCACATCCAGCCGCACATCGGGATACTGTTTTGAATACAGCGGCAGCAGGCGCGCCAGCTGGGTCTGCCCAAAACCGATCTGCGCATAGATGTGCAAGGTGCCGGCCGGCTTGGTCGACAATACGGAAGCGGTGGCTTCCGCTTCATCGATTTCATCCAGGATCTGCCGCACCCGCTCCAGGTAGGCCTGGCCCGGCTCGGTCAGCGCCATGCGGCGCGTCGAACGGTGCAGCAGGCGGATCCCGAGATGGTTTTCCAGGTCGGCCACCAGGCGCGTGACCACCGCATTCGACATGTCCAGCATCTGGGCGGCGGCGACAAAGCTGCCCTGCTCCACTACCTTCGCAAAAACCCGCATTGACTGCAAGCGATCCATATTCTTTCGTCCTATCTTATGCGCGACCGGTCATTTACCCAGCAAAGCCGTGAAGGCGACCACCAGAGCCAGCGCGCTGAGGCCTAGCGCCAGTCCGCACAGCACGCTGGCGCGCCTTGATCTTGCATCGGCTCGCTGCGCCTCCTGCTGCATTTCCTGTTCCAGCAACGGCAGCGCAGCCTTGAATTGTTCCGCAAGCGCCTTGATGTCTCCGACATTTTGCAGCGACGCCGCCTGCAGCTCGCTTATCTGCTGCTGCAAGATCTGCAGCCTGCTCTCTTCCGTATTGCCTTTGCGCCGGGTGAACACCGGCGCCGCCACGGAAATGATGTCGCTCACATACGGAAGGACAGCCTTTGTTACTGAAAGCCAAGCCGACATGCATTACCCTCCAATTTCTTTCTCGTCTATTGAAATATCTGCGCATCGGCAGCGCTGGTATCGCCCGGGCGCAGCAGGCGGCCGGCAGCAATCGTGATGGTCTGGCGGCACTGCATGGCAATCGAGGTGTCGTGCGTCACCAGCACCAGCGTTGAGCCGCGTTCCTGGTTCAGGTCGAACATCAGCTGGATCACCGCATCGCCGGTAGCCGCATCAAGGCTGCCGGTAGGCTCGTCGGCGAACAGGAGCGGCGGCTCGGTCACGAACGCGCGCGCCAGCGCCACCCGCTGCTGTTCACCGCCCGACAGGTATTTCGGATAATGCTGCAGGCGCGATCCCAGGCCAACCCGTTCCAGCTTGGCTTGCGCCTTCTCTTTGGCGTCCCTGTCGCCGCGCAGTTCGAGCGGCAGCATGACGTTTTCCAGCGCGCTCAAATGGCTCAGCAGCTGGAAAGACTGGAAAACGAAACCCAGCTTTTCCTTGCGCAAGCCGGCGCGGCCATCCTCGTCCAGGGCAAAGATATCGCTGCCGTCGATATGCACTGTGCCCGACGACGGCGTGTCCAGCCCGGCCAGCAAGCCCAGCAGGGTCGATTTGCCGGAACCGGAAGCTCCGACTATCGCCAGCGTTGTGCCGCCCTGGACGTTAAAATTGATATCATTAAGAATTACCAGCTCGCCGCTGGCGTCGGCCACACGCTTGGTCAAACGCTGGACGTCTATCGCCGGGGCCATTGCAGGATTAACAGAAGAGGACTGATGCATGCAGATTATCGACTCCGGGTTGGGGAATGGTTTTCAGGACTTGGCCGAGGGCTGGCGCCGCAAAATGGCAGCCAGCTTGCGGCTTGCCGTCTTGCTGCTCGGCTTGCTCGGCCTAGTATGGACGAACAATGCCTATTCTGCATCAAAATCGATACTGGTGTTAGGCGACAGCCTTTCCGCGGAATACGGACTGGCGCGCGGCAGCGGCTGGGTATCCTTGCTGCAGCAGCGCCTGAAGACAGAAAACCTCGGCGGCAGCGTCGTCAACGCCAGCATCAGCGGCGAAACCAGCAGCGGCGGCAAAACGCGCTTGCCGGCGCTGCTCCAGCAGCGGCCTGACATCGTCATCATCGAACTGGGCGCCAACGACGCCCTGCGCGGCCTGCAATTGAACGCCACCGAAAGCAACCTGCGCGCGATGATCGGCGCCGCCCAGCAGGCGAAAGCAAAGGTGCTGCTGGTGGGCATGCGGATTCCGCCCAATTACGGCCGCGACTACACCGAAAAATTCTTCGCGCTTTATCCTGCGCTAGCCAAACAGACCAAGGTGCCCCTGGTTCCGTTCCTGCTGGACGGCGTGCCCGACAAGCCGGAAATGTTTCAGGCCGACCGCATTCACCCTGTCGCCCAGGCCCATCCAATCATATTGAACAATGTCTGGCCGGAATTGAAATCGCTGCTGGCCAAATAACATCCAGCAATAAAAAAGCCACTTTCCAGTGGCTTTTTTCATTCACTACCTTACTGCCGGCATCGATCAGTTCTGCTTGTCATCGCCGCCAGCAGGGATAGCTGCTACAGGCTTCAGTATCTTGACCTTGGCTTTCTCTTTCAGCACATCCACATACGCCAGCATTTCCTGCTGTCCCAGGACGCTGGTGATCTGCTGCTGTTCAGCAGTGCGGCGCGCCTGGTCCTGGGCTGCCGGCTGGCCGACCTTGGCGATACGGTACAGTCCGTAACCTTGCTGCGGCAGCGTCACGCCGACATAGGCTGGCAGTTTATTCACATTGGCCTTCATCACCGCCTCGAAAGCCTCCGGATTGACACCCTGGTTCTTGACGCGTGACACAGTCTGCACCGCACCGAAACCGCTGGCGCTATCTTGCGCTCTCAGCGCGGCCAGTTTTTCTTCGCCGGCTTTCTTGGCCAGCGCAGCCTCTTCGGTACGCGTGACCTTGTCGCTGATGATCGCCTTGACCTCGTCGAACGAACGCTTGGTCACCGGCTTGTATTCGACTACATGGCCGGCGATAAACGTATTCGGCGCTATCTCGATCGCTTCGGTATTGTGCTTGTTCTTCAAGGCCTCATCCGAGTACAGCGCGGCCAGGAATTTCGGATTGTTGTACGGAGCGGCGGCCGGCGCAGCGGCAGGATTCGGCTGGCGGCCAAGGTTCGAGGCCGACTGGATCTGCAGGTGCATCTTGTCCGCGACAGGCTTGAGGCTGTCAGCCTGCTCATACACCGTGTTGCTGAAAGCTTCCGCCAGTTCCGTGAACTTGCGCGCCGCCAGCTGCTTCTTGATCTCGGCGCCGATATCGGCCTTGACTTCATCGATCGGCTTGACCACGGCAGGCTTGATGCCGGTCACTTCGATGATGTGGTAGCCGAAATCGGATTGCACCAGGTCGCTGATCTCGCCCTGTTTCAGCTTGCCGGCTGCGTCTTCGAAAGGCTTGACCATCATGCCCGGGCCGAAATAACCCAGATCGCCGCCCATTTCAGCGGATGCGGTGTCTTGCGAATTGGCCTTGGCCACCTTGGCGAAGTCGGCAGGATTCTTGCGCACCTGGGCCAGCAAGCCTTCGGCCTTGGCTTTTGCCGCAGCCAGTTCCGCCGCCGGCGCATCTTTCTTCACCGACACCAGGATATGGCTGGCGCGACGTTCTTCCGGCGTGGTGTAACGGCTCAGGTTATTGTCGTAATAGGATTTGATGTCGGCATCGCTGACCGTCACCTGGGCGGCGACCGCGGCGCTGTCGAGCACGACATAGTCAGCCTTGATCTGCTCAGGGATTTCGAATTCCTTGGCGTTCTTGGCGTAGTAATCCTGCAGCATGGCGTCGGTGACTTTCACTTGCGCGGCGTAGTCGGCAGTCTTGAACAGCAGTTCCTGCACATCGCGTTCCTGGTCGTTGATGTCCGACAAGCGCGTGGCGACTGTTTTTGGTGTAAACGCGGTGGTTTGCACTGCGCCGTTCAATTGCTGCATCGCCATGTCCTGGCGCAGGCGCGCCTCGTACATGGTCGGCGTCATGCCTTGCGCCGCCAGCAATGCCTTGTAGCGTTCATTGTCGAACTTGCCGTCGGCGCCATGCAGTTCCTGCACGCCCATGATGGCTTGCTGCAGGCTTTGATCGGATACCGACAGGTGCTCGCTGCCCACCGTGGCGACCAGCACGCGCTGCGCGATCAGGTTATCCAGCACGCCTTGCTTGGCTTGCGGCGTCTCGACCATCTTCGGGTCGAAACGGTCGCCGAATGCCTGGCGCATGCGGTCCATCTGCTGGCGCAGGGCCGCGTCCCATTCCTGCTGGGTGATCGGCTGGCCGGCGACTTTCGCCACCGTGTTGGCGCCGTCGCCAAAGCTGCTATAGCTTTGCAGCCCGACTAATGCAAACGAAGGGATGATCAGGAGCAGCAGCAAGAACTGCATCAAGCGCTGATGGGTACGGACAAATTCAAACATGGTCGGCCAATCAAGATCAAAAAGGAAGGCTGCAATACAAACCGGATATACATAAGAAAAAAGGCGAACTCTCGTTCGCCTTTTTTGTATTTTGGCGGAGTGGACGGGACTCGAACCCGCGACCCCCGGCGTGACAGGCCGGTATTCTAACCAGCTGAACTACCACTCCTAAAACTGCTCACAACTCTCAGTTGACCTCAAAAACCTACTGCGCGGCCCAATCTCGGTACTGCGATGCTCACCGTGCTTTCGCACGCCTCCGCTTCTCCTACCGACCTTGGGTCGCTCGCAACGGTTTTGCAAGGCCCACTTATTTGGCGTTTGTCACCACGCCAAAAGAAGCTAGTTTACAGCATCTTTCAACGCTTTGCCAGGCTTAAATTTAGGAACTTTCGCTGCCTTGATCTTGATTGCCTCTCCGGTGCGCGGATTGCGGCCGGTGCGCGCTGCGCGCTTGCCTACCGAGAACGTGCCAAAACCGACCAGGGTCACTGAGCCGTTCTTTTTCAACGTGGTTTTAACTGCGGCGATCACGGCATCCAAAGCGCGGGTCGACGCGGCCTTGGAAATGTCTGCTGACTTGGCGATGTGATCGATTAATTCGGTTTTGTTCACTGAAGCCCCCTCACATGAATTGAAATTCGAGATGATGCTTGTTCCGCATTTTGTGCGAAAAATCATCGCAGATGGACTGCAGAAAAAAATCTGCAGCTGGTATTAAACAAGCCGCAAAGCCTTGTGTCAAGCGCTTTCCCGGCGACATGAGGGAGGTTTAACCTGATTTTACAAACTTGATATATTCAACATCAAATGCATTTGCACATAATAAAAAAGCGCTCTCGCGAGCGCTTTTTTTTGGGGCGGGAATCTGTCCGGCGAATCCGACAGCTTATCCGGATCCGCTGCCGCTTAGTGCTTGAGCACGCTTGGATCCGATTTCTCGCTGCTCTTGGCGACGGCCGCATCCAGCACCGCTTCCTCGTCGGTCAAAGGCACAGGCTGCCGCTCCAGGGCGATCTCCAGCACCTTGTCGATCCAGCGCACCGGCACGATTTCCAGCTTGTTCTTGACGTTGTCCGGAATCTCGGCCAGGTCTTTCACGTTCTGCTCTGGAATCAGCACCGTCTTGATGCCGCCGCGATGCGCCGCCAGCAGTTTTTCCTTCAAGCCGCCGATAGGCAGGACTTCGCCGCGCAACGTGATTTCACCGGTCATGGCGACATCTGCCCGCACCGGGATCCCGGTAAAGATCGAGACCAGGGCGGTGGTCATCCCGACGCCGGCCGACGGTCCGTCTTTCGGCGTGGCGCCTTCCGGCACGTGGATATGGATATCGCTCTTTTCGAAGGCCTCGCCCCTGATGCCCAGTTTCGCGGCGCGGCTGCGCATCACCGTGCGCGCGGCCTCGATCGATTCCTTCATCACGTCGCCCAGGGTGCCGGTACGGATGATCGCACCCTTGCCAGGCATCTTGACGGCTTCGATGGTCAGCAGCTCGCCGCCAACTTCAGTCCAGGCCAGGCCGACCACTTGGCCGATCTGGTTCTCTTTTTCGGCAACGCCGAAATCGAAGCGCCGCACACCGAGGAATTTATCGATGTTCTTCGAAGTGACCGCAACCTTCTTCTCCTGTTTCTTCAACAGCAGCAGCTTGACCACCTTGCGGCAGATCTTGGAGATTTCCCGTTCCAGCGAACGCACGCCGGCTTCACGCGTGTAATAACGGATGATGTCGCGGATCGCGCCTTCAGCCAGGCTGATTTCCTCGGCCTTCAAGCCGTTGTTCTTGATCTGCTTGGGCAGCAGGTAACGCAGCGCGATGTTGGTCTTTTCATCTTCGGTGTAGCCCGACAGGCGAATCACTTCCATCCGGTCCAGCAGCGCCGGCGGAATGTTGAAGGAGTTCGACGTCGCCACGAACATCACATCCGACAAGTCGAAATCGACTTCGATGTAATGGTCCGAGAAGGTATGGTTCTGTTCAGGATCCAGCACCTCCAGCAGCGCCGACGACGGATCGCCGCGGAAATCCATGCCGAGCTTGTCGATTTCATCCAGCAGGAACAGCGGATTGCGCACCCCGACCTTGGCCAGGCTTTGCAGGATCTTGCCTGGCATGGAGCCGATGTAAGTGCGGCGATGGCCGCGGATCTCTGCCTCGTCGCGCACGCCGCCCAGGGCCATCCGCACGAACTTGCGGTTGGTGGCGCGGGCGATCGACTGCCCCAGCGAGGTTTTACCCACGCCCGGAGGACCGACGAAACACAGGATCGGCGCTTTCAGCTTGTCGACGCGCTGTTGCACGGCAAGATATTCCAGGATGCGTTCCTTGACCTTGTCGAGGCCGTAGTGATCGCCTTCCAGGACTTTTTCGGCATTGCCCAGCTCATTGTTGACCTTGGATTTTTTCTTCCATGGCAAACCGACCAGCGTATCGATGTAGTTGCGCACCACGGTCGCTTCGGCTGACATCGGCGACATCAGCTTCAGCTTCTTCAGCTCGCTCTGCGCCTTTTCCAGCGCTTCCTTAGGCATCTTGGCGGACAGGATCTTCTTTTCCAGTTCTTCCAGGTCAGCGCCTTCTTCGCCTTCGCCCAATTCCTTCTGGATCGCCTTGACCTGCTCGTTCAGATAGTATTCGCGCTGGGATTTCTCCATCTGGCGCTTGACGCGGCCGCGGATGCGCTTCTCGACTTGCAGGATATCCAGTTCGCCTTCAAGCTGGCCCAGCAGGTGCTCGTAACGCTTGGCGATATTGAAGATTTCCAGGATGACCTGCTTTTGCTCCAGTTTCAGCGGCAAGTGGGCGGCGACGGTGTCGGCCAGGCGGCCGGCGTCATCGATGCCGGACAGCGAGGTCAGGATCTCCGGCGGGATCTTCTTGTTCAGTTTGACGTACTGGTCGAACTGCTGGACGATGGCGCGGCGCATCGCCTCCACCTCGGCCTCGTCGCCCAGTTCGGATTCGACCGGCGTCAGGTCGGCGACAAAATGCGTGTCGAGTTCGCTGATGTGATGGATGCGCGCACGCTGCGCCCCTTCCACCAGCACCTTGACGGTGCCGTCAGGCAGTTTCAACATTTGCAAGATATTGGCGACGCAGCCGATTTCATAAATGTCGTCCGGCGACGGTTCGTCCTTGGCCGCGGCTTTCTGCGCCGCAAGCATGATGCTCTTGCCCTGCTCCATCGCGGCTTCAAGCGCCTTGATCGATTTTGGACGGCCGACGAACAGTGGAATCACCATATGCGGGAATACCACGACATCCCGTAAAGGCAAGAGAGGCAACTGAGTTTGTTCAGTAAATGTAGAAGTCGTCATGGTGAGCCCTATCAAAAAATCTTATTAATGATGTTGGCACGAGTGGCCGAAACTCAAGCCCCGGTTTCAACAATAAATCACCACTTCTATTTGCATGTGCGATGGCCAATAAAAAAGCCACACGCGAAGGTAACTTCGGGTGGCTTTGCGATTGAAGCCAAATCGTATGTTTTGGCAAATTGTACTACTTTTGGCTTAAAAACCTGCTTAAACCCTTGCTTTTTACATGGCTTTACAAATTTCCCGGTTTTGCGCCACCACCAGGAACCAGCCCTTGGCTAGGCCCGTCCCGGCAGCCAAACGCGCCAACTTATTTCGCGCCGGACACCTTCGGCTGCTCATGATAAATCAGCAACGGTTTGGCGCCGCTGTTGACGGTATTTTCATCAACCACGACCTTGGCGACGTTTTGCTGGCTTGGCAAATCGTACATAACGTCGAGCAACACGTGCTCAAGGATGGAGCGCAAGCCGCGCGCACCGGTTTTACGCGCCAGGGCGCGCCTAGCGATGGCCTGCAGCGCCGCAGGGCGGATTTCCAGCTCGGCGCCCTCCATCTGCAGCAGCTTGGAATATTGCTTGACCAGCGCGTTCTTGGGCGCGATCAGGATCTCGATCAGCGCTTCCTCGTTCAACTCGGCCAGCGTCGCGATCACCGGCAAACGGCCGACCAGCTCAGGGATCAGGCCGAAGCGCGTCAAGTCCTCAGGCTCGGCGTCCAGCAGCACTTCGCTGGAGGTACGCTGGCTCTGACTCTTCACATTTGCCGAAAAGCCAATACCGCTCTTTTCCGAGCGCTCGGAAATGATCTTGGCCAGGCCGTCGAAGGCGCCGCCGCAAATAAACAGGATGTTGGTGGTGTCGATCTGCACGAAGTCCTGGTTCGGGTGCTTGCGCCCGCCTTGCGGCGGCACCGAGGCCATTGTGCCTTCGATCAGCTTCAGCAAGGCTTGCTGCACACCCTCGCCCGAGACATCGCGGGTAATCGACGGATTGTCCGACTTGCGCGAAATCTTGTCGATTTCATCGATGTAGACGATGCCGCGCTGCGCCTTCTCGACTTCGTAATTGCAGTTCTGCAGCAGTTTCTGGATGATGTTTTCGACGTCCTCGCCAACATAACCGGCTTCGGTCAGCGTGGTCGCATCGGCGATCACGAAAGGCACGTTCAGCATGCGCGCCAGCGTTTGCGCCAGCAGCGTCTTGCCGGAACCGGTCGGACCGACCAGCAGGATGTTGCTCTTCGCCAGCTCGATATCGTCCTTCTTGCCCAGATGTTTCAGACGCTTGTAATGGTTGTACACCGCCACCGACAGGATCCGCTTGGCGGGCTCCTGGCCGATCACGTACTGGTCGAGCAGCTCGCTGATTTCCTGCGGGATCGGCAGTTCCGATTTCTGACCATCCAGCGTTTCGACGTTCGATGCTTCATCGGTAATGATGTCATTACAGAGATCGATGCATTCATCACAGATGAATACCGATGGCCCGGCGATGAGTTTTTTCACTTCATGCTGGCTCTTGCCGCAGAAGGAGCAATAAAGCAGTTTTTCGCCGCTGGAAGATTTTTTATCAGACATAAAGGCAGAGTTTAAGTAAAACTATAGAGGGTGGGGGGCCACAGCATTGGTTCGCGGTATGGATTTTATCTTACCCGCGAAATCCCGATTCGTCACGCCCGGGCGATTTTTGAAAAGCAAAACGCCCGAACCTTTGGGGCCGGGCGTTTCAATCGTTACGCAGCTATCAAGCGCGTGTCGCCAGGACTTTATCGATCAGGCCATATTCCACAGCCGCATCCGCGGACATGAAATTGTCCCGGTCCGTATCCTTGCTGATCTGCTCAATGCTTCTGCCGGTCTTGTCGGCCAGGATGCCGTTCAGGCGTTCCCGCAGATACAGGATTTCACGCGCCTGGATTTCGATATCCGAAGCCTGCCCCTGGGCGCCGCCCAAAGGCTGGTGAATCATGATGCGCGAGTTAGGCAGCGAGAAACGCTTGCCCTTGGCGCCCGCGGCCAGCAGGAAAGCGCCCATGGACGCCGCCATGCCGGTACACAAGGTGGAAACTTCCGGCTTGACGAACTGCATGGTGTCGAAAATCGCCATGCCGGCGGACACCGAACCGCCAGGAGAATTGATATATAAAGAAATATCCTTGTCAGGATTTTCGCTTTCCAGGAACAGCAACTGCGCCACCACCAGGTTGGCGGTCTGGTCGTTGACCGGGCCTACCAGGAAAATGATGCGTTCGCGCAGCAGACGCGAATAGATGTCATAGGAACGCTCACCGCGGCCACTCTGCTCAATCACGATAGGCACCATGCCAAGCATGTCAGTATCCAGTGCCGAATTACGATTAAAGCCTGTCATATTTTTCCTTATGGAGAGCGCTCAAAACTTAATCAAACCACCGAACCGGTCCAGGCTTGCCGCCTGGACCTTCGTACTGCGCCTGATTAAGCTTGTTGCCCGTTGTTGCTCATTAATTCATCGAATGCAACCGACTTTTCGGTCACTTTCGATTTGCCCAGCACATAGTTAACGACGTTTTCTTCCAAAACAAGGGCTTCGACCTCTGCCAGGCGGCGGCGATCGCTGAAATAGTATTTCAGGACTTGTTGCGGGTCTTCGTAGCTTTGCGCAAAGTCTTCGACTTGGGCTTTGACTTGCTCAGGGGTTGCCTGCAGCTTGTTTTCCTTGACCACTTCGGCCAGGATCAGGCCCAGGCGTACGCGACGCTCAGCCTGGGCTGTGAACAGCTCCGGCGGGAACGGCATGTCGTTAACCTTCATGCCGCGCTGCGCCATATCCTGGCGGGTCATTTCAACCAGGCGCTCAACATCTTGCTCGACCAGCGCTTTCGGCACTTCCAGGTCGCTCACCTTGATCAGTGCATCCATGACGCTGTCTTTGTTCTTGGCCTTGACGCGGGAACCGACTTCACGCTCCAGGTTGAGCTTGATGTCAGCGCGCATCTTGACCAGGTCGCCGTCTTCGATGCCCAGCGACTTTGCAAATTCCGCGTCGACTTCCGGCAGGTGCGCCCATTCCAGCTTCTTCAGCGTGATGGTGAATTCGGCGGTTTTGCCGGCGACGTCCTTGCCATGGTAATCGGCAGGGAAAGCCAGCTCAAACGTCTTGGCTTCGCCTACTTTCAGGCCGATGGTGGCGTTTTCGAACTCAGGCAGCATGCGGCCTTCGCCCAGTACGTAAGCGTAGTCATCGGCTTTGCCGCCCTGGAATTCAACGCCGTCGATCTTGCCGACGAAATCGACAGTCACGCGGTCGCCGTTCTTGGCTGTCAGGTCGCCGCCGCCATCGCCATGCGCGCCTTGTTCGCCCTTGACGTGGTAGTGCACGCGCTGCTTGCGCAGGATATCGATGGTTTTGTCGATTTCGGCATCGCTGACTTCGGCCTTGGTCTTTTCGACTTCAACGGTGGTCAGGTCGCCGATCTTGACTTCAGGGTAGATTTCGAAAGTGGCGTCGAACGCCAGCGTGCCTTCAGCTACGCCTTCGCTGTTCTTTGGCTCGATCTTCGGGTAACCGGCAACGCGCAGGTTGTTTTCATTGGCGGCGGTGTTGAAGGCATTGCCGACCTTGTCGTTCAGCACTTCGGTTTCGACCTGGTAGCCGTATTGTGCAGCGACCATCTTCATCGGCACTTTACCTGGGCGGAAGCCAGGCGCTTTTGCAGTGCGGGCGCGAACCTTCAGGCGCTTTTCGACTTCGGTTTGCACTTCGCTCACAGCGATAGTGAGGGTAAGGCGGCGTTCAAGTTTATCCAGAGTTTCGACTGCAGTTGCCATGTGGATCGTCCAAAAATTAAAAATTCCGTGGTGCGGCTAAGGTAAATGCGGGGTAAAACGATGAAAAGTTGTCATTTCCACCCCAACCCTGCCGCGCTAAAGTCCGATATTCTATACGTAAAACAGGTGGTTGCGCCAAAACGCGTCGCTCCGCCCAGGCAATAAACCCGCTTATTTGAGCGGAATCGGGTTGCCGGCCGGCACAGGCACCGCCGTCACGCTGTTTTGCGGGCTGCCGTCGACCAATTTATCCGAATAGGTCAGGTAGACCAGTGTATTCCGCTTCGGGTCGACCAGCCGTACGATGTGCAGGCGCTTGAACAGCACCGACATGCGCTCGGTAAACACATCTTCCTGCAACGGCAGCTTGGCGCTGAACTGCACCGCGGCGACCTGGCGGCAGGCGATCGAAGCTTCCGCCCTGTCCTCCGCCAGCCCGACGGTGCCCTTAACGCCGCCGGTGCGCGCGCGCGACACGTAGCAGGTCACGCCCTGCACCTTGGGATCGTCGTACGCCTCGACCACCACCCGGTCATTGCGCCCGACCCAGCGGAATGCGGTGCTCACCTCGCCCACCTGCTCCGACGCCGCCTGCGCAGGGCCCGCGGCGATTGCTGCGAAACCAAGCAAGCCAAATAAAGCGGCCAGTCCCAGGGATTTTGTATGCATGTTTGTTCCAGGAAAGAAATTGCGATTGTATGCCGAACAATCCATCCGCCGCTCGTCATTTCACGGCCACGCGCGCAGACGTAAAAAAACCCTCTTCAAGAGGGTTCTTCCATGCTTGGCCAGCCGCCAATAATACGTCGATTCATCGACACAGCTGGTGCGACCGAGAGGACTCGAACCTCCACAAGATTGCTCTCGACAGGACCTAAACCTGTTGCGTCTACCAATTTCGCCACGGTCGCATTTCCAACAAATGCAGTGCAATCCCGCTTGGCAGGATTGGACAGCCCGCTATTCTACTGCAAGCCGTCCGATATGGCGAGAGGCTGCCTCGTTTTCTTGCCATATTTCTACACGTTCAACCCTGGTGATCCGCCGCACTTTCCGGCTGCGGTTTCTTGACCCGGAACCAGGCCGCATACAGCGCAGGCAAAAACAGCAGGGTCAAGCCGGTCGCCACGATCAGGCCGCCCATGATCGCCACCGCCATCGGCCCCCAGAACACCGAACGCGACAACGGGATCATCGCCAGCACCGCCGCCGCCGCGGTCAGCATGATCGGCCGGCAGCGCCGCACCGCGGACTCCACGATCGCATCCCACGGCGCCACGCCGTTGGCGATATCGTGCTCGATCTGGTCGATCAGGATCACCGAGTTGCGGATGATCATGCCGAACAGCGCAATCACGCCCAGCTGGGCGACGAAGCCGAACGGCCGCTGCAACAACAGCAGCGCCGCCGCCGCACCCGCCACGCCGAGCGGCCCGGTCAGGAACACCAGCAAGGAGCGCGAAAAGCTGTGCAGCTGCAGCATCAGCAAGGTAAAGATGATGAAAATCACCAGCGGCACATTGGCGGCGATCGAATCCTGCGCCTTGCCGCTGTCATGGGCGGCGCCGGCGACATCGATGATATAGCCGGGCGGCAGCTGCGCCCTGATCTTGTCGAGCTGCGGATCGATCTGTGCGGTCACCGTCGGCCCTTGCACGCCGTCGATCACGTCCGCCTGCACCGTGATCGCCCAGTTGCGCCATTCGCGCCACACCACGCCCGGCTCCCACACCAGCTTGACCGTGGCGACCTGCGCCAGCGGCACCGACTTGCCGCTGGCGGTCGGCACGTTGGCCTGGTTCAGGGCGTCGATGGTGGCGCGCTCGTCCAGCGGCTGGCGCACCACGATGTCGATCAGGCGGTCGTGTTCGCGGTACTGGCCGATGGTGGTGCCGGTCAGCATGGTGTTCACGGTCTGCATCACGGTCTGTGAACCGATGCCCAGCGTGCGCAGCTTATCCTGGTCGAGGTCGATCCGCAGCACCTTGACCGACTCGTTCCAGTTATCGTTGAGGCCGGTGATGTTCGGATTGCCGCTCATGACGTTTTTGACCTGGTCGGCAATCGTCCGCACCTTGGCGGCGTCGGTGCCGCTGACGCGGAACTGCACCGCATACGGCACCGGCGGGCCGCTGGGCAGCAGCTTGACGCGTCCCCGGACTTCCGGGAAACCGTGCTTGAACGCTTCGGTAATGCGCAGGCGCAAGGCATCGCGCGCCGCCAGGTCCTTGGTCAGCAGCACCAGCTGCGCCACGTTGGTCTGGGGCAGGATCTGGTCCAGCGGCAGGTAAAAGCGCGGACTGCCGCTGCCGACGTAAGTGGTCATGCTTTCCAGCTCGGGCGCGGCGTGGATGTACGCTTCGAATTTCTTGGCCTGGGCCTCGGTGGCCGCAAACGACGAACCCTCCGGCAGCCACAGCTCGATCATCAACTCAGGCCGGCTGGAATCGGGGAAAAACTGCTCTTCGATGAACTTGAAGCCGAACACGCCTAGCGCAAACACCATCAAGGTCAGGGCGATGGTGGTTTTGCGCCACTCGACGCACCAGTTGACCGCGCGCCGGACGCGCGTATAGAACGGCGTATTGAACAGCTCATGGTGGCCGTCGGCGCCGGCCGCCGGCTTCACCTTCAGCAGCAGGAAGCCGATATAAGGCGTAAACAGCACCGCCACCAGCCACGAAATCAGCAGCGCCAGCGCATTTACCGAAAACATCGAAAAGGTATATTCGCCGGCGGCCGACTTGGCCAGGCCGATCGGCAGGAAACCGGCGGCGGTGATCAAGGTTCCGGTCAGCATCGGCATCGCGGTGGAGGTATAGGCAAAGGTCGCCGCCTCCAGCCGCGACAAGCCCTCTTCCATCTTGCGCACCATCATCTCCACCGCGATGATCGCGTCGTCCACCAGCAGGCCGAGGGCGATGATCAGCGCGCCCAGCGAGATCTTGTGCAGGTCGATGCTGAAAATGCTCATGAACAGGAAGGTTACCGCCAGCACCAGCGGAATGGTCAGGGCCACCACCAGGCCGGGCCGGACGTCGATGCGGAACGGCTTGGTGTGGAAACCCAGCGACAGGAAACTCACCGCCAGCACGATCAGCACCGCTTCCATCAGGGTCTTCAAGAATTCATTGACCGATTCGGCGACGATTTTCGGCTGGTTCGAGACTCGCTCGAGGTCGATCCCGACCGGCAGCTTGGCCTTGATCTGGGCCGTCATCTTTTCCATGTCCTTGCCCAGGGAGATGATGTCGCCGCCCTTCGCCATCGACACGCCGAGCCCGATCACTTCCTTGCCGTTGAAGCGCATCTTGGTCTGCGGCGGGTCCTGGTATTCGCGCTTGACGACGGCGAAATCGCCCAGCCTGAAAGTGGTATTGTTGGCCCGCAGCTGCAGGTTTTCCAGGTCCTTGGGCGAAGCCAGTGCACCGCTGACGCGGATCTGCAGGTTGTCGGTGGCGGTGGCCAGCACCCCGGTCGACTGCAAGGCGTTTTGCGCGCTCAGCTGGTTGACGATGTCTTGCACCGTGATGCCCAGCTGCGAGAATTTTTTCTGCGAAAACTCGATGAATATCTTTTCGTCCTGGACGCCGAACAAATCCACCTTGGCCACCGAGGGCAAGGTCAGCAGTTGCTGCCGCACGAAATCGGCATAGTCCTTGACGTCGGCATAATTGAAGCCGTCGCCGGAAACCGCAAAAATCGAGCCGTAGGTTTCGCCGAACTCATCGTTGAAGAACGGCCCCACGACGCCCTGCGGCAGGGTCAGCTTGATGTCGTTGATTTTCTTGCGCACCTGGTACCAGGCGTCCGCCGTTTCCTTGGGCGGGGCCGATTCCTGCAGGGTCAGGATGATCAGCGTTTCGCCCGGCTTGGAATAGCTGCGGATGGTATCGATGTGCGGCGTTTCCTGCAGCTTCTTTTCCAGCTTGTCGGTAACCTGGTCCGCCATCTGCAAGGCCGTGGCGCCCGGCCATTGCGCCGACACCACCATGGCGCGGAAAGTAAACGGCGGATCTTCATCCTGCCCCAGGCGGCCATAACTGAGGATGCCGCCGATCACCAGCACCACCATCAGGTAACGCGTCAGAGGTATGTGCTCCAGCGCCCAACGCGACAAATTGAAACTGCGGTTGAAACCGGCTTTCTTGTCATCGCTCATCGGGCTGCTCCGCCCGTTGCCGCCGCCGCGGAAAGATCGGCGTTATTGGACGCCAGCGGCGGGTTCGCCGCGGCTTTGCCGGACGGCAGGCTGCCTTCCGGCGCGTTCAGGATCGTGACTTTCTGTCCCTGCTTGAGCTGGTTGACGCCGGCGGTCACTACCTGCTGGCCGGCGCGCAGGTCGCCTTGTATCCAGACTTCGTTGCCATGCTGGCCGTTGATCTGCACCGGCACCTGGCGCACAGCGGCGCCGTCGACCACCCATACCGCGCTGTGGTCCTGCACCCGCAGCAGCGCGGTGAGCGGCACCTTGATCGCGTTGTCGCTGGTTTTGCTGGTGAAACTGGCGTAGGCGGTCATGCCCAGCTTGACGTTAGGCGTATCGTCCGGGATGGAAATCTTGATGGCGTAGGTGCGCGTCACCGGATCGGCAATCGGCGAAACCTCGCGCACCGTGCCGCGGATCGCTTGTTTGGGATCGGCCCATAAACGTATCTGCACATCGCTGCTGCCGCGCAGTTTGTCGACCTGGTTTTCCGGCGCGCCGACCACGACTTCCTTGGCGCCCTGGCGCGCTACGCTGACCACCGGCGTGCCGGCTGCAACCACCTGGCCCGCTTCGGCGCTGATAGCGGTGACCACTCCGTCCACATCCGATTCCAGGGTCGCGTAAGCGGTCTGGTTCAACTGTCCCTTGAATGCGGCTTCGGCCTGGTCATAGGTCGCTTGCGCAGCCTTGTACGCCGTATCTTTCGCATCCAGCACGGCCTGGCTGACGAAATTCTTGTCGCGCAGCTCCTGGTAGCGTTTCAGGTCGGCCTTGGCGGTATCTCGGTTGCTGGCGGCCGAACTGACTGCGGCCACCGCCTGCGCCTGCGCCAGCTGCAGGTCCTTGGGATCGAGCCGCATCAGCACCTGGCCGCGCTTGACCACCGTGCCGACATCGACCTGGCGCGCAATGATCTTGCCGGCCACCCGGAAACCCAGCTGCGATTCATAACGAGCCTGCACCGCGCCCGGAAGTTCAGAGGTGACGTCGGCATTGGCCGGATTCAGCACCACCACCCGCACCGGGCGGATATCTTCGGCCTTTTCAGCATGCTTGGAACAGGCAGCCAGCAGTAATGCACAAATAAGCAACAAGCCGGGAGCGCGCATGCGCTTCGAGGTAGCTGCGGACGGACGCGGATTTATCTGGGTCAACACGTTTTTTCCTTTACTATTCTGGGCTGTCGTTAGCTGCCGCCGCCGGGTTTTGCACTACCGCCCGGCAAGCCTTGAAACAATCGATTGCCGAAGCTTCTCACAAATTAATAACTTTCAGGTCAGTTATTATAATTGCGCCGGATTAAGTTTGACCAAAGCTTTTTTCATGCCTGAGAATTTGAGACAAACAATGCTTTTTTGATAAAGATATTCCGCCTGCCCTAATGTCCACCAATCATTACGAAAATTTCCCGGTCGCCTCCCTGCTGCTGCCAGCCCGCTTGCGTCCCGCAGTCAAGGCGATCTATGCCTTTGCCCGCAGCGCCGACGACATCGCCGATGAAGGCGACGCCGCTCCCGAGCAGCGCCTGCGCGCATTGCACGCTTACGAAACCGCCCTGGACAGGATAGAACATCGGCAGGCGGCGGAAAGCAGCTTGTTTCAAGCGCTGGAACAGGTGATCGTGGAATACCGGCTGCCGCTGGCGCCGTTCCGCGACCTGCTGTCCGCCTTCAAGCAGGATGTAGTCACCACCCGCTACAGCCAGTTCCCAGAATTGCTCGACTATTGCCGGCGCTCGGCCAATCCGGTCGGCGCCCTGATGCTGCACCTGTACGGCGCGGCCACCGAGCAGAACCTGCGCGATTCGGACGCCATCTGTTCGGCGTTGCAATTGATTAACTTCTGGCAAGACGTAGCGATCGACTGGGACAAGGCCAGGATTTACCTGCCGCTGGAAGACTTGCAGCGCTTTGGCGTGTCGCAGGCGCAGCTTGCCAGCGGCACGGTCGACCACGCCTGGCGCCGCCTGATGCAGTTCGAGGTGGAGCGCGCGCGCGGCATGATGACCGGCGCCCAGGCACTGGCGCTGCGGCTCCCTGGCCGGATCGGCTGGGAACTGCGGCTGGTGGTGCAAGGCGGCCTGCGCATCCTGGAGCTGCTGGAAGCGGCGGACTACGACATGTTCCGCCAACGGCCGAAACTGGGCAAGGCCGACTGGCTGCTGCTTGCCTGGCGCGCCCTGCGCATGAGATAAGCTGACAAAAATCAGCAAACCACAACGCCGCTCTTACGCATTCTTACGTATACTTCGGGCAAATCGTTTTTTAAGCCGCTTCCCACATTCATGTCCCCAGACGACTACTGCCAGCAAAAAGCCGCCCAGAGCGGCTCCAGTTTTTATTACAGCTTCCTGTTCCTGCCGGTCGAACGGCGGCGCGCCATCACTGCGCTGTATGCCTTCTGCCGCGAAGTGGACGATACGGTCGACGACTGCACCGACGAAAGCGTGGCGCGCACCAAGCTGATGTGGTGGCGCAAGGAGATCGCCGCCATGCTGGCCGGCAATCCGTCCCATCCGGTCACCCAGGCCCTGCAGCCTCACTTGCAGACTTACGGACTGGACGGCAAGCACCTGCAAGCGATCATCGACGGCATGGAAATGGACCTGAACCAGACCCGTTACCTGGATTACCCGGGCTTGAAACAATACTGCTGGCATGTGGCCGGCGTGGTCGGCATCCTGTCGGCCAGCATCTTCGGCGTGACCCAGCCGCAAACCCTGCAGTTTGCCGAGAAGCTAGGCCTGGCGTTCCAGCTCACCAACATCATCCGCGACGTCGGCGAAGACGGCCGCAAGGGCCGCATCTACCTGCCGGTCAACGAACTGCAGCAGTTCAATGTCACCGCCGCCGATATCCTCAATGCGCGCTACAGCGAGAATTTTGTCAACCTGATGCGCTTCCAGGTGGCGCGCGCGCAGCAGGCTTACGACGAAGCATTTGCGTTGCTGCCCAAGGAAGACCGGCGCGCCCAGCGCCCCGGCCTGATGATGGCGGCCATCTACCGCGCGCTGCTGGGAGAAATCGAGCGCGACGGTTTCCATGTATTGAACCAGCGCATTTCGCTCACGCCGATCCGTAAACTCTGGCTGGCGTGGAAGACCTATGTGCGCGGTTAATTGCGTCGCATCACGGCTCTTGCCGCTGCGCTGACATGGCCGCCGAAACGCAGCAGGTAGCAGTGATCGGCGCCGGCTGGGCCGGTTGCAGCGCCGCCGTGGAACTGACCCAGGCCGGCCACCAGGTGACCTTGTTCGAAGCCAGCCGGCAGCTGGGCGGCCGGGCGCGGCGCGTCGACATCAACGAAACCATGCTCGACAACGGCCAGCACATCCTGCTGGGCGCCTACAGCCAGACCCTGCAAATGATGCGCAAGGTCGGCATCGACCCGGCCAGCGCCATGCTGCGCCTGCCGTTGCAGATGTGCTATCCGGCCGATAGCGGCGGCATGACGTTTGTGGCGCCGCGCTTGCCGGCGCCTTTGCACCTGCTGGCGGCGTTGTTGCGCGCGGACGGCCTTGAGCGCCAGGACAAGCTGGCGCTGGCGCGCTTTTCTTCAGCCGCGCGCTGGATGGGCTGGCAGTTGCATGACGATTGCAGCGTCAGCACGCTGCTGGAACGGTTCGACCAGACCGAGCGCCTGATCCGGCTGATGTGGCGCCCGCTCTGCATCGCTGCGTTGAATACCCCGCCGGAGCAAGCCTCGGCGCAGGTTTTCCTGGCCGTGCTGCGCGATAGCCTGGGCGCCCGCAGGAGCGCCTCGGACATGCTGCTGCCGCGCACCGATTTGAGCAACCTGTTCCCGCAACAGGCGGCTGCCTTCATCGAGGAACGCGGCGGCAACGTCGAATCCGGCCACAGCATCAGGCAGTTGCAACGCCATGGCGAACGCTGGCAGCTGCAAAGCAGCGCGGCCAGCATGGATTTCGACGCCGTCGTGATCGCCACCCCGCCCGAAATCGCGGCAACGCTGCTGGACGGCAGCGCAGATGCGGCGCTGCTGGCAACCTTGCGCGGTTTCGCCTACGAACCGATCACCACCTGTTACCTGCAATACCCGGCGACCACGCGCTTGCCGCGCCCGTTCTTCGCCTTGCTGGACGATCCGGGAAACGCCGGCGGCAGCGCCGCCTGGGGCCAGTTCGTATTCGACCGCGGCCAGCTCGATGCGGCCCAGGCAGGTTTGCTGGCGGTCGTCATCAGCGCTTCCTCCGACGCCATACAAGCCGGCCACGAGGCGCTGGCGAAAGCGGTCGCCGCACAGCTGGCCGCGGCCTTCAGGCAACCGCAGCTGGCAGCGCCGGCCTGGACCCAGGTGATTTCAGAGAAGCGCGCCACATTCGCCTGCACCCCTGGCCTGGCGCGGCCAGCCAACGACACCGGCCTGGACAAGCTGCTGCTGGCCGGCGACTACACCGCCAGCGATTATCCGGCGACGCTGGAATCGGCGGTGCGCAGCGGCAGGCAGGCGGCACAGGAATTGCTGGCGCAGATACGCGCAGCCAGGTGAAAATGCTTCATGCCAGGCATCAATTGAATTGCACCGTGCATGCATTGTTTTCATCTAAGATAGCAGCAACAGCGCGGCAACAGCGACACACAACAAAATCTAGCGGAGAGCCCCATGCCTGTAATCACCTGCGTCGAAGACTTGCGCCTACTGGCCAAGAAACGCGTGCCAAAAGCGTTTTACGACTATGCCGACAGCGGCTCCTACACCGAATCGACCTATCGCGCCAACAGCAGCGACCTGGCCGCCTTGCACCTGCGCCAGCGGGTCGCCATCAACGTCGACCAGCGCTCTACCCGCAGCAGCATGATCGGTGAAGAAGTGACGATGCCGGTGGCGATCGCCCCGACCGGCCTGACCGGCATGCAATGGGCCAACGGCGAAATGCTGGGCGCCATCGCCGCCGAAAAATTCGGCATCCCGTTTACCCTGTCGACCATGAGCATCTGTTCTATCGAAGACGTCGCCAGCGTGACCACCAAGCCGTTCTGGTTCCAGCTGTATGTCATGCGCGACCGCGGTTTCATCAAGTCCCTGATCGAACGCGCCAAGGCTGCCAAATGTTCTGCCCTGGTGCTGACGCTGGATCTGCAGATCCTGGGCCAGCGCCACAAAGACCTGAAGAACGGCATGTCGGTGCCGCCGAAAATGACCCTGGCCAACCTGCTCGACCTCGCCACCAAGCCAGGCTGGGCCCTGCGCGCGCTGGGCGGCCGCAAGTCTTTCGGCAACCTGGCAGGGCACGTCTCCGGCGCCGACGGCATCATGACCCTGAGCAAATGGACCGCCAGCCAGTTCGATCCGACCCTGAACTGGGACGACATTGCGTGGATCAAGGAACAATGGGGCGGCAAGCTGATCCTGAAGGGCATCCTCGATGTCGAGGACGCCAAGATCGCCGCCACCACCGGCGCCGACGCCATCGTCGTCAGCAACCACGGCGGCCGCCAGCTGGATGGCGCGGTATCGTCGATCTCGGCGCTGCCGGCGATCGTCGAGGCGGTAGGCGACCAGATCGAAGTCTGGTTCGACGGCGGCATCCGCAGCGGCCAGGACGTGCTGAAAGCGGTCGCCCTCGGCGCCAAGGGCACCATGATCGGCCGCGCCTTCCTGTACAGCCTCGGAGCGATGGGGGAAGCCGGCGTCACCAGGATGCTGCAGATATTGCAGCAGGAACTGGATGTCAGCATGGCGCTGACCGGCACTAAAGATATCAAGGATGCGGGGCCCCACATCCTTACCTGATTAATTCAGGACTGTAAGGATTACAGCTTGCCGGCTTTCTTGAGGCGGCTGGTCAAGCCGTCGGCGATGTCGTCGTGGTCGAATTTCCTGGCCAGGTCGATGGCCGTCATGCCGACATCGTTTTTCAGAGTGACGTCGGCGCCGCTGTCGAGCAACAGCTTGACGGTCTCGATCTTGCCGCCGCGCGCGGCCATCATGATCGGCGTCGTATTGTTGGGCGAGCCGGCGTCGATGTAAGCGGATGCATCCAGCAGCATCTGCACGATTTCATTATTGCCGATCGCCGCCGCATAGTGCAGCGCGGTCCAGCCGGTATTGTTAGGCTCGGCTTCCTTGTCCAGCAGCGCCTTCACCGCTGCCACATCACCCTTGTACGAAGCGACCATCAACGCCGTGTCGCCGTTGCGCGCGCGCAGGTTGAGATCGATGCCTTTCGCATTCAGCAAAACGTTGAAGACCTTCTTGGAGTCTTCGTGCAGGGCCAATATCAGGCCGGTATCGCCGCGCTGTTTTTCCGCCAGGTTCGGGCTGACGCCCGCAGCCAGCAACTTCTTCATGCCGCGCTCGTCGTCCAGCCTGACCGCCTTGACATAGTCGTCGAGGTTGCTGGCCTGGCTCAATGACGGCAGCCAGCTCAGCGCCAGCAGCAGCCACAGCAACAGCGGCATTGCCGACAACCGCGAACCGCCGTTCCAGCGGCCTGAGAAATTAAACATGCGCCTGATCCTTTGCCAGTTTGAACAAATTGAAAAAATTGTCGGTAGTCTGCCGCGCCACCTCGCTTGCCGGCACGCCCTTGAGGTTCGCCAGGAACTCGCCGACGTGCATGACCCAGCCCGGCTCGTTCATCTTGCCGCGATGCGGCACCGGCGCCAGGTAAGGCGAATCGGTTTCGATCAGGGTGCTGCTCAGCGGCACCGCCAGCGCCACCGCCTGCAATTCCTTGGCGCTCTTGAAGGTGACGATGCCGGAAAACGAAATGTAAAAACCCATCGCCATCGCTGCTTCGGCCACTTCCAGCGACTCGGTAAAACAGTGCATCACGCCGCCGGCGCCGCCGGCATCGGTGCCGGCGCCCTCTTCCTGCATGATGCGGATGGTGTCGGCGGAAGCGGCGCGGGTATGGATGATCAGCGGCTTGCCGGTCGCGCGCGAGGCCCGGATGTGGCGGCGGAAACGCTCGCGCTGCCATTCGAGATCGCCCTGCAGGCGGTAATAGTCGAGCCCGGTTTCGCCGATGGCGATGATTTTCGGATGGTCGGACAGGCGGACCAGGTCGTCGACGCTGGGTTCCGGCGTGTCTTCATAATCGGGATGCACGCCGACCGAAGCGTAGATGTGCGGATAGGTCTCGGCCAGCTCCAGCACCTGCGGAAAATCGGGCAGGTCGACCGATACGCATAACGCATGGGTCACCTGGTTTTGCGCCATCTTGGCGAGCACTTCCGGCATCCTGGCGGACAGCTCCGGAAAATTGATATGGCAGTGGGAATCGATATACATAGGCAGGATTATATCGCTTGCGCGCGCGCATCATCGACGATCTGCGCGCGCGGCGGATATTTCTGCCTCGCGGTTTTGCCGGCGGCGGGATCTCAGTCCGCCAGGCCGAGAGCCTGTTTTTGCAGCTGGATCAGTTCGCCGATGCCGCCTTGCGCCAGGTCCAGCAAGCTGTTCAGCGTGGGGCGATCGAAAGCGACGCCTTCTGCGGTGCCCTGCACTTCGATGAAATGGCCGGTGTCGGTCATCACCACGTTCATGTCCGTATCGCAGCCGGAATCTTCGACATAATCGAGGTCCAGCACCGGCGTGCCCTGGTAGACGCCGACCGAAATCGCCGCCACGAAATGTTTCAAGGGAATCGCCGCGATCGCCTTGCTCTCCAGCAGCCGCGCAAAGGCGTCGTAAGCCGCCACCATGGCGCCGGTGATCGATGCGGTGCGGGTGCCGCCGTCGGCCTGGATCACGTCGCAGTCAAGGTGCAAGGTGCGTTCGCCGAAAGCTTCCAGGTCAAACGCCGCGCGCAGCGAACGGCCGATCAGGCGCTGGATTTCCTGGGTGCGGCCGGATTGCTTGCCGCGCGCCGCCTCGCGGTCCATGCGGGTATTGGTGGAGCGCGGCAGCATGCCGTATTCGGCGGTCAGCCAGCCTTGTCCCTTGCCCTTCAGGAAACCGGGGACTTTTTCTTCCAGGCTGGCGGTGCAGATGACCTTGGTGTCGCCGAACTCGACCAGCACCGAACCCTCGGCGTGCTTGGTGTAGTTGCGGGTCAGGCGCACGCTGCGCAAGGCATCGGCGGCGCGGCCGCTGGGACGGGTAATAGTAGGCATGTTCAACTCATTTCTTATGATGTTGGGGGACAGAGCTGCACTAGGAGTGCAATTCGCCACGCTACGGCGGCTCTTGAACTCTGTCCCACAATAAAATTAAATATTCTTTTCAATGGCGCCGCGAATTTCCGCAATCGCCTGTTCGATGTCGGCGTCGCTGAAGCCGTCCGGGGCATCTGTCGCCCCCAGCCGCGGCGCCTGGATGGTGGTGGTCAGGCTGCCGATCGGCAGTGTGTGCGTGACGATCGAGCTGGCTGGATCGTCGATGTTGGGGTCGGCGCCCCAGGCCATTGCCAAAGCAGTAATATTATCGCTGGTTTTGCCGGCAATCCCAAGCGCATTGTTCACCAGCTCCGGCACCGCCCGCACGATGGTGCTGGTTTGCAGCCGTTGCGCCAGCACGTGGTCAGGCAGCATCGACCACAGACCGTCGGAGCACAGCAGCATGACATCGCCCGCCTGCAGGCTGACGCGGCGCGACAGTTCGACGATCGGCATGTTGGTCGCGCCCAGGCAATTGAACAGCTTGTTGCGGTCCGGGTGGGTGGCGCGCTCCGATGGATCGGCCTTGCCTTGCGCAATCAGGCTCTCGATGCGTGAATGGTCGCGGGTGCGCGCCAGGATCTGGCCGTTGCGCATCCAGTACAGCCGCGAATCGCCGCAATGCGCCCAGAATGCGCTGTTGTGCTGGATCAGACAGGCCACCACCGTGGTGCGCGGGGTTTCCGACAGCTTGTGCACTTCCCGGTAGCGGTGGATTTCCATATGGGCCGCATAGAAGGCGTCTTCCAGGAAGCGTTCCGGTTTCTTGATGTACGGCTGGGCATTCTTCTGGAACAGCGAACCGATGCTCTGCATCGCAATGTTGGCGGCGATTTCGCCGTGCAGGTGGCCGCCCATGCCGTCGGTCAGCAGCAGCAGCAAAGCGTCACGCGTGAAGCTGTAGCCCATCCGGTCCTGGTTGACTTTGCGGCCGCCGATATGGCTTTCTTGATAAACTGAAAATCGCATGACTATGTCTGGTTCTTGCTAAAAATACAGCGAATGCTGGGGCAATGAAGCGGCTTTTTTACTTGTCTACTGCGTGTTTTCCTGGATGGTCGTATCCGGGTTGCTCTCAGGCTTGCGGCGGAACTGGATATGCGTGAAGAACACATTGCGTATCTTGCGCGTGACCATGTCGCGCACGCTGACCTCCTCTTCCTGCACCGGCTCCATCAAGGCGCGCTGCACCGCGAACACGCTTTGCGGCCGCTGCAGCGGATCGATCATCAGGCACCAGCGCACCACCTGGATCAGCTCTGGCGAATACAGGCCTTCCAGCTTGCGGAAATGCCCCTCCATCTTGTCGTTGACCTTGCGCTGGTCCACCGGCTGCGGCGGCGCGCCGACCATGCAGGCAAAGATCGAGGCGCCGATGCTGTAGATGTCGGTCCACGGCCCCAGGTTGCCATTGCGCTCATACAATTCGGCCGGGGCAAAACCCGGCGTATACATCGGATACAGCTTGGGCGAGTCAGAACGCAGGGTCTGGCGGGCGGCGCCGAAGTCCAGCAGGATCGGCGTGCCGTCGGCGCGCAGGTAGATGTTCGCCGGCTTCAGGTCCAGGTGCAGCAACTTGTGGGTATGCACTTCGCGCAAGCCGTTCATCACGTGGCGGAACATCTTGCGGATGAATTTTTCCGACACCAGCGGCTTCTCGCCCTTGTCGCGGCGGCGCAGGATGTGTTCCTGCAGCGAGCGTCCCGATTCGTAGGCCATCACCATGTACACGGTTTCATTGGCGCGAAAAAAATTGATCACGCTGACAACGTTCGGATGGGCGATGCGCGCCAGCGCGCGGCCTTCTTCGAAGAAGCATTTGAGGCCGATGCGGAAAGTCGGCAGGTTTTCCGGCGAAATGGCCGGCGCCAGTTCTCCCCATTGGCGTAACGCCAACGAGCTCGGCAGATATTCTTTGATGGCGACTGCGTTGCCATCCTCGTCGTATGCCAGATAGACAATACTGAACCCGCCAGAAGCAATCTTCTTTACAATGCGGTATCCAGCAATTTTTAGCCCGTCAGGCAATGGTGCATTGTTTTGCGCGGCCATGCGATCCTACCTTAGTCAATGCTTAGTCAATGGTGTAAGGATTGTCTTGATAAATCGCTGAATTGTAAAGAAAAACCCTTGCAAACCAGAAACAAAGGACAGCATTTTGACTATCTGTAGCATGACAGGTTACGCCGTCAACAACCGCGAGACGGCAGCGGGCACGATTACCATCGAAATCAAGAGCGTCAATTCGCGCTTCCTCGACCTGCAATTCCGCATCAACGACGATTTGCGCTCGCTCGAACCGGCGCTGCGCGAGGCCATCATCGGCCGCGTTGCGCGCGGCAAGGTCGAATGCCGGCTGAGTTTCGGGCGCAAGACCGCGTCCGGCGCGTCACAGGCGCTGAACACCGCGCTGCTGACTTCCCTGGCCGAGCTGCAAAGCGCCGTGCGCCAGCAATTCATCGAAGCGGCGCCGCTCACCGTCAACGAACTGCTGCGCTGGCCGGGCGTGATCGAGGAAGCGGTGATCAGCCAGGATACGCTACAGGCCGACATCCAGGCCGCCATGAGCGCCACGCTGGAAGCGTTTGTCGACTCGCGCGCCCGCGAAGGTGCCGCGCTGCAGGCCACGCTGGTGTCCCGCATCGACGCCATGGAAGCCATTGTGCAAAGGATCACGCCGCTGGTGCCGCAGGTGGTGGCGCAGTTCCAGCAAAAAGCCATCGAGCGCATGCAGGAAGCGCTCGGGCTGGCGCAGCAGGACGCCGGCAACTCCAGCCTGTCGCGCGAAGAAGCGCTGGACCGGATCCGCCAGGAAGTCACGCTGTACGGCATCCGCATCGATATCGCGGAAGAGCTGTCCAGGCTGGCGGCGCACCTGAATGAAACCCGCCATATCCTGAAAAAAGGCGGCCAGGTCGGCAAGCGCCTCGATTTCATGATGCAGGAGCTCAATCGCGAAGCCAACACCGTCGGTTCAAAGGCGGCGATCAAGGAACTCGCCGACGCCTCCATGGAACTGAAGCTGCTCATCGACCAGATGCGCGAGCAGGTGCAGAACCTCGAATGACAACTGGATTGCCTGCGCCTGATTCCTCGGGCGACGGCAATTGCCATTAAACCAATATCAGCCGCCCTGCGGCAGATGAAAAAAAACGCAGCAGATTATTCATCTGCTGCGTTTTTTAATTGGCGCTGGAAACGCCGCTGGTCGTCTTCCAACAAGCCAGCCGCTTAACCCAATTCTTCCAGGCGAATCTTGGTGACGCTGCCGACCACGGTCGCCAAGGCTTCGATCTTGACAATCGCCGCTTCGACATTCTTTTCCTGGGTCTGGTGCGTCAGCATGATGATGTCGGTGCGGGTCTCGCCTGCCGCCGGCTCTTTCTGCAGCATGGCGTCGATCGAAATCGACGAATCGGCCAGGATCCGCGTGACATCCGCCAGCACGCCAGGCTGGTCGGCGACGTGCATGCGCAGGTAATAGCTGGTGGTGACGTCGGCCATCGGCAGGATCGGCGTATCGGCCATGGCGTTCGGCTGGAACGCCAGGTGCGGCACGCGGTGTTCGGGATCGGCGGTCGCCAGGCGGGTGATGTCGACCAGGTCGGCGATCACGGCCGAAGCGGTAGGCTCGGCGCCGGCGCCCTTGCCGTAATACAGCGTATCGCCGACCGCATCGCCGCGCACCAGCACCGCGTTCATGGCGCCTTCGACATTGGCGATCAGGCGCTTGCTCGGGATCAGGGTCGGATGCACGCGCAGCTCGATGCCGCCGGCGGTGCGCTTGGTGATGCCGAGCAGCTTGATGCGGTAGCCGAGCTGCTCGGCATAGCGGATATCGGTCGCCTGCAGCTTGGTGATGCCTTCCACATGCGCCTTGCCGAACTGCACCGGGATGCCGAATGCGATCGAGGCCATGATGGTCAGCTTGTGGGCCGCGTCGACGCCTTCGATATCGAAGGTCGGATCGGCTTCGGCGTAACCCAGGCGCTGCGCTTCTTTCAGCACGACGTCGAAATCGAGGCCCTTGTCGCGCATTTCGGACAGGATGAAGTTGGTGGTGCCGTTGATGATGCCCGCGATCCACTGGATGCTGTTGGCGGTCAGGCCTTCGCGCAAGGCCTTGATGATTGGAATGCCGCCGGCCACCGCCGCTTCAAACGCGACGATCACGCCCTTTTCCTGGGCCGCCTTGAAAATTTCGTTGCCGTGCGTTGCAATCAGCGCCTTGTTGGCGGTCACCACATGCTTGCCGTTGGCGATCGCCCGCAGCACCAGGTCCTTGGCGATGCCGTAGCCGCCGATCAGCTCGATGACGATATCGATATCGGGATTGTCGACCACCAGCCTGGCGTCGTTAACCACCGCCACGTCGCCGTTGGTCAGCTGCCTGGCGCGTTCGACATCGAGATCGGCCACCATCGTGATCTCGATAGCTCTCCCTGCGCGCGCTGCAATTTCTTGCTGGTTGCGCTTCAATACGTTGAACGTGCCGGAACCGACCGTACCTATGCCAAGCAAACCTACCTTGATGGATTTCATGATCTCTGCTGTCTGTAAAAAAATCTGCTGATGCCGGGCCGGCTGGCAAGCCGGTCCGGCGGGTTTAATGAAAATTCTGCGGCGGCCGCGTCAAGCCTTGCCGTGGCGCCGGCGATAACCTTCGAGGAAGCTGGCGATGCGCCCCATGGAATCGGCCAGGTCGTCGGTGTTCGGCAGGAACACCACGCGGAAATGGTCCGGCGTCGGGCAGTTGAAGCCGGTTCCCTGGACAATCAGCACGCGCTGCTCCGCCAGCAATTCGTAGGCGAAATCCTGGTCGTCGCTGATCGGGTACATCTTCGGATCGAGGCGCGGGAACATGTACAGCGCGGCCTTCGGCTTGACGCAGGTGACGCCCGGGATATCGGTCAGCAGTTTATACGCCATGTCGCGCTGGCGCGTCAGGCGGCCGCCCGGCCCGACCAGGTCGTTGATGCTCTGGTAACCGCCCAGCGCGGTCTGGATCGCGTACTGGCCCGGCGCGTTGGCGCACAGGCGCATCGACGCCAGCATGTTCAAGCCTTCGATATAACCCTTGGCATGTTTCTTCTCGCCCGACACCACCATCCAGCCGGCGCGGTAGCCGCAGGAGCGATAATTTTTCGACAAGCCGTTGAAAGTGATGAACAGCACGTCGTCGGCCAGCGCCGCCAGCGAGGTATGGGTCTCGCCGTCGTACAGCACCTTGTCGTAGATCTCGTCGGCGAAAATGATCAGCTGGTGCTGGCGCGCCAGGTCGACGATCTGCTGCAGCAGCTCCACCGGGTACAGGGCGCCGGTCGGATTGTTCGGGTTGATGACGACGATCGCGCGGGTATTGCTGTTGATTTTCTTCTTGATGTCTTCGATATCCGGGAACCAGCCGGCCTGCTCGTCGCAGATGTAATGGCGCGGGGTGCCGCCGGAAAGACTGACCGCCGCGGTCCAGAGCGGGTAGTCGGGCGCCGGCACCAGCACTTCATCGCCGGTGTTGAGCAAGGCGTTCATGCTCATCACGATCAGTTCCGAGGCGCCGTTGCCCAGGTAGATATCGTCGATGGTGACGCCCTGGATCTTTTTTTGCTGGCAATAATGCATCACCGACTTGCGCGGCGCGAACATGCCCTTGGAATCGGTATAACCGGAGGCGTTGCCCATGTTGAGGATCATGTCCTGCACGATTTCATCGGGCGGCTCGAAGCCGAACACGGCCAGGTTGCCGATGTTCAGCTTGATGATCTTGTGGCCTTCTTCTTCCATTTGCCGCGCTTTTTCCAGCACGGGGCCACGGATGTCGTAACAGACATCGTCCAGTTTTTTCGATTTTTGAATCGGTCGCACAGCGCAATCCCTTGTATTTTACGCAACATTATCCAGCATTAAAAAGCTGTCTGGAAAATTGGGTTATCGTCACACGCGGGTCAGTGCGCCGCAACAAATGCCTGCAACAACCCCTTGTAAGGGCGCTTCACGCTATTTCACGACTTTTCAGACAGCTTTTCGGCAGTGCACAATTCACCGCCTGAACCACCCATTCTGCCGAAAGCGTGAGGTTTTATCAATCAATACCGCAAGTTCCTCGACGGAAAACGCTACAATGCAGCACTTTATTTTCCATTTTCCGGGAATTTGCACATCGTCTGCGGTCTATCCTTTGGCTCAGCTAAGTATTCGTGGATAGGATCAACCCTCAACGTGTAAAGATAATGCAATGAAGCTACATACCACCCCGACCCAGCAATACCAGACAGTCACGGCCTACGACGACAAGGGCGTGGAAATCAACGCCGTCCGCTACGAACATAGCCTGCTGGTGCTGCCGGAAACTGCACCGGTGCCATGGCCGGTGAGCGGCTTCGATGCCCTCCATGCCGAACATTTCGCGCACATAGAGAGCACCCGGCCCGATGTCGTGATCCTCGGCACCGGCGCGCGCCAGCGTTTTGTCCATCCAAAGCTGACCGGCGTGCTGACCGCGCGCCGCATCGGCGTCGAGTGCATGGACAACAAGGCTGCCTGCCGCACCTACAACATCCTGATGGCCGAGGGACGCAAAGTCGCCCTGGCCCTGATTTTCAATACCGACGAGGAAACCGCCCAAGATGCGTGAACTGCATAAATCCAAAACTTTCGCCTGGCTGTTGTTCCTGCTGTTCTGCATCATCTGGTTTTACATGCTCGGCGCGCGCACGCTGGTGCCCACCGATGAAGGCCGCTACGCCGAAATGGCGCGCGAGATGGTCGCCACCGGCGACTGGATCACCCTGCGCCTGAACGGTCTCAAGTACTTCGAGAAACCGCCGCTGCAAACCTGGATGAATGCGCTCACCTTCGAGCTGTTCGGCCTGGGTGAATGGCAGGCGCGCCTGTGGACCGGCTTGTGCGGTTTGCTGGGCGTGGTATTGGTTGCATTCACCGGCGCCCGCGTGTTCTCGGCGCGCATCGGCTTCTACGCAGCGCTGGTGCTTGGCTCCAGCTTCCTGTGGGCCGGCCTCGGCCACATCAATACGCTGGACATGGGCTTGTCCGGCATGATGACGATTTCCCTGTGCGCCCTGCTGCTGGCGCAGCGCAGCGACATCAGCCATGCCGAACAGCGCAACTGGATGCTGCTGTGCTGGGCCGGCATGGCGCTGGCGGTATTGTCGAAAGGCTTGATCGGCCTGGTCTTGCCCGGCGCGGTGCTGATCCTCTATACGCTGTTTTCGCGCGACTGGTCGATCTGGAAGCGCCTGCACCTGGTATTGGGCCTGATCCTGTTCTTCCTCATCGCTACGCCATGGTTTGTCCTGATCTCGCTGAAGAATCCCGAATTCCCGCAATTCTTCTTCATCCATGAACAGTTCCAGCGCTTCACCAGCAAGATCCACAACCGCTACGGCCCGCCGTATTACTTCATTCCAATCCTGGTATTGGGTATCGTGCCTTGGCTTGGCGTCCTGTTCCAAAGTTTGTGGAACGGTGCGCGCGAACACAGCGCGGCGTCAGGCTTCCAGCCGAAAAAGATGCTGCTGATCTGGAGCGTGTTCATTTTTGTGTTCTTCAGCATTTCCGATTCCAAGCTGCCGTCCTACATCCTGCCGATCTTCCCGGCGCTGGCGCTGCTGATCGCCTGCCACCTGGATAACGCCAGCAACAAGTCGGTGCAGGCGTCGGCGCTGTTGCTGCTGGCGCCGGCCATGGCCGGCCTGGTCCTGTCGCACAAGATCCCGAACCTGGCCAAGGATGCTTACAGCCTGCCCCTGATGCAAGCCCATGTGCCTTGGGTGTTCGCCGCATCGGCGGTTGCCTTCGCCGGCGCCGTCGCCGCCCTGCTGCTGGTGCGCCGGCAGCGCGAATGGGCCATCGTCGCCCTCGCCGCCAGCGGCTTCATCGGCGGCCAGCTGCTAATGTACGGCCACGAACCGCAAGGACGCTACTCGGCCGGGATCGACCTGGTGCCGGCCATCAATGCCGAAATGACGCCGCAAACCACGCTGTACGTGGTCGGCAAATACGAGCAGGCGCTGCCGTTCTACCTGCGCCGCACCATGACCATGGTCCAGCATATGGATGAACTGGAATTCGGCATCGGCCAGCAGCCGCAGCTATGGATCCCGACCATCGATGCGTTTGTCGTCAAATGGACGGCTGACCACGCTGCCGGCAAGAAGGACATCGCCATCATCCGCCCGGAAAACTACCGCGAGCTGGAACAGCGCGGCGTGCCGATGCGGGTCATCGGCCAGGATCCGCGCCGGGTGGTGGTGACCAACCAGGGAGTTGCTGCCGCGGCGCCTGCAGCGCCGGCCGCTGCGGCAAGCGAAGCAGCCCCGGCTGCTTCAGCTGCGGCATCGACAACCACTGCACAGTAACCCGGCATATATATGAACCTCACCACTTTTGCCTTCATCCTCGGCGGCGTCTGCCTTAACGCCGTCGCACAGCTGCTGCTGAAGGCCGGCACCAACGCGGTCGGCGTGATCCACCTGACACCGCAGAACTGGTTTGCCACCGGCATCAAGCTGGCGACCCAGCTGCCGATCCTGGGCGGCCTGGCCTGTTATGTGATCTCGGTAGGGGTCTGGATCATCGGCTTGTCGCGGGTCGATGTCACGATCGCCTATCCGATGCTGTCGATGGGTTATATCATCAGCGCCGTCGGCGCCTGGTACTTCCTGGGAGAAGCGGTTTCGATGCAGCGCCTGCTGGCAATCGGCATCATCATCGTCGGCGTGGTATTGCTGACGCGCAGCTAGATCCTGGTCCATAAGCTAGCGTCCAGCGCACCACGACTTTCCGTCAAACTTACATCGGATTTCAAAATCAACATGAGCCAACTACCTTTCCTGCCGTTTGCCAAACCCACCATCGACGAAGCCACGATCGCAGCGGTCGGCGACGTCTTGCGCTCCGGCTGGATTACCAGCGGCCCCAAGGTGCAGGCATTCGAAGCGCAATTGTCGGAGTATTTCGGCGGCCGGCCGGTGCGCACCTTCAATTCCGGCACCTGCACAATGGAAATCGCCTTGCGCATCGCCGGCATCGGCGCCGGCGATGAAGTCATCACCACGCCGATTTCCTGGGTCGCCACCGCCAACGTGATTATCGAAACCGGCGCCACGCCGGTGTTCGCCGATATCGATCCGGTCACCCGCAACATCGACCTGGCCCAGGTCGAAGCCGCCATCACGCCGCGCACCAAGGCCATCATCCCGGTCTACCTGTCGGGCCTGCCGGTCGACATGGACCGCCTGTACGCGCTGGCTAACAAACATGGCTTGCGCGTGGTGGAAGACGCCGCCCAAGCCTTGGGCTCGACCTGGAACGGCCGGCGCATCGGTGCCTTCGGCGATTTTGCCTCGTTCAGCTTCCAGGCCAACAAGAACATCACCTCGTCCGAAGGCGGCTGCCTGGTGCTGAACAATGCCGAAGAAGCACGCCTGGCGGAAAAATACCGCCTGCAAGGCGTGACCCGCAGCGGCTTCGACGGCCTCGATGTCGACGTCCTCGGCGGCAAATTCAACATGACCGACGTCGCCGCCGCCATCGGCCTCGGCCAGTTTGCCCATATCGAAGCGATTACCGCCCACCGGCGCGAACTGGCGCAGCACTACTTTGCCTGCTTCGGCAGCGATTTCGAGGCGAAACACGGCGCCCAGCTGCCGGTCGCCGACTTCGCCAACAGCAACTGGCACATGTTCCAGCTGGTGCTGCCGGAACGCCAGGACGGCAAACCGGCGCGCGCCGCCTTCATGGAGCAGATGCAAGAACGCGGCATCGGCATCGGCTACCACTACCCGGCGATCCACCTGCTCAGCATGTATCGCGCGCGCGGTTTCAAGGACGGCATGTTCCCGGTCGCCGAAAAGGTCGGGCGCCTGATCGTCTCGCTGCCGATGTTCAATGCCATGACGAAGAACGATGTCGAACGTGCAGTGTCCGCGGTAAAATCCGTGCTTCAATAAATTGAACGATCGCTTGATGAAACCAGAACTTTCCGTCGTCATCCCGGTATACAACGAGGAATCGGGCCTTTCCAAACTGTTCGAGCGACTCTACCCGGCGCTCGACGCGCTCGGCATCAGCTACGAAATCCTGTACGTCAACGACGGCAGCCGCGACAAGTCGGCGGCAATACTGGCGGAACAGTTCCGCCTGCGTCCCGACGTTACCCGCGTCGTCCTGTTCAACGGCAATTTCGGCCAGCACATGGCAATACTGGCCGGTTTTGAGGCGACCCGCGGCGATATCGTCGTCACGCTCGACGCCGACCTGCAGAACCCGCCGGAAGAAATCGGCAACCTGGTAGCCAAGATGCGCGAGGGCTACGACTACGTCGGCTCGATCCGCCGCAAACGCCAGGATTCGGCCTGGCGCACGATCGCCTCCAAGGCCATGAACCTGCTGCGCGAAAGGATCACCGGCATCAAGATGACCGACCAAGGCAACATGCTGCGCGCCTATGGCCGCAACGTGGTCGACCTGATCAACCAGTGCCAGGAAGTCAACACCTTCGTGCCGGCGCTGGCGTACACCTTTGCCCGCAAAGAGACTGAAATCGTGGTCGAGCATGAAGAACGCTCGGCCGGTGAATCGAAATACTCGCTGTACAGCCTGATCCGCCTGAATTTCGACCTGGTCACCGGCTTTTCGATCATGCCTTTGCAGCTGTTCTCGCTGATCGGCATCGTGCTTTCCTTCGCTTCCGCGGCGCTGTTTTTCATCCTGGTGGCGCGCCGTTTCCTGTTCGGCGCTGAAGTACAGGGTGTGTTTACGCTGTTCGCGTTTGCCTTCTTCCTGATGGGCATGATCCTGTTCGGCATCGGCCTGGTCGGCGAATACGTCGGCCGGATCTACCAGCAGGTGCGGGCGCGGCCGCGGTATGTGGTGCAAGCCATGCTGGAACAGCCGTCGGCGGACGACAAGCAGGCGTCATGAAAGCCGTCGTCTTTGCCTATCACAACGTTGGCGTACGCTGCCTGAAGGTCTTGCTGGCGCGCGGCGTCGACATTGCACTGGTGGTTACCCACGAAGACAATCCGCAGGAGACCATCTGGTTCGAATCGGTGTCGTCGCTGTGCCGCCAGCACGGCATCGCCAGCATCGCTCCGAACGATCCCGCTGCGCCTGAACTGCTGGCCCAGGTCGCCGCCCTGCAGCCGGACTTCATCTTCAGTTTCTATTACCGCCACATGCTGCCGGTCGCCCTGCTGGCGCTGGCAAGACACGGCGCTTACAACATGCACGGTTCGCTGCTGCCGAAGTACCGCGGCCGGGTGCCGATCAACTGGGCGGTGCTGCACGGCGAAACCGAGACCGGCGCCACCCTGCATGAAATGGCGGCCAAGCCGGACGCCGGCGCTATCGTGGCGCAAACCGCGGTGCCTATCCTTCCCGACGATACCGCCTACGAAGTATTCGGCAAGGTCGTGGTTGCCGCCGAGCAGACGCTGTGGGCGGCGCTGCCCGCCATGCTGGCAGGCAACATACCCCGCCTGCCGAACAACCTGGCGCAAGGCAGCTATTTCGGCGGACGCAAGCCCGAGGACGGCAAAATCGACTGGAGCCGGCCGGCGCAAGAAGTCTACAACCTGCACCGCGCGGTGGCCCCGCCCTATCCTGGCGCCTGGACTATTGTCAAAGAGCGCACGTTTACGATCGGAAAAGCCTATTTATCGGCCAAACCGGTGGAAAACCTGCCGCCAAATTTGCCTCGGGGCTTGGCGGTAGTGGATAATCGCATTGTTGGCGTCTGTGGCGATGGCCGCACGCTGTTGATCAACGAATTGCTGGCGGACGGCCAAACCGTGACGCCAGAAGCATTAAAGAACATCCTTTTATAAAACCGGCTGCTTTCGCAGGCGGGGCGATTGTTTACCGCACCCTGCCCGGCAAGAACTGCAGCGCTTGAAATTCCGTCTTGCGGAATGCCAATCCAACAACAATAGATCACTATGAAAAAAGTCCTCATCCTCGGCGTCAACGGTTTCATCGGCCACCACCTGTCCAAGCGGATCCTGGAAACCACCGACTGGCACGTCTACGGCATGGACATGATGACCGACCGCATCCGCGACCTGCTGGACAACGAAGCTTACAAGTCGCGCATGCACTTCTTCGAGGGCGACATCACCATCAACAAGGAATGGGTCGAATACCACGTCAAGAAATGCGACGTGATCCTGCCGCTGGTAGCGATCGCCACGCCGTCGACTTACGTCAAGCAGCCACTGCGCGTATTCGAACTGGACTTCGAAGCCAACCTGCCTATCGTGCGTTCGGCCGCCAAGTACGGCAAGCACCTGGTGTTCCCGTCGACTTCCGAAGTGTATGGCATGTGCCACGACGAAGAATTCGACCCGGAGCAATCCGAGCTGATCTGCGGCCCGATCAACAAGCCGCGCTGGATCTACTCTTGCGCCAAGCAGCTGATGGATCGCGTGATCTGGGGCTACGGCATGGAAGAAGGCTTGAACTTCACCCTGTTCCGTCCGTTCAACTGGATCGGCGCCGGCCTCGACTCGATCCATACGCCGAAGGAAGGCAGCTCGCGCGTGGTGACCCAGTTCTTCGGCCATATCGTGCGCGGCGAGAATATCTCGCTGGTCGACGGCGGCCAGCAGAAACGCGCGTTCACCTACATCGACGACGGCATCGACGCGCTGATCAAGATCATCGCCAACAAAGACGGCGTCGCCAGCGGCAAGATCTACAACATCGGCAATCCGGTCAACAACTATTCGATCCGCGACCTGGCCGACATGATGCTCAAGCTGGCTGCGGAATATCCTGAGTACGCCGATACGGCGAAGAAGGTCAAGCTGGTCGAGACAACTTCCGCCGCTTACTACGGCAAGGGTTACCAGGACGTGCAGAACCGCGTGCCGAAAATCACCAACACCTGCGACGAACTGAACTGGAAGCCGACCACCACCATGGCCGACACCCTGCGCAATATTTTTGATGCGTACCGCGGCCAGGTGGCCGAAGCGCGCGCCTTGATGGACTAAGACCTACGTTGCCGCCCGCGCAAGCCACGACTCTGTTTCGTGTGTTTCGCGGGCGCTGTTTTTCCTATTACTGCCAGACCAGACAACTTGCCCCTCCTCACCTTAAAAATCGACGCCGACACCTATCGCGGCACCCGTGAAGGAGTACCGAACCTGGTGCGCCTGCTGAGCAAATACCAGGCACGCGCCACTTTCCTGTTCTCGCTCGGGCACGACCATACCGGCTGGGCCTTGAAGCAAGTGTTCCGGCCTGGCTTCTTCCAGAAAGTATCGCGCACCTCGGTGGTCGAACATTACGGCCTCAAGACCCTGATGTACGGCGTGCTGCTGCCTGCTCCCGACATCGGCAAGACTTGCGCGAGCTACATGCAGGCGGTGCGCGACGCCGGTTTCGAATGCGGCGTCCACACCTGGGATCACCGCGTGTGGCAAGACCATGTGCGGCAGCGCGGCGCCGAGTGGACCGCCCTGCAGATGCAGCGCTCGTTCGACCGCTTCACCCGGATTTTCGGCCAGGCGCCCAAGACCCACGGCGCCGCCGGCTGGCAAATGAATCCCCATGCCTTCGAGCAGCTGGAAAAATTCGGCATCGCTTATGCCTCCGATGGCCGCGCCATGCTGGCCGATGACGGCGCGCTGGCCGACCAGGCTGCCGGCCCGCATCGCTTGCAGGTCAACGGCAAGGCGCTGGCATGCATACAATTGCCGACCACCCTGCCGACGCTGGATGAACTGCTGGGCAGGAGTTTCGGCGGCGTTGAACTGACGCCGGCGAATATCGCCAGCCATATCCTTGCCCTGACAGCTTCGCCGCGCGATCATGTATTTACTCTGCACGCAGAGCTTGAAGGGCAAAAACTCGCCCCCATATTCGAGCAGTTGCTGCAGGGTTGGAAGGCGCAGGGCTATGATCTGGTCGCGATGGAAGACTATTATCGACACGTCAGAGACCGGCAATTACCCACAGTCCCTCTTGCATGGGCGGAATTGCCGGGACGGTCGGGCGAGATGATCATGCAGGCAAGCAGCAGCTGATCAGCGTGTACAGCAGCACCCTGATTGGCGACCGATTCATCATAATCTAATGAACAGGACAACACAGTGGCTGACCAACCCTCCATCATCAACATGACGGTGCCCGACTTCTCTGCAGCCATGACCGGCGGACAGACATTCAAGTTGTCGGACTATCATGGAAAAAACATAGTGTTGTATTTTTACCCCAAGGACAACACGCCCGGCTGCACCACCGAAGCCATGCAGTTCCGCGACCTGCACCAGGAATTCGAACGCAAAAACACTTTGATATTCGGCATCAGCCGCGACAGCATCCGCTCCCACGAAGGTTTCAAAGCCAAACTGGGGCTGCCTTTCGACCTGATCGCCGACCCTGACGAAACGCTGTGCGCCATGTTCAATGTCATGAAAATGAAAAATATGTACGGCAAGCAAGTACGCGGCATCGAGCGCAGCACGTTTGTGATTGACGGCGTCGGCACATTGGTGAAAGAATGGCGTGGAGTGAAGGTGCCATCGCATGTTGAAGAAGTATTGGAGTTTGTAAGTCATTGAATTCAAAAAAAATAATTTTGGAAGCCGTTTGCGGAAAAGGCCTGAGGGCCTTCCCAAACGGCTTTTTTACTTTTTAATTTGTGTTTTGTTAGCCAGGCCGCTTCATTCCTGATGTTTTTTCAATATATTTAAGTCGTACCCGCCGTAGCTTCACCCGTTTGGTCCGGTTCGTGTTGTCACCAAAGCGAACACTTTTTTCATCTTTAAAGCGAGGTTCTGATGCCCTTACCAAAATTACCGACCAAACCCGCTGCTTTACTGTCCGTTCAAGATTACCCAAAAGCGGAAGCCGGCAAAGCCGTCAAACCACGTATCGCCGTTGTTGAACCGATTACCCGTAACAAGGAAGTTGCTCCGCAAGCCCGCAACAAACCGGCAGAAAGCCGCAAGACCGACAAGGCCCCCGCAGAGAATTCGCGCGCCGTCGCCAACAAACCTGCAAAACCGGTCGACAGCCGGCCGAAATCCAGCACCAGCCGCGCTGCAGACAAGTCCGGCACAACCAAGCTGTTCGTGCTCGACACCAATGTGCTGATGCATGATCCAACCTCCCTGTTCCGGTTTGAGGAACACGACATCTACCTGCCGATGGTGACGCTGGAGGAACTCGACAACCACAAGAAAGGCATGTCGGAAGTTGCACGCAACGCGCGCCAGGTGTCGCGTTCGCTGGATGCATTGGTAGGCGATATCGTCGACGACCAGATCGACCATGGCATTGCTTTGTCGAAGCTCGGCAACAAGGACGCCAAGGGCCGCCTGTTCTTCCAGACCAAGCTGCAGAACGCAGACTTGCCCGAAGGCCTGCCGGTAGGCAAGGCCGACAACCAGATCCTCGGCGTGGTGCGCGGCCTGGAAGCCGAAACCCCGGGCCGTCCTGTGGTGCTGGTGTCGAAAGACATCAACATGCGCATCAAGGCGCGGGCGATGGGCCTGCCGGCGGAAGACTATTTCAATGACCATGTGCTGGAAGACACCGACCTGCTGTATTCGGGCATCCAGCAATTGCCGGACGATTTCTGGATCAAGCACGGCAAGGGCATCGAATCCTGGCAAGAGAACAAGCACGGCACCGGCTACACCTACTATCGCCTGAGCGGACCACTGGTGCCGACGCTGCTGGTCAACCAGTTCGTTTTCATCGAACCGAAAAACGGCGAACCGGCGTTCTACGGGCAAGTCACGCAGATCAACGGCAAGACGGCGGTGCTGCAAACCTTGCGCGATTACGGCCACGCCAAGAACAGCGTGTGGGGCATCACTGCGCGCAACCGCGAGCAGAATTTCGCGCTGAACCTGCTAATGAATCCCGACTGCGACTTCGTCACCCTGCTGGGCCAGGCCGGCACCGGCAAAACCCTGCTGGCGCTGGCGGCCGGCTTGGCGCAAGTGCTGGAAACCAAGACCTACAACGAAATCATCGTGACCCGCGTCACGGTGCCGGTCGGTGAAGATATCGGTTTCCTGCCGGGCACCGAAGAAGAGAAGATGGGGCCGTGGATGGGCGCCTTCGACGACAACCTGGAAGTGCTCAACAAATCCGATTCGGATGCCGGCGAATGGGGTCGCGCCGCCACCCAGGACCTGATTCGTTCGCGTATCAAGATCAAGTCGCTCAACTTCATGCGCGGCCGCACCTTCGTCAACAAGTTCCTGATCATCGACGAAGCGCAAAACCTGACGCCGAAGCAAATGAAAACCCTGGTCACCCGCGCCGGTCCGGGCACCAAAATCATCTGTCTCGGCAATATCGCGCAGATCGACACGCCTTACCTGACCGAAGGCTCGAGCGGCCTGACGTATGTAGTCGACCGCTTCAAGGGCTGGTCGCACAGCGGCCATGTGACGCTGGCGCGCGGCGAGCGCTCGCGCCTGGCCGACCACGCCAGCGACGTACTGTAACAAGAAGGCCTGAATGGCGGCGCAGCGATGCGCCTGCCGGATGGCGGAACGGGTGCAATTCAATTCCGGTTGAATTGCACCCGTTTTATTTGATAATACAATTTGATGATGTGATATCCCGCCATCTCCCGTGAAGAAAGCCGCCAATGAAACTCGCCATCGTCTCCGACATTCATGCCAACATCTGGGCGCTGGAAGCCGTCCTGGCGGACATCAGCAAACAAGGGGCGGACCTGGTCGTCAACGCCGGCGACATCCTGTCCGGCCCCCTGGAACCCTCGGCCACCGCGGACCTGCTGATGTCGCTGCAACTGCCCACCATCCGCGGCAACCATGAACGCCAGCTGCTGGACTGCGAACAGCGCCCGGGACATCCTAGCGACCAGTTTGCTTTCGAGCACACGACACGGGCGCAGCGCGACTGGATCAGGGGATTGCCGGCCACCCTCGCCATTTCAAACGATATTTTCATGTGCCACGGCACGCCGGCCGACGACCTGGTGTATTTCCTGGAACAGGTCGACCAGCAAGGCTGCCGCCTGGCCGCGGCAGCGGACATCGAAGCCCGCGCGGCGGGCATCAGCCACAGCCTGATCATCTGCGGCCATACGCACAAGCCGCGCGCCCATGCGATCTCCGGCGGACGCCTGGTGGTCAACCCCGGCAGCGTCGGCCTGCAGGCTTATGACGACGACCAGCCCTACTTCCACGTCATCGAGAACGGCAGCCCGCACGCGCGTTACGCCATTTGCGAACCAGCCGCGGACGGCTGGAGCGTCGCCCACCATTGTGTCAGTTACAACTACCGCAAGGCCGCCGAGGCGGCATTGAAGAATGGCCGGCCGGACTGGGCGGCCTGGCTGTCGACAGGCAGAGCCTGAACCAAAAAACGAAGATAAAAAAACGGCGCATTTTTCAATGCGCCGCAACCTTAAGTCACTAATCTTCAGTTAAAACTAGAATGCCACAGGACGCCATTTAAGCAAACGTTTTTCCAGCGTCGTCAGCAAATAATCCGCCGCCAGGGCCACCACCGCCAGCACGATCATCGCCGCAAACACACCGCTGGCGTTGAAAGCGCCCTGGGCGGTCGAAATCAGCAAGCCGATGCCTTGCTTGGAACCGAGGAACTCGCCCACCACGGCGCCCACCAGGGCAAAGCCGAAACTGACGTGCAGGCTGGCCAGGATCCAGCTCAGCGCGGATGGGATCACCACCGACATCGTCACCTGGCGCGGCGAGGCGCCGAGGATCTGGGCATTGGCAATCATGTAACGGTCCGCTTCGCGCACCCCTTGGAACGCATTGCCGAACACGACAAAAAACACCATCACCACCGCCAGCGCCACCTTGGAAGCCATGCCCAGGCCCAGCGCAATCACGAAAATCGAGCCCAGCACTACCCGCGGAATCGAATTGGCGACCTGGATGTAAATACTGAACACATCCGATAGCAATTTGTTACGCCCCAGCAGGATGCCGCAGATGACGCCGGCCACCGAGCCGATCAGGAAACCGAGCACCGTCTCTTCCAGCGTTACCAGCACCTGGGTCCAGAGCGGCCCCTGCGAGGTGCCTTCCACGAACCAGTCATAGATCTGCACCACGATCAGCGTTGGCTGCGAAAAGAAGAACGGATCTATCCAATGCAGCCTGGCCGCCAGCTCCCAGCCGCCCAGGGTCAGCACCAGGATGGCGACGCGCAGGGATATCACCAGCCAGTAGCGTTGCTTGATTTTTCGTTGCGCCTCTTGTTCGACGGTGGCCAGGCTGGCCGCGCTGAGTTTGTCGACTGCCGGTGCTTGATTCTGTACTTGACTCATATATTGCCTTTTTCCTTTCGCTTATGTGACATCCATATCTTCATAAGCGACAGTATGTAAATGGGTGACTGCCTGTAATCAGCTGATGTGCACTTCTTCGCGCAGGTCGGACCAGATCTTGCGCGAGATATCGATGAAGCGCTGCTCATAACGCACTTCCGACATCACGCGCGGCCGCGGCAGGTCGATTTCATACACGCTCTTCAAGGTGGCCGGACGCGCAGTCAGCACATAGACCTTGTCCGCCAGCGCAATCGCTTCTTCCAGGTCATGCGTGACGAACACCACCGAACCGGCTTGCGACGACCACAGCTGCAGCAGCTCGTCCTGCATCAGGGTGCGGGTCTGCATGTCGAGCGCGCTGAACGGCTCGTCCATCAGCAGGATTTCGGGACTGTTGATGAATGTCTGCGCCAGCGCAACGCGCTTGCGCATGCCGCCTGACAATTGATGCGGGTAATGATTGGCGAATTTGTCGAGGCCGACGCGGCGGATCCACTCCTCTGCCATGGCATACGCGGCATCTTTCGGCTTGCCGCGGAACAGCGGCCCGGCCGCCACGTTGTCGATCACGCTGCGCCATGGGAATACCGCATCGTTCTGGAATACGAAACCGATGCGCGGGTCGATGCCGCTGACCGGCTCGCCCATGATGCGCACCTCGCCCACGGTCGGCTTGAGCAGGCCGGTGATCATGCTCAGCGTGGTCGATTTGCCGCAGCCGGTCGGGCCCACGACAGCCACAAATTCGCCGCGCGCCACGCTCATGCTGAAATCGCGCAAGGCCACGGTGGCCTTGCCGTCAGGAGAGATGAAGCGGCACGAAACATTGCGCAGCTCGATGGCGGGCGTGTCCCTCAACACCTGGGGCGCCGGCGAAGCTGCCGCAGACGTGGCCGGTTGCGAGGCATATGCTGCTTGAGTCATTTGAAATTCCTTTGCTAGGCAGGCCGGAGCAATTCGCTGGACGCGGGTTTCCCCGCCCGGGAGCTGGGCTTCCGGCCTGCCGGATGGTTAAGCTTCGGCCTTACTTGGCTTGGCTGACAAACTCGTTGGTATAGGTCTTGGCAAGGTCGATGTGCTTGCCCTTGACGTTAGGATTGAAACCCGACAGCACCTGCAGCACGGTTTCCGGGCCGCCTGGCGGCATCTTGCCGTCCGCTGAAAACATCGGCAGGGAATTTTGCAAGGCCTGCACATACATCGGCTTGTTATTGCCGTAGTAATCCTTCGGCATCTTGTCGGCGATTTCGGCCGCGCTATGGGTGCTGATGAATTTCAGCGTCTTGACAAAAGCATGCGCCAGCTTGGTCGCCTCGGCCTTGTGCGCCTTCAGCCATGGGCCTTGGACGTACAGGCTGGATGCCGGATACAGACCGCCCAGCGCCTTGACCGTGCCTTCGACGGTGCGCATGTCGACCAGCACCGAAGCCTCGCCGGTCTTCAGCAGCTGCGACACGGTCGGCTCGGTGGTCATGCCGGCGTCGATGCGGCCTTGCTTGATGGCGACGATGAACGTATTGTCGGCGCCCACCGGCAACACCGAATACTGGCTGGAAGTGACGCCGGCCTTGGCGGCCAGGTATTGCGTCAGGAAATTGGTCGATGAGCCGAGGCCGGTCACGCCCAGCGTTTTGCCTTTGACGTCAGCCATGCTCTTGATGGTGGCGGCAGCCTTGGTCGACACCATTTCGACTTCGCCCGGCACCTGGCCGAAAATCGTGATCGCCGTGACTTCCTTGCCCTTGCTTTGCAAATCGATGGAATGGTCGTAGAAGCCGACCACCGCTTGCACTGCCCCGGCCAGCAATTCATTTTCCGCGTCCACGCCGGCCGGCTGCGATTGCAGCTCGACGTCCAGGCCTTCTTCCTTGAAATAACCGAGCTGCTCGGTCAGCTTGGCCGGCAGGTAGATCATCTTGGTGATGCCGCCGACCATGATGGTGATTTTTCCTGAGTCGGCAGCCATGGCCTGGCTGGCGCCAAGCACGCCGCTGCCAAGCAGCACAGCGGAAAGCAGGGAACCGCGGATGAGGGTATGCATTGAGTTGTCTCCGTTTGTTTTTTTGGGATAATGACCGGATCCGCAGGACAGCATGCCATTGTTCCAGTCTTGAGCGTATTCTAGGATGCGCTAACTTTCATCCAGCTTTCCAAATCCGCCTTATTTAACTTGCAGTGCAACATAAAGCCACATAAGCAGCCACATCCATGAAACTACTCCTGATCGAAGACAATCCGCCGCTGGCGTTATGGCTCAGCAAGATTTTGAAGGAAGACAAATTCACCATCGACCTCGCCAGCGACGGCGAAGCCGCCGACCGCCTGCTGCAAAGCGAAAGCTACGACGTGGTCCTGCTCGACCTGCAGCTGCCGAAGATGAACGGCAAGAGCGTCCTGCGCCGGCTGCGCGAGCGGCATAACAATGTGCCGGTCATGATCCTTACCGCCAGCGGCTCGGTCGACGAGAAAGTCGATTGCCTCGGCGCCGGCGCCGACGATTACCTGGTCAAGCCGTTCGAGGTGCGCGAGCTGGTTGCGCGGATCAAGGCCCTGATCCGCCGCCAGACGCCTGACAAGGCGGCCGAAATGCATTGCGCCGACCTGCGCTATGACAGCAACACCCGGCAGTTCTCGATTGCCGGCCAGCTGCTGGCGCTGCCCAGCCGGGAACACGACGTGCTCGAAATCCTGATGCTCAAGCAAGGCAAGACCGTCTCCAAGACCGCCCTGATGGACGGCGTGTTCGGCCTCGACGACGAGCCCAGCGCCGACGCCATCGAAATCTACATCCACCGGCTGCGCAAGAAACTGGAACACTGCCAGGCCGCCATCATGACCTTGCGCGGACTCGGTTACCTGCTCAAACAGAAAGACGCCAATTGATCATCAGCCTGCGCCTGCGTTTGCTGTTATGGCTGCTGATTCCGCTGGCGGTGTTTGTCGCCATCAGCGCCACGCTGTCCTACCGCAGCGCGCGCCAGACCGCCGACCTGATCCAGGACCATGCGCTGCTGGCGTCGGCGCAAGTGATCGCCGGCGAGATCCATTGGCTGGACGGCGTGCCGCATGCCAGCATCCCGCCGGCGGCGCTGGAGCTGCTGGTCTCGCCTAGGCAGGACCAGGTGTATTACCAGGTCATCACCGACAACGACAGCTTGCTGGCGGGCCGCCCCGATTTCCCGCAAGCGCTGCGTTTTCCCCTGAGCACGCCGGCGTTCAACACCATCGACTACCACGGCCAGGTGCTGCGCGTGGTCAGCCAGGTGCGCACCCTGTACAACGCCGGCCAGCTGCGCAAGATCGCCGTGCTGGTCGGCCAGACCACCGGCGCCCGCGACCAGATGGCGGCCGACCTGTGGCGCCCTGCCTTGCATCGCCAGCTCGCCATGCTGCTGCTGGCCGCGGCCCTGGTGGTGATCGGCCTGAGCATGGAATTGCGGCCGCTGATGCATCTGAAAAACCAGCTGGCGACGCGCGACGCAACCTCGCTGTCGCCGATCAAGGCCGGCCAGCTGCAGCTGGAGCTGAGGCCGATCGTCGAAGCCATCAACCAGACTATCCAGCGCCTCAACACGCAGGTGTCGGCGCAAAAGCGTTTTATCGCCGATGCCGCCCACCAGCTGCGCACCCCGCTCACCCTGCTCGATTCGCAGATCCAGTTTGCGCACCGCCTGAGCGATGAAAGCCGGCGCGCCGAAGTGCTGCAGGTGCTGCGGGCGATGCAGGAAAGCAGCCGCAACATGACCGAACTGACCAACAAGCTGTTGCTGCTGTCGCAGGCGGAAGCCTCCAACACCACGGCCTTCCTGCGACAGCCGGTGGACCTGCTGGCGGTGTCGGCCACGGTGCTGGAAGAAATCGTCGACCTGGCGCAACGCAAGAATATCGACCTCGGGCTGGAGACAACAGTCCAGCATGCGTGGGTGATGGGAAACGAGGCCTTGTTCAACGCCATGATGATGAACCTGGTCGACAACGCTATCCGCTATACGCCGGTGGACGGCAAGGTGACGGTAGCCATCGCGGCAAGCGACGGACAGGTCGAGATCCGCGTCAGCGACAACGGTCCCGGCATCCCCGCCGAAGTGCGCGACCGCGTATTTGAACGCTTCTTCCGCAACGCCGCTCCGGGACAGGACGGCACCGGCCTCGGCCTGGCCATCGTCAAGGAAATCGTGATTGCTGCGCAAGGCACGGTGACGCTCGGCGTCGGTGAGCAGCAGCGCGGTTTGGCGGTGTTGCTGCAGCTGCCTGCGTGTGCCGCGCCAGGACCCGAACAACACTTCTAAAGTGTCGTCAGCAAGAAACTTTATTTTGCAGTATATTCTTGCCTAGGCAATGAATATTGAAGCAACAAGTCAAGCAAAACAAGTTGAGAAAATCGTGAGCAACCCACCCCCATTGTTCACTCTGGATACTTACCAGATTGAAGAAAGCATAGGCTACCTGCTGGCGCGGTCGCGCGCCATGCTGGTCAAGAGCTCCGACGAATCTCTGCTGCAGTATGGAATCACCCATGCGCAAGGCGCCATCATCCTGATGCTGTCCACAGGAAAGTATTCGACCGCCGCCGACCTGGCCCGCGAGACGTATACCGACGCCGCATCCACCAAGCGCATGATCGATCGCCTGGTGGCGCGAGACCTGATCCAGCGCGAGCCGTGCGTCAATGACAGGCGCGTGATGAAGCTGCACCTGACGGCGAGCGGCATAGAGTTGTCGAAACTGGTGCCGCAGGCGTTTTGCGGCGTGCTGAACAAGCATTTTTCGGAGTTCAGCGCGGAAGAGATAGGCTTTTTGAAATCGATGCTCAGGCGCTTGCTGGCAAGCAATGCGCCGTCAGAGAAAACACATTGACTATGCAAGATTAATTTATTCAATATTACTTTTAAACAAGCAGCAGTTGCCGGTAGTCTTCCTATCTGCGCCCGCTCAACCAATCCGTCAAATCAACGCCGACATGAACTCTCATCCATCTTCAGCCCGACGCGGCCTGCCGAAACTCGGCGCCCAGCGTCTTGTCATCAGCGCCGCCGTACTATTGCTGGCGGCATGCGCCAACTACAGCGGCATCCATAGCACCGCCAGCACCAACAATCCGGATGACTACGCCTCCTCCGCTTCCCTGCCGGGACAAGGCGGCATGTGGCCGGCCAGCTCTTGGGTAAGCACCATCGGCGGCAGCCAGCTGCAGCAGCTGGTGGATGAAGCGCTGGCGGGCAATCCCAACCTGCAGGCGGCGGCTGCCCGCATCGGCGCCGCGCGCGCCATGGTCGAAGCCGCCGGAGCCACCAGCAAGCCGCAAGTCGGCGCCAGCCTGTCGGCTACCCGCCAGCGATTTTCCGAGAACAGCATTTATCCGCCGCCGTTCGGCGGCATGTATGTGACGGACTATGAAACCGCGCTGAACTTCTCTTACGACCTGGATTTCTGGGGCAAGCACAGCGCCCAGCTGCGCTCGGCCATTTCGCAAAGCAAGGCCGCGGAAGCCGAGCACTATGCAGCACGCCTGGCGCTGACCGCGGGCATCTCGAAAGCCTGGCTGCAGCTGGGGCGCCAGTACGCGCAGCTGGACCTGACCAACCAACAGCTGGCGCTGCGCGACAAGCTGGACAAGCTGACCCAGCAGCGCTTCGCCGCCGGCCTCGACACCCAAAGCGACAACCAGCAAAGCCGCCAACAGGTAGCCGGCTTGCGCGCCGAGCAGGCGCAGTGGCAGGAAGCGATCGCACTGACCCGCAACCAGATCGCCGCGCTGATGGGCCAGGGCCCTGACCGCGGCCTGAAAATCGCAGCCCCGGCATTGCCGGCGGACGCCGCCATCGCCCTGCCCGACCAGCTGCCGCTGGGCCTGCTCGGACGCCGTCCGGATGTAGTCGCCGCCCGCTGGCAGGTGGAAGCTGCGCAGAGCGATATCAAGGTTGCCAAGACCGAGTTCTACCCGGATATCAACCTGTCGGCCATGGCCGGTTTTTCCAGCCTCAGCTTCTCGCAATTCTTGAACCACAGCAGCAAGGTGGTCGGCATCGGCCCAGCGATCCACTTGCCGATCTTTGAAGGCGGCGCGCTGCGCGCCCAGCTCAAAGGCCGGGTCGCCGCTTACGACGGCGCGGTGGCGACCTACAACCAGGCCTTGAACGATGCTTTCCATGAAGTGGCCGACAGCGTGCAATCGCTGCAGGCGGCTGAAACCCAGGGCAAGAACCAGCAGGCGGCAGTGGACGCCGCCGAGCGCGGCATGAAACTGGCCGAACAGCGGCAGCAGGTGGGCACCGCCAACATGCTGCAGGTGGTCAGCACCCAGATTTCCTGGCTGGCGCAACGCAAGCTTGAGCTCGATACGCGCGCCCGCAGGGCGGACCTGCGCGTGAACCTGATCAAGTCGCTGGGCGGCGGCTTCGACGCTGCGGCCGAAGGACTCAATCCGGCCGAAGCAAGCGCAGGCGGCGCCGGCCCGCAAGCAAACGCAGCTAACTGATCCATAAAATAAACCGTTCACTTATTGCGAAACCCGCATCATGACCACATCAAACCAAACTCCAGAAAATCCGTCCCCTGCCGCCGCTGCTCCGGCCGCCAATGGCAACGGCAAACGCCGCAGCCTGCTGATCGGCGTCACCATTGCCCTCATCATCGTCTTGCTCGCCTATGGCATATGGTGGTTCATCTATGCCCGCCACTACGAAAACACCGACGATGCGTATGTCGGCGGCAACGTGGTGCAAGTCACGCCTCAGGTAGGCGGCACGGTATTGGCGATCAACACCGACGATACCGAACTGGTGCAAGCCGGCAAGCCGCTGGTGGAGCTGGACAAGGCCGACGCCAAGGTTGCGCTGGACCAGGCGGAAGCCCAGCTGGCGCAAACCGTACGCCAGGTGCGCACGCTGTTCGTCAACAACAACGCCCTGGTTTCCAACGTCACCGCCCGCACCTCCGAACTGGACCGCGCCCGCTCCGACCTGACGCGCCGCCAGCAGCTGATCAGCACCGGCGCCGTATCCAAGGAAGAACTGGACCACGCCAAGGTCGCTGTGCAAGGCGCGGAAGCCGCATTGCAGGCCGCGCGCGAGCAACTGGCGTCGAACCGCGTACTGACCGACCATACCTCGGTTGAACAGCATCCGAATGTGCAGAACGCTGCCGCCCAGGTGCGCAATGCCTATATCAACCTGGCTCGCACCACCTTGCTGGCGCCGACCACCGGCTACGTCGCCAAGCGCTCGGTGCAGGTCGGCCAGCGTGTTGCCGCCGGCACGCCGCTGCTGTCGATCGTGCCGCTGAACGCGCTGTGGGTTGACGCCAATTTCAAGGAAGTGCAGATCAACAACATGCGCATCGGCCAGCCGGTGTCCTTGAAATCGGACCTGTACGGCTCGAAGATCGAATACCACGGCAAGGTGGTCGGCCTGGCGGCCGGCACCGGCTCCGCTTTCGCGCTGCTGCCGGCGCAAAACGCCAGCGGCAACTGGATCAAGATCGTGCAGCGGATCCCGGTGCGGATTTCGCTTGACCCGAAGGATCTTGAGACCCATCCGCTGCGCATCGGCGTATCGATGGACGCCACTGTCGACATCGCCCAGACCGAAGGCACCTCGCTGACCGCCGGCACGGCGCGTACGACGCCGGCTTACACCACCGACGTCTTCGACAAGAGCGGCCAGGAAGCCGATGCACGCATCGCCAGCATCATCGCCGCCAATAACAATGCAGCTGCTGCACACTAAGCTGCTGCCGCCTGCCCTGCCGGATGCCGCCGTCGCGGCGGCATCCGGCGCGCGAACCCTTACCGGAATGCCTTCATGAGTTCCCCAAAACCGGCGACGCCCGCGCGGCCGCCATCGCAACCACTGCCGCCGCTGACCGGCGGCAAGCTTGTCATGGGCACGGTAGCGTTATCGCTAGCCGTGTTCATGAACGTGCTCGACTCTTCAATCGCCAACGTTTCCATCCCCGCCATCTCGGGCGACCTGGGCGTATCGCCGCAGCAAGGCACCTGGGTCATCACTTCGTTTGCCGTCGCCAACGCCATCTCGGTGCCGCTGACCGGCTGGCTGACCCAGCGCTTCGGCCAGGTGCGCCTGTTTGTCACATCGATCATCCTGTTCGTGCTGTCGTCCATATTGTGCGGCCTGGCTCCCAGCATGGAGGTGCTGATTGCGGCGCGGGTGCTGCAAGGCGCGGTCGCAGGGCCGATGATTCCGCTGTCGCAATCCTTGCTGCTGTCCAGCTACACTCCCGCCAAGAGCGGCATGGCCCTGGCGTTCTGGGGCATGACCACGCTGGTGGCGCCGGTCATGGGACCGCTGCTGGGAGGCTGGATCTCCGACAACTACACCTGGCCCTGGATTTTCTACATCAACATTCCGGTCGGCGTATTTGCCGCCTGGGCTACCTGGTCGATCTACCACAAGCGCGAGTCGGCAGTCTATAAACTGCCGATCGACAAAATCGGCCTTGGCCTGCTGGTGATCTGGGTCGGGTCGCTGCAGATCATGCTGGACAAGGGCAAGGAGCTCGACTGGTTCAACTCCTCGACCATCGTGATATTGGGCGCGATCGCACTGGTTGCCTTCATTTATTTCGTGATCTGGGAACTGGGCGACGATCATCCCGTGGTCGACCTGACCTTGTTCAAAGGCCGCAATTTCAGCGGCGGCGTGATTGCGATTTCGGTCGGCTACGGCCTGATGTTCGGCGGCCTGGTGATCTTGCCGCTGTGGCTGCAAACCACGCTCGGGTATACGGCGACGCTGGCGGGCGAAGTGATGGCGCCGGTCGGGATCTTTGCCATTATCCTGTCGCCGCTCATCGGAAAACTCCTGCCGAAGATCGATGCCCGCTGGGTCGCCAGCACGGCGTTCCTGATCTTTGCTCTGGTGTTTTTCCTGCGTGCGCAGTTCACTGAAAACGTCGACACCTTCACGCTGATGATCCCTACCGTGATCCAGGGCGCCGCGATGGCGATGTTCTTCATCCCGCTGACCTCGATCATCCTGTCCGGCCAGCCGCCGGAAAAGATGCCGTCGGCGGCCGGCTTGTCCAATTTCGTGCGGATCATGTTCGGCGGCATGGGCACCTCGATCACCAGCACCTTCTGGGATCGCCGCACATCGCTGCATCATTCGCAGCTGACCGAATTCAGCGGTCCGCACAGTCCGGCATTCAACGAAGCGGTGCATAACCTGACCGCCCAGGGCATGTCGGAACCTGCGGCCTGGGCGACTATCGAGCGCCTGATCACGGTGAAGGCCGCGACCCAGGGCGCCACCGATATTTTCTGGATCTCGGCGGTCTTGTTCCTGATGCTGATCGCGCTGGTGTGGCTGACCAAACCTTCGCGCTCCAGCGTGCCGGCCGACGCAGGCGGCGCCCACTAAAGAAGGAAATGCAGTTGTGAAAAGAGCGATGCCGTCGTTGAGACGGCATCGCTCTTTTTTTATGCGCAAACCTTGCTTGCCGCGGCGCGCCTTGTTATGGAGCCGGGCTCACCAGAGATAGCGCAAGCCGACAGTGATCCGGTTCACCCGGTTATGCGATTCGGCCTGGTAGTCGTAATCGGCGAACAGGTCCATGTGCGTCGAAGCGGCATACGACAGGTTCAGTCCTGCCAGCACCGCATCGCGTCCCAGGTCCACGCCTTTCACCGTGAAGTCGCTGCCTGGGGCGCCGATCAGGGTTGCCTGGTATTGCGCCTGCGCGTCCATGAATTCATGCATCCAGCGCAGCTGCGCGCCGACCGTAATGAAACCCGTGGACAGCGGCAGGTCCTGGCTGGCCTTGACGCCGAGGCTGCTGCGCAAGCTGTTCAAGGTGGTGCTATGGGTGGAAAGCCCCAGGTTCTCGGCATCGGTTTCGGTGAAGCCGTCTTGGCGCAAGCGCGTGTAATGCAAGGCAGTGAACGGCTGCAGGACAAAACGTTCGTTCAGTTTGGCGCGGTAGCCCAGCTCGCCGTAGGCGCTTGCCTGCTGGCCGTCATAGGAACTCTTGGCGCGCAGCGTGGAGCCGGTTCCGGTCAGCACATCGCGCTGGATGTCGGTCCGTTGCAGCGCGTAGCTAGCGATCGCATCGACATACAACGGGCCCGGGGCGTAACTGGCATAGGCGCCGATCTTGTAGCTGTCGAGCTTGCCGTTGCCGTTGTAATCGTCAAAGTCGACATTCAGGTGGGCATAATCGAAACCGCCGCCGACGATCCAGTCCTGACTTACCGCACGGTCGACGCCGGCGCTGATGCCGCCGATCCGGTAACTTGCGCCGGAAGTATCCGCGGTAGCGCTCAATTTGCCGAAAGAGCCGTAGGGACGCACCCATACACCGTTGTCGCCAACCTTGCGCGCGCCCTCGCGCTGGGTGTCCAGGCGCATCGACAGCGCGCGGCCGAACAGGTCGTTTTCACGTAAGGCGAGTTGCGAGAAGGTTGCATGGATGCCGCCGGTGAGGCTGCCCACCGTCGCTTGCAATGCCGCCTTATCCAGCAAGTTGAGGGTATTGACCGTCGCCGCCAGCGCACCCGTGGCTACCGGCACGCCGGCTGGCGTGACGGCGGGCGGCACCGGTTCCTGCGGCGTGGCCTGGGGCCGGCTGGTGTCGATGGCCTGCCCGATCGCGGCATTGTTGCCGCTGGTGACCACCGTCGCGATCGGTGCACGGGTAATCACAAGATAGGCATTGCCATTGTCATACGCCAGCGTTGGCGTCAGCAGCGCCGTTGCGTTCGCCTGCAGCTGGCCAAAAGTGGCGGTGACGCCGCCTCCGGCGGTGACAATCGGCAGCCGCACCTGGTCTGGATAAGAACCCGGCAGCATGGTCGCATTCACGGTTCCGCCCTGCAGGCTGGCGGTCCCGCCCACAGTCAGCAAACCGGCCGAAACCGGCGACGCTTCGGTCTGGAATATGCCATTTGCCGCGTGGGTGAAATTTCCCGTCACGGTCAGGCCGCCGCTGCCGTCGCCGGCGCCTGGATGCAGGGTGCCCTGGTTCAGCAGGCTGCCGGCAATCGTGCCGCCGTTACCGGCCAGGGTCGCCGCCGAGGCGACGGTGGTTGCCCCGCCCAGGCTGCCGGTGAGATTAAAGAGGCCGCTCTGGATTTGCGCAGTAGTGAAAACGCCGTTGCCGCTCCAGGTCCAGTTGTCGCCCTGCGCCTGCAATGTAGCAAAGTTCGTAAATGCATTCGAGGCCGTGCCCGATCCCTGCAGCACCACGCCGCTGCCGGCGTTGCCGCCGCCATTGGCAGCGCCGTTGATCACCGCACCGGTTCGCAATATCAACGTATTGACGCCGGTGCCCATCGAAACCGCTGTGCCGGCACCGCTCTGCAACAGGCCGGCGTTGATGACAGTGCTGCTGCCGTTGAGAGTGCGCACCGCCGCGCCCTGCTGGCTGATGATCTGGCCGCCGGCCTGGTTCTCGATGCTGGCCGTGAAACTGGAGCCGACTGTATTGGAAAACACCGCGTCGGAACCGGTGCCTGAAGCGTTGATCGTGCCGCTGTTGACCAGCTTGTCGCTATTGCCTTGCATGTACACGGTAGGGCTGCTGGCGCCGCTGGTCGACAGGCTGCCGCTGTTCGTCACCGTACCGCTGCCGCCGAGGATAGAGATGGCGCGGGCGTTGCTGCCTGCGGTGGTGATCGTCCCTGAATTGCTGATTGTGTTGTTCAGCTGGCCAAGATTGGTCTGCCCCCAGGCCGCGGATATGCCGAATGCGTTGGGCCCTGTGGTGGAAATTGTGCCCTGGTTGATCAGCGTGTTGCCGCTGCCGTTGGCGGCAATGCCGTCGTTGAAGGCGCCGCTGGTGCTGATGCTGGCCTGGGCGCTGTTGGTCAGCTGGTTGTTATTGTTCAAGCCGAGCAGCGCAGCGCCGCGGTTGCCGCCGGTACCGCCGCCGCCGGTCAGGGTAATGCTGCCGTTGTTGGCGACTGTGCTTGAGGTATTCACCTGAAAACCGACCGGACTGGTGCTGCGTGGGATATTCGCCACTACGCTGGAATCCAGCGTGACCGCCACGCCGGTACTGCCGGCTTGTGCCGCAACCGGTGTTGCAACGGCGCCGGAACAGCTTACCGAAACGCCGCTGGCAGGTGCGTTGCTGCTGCAGGTAGCGTGCGCTTGGGTAATCATGGTTCCGGCAAATGCGATGACGACGCCATTCATGCTTTTCTTGAGTGCTCGTTGCATAACCGCTCCTCAGTCAGTGCACAATGCATGTGCTTATTATGATCAAACTGTCATTCATTTCCCCGCAGAAACTATTGTATTTGCTATGGAAGACCATGGCAACCAGGCAAACGTTCACAAAAATCACATGAATCAGACGTAAAAAAAGGCGATGCACAATTCCGCTGCATCGCCCTTCTCCACCATCTCTTGCAAAATCTCTTACAAGATGTGCCTGCCTATCCACCAGGCAATCGCCGCCATGAAGGCCGACGCCGGGATCGTCAGCACCCAGGCCCACACGATATTTCCAGCCACTCCCCAACGCACCGCGGAGACCCGGCGCGCCGCGCCGACGCCGACGATGGCGCCGGTGATGGTGTGGGTAGTCGAAACCGGAACCCCCAGCATGGTAGCCAGGAACAAGGTGATGGCGCCGCCGGTTTCGGCGCAAAAGCCACCCACCGGTTTCAGCTTGGTGATCTTCTGGCCCATGGTCTTGACGATGCGCCAGCCGCCGAACAGGGTGCCGAGGCTGATCGCGCTATAGCAGGAAATGATCACCCACCACGGCGGCAGCGCATCGGTCTGCTGCGAAAAACCGGTGGCGATCAGCAGCATCCAGATGATGCCGATGGTCTTTTGCGCATCGTTGCCGCCGTGGCCCAGGCTGTACATCGAGGCTGACACCAGCTGCAGGCGGCGGAACCACTTGTCGACCTTGCGCGGCGTGGAGCGCACGAAGATCCACGACACCAGCACCATCATGATCGAGCCGAACACGAAACCGAGCAACGGCGACAGGACGATGAACGCAATCGTCTTGATCAGGCCCGCCGAGATCAGCGAACCGGTGCCGGCCTTGGCCACCGCGGCGCCGACCAGGCCGCCGATCAGGGCGTGCGAAGACGACGACGGAATGCCGTAATACCAGGTCAGGATGTTCCAGCAGATAGCGCCGACCAGCGCGCCGAACACGACGTAATGATCGACTACGTTGGGATCGATGGTGCCCTTGCCCACCGTGGCGGCGACATGCAGCTGGAATACCGCGATTGCAATGAAATTGAACAGGGCTGCCATGGCGACGGCCTGCTGCGGCTTCAGGACGCCGGTGGAAACCACGGTAGCGATCGCATTGGCGGCATCATGGAAGCCGTTCATGAAATCGAATACCAGCGCCAGTGCAATGAGGAAAACGAGAACGTAGATACTGATTTGAAGAGTGTGCATGGATCAGGCGTTTTCTACGATGATGCCTTCGATGATGTTGGCGACATCTTCGCAACGGTCCGTTACCGTTTCCAGCAACTCGTAAATGGCTTTCAGCTTGATCAGGGTGCGCACGTCAGGTTCGTCGCGGAACAGCTTGGACATGGCGGCGCGCATCACGTGGTCGGCATCCGATTCCAGGCGGTCGATCTCGACGCAGATGGCCAGGATTTCACGCGAATTGTCCATGTTGTGCAACAGGCCCACCGCTGCCTTGACCTTTTCCGCGCACCCCAGGCACAGCTCGGCCAGGCGCTTGGCTTCCGGCGTGATCGCCTTGATGTCGTACAGGGAAATGGTCTGCGCCGCATCTTCCAGCAGATCCAGGATGTCGTCCATGCGCGTGATCAGCTGATGGATGTCATCGCGGTCGATCGGCGTGATGAAAGTCTTGTGCAGCATGTCGATCGCATGATGGGTGACCTGGTCGGCCTGCTTCTCAATGCCTTCGATAGCGTGCACGCGGATTTCCAGATCGTCGAAATTAGTCATCAACGCCACCATTTCCTTGGCGCCCTTGACGCATAACTCTGCGTGCTGGTTAAAGAGCTCAAAGAATTTGCCCTCGGTGGGCATCAATCGTCCAAACATGTTTATTCTCTCTTCTGAGGGTTAAGCTGAATCTACTTGCTGCGTTACTTACTAACTAACTGTTATCTGCTGAATATATTGATTTAAAGCAAACAAATGTCACGAAACTGAAATATATCAGGCTCGCTCAAACGTTGCTAAGCTGGTTTTACCTGTTTCGCATTACTGCAACAAAAAATGGAAACGGGTCAGTCGCCGCCGTACGGCGCATCCAAATTACCAACGTAGTTGTCGAATTTAGTGTATTGGCCGAGGAAACTCAGCCGGACGCTGCCGATCGGGCCGTTACGCTGCTTGCCGATAATGATTTCGGCGGTGCCCTTTTCTTGCGAATCGGGGTTGTACACCTCGTCGCGGTAGATGAACAGGATCACGTCGGCATCCTGCTCGATAGCGCCGGATTCGCGCAAGTCGGACATCACGGGACGCTTGTTGGGGCGCTGTTCCAGCGAGCGGTTCAGCTGCGACAGAGCGATCACCGGACACTGCAGCTCTTTCGCCAGGCCCTTCAGGTTACGCGAGATTTCAGAAATTTCGGTCGCGCGGTTTTCGCCGGCGTTATTGGCTGACATCAGCTGCAGGTAATCGATGATGATCAGGCCCAGCGTGCCGCACTGGCGCGACAGGCGGCGCGCGCGGGCGCGCAGCTCGATCGAACTCAGGGCCGGGGTTTCATCGATGAACAGCTGGGCGTCGTTCATCTTCTGGATCGCATGCGTCAGGCGCGGCCAGTCTTCGTCGTTCAGGCGGCCGGTGCGCAGGCGGTGCTGGTCGAGCTTGCCGACCGAACCCAGCATACGCATGGCGAGCTGGGCGCCGCCCATTTCCATCGAAAAGATCGCTACCGGCAAACCGCTGTCGAGCGCGACGTTTTCGCCGATATTCACGGAGAACGCGGTTTTCCCCATCGACGGCCGTCCGGCCACGATGACCAGGTCGCCCTTTTGCAGGCCGGAAGTCATCTTGTCGAGATCGATGAAGCCGGTCGAGACACCGGTGATGTCGCTCTGGTTGTCGCGGTTGTAAAGTTCGTCGATGCGCTCCACCACTTGCGTCAGCAAAGGCTGGATTTCCTGGAACCCCTGGGCGCCGCGCGCGCCTTCTTCGGCGATCGCGAAGATCTTCGATTCGGCCTCGTCCAGCATCTGCTTGACTTCCTTGCCCTGCGGGCTGAAAGCCTGGCCGGAAATCTCGTCGGCGACGGTGATCAATTTGCGCAGCACGCCGCGGTCGCGCACGATCTCGGCGTAGCGGCGTATATTGGCGGCGGACGGCGTATTCTGGGCCAGCGCATTGAGGTAGCTCAGGCCGCCGACCTCTTCAGCCTTGCCGGTGCCGCTCAGCGATTCATAGACGGTGATCACGTCGGCAGGCTTGCTGCCGTTGATCAGCTTGACCATGTGCTGGAAGATGATGCGGTGGTCGTACCGATAAAAATCGTCGGCGTTCACAAAGTCGGCGATCTTGTCCCAGGCCGCGTTATCCAGCAGCAGTCCGCCTAAAACGGATTGTTCTGCTTCGATGGAATGGGGTGGTACGCGGAGAGAGTCTAACTGCGGATCGGACGGTGCTTTGGAAGGTGCTTTCATGGCGCGAATTATACCTGCTTCTGATATCGCTCTTGCCACCGCGTCTAGAAAAAGGACATAAAAAAAGCCGGGAAAACCCGGCTTTTTAACACTACAACAACTATTTCAGGCAACGTATCAAACGTGCTCGCCGATCACAGCGATAACGATGTCGACTACGACGTCGGTATGCAGGGCAACCGCAACAGCGTGCTCGCCGGTGGTCTTCAGAGGACCGACAGGCAAACGCACTTGCGCTTTTTCGACTGCGAAACCTTGCTTGGTCAACGCTTCAGCGATGTCGAAGTTGGTCACGGAACCGAACAGACGGCCGTCGACACCCGATTTTTGCGAAATCTGCACGGTCAGGCCGTTCAGTTTTTCGCCCTGGACTTGAGCGGCAGCCAGCTTAGCGGCGGCAGCTTTTTCCAGGTCGGCGCGCTTCGCTTCGAATTCAGCGATAGCGGTAGTTGTAGCACGACGCGCCATACGTTGCGGAATCAGGAAGTTACGTGCGTAACCGTCCTTGACGCGAACAACTTCACCCAGATTGCCGAGATTAACGACTTTTTCCAACAGAATGACTTGCATGTTTTTCTCCTATTTCAAGTCGTCAATTAAGCGTTGTGCAGATCGGTGTACGGCAGCAGCGCCAGGAAACGCGCGCGCTTGATCGCGGTGTCCACTTGACGTTGGTAGATTGCCTTGGTGCCGGTCAGACGTGCTGGCATGATCTTGCCGTTTTCCTGAACAAAATCCTTCAGCGTGTCGATATCTTTGTAATCAACGCTGGCAACGTGTGCAGCGGTGAAACGGCAGAATTTCTTGCGCTTGAACAGCGGGTTTTGTTGTTGACGCTTGTTTTTCAGTTTGCTTTTATCGAACTTTTTACCGAATGCCATTTTTGGCTCCTGTATCTAAATTTTGACTAATTGATTCATCTGCAATCTCGGTTGCAGCGAAATCCGTGATGTGAAACACCAGGCTTCTGCCATTGCGGCTCTTGCGCGCCATGAATCCCGTAAACCAGAATGTCCCGCCCAATTGCGCCTTGCTGAATCTTCCCGAAATCTCGCCAACTGCCAGCGCGGCGATTTCGAATTCGATCAGACGCTTGATGCCTGCTTCAATCGGTTCCGAGCGGTGCTGCAATATCGCAGATACGATCGGGATGCCTGCCGGCGTGTAACGTATGACTTCACGCTCGGCGACTACGGCAACCAGTTGAAACACATTATTGGGTTGATCCACTCCTGACGAACTCGTTGGCTACGTAATGAATGCTGGCAGGCGGCTGGTATTAGGCTGCCGGCGCTTCGGTGCGATGGCTCTTGGCAGCATCTTCCTTCTGCACAGCCTTCATCATTGGCGAAGGACCGGTTTCGGCCTTCTTCAGCTTGACGGTCAGATGACGCAGCACTGCATCATTGAACTTGAAGCCGGTTTCGATTTCAGCCAGAGTTTCGCTGTCGCACTCGATGTTGAGGCAGACGTAATGTGCTTTAGCCAGTTTCTGGATCAGGTATGCCAGTTGGCGGCGGCCCCAGTCTTCCACGCGATGCACAGTGCCGCCACGTGTAGTGACGATACCTTTGTAGCGCTCGATCATCGCAGGCACTTGCTCGCTTTGATCCGGATGGACGATAAATACGATTTCATAATGACGCATGTAAGCTCCTTTTGGACGGATTGAAAAATCGCCCACCTCGGCGTCAAGACGAGTGTGGGAAGAGGAAAACCAGCAATAATACTAGCAATTGCAACAAAACTCAATGATTTCAGCCCCTGCCCCTGGCCGAGATGTAAGTAAATAGCTAAAGAGTGGTCAAATCGCATCAAATTGTCTTGCATTTGCACAAATACTGTACAAAAATACAGACTGTTGTTATGCACAGCATCGGCCGGGCGCACCAGCGCTGCCTTTACTGCTTTTTACAGCTTTCCCGAGCACTCCCACACCATTTTTTTACACCAAAATACGCCATGATCAAATTGACCGCACGTCAGCAGCAAATCCTCGATCTGATCAAGGACGCCATCGAAAACACCGGCTTCCCGCCGACGCGCGCCGAAATAGCGACGGAACTCGGCTTTCGCTCGGCCAATGCGGCGGAAGAACATCTGCAGGCGCTGGCGCGCAAGGGCGCCATCGTGATCTCGGCGGGCACCTCGCGCGGGATCCGCCTGACCGAAAGCACCAGCCGCAGCCAGGGCACGCAGCTGGCCTTGCCGCATCCGGCGCTGATGCAGCTTAGCCTGCCGCTGGTCGGACGGGTTGCCGCAGGTTCGCCGATCCTGGCGCAAGAGCATATCCAGGCCAGCTACAACGTCGACCCTGCCCTGTTCAGCGCCAAACCGGATTACCTGCTGAAGGTGCGCGGGATGTCGATGCGCGACGCCGGCATCCTGGACGGCGACCTGTTAGCGGTCAAGAAAACCGACAGCGCCAGGAATGGCCAGATCGTAGTGGCCCGCCTGGGCGACGACGTCACCGTCAAGCGTTACCAGAAAACCGGCTCCACGATCCAGCTGCTGCCGGAAAACCCTGATTTCGAGCCAATCATCGTGACATCCAGCCAGGAAGATTTCGCGCTGGAAGGCCTGGCGGTCGGACTGTTGCGCAGCTGGAATTAATCAGGAACGGTCAAGGCGGCGCCGTTTGGTCAAAATCTGACTGGCGATGCCGCGCAGGATATTGACCTCTTCTGTTTCCAGCTGGGTGCGCGAGAACAGCCGTTTCAGGCGCGGCATCAGCTTTTTCGGGCTGGCCGGATCGAGGAACTCAATTTCTATCAAGGCTTGTTCAAGGTGGGTGAACATGCCGTCGATATCGGTCAGGCTGGCTGCGTTGCCCTGGAAACCGATCTCTCCGCTGCTTGTCGGCGACACCTCCTCACTGGCGGCAACCCTGCACTCATACGCCAGCACCTGCACTGCCTGCGCCAGGTTCAGCGATGAATACTCGGGATTGGCCGGAATATTCAGCAGTACATTGCACTTTTCGACAATTTCATTAGGCAGCCCGTAACGTTCGCTGCCGAAAATGACGGCCGCGTTCAGGTTGGGATCGCCGGCCAGCTGTGCCGCCATGGCGCGCGGTGCTGCCAAGGGCGGGGAAAATTCGCGCAGGCGGGCGCTCAGGGCTGCGGCGAAGTTGCAGCCCTCCAGGGCCTGCTCCACGCTGTCGACAATGCGAGCCGCCGCCAGGACATCCTGCGCACCGCTGGCAAACGCAATCGCTTCCTCACGCTGCAACACATCGGGGAAACGCGGATTGACCAGGACCAGCTCGGAAAACCCCATGGTTTTGATAGCGCGCGCGGCAGCGCCGACATTGCCGGGGCTGCTGGTCTCAACCAGCACAAAGCGCAACCGATTGAAAAGAGACGTGTTGATTTTTGCCGGGTTCATTTAAAATAGCGCCATTACGCGGATTTCTTCGACTAAAAGTTGCTTATTTTTCGAAATATTCACTGAAACATCCGCATCGTTCATTATTATTCATCATATAGGTGGTTCTGTTCCCGGTTGGCACAGTGCCGCCATTTTAACGGAACACTATCATGCATCCAATGCTCAATACGGCCATCAAGGCCGCCCGCAATGGCGCCAAGGTTATCTCGCGCGCCTCTTTCGACCTCGATTTGCTGAAAGTCACCAAAAAGCAGCATAACGACTTTGTCACCGAAGTCGACCAGGCTGCGGAAGCGGCGATCATTGAGGTGCTGAAGAATGCCTACCCGGACCACGCCATCCTGGCCGAAGAGTCGGGCGCCTCCGCCAACCTGCATGACGATAATGAAAACGTCTGGATCATCGATCCGCTCGACGGCACTACCAATTTCATCCACGGTTTCCCGCAGTACTGCGTCTCGATCGCGCTGCAGCACCGCGGCCAGATCACCCAGGCAGTTGTGTACGACCCCACTCGCAACGATCTGTTCACCGCCACCAAGGGTTCCGGCGCCTACCTGAACGACAAGCGGATCCGCGTCGGCAGGCGCGACAAGATCGCCGACGCCCTGATCGGCACCGGCTTTCCTTTCCGCGAAACCGAAGGCCCGGCCATGGACGAGTACATGAAAATGTTCCGCATCATGACGCAAAGCTGTGCCGGCCTGCGCCGCCCCGGCGCCGCCGCGCTCGACTTGGCGTACATCGCAGCGGGCCGCCTTGACGGCTTCTTTGAAAAAGGCTTGAAGCCTTGGGATATCGCTGCCGGCTCCCTGCTGATCAGCGAATCGGGCGGCATCGTCGGTGATTTCACCGGCGAATCCGATTATCTGTACAAGGGCGATGTGCTGGCCGGCAGCCCGAAAGTATTTGCGCAGATGGTTGGCTTGCTGTCGCCGTTCGCTAGCAAATAACCCTCAGGATTTTCCGGGGCAAGAGAAACCCTGCCCCGGGGAGTGCCATAAAAACCTGCTTTGTCATTTCAACTGCGTGGTCGGGCGACTACAATGCATGCGCAACAGCGCAATTGGACAGCCCTAACGACCATTTCTCAACTCGCAGGAGAACAATATGGCAGTCAAACCAATTCCGGACGGATATTCTTCCGTCACTCCCTACCTCATTGTCGACGGCGCGGCCGACGCAATCGCGTTTTACAAAAAAGCATTCAACGCAGTGGAAATAATGCGCATGGACGGTCCCGACCACAGGATCGGGCATGCGGAAATCAAGATCGGCGATTCCCACATCATGCTGGCCGACGAATTCCCGGAGATGGATATTCGCAGCCCGAAAACACTGGGCGGGGCCGGCGTCAGCATCATGCTCTACGTGGAAGACGTGGATGCGGTTTTCCCGCGGGCAATCGCCGCCGGCGGCACGCAGGTGCGGCCGCTGCAAGACCAGTTCTACGGTGACCGCTCCGGCACCCTGAAAGACCCGTTCGGCCATGTCTGGACCGTAGGCACGCACATCGCTGACTATTCGGACGAAGAAATACGCGAGCGCGCCGCTGCCGCCATGAAACAAACCAGCTGACCGGCGATTGCGCAACAGGCACGCGCAGCGATCCGCCTCGTTTCCAGGAGGATCGCCGACGTCCGCTTTATAACCCATTGCCCCACAACATGCGGGAATTGCTTGCCTGTAGCGCGCCGTTGTTATACTCTGCGGCGACACAGCAAATTCTCCAGTCAAATACTGCTGTCAAGGACGTTATCGGGCTGAAAAGCAATTGCCAGCCCAGCTGACCCCAATCTCCTCTAATCCGTTTGCCTGCGACTGGCGCCTTGTAGAAGGCGACAGGCCGATATTATTCTATTGAGTTGTCATGTCTTTTTCTGAACTCGGCTTGTCCGAAGCCATCGTTCGTGCCGTAACCGAACACGGATACACCACCCCTACTCCCATCCAGACCCAGGCCATTCCTGCGGTGCTGGCAGGCGGCGATTTGCTGGCCGGCGCCCAGACCGGCACCGGCAAGACCGCCGGCTTCACGCTGCCTGTGCTGCACCGCTTGTCGACTTCGGCCACCAACCCGACCGGCAGCCAGCGCCCGATCCGCGCGCTGGTGCTGACACCGACCCGCGAACTGGCCGCCCAGGTCGAAGAAAGCGTGCGCCTGTACGGCAAATACCTGAAGCTGACTTCGGCGGTGATTTTCGGCGGCGTCGGCATCAACCCGCAAATCAAGCTGCTCAAGCATGGCGTCGATATCCTGGTGTGCACCCCGGGCCGCCTGCTGGACCACATGCAACAAGGCACCGTCAACCTGAACCACGTGGAAATCCTGATCCTGGACGAAGCCGACCGCATGCTGGACATGGGCTTTATCCGCGACATCAAGAAGATTCTTGCCGTGCTGCCGAAGAAACGCCAGAACCTGCTGTTCTCGGCCACCTTCTCGGACGAGATCAAGATCCTCGCCGACAACCTGCTGAACTCGCCGGCCATGATCGAAGTGGCGCGCCGCAACTCGACGGTCGAAGTGATCCAGCAAAAGATCCACCCGGTGGACCGCGACCGCAAGCATCCGCTGCTGGCGCATTTGATCAAGACTCACCAATGGTCGCAAGTGCTGGTGTTTACCCGTACCAAACACGGCGCCAACAAACTGGTCGAGCAGCTGGAAAAAGACGGCATCAGCGGCATGGCGATCCACGGCAACAAGAGCCAGTCGGCGCGCACCCGCGCGCTGGCCGAGTTCAAGGACGGCAGCCTGCAGGTGCTGGTTGCAACCGACATCGCGGCACGCGGCATCGACATCGACCAGCTGCCGCACGTGGTCAACTACGATCTGCCTAACGTACCGGAAGACTATGTCCACCGGATCGGCCGCACCGGCCGTGCCGGCGCTACCGGCGAAGCGGTATCGCTGGTATGCGTGGATGAACACCAGATGCTGAAAGACATCGAGAAGCTGATCAAGCGCGAATTGCCGAAGGAAGTGATTGCCGGTTTTGAGCCCGATCCCAATGCCCGCGCCCAGCCGATACAACTGCGCAGCGGTGGCGGTGGCGGCGGCAATCGTGGCGGCGGTGGCGGACGCGGACGATCGCAAGGTGCAGCGCCTGGCGTCAAGCCAAGCCACGGCCCTTCCCGCGGCCACGGCGGCGGCAATGGCTCGGCGCCACGTCCTGCGGCGCCGCGCCGTTCGGGCGGCCGCGGCCGTTAATCCTCGCTGGCGCTGAATGCGCGATGCCGGCTCGACCGCCATCGCGCATTCAGCGCCACGCCCTCCTCGCCGATTCAGTTCAGGCAATCAGTCAAACCATCATAGAGATCGTCATGCTCGAGCCCGGCAACGGCGCGTGGAGCGGCCTGTCGCCCGCTAGCGCACTGTAAAACGACGCTACCGGCGTCTGCGCCGCCAATGGCGTGCGGCAGGCCCAGGTGCGCGCATCGACCACCACCTTGCCGTTGGCAGCATCGATTTCAGCATTGCTGCCGGCAAATACCCAGACACATTCTCCCATCGTGCCATCAGACTGCCGCACCGAACAGCGGTAGCGCAGGGCTTGCAGATTGCTGAACTCGCCCTCGCAGAAGGTATCGCCGCAAACATCGTCGAAATCCCGCCGCAGCCGCCCCTCGAGGTCGTAGAAAGCATCCCAGCTTTGCTCATGGCCAGGGTAATGCACAGCGTCGACATATTCGGCTGCGCTTGCCGGCATCGCACAAGACGTCAGGGCGCCGGCTGCGCACAGGAGCGCCGCCGTCCAAACCAGCACACTACTGATAAACCGACCAAGCACGATCTTGCAGTATGCGAAAAAACGTAAATTACGGGACAAGCTGGCTGCAGCAGGCATGCGATTCTCCTTCAGTTAGGAACAACGGTGTGCGGCACCAGACAGATGCCAATAATGCATCATATTGTTGCGCGCACCATCCAGCCAATAAGCGCGAGCCTAACTTGATCGAAGGAAAATTTGACGAGAAGGAAACAGGCAGGAAAAATCCGCAAATATGTGTCGCAGGTGAAATATTGCAAATAGGGATGTCGACAATGGAATGCCGTGTTGAAAGTCAGGCTAAAACTGGTCCGGCCGGAGGGAATCGAACCCCCAACATTTCGGGTAGAAGCCGAATGCTCTATCCAGTTGAGCTACGGCCGGATTCATACGCCTGTCGCCTTGATTCCGATCGTGAGATCGCTTCATTGCCGCGCTTGCTTTTCTTCAAGCACAAATGAAAAATGGGGCTGTCCGAAGACAGCCCCATTTTATTTTTTGGTCGGAGTACAAGGATTCGAACCTTGGACCCCCTGGTCCCAAACCAAAGTGCAAAATCGGAGCTTCTTTTAAATCAATGACTTGGCTTTCGCCCATTGCAGGAGTATAGCAGAGTCGTGCAGAGAAGAGAATATACGAGTCACGCAAAAGTCACGCAATTTTACCGCCTAGAAATTGCAAAATAATTCATTTTATTTGACCGTATTATATTCACCTGCAATAATCCGGCAACTTTCAAAAAAGCAATAAAATACAGGGATAAAATGCCAGTCGATCTAAGCCAGTTCCAGAACTGCACAACCGCAGCATGCTCCACCGAAATGGTGGCAGAGTTTCATTTAAGCCAAACAGTCTGGGGCAATGACGTTGTTTTTGATGAACCAGTGCTGCCGAATGGTAAGCCGGCCGAGTTGTGGCGCAAGCCATCGGCCATCGTGGTCGTGCGGAATAGACAAACTGGGGAAGAATATCAGGCTGGTCGCGACTATTCGCTGACGGATGGCAAGTTGGTCATCCCGGGTGGGTCCCAAATCCCGGTCTACCCGAACTTTCAATATGCCAAACTGCCTGGCGTGCCTAAAATCTGGCAATCGGTGACCAAGAAAAATAAGCCGCTGCGGATCGAATCGACCTATCAGCTGCACCAGGTCGCGGTGACCTACGTGGCCAGCGCGTTCGGTAATCAACCAGTGCAGTTCGGCAGCCTTCCAAGAACGCAGGGAAAAATAGCCAATGGTGAGATACTTACCACCGATTTTCTAGGTGATAGCATCACTGAGGGATCCGACTCGACAAAAGCGAAAGAGCAAAACCCAAATCAGCCCGGTTGGGTAGATTTGACGGCTGCCATGCTGTCGAATGGTGGAGATGGGAAGTTTTACTGGCGCAACCTGGGCGTTGGCGGATGGTCGACCAATGAAGGCCTGCCGAATCTGAAGAAGAAACTTGACGGCACATACAGCGATTTGATGGTGATCGGCTTCGGCATGAATGACACTGCAGCACAGATCCCATTGGAGAAATTTGAAGAGAACACGCGTGAGATGATTCGCGAGGTTCGCAGAAAATCTCCGGAGACTGAATTTTTGCTGGTGTCCACCTGGCTCGGCAATCAAGAATGGAAGCCGATGAATACCGGCCGGCTGTTCGCTTATCGCCGCGCGCTCCTGCGCATCGTCAATACGACCAAGGGCGTCGCCATGGCCGACATGACCACAATGAGCAAAGAGATACTGGAAAAGAAGAGTTTTTATGATGTGACAGCCAACGGGGTGAATCACCCGGCCGATTGGATGTATGTCGCCTACGCCCAAGTTGTCGCTGAAGCTATCCGCGGCCAATACCCACCAGAATCAGCAAAAGCTACTGCAGCAAAATAATGACGAAAATATCAAGCCAGTTGTCTACCGCAGAAGTCCACCTAACGCATCCGAAATACCGGCCCGACATCGACGGTCTGCGCGCAATAGCTGTGCTGTCGGTGGTCATATTTCACGCGTTTCCGTCGCTTCTGAAGGGCGGCTTTATCGGCGTCGATATTTTCTTCGTGATTTCCGGTTTCCTGATTTCGACCATCCTCTTCAGCAGCCTGGAGAAAGATCAGTTCAGCTTCATCGAGTTCTACGCGCGGCGCGTGAAGCGCATCTTCCCTGCTCTACTGCTGGTGCTGGCCAGTTGCTACCTATTCGGCTGGTTCGTCCTATTCGCCGATGAATACAAGCAGCTGGGCAAGCACATTGCCGGCGGCGCCGGATTCATCAGCAATTTTGTACTGTGGGATGAGAGCGGATATTTCGACACTACCGCCGAGATCAAGCCGCTGCTGCATCTCTGGTCACTGGGTATCGAGGAACAGTTTTACATCTTCTGGCCGCTTATCCTGTGGGCAGCCTGGAAGTGGCGCGTCAACGTGCTGACGATCACCCTGCTGATCTTGGCGGTGTCGTTTGCATGGAATATCGAGCATGTCGGCAGCGATCCGGTCGGCAGCTTCTACTTACCAGGCGCGCGGTTCTGGGAACTATTGTCAGGATCGATGCTGGCCTATCTGGCGTTGCATCGTAAAGAATGGTTTGCGGGGAAGAATTCCAAGTTCCAGAGTGCCCAGGGATTCGCCGGCGCGGCGCTGTTGATCATTGGACTGTGCCTGACGACCAGCAAGAGCGCGTTCCCTGGCTGGTGGGCGCTATTTCCCATCGGTGGCGCTGTGTTGATAATCTCAGCCGGCCCTAGCGCCTGGTTCAATCGTGCCATCCTAGGCAGCCGGCCGCTTGTCTGGATCGGTCTAATCAGCTTCCCGCTCTACTTGTGGCACTGGCCGCTGCTGACCTTCGCGCGCATCATTGAGAGCCAGCAGCCGGCGCCGGCAGTCAGGATCACGGCGGTATTGCTGGCCGTGGCGCTGGCGTGGCTTACCTATCGCTTGGTCGAGCGACCAATTCGCGGCGGCGCCAGCAATCTGAAGACGCCGATTCTGACCACGCTGATGCTGGCCATGGGACTTACCGGCTACGCCACATATGCAAAGGATGGTCTGCCGGCGCGCGCCAACATCAGATCAGCGGAGGCGATCAATGCGCAGTTCGTCGGCCCAATCTGGAAATACACGCAAAATGAAACCTGCCTGAAGAAATACCCGTTCAAGGATGCCGAGAACTACAGCTACTGGTTTTGCATGGCCAATAGCGAAGCGGCGCCGACAGTGCTGATCATCGGGAACAGTTATGCGAACCAGATGTACTACGGCTTGGCCAATAATCCAGTGCTGAGCAAGAACAGTATTTTGTCGATTGGGGATTGCGATATTGCGAGGGGATCTGAAGGGCCAGCAGAAGCCGGTAGCCGGATTCCGTGCCGTGGTGAAGGGCCAGAGCGCCAGCTCCAGTTTATTGATGGGATCGTGGCCGCGAACAGCTCGATCCAGTATGTGATTATTGACGGTCTGAGCTATACACCAGACGCGCAATATACGGCGAACCTGGAAAAGATCATTGCCAGATATGAGGCTGGCGGCAAGAAAGTGATCGTATTCCGGCCGCATTTCCGGCTCGACTACGACATCAAGGCATGTTTCGCGCGGCCGCTGAAGGAACCGCAGAAGGATTGCCTGATGCCGATGGAGCGCGCCAAGGACCTGCACGCCGCGTTTGAACCGCTAGTGACCGAAATCACCGCCAAGCATCCAGAAGTAAAATTCTTCGACCAGAATCAGCTCTTCTGCGACGACAAGCAATGCTCCATGGTCAAGGACGGCCTGCCGCTATACCGAGATGAATATCACCACCTGTCCGTCTTTGGCAGCGGCGAACTGGCGGCGATTTTTGCAAAATGGGCAGAGACAAATGCGCCTGGCATACTGAAAAAATAACCGGCTACTGACCTGGCGCCATCCCGTTTTCTTTGATGAACGCCTGAGCAGCCCGGCCGGCGGCCGCTGCTTTCTCAGATTCCATAATCAGTTGCTTAACAGCTGCGTCCACTTCTGGAGAAAGTAACCGGCCGGCGGTATCGGTTCCATCGCCGCTGCTGGCGCTTGGGGAATTGGCTTGTCCGGCAGCGCTAGGACAGAAGGTGGCGCCGACGCGCAAGCGCTTAGCAGCAGCGAGAGAAGTAGTAAGAGTCGTGATTTCATTGTCGTGTGCCTTTTGAATGTTGGCGCTGGTCCCCAGCTGGATGGTCTTGAGTAGAGCATTGTCTGAGGTGCGTTTGTCGATCGCGTCCTTGTTGGCCAGCGCTTGGGCCACGTTGGCGGCATCCCACTTAGCCTGCACCACAGCCTCGCCAGCACTACGCTCGTGCAATCCATAGGCCAGCAGCAGGGCCAGCACAATCAGCACCTCCCAGCACCACCGTGGCACGATCTTGAGCATGCCAAGCACAGCGCCTGGGCCCAATGCCGCCATCACTGCTATCGCGCCACCTACTAGCGCCCCGCCGCCGGCCAGGAATGCCCAATGGTGAGTCAACAGACTCCAAAGTGTCGTGATCATGCTGGTGGCTCCGTTTTAGACTTCAAACTGATACCCAAGCCGCCGCCGACCAGAAGCGAACCGAAACCGATACCGAATGCTTCGTAATCGAGCGCGTGGGTCTTCCAAATGCCCACGCAAGCGCCGCCGAGGAAAACTAGGACGGCGCCGGCGAGGTAGACGCGGCCAGGATCATAGGTGACACCATCAGGCCCAGTCAGGCAGTGCGAAATCACAGTTTTTATGGTTGCAAACATCACTTCACTCCTAAAGCAGCTTTCGCTTTTACCCACAATGCGCGGCGTTCCACCTTACCGGCCATGGCTGGGCCGTTGATGGCCCGGGTGATGGCATCGAAATTACCAAGGTCAGCCAGGGCATTGCAGCCGTTGGTCTGCCAGTACATGGCCGCAGCAGCAGCGCCCCATTCCGGCAGCGCTACAGCATCCGGATCGGCCACAAAATCCGGAACGTCAGTACCGTGCAACTTCCGCAGGCGGTCGCGCGCGCTGGCATAGTTGCGCAATCCGGTCAGTTGGATCGGCCCACGCCCGCGATATTTCCAGCCATCACCGGACGATTCCGGCCCATTGCCGTTGCGCAGCGCATAGACGTGATTGGCGATCGCCTCCGGCTTGTGCGCGAATTGCTGTGCCGTCGCTGGGGTGAATCGCCCTTTGAACACGGTCAGCAGCGCCTTTGCCTGGTAATTCAGATTCTCAACCACTGCAGATAGCCCGTTGCTCTCATAACCGACCTGAGCAAGAAAAGCAGCCTGGCGTGCCGGCGTGTTGATGGAAAAATCGGCCATCGCGTCACCCAGCGCATGTAACCACGCTTGAGAGGTAGTGATCTTGGCGCCCGTCGAGGTGCTTATTTGAGCAGCGGTAATCACTGATCCCCCCATCTCGGCAAATGGCCGTTCTTCAAGGCCCAAATAGCAGCCCCAACGGTAATAATTGGCGCCGCCCATCTCGCCAAGCGGCCTAGAGTGCGCCCGCACCATGCGAAGAAAGAAGCACCGGTTTTTGCAACCTTGAAGATTTCCACCAGCTCGGCTGTGCTTTCGATATTGGCCTTCGTCAAAGCCGTATTTATCGAGAGCGCATTGTGCAGCTGCTCAAACTGTTCCTTGCCGGCCGCCAGTTGGTCGTACATAAACTCGCGAAATTGCTGCTCGCTCATCGAAAGGAGCTTTTCCCGGTGTTCGTCCATTAGGCACCGCCTTTCGCATGGAGAGCTTTCAGTTCATCGGGGGAATAAATAAATCCAGGTAAAAGGAATGCCTGTACATTCCAGACAGGATCGCTTTCTTCGTGCCGTCCGTGATTCTTTCCACGATGGTGAAGTTCGCACAGAGGAAGCTGGTTGTATTCCGAATCGACGAAGGTCAGCGGCAGATCCGGATCAAATATCTCCCAATCAAAGCCCTGTGTCAGCCGAATCAGATCCCAAATCGCGTGCTTCTTCGGGATCGGGACGATGCGTTGCAACTTGTGTGACCACATCACATCCGTGCGGTTTGTAGCCACATCGCGGATCCACTTCCAATTGATCGCATGGCTATATGCCCATTCGAAAAACCGATGATGCGACTCGACCTTTTCTTCGTCCCCACAAACCGAGCAAACATAGCCGCCCTCGTCCTTCATGTGCTTCTTCGACGCGCGGAAAATAGCAGATTCTGTGCGTGGCTCATGTCCTGGATAGTAAGTGTCCTCGGTCAAGGTGTCGCGCTTCTCATGCTCTCCATCAGGTACCTTCAATACGTCTGATGCTGTCATAAATTCTCCAGGCAAAAAAATACCCGCCGAAGCGGGTTGGGTGGATTGATCGGCTTAGCAGCCGCGGATTGTCAGGCCATCGAGGGAGATATAGGAGCCAGATCCCATGTTGTAGATTTGCAGCGTGCGCGTTGCCTTGTCTATCAGCACGTCCGCATGCGCGCCATCTGCCCACACCTGCCGGGGATCGGTGCCGGCGGCAATCGGTATATTTTCTGGAAGCAGCAATATCTGGGTTGCGTTAGCTCGTGATGCCCCCGCCAGCGGACGCAGTTGCCCCCACAATGTGGTGTTTCCCTGGGCGTCCATTGTGTATGTCGGACTGGTATAGCCAAATGCCCATGAATTGAGCGCATAGGATGTAGCAAAGCCAGTATTGCCAAGTACCCGGCTAGGCGTCTTGATCAGGCGCCCTGCCAGGAATTTCGCAATCGCATAGCCCTTCAGCCGCGCAAAATATGGGGTATCGTGGATATTGTCGAAATTTCCGGTATCGAAGCCAAGATTGCTCCAGTCAGTACCGGCATAGCCATTCCTGTAGAAGGACAGCTGCGCTCCCAGCTCCTGATTCAGGTCCAGCGTGTCGACGCCCATGTCAGCACATAGGCGCTGCAGGCTCATTCGATAATTTGCGCCCTGGTCATAGTGCGATGACAGCTGGCCAATGCCAGGCCCGACTTGGCCTTGCGTGTACCACATCGAGAAGATCGAAAACGTGGGTATCACGCCCCGTGTTTGGCAGTACTGGATAATTTGCTGGACATTCGAGAGATAGGTAGCGATAGCCACTGGCCCCTGGACATCGTTCGTGCCGATGTCAAAGTGCGCGCGTGACGCGTTTCCCAATCCGACGGCTTGCAACTTCGCCAGGCATTGGGCGCTTGCATCACCTGCAACGCCGTTGTTGGCGATCTGGACGCGCAGGCCACCAGTTCCTTCCAACGCTTCTCGTATCGAATCAGCCAAGGTGCCGTATTTAGGGCAAGTCTTTGAATCGCCGCCGAGATACAGGCTCAGCGCTTGCCTGCCTCCGAAGAACTTGTTTGTCGCCCTGGTCCAGCCGGTGGTCGTCACCGCCGCAGCACCGGAATAGGTGACGATCGTTCCGAATCCAGCCTGATAAATCTGACCGGATGTTTCCAGCGTTACAATTTCTGAGCTGTTCCACATTACCGAGAAATTCGTCGGTGTGTTGATGCGAATAGACCAGACGCTGTTGATGCCGGCGTAACTTGCATGCGACGGAAGCGCCGGGACAGAAACCGCATTGTAGATGGCAGTCTGACCGATGAGTTTTACGAACAGCGACGGCATCGCATTGGCCAGCGTGCCGCAATCGAGCCCGTAATAGCCATTGGTCGTCCTGATCATTGCATGCAGCAGCTGGTTTTGATTGACGATTCCGCCAAATACGGCCGCTATCTCGTCACCGGCCACCGCCGGCAGCATGGAAACATGCCGCATATTGTCAAACGGGGGCTGCAACGTCACCGAATTGGCAGTGGCTGACGCCGCCGAGGCAGGAACGAAGGTGTCTCCGGCCGGCCACGCCACCGCCAAATTCAACAGTGCAGAATTTGCCTGAATCGATGCAACAGACGAATGGTCCAGATCGCCAGGCCCGATATACAATGCCTTTGCCGACCAGTCCTGATTCTCATGCGCCGAGAATGTGTAAGTATCCTGCAGGTTCACGCAGAATATCTTGGTATCCCGGACGACACGAACCTTTTGGTTATACAAAATGGAATCGTCAGGGAATACCAGCGTGACGCCCACATCGACGTCCAGCACCACCGTTCCAATTGGCGTAACGCTGGAATTGGCGAACAGGTATTGCCCGACGCCAGCGGCCGTGCGTGAAAACTTGACGGTGCCGCCGGCGCCGAGTGCCGTAATGGCATTCGACAGTGGCGCATCGTTAGCGGTCGCGTTGTCGTCGGTGCCGCCGTAATCGAGTATGTTTTGGCTAATCATCACAGATCGCAGCTGAAGTAAGCTAAACCAGGCGTCGACGTGACGGCAATCGGATCACCAGCGGTCAGGCCGGTCCAATTTCCCGTTATGTTGAACGCCACGGTGTTGTTGGAAATACTGCCAGTCGATGGCGATGCCGTAGTAGTTGTGGCAGTACCGACCCCGGATTTAGCAACTGACATTGAAGTGCCTCCCAAACTGATTGTCGGCAGTCCGCGCAGCGCAACGGCGCTGAAAATGGCGATACTGATGTACGTGCCAGCGCCGCCATATGTCCCGGTCAGCCCGGTCAGGTTCATTGCAAACCCGCGACGTTGGCAGAGAGCTAGTTCCTGTTGGAACTGACGGCGCTCGAAGGTTGTAGCGATCCCGCCATATTCCAGCTGCACATTGGAGACGGTACCGGCACCGAATTCGACGATCACATTCTGCGTGCCGCTGAGACTCACTACCAATGGCGATGACGCATACGATGGCGCGCCAGATCCTGAGTTATATACGCGCGCCTGCGCACCACCAACCCACGACAGTGTGTGATAACCAGCATCAATCTCGGCATTTTCAATGATGTTCTGAAACGATCCGACGATCGTCACGACCTGGCCTTGAGCGGCGCCAGTAAATGTCATTGTCGAGCTGGCGGTCGATGACTTCCAGCAATCAAATCCATATGCCCCGACTGCTAATGCCGTCCCGCTGACATACGAGCGCTGATTAATCTGAAAGCGGCCATTGATTAATTTGTTTCGCCCGTACAATTGCCCGATTTGAGGGGCTTGATTCGATGCGGTAGCCGCAGGTACCTGTTGTGCACCACCTGCACATTCCATCAGCACACAAATTGGGTTGCCGCTATTGATTCCAGGAATGGTGGCTTTCATCAAGGTCGCCGTGCTATTCAACAGCAGCTCATTACCCTGCAATGGGAGAAGTCCGAGGCCATAAATAGGAATTGCAATTAGACCATCTGGTGAATATGTCGATGCGCCAGTGTTGGTATGTGCAATAAGAACCTGCTGCACAACGCCATTGGTCCATGTTCCAGAAAGCAGCGGCGGAACATTGGCCGCAGCATAGGCATTGACTGCGCCAGTGTCAGAAATAACGACTTGTGTTTTTGCGGCACCACGAATAGCCGCTATGAAGTTCGTTTCGAGATTCGCTGAGTTGCCGTCATCATTCACGTTCTGCCCAGACTGATCGGCGATAAATTGCGCGACCATGTTGGCAACGAATGCCGACTGGCGGAGCGTAGTATTAATCTGCTGCGAACTAGCCACACCAGATTGATAGCCATTCGCCAGAATGGCAGTCAACGAAGCATATGCTGTTGGAGTTAAGACGTTCGCACTCCCACCCAAACCGAAGGTTTGAATTTGATTAGTTGCCATTTCAGTCCTTAAAGAGGTGTAGCCCAGGCACCGGTATCAAAACCGGAGACAGTTGAATTTGTGACGTCGAAGCCAAAGAACGGAGCGCTAGGAATGCTGGGTACGCTGTATCCAGTGATATGAACTCCCTCTGGTTTGAGAGCCAGATAGCCGCCTTTGAGCAATGCAATAATTACTGCTGGTGGGGTGGGGCCCAGGATATTGACGGTCATCGTCATGTCTTGGTTATCGGTCGCAAAGCATGTGCTGCCATATGCTGCGAACACTCCAGACATGATTGTTTGGAAGCTGCCTAATGTGCTATCCCAACGATTCGCACCTATCTTCGCGCGTAGCATCGTTCGATATGTTGTGTCATCAAGCTTGGTTAATCCCTGGGTAGGGTCAAACGGCCCCCGCCATGACCCCTGGTCAAATCCGAGACCAGTTGTATCGAATGAAAAATACACATTCGGCAGTGGGACATTTACGTAACGCGATAGCCCGACCCATTGCCCAACGATGTCAAGTTGCGCCCCTATTGCTTGGTCTAAATCAAAGTTTGCGGGGATGTCGTTATATGTGTTTGTAAGATTTGTAAAGCAGCCGGCAACTGCGCTGACCATCGCCGTGAAGTTTGGCTTACCTGCGTGTTCCGACGTAATGAGGCCGGTGTAATCAGATACCTGGGCCATATCAGACCACCGTGATCGTTACGTTTGCTGGCAGGCATGTCGCATTCTGATTAAAGGCAATCGCAATATCAGAACTACCGCCATTGACAGTAAGCGTGACGATCTCGAACGTTGATCCATCTGCTGATCCGTTCAAGTTGGCTGGCAAATAAAGCCTGGTTAGCAGGACGCTTTGGCCTATCTTGAGTGCATTGATATACGCAGCGACAGCGTTTTGAATTTCCGTTGCGATCGCGCTTGTGTACCCTGTAAGGGCATGCAAAGAAATCGCCACAGAGATTGAAACGGGCGTGGGTACGTAATAGCGGATCGTATGGGGGATGCCCACCGAGTCAGTTACAACCTGCGATGTCGTACCATATGTATACGCGCCAGGAGTCTTTTTCTGAGCAATGGCGGTAGCAATTGCAAGAGATGCGCCGCCCTGCACAACAAGAGAAATTGAATGTGCGGGTAGCCCGTTGCTATCGGTTACTCCAGTATCGTTCTCATAGCCAGCGACTTGTGTCACACCTGGAACGGCATACACCGCCCCGATGATTCCCGCCATCACAGTCAAAGATGGCAGTGCAACCGAGGTTGTTTGGCGTTGGCGCAGTGCTGAGTCTGTTTCAACGGCAGAGCCTGGGCTTGCAACGCTCGCATTTGTGACGCTCTGCCATCCTAGCGTTGGCGTAGCCATTCCAGTCAGAGTGTTAATAGCTGCCGTGATGGCGCCGGCAACTTCACATGTGGCTGTTACAGTAATGGTTCCGCCAATACCTATTACAACTGACGAAGGTAAATCCCATCGGTTATTGAAGGTATCTGTGACGACGCCATTTGTTATGGTAGTACCAGCAACGCCCGTCAGAGTAACGTTGCATGTCGAATTCCCGCCCAACTGCCGAGTCATGCCATTGATTTTTACATTGCTCGAAAGCGCGTTACCCTGACCAGTTGATGGGCTAAAACTGTTGTAAACAGCTACTGCGGCGCTATTTGCATCATTAATAGCCGATGCAATAATCCCGAGGAATTGCCCATCTTGGCTATCGTTTCCAAGATATACGTCACTTCCATAGATTGCCTGAAACTGCGCCTGCAAAAAAGCAAGCACATCGGAGTAAGCGGGCACACTGATCCCCGCCGTCGTAATAACCGGCGCTGTAGTCGTGATTGTCATTACAGGGTGGCCTCTATTGGCGTGGATCCGTAGATCGTGTCGATCGTGGCTGAGACTGAAAGAGAACGAGTATTCCCATTGAAGGAACTCGAATAGCTCAAAATTGAATTAACTCCAGGAGTGCTTAGGATGCGATCCTTGATAACTGCGTCATAGGTCTGCATCGTGTATTTGCCCAATACTTCTGTGCGCCAAGGCGTTCCATCTGAGGTATCGAGAAACCATTCGCCAGTAAAAAGAAGAAGTCTGGTTTGCACTGCTTGACCGACCGCATCAGGTACATTGTTCCAATAGTCAGATTGCTGATGGCCAAAGGAAAAATCACCCGAAGCCGTTAGCTTCCGGTATCGCATTGATATTCCCCTTTGATTTAGTTCGGTGGATTGGTGTTGCTGCCAGCGCCGTTCTCGTGATGCGTATGGGTGCTGTCTATAGCCTTACCATTCGATGTAATTGATCCAACGAAATTGATGATTCCAGTAACGGTTGCAGCTATACCGCTTGTGGTGCTACCTGCCATGCCGGCAAGCCATGTAAGCAGCCCCTGAATAGTTACCGCGCCAGTAAATAGATTTGTTGGGGCATCTACTTCGAAACCGCCTGGAGCGACGATCTTAATTTTTTGGGTAGTCGGGTTCAGATCAAAATAGGTTGATGCATCATTGCTGCGCAACTGAACTGATGTCGTGCTTACTCCGGAAATGACAGCAGACTGGCTAAATGGACCTGGCAGCGCAAAACCATCTGAAAGATCCATCATCCGCGGCTCATATGGAACTTGAACGCCGCCCGACTGCCACCAGCTATCAATGCATCGCGCCGAAAACACCATAAGGCATTCGTCGCCCTTGGCGATCGGGAATGTCAAAGTGCAGCCGCCGCCTCGCGGATAGCAAACCGGAACATCTGGCAATAGCGGCAGATTGACGTTTCTCGTTGTGCCATCCGGATTTGTTACAGTCCCCTGTATTGCCGGCTGGACCGTGACCGTCATTGCGACCTGATTAAACGATTGAATAATCCCTGGCAGCGCTGTCCATAACCCAGCCTTGAAACCATTTAACATGACCCGCATCGACTCTTCCGGGTCGTCGTAGCGCTCTTTGTCATCAATGGCCATCTGGAACCGCCGTCAAAGTTGGGCCACCGATCGGAGCGGTTCCATCAACTGCGATACAAATTATCTCGGTATAAAAATTCATCCCGCGCGTATCGCCATTGTGTGAAACGCAAATAGCCTTGTAATAACCATCTGCATCAAGACTTGGGAAGAAATCAGCGGCAGAAAACTGCACATTGACCTGCGTCTGTTGCACGCTTGCGTTGTCAATTTGAATTTGTCCACCGGCTTTGATATTTGGATTCAGAAGCGCTCGGATAACAATTCCGTTGATGGTTTGTTGCGGAACCCCAATCATTCCCGTTTTTGCCGTCAATACAATCGCCTGCCCTGGCAACACGCTCTTCTTTGGCACAATATTTACTTGGCCGCCATCGATATACCAGTCCGCCTGCTGGCCGTCCGCAAGCGTTCTGAAGTAATCGCGTGTCATTCCGTAGCAAACCTTGCCACGTGGCGCCGGATTGGCCGTGAACGTTGGTATGTATCCTTGATTTACTTGATAGGGCTGGAACGCCTGCATAAGCGCCTTATTCACGGTTGCGGGTGTCCAGCCTGCCGCCAGCGTCGAATTGGCGACTGACCAGTTGTATGCCTCATCAGAATCGGCGGCGACAATCTCTAAAAATGTATCTGTCGCATTTTCTCGGCCAGTTTTGATCTTTGAGATAGTGCCGCTGAATATCAACCCCATATTTCCCGGATACCCTGCCTGCAAAAACACTTTCGTAAATTCCTGCTTGATCGTTCTAACTGTGTTGTCAGAGAGGTTGTAAACTCGAACCTCAAGAGCTTTTAGCGTCTGGGCAGTCGCATTGCGCACATCAAATCGGATGTGCATTTCCGAAAGATCAAGCCCCACTCCATTTGCATCGCCAAGAACAAGCGATACCTGGCGCAAATATTGTTGGCTCATGGGGTTGTGATGAAATAGAGATGGCTTATCGTGCCAAGATTCGTATATGTTGGCACTGCATCTGGATTGCCATCAGTTGAAACAAGGAGACTTCCTGAAATTCCTAGATGTCGATACTGTGCAAGCAGGTCTGCCCCAGTTACTAGTGGGATCCCATCAATAATGTCATTCCCATTTTGATCGGCGATGTTCAGTATCCATCCCCCATTTACGTTATTTCGGTATTGCAAAGAAAATCGATATTTAACGTTGGAAAGAGTGATCTGGAAATTTTGGGCCTCACCGTTCAGTGGTATTTCGTAGACGGTATGCGACATTTATGGCCCCAGTATTGATGTGATCGATCCACTTAATTTGTATAGAGCACTTTGCGGGACGGCTGCTGGTTGTTTAACACCGGCATTCACTGGGGCTGCAGTGCTTGAGGGGTTAGCCTGGACATCGGAAGGCGCTAGGCTTGTCACTTGCGTTTCAACGATGATAATTTGCCGCATCGTTGCCGTTACCATCAGCGCATTTTCGCTATCTTTGTCAGTCGTCACGGCGAGAGATTTAATCAGCATGCTGCTGTATGCGCGCTTGCCAGTGATTAGATCGAATGGCGTCCGAGATTCCTGAAGATCCAAGAGACTTTGGTATATATCCCCAGGTGTATCAAAAGGATTTAACCCGCTAAAAATAGCCCCACTTTGCGACCAACCACAATGCATGGTGACCGCAGCCGGCATCTTGTAAGCGTGGTCTGTGATAGCGGCGCCCTGCTCAACCGGATGATCTGTAATCATCAGGTCGTCTTGATGCTGCTCTTCGATGACCACGTTTGGGATAATTCCGCCAATGCTGCGTCCAGTCCTAAATAGAATGGTTTGCAACTCTCCGCCAATGAGATTAAGGGCAGTCGCAGAGTTGAAATTCACGATACCGCCCCTTTTAGGTTCCTCACCAAACGAGTGTTGACATTGTTCTGCTCAGAACCTACGGCTGCGGCAGTTGCTGCTGGATTGGTAGCCCCGTTGACCGTGACGTTAGTGGTCTGGTTGATGACTGGGGCTATGGACGCCGATGTTTGAGTATTGTTTGCTGCTGGTAGCATTTCGGCGCTATATGGGTTTCCAATCTGAGCCGCACGCATATTCATCAACGCGTCAGTTGCTTCTTTTGCTGTGATGCTAGCCTTGTTATTGCCAGTACCAGCATAATAGGACTCACCAGTAGCGGGATTGGCAACGCTGGCCCATTCTTTTGACATGGCCAGTACTGCTGCGTTGGCATCCTTCGACTTGCCACTGATGAAATCGCCTATTTCCTTGCGCTTAGTGCCGATCAGGTATTCATTGAAAATCCTATCTTGCATTGCAGCATCGAATTTCTCGTCGCCCTTCAGCCCCATTGATTTAACCGCAGCAGACATCGTAGGCGTGATCAGCTGATATTTCCCTGCCGCGTTGAATTCCTTGTTTGCTTGCGCATCCATAACCTGCTGCACGGTCATGCTCGAGAGATCCCGCGTGCTTGCTTTGTAATTTCCAGCGGCGCCAAGGTTCACCGAGTTGTAATCGCCCTCGCCGCGGCCAATGAGATCCGCGAGGGAATTTACTTTCTTACCGCCCGTGACCGCTGCTGGCTTCTTGCCATTATTGACATCGATGGCCTCCTGCGCGTCCTTATTTCCTAAGAATGCAAAAACATGGGCCAATCCCGCCCCGATGGCATTCCCTACCTTTGTTCCAGACAAGTATTTTGTGCTGAGCTTTTCAATCCACTCATAGGCAGACTTGATGGCGTCGCGCACTGCGGTGATGCCCTTGACAGCCGCAGTAATTGCCGGCTCCCAGTCACCCCAGTTAATGAGGCTCTTACCGCCCTTTTGCCATACTTGATAATCGTCCCACAACAGCAATATTGCCGCCGCTAGCGATAAGATGATGCCGATCGGCGAAGCAGTAAATGCTGCATTCAGTGCATACCATGCAGCTACCAAAAGGCCAACTGTCTTGAGAAAGTCTTTCGTAGTCTCGTCTAAATTGTCCCATTGCTGAATCAGCCACTCGATAACCTGAACAGCCCGAAGCACAAGCGTGCTTATGACATCCGCTAGGGTGAGGACAACAGATACAATTTTCCCAATTACTACGGAAATCTTGTCAAAATTCGCAACCAACAGTTCGCGGAATTTTTTGATGCTATCGCCAATGCCACCAGCCAAGGTAGAGCCAACTTTGACCGACAGGATCTGCAGAGATGCGCCAAGAAGCCGTAGTTCATTCATGAACTCATGCGATGCTTTGGCAGCTTGCTGCGAATCCACCCCAGCCGCATGCAGCATGGCTTTGTACTGTTCGCCGAACTCACCAAGTCCCTCACGCATTGCCATCAGGGTCTTTTCATCGATCCCCAATGTTTGCGCATAGGCATTCGCCCGGTAATATGGCATCTCGCGGAATTTCACGCCGAGATCAGCCATGATCTCCGTTGTATCGCGCAACTCGCCATTGGCCTCTTTTGTGCCAACGCCGAGCGAATTAATTAGCCCAGACGCACCAGGGCTATTGCGCATGAAGCGAGCAAGGTTTTCCAGAGATCCGCGCGCGCCCTCCGCTGTCGATCCCAGCTGACCCATCGCAAAACCAAATGATTGAATATTCTCAACGCTTGATTTTGTGCGAATCGATGCAAAATATACGTTTTCCAGCCCAGATGCGATTACTGCTACGGCAGCGGTAACTGCCTTTGCAGCGACCTCGATCTCTAGGCCCAACTTTACTGCCTGCGCAGTCGCGCCAGCGATACCACCGGTAAATTTGGAAAGCCCCGCATCGTCCAGCTTGAACCCAAGCGATACCAGAAACTCCTTGATTACCGATGCATCACTCATCTCTTAACCCTCGCGCTATTGCTTGATTTTCGGCAATTACATCTAGCGCCTCATTCATGCGCGCAATATCTACAAGACCAATTCGGCCGTTTAGCAATGATTCGTATCGACACATTCCCTTAACAACTGGCCTCATAATCCAATCTTCATCATCCTGCATCGAAACCCACTTTATGCCGCCGCTTCCGGGGTCGTCGGCAAAGTCAGCGCCCCGGCTGCGCCTTGAAAAAAACCAGAAAGATTGTCCTGAATGACTTTGACGGCGATTTGAATCATTACTGCTAGATCCACTTCGGCAAACATCATTTGCCCATTGACGAAAATGGGGGCCCATTTATTGGTTCCTTGTTCAATCTTAACGACCGACAAACAGGCGTGCAGGATGTAATCGCAATCAGCATCTGGCATTGAGGCAATCGCGCTAGCCAGCGGTACAATCATCTTGCTCAGATCTTTTGCGCCCCCATCGGATTGAGATGCCGCAGCAAGACCGCTCAAAACTGGTATAAGGCGGCGGGAAACGTGGAGCTGTTTAAAAGCGTCCATTTTCCCGCTCCGGTAATTCTTGTCGTTGATGTTGAAGTCCACGATTTAGCCTTTATTGAGCGTAGTTGCCGAGGACAGAATCGATGTAACCAACGTTGAATACCCACTCATTGGATGCACCCTCTTTGGCCATCACGAACTTGGGCTTTTTCTTGAATGCGGCACTCCGTCCCGTATGGGACTCGCCAGTAACTGCGTTGCTGAATGTCAGCACATTGGAACCCCATGTAGCCGAGCTCAAAGCCTGCAGGTTATACATCTGCATGAGCTGTTGATTGACCGGCGATGTCTTCAACAGCCGCACAGTGATGGTGCCAGATTTATCGGCCACCAAATTGTGCATGGCTTCGCCGCCAGCGCCAACCTTCATGACGTCCTTATCAACGTTCATGTCAATGTCGAAGCCTCCCTCATCGGCGCCAGCGCCTTGAGCAAGTTGAAAATTGCCGCCAGGGCCGGTAATAGACCCCGAGAAATCCACAAAACTGTAAGTTGCCATGTTCTATCCTTAGCGATTGACGTTGATTGCTACGTTGGCGAAATGCACGGCGCCGGCCAACTTCACAGCGATTTGAATGGCCGGGGCTTTGCGCGCCTGGCGGTCAGAGATATTTTGCGAAGCGACTGGAGGGGCGTAGATGTAATAGCCCTTGGACAGCGTGTCGCCTGTGTGGAGCGCCCCAAACTGCAGCGATGAACTCCATGTTCCAGGAGCCAACAGCCCATTGGTCACGCCCTGAGCCATTGCCGAATCAAGCACATTGACGATCTGATTGATGCCGGGATCAGTTTGAGGAATCTTTGTTGGGCTCAGATACAGCAAGTTGTAGACGGCAGTTTGAGCATTGTTCTGCAGCCAGTCAGTGCCATGTACTTCATCGAAGAAGTACCCGTTTGCCATTGTTCCTTGCTGGACGATGGCGGTGCTATTGTTGTAGTTGACGAATACATTGCAGCTCTTGGCAGTCAGCGCAGCAGCCTGGGATTCGGTAAGTGTTTCTGCAACAATTCCTGGCTCAGTCTTGAACTTGATTGTGATAGTCGAGTTGTTCTGAGTGAAGTCGACCGTGAACGCGCGGCCGAAGATAGAGATCGCAGCATACGGGCTGGATGAACTGTATTGCGTGAATGTACGCTTGTATCCCAGCGCTTGGAGCTGGCTGGCAATGTCAGTAGTGACGGTGCTGGTCAGGATGGTCGAGTCTTGCGATGTAATCCCGTAGATCCGCGATGGCGTGGCCGCCTCGATGTACCCAGATACCGCCAGATGGTCGGAGACGGCGGCCGATGCCGAGCACACATTCAAGCCATACCAGTCATTCGATACCGTAGCCAGGGTATTGATGCCGCTCAGAAGAGTTTCTGCTGCGACGCCATTAACCGGAACCAACGCGCCAGTCGCCGCAGTCAGGCCGAGCAGCCCGGAGATGTCAGTACCGCTCGATGGTGCTACGGCATAACTAACTGACGAAGGATTCACCCCGCCAGAGAGAACCGCACCAGAAACGGTGATGTTTGTGCTTACCTTCGCCAGAGTAATCGCATTTCCAGCGACGCCAGCAGTTGCTGCTTTGACTGTAGTAACACCAGTCGCTGTAACTGTCGAGTAAGTGCATGTAATCAGATTGACATCGGCAGAGGCAGACAGGAATGCCTGCAGGTTGGCAGATGTAGCCGCTACGCTGGCGCCGATGTTCACCTGGTTACCCACTGCGCCACTTGCAACAAATGTTATGGCCGTGCCAGCGATGGTGACGGTATCTGCGGCGGTTGGATTGGCGGTAAGAGTGATGGTGCCGGACGCGTTAACGCCTGGCCCAGTAGTGGCGCTGGTGATGTCGAGGCGGTTATAGATCGCATTCCAAACGCATGTGGCGGATCCAGCCAAACCGGTTTGCACGATCGATGCAACGCCATTCATGTTGATTGCGGCGCTGAAGTTCAGCGTGGTTGGCGACTTGAGAACGCCATCAATGGTTATCTTGAATGCACCAGCCGTAATGGCATTCCACGCCGACATAGCCTGTTGCGCGGTCGACAGCAGGCCGCCATGCAGCAAACCAGAGGTAGCAGCAGCGGCCCAGAACCCAACATACAGATTGGATGGGGTTGGAACTTGGCCAAAATACAGCGATGCGGCCAGATATTCTGGGGCTGTCGTGCCGAAATCTGCAGCTACACTAGTCAGGCTTGTGTAAGAGCGCAAGCGCTGTGAAACATCAATCACGCCGGGGGTAGAGCCCACCAGCAGCAACGAACCGAAATTGCGCACAGCGGCCGCAATTGGCGACATGACTACGCTGACGTTTACAACATCGCTTACTGCGAGACCTTGTGACATATTGTGTACTCCGTGAGGGACTAATCGGTGATGAGGCCGTTGCCGGCGTTATTGGCGTTTATGGAAAAAGGCGCCGAAACGATGTTGAGAACTGCGTAGGTGCGAACAACTTGGCGGTTGACTGAAAACTTCATGTCGTATCGCCGGAACCAGGTTTGATTAAAAAGCTCTGGGGCAGATATGATTCGATCCATCCCAACGATCCCCATCAGGTTTGAGCGGAAGTATTCGGCGGTCTGCGAGACTTTCAGGCCATCTCGGAACATCGCTGCGTAGCGCTGCCCAAGCGGCCCGTAAAAGCTGCATAGGATTTCTATTTTTTCGTGCTGATATTGCGTATCCGAGCCATTTCCGGCTGGGTTGTGAACTACTGCGGGATTGGAATCAATGTCGATTACCGTGACACCCAACGCGCACCAGTTTGCGGTCGCTTCCGGCTGCTTCGGCGGACTAGGCTGCCACCGCGGACGAACCATATTTCCCGGCAGGCCAGTGAGCCCTACGATAAGCACCTGAAAGATTGAATCAAGGTCAGAATCCTCTAGCGGAGGCGAAGCGACTCCCGGCATCAGAAAGCCGCCAGTGGAACTATCGTTTGCCATGTGTTATCCCGCTACTGGAATCAGGTCGCAAAGCGCCGCGACAAAGCCACGCCCAAAATGTGAATAGTCATTGACGTTGCTTACGGTCCACTGCCTGCCCTGCCAGTTGATAATGTCTGCAGTGAACCCAGATTGACCATCTTGCAAGCGGAAGATCGTGTGGATCATGATGTTGTCCGCCAGGCGCTCGCCCTCTGGGAGGCGGTAAAGAATTTCGCCAGTGTTGCTAGTAATAACCCCAGCGAATGGGGATGTTGATGGTGTATTCACAGAATTCCCATCATTTCCCACAGACTGGGCAATCCGGAGGACGGAAAGACTTGTATCCATGAAATCCGGATCCAGCAAGACTTCCGTGACATCCAATAGCGCCATTGCGATTGCCCATAAAAAAAGCCCACCGGCTAGGGTGGGCTTCAGTGTTAAAAGGGTAGTTCTATTTCTTAGATCGAATCACATAGGTGATCGAGTTGCGATATTGTCCAGTGTCGACAAGCGTATTCTCGCGCGTCACTCCGCGACGTCGGCGCGCTGCCAGGGTAGCTGCGGATAGTGCTGGTTGGATATTGCTGTTTATCATTTCCTTGACTGCATCTTGTGCGATCAACCCAGCGCCCACCAATTGCTTATCTGCGCCGGCCTGGTTGCCGTCAAGAGCGCTTGTGGCACATCGACCAAAACGGTCAGCTACTTGTGACTGCACGGATGCGACACCAGGGACCAGATGCGGCCGCGGTTCAAGATTATTGACTGGCGATCCAGTCTCAAGGATATAGCCTATTGCGGCATTGCTAATGGGTTCTCCCGATTCGCGCTCAGGGGAACTATCGGGTACGCCCACCAAAACATCCTTCTTGGTGAGATCGCTAAAGGCGCGCATGATCTCTGCGACCCTATCCTTCGTGATGGTGACGCCCATGAGTCAAAGCTGCAGGCCGCCAGCACCCATCATTCTTGCCAAAGTCAAGAAGCGCAGTCCATATGCGGACATTGCCCAAAACCCGGCATCGTCCAATGTCACGGCGCTAGCGTCATATCCAACAGAAACCTTATCCACCGACTTTGAGGTGGTTGGCCCCTTTACCTCGCCAGGAATGCCGCCAACAGATGCCGCCAACTGATCGCGCGCCGACAATACCAACTGGTGCGCTGTAATTAGTTCAATACCAAGATTTGTAAGTTCCATCCATCGGCACTCATTCACCAATGATGTCGACACGGTTATCCACAACTGCACCGAAGAATCCGGATAGGTTGTGGTATTCGCAAACTCTGGAAAATCTGAGCGGAATTGGGCCGTTGTGAGAGTCATATTTTCTTCTGGCGCCCTGGTTTGCGCTGATCGCTATCGGGGGCGAAATTTTGCTTGTCCGACAATTCTACAGCACCAGAATCCTGTACGGAGACTGGCGCTATGTGCAACTGCACAAACCAATGCTGAACGAGCTCATCGGGGACATTCTGCTCCCCAGCCAAGAACTCGATCGGGCGACCATCATCACGAGTAAGCGTAAATGCCTTTTCGAAAGTGACGGTCGCCATGGTTAGATACCGTCCCGATAGGCCAGTGTAGTGCCGTAGCGGAATTCCAACTGACCAAAACGCGCCCAGTAGGTCGTGATTTGGAACAGCGAACGGTATTCCAGCGGTGTGCGCTGCAGCTCGGTCATTGGATACTGGACATACTTCTTGTCCTTGTTGTACGCAACCATGCGGTCAACAGTGCCCAAAGTACCTGGAGTGCCACCTACGCCAGCGCCGATCAGCCATTTCAACGGCAGGATTTCCAGCTTTGTGCCGGATTTGGTGGAAATGTTGTTTTCCAGCAGGTATGTCAGCAGAGACTGGTTACCTGCGCTACTCACGATCGTTGCGGCCAGATAGCCGTATTGAGCTGGCGGCAGCAGCAGGCGGTTTGGCATAACCTTCCAGCCGGCGGTGCTCCATGCGGTCGTCAGGATTTCATTGACGTCCTTCAGGATTTCCGATGGTGTCTTGGTCGTCCATTGTGGGGTTGTGGAGGCGCCATTAGCCACGTTTTGCACGCTGCCGACCGCCGAACTCGAATTCACGAGGCCGGTGAAGCCCAAGGTCGAATCGCCAAAATAGACGATGTTGTCCAAGTCCATATTGCGCTTCATGTTCATGGCTTCGACTTTTTGAACGTCGATTGGCATGCCGAGTGCCTGTGCCTTAACCAGTTCAGGCACGGTATATTTCACTTCAGCACCCCACAGGCGCATTGGTTGGCCGGTTTTACCGATGTCGACCGAAGGGCCGGCAATTGCGTTTCCTTCGTTCGAGATCCAGTTCAGGCCGCCTGGGTTGATGCCGCCAGACATTGCGAACGCGGAGTTAGTGAACGACGCGATTTCATCGGCCGGCGAGACATCGGTGCGCAACTCAATATCGCGCGACCAAGTGAATTCAACCAGTGGCTCATTGAGCGTTTGGTCCAGACGTTCGAGTTGGCCCACGAGGAATGCGCCAGTCGAGTCGACGGTGGCGCGATCGTAGGTGTATTGCTGGTCGGTCGTATAGGCGCGCACAGTTTTGCGTGCGGCTAAAGCGATTTCCCGGCGTTTCAAGTAGTTTTGAACAGACATGTCCATGTTTTTCAGGCTCCAGAAATGCAAAAACCCGCCGAAGCGGGTCCTTGAGAGGTGCGTTTTACGCGCCGGGTTTAAATGTTGAATGCGATCTCGGTGACGCCATATGCATCGGCGGGGCCGGTGAAATAGCAGCTCGAAGGAAGGGCAATCGTATTGGTGGTGTCGGATGCTGCTTCGAAGCCGCCCAGTGGTTTGCCTGCGGATGGTGTTGCGACGCGCACATACACCGTGCCGCCCTTAGCAGCAGCAGTTGTGCCACCCAGGGAAACATCCACGTAGCCGCGCTTCAGGATGTCGGTCACGCCTGAGATTGGCGGTGTCGATGTGCCCAGCGGGTCGGTGCCGTTGCCCTGGATAGGATATGGGCGCAGGTTAATACCATAGACCAGAGCGGCAGTATCGGCCGAGTTGTTGATTGGCTGAACCTTGCCAGCAACCAACTTGACGGCAACACCGAACACAGTCGGCGGAGCCGATGCGTCGATTTGCTGAGTCTCGATGGTCGCCACTTCGGCGCGTTGCAGATCACCGGCAAAACCAGCCGGCATGCGAAATTGATAAGCTTGTAACGATGGCATGTCAGCTCCTTACTTACGGTTTGCCCAGAAATCGGCGTGGGTTTTGTTGATGTCAGCGAAAGTTGATTTCGCGTCGGTTGTTGCTGCTGATGCTGGTGTGTGAGCGTTTTTGCGCTTGACGAGCTCGGATGCGGCATTGAAGAATGCCTTGGTCGAGTCGCAATTCAGTTTCGATACATCAGAATCGCCGGTCACCGCCTTGACGAGATCGGCGTTCGGGCCTTCCAGGGCGGAGCGCAGAGCGCGCCGACGAAGCAGGCAAATACTGTCAGTGGTCTTCTTGCTATCCAACTTTGCATCGAAGGTTGGCAGCTTGATGCCTGGCGCCAGGATCTCGGCGCGGGCCTTGGCATCCTGGAACTCATTGCGGATGGAAGTAGAATCGTTGGTCTTCTTGTCGTCGTCCTTCTTTTCTTCTTCGTCCGAATCACCGGTCATCTCGTCATCACCGTCGCCATCGCCGTCGTCATCCTTGGTTTCTTCCTTCTTCTCTTCTTCAGAGTCGTTGGTCTTCCCAGATTCCAGGGCGCTGACGCGCTCGCCGATCGTAGTGACGGCTTGTGTTAGGGCATTGATGGATTCTGCGATCTTGGCCATTGGGTCGGCTTCGGATTCGTCATCCTTCGTTTCCTCGGCCTTTTCTGCGCCGGGCATGTGAATGTGAACGTGCGTATCCTTGCCATCGCCCTCTTCGTCAGGCATTTCGTCCAGCACTTTTTCGAGAGCTTCCGAATCGCGCGTATTGAAAATCTTGCGCAATTTGTCCGCAAAGGACATAGCGCCTTTCTTTGCTGCCATGAGATTACCTCCAGTAAATTTCGAATCCTGTACAGAGCAGACAGGTCCACAGCGGGCGTTATTAACAAGCGCGACGTGGTTTCCCACAATCGACGTTTGCCGCGCCCGCCCGGGCGCTACTTGCTCGTAATCGGCGTCATATCCACAACTGATTTCACGCAAGCGATTGCTGGTGATTTCATGGATGGCGCCTTTGTCAGTTATCAGCAGGTCTGCGATCAGGTAGTCGCTCTGATCGCCCTCTCCGCGGCGTACGTTGTATGTCGAGCCCTTGGCCAGGGTCGACCAGTTAGTCGGCGTCACGCCGCTACTTGGGTGCTCGATCGTGACCGGTTTGCCAAGGAAGCTGGCGATCGTCTCTGGACTGAACACAACCTCTGGCGAGCGCTCAACCTCAATCACGCCGTCTTTGTCCTCAATGTCAGGCAGCTCGATCGCCGCATAGTCCTGAGTACCGATGCGCGCAATAACGACGTCTTCGCAAAGCAGGAATCCCTCTGGCGTGAACGATTGCTTTGGCCCCAACTGCTCATTTGTCAGGAACCCGCTAGCCGTGACGGAATCATTGGTCAACGCAGTCTTTGAAGAACAGGCACTGCATTTACATGGCTCGGTCATGGGCTTTGGGCGTAAAAAAAGCCGCGCATGGCGGCCTAGTGTTTAATTTCTGTTCGGTCAATCCGGTATTGCAACCTTTGCCCAGCACCGGCAATTCGGTACACATCCGGCGTGACCGGTTAATCCGTCAATCGTCGGTGGTGCGCTCCATGCGATGAACTTGCCATCCATGGCCTTGTGCGATGGCCTGACGTCGGTGTCGTGCGAAGTAGTCCAGAAGTAGCCGGGGCTCTCAATCGACTGCGCCCTAGCCTGCGTGAGCGTTGTTGCGGTCCGGCTTACCTCAGTACGGGCAATAAGCATTGCGCGGCTCTTCGAGACATCCTCGGAGCGCATGATTTCTTTTGCGATCTCGCTGGCACGGGTTGAGTCTTCCAGTCCCTCAAGCGTCAGCCTGTGGACTCGAAGCCCAGCTTCGCGCGGAATGCTCTGTATCAAGTCAACCTGCTCTGCCAACAGCGATCGCATAACCTCACCGGTCGGCGCATTGCGGATTTCGTTGCGCATCTCCCTGGACATATCCTTTGCCAGGACCATCCAAGACTGCTCATCTCGGAGCGCTACATCCATCAGCATGTTGCTGGCAGTCGTGACAGCCCATTGCTTGAGCATGTCAGCATAGGCGTTCAGCAGATGCTGGATCGTCGGCACCTGAGACATATCGCCTGGCGTAAATGGCTGGATGATCGACCCAACTTGCTGCGCTACTCTAGTGAGCTGCGAACCGTAACGCAGCTCGATTCCTCGAGTTTTGACCGGATTGGTTCGCTTTTTTCGGTCTAGCGTGAGAATCATCGACCTAGAAACCTCTTAAAGAATGAGTCCTTTGTCGGCGGCGCACCAAGGTCTGGCAAATCCATTTCTGCATTTGGCGGAGGTGCATCTTTGTCTTGCTGTTCAGCTAATTCGATCATCTCATCGCTGATATTCCCGAATAGTCCAGAAATGGAGGCCGATGCTTTCAGTTCCTTCATGCCTGTTGCGCGATCGATCAGACCAGCATCCAATGCTTCGACAACTGCAGCCGTCTTCTTGGTGGCGATGTCAGCCTTGTCCTGCTCAGGTGTATCGTCCAATCCCTTAAACGAGTATTGAAACGACTTGTCCAGGGGCTTGCCAAGCGATGACATCGACATGACGGAAAGAAGACGCTGAAGCGGCGTACGTAACTCACGCTCTTGCTTCTGGTGCACTTTTTCATGATACTGGCGACGCGGTCCTTCGCCAGAATCACTGAGCCCAGCCGGCGATTGGCCAAACAGTCTCGCTATAGGAATACCGGTAGCGCCTGACAGCTGCTGCGAGAACTGAATTAGCATGTCGGAAAGACCGGCGAAACTGTATGTGTGCGCCTCAAACTTGTCCTTGGCATCCACCACCGTAATACCTTCGTTGGTCTGCGCCAGTCGTATAAACTCGATCTGTGCCTTGAGACCAGCAAGGGCCGGGCCGCCGGCGGCGATAATGTCACGCAGGCCGTCGACCGACATGGTGCGAAGATGCGCCTTGTAAATCAACTGACCGGCGCCGACTGATGCACTGTCAAAGGCAATCAGACGGTCCCAAAGCGGTTCCAGAATTGATAATCCCCAACCATTCTCGGAAACTCGTTGATAGAAGGGTAGATCAGCACCATCCATGCGAATCACTCGGCTATAGTGAATCTTTGCCTTGGGAATCGCGGCATAGTCAGCAATGACGTTGTAGAACATCGGACGCCCCATATCTGGGCCGTACTCGGTCACAATGTCTCCTATAGGTGGCGATACCATCCAGCGATCAAGAATCAGAAGACCCTTGAACTGCCCTTTGCCGATCGTTTCAATTCGCAATGGTGTCGCTAGGTCCTGGCCCTCAATTAGGATTACTGCAAGGGAGCCGCCGTAAAGCCGCGCCCACTTACCGTTTTCGCAGAGACGATCCCAAATGCCGAGATTCGTCATGTCCGTTTCCAGCGCGCTGATGTCGGCAGGATCAATCCCCGACATCTCGATTCCGCACCTCGTCATATCTTCAGGAATAGCATCTACCGCTGCAGCGACAATCCAAGACCCGCGATAAGCCGCCTCAAGAGCAATCCTATTTCGGCTTTGATACGAAAGTGTATATTGCGATGCCGATGATTGATTGTCAGCCCCCCAGCCTAAGCGCGCCTGAAAATTAGCGAATGAATCATTCGTCTGCTGAGGCTTTACAGCTGTACCTTGAGCATGGCCAGCGGACCCACGATTCTTTCGCGACATTTTCGATAAATCCCTTATTGGGAGGCTTGGCCTCGATCAATTTAATCAACCAGCCAATTTCCCCCAAACAGATATGTCTCTGGTGCCCCCCAACATATCGTTGATGGCGTCACACATTGGGTCTATTTGGTCATCATGGGCATGCGTATCGTCTGCAGTGAATGCCTCGCACTCGCCAATGAAGTCGCTGGCCCATTCCACATGTTCAGGTACATGGACATAGCCTGAGTCGATATAGCTGACTACATCCATGACACGCGACAACTTGTCTCGATTGCGCTCAATGCCTTCGATAGGAATCCCACCTGACGCCCGAATATCTTGGATCAAGCCGGTTCCACTGGCCTTATCTTCGACCTTCATAAGGCGCAAGATACCGAGATATTGATTGCTATTCATGGCGAAATGCTTATTCCAGAAGTCCATCGCGTTTTGACGGAGAGCTGGCGCTTCCCACTTGCCGCGGATTTGATCCAGGAGGTAGATATTTCCGTCAAGACTGAACCCCCAACACTGGAAAACGCTGTAATCATTTCGCTCAGCTGTCTTCTGTGCCGTGTCGGCATAAATTTTCCGATATTGCAATTGCGGTGTTACGGCGTAACGTCGGAACGATTGGCCTCGCAAGATTCCTCCACCGAGCGGTGATGGAAGTTGCATGTACTGTCCGCTGAAAACAAAGCGATCAGCCTTCTCGGAAGCTAATAGGTCTTGTAGTGGTTCCTTATAGGGCCAGTAACTGAACCGCCCCTGGTCATCTCGCTCTGTGCTATCAACCAGCGGCCGGATGTGCTCCGGAAGCTTTGCAACGTACTCATCTGTGATGAGCGCCGGGATTTCGATGAATGTCCATTCGCCGGAAACCTTCCCGGCTTTGATAAAGCCGGTTGGGTCTTCTTCGGCAAGGCGTTGCATGATCACGATGATCGGCGTATCCGGATTGGCCCGCCGACTTTTGACGGTCGAACTGAGTTTCCGATTCGCCTTGTCGCGATTGGTCTTGCTGTATGCGTCCTCAACCTTCAGCGGGTCATCAATGATGATTGCGCCCTGCCAGCCATCCGCCATATGCCCAGCTCGGAATCCAGTAATCTGGCCACCAAGCGACGTCGCGTAGACACCACCAGCTTTCTTGCCATCATCTTCAACATTCCAGCGCTTTTTTGAATCCGCGTCGCCGGCAATATTGCGTGGCCAGAGAGCTTGATATTCATCCGACCGCACCACCTCACGTGCCGTTTCCGAGTTCAGAACAGCCAAGTCATCGGAATACGATATGTGCAAGAACCGCGCACGAACATTTTTTGCCAGTCCTCGTGCGATGAAGTTAATTACAACTTCTTCGGTCTTCGACGACCCTGGCGATACATTGAATACGACATTCTTGATTTCTCCGCTGATTACGCGCTCAAGAATCTCCGCAATATAGATGTGATGCCAATTGACGCGAAACTCGATGCCTTGGCGAATCTTGAAGAAATATTTTGTAAACTCAAGATGGTCTGCCTCCAACTTAATGCGGAGTCGCCTGAGTTTTTCAGCCCTTATCTGCTCCAGACTGGGCAGCGAGACGTTCGAGGATTTCAAGTTCATGGTCGGTCAGCCCGGTTAGATCGGCCGGGACCGCCTGCGCCTTGATCGGGCCGCCGTCTTTGCCCGTATGTTCAAGACGATGCCGGTTTGTGTATGCGTCTCCAGTTTCTTTAGCCACCTGTTCCAGCAACTGCGCAGTCAATGCAAGGTTTCCCTGCTTCTCTGCGCGCTCGATCATTCGCTGCAGCGTGCGTAGTCGAACGGCCCGATGGGAAACTCCAATCAGGCTCGTGTCTTCCAGAAATGTCTTGCGGGTCTCAGCGAATATCTGTCGGTATTTGTCACTTAGGCGGTTACCGCTCCGCTTATTCGGGTCGTATGCCTCACATTGCTGCGGGGAAACGTCCAGTCCAAACTCTGCCTTGATATCCTTCGCTGCTTGCGATGGCGTATCAAAGCAAGCCAGCGCCTGCACGATGCGGAGTTTTACCGGGTCTGAGAGTGCCGCCATTTAATCAAATCCTTCCAAGCGGCGTCCAAGTCATGCAACTTTCAGAAGACAGGTGCCGCATGCTCTTGCGATGTTAAGTTTTGCCACCTCGGGAGGCTTATTTGCAGCCTCAACCATTTTGGCAACGTCTGGGGAAGCACCATAGCGCCGGACTACACCGGTGAACTCTTCGACGTCATGACCGCGCATGGCTAGCTTTGGGAACCCTTCCCTGGTGAATGCTGGCATTCCTATGTCATTCAGTTCATGCCCTATGTGGTAGAGCTCATGCTCAACGAGCGCGCAAAAGTCAGCGTCGGAGCATTCCAGCGCATACATTGCGTCCAGTGTTATCAGGTAATCTGGGACGCTACCGAACCAATGGCGCATTTGCTGCTCTTGGCGCCCCTTTTGCCAAGCACCGCACCGGAAGGTAACTTCTTCACATTGGCCTAATACCGTACGCCCTTGCTTTTTGTAGCCGCCGGCTGCCCAGAGAAATGCGATATCTGCAAACTCTAGATGGCTATGATCTTTATTAAAGATCAACCCGTCCTCGGCAAAGATATTCGTCTTCACCCATGCCAGTACCTCCGGCGCCGGCATAAACATGTCGGCTAAGGCATCTGTCATCGATGCTGGCGGCTTTGGCCTGGCGTATAGTAGATTTGGCGACTTGGCCATTTCAATGTCCTGTAGGTGACGTGCCCCGCGCCGGTGAAGCTGGCGTTGCGCCAGGAAAGGAACGGCCTCTTCTTCGTGCACGTCTGCCGCGCTTTTAACCGAGTCAGCGGCTAGCGGAATTGATTAATGCCTGAGCGTGCCTTCGGCCAGCTCTACTGCAGTGATGTGTTCAGCGATGGCCAGGCGGGTCAGCGCGTACATGGCTTCTCGGAAGTCCTCGCGGAACTGCTTGTCGGCGCCGAGGGCGGCAATGGCATCCACCAGCTCATCAATGACGGCTTCGGACGTTGCCATGGCTACCTCATTCGCTTTTGATACGCTTGCCGTTGAGGTAGACGCGCTTCGCCTTGGCCGACCAGTACAGGGACTTGGCCTCATCCGGCTCGCTGTTGGACACCAGGCACATGACCGTGACGCCGAACACGTACCACTTCCACCACCAGGCGAAGCGAATCTCGATGCTGAGCAGTTCGGCCATGGCGCCCTACGAATAAAAAGCCGTCGTGCAGCTAAGCAGGACGGCGAACTGTGGTCTTTCAACCCCAGGGAGACTCAAATCGGTTACTTGCCCTCTGGCCGTTTGTCCAGTCCTGCAGCCGCGAGCACCTCTGCCAGGTCATCGACGTGGACGCAGTCGACCATGCAAGCATAGTCGTTAGCAGGCTGGATCACGGCGATACTGCCGTTGCAGTAGTCGTTGCCTGGCGTCGCCGAGTGGAGCACGCCGTAAGATACGACCTTGCCGCCTTCCAGTTTGACGATCTTGTCGCCGTTCTTTGCTTCACGTCCGTTGCGGTAGTGCATGTCATTCTCCAATGCGTATTTGTCTGATGCTCCTTGCAAGCAGTCGCAGCGCGTGCGCTCTTAGCCAACCTCGTCGGCACTCTCGCGGAGCAAAGTAAAAAGCCCGACCGGAATGAACCGTATCGGGCTGAAATAGGTGCCAGTGACAGCGTCTGGCGAGGTAGCACGCTTGAGGCAGCGTTCCCCTGTTGTGGTCGGCGCGCAAGTCGGGCCGTGCTTTGTTAAAGAGCGATTGGCCGTGTCTTGCTGGCGATTGATCTGAAATGCAAAAAAGCCCACGACCATAAGGTGGCAGGCTTGGCTCATTCCGACAACTATTGTGCGCCGTGAATGAGATTCAGACAGTTTTTGAGACTATCTGAATTAGGGTAAATTTTATGCTAAGTGTAAAACCATCGCTACAACTATTATGTCTAAGTTTTTCTTTACACTTTTAATCGATAGCTGTCTCTTCCGCGCCAAGCATTATCTCGGTAGCTTTTTTTAGACTGAGAGACATTGAGAATGCTTTGCGTGCAAATGCCTTTGAACGATTGTAATAAGTGGGCCGGCTTATGCCCAATTGCTCAGCTAGGCGCTTTACATTTCCGCATTGTTCAATATAGCAAAGTCGAAAACAAGCGAACGATTCCTTGTGTTCTACCATATCGGCCATAGCATGCACCGCCATGTTGAAGAATGACATATCTGCGCTGTTCCTGGCGTTCGGCGGCTGACCGCTTTTACTGGGCTGCATTCGAGCCAAGATGTTCTGCGCACCAGGCTGAAGATAGAATTTCCGCGTGTAGCACCAGTTCACCCAGTCCTCGCAGTAAGCATCCAATTCCTTATCGTTCATTTTGCATCCTTCCCTGGTTTAACTGCCTTGGTGAGCTCTGATTCAAACTTCACATGCCGGGCCGGATCGCTCCCATATCCGTAGTACTTGGACTCAATCGCTCTGCTGCGCTCCTTGCCGGCGCGAGCGAGATGAAGCTTTAGAAGGTCGATTGGCTTGGTCATTTTTTGATCTTGATGGCATCTAGCAATTTGGCGAAACTACTTTCGGAAAAGATTGCTTTGAATGAGCCAATACGAGAATGACCAACGCCGGCAATTTTTCCCAAATACCGCCCTTCCCGCTTGTTGCGGCTGATCGAGATTTTCATAGCCCTGCGCGCCTCCGAAGGTCGGCAGATACAATTCTCTCGCACGCTTTGCACCGCGGATAGTTCCCGGGTGCGAACAGCATGTGCGGGACGGCGAAAAGCCGCCCGCAGGCTGAGCGCTTGTCATCAGTGCCGGTCAGGTTGATGAACCAGTGCGACTTGGTGCCGAAGCACTCCAACGCCCAACGAGGAAAGGAGCCACTGGAAACTTGGCCGTCTGAGACGAATCCAGTTCTGACTTTGCCATCCAGCCATAGGAATGGAGCCGCCTCCCCTGGCACCGCAGGCGTCAACCGCTTGACACCGCTCACGTTGTCACCTCGACGCTCTCTCCCAGCCGATCCAGGTATTCGCAAAGTTGCTTGGTTTCGGCTGCCGAGAGTTTGGCGAGATCATTACCGGCTCGGACGAGATGCAGTTCGCCGTGGGACCAGAGCGCGCAGGAGAACTCTGGCACATGGGCCGGCGCCGACACCAACGCTGCTGGAGACACCGGAGCAGGGCTTGGCGCGGCTGACGTGTCAATGGGCGTCGACGTCCGATCCTGAGTCGGCTTGCTCCAGTGCGTGTGCGCCTCAAGGAGCGCAACATCGACTATCGGCAAGCTGCAGGACGGGGTGTCCAGCTCCTGACTTTGCTGCTCGGGCTTATCGAATGGCCCTTTTACGGTTTCTGCAACCGGCGCCGGCGGGATTCCATTACCGAGGGTCCAAGTCTTCCCATCTTTCACTAGACGACCGTCCTTGATTGGACTGTTCAGGTAGCTCGACGCATATTCATGGGGCTTCAATTTCAGCAGGGAGTGCAATTCGGCACTGGTGGCGCTGCCGCTTTTGCCTCTGGCAGCAATGAATTCGATGGCCTGGTCGACTTTCGTCTTGCTGGGCACCGCCGCATCAATGCTAGGAACATCGGCGGGTGTCGGCGCGCTCGCCTCCACGTGCGCAACGCCTTTGAGCCAGTAAGCCTTAGCTGGCCGCTTATTTGGCCCGATGATATCCCTGGCCACGATCAAACCTCGCCGGAACAGGTCTATCAGCATATCCTGGAGTTGTTCAATGTCGCAGTCGAGCTTATCGGACATTTCAACGGTCCGGATGCCAGGCTTCGCCCCAATGAGTTCAAGAATTTGTTCATTTGTCATGCTGCCACCTTTTGAAGTTCTTCCCGGATCTGAAAGTCTTTGATCAATTCGCGGGCATAGCCAGCGGTCATTTGAATGGTTTCGGCGCGCATGCGCGAGAGGCACGCCCTGGCCGCCGCAGTGTCGGCGGGGAAGACTGGAGCCACGTACTTGAGCTTGTTGGCAAGCTGGCGCAGCGGCTCCAGATTCAGCGGCCGCCCGGACCGGCGCTCGTGGATCTCGTATGCATCAACGACCCCCATCACCGCGGCATGGCTGTCGTACCAGAATCCATCGTTGTGATCCCGGAAGATCGCCTGTCCTTTCGGGGTGGTATCGATCGTGCCATCCTGCTCCAGCTGGTCGAGGATGGCCAGGAGCGGATCGAATACGGCCTTGACCTTCCATGGTTGGGCCATCAGCTTGATGTCGTGGCCGGTGCGGCCCGGCCGATATGCCTTGT